>Ga0209204_1000002_pt1 | contig 541791 bp, 389 predicted proteins | sample AD_JPNMR2_MetaG_FD_184425 | JGI IMG/M metagenome (GOLD analysis project Ga0209204, IMG submission 184425) | Active sludge microbial communities of municipal wastewater-treating anaerobic digesters from Japan - AD_JPNMR2_MetaG (SPAdes) (version 2) | ecosystem: Engineered > Bioreactor >...
CGTCCGTCGAATAGACCGCCCCGGCGTGTGTGCCACGGTTCGTGAGCAGGGCGGAATACCGGAGCTGTTCCGGCACGGATCGAGAGCCGTGGCACACAAGAGGTTCGGGGCGTTCAGTACGGATCGGGGGCCGTGGTACCCCCATGGGGCTCTTTGCGGTCTCACCGTCGCGCACGGTCATGTTGTACCCGGCTGGCCGCGGGAGCGCGCTCGCCACTTCGGCCGCCGGCGTGCTCGCTACCATGCCCCGTTCTCACTTTCTCACCTTCTCACGTTCCCACATTCCCACGTTTCTCACCTTCCCCAGCCCTTGCAGCCCGCCCCCGGATTGAAGAGAATCCTGCCCCATGCCAATAGCCGATACTTTTCGACTCGTCTGGACTCCCTTTCTGCGCAAGCAGGCCGGTCGCTGGATGCAGGCTGTCGGGTTGAGCTGCCCGACCGTTCTGGGTTCCGGCGGCGAGTTGAGCCTGATGGCCGGTTCGCGCAAGCTCTCCGCCCGGCCGGTGGATCTGCTCCGCTATCCTTATCCCGATTGCGGGCAGGAAGGCTCGGCCACCTACCTGTGGCTCATCCCGCGTCCGGAGCGCCCCTTGCGCTGCCGTGCCGTCTGGAAAACCCCGCTGGGCGCCACCTTCCGATCGGAGCTGACCCTCAAGCCCGCCAATCCCGTGCGCGCCCACGTTATCTTTAAGACGCACCTCGATTTGGGCTACACCCACCGGCTCAACGAGGTCGTCCGCCTGTACCAGACCACCTACATGGAACGCCTGCTCGATAACCTCGACGCCACCGCGGCCCGTCCGCCCGGCCGGCGATTCGTCTGGACGCTGTCCACCTGGCTGGCGGAAAAATGCCTCGATCCCAAAGCGGTTAAGCCGTCGCTTCTGGAACGCTTTGAACGCCACATCCGCGAAGGGAACGTGGTCTGGGGCCTGATGCCGTTCACCACCCACAGCGAGTTCTTCGGCTTCGAAGAGATGTGCCGGAGCCTCTACGCCGCCCGCCGGCTGGCCGAACGCTACGGCGTGCCCGTCCCCCGCGCTGCGCGCATGACCGACGTGCCTGCTCACACCGCATCACTGGGCATGGCCTTCGCGGCCGCCGGGGGCACGTTCTTCCAGATCAACACCAACCCTGAGTCGCGCCCGCCGGCCGTGCCGCCCCTGTTCTGGTGGAAGTTCCCCAACGGGGCCCGCCTGCTGGTGCACTACCACGAGAGCTACGGCACGCCGCTGCTGCCGCCGGAGAGCTGGCCCTACGCGGAATGGCCGGCCGTCCGCATCACCGGCGACAACGAAGGTCCTCCCGGCCTCGAAACCATCGAGCAGATCGACTGGATCGAAAAGCACTTTGACGCCCCCGTCTGCCACACCGGCCGGCTGGAGGACTTTGCCGACGCCTTCGTACATCAGCATGGCAAAGAGCTGCCGACCGTTGACAAGGAGCTGACGGACTGGTGGATCTACGGCATCGCCAGCCAGGCCCGCACTACCGCTCTGGCCCGGCGGGCCAAGGATCGCCTCATTTCCGCCGAGACCCTGGCCGCACTCGCCGCCTGGGCCTCTGAAAAGAGCGTCTCGGAGGCAAACCGCCGGGAGGTACGCGCCGGCCTCGAAAACCTCGCCCTCTACACGGAGCACACCTGGGGTGATCACGCCAGCGATGCCCGCCGGGCGCTGCCGCGCGGCAACCTGTATACGGCCAGAGCTTTTGCCGGCCAGAACCCCCGGCCGCCGGCGGACCGCTGGGTGGCGTCCTGGCAGGACAAGGCCCACTTCGCCCAGACGGCGCACGAGTGCGCCGGTCGCGCCGAATCCGCAGCGCTCGCCGCCTATGGCGAGCATCTGGCGGCCGGGCAATCAGCAGCCGGTAACCGCCGGACGGATACCGGCCGAAACGGAGATGACCGGCCATTGGCTCCGTGGCCGGCCCTGGCCGGTAGCAACGCCGCCCGCACCAAGTCTGCGGCCACGTGCATCGCCGTGTTCAACACCCTCTCCTGGCCGCGCGGCGGTATCGTGCATCTGGCCGACGTCGCCTTGCCACGCGGCGAATTCGAACTGGTGGATTCCACTACCGGCGGACTGGTTCCCTACGAACGCACTGCCGACGGCATTGTTGCCATCGTCCCCACCGTGCCGGCCTGCGGCTACTTGATTCTCGAGCCGCGCCCCGTGGTCCAGCGCAGCCGTCCCGGCCGGCCCGCGGACTGGGAAGATCGCAACCTCGCGCTGCACACCGCGGAATACACGCTCCAGTTCCACGCCAGCGGCGGGCTGGCCCGCTGGCACGACCGGCGGCACTCCATCCAGTGGTGTTCGGGCACCGCGGAGTATCCGACCGGCGCTTACCTCTATGAAATGCCCGGCGGCGAGCGTCTCAAATCCTTCGCCCGCCAGGTCCACACGAACGCGGCGCACTACACCGAGGGTCTTTTCCACCGTCGTGACTATGACCGGGTGCGGCAGTTCGGTCCATTGCCCGGCGGGCCGGCCCGCGTTCATCCCGAGATCACCCCCTTATACGCGCGCGTCGTGCTGCAGGCGCCCATTCCGCCACGCCGCCCGCGGGGCCGTCGTGCCGGAGATGCACGCCGATATCAGCTTACCTATACCCTCTACCACAACCGGCCGGAGCTTCACGTCAACCTGCGGCTCTTTGCCAAAACGCCCACCTACGCCGCGGAGGCCGGCTATGCCTTCTTCCCATTCGCCATCAACCAGCCTCACATCCTGGTGGATCGTATTGCCCACCTGACCACGCCGGCCGTTGACCTGGTTCGCGGCGTGAACGCCGCCCACATGGCCGTCCATCACGGCGTGCGCGTCGAGGACGACCACGTCGGCATGAACTTCTACCCGCTCGATACTCCGCTGGTCTCCTTCGCCGCGCCGGGCGCTTACCTCTACAAAGAACGCGGCGATGACGTCAGCGCCACGCTCTACGCCACGCTCTTTAACAACTGCTGGGGAACGAACTTCGCCCAGTGGCAGGGGGGCGATTTCTCCTTCAATTTCGTGCTCCATCCGACCGGCAACGATGGTTGGGACGGCGGCCTGGCCAAGGGGGGGATGGAGTACTTCCGCCCGCTGCTGGCGACGGTTCTGCCGTGCCGACCGGCCGTGCCCGCCGGATCGCTGTTGCAGATTGAGTCGCCCGCTGTTCAGCTTGTCACCCTCAAGCCGGCGGACTTCCAACCCGGTTACGTGTTGCGTCTGTGGAACTCGCTGCTGGACCCGACCGAGGCCCGCATCACGCTGCCCGCCGCGCGCCGTGGCGATCAGCTTTGGCGCTGCGATCTGCTCGAACGGACCGCCCGCCGCGTACCCATGAGCTCCGAAGGCCGGGTGCGGCTCAAGCTTGGCCCGCACGAGATCGCAACGCTCCTGCTGAGCCCGGCATGACGCCCTGAGTACCAATTGCTTCTACAAGAAATGTGAAGCGATTCTTATGGCGCCTCACGGGCGGCGGTGAAGATTTCGCCTGTTGAATTTTGCCTTCCAATGCCTGTGAAATCTTTGCGGGGGCTTCGTGGGCTCGGGTATGATGGCCATGTCTGTGGGGCGACATTCTCCGCATGACGCTGGATGGGTGCTGCCGCTGCTGCCAATCATCGCTTTCCGTCAGCCACCTGCCTCTTCGTTTTTTCATCGTGGAGCCAGACCGGCCGGAAGCCCGGGGCCGGCCGTGTGGCCATGGAGGTGCCTGCGGCGTCAGCGTCGGACCGCCCGATCCTCGACATGCCGGGACAGGTCACAGCGCGGGAGGCACGGCGGAATGGTAGAGCAGGAGGTACTCGCCATGGCTCGAATTCTCATCCTGGAGGATGAACGAAGTCAGCGCTTCATCATGTCTGACTTGCTGGTTCGCTCTGGTCACGAAGCGAAGTCCACGGCAGACCCTCGGGCGGCCATTGATCTGGCTGAGCAGTTCAAGCCGGATGTGCTGGTGTGCGACTGGTTACTCAAGTCAGACATGACCGGGCGGGACGCAGCCATAGCCATTCGGGCTCAATATCCCAACCTGCCCGTCGTCTTCATTACCGCTTTGCCGGCCGGCATCCTTACCGAGCAGACCATCGATCTTCGGCCCTGCAAAATCGTGAACAAACCCTGCGAGTTCTTCGACCTGCTGCTGGCCATTCATGAGCTGTTGGGCGACGTAGTGGGGGAGCCGGCCGGGTAAATCTCAGGACCAGTCCTGTTCGTACACGACGTGGCCGCTGGGCCGCAGCCCGAGCCGGCGATAAGTCTCGATGGCCGGCTGGTTGTGCTCCTCGACGTAGAGCCGCAGACCACAGGCGTCCGGCGAGTTCTGGCACAATTCCATAACGTGTTTAAAGAGTCGCCCAAACACGCCCCCGCGCCGAAAGTCCGGGTGCACGTACACGCTCTGCAACCACCAGAACATGCCCGCCCGCCAGTCGCTCCACTCGAAAGTGACCATGACCTGGCCGATAACCTGCCCGTCGCGCTCGGCGAGGAAGTAACGGCAGATCTCCGGCTGTTGCAGACCCAGTTGCGCGCCCCGCAGTGCCGTCGCGGGATCCAGGCGCTTGTTCTCGGTTTCCAGGGCCAGCCGGCTGTTGAATTCCGCCACGATGGCGGCGTCTTCAACAGTGGCCTCGCGAATCCGCACGTCGGCGCGATCTTCAGATGCTTTCATCGCAGTTGTGTCCTTCGAGTTTGATCCGGTAAGCCCGGTCAAAGGCCTCGGAAAAGGAGAAAACGTGGTTGAAGTCGTCGATGCTGTCGGTGGGTTGCTTGGACAGCCAGCCGTTATCGACCAGCGCGAACACAATCGCGCCGATGTCCTCGGTGCGGGTGATGCCCCAGTGGGCCAGAACCTGGCGGGCCAGCAGCCCCCAGCGCTTCAAGGCCGTGTCGCGAATGGCCCAGCAGAGTTGCTGGCCGGTCACGTGCCGGTTCAGCTTCTCCGGGCCGCCGATCCGGTCCAGCAGCAAGGTCAGCCAGGCGGGCAGGTCGCCGTCCTCATAACGCTGACGAAGCTCCTCAAGGCTGATGTTCTTGCGGGTCATGTACTGCGCGACCCGCTCCATTTCCGGGCTGGGCGGGCCATGCACGGCATCGGCCGCCGCGCCAATGCATTCCTGGACAAAAACAAAACCTTCCACCGGGTATCGGCCGGTCTCGCAGACGATCTGCTCCAGTGTTTTCTCAGGCTGCGTCATAGTTGCGACCATCAGGCGTTAGGATCAGAACCCCCCGATGCCGGACGTGGACCGCGTCCGCCATCCCCACGGCGCCGCCGACCGCGACGCCGATTCCGGCGGGAACGGCCGGCCGGTCGGCCGGATGCGCCGGTTCCGCTTCGATCCTGTTTGTCCTGGCCGGGTGATGGGGCCTCCCCCTCCGGGGCCGCGGGCGCGCCGGTCGGCGAATCCTGCGTGGCATCCGTGGTGGGCGGTTCCTCTGCCGGCTGGACCGCTTCCTCGCGCGTGGCCGGCGTCGCGCCTTTCGCGCCGACGCGGTGTGGCCCGTTACCCCGCTGGCGACGTTCGGACCGGCCCCGTCCCTCGCGAGCCGGGCGCCGCGAACCGTTGCCGGTCGGCTCCCGGTCGGCTTCCCGGCGTTGCGCGTTGACCGGCTCAGCCGTGCCACCGGGCGGGGGCGGAGGTACGTTGACCTCCTGAATGTCCTCCGCGGCGATGGTCACCAACCGCTCATCGTCGGTGCGAATCTTTACAAGCTGCGTAAGGATCTGCCGGTCGATGACCTGCCCGGTCCCCTCGGCCCAGCGGATGCGGACGCCCAACCGCGGCAGTTTGCGATCCAATTCCTCGTAGGATTCATGCTCAAACCGCAGGCAGCACTTGAGCCGCCCGCAGCGCCCGCTGACCTTGGAGGGATCAAGGGTGGCCTTCTGCAGCTTGGCCATCTGCATGGAGACAGGTTTGAGCGTCTTCAGAAAGTTCTTGCAGCAGCATTCCCGCCCGCAGGTCTCGTAGTCCGCCACCAGCCGGGCCTCATCACGGGCGCCGATCTGGCGCATCTCGATACGGGTCTGGAATTCCGCGGCCAGCATGCGGACCAGTTCGCGGAAGTCCACCCGCTCCTCGGCCAGAAAGTAAAACACGATCCGCTCGCCGCCGAAAATGTGCTCGCAGCCCACCAGCTTCATCTCGAGGTTGAGCTGAGCGGCATATCGACGGGCCAACTGGAGCTTTTCAGGGATGCCGGCCTGCATGTGCCGCCATTCGGTCAGGTCGGCCTCGTTGGCCTCGCGCAGGATCCGGCCCTTCTTGAGCTGGTAAGCGTCGCCGCCGCTGGCCTCTGCATAGGCGCGCATCTGCTCGCGCGTGACCGCCTTTTCACAGCCGAAACAGGTCAGGCTGACCTGTTCCCCGAGTTCGATGCCGCGGTCGGTGGCGATGACCACCTTGGCGCCGCAGGTGAATTTCATGTCCGGGGGATAGGAAAACTCCCCGATGTGCCGCATGGCGCCGAACCGGACGGCTGTGGTCGGGTAGATCTTCTCCAGCCCGTTCCCGCAGCGTTCATTGGCGCTGACGCATCCTCCGCAATGGGACATACCGAATATCCTTCTCTCGGCGGGCGGTTGCCGCCCCCGAAACGTATGATCGATGCTGCTCATCCCTCGCGGACAACCGGGACCCTGGCTCGGCAGCGTTGAAGGAAGAGCTGGTAAGCCGCCCCCGCATGGGCGCGGAGGTGACCAGAATACCATGAAATCCAATCCAATATAGCGGTGCTGAGGGGTTTTTAACAGGCGCAGACCGCGGCCGGGAACGGAATGGGGAATGTCAGGAAAGCAGGGGGAGCACGACGGCGGGAAGGGCAATAGCGGGAGCACGAAAGACCGACGAAGGGACGGAGCAACGCTGGTAAAGCCTTGAAACCCGCCGCTTTACCTTGGGCGGCGCGCTCGCCGGCGATGGTACCATACCTCATCTGGAGCGAGGTCCGGTCTCAAGCCCCGATTCGCCGGAATCGAAGAGGCCGGGCGAGTGCAATCGCTCATCTCCAAGCCCAACAAGCAGCTCAGCTATGGTCTCTTTGCTGAGACGGTCGCGTTAATGGTTGTGGTGCTGTAAAATGATTTGTCCAATAAAGCCACAGCGTAACGGGTTCGCTCTGTATGCAGGAGTGTAATGCGTATTCCCATGAATCTTGGGCGTTGGGTGCTCCGCCTCTTCAGAGGGTGAGGTACTCAGAACGCGCGAAGATGCAAGCGATCCGCAGTGCGGCGACTAACAACCAGGCGGGAGCCTGCGCAAATCTGCAGCGGAAACCGTATTATGCTGCCCATGGCTGAGAACGGATGATTTGCCGGGAAGGCCCGCGCCGGGCTTTCGGAATCGGTGGTTCGTACCTGAACGAGAGGAACAAAAATGGGTAACGACCTTTCTGGCCGGATGACGAGACGAAGGCTCATGCAAGCGGGCACGGCCATGGCGGCCGGGGTGGTGCTGGGGGGCGGCCGGCAGGCTCACGCGGGCCCGTCGGCGAATGTTCTTGAGACCAGGGTGATCAGTACTCAGCCGCAGTACTACCACGGCTGGCCGACCGTGGCGCGGCGCAGGAATGGCGAGCTTCTGCTGGCCTGGTCCGGCGGGCGCGAGGGTCACGTTTGCCCGTTCGGACGGGTCGATTACATGACCTCCCGGGACGGGGGGCGGACCTGGACCTGGCCGAGGACGCTGCTTGATGGCGCCATCGACGACCGCGACGCCGGCGTGATGGAGACGGCCAAGGGCACCATCCTGGTGACTACGTTCACGTCGCTGGCTTACGCGCCGACGCTGGAAAAGGCGGAAGAAAGCAAGAACTGGCCGGCTGAACGGTTGGCCGCATGGCAGGCCGTGCACAACCGGCTCACCGAACGCGAGCGGCAGGCTGACCTGGGCGAGTGGCTCTTGCGCTCCACCGACGGGGGCCGCACCTGGTCGGCGCGCATCCCGACTATCTTGAACAGTCCGCACGGCCCCATTCAACTCTCCGACGGGCGCCTGCTCTATGCCGGCAAGGAGTTGTGGACGGAGAAGAAGCGCGTCGGCGTGTGCGAATCGACGGACGACGGCCAGACCTGGAGGTGGCTCAGTGAAATTCCCGCCCGAGAGGGGGACGACGGCTCACTTTACCACGAGCTGCATGCCGTGGAGGCCACCGACGGCCGAATCATTGTGCACATCCGCAATCACAACCGGGCCAACGACGGCGAGACGCTCCAGACCGAAAGCACCGATGGCGGGAAGACCTGGTCCGTGCCCCGGACCATCGGTGTGTGGGGCCTGCCTTCACACCTGTTGCGCTTGAAAAACGGCCATCTGCTCATGACCTACGGCTATCGCCGGCCGCCCTTCGGTAATCAGGCCCGACTCAGCACCGACAACGGCAAGAGCTGGTCGGAGCCGATAATCATCTCCGGGGACGGCATAGGCGTTGATCTCGGATATCCCAGCACCGTGGAGTTGGAGAACGGCGAGCTGCTCACCGTGTGGTATGAGGTCATGAAGGGTTCGTCCAAGGCCGTCCTGCGACAGGCCCGGTGGGAGCTCAAGGGTTAGAATGACCAATGCCCCAATCTCAATGACCACCGGATGACCAATGACGAAGTCCGAATGACGAGACGCTTGCGGCTTTGCATTGGCTGCATTCGTCTGAGACTGGCTTCGCGCCGCGGGTATAATCCTCCGCGCGGGCTCGTGTCTGCGCCGACGGCTTTCATTTCATCCGCGGGAGTGTAGCCATGAAATTTGGCCTGGCGGCGGGAGCGGTTCTGTTGTCGGTTGCAGGGGCGGACGCGAAGCTGGTGACCCGTCCGCTGGAATACAAGGCGGGGGATACGGCGCTGGTGGGCTATCTGGCGTACGACGACGCGGTCGAAGGCAAGCGCCCCGGCGTGCTGGTGGTGCACGAGTGGTGGGGCTTGGACGAGTACGCCAGGCGCCGGGCCGAGCAGGTCGCGGAGCTGGGCTACGTCGCGCTGGCGGTGGACATGTATGGGGGCGGCCGGACCACGCGCGACCCGAAGCAGGCAGGCGAGTGGTCGGGGCAGGTGCGCCGCGGGCCGGCCTGGCGCGAGCGGATCAAGGCGGCCTTCGATGTGCTCGCCGGGGACGAGCGGGTGGATCCGCGGCGGATCGCGGCCATCGGCTACTGCTTCGGCGGGGCCAGCGCGCTGCAATTGGCCTACTGCGAACCGCGCCTGGCCGGAGCGGTCAGCTTTCACGGTTCGCTGCCGCCGCCTGACCGAATAGACTACCCGAACCTCAAGGCGAAGCTGCTCATCCTTCACGGCGCGGCGGACGACTTCGTCTCGGCCAAACAGATCGAGGCTTTTCAGGAGGCCCTGGACAGCGCCGGCGCCGATTGGCAGATGATCCTGTATTCCGGGGCGGTTCACAGCTTCACCAACCCCGAGGCGGACAAGGCCGGCCTCAAAGGGGTGGCTTACAACAAGAAAGCTGACCAGCGGTCGTGGGAACACATGAAACTCTTCTTGAAGGAACTCTTCGACCGGGACCCGCACAGGAATCCTGAACCGAAGCAAACCAGGCCAGCCAAGGGATAACCTCACACGGCTCCCCAATGAATCTTGTGCGTTGGGTGCCCCACCTCTTCCAGAGGTGGGGGGCGCGAAGACTCAAGCGATCAGCAGCGGGGCGACTAACAACCAGGCAGGAACCTGCCCGAGTGTGCGACGGAAACCATATCAGAAGCTTTTGCTGGTATTTCCCGTTCCAGCCTTTCGCCCCCGGGCCGACTCTCCACGCATCCACGGTGAGGAACCGGACGAATTGTGGTTGCGAACGATCAGGCGCTGTGGCCCAGGTGGATGAACAGGCCCTCCAGCGTGAGCTGGATGTTGGCGTTGCGGGCGAGGTTGCTTTCGGTGTTCTGGATCGCGCGCAGCGCGGCGCTGATCGAATCGGCGTTGTTCCTGCGGAGCAGGGCGGCGATCACTTCCGGCTGATCTGCGTTGATCGGCGGCAGATCCGCCCCGCCGGCCTTGCGCAGGGCATCCACGTAGAAGTCCGCCAGCACCCCCAGGAGGATGCGGATCCCGCCGCGGGTCGCGTCCGTGTCGGAAATATCCGGGTCGCGCTCGGCGATCAGCTTGGCCAGCGCCCGGGCGTCCGCCTCGAACGGGCCGGCCAGCGCGTGCGCGGCGAAAGCCGGCCCCGCCGCGGCCAGCTCGGCCAGGCGTCCGCCCCAGGTCCGTTTCATCGCGTAAATCCCGTCGTCAATGACCTGCAGGGCCTGGCCCAGACTCCCGCCGGAGTGCCGGGCCGCGTAGGACATCGCCGCCGGATCGGCGTCCGGCCGGAGTGCCCGCAACCGTTCGTGCACGAACTCCACCGGCAGGGCCTGGAACGGAACGTGCTGGCAGCGCGAGCGCGTGGTGGGCAGCATGCGGTCCAGGCTGGGGGCCAGCAGGATGATGAAGGTGTCCGGCGGCGGCTCCTCGAGCGTCTTGAGCAGCGCGTTCTGGGCTTCGTCGTTCATGCGCTCGGCCTCGCGCACGATGAACACTTTGGCCCGTCCGCGGCTGGGATGATGGCCGGCCTGGGCGATGAGAAAGTGGCGGACGACGTCCACGCCAAGCTGGGTGGCCAGCCGCTTGCGCACGAGCGGGTCCGGGTGCTGCTTGCCGAGTTGCCGGTAGATCAGGAAGAGATCCGGGTGTGTCCCGGCTTCGACCAGGCGGCAGTCCTGGCACTCGCCGCAGGCGTCTGAAATTTCCTCTTCGGGACCCTGCCCCTCAAGCCCGGTTCGCTTCACCGGCGACGCGCACAGCAGGACCTGGGCCAGGCTCACCGCGAGCATCTCCCTGCCGACGCCCTCCGGCCCGGTAAACAGATACGCATGCGGCATGCGCCGGCTGGCCAGGGCCCGCCAGATGATGCGGTGGGCGCGGGGTTGGTGCTGGACGTCAGAAATCCTCACTGGTGATGATCTCCACGATGTGCTCGTGTACCTGCTGGGGCGGCCGGAGCCCGTCGAGCACTACCACCTTGCCCGGATAATCGGGAGGCAATTGGCGGAACCGCTCCCGCACCTTGCGGTGAAAGGCGATGGGGCGGGCCTCCATGGCGTCCGTTCGCACGTCGCTCAGAAGCAATCCCTGACCCTCACTGCTCTTGCGGTTCCGCCCGGCATGGTGAGGCTTGCGCCCGGTGCGCCGAAAACCTTCTTCGGTGGGCACATCGATAATCAAGGTGAGGTTCGGCCAGGTCTCGCCGACCGCCAGCCGGCCCAGCTCGATGAGCCGCGAGACGTCATAGCCCGCCGCCCCCTGGTACGCATAAGTCGAGCTGACAAACCGGTCGCACAGCACCACCTTGCCGGCGGCCAGGGCGGGCTCCACTACCTCGCCAACAAGCTGGGCCCGCGAGGCCATGAACAGGAACGTCTCGCAGCGCACATCCATCTCGGACAGATCGTAATCCAGCAACACTGAGCGAATGCGGTCCCCGATCGTCGTCCCGCCGGGATCGCGGGCGCAAACTACTTCCAATCCCTCCCCGCTCAGCCGCTCGGCCAGCATCCGCAACTGGGTTCCCTTGCCCGAACCGTCGGGGCCGTCAAAGACAATGAACTTGCCGGCCAGCTTACTCTTGAGATCCAACGCGAACTCCCTTTCCTGCTGTTCGTTGATCATCGGTTGTCGGTGAAGTGTACGCCGGACCGGCCCGGAACGCCACCTCGCGGTGTCAGACGGATTCCAAATGAGTCTCGTGCATGGGTGCCCCGTCTCTTCAGAAGCCGGGGCGCGAAGATTCAAGCGCTCAGCAACGGGGGCTACCAGGCAGGAACCTGCCCAGGCTTGCAACGGAAACCGTACCAGACTATGCCTCGTGTCAGGGAAGATGTCAGGCGCTTTGCGGATCCGCGGACAGGGGTTAACGAAAAGACCTCAAGGTTTGCAGTGTGCGCGCCAAGGTCAGATCAATGCTGAGTTGATGGCAAACCCCCAGCCGGCCGGTGTGCCCCAGGCGCTCGCGCAACGCAGGATCGGCGTACAGGGTGGCCAGGGCGTCGGCCAGCTCCCCGGCTTCGAAGCCGTCCAACTGCCAGCCGTTTTCGAGATGGCGGATCTGGGCCCGCGCGCCGGTAGTGGGAGTGGCCACCACGGGCCGCCCGCAGCACATCGCCTCCGCGATCGAAAGGGGAAACGAATCCGTCTCGCTGCACAGGGCGAAGACGTCCAGCGCGCTGTAGAACGCGGGCATGTCGTCGATGAAGCCGACAAACCGCACCGCGTCGGAAACGCCGCGGGCCTGGGCCAGGCGGACGAAGGCGTCGCGTTCGGGGCCCTGGCCGGCGATGATGGCCACGGCGGGAATGTTCCGCGATCGCAGCAGGGCCGTGGCTTCGATCAAGGTCTCCACCCCTTTGCGCGGTACCAGCCGGGCGGCGGTGCCGATGACGAAAGGTGCGTGCGAGGTGTATCCTTCGGCACCATCCAAGCCCCAGCTTTCCCGCAAGCGGCGGCGGGCCTGCGCGTCAAAGGTGAATCGAGCGCAATCGATGCCCGGCGGGATGATGGTGATGCGTTCGCGGTTGATGCGCTGCCAGCGGATGATGCGGTCGCGGTCCGCGGGGCTGAGGGCCACCACGGCGGTTGCCGACAGGCTCGCCAGCCGGTGCCGAAGGGCCTGCGGAATGCGCCACCACTGCGGGCCTTCCATGCGCCCGCCCAGCCATGCGGGGCGGACCCGGCGATGATCGCGCCCTTCAACCATGTGCTGTACCCAGACGGCCGGCACGCCCGCCAGCCGGGCCAGCCAGCAACTCAGCCACCATCGTGGCCGGCCGGAGGCGTTGATCACCAGCCCCTCGGGGCGCACGCGCCGCAGGAGGTCGCGAAACTCACCGATGAAGCGGAGCGGGCCGCAGGCGGAGTTCTGACAGGAGGTAACCAGTGGTATTCCGCTTTCGCCCAGGCGCTCGCGCAGCCCAGGGTCCGGCTCGCGGCAGGGCAGCCAGCAGAGGCACGGATCAATCCCCCGGCGACGCGCCGCGGCGGCCATGTCCAGAACGTATCGTTCCGCTCCGCCGAAGGAGGCGGCATCAGTGACGAACATGATTCGGCGAATCGGGCCCCTGGCAGCGGGCAGTACTTTCGGGGGGCGGGCATCCTGCCCGCCGGATTCTACGCGAAACGGGTGTACTGGAGAGGGCACGGACGCCTCCGCCAGGCAGTGGGCGTAATCGGCCGCCAGCACGCCGCGATCAAAGCGGTCCAGGCGGGCCCAGTCGCGCTCGTGGGTCAGGCGTCCGGCGAAGTGGTCCGTGATGATGCGTTCCAGTGCCGCCACGATGCCGGGCTCATCCTCGAACGGCACCACCGTAGCGGCGCCGGCGGCGTTGAGAATGCCGGCCGTATCGCTTTCCCGGGGAACCAGGGCCAGGATGTGCGCGGGCAGGGCCAGCAGCTCAAACGTCTTGCCGGGAATGCAACGTCGGGCGTGTTGACAGTCCGGCAGCAGGATCACCGAGCAGGCCGCCCCCGCCGCCGCGCGGATAGCCGAAGGATGATCCAGGTAGCCGGTCAACTCTATCCAGGGGGGGCAGTCGCGTGTCCAGCGCTGGCGCTGGCGGCGGTCGAGCGTGCCGGCCACCAGCAGGCGCACCCGGCCCCGCCACTCCGGATGCCGTTCGAGCACGCGCTGCAGCGGACCGGCCAGACCCGCGATCTGGATGCGGCCGTAACACGCGCCCGCATGAACGAACACGCACTCGCGGGAGGATGGCCCGGAGAAGTCGGCGGGTATGGCCCGCAGGATGTCCTCGCGATCAAAGCCGTTGGTGATGGTCAGGATGGTGTCGGCAGCGCGTTGCGGAAACCGCTCGCGCAGCTCACGCGTGAAGCTCGGGCAGGTGGTCACCACTCGTGTGGCGTGACGCAGGATAGCCCGTTCCAGGCGGAGCAGCGCATTTCTACGTTGCGGATCGGGTTGGGCGTTGATGTCGTTGAGCAGCGGATCGCGCAGGTCCGCGACCCAGGGAATGTTAGCCGCCCGGGCGACGCGCAGGGCGACGCGGTGAACCCAGTGCGGAGGGCCGGTGGAGATCATCACGTCGAACGGTTGCCGGCGATGCAGACGCAACGCGGCGGCGACAGCCGGCCCGACCCAGAACTCCTCGCCGTTGCCCCGGCCCAGCACAGTGGTGGCCGTAAGCAGACGCCAATAGAAGCGCTCTTCGACCCATGCGGACGCGCCCGCGCGCAGGAGCTGACGCGTCTCCAGCGCCCGCAGCGGCGCAACCGCCCTCCTGGCGAGGCAGGCCGGCTCCCACCCCGAGACCCGATGAATCCGGCAATCCGTGGGCAGATCTCCCAGCAACTCCTCGTCACGCCAGAGAAATCGTTCGTGGCCGGCGGTGATGACCTCGCACGACCAGCCGCAGCCGCGCAGATACTTGACCAGCTTGGCCGGACGCTGCACACCGCTACCGCCCGTGGGTGGAAACTCGTAGCTGATAAGCAGCGCCCGTCCTCCCCGACGCGCCGGTAACGCCGGGGCCTGCTCCAGCCAGCGTCGCCATGAGCGGATGGTGGCGCGGTCCGAGGCGGCACGCGAAGAGCCGGTAGGCGGAGCAGTCATGACGGAGAAGCCGGCCGCCATCATGATCCTCCATCCAGGCATGGAGTCCACGCATCACTCTCGTGCGCGGGCGGCGATACGTGCGCCGTTTCGAGGCGATGAGGCAGACGGGGTGTCCGCTCCCGCGTGGCCGGGGGATCTTCCGGTGGACAGGAAAATTGTTCGTCTTTTTGGAGGTAATCCCCTCTAAGGGAAACAGTGGCTGGCTTGGCGCTGCTCTGGCGTCGAAGCCGGCTTGCCGCGCCCCGGCCGGCCAGAATCCGCTCGTAAACGTTTTCCACGGCTTGCAGCACCACCGGCCATGTGTGTCGGGCCGCGTGAGCGCGGATGGCGGCCTCATCGAAGCGCACCTGGCCGGTGAAGAAGGCTTTCAGCGCGGCGGCGATGGCCTCCGGGGTGGCGTCGGCGGCGAAGAAACCCGACTGCCCCTCGGCGATCGCATCCACTGCTCCGCCGAATCGACCGCCCAGCGAGGGCGTGCCTGCCGCTGCCGCCTCCAGGTAGATGATTCCGAACCCCTCTACGTCGTCGCGTTCCGGCCGGGGCACCAGCACGCACAGGGCGGCTGAGGCATACGCTTCGCGCAGGGCCTGATCGCTGATCCGCCCCAGGAAGCGCACGCGCTGGGCCAGGCCCAACCGCGCCGCCATGGCTTCCAGTGCTGGCCGCCCGGGTCCATCGCCGATGACGTGGTACTCCAGGTCCAGCGAATCGCCGAGGAGGGCCAGCGCCTTAAGTACGCCGTCCACGTTCTTGCGCGGGTTATGGCCCAACCGACAAACCGTCAGCAGGCAGCGCGCATGCCGCCTGCTGGTCCCCGCCATCGGCAGGGGTGTCAGCAGGCTCTTATCGACGCCATTGGGCACCACTGTTAAGCGCCGCACCGAAGGATAACGCGAGCGGAACAGCCGCGCGGAAAAGCGGCTGCACGTGAATACGTGATCCACACAGCGCAGGCTGGGCAGATATACCGCCCGCAGCGCCGTTCGTGAGGCCATCAGCCCGGCCAGGCGCCACAACAGTGGAACACGATCCATGGTGAAGCGGACCCAGGGCTTCAGAAAATCCGTGCCGTGAACGGTGAGCACGAATGGCCGCTTGAGCACCGCCAGCGGGGCATATCCGAAGTTGATGGAATGCCACAAATCCATGTCCTGCCGGGCCAGTGCGGGCAGGTCACGGGCCAGATCGGTGGTCAGGATGGGATGAACCGTGAGGCCCGCTTCCCCCACCGCCTCACGATTGGCGAATACATGCACGTCGTAGCCTCGATCGCGCATGTGCCGGGCCAGGGCCCGCGCGTACGTGGCCATGCCCCCGACCAGCGGCGGGTATTCGTACGCGATCAGGCCCAGTCGTGTCCGGCGGTTCAATGCACGACCTCCACAGGGGCGGAATCTGAGCTTCTCAGCATGGCGGCGACTTCGGCGAGCCGACGCGGCCGGATGCCTTTCAAGACGACCTGTTCGAGCAGCTCGCGCCAGGCCCGGCCAATGGTCGCCGGGTCGTGCAGTCGCCGGGCGGTCTCTTGGGCCCGCGCGCCCAGCGCGGCCCGCTCCTGCCGGTTGCCAATCAGCGCGACCAGCGCTTCGGCCAGGGCCGCGGCGTTGTCCGGTTCAACGATCACGCCCGCCCGGCCCTGGGCCACCAGTTCCGGCAGGCCGCCCACCCGGCTGACCACCACCGGCTTGCCCAGGCTCATGGCCTCCAGAATCATGTTGCTGGACGATTCCCGGCGCGAGGGCAGGGCGATGATGTCGCAGCGGTCGTAAACCGGCCATACGTCCTCGACGGGGTCTACCCATTCGATCAGCGCGCCAAGACCCAGTTGACCGGCCAGCGCCACCAGATCGTCGCGGTGGGGGCCTTCGCCGCAGATCAGCAGACGCACCGCGTGTTGTCGCCGCAGCAGGGCCGTGGCCTGGAGCAGCACGTCAACGCCCTTGGACACGTGCAATCGCCCCACGTAGCCGATGATGATTGGCTCCAAACCGGCGCGTCGGCCGGCGGGCTCCGGCTTGTCTGGGACTATGACCGCATTGGGAATCACCACGCCCTTGCTCTGCGGGTAATGGTATTGGCGCTCGTAGCCTGCGCGCACTTGGGCGCTGTTGTAGACCACCCGCGCGGCCAGGGCCGAAGTCAGCCAGGTCTTGAACACCGTCCGGCGCCGATGCAGACCCAGTCCGGGCAACAGCCCCCACAGGTGGCGACGGGATGCAACCTGCGGCAGAGGGTAGGGCATGGTGCGATGCGTGATCACCACCGGAACACCCGCCAGGGCCGCGCCCGTGATCGAGGCCCGAAAGGGCGTATTGAAGGATTGCACGAACACCGCCGCGTCGGGCCGGCACCGGTGAAACCACCGTTGCCGATCGAGGATGCGCCGGGGAAAGTATTCGCGATCGCCCTTACAGGTGCCGTCCAGCCAGTCCACCGGTTCAATCGTCAGTCGCTCGCCAAACCGGTCGGCGGCTGCCGTGAAGATGTTCCGGCCGCAAAGCGCCACCGTCACCCGCCAGCCCGCCGTGAGCATCGTCTCCAGCAGAAAACGCGCGAACGTCTCCATGCCGCCGAGGGGCCCGGGATGGGCCGTGACCAGGGCCAGGTGCGGAGCGCGTTCACAGGCCGGTGGAAGGCTCATTGCGCCGCAACCTCCGGCGGGCGGTTGAGGAACTGGGTCGTGCGGTCCCACAGCCGCAGGGCGCTCATGGGCACCCACCGCCGCCGCCACTGCGCGCGGATCTGCGGATCGTCCGGCGCCAGTTGCCGGGCCAGCTTCAAGAGCTGCCGATAGCCGTTCGACTCGCGCTCCCAGTAAGCTCTGCGGGTCGCGTAGAGAATGCCGGCCGTGCAGCGGGCCAATACTTCCGCGGGCAGCGCCGCATACGCCTCCGGGAAACGCTGCCGCCAGCGCTCCTGGGCAAGCCAGTGATGGTACATCATGCGGGCCCGCCGGTTGCTCATGTTGCCGGTGTGACGGCGAAGACGATACAGCGGCTCGGGCAGATACACGAAATCGCAGCAGGTCGAGCAGGCCAGGGACATGTAGTAGTCATCCGTGCCCCACAGGTCGGGGTCGTAGTTGCCCACCTCCAGGATGACCTGGCGGGCCACCATGATGGATGGCCCGCAGATCGGGTTGTGCTCGAAGACGACGGCCGTGCATCGCCCGGAGGCGTGCGCGGCGCTGTCTCTCAGGACGGCCGGTCGAGCGGGATCGTCAAAAAAGACCCACGCCCCCGTGTGAACGTAGGTATGGATGTCGGAACGCTCCAACACCTTCAGTTGCCGTTCGTGCTTGAGCGGCTCCAGCAGATCGTCAGCATCCACGTAGGCGATGTATTTGCCTTTGGCCTCCTGCACGCCCAGTCGCCGTGCCGGCCCGGTCCCGTGAGCGGGATTGGGCAGCACGCGGACCCGGGGCCCGAATGAGCGGGCCACGCGCACAGATCCGTCCGTGCTGGCATCGTCGATGACCAGCACCTCGCGCGGCGGCACGGTCTGGTTGAACACCGACTCCAGGGCGGCGCCGAGGGTTCGCTCCGCGTTCAGGCAGGGGATGATCACGCTGATATCCGCCGAGGACAGACTCATTCGTCACTCCGTCTCTTCATCGCGAAAGCAGGATGCGGGCTTGGCCCGCGCGCTCTCGGGTTGCAGTCTTGCGTTGACTGTCCCGCTTTCTTCTGTTGCTGAGGCCTCACTCGGCGAGGCTCGCGGGCTTGGCTACAGTCCGTGCCCGGCCGAAACGCCCGCCAGAACCGCGTGCTGACTTGGCAGCCTCGCCGGTTCTTCCGCGCTGACCACTTCCCAGACCCGCTGTTCGTGGACCGGTCCGTCGGTGGTGCCGTCGCCGGCCACCCGGATGCGGTAGGCCCGGTCATGCCAGTCATACTCCGGCAGGCCTTTCTCGTCGGCCAGGGCCACGCCGATCTGGTAGACGCCTTCACCCAGCGAGAGGCTCGGCAATTCAACGGCCACCGTGCCGGCCGTGGCCCGGGGGTCCACCCGCAGGCCGTCGCGCCGCGATTCAAACTGGTAAAACAGGGCAGCGCCGAACAGGTGCATCGAGATCGCGAAGTTGGGCTCCCACCTGCCGGCCAGACCCGGATCTATCGCGTAGTCGATCTCCAGCCGCAGCTTCTGGCCCGACGTGAACGTGTGCGTCGGGCGGTTGTGCTCATCGAGGATGCGCACCGCCGTGATGTTCGCCGGACCCCGCTGCCGTGAACGCCCGCCGATGTGCGAGTTCTCGATCCCGGTCGGATGAGCCTGCTCGAGTTCATCGACCAGCCGGCTGTATTCCGCGATGGTCTCGTCGGGCGATCCCACGCAGCGCACGTGTCCATGATCGAGCAGCAAGGCCCGGTCGCAGAACCGCTTGACCGAGGAGAGATTGTGCGACACATACAGGATGGAGGTCCCCCGGCGCAGAAAGCCGCGCATGGCATCCATGCACTTGGCCTTGAACGACACGTCGCCGACGGACAGTACCTCGTCCACCAGCAACACGTCGGGGTCCATGTGCGCCGCCACCGAGAACCCCAGACGCACGTACATCCCCGAGGAGTAGCGCTTGACCGGCATGTCCAGGAAGTCGCCGATGCCGGCGAACTCCACGATGGCGTTAAATTTGCGACGCACCTCCTGGCGGGTCATGCCCAGGATCGCGCCGTTGATGAAGATGTTCTCCCGGCCGGTCAGATCGCCGTGAAAACCGGCGCCGACCTCGATCAGACCGCTGAGCCGGCCATGAACCCGCACCTGGCCGCGATCCGGGCGGAGAATGCGCGAGAGGACCTTCAGCAGGGTGCTCTTGCCCGCTCCGTTGGGCCCGATGATGCCGACCGCCTCCCCCGAATGCACCTGGAGACTCACGTCCTGGAGGGCCCAGAAAGTATCGTTGACTTTGCCGCCGCGACCGAGCATTCCTCGAATGCGGTGGGCCAACGCCTCCCACAGAAAGCTTTCGCCGCCGCCCTTGCGGAAGCGCTTCCAGAGCCCATCAACCTCAATCGCGTACGGAACGTTTGCCATCCGAATATCTTCTCTCTGACGACCTCTCGCCTTTCGTAGCGGCCGGGCTCCGTACCGGCCGTTCGCTCTTCTCTCCGTCTCTTCGTGATGAGAAACCGCGTCGGTTTTCTACACCCGCTCCGCAAACCGGCTCTCCAGCGATCGGAAGGCCGTCCAGCCGCTGACCGCCAGTACGATGGCCATCAGACACGCGCTTAAGAACGGCCCGCTTGCCGGAAGCTGCCCCTTCAGCACGATGTCGCGATACGCCGAGATGATCGGCACCATCGGGTTGACCGCCACCAGCACCCGGACCAGGATCGAACCGTCCGTCGGCAGCGGGTAGAGCACATTGGTCAGGAACATCCACATCTGGATGCCCACCGCGAACAGGTATTTCACGTCGCGATACCACAGGTTGGCCATGGCCAGCCACAGGCCCAGCCCCACCATGAGAAGAAGCTGTACCGCCAGCACCAGCGGTAGCATCAGCAGGGCGCAGGAGAGCGGAAGCCGTACCCCGCCGGCCAGGGAGTAATACACCACCAACCCCACCAGGACTACCGACGCGACCAGGAAATCAAACAACGCGCTGGCGATGGCCGACAACGGCAGGATCTGGTGCGGAAAGTAGACCTTGGTCACCAGGTCGCGCTGCGAAGACAGGCTGCCGATGCATCCGTTCAGACCGGCCGCAAACAGCGTCCAGGGCAGCACGCCGATGTAGACAAACAGCGGATAGGGCACCTCCAGGGCCTTCAGCCCGGCCACGGATACCGCCCGGGTGAACACGAAGGTGAACAGCAGCATCAGGCCCAGGGGCTGGAGCAAAGCCCAGGCCACCCCCAGAAAGGAGTGGCGGTAGCGCACCAGAATCTCCCGGCGGATCAATTCGAACAGTAAATCGCGGTAAGTCCAGAACTCGTTCATCTCCATACATTTCGGACGTTCGGAGGCGAGGAATAAGTTAGACCTATAAGCGCAGAGGAAGACACCCTAAGGCCTTCCGGCGCGTCGAGTGCGGCGGCAGCCCCGGGCCGGTGGGAGTGAGCGCTTCTCGCCCCTAAGAAGGCTGCTTTTGGGCAGCGGCTCTTCGAGAGTTCTGTCCGATAACCAACAGGTCATTGGACGAGGGACGGCCTTGCGCTGTAGGCTACGGCCATGGATGAGCTGAGTCCGCATCCGGTGACTGCCGCGGGGGCGGCGGGCGGGCCGGCCGGTTATCTGCTGTGGAGGATCTTCCGTGGATCAACTGACACGTCGAGAGATGTTGGCGGCCAGCGCGAGCGTGGCCGCGGGCCTGGCGGCTTCCGGGTGCTCACAGAATGGCAAGCCCGTTGCCATGTTCACCCAGGCAGCGAGCCCGGTGAAGGCGACGCCCGTGCCCCTGGGCCCCGACGAGCCGCTCAAGGTCGGCTTCATTGGCATCGGTGGCCGGGGCAGGGGGCTGCTGGATGCGTTCCTCAAGCTTCCCAACCAGCAGGTGGTGGCCCTGTGCGACATCAACAAGGAGAATCTGGACAAGGCCGCCGCGATGGTCGAGAAGGCCCAGGGCAAGGCGCCCCAGACTTTCGGCAAGGACGCCGACGACTTCAAGAACCTGCTGGATCGCAAGGACATCCACGCCATCGTGACGGCCACGCCCTGCTTCGAGCATCCGCGGATAATGCTGGCCACCATCGCCGCCGGCAAGCACATCTACGGCGAGAAGCCGCTGGCCCTGACCGTGGCCGATGCGGACGCCTGCCTGGCGGCCGCCGAGGCCAATAAGGATCTGGTGGTCCAGGTGGGCTTCCAGTGGATGGCCAGCCCGCGCTTCCAGGAGTGCATCGAGCGGATACGTCGCGGTGACATCGGCCGGCTCGTCGAAGGCCGCTTCTTCCGGCACAACGGCTCCAGCCCGCTTATCGGCTGGTTCAGCGACCGCGCCAAGTCCGGCGACTGGATGCTCGAACAGGCCTGCCACGAGTACAACATCATGAACTGGGTGGCCGGCACGACCCCGATCAAGGCCTACGGCATGGGCTGGAGCAACCTGTACCAGGATGTCGATCCCGGCCGGAACGTTACCGACTATTACGCGGCGATCATCGAATATCCCGACAACTTCATCGTGCACTATGCCCATGGCTGGATCAGCCCGGACGGCTTCCGCGAGTTCGCCCAGAAGGCCATCGGGACCAAGGGCGCCGTCGAACTGGGCGGCGATCGCATCAGCCGCAGCGACGGTCAGCAGATTGAGCCGCTCAAGTCGCCCAAGGGTGATGACACCGCCTTCGCTCTTAAGGCCTTCGTAGACAGCATCCGTGATGGCAAACCGGCAGTGGCGCCCGTCTCTTACGGACGGAATGCCACCCTGCTGGCCCTCATGGTCCGCAAGGCGGTCTACGAGCGCCGCGAGGTGACCTGGAAGGAAATGCTCAGAACCTGCTGAGAATTCGAGACCGTCGGAAACTCAAAGTGCGGTCGGCAGTATTGTGCGGCGCCGGCGCCCCTTAGTGGGGTGCCGGCGCTGTTGCTTGTAAAAACACGTAGCGGCCGGGCTCTGTACCGGCCGTTCTCCATACTTGTGTACCGGCGGTTTGTCGGACAAAAACGCCCGCCCTCCGTTTGGATTCACGAAGGCGGGCAAGATGCCCGCCCTCCGTCGGTCAGGCACCCACCAGCTCGAGCGCCCGAGCCGGTGCCGCAGCCGGCGTCGCCATCGGCTGCACGTTCAGCACCTGCTCGATCAACCCACCGATCTGCTCCAGCCGTGCCGGCCACGACTCCGCCCGCATCCGCTCCGAGCGCCTGCTGCGGGCCATTGGCTCGTTGCGCCGGGCCGCCCGGGCGCAGCAGACGGCCCAGTCGGTCACGTCGTCGGCCAGCCAGACGGCATCTTCCACCGGCTGAACGGCCGGCAGGGAGGTGCTCACCACCGGCAGGCCGGCGGCCAGATATTCGTACAGCTTGATCGGATTGGCGTTGTGCGTCAGCGGCACGTGCCGGAAGGGGATCAGGCCTACATCGAAGTGCCGAAGCCAGGCGGGCAGCTCGCGGTGTTCGCGCGCGCCCAGGAAATGGACGTTGGGCAGCCCGGCACAGGGCCCACGGGCGACCAGCTCGGGGCCGATCATCACGACGGATGCGTCCGGGCGGGCGTTGGCCAGGCCGGCGACCAGGCCGAGATCCACCCATTCGCCGATCATGCCCACAAATCCGAAGATCGGCCGGGGCAGGCCCGCCAGCTCCGCGGGACAGTCCAGCGGCTCGCGCAGGCCGCGCGACAGGTGCTCGTAATCCACGCCGTGCTGGACCAGAAACACGTCCGGATGCAACCGGCGCTTGGCCTCGTACAGCGGCTTGGACGTCGTGATCACCAGGTGGCTGCGGGCCATGAGTTCGCGCTCGCGGCGCTCGATCAGCTCGCGGTCGTAGCCGGGGAACTCGCCGAAAGCGTCCACGCAATAATACAGCACCAGCTCTTCGTCGAAAGCGCCGACCATCTCGCTCACGTCCGGCGCGAAGCTCCAGATCTGCACGGGCCGGCGGGGCAGCCGGTCGAGCACCTCGTGGATGGCCCGGCGGACCATCATGGTGTTCAGTCGGCGGGCCAGCTTCGAGCCGGGCAGCGGCAGTTGGCAGGGCGTCAGCACGGTAATGGAATCGGACACGCGCTTGGGCCCCTGGCGCATCTGGGCTAGCCTGGAGAACACGGCGCGCAGGTCGGCCATGTGGACCCGTGGTCGGCGCGAAGCGTGCCAGTTCACCCAGATCACCTGGTTGTGCTCGGCCAGCAGGCGCATGATGTGGTGCTTACTGGTCGGGTGATAGTCCCAGCCGCTGGCGAAGCAAATAATCGTCTTATCCTTGATCACAACACACCTTTCGCATTCCCACTTTCCCACACTCCGCTTTCAACTTTTCCCTGTCCCGCTGTCTTGTGCTTGCCCTCTCCACGTGCCGGCTGTCCCACGCTGTGCGCTGCCGTCTTCTCGGCTTCTCACCTTCCCACGCTCATACTTTCCCCTGCTCATACTTTCCCCCGCTCATACTTTCCCACGCTCGCACTTTCCCACCTTCGCACCTTCTCACGTTCCCACCTTCCCACTCAGCAAGCCCGGCACAAATCCGCCACGGGCTCGACAGGCCGTTCCGTCGGGGCCGGCTCGTATCCTTTGAGCAGCAGCTCCAGCCGGGCCAGTCCGGCGTCGGGGTTGTAGCGGCGGTGTACGAACTGTCGCCCGGCCTCGCCCATGGCCTCGGCCCGGTCGCGGTCTGAGAGCAACATCCGCACGGCACGGGCAAACCGCTCAGGCGAGCTGGCTACCAGAATCTCGCGCCCGACCCTGGCCCCGATGCCCTCGGCCACACACGGCGTGACCACGCAGGGAATCCCCGCGGCCATGGCCACCAATACTTTCGTTTGCACTCCCCGGGCCAGCCGTAACGGCGCCACGCTGACGCGCAGACGGCCCAGGTATGGTCCCACCGAAGGCACCGCGCCGGTCACGTGAATGCCCATGCCATCATGGAGTTCACGCACCGCCCGCGTGGATGACCGGCCGATGATCCAGAACGCCGCATCCGGCCGGTGAATGCGAATCAGCGGCAGAATGGACCGCGCAAACCAGACGGCGCCTTCGACGTTCGGCGGATAGTCCATGGCCCCGATGAAACCGATGTTCGCCTCCTCTGGCAGCCCCTCATCGCAGAGCCCGAGGTGCTCGCCGTCGCGGGCCGGTATATCGGCCTCCGGGCAAACGCCGGTTTCGATCACGTGCACGCGCGGCCCGAGGCCATCCGGATCGGCCGTATCATCCTCCGAGAGGAGCGCGGCTTCGCGCTCGTTGACGAAGATGTTGGCGTCAAAAGCCTGCATCCATTTGCGCTCCCGACGGGCCAGGCGCTCGCCCTCCGTGCGGTATACCCAGCTCATGGGCCAGGAGGCCCGGCAGGCCGAATCGATCCACTTGCGACTGTCCAGGTCCACCAGGTCAAGCACGTGGCGTCCGGCAGGCACGCGCAGGGCCAGCGGGGCCATGCTCGACGAAAACGCCAGGACGGCATCGAAATCAATGTTGCGGCCCCACTGGAGGACCTGGTGTTCGAGGGCCCGGGAGGCGAAATAGCCTTCCGTGGCCGTCGAGCCGGTCAGCAGGCGGTGCATCGCCCGGACTGCGGCAACGGGTCGGCGCAGGGGCACGGCGACCACCGCGCGGCACAACTTGCGCCATTCGGCCAGCGACTCGCGAGCTTGCCGGCGGGCCGCGCGCCCCTCGGCGTCCAGAAAACCGGCGCACCAGACCTCGTGGCGGCGCGCCAGGAAGCGCAACTCGGCGGCGGCGCGGATCTTCGAGCCCCGATCCGGCGGGCAGGGCAGGCGATGGATGAGAACCAACAACTTCATATTTCACTCAAGACTTCCATCTCTCCCTCTCGTCCCCCCTTCCCTTGTCTCCTTGTCCCCTTGTCTTCTAGTTCCCTTGTCCCTCCCTCGCTCCGCCTTCCCTCATCCCGGGATCGACTTAGCCAGCCACGCCCCCAGCGGGCGGGTTACGGCCAGGGGCAGCCGTGGCCAGATCCGCCGGGCCAGCCGCACCTTCGGGCTGGTCGGGTACAGATCGGGGGCGGTGCCTCCCTCGGGTACATAATACTGGTAACCCAGCGGTGTGGGCTCGAATCCCTGGTTGCGTTTGAAGTCGTACGAGCCGGTGTTGTCCACCCGCGAGCGCCCGAAGTCGAAGGTGTGGCAACCCAGTTCGACGCCGCGCTCCATGGCCGTCAGATAGAGGAAGTTGTTGGGGTGATACTTCTCGAACCGCTCATCGCAACCAACGAAGTAGGGCATGAGCGTCCCGCGATAAATGAAGCTGACCAGCCCGGCGACGGGCTGATCCTGGTACCAGATAAGCTGGACCAGATGGGCCTGCGCCTCCGCGGTGCGCTCGATCAGCTTGTTGAAAAAGGCGAGCGGATAATTGGGCGACGCGAGTCGGCGCATGCTCTGGCTGTACAGCCGCCAGACGGTCTCGAGGTGCCGGTCGCCGAATTCGACCCGCAATCCATAGCGTTCGCGAGCCTGGCGGGCCGCGGCCCGCGCCTTGCGCGGCAGCAGATTGAGCACTTCCGAAGGTGTGGCCGGCAGCGGCTTGCGGAATGTAACGTAGCGATCGACCACCGGCAGGCCGGGGTGCAGGGCTTCGGCCGAACGGATGTCCAGCCAGCGGGCGCCCAGGTAGTCGGCGAGGATCTCGGCCCGACGCAGCAACGCGTCGCGGCTCTCCTCATCATCGAACAGACACCCGCCATACACGGCATAGGGAACGCTGACCAGGATAGTTCCGGCCAGATGGCTGTGGACGCACATCAGCGGGAAGACTCCCGTCAGCAATCCGTTGCGAGATGCGAGCAGATAGTGGCTGCGGTGACCGAAGGCCGCCTCAACCGCGTCCCGCCAGGCCAGCGTATGGAAGAAGGTCGCGCGAGGATGCCGGGCCACGTAGGCTTCCCAGAAGCCCTCTTGCGCTGTTTTCAATTCCATGACATCAACGGCCACGGCTATGTCTCCTCGGGGGCCTGGCAGACAACCGGCATGCTCGCCCCGCCGGCCGTCTCGTCGCTTTCCCCGGCCAGGATCGCGCCGGCAATGGGCGTGCCGTTGGCCTGGAGCATCCGCACGCAACGGCGCACCACCGGCTCGGGGGTGGCGTTCATGCGGATGACCATCAGTACCGAATGACACATCGGGGCGATGAGGCCGATGTCGGCCACCGTGTGAACAGGCGGCGTATCGATGATCGCGTAGTTGAAGCGTTCGCCGAATTCACGGAATAAGGTTCCGACCCGCTCGCAGGACAGCAGATCGCTGGGCGTGGTGGCGCCCAGCTCGCCGGCCGGAATGAAGTACAGATTCGGGCGCACCAGCGGAATGCACACCTCCGCGAGGCTGTGCTTGCCGCGGATCACTTCCGCAAAGCCGGGGTGCTGTTCCAGCCCCAGCATTTTTTCCAGGCCGCGCTGGCGCAGATCGCAGTCTATCAGGGCCACTCTCAGGTGACGCAGTTCGGCCAGGCTGAAGGCCAGGTTGGCCGCCGTGGTGGTCTTGCCCTCGCCTGGAAGGCTGGACGTGACCACGTGCAGGCGCGGAGCCCCGGAGGGGTTGGAGGTCAGCAGGCGCGTGCGCACCGCGCGGAACCGCTCCGCGATCAGCGAGGCCGGATCATGGAAGACGACCACGCCGGGGTGGATGGAAGTCGGCTGAACCGGCACGGCCGTGACGACGAACGGGCGCGCTCCGCCGGGGGGATCGACGATCGAATGGATCGCCGCCTTGCCGGCGTTGTCGGGCAGATCCTCTGCCGGGCCGGCTGCGATCACAGCGGCAGCCGGATCGGCCGGCTGTTCGGCCAGATGCCGACTCCGCTCCTGTTCGGCTCGCTTGAGTGCTTCCGCAATCCGTCCCATGTTCTGTTCCGTTCTGTTTTGATCATTTCAACGGCCGACTTAGCCGACCACGTCTTTCAGACACTTGATCAGGCCCTCGTAAGCGGCCGGCTGCTCCAGGCTCAGATAGACCAGCACGCCGGCGCCCACACTGGCCAGGGCCTCCAGGCAGGCCAGCGTCGGCAACCATCCCCGGGCGCACAGTCGGCCCGAGGTGGCGGGCGTGCGGATTTCGCCGATGGATTCCAGCACCGGGATATCCAGCGCCTGGCGTACCCGGGCGGCGCTGCGGAAGGATTGATCGAACACCTCGCGCAGGAACACCGCCGCGACGGCCAGTGCCAGTCCCATCCCGCCGCTCAACAACAGCACGCCGCCCAGGGTTGGCGAAGCGGGCTTGCGCGGACGGCGGGCTTCCTCCACGGTGGAAAAACGAATGCCCCGGTCTTCGGCTTCAGCCGCCAGCACGCGGGAAATCGTATCGAGGTGACGGTTCCAGGCCCCCAGGTCGCCCTTGATTGCCTGCAGCTCCTGCTGCTTCATGACGAAGGTCTGGCGGCGTTCGAAGAGCCGGCCTTTTTCCTCCTCCAGGCGGGCCTTTTCGGCCTGGCGCCGGGGAATTTCACGATCGACCTGGGCCAGCGTCTCGCGCAGCGTTTTCAACTCCATCTTCAGCCGGCGACGCTCGGCGTCGCGCGAATCGGAGGGGGCCGCGTCCGACACCGGACCGGCGGGGCCTATCGTCTCGGGCTGAGCCTGAAGCTGGGCTTCCAGGGAACGCAGCTTCGCATGCAGCGCCACCATGTGCGGGTGCATGTCGGTCATTTTCTTGAGCGTCCGGGCGTCGGCGATCTGGGCGCGGACGGCCTGGATGTCCTCCTGGATCCGCTGGTATTGCGGGTTGGGCAGCGCCGCGGGCCACAGCGCCGCCGGCCGGGTGGCCGACGGTTGCCCCGGGTTTTGCTCCAGCTCGCGCAGATACTCTTCGCGGGTGGCGAGGTTGGACTCCAACTCCGCCCGACGGCGGTCCAGGTCCTCCAGGGCAGTGGTTTCCCGGATCAGCCGCTGATTCAGCAGGTCGGGATCGCTGGGATCCACGCCGGGATGTTTGAGACTCATTTCGAGAAGTTCCGCCTCCATGAGGGCGGCCTTTTCGCTGCGCCGGGTGACCTCCTGGTGGAAGAAGCTCCGGGCCTTCTGCAAAATATCCGCAATCCACCCGCGCGTGTTTCTGATGTAGTTGTCCTTGAGCTGGGTCACCAGGCGGACGCCCAGATCGGGATCATCGCCCTTGTAGCGAACTTCGATGAGATCCAGGAAGTTGCTCTTCTCCAACAGCCCCACTTCGAGCTGACGGGTGAGATTCGTGACCATAATCTGCTTGCGCGCGCGGCCTTCGGAGGTCAGCTCGCCCCGCTCGTCGCGGGGCAGGTCGCGGGTGAGCCCCAGCTCTTCCGCCGCTTCGCTGACCGCGTTGTAGCCGATCAGGTTGATGGTCAGGGCCTGGCGCAGCGTGGAGAAGGAATAGGGTGAATTCTCGCTGACCAGCTTGGTGATGACCACGTCGTCGCGGCGCTCGAAAATGGCGCTTAACTGGTAACGGCGGGGCAGGGCCAGGCTGACCAGCAGAGTGGCCAACAATCCGCTGAGCAACGGGAATACAAACAGCCAGCGGTTGCGGCGCAAGATGGACAGAACCCGCGCCACCGTCTGTTGGAGATCGGTAGCCCCGGTCTCCTCGGGCCGACGGGCGATCCCCTCCAGAACAATGGATGCAGACTGGTTGCTCATGATTAAGGGCCTACGCCTCCCAGACGCAGATAGGTGCGTCTGTCGGAGTCTCTGTAATAATCGGTCGCACCGATGAACGTGGCTGGCTGGCTGTAAAGATTGGCCGCGCCGGCGAACGGATACAGTACGTCGTCGATACGGTGCCCCAGCCAGGCCAGCGGGGTGGGGGGCACATAGATGATGTCGCCTTCCTGGAGCAGCACATTGCTGCGCGTGTCCCCGGTTTGTACGATGCGGTCCACGTTGACGACGATCTCATGTCGCTCGTCTTTCGAGGGGCCGGGACGGATCACTTTCACCTGCGCCCCCCATGCGCCGCGATTCAGCACACAGGTGGCCAGCACGCTCAGCACCGAGTCGCGCCCCGTAAATGGACGGGCACCCGGGTTGGCCACCTCGCCGAAGACGAAAATCTTTTTGCTCTCGAAGGCCACCACGCGCACGCTGACTTCGGGGTCCACATAGTAGACGCCCATCAGCTCCGTGAGCCGTGCGGCCACCTCGCGCGGCGTGAGGCCGGAGACCTTTACTTCACCAATCAGCTTGAGGGTGATTTTGCCGTCCGGGCCCACCGGCTGCGCTTCGCCATCCAGTTCGGGGCAGGTGGGCGAGCTGATGGCCAGGATGTCCGGCGGCTCAATGCAGTATTCGCTGGCCGCGACGTCCTGCTCATGCTCCTGGGTAAAAACCTTGAGATCCTGATAGCGCGGGGCACAACCGGCCAGCAGCAGAGTTGCAACGATCAGCACAACGAACGGCTGCCATGAGCCGGCCATGCTCATGGAGGTAGTCAGTGGGTGGAAGAGTATACGGTGTCGCATATTGGTCATCCCTGACTTCCTGGGGTTCGGCTCCCTTCCGCCCCCGCTCGCAGCCCGTCCGTCCTGGAGGGCCCGGCCTGCTTTGACGCTTAACCTCATCGGACAAGGGCCAAACCTGTTCCAGTAATCTCCATCTTTTTTTTCAGACGTTTATTCCTGGAGCCTCAAGAGTGCTTTGCGGAGGTCCGATAGAACGGCTTGATTGGGTCTGCCAGGAGCCCGAGGCCCGATAACCGGCCCCGTGCGGCCCTGACGAAGAGGAGTTCACCTCATGTACTGTGCACATTTTGGCTTCCACCGGCCGCCCTTCAACAACACGCCGGATCCCTCTTTTTACTATGGCACGCCGGAGCACGAGGAGGCCCTGGCCACCTTGGAATACGCCACGCTTCAACGCAAAGGCTTCGTGCTCCTGACCGGCGAGGTGGGGGCCGGCAAGACGATGATCGGGCGCATGTTTCTGCGTCGCATCGAACCTCGGGCCCGAACCGCCGTCATTACCCATACGCAGCTTTCCGGCAAGCAGCTCCTGGCCGCGCTCTGCTCGGAGCTGGATATCCCCGTGCCGGCCGAGGCCGGCTCTCTTCAACTGACCGAGCGGCTGCATGCCTTTCTGCTGGAACAATATGCTCATGACCGCCTGGTCGTCGTCCTGCTCGACGAAGCCCAGAATCTGCCGGACGAGAGCTTCGAGGCCGTGCGCATGCTGGGCAATCTCGAAGCCGATGACGCCAAGCTGATCCAGGTCTGCATTCTGGGCCAGCCCGAGCTGCGCGCACGCTTCGAGCGACCAAACCTGCGCCAGCTCGATCAGCGATTGTTCCACCGCTTTCACTTGAATGCGTTGACCAGCGAGCAGACCGGCGACTATGTGGCCCATCGCCTGCGCATGGCCGGCTGGAACGGCGGAGAGCTGTTTACCCAGGCGGCCCTTGATCGCATTTTCGCCGCTTCGCAAGGCATGCCCCGGTTGATCAACCGGCTGTGCGACAACGCCCTGCTCACCGCCTACGGGCGCGGGCAGCGCATGGTGGACGCCGACATTATCGAAGAGATTGCCGGTCCGCCGGTGGAAGTTCCGAAATCGGCGCCGTGCTCTCTGCCGCATCCGAGGTCAAACGCGACCGACGCCGTGGGGTCGGAGAATCCGTCTCCCCAACAACCAGAAGAGCCCGGTGGCCGGGTGGCGGAGTGGGTTGAGGCGCTGGCCGATCAGGTCGCGGGCAGCGGCGGGCGCATCGAAGAGCTTCAGGCCCACATCACCGCCCAGAAGAACGAAATCGAAACGCTGGCCGGCCAGGTGACGGGCTCTCTCGAAGAAGTGAGACGGCAACTGGCGGAGTTGCATGAAAACACGGCCACGCACGGCGATCTGGAGCGGACTTCTGCCCAGCAGACCGAGACGCTTGTGGCCATCAGGGATGCGCATGACCATGCGCTCGAGGACCTCCGGTCGGCGCTGCATCTGCACGAGAGCGGTCTGCAAGCGCTCAATGACCGACTTCACCAGCAGGCCACCGTGATGGAACAGGCCATGCAGTCGCTGTGGGAGGCTGCCGCAACCCGGGAGGATCTTCAGCGCACTCACGCCCAACAGACCGCCCTCCTGGAGAACATGCGGCACAGGCTGGCCTGCGAGTCCGAGGCCCTGGCCCGGCTTCAGCAGGATCTTGAGCGGCGAACCGGCGCGCTTTCAGATGAGCAGCGGGCCGCGCGCGAAGAGCTGTCCCGGCGGGTTCTGGTCCAGGCCCGGTGGGTGCGTGACCTGCGCCACCGGCTGGCCACCATGCAGGCGGCCATCGAGGGGCGGTTGAATGTGCTGGCCGGCGATGTGCGCGAGGGCGCGCGCATGCTGGCCGAGTTGGACGCCCGGCTGAACCGGCGCGGGAGCGAGATTCAGGCGCTCAATACGCAGACGAAGGCCCGCATTGAGAGCCTGGCGGGCGCGCTCCAGGCCCAGGGGGAGCAGGCCGCCGGCCGCGAGGAGCTCGAGCAGTTGCGCGAGAACTTGGTGAGCTTCCAGAAGCACACCCAGGCACAATCGCAGGAAATGCGGGAGCACCTGGAACGCCAACAGCAGCGTACCGGGGCGCTCCAGCAGCAGCTTGACCAGCAAAAAGAGGCCGTGCGGGCTCGGTTCGATGAAGTGCTTACGCACTGGCGGCAAACCCGCGAGGAACTGTTCCGCCTGGCCAAGACGGGCGCCCCGGCCGAGGAACTCGCCGCCCTGGCCAAGCGGCAGGAGTCGGATACGCAGACCATGCTGGCGGCCCTGGCCACGCAACGCGGCGAGCTGGAGGCCCTCGTGGAGGCGGTGAGTCAGCGCTGCGAAAGTCTCGCGGCCCGGCTGGAGGCATTGCCGCGGAAGTTGGTGGGTGTCGATCAACTGGAGACCGTGCAGGCGGAGCACGCCGAACAGATCCGCGGGGTCTTCGAGCGGATGGACATCGGCCGGTCCGAGATCGACGCCGCCGTGCAGGAGGTGGCCGCCAGTTGCCGTCAGGCCCTCGAGCAGATCGAAGTCCTGGCCGAGCGGGCGGCGACCCACGATGACGTTGCCGCCGTCCAGGAGACCCATGCCCGCGATCTGGAGGCGGTGTTGCAGCGCCTCGACCACAGCGAAAAGCAGCGGCAAAGCAACCTGAACGACTTCAACCGGCGCTGGGATGAACTGGCCGGGCGCTTGCAGGCCCTGGCCGGCCTGGCCTCTTCGCCGGACAGCGTTCGCGCCCTGGAGGAGAATCTGAGCGAGCTGCGCGACCGCGTGGATACGGACCGCCGGCGGCAGCAGGAGGACATGCGCTCCCTGGTCAGGAACATGGAGCAGCTTTCCAGCCGGCTTGCGGCGGTCGAGGGGAACGCGCCGGTGAAGATCGAGCTGAGCCCCGGGATCGGGCGGGAGCTGGGCGAATTGATCGAGCGGGCCCGTGTCGAACGTGAGGAGCTGGCCCGGATGGCCCAGACGGCTGAAACCGCACGGCGGGAACTGGCCCAGGCCGTCGAGCCCGTCGAAAGAGCGCTGAAGCAATGGGGCGAGGAGGTGACGGCCATCGACCAGAAATCGGGCGAGCTGCGCGCCTCGGTGGGCGCGGCGGGCAAACTGCTCAAGGCCATGCAGCGTGCTCAGCAGATCCTGGAGGAACGCATCAACTCCTATCAGTGGAAGTCCGAGCTGGCCCGCGGCGAAGGCCTCGCCGCCCGGCTGGAGCGGGCGGCCGGCGAAGCCGGTTCGGCCTGCGACCGTCTGCAGGCGGCGCTCCGCAACTTCGACGATTGCCGCGACGACGCGGACGTCTGGACCGCTCGCTGTGCGGAGGCCCGCCAGGTTGCCGAGACCCTGGCCAGGTTGCTGGCGGCCGGCAAGCAGGCCGGACAAAAGCTCGAATCCGAATTGAGCCACCGCAAACGCGTGCTGAACGCGATCGCCCGGAACACGGCCGGTCTTGTGGAGGCCATCGAAGCGGCCCGCCGCGCTGACGAGGCGGTCATGGGTCGCGCCCAGCCGGTCCCGCAGCGTGAAAGACTCAACCGGTCTGACGAGCGCAACGTGCCCGATGACGAATGGCCACGGATGCGCGGCCCAGTCGACCGGCTCCGGCGAGATTCACTGGTCGGCATGCTGCCGGAGGTGTGATACGGATTCCCAATGAATCCTGTGCATTGGGTGGCCCACCTCTTCAGAGGTGGGTTCACGATTTGGACAACCGATGAGGGTGCCGACGGCATCAACCGCAAGCCTGGTTGAAGCAGACTGGGCAGGACAGAATAAGAAAAGGGCATTGAGCGCACCACAGACCGCCACCTTCAGGTGAACACACGCCCCGCAGGAGCGGCGAGAAAGTAGCCAGGGGTGGAGCGAAGCGGAACCCCTGGTAAGGCCCGCCTCTCTCTTCCATGGCCGCCCCGTCCGGGGCGGGGACTTATGCGCCGGGCACTCGCAACCACCAGTTCCGCTGCGCTGCACTGGTGGCTACTCTCACCTGGCCCCTCTCGGGGCCACCCGGAAGAGGTGGGCCACCCGGCCCGCCATTGCCCGGTCAGAGAATCAAGCGTCATCAGAGGCGGGGGCACGAAGATTCAACACTACATCGCAAGGTCGTAGCGGCCGGGCCGGGTATCCGGCGAAAGCTGGGTGCCGGCCGTTTACGGACAAAACGGCCGGTACGGAGCCCGGCCGCTACAGAAAATGGCCCACTTTGCGCTGTAGGGTTCAAGCAATCGACAGCGGGGTGGCCAACAACCAGGCAGGAACCGGCCCAAGTTCGCAACGCAAACCGCATGAGGTCCCCGGCCTGCCCCGCCCCAGCCGATGAAGCGCGCGTGTGCCACGGCGCACCGCTCCTCTGAAAGCGCGGCGCACGATGTCTTTAGCAGTCGCCCGCCCTTTCGCCGCCGGAGCTTGGCACCCACGGCGGAGCAAGCCTGCCCTGGGAGGTCGCCGGAGCGACGCGCGGCTCACAGATACTTGGAGGCGTCGGCGCCGAGGCGTTCGCGCAGCAAGGTCTTCACATCGATTTCCACGCCGCGGGTCACGCCATTGTGTTTGGCGCCGGCCTTGAGGCTGCTTTCGGCCGCCTCGCAGATGACTGTCGTGTAGAAGCCCAGTTCGAAGGGGCTCATCAGTTCGCCGCGTTCTTCCGCGGACATCTCGCCGTTGCGGGCCCGCAGGAACTTCTGGTAAATCCGCCCCGGGCGGTCCATGCCGTAGCCGCTGACCGTGCCGTCCGGCTCGAAGTTTCGGAACAGCGGGTTGCGCTCGAAAATGCCGTCGGCGACGATCTCCCGGCAGCCGGGCGTGTCGATGCCCAGATCGATCATGCCATCCGTGCAGATCAGCCGTGAGGACTGAACGGTCATGGAATAGGCCGTGTTGGGCAGATGCCAGCCGGTGATGATGTGGGCGACCGCCCCGGTCTCGAAGACCACCTCGGTATCGCACAGGTCATAGCCCGTGGACGAAAGCGGTTTCAGCGAGGCCAGCTTCTGCGCCCAGCCCGTGGCCCGCACACTGACCGGCCGGAGGCTGACGATCCGCAGCAGAGCGTCGGCCATGTGCACGGTCAGGAAGGTGATCGGGGAATTCTCCTCGCAGAACCGGGGTGAGGCAAAATAGGCCGGCTGATAATTCGGGTCGGCGATGCAGATCTTGTCCAGCATGTACCATACGGCGCACTGGAACTGCCCATAGGCGCCGCTGCGGTAGCGCGTGGCCACCTCCTTGATCCGCGGGTCCTCGCGCTTGTGGAAGTCCACGCCGATGAGCCGGCCGCTCCGGTTCGCGGCCTCGATCATGGCGTGCGCATCGGTGATGGACTCGGCCAACGGCTTGGGAATCATCACATCCAGCCCGTGATCCAGGGCCATGACGGTGGGCGCCCGGTGCAGGCTGTCGGGCGTGTTGACCTGCACGGCGTCCAGTTGGACCCGCTTGATCATCTCCTCGTAGTTGGAGAAGCGCCGATCGGCCGGAATGTTGTACTGGTCGCAGAACTCGTTGAGCGCTTTGGTGTTCGGATCGGCCGCAGCCTCAACCGAGAGCAAACGCGAATACTCGCTGCGATAGTACAGGTGCTGATAGATCTCGCGCACGACCGAGCCGGTCCCGATGACGCCCAAGCGAATCTTATCCATGACCAATCAATCCTCCCCAGTAGTGTCCTGGTAATGACCGGCCGGCGCCCCGATCCACAATCCGTGGCCGGCCGTTTGACTCTCATTCATCAACGGCCGGCAGCAACACCGGCCGCTGCAACTCTCTTACGCTGTGCCCGTCTGTTTCAGGATGAAGTAGGCGATAAACTCGCACGCCTTCACCACGTCGCGCATGTCGATCTGCTCACTGTCCGAATGCGCGTAGCGAAGCATCCCCGGTCCGGTGGTGATGACCGGCAGGCCGGGGTACTCGCAGGCGAAGATGCGAGCATCGCAGGACACGTCCCAGCCGCGAACCGGCCCTTCCTTGTAAATACCCGCCAGCTTTGCCGCTTCGATGGCGTTTTGCATGTCCGGCGAGTCGGCCGCGCCGGCGAAGGCCGCGTTGTGCAGCTTGTCATAGCTGACCCGCAGGGCCTGACGCGGGCAGGCCGACGAACCGATCTGCAGCAGATACGTCTGGAGGCCGCGCTCCGCCGCCTGACGCAGGCGCGCCTGCACGTCCTCCATCCGATGCGTGGGCAGGAAGCCCTGCCCGCCCTCCATCAGCAGCTTGGAAGTGTGCCGCCAGCTCACCAGCGACAGACTCATGCGCGCCCCGGCCGCCGCCGTGAGGGCATCGCGGCTGCGCAGCAGTGCCCGGCACATGGTCGCCATCTTGGTGATGGCCCCGTCGTTCTCCAGGATGGAGCCCATGTGCCCGGTCGAACCGTAAACCCGCACACGGAAGCCGTTGGTGCGCGGGGCGAGATCGTAGTGGCGCTGGACCTTGGGCTTGCCGGTCAGCGGATCGGTCACCTTGGTCTTGTCGCCATAGAGCCCCACGTATTGGGCCAGCCCGTCCTCCAGCACGTCGCGCACGAGCCGGGCGGCCTGCTCCGGCCGGCCGCCGGACGCAAACCCGATCTCGAAACTGACGTCGCCATTGATCCGCGAGGGGTGTTGGCCGCAATTGCCGATGATCCCGTGGCAGGTCTGCACCGGCCGGTGGGGAAACAGCGGGTGGTCTGATTCGGCCCGGATGGCCCGGCCTTCCTTTTCCAGCTCTTCGATGATGTAAGCCGCAGCTTCAAAAAGGTTTACGCCCGGAAGCTCGCCCTCGATCCTGTACCAGACACAGCCCCGGTTGCCGGGAAACAACCCGCTGTCGGCGCATTCGAGCACCAGCAGGCTGTCGTAGCGCTCCTTGAGCTTGCGGTCCAGGGCCAGCGAGAGGGAGCCGTTCCCGCCCATTTCCTCGTCGGTGACGATCATGCCGGTCACTGGCCGGTTGAACCGCCCGCCGGTCGCCTTGAGATGCTCTCCCAGCAGTTTGAGCGCCCCCAGCATGGCCACCACGTTGCCCTTGTCGTCGCACGCGCCCCGGCCATAGATCACGTCCCCTTCCATGCGGGGCGGGAAATACGGGGCCACCACGTCGATGTGGGCGTTGAGGGCCTGGCCTGCGCCGGCAGGGGGCGAGCCGGCTTTCCGTCCGGGGTCATTTTCCTGGCCATCGATCAGGACCAGCAGATTGCCGCGTCCGGCATAGCATTCCTTCACGCTCACCCCATCAGGCCGCTCCGGCGTGCGGGTGTAATACAGCGGCGAGAAGAACGGATGCTCGCGAATGGCCGGATTGATGGGCACGCGCTCCAGCCGCAGGCCGGGCAGGTCATAGGAACGCAATTCGCGCTCCAGGATGTCATAGACGCGCGACTCCGCCGCCTTCAGGCCAGCCAGGTCGGGGCGCGGCGTCGTATCCAGCGCGCAGATCTCCAAGAGTAGGTCCGACAGATACTTACGAAACGCATCGGACCGGGCTGTTCGGGCTATGAACGTGGTATCCAGGGTACGCCTCCTGCTCGTTTGCCCCTGCCTTGCCGGCCGCGGCAGGGGGCCTTCTTGCGGCGGGTACGACAAACACACCCCAAGATTAGACCCCTAATCGTCCCTGACCGCAAGACATTTTCAGGCTGCCGACCCGCGCAGGGGGCTGTCACAAACCATCGTTTTCACGGCGGAAATGGACGAAAACAGGATGTTGTTGATGCCGCACGCAGTCGTCCGGCAGGTTTTCAAGGATCAGCGCAGTCCAGCTCGGGTGCGACCTTGTGGCGCATTGCGGCGTGAAATTCGTTTCGGGTGGAAAAGCGTTCCCCGCAGGATTCGAACCTGCAACCTTTGGCTCCGGAGGCCAACGCTCTATCCAATTGAGCTAGGGGAACTTACAACATTCCTGCTGAGTCGGGGCGGTGTCGGACGCTGAGGTCCGAAGCCCTGTCCCGCCGGAGCACTGACCACATTATATAGCGACTTTTCCGCTCAGTACAACCGCGCTGGCCAAGGCCGGTCGGCGGGGGAGCCGGCAAAGGATTACGGTGAAGCGGCCGGGCGCATCAGATCAGGGGGGCGGGCATCCTGCCCGCCTCAAAGGCGTGCAAGATGCACGCCCTCCGGAATCCCGCGCAACGCCGCCACAAAGAATTGCCACCCCCGTCGGCGGCTCAGCACGGGGGCCAGTCGGTGGTTCGTAGTGGGGGCGGTCGGCGGTTTGGAGCGGGGGGCTGGCGGGGCTGGATTGGGGCTATGGGGGCGTGTGTGGCCGTCGGTTTTTCCCGGCATCCGTTGCCAACCATCTTTTCGCCCGTGACCCCAGGCCGCTCGGTCTTCCTTTGCGGCGGTGGCGCTTCCCGTGGAGACGGATCGCCCGTAATCTGGGGGCCGCAACCGACTTGATCTGTATCGCTTGGCCGGCCTGGCGGCCAGTTCCTCCAGGGACGAATCCGGCCGTTGTCGCCGCCCAACTGTCTTGATGAAGGAGGCCCCCATGCGCCGAATGGCCGCAGGTTTCGCAGTGGTGATCCTTTCCGCTCTGGTGTGGCCGGAATCCGGGTCTTGGCTGTTCGGGGCGGATGCCCCTTCCGGGCCGGCGTCGGTGTCTTTCACCGATGCGTTCGAATCCGACCGGCTGGATCCCTCGTGGACGGCACACGCCGGCAAGGGGTGTACGATTCAGCCTCAGACGACCGGCCTTGAGATTCGGGCGACCGAACGCTCCTTCACGCGCATCCAGCGCAGCCTGAACGCGGATTCCATTCGCGTTTCGTGCACCATCCGGCCGGTGGAGACGCCGGCCTCGACGGCCGTGTTCCTTTGCTGGGATCAGCAGAACCATTGCCAGATCGGGGTTCACCGGGACCGCCTGCGCGTTTGTGAGGTGCTCGGGACTTACACCTATGACTATGATCTGGGCCCGTGGCCGCTCGGCGCGTCGCGCAGGGTGGCCATCGAGCTGGCCGTCGATTGCGTCCGTTACCTGGCCGGCGAGCCGGGCGGAGAGCTTCAACTCGTACGCGTCTCGCGTCGGCCGGAGCGGCTGGCCGGGGTGCCGGCAACGCTGGCGATCGGTAGGGGCGTGGAGACGCGCATCTTCCCCCACCCCGATCCGTTTATCGATCCGCCGGCTCCCGAGGTAGTGGGTGTCTCGCAGGTGCGCGATCTCCAGGTGATGCCGGTTGAATCCGGCCGGGCCCACGCATCGGCCGAGGAACGGGCCGCCTGGGAGGCCGAAGAGCGGGATATTCTCGGCGAGCAGGAAATGGCTTCGCCGGGCGACCCGGCCTTTGAATCCGTCTCCCGTCATTTTCCCGCCTTCCGGTGGCCACGAGAGGCAATTGGAGTGAAGGACCATCCCCTGGCCATCGGCGTGGCCCATGACGGCGCGCTGCAATTCACGGAGGACTCCGCTCGTTACCTGCATTCACGCGGTTTCTTCGAAATCGGCGATCCGCCGTACCGCTTCGCGAGCGGGGCGACGCCTTGCCGCCGGTCCTTGTTGAACGGCTGGATGCCAGTGGTCACACTGTCGGATCGACACGACGGGCTCGAACTGGAACAGACGGCGTTCGGCTACTCGGAAGGTTTCTTGCCGGAAGAGCCGCTGGTGGCCTACGTTCGCTTCCAGGTGACCAACCTTGCGGATACCCCCCGGGAAGTGCCGCTCCGCTGGCGCGTCCACCCCGATTCCGCGAATGTGCCGGTGCTGAACTGGCGACTGGTGATTCCGGCCCGGGCGAGCCGCGCGGTGGATTTGCGTGTGCCCTACGCGATCACGAAATCGCCGACCACGGTGGCGCCGGAGGGCGAGTTCGACCGCAAGCGCGCGGAGGTGGTCGCCTACTGGGAGAAACTGCTCGCGCCCGGCAGCCGGTTCGCGATCCCCGAGGAGCGCGTCCAGAACGCCTACCGGGCCTGGCTGGCCTACAACTTCCTGAACGTGCACAAGCGCGGCGACGTGTATCACGTCTGCGATGGTTCGGGCTTCTACACCCGGGTCTACGGGTACAGCGCGGCGTTGTATTGCCACGGTCTCGATTTGTTGGGCTATCATGACCTGGCGGTCCGGTACCTCGATTCGCTGCTCACCTTCATGCGCGAGGATGGCCTGTTGCACGTCCATTTCGGGGACACCGACACGGGGGCGGCGCTGTGGGCCATGAGCGAGCACTATCGCCTCACGCGCGACGCCGACTGGTTGCGGCGGGTGGTTCCCAAGATGCTCAAGATGTGCGAGTGGATCATCCGCGAGCGCCAAAAGGCCCTCTCGCAGGCGGCCACCCAGCCGGCCGTAGCGCGGGGCCTGATTCGCTATAAGCCCTATGCCGATCTGTTGCACCCGGCGGCGGACTACTTCTCCAACAGCTACCTGTGCAAGGGCCTGGCCGCCACTGCGGACGTGTTTGACGAGATCGGCTTGACCGGAGAAGCCGCCCGGCTCCGAAAGGAGAGCGAGGAGTATCGCAAGGACATCATCACCTCCATGGACGCGGCGATCTTCAGCGATCGCGGCATGGAGATCCTGCCGGCCATTCCGGACACTCGCGAATTATGGAAGGAATCCAACGGCAGCGCCAATGGCTACTACGGCATCATCGCCCCCTGCATGCTCGAAGCGGGCATTCCCGCCGCGAAGGATCGCAAGGCGGATCTGCTGATCGACGCCCTGCGTCAGCGCGGGGGCCTCGTGCTGGGGGTGAGCCGCTTCCATGATCTGATCGACCACGCGTACGCCTATGGTTACTGGATGGCCTGCCTGGAACGTGACGAGGTGAAGCCGGCCATCCTGGGGCTTTACGGGTCCATGGCCTACGGCATGACGCGCGACACCTACTCGGCCGTCGAATGTACGGCCATCCGCACCGGCGAGAACTACTGGACACTGCCGCACACCTATTCCAATACCCAGCAACTGCGGCTGCTGCGGAACATGCTGCTGCGCGAGGATGGCCAGGATTTGCTCATTGGGCAAGCCATCCCGCGTCCGTGGCTGGCCGCGGGAAAGCGGGTGGCCGTATCGGACGCACCCACGTTGTTCGGCTTGATGACCTACAGGATTGACGCCCGCGAGGACGTGGTCGAAGTGGACGTGCTTCCGCCGACCCGCCAGACTCCACGGGCCATCAAAGTACGTCTGCGCCGGCCAGGCAGTCCAGCGATTCGAGAGATACGGGCCCAGCCGGAGGTGGACTTGAGCTACCAGGGCGAAGACATCGAGCTGCGCAACCTCAAGTCGCGGGTGAAGTTGGAGGTCCGTTACTGACCATCCCACACCGCGCCCGGCCGTCATTGGGCATGGCCTGTCCGGCACCGCCGGGTTAGAATCCGTTTCAATCGAGCGAATCCCGCTCGCCGAAAGCTGATCGCTGAACGCTGACCGCTGAAAGCTGACTGCTGACCGCTGAGAGCTTCAAACATGGCCAAGACATATCGGGTTGCAATCATCGGACGAACCGGCAAGGGTGATTACGGCCACGGACTGGACGTGGTCTGGAACGGCGTGGAGAACGTCCAGATCGTGGCGGTGGCCGATCCGGATGAAAAAGGCCGCGCCGCCGCCGCCCAGCGGGTGCGGGCCCCGAAGGCGTACGCCGATTACCGGGAGATGCTGGAGAAAGAGCGGCCGGAGATCGTCAGCGTCGCGCCCCGGTGGATCGACTGTCACCGGGAGATGGTGCTGGCCTGTGCCGAGTATGGCTGCCACATGCTGCTGGAGAAGCCCATGGCTCGCACGCTTCGGGAGGCCGACGAGATGATCGCCGCCTGTGAGGCCAAGCATCTCAAGATCGCCATCGCCCACCAGATGCGCTACAGCCCGCGCATGCCCCACGTTCAGGAGCTACTGGCGAGCGGCAAGCTGGGCCGCATCCTGGAGTTGCGCGGCCGGGGCAAGGAGGATCATCGCGGCGGCGGCGAAGACATGATGGTCCTGGGTACCCACATCATGGACCTGATGCGGCTGCTCGGGGGTGACGTGAAGTGGTGCTTCGCACGGGTCTTTGAGAAGGGCGAGCCGGTTACCAAGGCCCACATTCGCGAGGGCAACGAAGGCATTGGTCCGCTGGCCGGCGATCAGGTCAATGCCATGTACGGCATGGCCGCTCCGACGGTTGCTTATTTTGCCAGCGAGCGGGCCAAGGATGGCGCCGGGGCGCGCTGGGGACTGCAGGTCTGCGCGGAGAAGGGCATCCTCACGATTGGCGGTCCGGGGGCGCCGGGGTTCCCCTCGATCTTCTATGTTGAAGACCCCTCCTGGTCGCCGGGCGCGAGCCGGCGAGAGTGGGTCGAGATCACCAGCGCCGGCCCGGGGAAGCCGGAACCCATCAAAGACCTTCACCCGCAAGGCCCGGCCAACATCCTTCTGGCCAGGGATCTCATCCGGGCCATCGAGACGGATACGCAACCTAAGAGCAGCATGTACGACGGCCGGGCGGCCCTGGAGATGATCCTGGGCGTTTATGAATCGTATCGGCTCAACGCACTGGTTCCGTTCCCGCTGAAGAATCGGGAGCACCCGCTCAAGTTGCTCTGAACCGCCCGCGCGGCTACCCTTGCGGCTGGAACATCCGGCGCGGCTCCGTGCCCGCCGTCATCTGAGGAGTTCAGGCATGCGGTGGTCGTTACTGGCAATCGGCAGTCTCACGCTTTGCATGGCTTCTTTTGCCGGAGCGCAGTCCGGCCAGGCCGCCACGGGCGATTCGATCGAGCGCGCCGAGCAGCTCCGCCAGGAAATCCGTGAGATGATTTCCACTGCCCGCGACCGGGTCTTCCCCTCTCTGGTCAACATCCACGTGGTGACCGTCCAGTACTACGGCGGCCTGGAGCACAAGGGCCGCAGCGTTGGCAGCGGCACGGTCATCTCTGAGCAGGGCCACGTGCTGACCAATCAGCACGTCACCAACAATGGCCGGAAGTTTACCTGCACGCTGGCCGACAAGCGCGAAGTCAGCGCCACGCTGGTGGGCGAAGACCCGCTCACCGATCTGGCCGTCCTCAAGCTCAATCTCGATGGACTCAAAGAACCGGCCGCCCGTCCGCCGGCCGCGCGGTTCGGCGATTCCGATGAGCTGGTCATCGGCGATTACGTGCTGGCCATGGGTTCGCCGTTTGCCCTCTCGCGGTCGGTGACGCTGGGGATCGTCTGCAACCCCGAGCGCGTGTTTGCCGGCGGGGCGGGCAGTGAAGACATCGAAGACCTGCAGCTCGAGGAAGGCCAGCGCACCGGTCTGTTCACCCGCTGGATTCAGCACGACGCCCTGATTCATCCGGGTAACAGCGGGGGGCCGCTGGTCAACCTCAAGGGCGAGATCGTGGGGGTCAATGAGCTGGGCGGCTCGTCGATGGGCTTCGCCATTCCCAGTAATCTGGCCCGCAGCGTGGCCGAGGCCCTGATCAAGCAGGGCGAAGTGCCGCGAAGCTGGATCGGCGTGGCCTTCAAGCCCATCCAAAAGGCCGGGCTCACCGCCGGCGTGCTGGTGAACTCGGTGACCAAGGACGGTCCGGCCGGCAAGGCCGGCATCCAGGCCGGCGACGTGATCCTCAAGCTCGACGGAGAGCCGGTCACCGTGCGCTTCCCCGAGGAGGTCCCGCCGCTGCTGCGCCGCATCGCCGAGCGGCCCATCGGCTCGGAGCTGCGCGTCACCTACTCGCGCGAAGGTCAAATCTCCGACGTGACCCTGACCACGGAGAAGTTCCTGAAGGACCGTGGCGACGAGAAAGCCTTCCGCATCTGGGGCCTGACCGCCCGCGAGATCACGCCGCAACTGGCCCGCGACTGGCGGCTCGACGGCACCGAGGGCGTGCTGGTCACCGGTGTTCGCGATGGCGGACCAGCCGAATCGGCCGAGCCGGCCCTGGCCTACGGTGACGTGATCCGGGCGATCAACGGCCAGAAGGTCACCGACCTGCCGGCATTTCTGGAGCTGTACAAACAGCTCTCCGAGCGCAAGCCGGCCCCGGAGCGGATCCTGGTGGAGTTCGACCGCCGCGGCAAGAACCAGGTAACGCTGCTCAAACCCAAGACCGACCAGGAAGACGACCGCCCGCGCGAGGTGCCCAAGGCCTGGCTGGGCATCTCCACACAGCCCGTGCTCCGGGAACTGGCCGAGAAACTGGGTTCGCAGGACGCGCGCGGCTTCCGCGTCACCCGGGTTTATCCGGGCACCACGGCAGCCAAGAGCGGTCTGAAGGCCGGGGACATCATCGTGGCCCTAAACGGCAAGCGCCTGGCTCCGGCCGGTATGCAGGATGCCGGCATGTTGGCCCGCGCCGTGCGTCGCCTGGAGATCGGAGAGACCGCGGTGCTGACCATCCTTCGCGGACAGGAGAAGCACGATCTGGAGGTCACGCTGGAACGTACGCGGCTTACCCCCGAGGAGGCCCGCCGCGAGCATAATCGCGATTTCGAGCTGACGGTTCGCGAGGTGACCTTCTTCGATCGTGACGAGAACCGCTGGGGCCCGGAGGTGAAGGGCGTTCTCGTCGAGCAGGTGGAGTCCGCTGGCTGGGCGGGTCTGGCCGGCGTTCAGATCGGCGATCTCATCCAGCGAATCAATCAGCACCAGATCACGGATCTGAACAGTTACCGCCGGGCGATGAAGGAGGTCTCCGCCACGCAGCCCAAGCGGGTGGTGATTCTCGTCCTACGGGGGGCGCGTACGCATTTCCAGTATGTGGAGCCGGAGTGGAAACCGGATACCACGGATCAAGAGACGGCCACCAAGCCGGCCAGCCAACCGGCAAAGGAGTAAGCAGCATGAGTTCTCGGTTCTCAGTTCTCAGTTCTCAGTTCCTGGTTTGCATCGCCGCGCTGGTGGCGATTCTGTGCGCGGGGGCACGGGTTTCCGCCGCGGAAGCGCCCTCGTATGACCCCGAGCGGTTCATGGCCGAGAAGTCGCCCGCCTTGGTTACTATCAAGTTCAATCTGCGCTCCAGCGCCGGGGAGGACAACGAGCAGAGCGAGACAGAGATCACCGGCGTGGTCATTGATCCGCAGGGCCTGGTGCTGTGTTCCAATGTCCAGCTCACCGGCCTGGCGGCGGCGTTTTCGGGGGTGGGTTTCCAGGGCAGCGCCGTGCCCACCAACATCCGCGTACTGGTTGGCGAGGACCCCCAGGGCCTCAAAGCCAAACTCCTGGCCCGCGATACCGAACTCGATCTGGCCTGGATTCGGCTCACCGAGAAGCCGCCGGCGCCGCTGGCCAGCATCGATCTGGCCAAGGCGGCCAAGCCGCGCATCGGCCAGCGCGTCGTCTCTCTCCGCCGGATGGGCAAGTATTTCGACCGCGTGCCGGTGATCCGCGAGGTCCAGGTCAGCGCCCGCACGCGCAAGCCGCGCGAGCTGTACATTCTCGGCGGCTCGATCAACACCGATTTCGGCCTGCCCGTCTTCACCACCTCCGGCGAGGTCATCGGGATCATGATCCTGCCCATTTCCGACGAGAACGAGGAGGAGTTGAGGGGCAACCCGTTCGCGATGCTGGGCGGCATCTCCGGCATCCTGGACATGTTCGGCGGCGTGGTTCTGCCGGCCGACGAGGTGCTGCGGGCCACCAGGCGGGCCCAGGAGAGCCCCGAATCGGAGTCAGCCGCCGACGCGCCCAGAGCCACCACACGGCCGGCAGTGGAGGATGTCGACGAAGAGAGCCAGGAAGAGACCGACGGGAATTAGCGCCCTTTCCGGTCCAGGAGTCTTGCGCTTCGGCCCATGAGGCGGGCAGGATGCCCGCCCCCCAACAACGCCGGCCGGCTGTTCTGGAGGGCGGGCATCTTGCCCGCCTGATCCGTCGAGAAACGGGTGTACTGGAAACGGTGCCAGCCGGGGTTCTTACAGGGATTCAGATGGAGAGTATGAGAGAAGGAGAGATGGAGAGAAAAAGTCTGGGTGGCACTTTCTCTCTATCTCTCACACTCTCCATCTCTCATACGTTTCATCTCTCACACGCTCCAGCTCTCAAACCGCATCCCCCCATCTGCCCGCTGAAATCGGGATCAGGGAATCAGCACGATCTTCCCGTAGGCCGAGGTCTCAATCACCTCGTGGTGGGCGCGGGCGGCTTCCGCTAACGGGATCTCCCGCCCGACCACCGGGTTGAGCGTACCGTTGCGCAGCCCGGCCACCAGGGCCATGTGAATGTTGAGCGCGTCGCGCTCCGAGGCGTTCATCAGCGTCATGCCCAGGATGCTGGCATCCCGGCCCATGGTGTCGCGCGGATCGATCTCGACCGTGCCGCGGTTGCCGATGACCACCACGCGGCCGCCCCTGGCCAGGATCTTGAGATCACGGCCAAGATTCACGTTGGCCAGCATCTCCAGGATGATGTCCACGCCCCGACCGCCGGTGATATCCAGCACCTGCTGGAAGTGCTCGGGGTCCTTGTGATCGAGCACACGGTCCGCGCCCTGCTGGCGGACCAATTCGCGGCCCTGCTCGGTGCCGGCGGTGGCGATGACGATCATGCCCGCCGCACGGGCGATCTGAAGGGCCGCGAGGCCTACGCCCCCGCTGGCCCCGTGGATGAGCACGATCTCGCCCACCTGGGCGGCGGCTCGATGGAACAAGGCTCGATAGGCAGTGGCATAGGGGATGTAAATCGCCGCGCCCTGCTGAAAGCTGATGCGCTCCGGCAGCGGAAAGACCTGCGAGCGCTCGCACAACGCCCGCTCGGCGTAGGTGCCGGTGACCGAGCCGGCCGTGTACACGCGGTCGCCGATTTCGATGCCGTGCACGCCTTCGCCCACCGCCTCGATTACGCCGGCCGCATCCGTCCCGGGCGTGTAGGGCAGGGAGGGCGTTCTGGCATACCGGCCCGAGCGGATGTATGTCTCCACCGGGTTGACCCCGATCGCATGGAGGCGCACGACCACCTGCCCCGGTCCGGGCTGCGGGTCGGGCATCTCTTCGATCCGCATAACCTCCGGATCGCCGAATTCATGAACACGGATAGCCTTCATCAAGAGACCTCTTCACCGACAGGGCGGGTGGAGACCGGCCCTGTCATTCTGGCAAAAACGGCCGGCAAAAACGCCGGCCATTGCCCATTCTACCGCGCGGACAGAGAGGCGGCGACTAATGCGTCGGCAGTACCTCGACCAACTGGTCGATCTCCTCGGGCGTATTGTACACGTGCGGGCTGGACCGAAGCCGTCCCTCGCGCACAGCGATCACGATCCGATACTCGTCCTGCAGATGCTGCTGGATCTTCTGGTGATCGTGCACATCCGAAATAAACGCCACGATCCCGCTGGATTCGCCCGGCCGGCGCGAGGAGATGATCCGATAGCCCTTGGCCCGCAGACCCTGCACCAGTCGATCGGTCAGTTCGGTGATGCGGGCGGCCACCTGCTCCACGCCGAGATCGAGCCACATGTCGATCGCCGCGCCCAGGCCGTAGATACCGCAGATGTTGTAACTGCCCGTGTCGAACTTGCAGGCCGTGTCCACGAACTCGAACCGGTAATTGCCGAAATCCAGGGCGTTTTTCATGCCCAGCCAGCCGGCCATGACCGGCTTGAGATGCCCGATCAGGGCCTGGTGGCAGTAGAAGATGCCGCAGCCTTCCGGTCCGCAGAGCCATTTGTGCCCATCGGCGGAGAGAAAATCGATGTTCATGGCCCGCACGTCGATGGGAAACATGCCCAGGGCCTGGATGGCATCCACGCAGAACAGGACGCCTTTCTCCTTGCAGATGCGGCCCAGCGTCGCCAGGTCCAGGCGATAGCCGCTGGCGAACTCGACCGCGGAGACGGTCACCACGCGCGTGCGGTTGTCGATGGCGTCGGCGATACGATCCACGGGGACGCGGCCGTTCTCCTCGGGGATCATCTTGAGCTGCACACCGCGCGCCTTCAGGCCCATCCACGGATAGATATTGGCCGGAAACTCAACGTTGGTCGTGACCACGTTGTCGCCGGTGTTCCAGCTCAGCCCGTTGGCCACCCACCCGATCCCCTCGGTAGTGTTCTTGACGAAGGTGATCTCCTCGGGCGTGGCATTGATCAGTCGTGCGGCCGAGCGGCGGACCTGCTCCGCGCGCTTGTAGAAGCCCGCTTTCAGCCCCGCATCATTGAGACTCTGCTCCACGTAAAGCCGCATGGCCTCCGCCGCGGGCTTGCACAGGGGGGCAACACCGGCGTGATTCTGAAAATTATAATTCTTCGTAACGGGAAAGAATTCGCGTATACGTTCCACGTCCATCAGACTCTTCCCCAAGTGGCCATCCACGGCCGCTTGCTCTGCCTAATCTTACGGGGGGTAAAAGGGGGCTTCCAGTAAAGAGTTTTCAAGGTTGGGCTTTCAGGGTTCGCGCGCACGGGCCCTTGTAACCCGAATGTTACACCCCACTGGAACCGCAGACGCGTCAATACCCCGCCGGTCGGCCGCCTTTTCGCGGATCGCTTGCGCCAGTCAACGTGTCGTCCTCGATCTGCAAAGCCTGCACGACCGCCTCCCGCCGCCGGTCGGAGAGCTCATGCCCCCGCGCCTTCAGCCCCCTGACCAGCGGCCCATCAGCGGGGAACTGGTTGTAGTAAAGGATGTTCGGATCCCACTGGTGGTGAAAGCGCGGGCCTTCAATGGCGTCCGCCAGCGGTTGGCCGTACTCGACGACGGCCAGTATCACCTGGAGCGTGGCGGTAATGATGATCGGCCCCCCTGAGGCGCCCACGGCCAGCACCGGCCGGCCGTCGCGCAGCACGATCGTGGGGGTCATGCACGACAGCGGGCGCTTGCCCGGGGCCACGGCATTGTGGTCTGACTGGCTGAGCCCGAACGCGTTTGGCTTGCCTGGCTCGGCGGTGAAATCGTCCATCTCATTGTTGAGCACGATGCCGGCAGGCTCCGCCACCACCAGTGAGCCGAACCCGGTGTTGATCGTCTCCGTGCAGGACACCACGTTGCCCCAGCGGTCGGCCACACAGAAATGCGAGGTGCCCGAATCGTCGGGCGGACTGCCGTAAGCGGCCGCCGGAGACACGGCGGTGTCGCGGATTCGCCCGGCCAGCTCCTTCGCGTAGGCCTTACTGGTGAGCTGGGCAACGGGCACGGGGGCGAAATCCGCGTCGCCCAGGTGCCGGGCCCGGTCGGCGAAAGCATGCTTGAGCGCCTCAACCGTCAGATGTGCGGCCAGCGAAGGATCGCGCCGGCGCACGGCGGCCAAATCCCAGTTCTCCAGGATGTTCAACGTCTCGGCCACACAGATTCCCCCTGAAGACGGCGGCGGCATCAACAGCAGCTCGTAGCGTTCCCGATAGCGGATACGGAGGGGTGTCCGCCAGACCGGACGATACGTGGACAGATCCTCGGTGGTCAGAATGCCGCCCGCCGACTGGACCGCCTCCACCACCGTCTGACCGATCGTCCCCCGGTAGAACGCGCTGGGCCCCTCGCGTTGCAGTTGGCGGAGCGTGTCAGCCAGCTCCGGCTGGCGCAGGACATCCCCCGGAGCGGGGGCCTTGCCGTCAAACAGCAGCCTCTTGAGCAGGCCCTGTCCTATGCGTCTCAATTCCGGCTGGTCCCGCATCTTCGCCAGGGAGTCCCGGGCGATGGAGCAGTAATGCTCATCCACGGCAAACCCCTGCTCCGCCAGCCGGACGGCCGGTGCGAGCACCTCCCGAAAGCTGCGGGTGCCCAGGCGTTCGAGCATGGCCGCGTGGCCGGCGATGTGCCCGGGCACGCCCACGGCCAGGCCGCCGTAGCGACTGGGGGCCGGCACCGCGGGCGCGGACGGAGCGCTGGTCCGCTCCTGCCCCTCAGGGCCTGTCCTTTGTGCCAGCTTTTCGCGGGCTTTGACGAACATATCCGCGGTGGCCGCGCGCGGCGCGCACTCTCGATAGTCCAGCACAAAAACCTCGCCGGTCTGCCCCAGGCGGACCAACATGAAGCCTCCGCCCCCCAGGCCCATGCTGTAAGGACGTGTGACGGCCAGGGCGAAAGAGGTCGCCGTGGCCGCATCAATTGCATTGCCGCCGGCGCGCAAGATCTCCAACCCCGCCTGAGAGGCGTACATGCTGTCGCTGGCCACCATGCCCTGGCGGCCGACCGCGATCCAGGGCCGACTCTCGTCAGGGACGCCGGCCCGCCCGGGGGGTACAAGAACCAGACTGGACAGGACCAGGGCCCAACCGCAAAGAAATTGCCGTCGCGTCATGTGTGATTTGCTCCTGTGATGGCTGCCCATCTTATGGGAGCAGGCAGGCGAGTGAAAGTCGTGGCTCCGCGGGACGCCGGGTGCGATCGCCTGGGGGTTGGCCATCCCCTCGGTGCTTCGGCGCTCGCGTCAACCCGCCGTGTCCCAGATCCGCCGCAGGATATCCCGGCTGTAGGCCAGGTATTGCCGGTCGGGCGTGAACACCTCCAGCGTGATGGTGCCATTGTAGCCGGCGGCCTTCAACGTCCGGACGTGCCGACCCACCTCAAGCGTGCCCGCGCCCAGGGGTAGATGCTGGTCCGCGCTGCCGCCGTTATTGTCGTGCAGGTGAACGTGCCTGAGCCGGGGGGTGTAGACGCGGATGATCTCGTCGGCCGTGTTGCGGGGGACCAGCAGGTTACAGTGGCCGATGTCCAGGTGCAGCCCCAGCTCCGGCAGCGGCTCCAGCAGATCGGCAAGCTGTTGGACGGTGTTGAACTCCCCGGGCAGGTTCTCGATCATCAGCCCCACGCCGACCTGTCGGGCCACTTCGAGAAGTTCATGAATGCTCTGCAGATCGCGCCGGATGAAATACGCCCGGTCGTGCATGGGGGCGTAACGGTCCGGATGAATGTTCATCCACGGCGCCCCGATCTCGGCGAAGACCTCCAGACAGCGTTTCAACTCCGCCACCGCGCCCCGGCGGACTTCCTCTATGGGGCTGGCGATGGGCAGATAGTAGGCCGTATGTCCGATCACCGAGAGGCCGTAATCCGCCAGCATCTGCCGGACGGTTTTCGTGTCCACCCGCCAGGAGGGCGCTCCGGGAGGCTCAAGGGTCAGGTCCAGAAAGTCGAGCCCCATTTCTCCTATCCAGCGGATCTCGCTGAAGAGCTCTTTTCGTGGATTATTCATCGCTCCTATGAGCATCCCAATCCCCACTGTCAGGGGGGCACGCTTGTTCTGGGACCCCCGCCCCTATTGAGGCCCGAACCAGTCCCGGCTGTCCAGCAGGGCCACCCGGCGACTATCCACGGGAATATTCGGTCCCGCCACCGGCGGTTGCAGGCCCACCGATTCCCACAGCCAGGAGGGCAACTCGGCCGCCCGTGCCGGACACATCCAACTGAACACGCTCAGAAGGCCGCCCAGAATCCGGGTTTCGTGCTCCACGCGCCGCAGCAGATGTTGCCAGTCGAGGGTCGGCCCGCGCACGTAGAGGATGTTAAGCAGATCCGGCCAGTCGCAACGCTCGCGCTGAATGATGTACAGTTTCGCCCAGATAAGCTCCTCGGCCGGTAACATTCTTACCCGCAGGCCGCGCAGGTCCACTTCCGGGCCACGCTCCAGCCACTCCTCATCCACCTGGGCGCGCTGGTTGGCCATGGCCCAGATGATGTCCGCGATGACCCCGTCGTGGATCCCGCGATAGATCCAGGCCTGATCGTACGGCTTCTGCTGGTAGAGATCCTGGAACCCGGCACGCTCCACAATCTCGATGGCGCGCTGACGGTCGCGCGGCAGTATGTACAGGTCGATGTCCTTGGTGTCCCGCCAGCGGCGGGCATGAAACGAAAAGGCAAAACCACCCCCCAGAGCAAAGGGAATGTTCTGCTCCAGCAGGCCGCCTAGCACCTTGCGATACAGCGCCCACTCGCCCTCGGGAACCTGATGGGACCAGTCGAACGCGTACACTTGTTCATCAGGCCTCGGAGTCTGCATCGGAGACGGTCTCCTGTCCACGCAATTCTAGCCAGGCCAACCGAGGGTTTAGGTGGAGTGAAATTATGTTTAGAACCCCGGACGAAAGATGCGGCGTCAGTGTCTCACGGCGGTGAGCCCGGACCGCCGGGCCAGGGGCACAGAGCGCTCACGGCATATGCGTGGGTACGTATTTGCGTGGGTACGCTTCGCGCCGCCCGCAGCGGCCGTTCCCCGTGCTTCTGTATGGGCCGTTCACCACACTCGTGTAGCGGCCGGGCTCCGTACCGGCCGTTTCCTGGATAAAACGCCCGTCCCTGTTGGGATCCACGATGGCGGGCAGGATGCCCGCCCCCCTGCACCGGCGAGACGCCGGGGCCACACGGCACCGCTCAAGACTCCTCTATTTAGCGGGGGTCTCCGTCAGGCGCCAGGCCCGCAATAACTCGCTCACGCTCCAGGCCTGGGCGATGCACCCCCGTGGTGTGTGTGGCGGATCGCCGTCAAATATCTCGCTGACCGACCCGATGCCGGCCTCGTCGAGGTGCTTCACCAGCGGCATGAGCATCTGCCGGGCTTGTTTCAGGGCCGCGGGCGTGAAGTCATGCACGCGCAGATAGGCCTCAATGTACGGTCCCATCAGCCAACCCCATACCGTGCCCTGGTGATAGGCGCTGTCGCGCTCGAAGGGGCTGCCCTCGCACCGGCCCCGGTAATGAGGGTCGCGCGGCGAGAGCGAGCGCAAGCCGTAAGGGGTGAGCAGCTCGCACTCCACGCAGAACAGCACGGCCCGACGCTGAGCCTCATCCAATGGCGTATGGGGCAGGCTGACCGCCAGGATCTGGTTCGGGCGGATGGACCGGTCGCCCACTCCGTCGCGAACGACGTCGTACAGGCAGCGATCCGCCGGGTTCCAGAACTTAACGCGAAAGGCCTGGCCCGCCTGCTCGGCCAGCGCGCGATAGCGGCCGGCCAGTTGCGGATCATCCGCCTCCGCGTGGTCCGCCAGGGCCAGCAGGCCATGATACCACAGGGCGTTGATTTCCACCGGCTTGCCGTGCCGGGGGGTAAAGACAATGTCGCCGAACTTGGCATCCATCCACGTGATCTGAGTGGTCGCATCCCCACAGGCCACCAAGCCGTCGCTGTCCACGTGAATGTTGAACTGCGTGCCGCGTACAAAGCTTTCGACTACCTGCCGGCAGGCCCGCTCCAGGAAGTCCCGCCAGGCCTGCCGGTCCCCGCTGGCCCGCAGATAGCAATCGGCGGCGTGAAGATACCACAGGCTGGCATCGACGCTGTTATAGTCGCAGCCGTCCCCGTAGTCGCTGAAACGGTTGGGAATGAGGCCGTCTTTCTGGGCCGAGGCGAAGGTCTCCAGCACCTCCCGGGCCTCGGCGAACCGCTGCGTTTCCAGCAACAGGCCGGGCAGGGCGATAAAGGCGTCCCGTCCCCAGTCGCCGAACCAGTGATAACCGGCCAGGATGGTGGTCGAACGGGATCCGTCCACCCGGCGCCGGGCCACTACGAAGGCGTCGGCGGCGTCGCGCAGACGTGCTTCCACGGACTCGCGGGGGTGTGGCGGTATCGCCACGCAGACCGCAGCCGGCTCCTCCGCCTTGACCTCGCCGCCGGTGAAATCCGCTGCGGCCCGGAACCGCACCTCCATCGAACCGCTGCCGCTTATCCGGAAAAAACCGGGCACAAACAGGTCCTCGCGCTCGTCGAAGCCGCGATGCAACTCCTCGCGGTACACGAACCCGTTCCACCAGTCCGGCTGATGCTCGAAGACGGCTGGCTCCCCGGACTTACTGTGCTCCATGCTCATAACCAGCCGCGGGCCGCCCGGATAGGCCTCGACCACGGCCCGGCCTTCGCCGGGATGCACCGGAAAACCGCCCTCGAAGCGATGCGTGATGCCGTGAAAGTCGCGCATCGGCGTGAAGGGGAGCACGTCCAGCACCACCTCCGCGCCACTGGGCCCGTCAATGCGGTAGGCGATCTGGACCTCGTCCCGCTCGCGGGAGAGCAGGACGTGGCGCGTCAACCGCACCTCGTCGGCTTCGAAATCGAACCGTACCCAGGGCCCGCGCGGATCATTGCTGACGTCAAAACCGCTCTGATAGCGATATCCCTGCGGGTGGAGCGCCTGATTGAACTCAAAACTGGCGAACTCGTGGACGCGCCCGTTAATGCTTACCCGCTCCAGCACCGCGGCCAGCAACAGCCAGCGATTCAGCGGCGGCCGGGCCGAAGCCACCAGCAGCCCGTGATACCGGCGGGTAGGCATCCCCAGAACCGTGCCTGACGCATATCCGCCACGGCCGTTGGTAATCAGCCATTCCCGTGTGATCTGGATGTCGAATTCTTCGGCCAGACTCGGGGAAGAGCCCGTCGGGTGTGTTCGTTTCTCTGTGGCGGCCATCCTTGATTCCTCCCGCTGACTTCACCCTCCGGGTGTTCTCTGTCCTGTGGTAACAGTATGATTATTGAGGCAAATGGACTTTCAGCCAACAGGGCCTTGCTCATGGAAACGATTTGGCCGTATCTCGGAGACCTGCACGCGCTGCTGCCGCCTCACTTGGCGGGCATTGTGCTGATCCTCTGCTCGATGTTGTGCGGTATGGCGGTGGGGTTGGAGCGGGAGGTCAAAGACAAGCCCGCCGGACTCAAGACCGTGGCTCTCATCAGCGTAGGCAGCACGATCTTTACCCTGGCCTCCATGCTGATCGTCAGCCACAGTTTCGGCGATCCTGCCCGAATTGCCGCCCAGGTGGTCACGGGAATCGGCTTTTTGGGTGCAGGGGCCATCATTCGTGACCGGGGGACCGTCCTCGGCTTGACCACCGGGGCCACCATCTGGACGGTGGCCGCGATTGGCGTGCTGATCGGCGCCGGCTATGCGGCGGCGGGAATCGTCCTGACCGTGGTGGTGGTGGGGATGTTGACCGGCGTGCGCCTGCTGGAAGTGATGGTGCTGCGGGCCTGCCGGCTGACCTCCGCCCGAATCCTCTACCAACCGGATGGTGGAAAGGCTTTCCTCGCGATTCTGGGGATTTTGGATCAATACCGAGTGTCGGACGAGGCCTGGACCACCTCTTCGCAGGGCGATCTGGAGGTGATCGACATCCGCTACTGCCACTATCACCGCGAACATCGCGCGTTCCTGCTGCAGCTCAGTCGGCTGCCGCAGATCGTGGAAATCCAGATGGACCGCTCTGCGCCGCGGCAAGACGAGTCGGAGGAGTCCATTCGGGAAGCATGATTCGCCTCTGAGACCCCCGTTTTTCGGGCGCTTCCCACATGCGGAGCGGTCGCCCCGGTGCCGGTTGGAAGGCCCATGCATCGTGTGTCTGAACCAGAGCGGGGCGCGGATCAAAGCATCGCGCGACCATCATTCGCTCCGGTTCCGACACACAACCTCTTGACGTATGGGAGGGCTCCACTAACAATAGATTGCGAAAAGATGTTGACTCCTCACCGTGAGCGAGTTACATTTTCTGTTGAATCCCGTACGCGTCACACGGGATCGTGAACTCCATTACAAGGAGAAGCGCCATGGCTAAGAAAGCAGCGAAGAAGACTGCGAAGAAAACGGCGAAGGCCGCAACAGCCAAGAAGGCCACTCGCAAGAAGAAGTAAGCGAGAGGCCGAACTGCTGGTACAAGCGGTTGCAGGCGGGTGTCCAGTGCGGATGCCCGCCTGTGTTTTTGTTCACGTCGAATCATGTATTGCGAGATTAAGGGCTTCTCCCTATCCTGGGTTGGCGGCTGATTCGAACTGAAGATTGCGAGGCATCCATGCGGGGAAAACATGGTGTAGCTCTGGCCGGCCTGGCCGGACCTGGGTGGAGCCGGCTGGGGCTGGTCCTGGTCATGCTGTCCGTCGGCTCAGTCGGCTGTTCCGGCCGCAGCGCCGGCGCCGATGGCGATAGCCGTAAGATCGTCGTCGCCACCACGACCATGATTGCGGACCTGGCCTCCGAGATCGGCGGCCCTGACGTGCGGGTCATCGGTCTCATGAAGCCGGGTATGGATCCGCACATCTACCAGCCCACTCCGGCCGACAGCGTGGCCTTTTCCAAGGCCGATCTCATTCTGGTCAACGGCCTGCACCTGGAAGGCCGGATGATGGACATGATCCAGGCCGCCGGCGGCAAGGCCCTGGAGTTGGGCCGGCACCCCGGCATTCGCCTCCGGCAGACCGCGTCGGCCGCCGCGCCGGACCCGCACGTCTGGTGGAACGTACGCTATTTCAAGCTCTTCGCCGAGCAGGTGCGTGACGCCCTGAAGCAGATCGACCCCGCCCATGCCGCCGCCTATGACCAGCGGGCTGCTGATTATCTGGCCGCCTTGGATGAACTGGATAGCTGGGTGACCGCCAGCGTGCGGACCATCCAGCCCAACGCCCGCTACATGATCACCAGCCACGACGCCTTCTATTATTTCGGTGAGGCCTACGGGCTGGAGCTGGACGCGGTCCTGGGTATCAGCACCGACGCCCAGGCCCGGGCCGGTGAGCAGGACCGCCTGGCCCGCATCGTGGCCGAACGCAAAATCCCCGCGGTCTTCCACGAAACCTCCGTCTCGCAGGCCCAGAATGAACTGGTGAACGGCATCGTCCAGCTTGCACGCGACAAGTACGGGCATACGGTCCGGGTGGCCGGCCCCCTCTACAGCGACAGCCTCGGCGACATGGAAAGCGGGGCGGCTACTTATATCAGCGCGGTTCGGGCCAATACGCGTATGATTGTCGAGGCCCTGGGGGGACGGGTAGCCCCGCTACCCCAGCCCTCGATGGGCCCGGCGGCCACCCAGACGGCTCCGGCCAGATAAATGAGGATACAACAGAGCGATGAGTGATAGCGCTGCCACAACTGTGCCGACCGGTTTCGGCCCTGACGCCTCTGAGGCCCAGCCTCCGGCCCTGGCCATTGCCGGTCTGACCGTCTCTTATCATGATCAGCCGGTACTCCGCGATATCACCCTCAACATTGCCCCCCGTCAGCTCGTGGCCGTCATCGGGCCCAACGGGGCCGGCAAGAGTACCCTGCTCAAGGCCGTGCTCAAGCTGATCCCGGTGGATTCCGGCCACGTGCTCATCTTCGGCCGGCCGATCAACGAGGCCCGCCTGAAGGTGGCCTACGTTCCTCAGACCGAAACGGTGGACTGGGATTTTCCGATCACCGCCGGCGAGGTGGTCATGATGGGACGCTTCCCCCGGCTCGGCCTGTTGCGACGTCCCAGCCGGGAAGATCGCCGCATCGTGGCCGAGTGCCTGGAAATGGTCAGCATGACGCCTTTCGCCAAGCGCCACATCCGCCAGCTTTCCGGCGGCCAGCAGCAGCGCATCTTCATTGCCCGGGCCCTGGCCCAGCAGGCGGAGATCCTTCTGCTGGACGAGCCCTTTGTCGGCGTGGACGCCCGCACGGAAGAGGCCATCTTCAAGCTGATGGACGACCTCTCCGCCCGGGGCAAGACGCTGGTGGTGGTCATTCATGATCTAAGCCAGCTAAAACGTTTTGACAGCGTGGTTATGCTCAACCGCCACCTGGTCGCCGCCGGACCGGTCAGCTCGACGGTGGATGATGAGAATCTCCGCCGGACCTACGGCGGCCGGCTCACCCTGCTGGAGCGGGCCGAACAGGAAATCAGCCGAGGGCCGCACACATGATCGACAGCCTGCCCATTGCCGCCATCGAACGTGCCGAGGATATCGTGACCTGGATGGATCGCCTGCTCTGGATTGGCGATCACCGCCTGCCCCTGGTGGTCAGCACCCTGATCGGAGCCACCCTCGGGCTGGTGGGCTGCTTTGTGGTTCTGCGCCGCATGGCCCTGCTGGGCGATGCGCTGTCCCACGCTGTCCTGCCCGGCGTGGTGATCGCCTTCCTGATCATTAACAGCGCGGTCGGCACGCTCAGTGGAGGGGCCGGCGTGTGGGGCCTCTTCGGCGGGGCCCTGTTGGCCGGTTTGATCACCTCGCTGGGGATTAACCTGGTCGCCCGCCACAGCCGGGCCAAGGAAGACGCCGCCATCGGGATCGTCTTTACGGCCATGTTCGGCCTCGGCGTCATCCTGATCGGCCGCCTGCCCAAAGGCACGCATTTTGACCTCGCGTGTTTCCTCTTTGGTGAGCCGCTGGCCATTGGCAGGGATGATCTGATCACCGCGTGCATCATTTCGCCCCTGGTGATTGGGGCCATCGTGCTCTTCTACCGGCCGTTGAAGCTCCTGAGCTTCGACCCGCAGATGGCCGCGGCGTCGGGCGTCCCCGTCCTGTTCGTCCACTATCTGCTCATGGGGCTCCTGGCCGCCACCGTGGTGGCCGCCCTGCGGAGCGTCGGCGTGATCATGTCAGTGGCCATGCTCATTACCCCGGCGGCTATTGCCTACCAGCTCACGAACCGCCTGGTGATCATGCTGGTCATCAGCGCCGCGGCCGGGGCCGTCTCCGCTGCCGTCGGCATGGTCCTGGCTTTCCTGTTCAACGTACCGCCCGGGCCGGCCATGGTCCTGGTGGCCACCGGTCTGTTCGCGATGAGCATGGTTCTGGCCCCCGAGTACGGCCTGCTGGCCAAGGCCCTGCGCCGCCGCCGGATCCGCCGGCACATCCTCGAAGAGGACGTCCTCAAGTCGCTCACCCATCTCCCGCCGGGCGCCGATCTGCCGGCCATCCAGGGATTGGTCGGCCGACATGTGGGCCATGAGCAGATCAACGCCACGCTGGCGGGGTTGGCGGCCGACGGCCTGGTCCTCCGTGAGGCGGGGCGCAGCACGCTCAGTGAGGCCGGTCGGAAGCGCGCCGAGCAGCTCGTTCGCGCTCACCGTCTCTGGGAAACCTATCTGGCCGAGCACAACGTCCCCGAGGACATGCTTCACGAGGTGGCCGAACGGCTCGAACATGCCCACGACCTGTCGGAAGAACTGGCCGACGAGTTGGGCCACCCGGAGGTAGACCCGCACGGGGAGCCCATTCCGGCCCCGGTGGCCCCTGGGTCGCAACAGAGCGAATCATGAGTGGTCCTGGTCCTGAGAGTGGGCCGGCTCCAGCGGGAGGTACATCAGAAGATACGGATGCGTATCGCTTACTTCGGCTCGTGATGACAGCCGCAGCCCTCCTGCCCGTGGGCGGGCCCGTGCTCGTGCGGCCCCAGCAGCCTCAAACGCTCCCAGGGATAGATCCCCGTATCATGTCCATCGCTCCACTCGATATGCAGCGCATAGTTGCCCACCGGGCGCATGGCGATGATGTCGATGTCTTCGGGAATGGATTGGGGATCAAGGATGCGTGCTCCGGTGCGCTCATCCACACAGCTCGCGCAGCCGCACGCGGCCCGCACGTGCCGGGCGGACAGACGGGCCTTGGTGCCGGCCTCCCAGGTGATCTCCAGGATGCGATCCTGCGCGTAGTAGTTGATCGCGGTGGGTGGTTGAGTCATATTATTCTCGTCGATTCTCCATGATGCGTTAGTGGCGCTGTGATTAATAATATGCCAATTGTTCAGGGAATAGAAGGGGCGCGTTTCTCAGGGGTTGTATTGACCATCGGCAACTTCGACGGTGTCCATCGCGGCCATCGCGCCTTGCTGGACAAGGGCTTGGAGGTGGCTAAGGCCGCCGGCACCGGGCTCGTGGTGATGACCTTCGAACCGCATCCGTCGGCCATTCTCACGCCCGATCGCGTGCCGCCGACGCTCACGCCCCTGCATGAGAAACTCAGGCTGATCACCCAGGCCGGGGCCAGCAGCATCGTGCTGGTGGAGAGCCGCCGGGAGTTCTTCCAAATCTCGGCCGAGGAGTTCATCCGCGATATCATCGTTGACCGCTTTCATCCGATTGCGATGGTTGAGGGGGACAACTTCCGCTTCGGCCAGCACCGTATGGGCGATGTCGAGATGCTCCAGGCGGCCGGGCGGGTCAACGGCTTCGATGTGCATGTTGTCGAGCCGGTCCGTGTGGCCCTCGGAGGACATCCGGATACGGTCATCTCCAGCTCGCTGGTTCGCCACCTGATCGGTTCGGGCAACTTGGATCGCGCCACCCAGTGCCTGGGCCGGCCGTATGCCCTGTTCGGGACGGTCCGGCGCGGCGCGGGTCGCGGGCGGAAGCTGGGCTTCCCCACGGCTAACCTGGCGGTGGAGAATCAGCTCGTCCCCGCGGAGGGGGTTTATGCTGGCGTGGCGTATGTCAGCGCGGGCGAGGGGCGAGGGGTGAGGGACGAGGGACGAGGGGCGAGGGGCGAGGGAGGGGGAGATGATGGGATGGGGGGACACGAGGACAAGGAGACAAGGGGACAAGGAGACAAGGGGACACAGGGACAGGGGGATAAGGGGGCAGGGGGCAAGGGCGACAGTGCGATGGCAGAATGTGCTGAGGGCGGGGTGGCCCACCTCTTCAGAGGTGGGGGACACGAAGATCGGTTGGCTTTCCCCGCTGCGATCAGCATCGGCCGGACGCCCACCTTCAAGCCGCAAGAGGTGTTGGTCGAGGCCTACCTGCTGGATTTCCAGGGCGACCTCTACGACCGGCCGCTCAAGCTGGAACTGCTCGACTGGATCCGCGAGCAACAGCGCTTCCCCACCGTCGAAGCCCTCCGCGAGCAGATCGAACGCGACGTCGCCCACGTGCGGGAAATCCTACCCAAGCCATAAGCACGACGGTCCAAGGTGGCTCCACCACCATTCGGCTGGGTAGCCCCCCTCTTATGACGTTTGCGGATCTGTTGGGGCCATGCCGGCGCCTCTGCCACGCTTGAGCGGCGTTCCCGCCGAAGGCGGCTTCAGGCCAGTACTTGATGACTCTTGCGAAACTGAATCGGTAGTGGTGAGCAGGCCCGGCTGAAGCCGGAGTGAGTCTGGGGCTGGAGATGTGTTTGTCGCTCAAGTAATGGCCAGTGGCCCCGAGAGGGGCCAGGTGAGAGTAGCCACCCGTGGCTACTTTCTGACCGCCCCTGCGGGGCGTGTGTCCACCTGAAGGTGGCGGTCTGTGGTGCTCTCCATGCCCTCTTCTTATTCTGTCCGATTCAGCCGGCTTCGGCCGGCCTTGCTCACCAATACCGGTTTAGACTCTCAACGGTCATTAACGCCCTTCTCCCTTGGCCCGGGCCTTGAGGCCGTTCATTACCCGGTTAGAAAATCAGAAGCGGATGACGCCCATTCTGGCTTCGTCATTGCTTCGATATTCGGATTTCGACATTCGTCATTCTTTGGTCATTGGTGCTTGGTCATTGGTCATCGATCATCCCGGATGGCCTCCTGCAGCGCTAGCAGCGAGTATGACGTCACCAGATACGGGTTGCCCTCCATCCACCGATCCGCGGAGTTCACCCAGCTTCCATCCGGCTTCTGCTGCTTGAGGATGTGTTCGGCCAGATCCATCCGCCAGTCGTGGTGGACGTTCTTCTCGTCGACGATCACCGGTTCACCCCACGCCCGCAGCGCCTTGGCGAAGGTGTGATAGTAGTAGAACAGGCCTTGCTTCGACTGAGCCCCCGGCATGTTGGGGTTGTGCTCCAGCGTGTAATACCGGCGGATCCAGTTCCACGCCGCCTGCACGCGGGGGTCCTGGCGATCCACGTTGGCGTAGATCATGCTCTTGAACCCGGCGTAGGTCATTGATCCATACGAGCGAAGGAAATTCTTCTCGCCCACCGTGATCGTCCCGGCCTTGCTCTCGCCGTTATTGGCCGGCGAATAGATGAAACCGCCATCCTGGGCCCCCTGGGCGAAAGGCTGGTCGTTGGTTTCGCTGAGCATCTGGCAGCGCGAGATGAAGCACATGGCCTTCTTGTAGGCCGGGTCGCTGGGCGGCAGGCCGCTCTCGTGCAGGGCCTCGATCATCATCTGGGTGTTGGACAGGTCCGGGCGGGTCTTTTTCTCGCCGTAGCCCGCGCCTCCGTACCAGGCGTGGGAGATCTCCACCGGCTGGTCCTGGGGGTCGGTCTTGGACTCATCCCATTGTTTGCCCTTGAGGAAGTCCTGGGCGGCGGCGATGGGCTTGTCCAGGGCGGGGTCCTTGAGCGCGGCGAGCATCATCAGGACCACGCTGGTGCTGTAGTTGGCATACCCGGCCCGGGGGTCGTAGATGCCGCCGTCGGGCTGCTGAAACTTGAGCACCAGAGTCAGCGCGCGCCGCACCACGGGATGCTTCGGGCCGTAAGCCGGGTCCTGGATAAAGGCCTTGGCCGCCATGGCGGTGATGGCCGGATCCGTGCCTTGTGGCCCGCCCTTCCATCCGCCGTCGGGGGCCTGGGCGTTTTCCAGAAAGCGCAGGCCCTTCTGGATGGCCGGCGCCACCTTGCGGCGGAGGGTCTCCCGGTCAACGCCGGCCGGTCGGGTCGTGGCCGGTTCAGCGAAGAGGGTGGCTGTCAGACTTCCGAAGGTCACAAATGTGCAGAGGATTACCGGGACAGATGTTGTGCGATTGCCAAGCCAGCTCATACCGCGTCTCCTGAGAATCATGGTTGTCGGCACGTGACGGCCCCCAATGTGTGCTACTGCTCTTGAGCAGTGGCCGGAGGAAACTCGTCTTTCATAGACCGCGGCTCAAGAGCCGTGGCACACATGGCGGTCTTGTGCGCAAATGCATTATAGCTCGTCTTGCCGGTGATTCCGGCCTGTTCCCCAAGCGAACGCCCCCTGGGAGCCGCGGCTCACAGGGGGCGGTGAATCCTCTCGCCGGTTGATGGCAGCGATCCGGCTTACGGGAGGCCGTCAATGCGTCAATGGGCGGCGCGAGCCTCCTCGCGCTCCTTCTTGGCCTTTTCAATGATCTGCTGCTGCACATTGCCGGGCACAGCCTCGTAGTGCGACAGTTCCATCGTGTAGCTGCCCTGGCCGCCGGTGATGCTGGAAAGCCGCGAGTGATAGTCGGACATTTCCGCCAGCGGCACCTGTCCGGTGATGATGCTCAGCCCGCCGGGCAGCATGGTCTGCCCCGTAGGCCGGCCGCGCCGCGAGGCCAGGTCGCCCTGGATGTCGCCGACCTTGTCGTTGGGGACCGTCACCTCGAGGTTCACGATCGGCTCAAGCAGCACGGGCTTGCACTGCATGAAGGCGATCTTGAAGGCTTCGCGGCCGGCGATCTGGAAGGCAATGTCCTTGGAGTCGACCGGGTGGGTCTTGCCGTCGGTCAGCCGGACCTTGACGTCCACCACGGGGTAACCGGCCAGCACGCCTTCCTTGAGCTGGGCCTGGATGCCCTTGTCCACGCTGGGGCGGAAGGACAGGTCGATGGCCCCGCCGAAGATCTCATCGATAAACTCGTAACCCTTGCCGCGCTCGTTGGGCTCCAGGGCGATGACCACGCGGCCGAACTGGCCCGCGCCGCCGGTCTGCTTCTTGTGCGTGTATTCGATGTCCTTCACGCTGCCGGTGATGGTCTCGCGATAGGGAACCTTGGGCGGCTTGGTGTTGACCTCCAGTTTGAAATACTGCTGCATCCGCGAGAGGATCGAACGCAGGTGCAGGTCGCCGATGCCGTGGATGACCAGCTCGCCGGTCTGCGGGTCGCGGTCGGCGATGAAGCAGGGGTCTTCCTCGGTGAACTTGTGCAGGGCGCCGCTGACCTTGTCGGCGTCGCCGCGGCTCTTGGGCTCAATGGCCAGGGCGTACATCGGATGGGGGAACTTGGGCATCTCGATGGTGCCGGCCTCATCGCCGCTGTGCAGGACGTCGCCGATGCTGGTGTCGAGCTTGGCCATGGCGACAATGTCGCCGGGGATGGCGGCGTCGATTTCGGGATGCTCGGCGCCCTGCAGCTTGTACAGGGAGCCGGGCCGCTGGGCCTTGCGCTCCGCCCCGATATAGATGGAGGAATCCGCCTTCAGCGTGCCGGAGTGCACCCGGCAGACTGAATACTTGATGTTGCTGCGCGGATCGGCGAAGAGCTTGAACACCTGGCCGACGAACTTGCCGGCCGGGTCGAGCTGAATGGGCGTCTCGCCCAGGCTGCGCTGTTTGCCTTCCAGCGGCGAGGGCGCGAAGTCGGCGATGATCTCCAGCAGTTCCTTCACCCCGACTTCGCCGCGGGCGTTAGTGAACAGGATGGGTACGAACGAGCCGGCGGCAATCGCTTTGGCGACCACGCCCCCGAGCTTTTCCGGATCGATATCGCCGGTGCTCAGGTACTCCTCCATCAAGGCTTCGTCGGCCTCGACGATGCGCTCGATCAGGGCCGTATGCACGGTGGCCACGTCGCTGAAGTCCGCCGTGCCTTCCTTGTTGAGGAAACAGTCAATGACGCCTGCGCCCTTGTTGGTGGGCAGGTTCATCGGCTGGCACTCATGCCCGAAGAGTTCCTGGATGCCACCGATGAGCGCGTCCAGTTCCAGGTTGGCGTCGATCTTGTTGATGACGATCATCCGCCCCAGGCCGAACTCCTTGGCCCGCTCCATCATCCGGCGGGTGTTGACCTCGATTCCGGCAGTGGCGGAGATGACGCAGACGGCCGTCTCCACTCCGGCCAGCGAGGCGATGGCCGGTCCGATGAAGTCGGGGGCGCCAGGGGTATCCACCACGTTGATGGTTTTGCCCTTGGCCGTCACGAAAGCCAGGTGCGAGTCAATGGAGCAGCCTCGGGACTTCTCCTCTTCCATGAAGTCCAGGTGACTGTTTTTCGCATTCACATCCCCGAGCCGGTTGACGGCGCCGGTCACGTGCATCATAGCGTCGGCCAGCGAAGTCTTGCCAGCCGACTGGTGTCCAACCAGGGCGATGTTCCGAATGTCCGCGGTGGTATAGCTGGGCATGAGTCCTCCAATTGTTAACAACCAAAGCACATTGTATTGGCAACCCATTATGCGACAAGCCCTGCCGGAAAGGGAGGATGGGGCGTGCGAGGGCAGCGGGACGGAAGGCGGCGGAAGGAGGGACAAGGAGACACGCAGACAAGGGGACAAGGAGACAAGGGGATGGGGGTGAAGCGGCGGGAATGGATGGTTCGGGGGCTCAGCGGTCTCTGGGAGGGGAGCCTGTCCCGAGACTCTTATGCCATTAGTTATTTGTCCACAGTAAGTTAAGATCATATTGGCGACTGCGGCGGGTTCAGGACGGGTTCGTCTGGTTCAAGGGGCACGGAGGGACGGGGGTCGGAAGACAAGTCAGTGAAGGGTATGGACCAGATGAGAAGACGGGCCAGAGATGAACCCTGTCTGTAAATATGGAGCACACCGATTGGCGGTTTTGCCCAGCAGCGCCTCAGATATCCACACGTTGATATCGAAGAAGATCTTCATGACTCATGGCGGCGGCGATCCCACGTTGACTCAGGGCAGCCGCAGCCGGAGCCGGGGGAGTTGCTCGTCTGGCTCGATCTCCCTGGTCAGCCGTCGGTTAACCATTACCTGACCGGACTCGTCGCGAATCTGGATTGAGCTTTCACCGTCGGCGGCCAGGGACAGGCTCACGGAAATCTGCTGAGCTCCCAGGGTGAGGTCCAGTTTGCCCGTCTGTTCGATCTCGCTGAAGCTAAACGCGGGCGGCGTCTCAACCGTGGCGTCGGTGGGTATCAGAAGATGGAGGAAGACCACCTCTTCCATTTTTTCAGACGGAGACACGTCCAGCCGGCCCCACGCGGCCCCGACGCCGAACTGAGGTCCCAGTCCCATGGGACGGCCGAGCTCGTAGGCCGCACTGGGCGCATCCAGAAAGGCCGCCGGCCAGAGCCGGTATTCAAACCCCGCGGGGTCGCCGCCGAAATAGGTCCGGCCCGCCGAGGGTCCCCCCGGAATGATTCGGGGTCGCATTGGACCGCCGATCAGCCGGCGGGTCGCGCCGGCGGGCCACAGCGTGCGAACGAAGAGCCGCCCGCCCAAGTGGGTGACGGCCAGCCAGTCCTGGTCCTCTCCCAACTGCCAGAGACCCGCATCCGGCTCCGTACCGTGAATCTGCTTGGCCCCGATGGAAACGGGCGCTACGGGCACACTACCCGAAGAGGCCGGCTCTTCAGCCGGAACAGAGGCCGCGGACGCGGAGAGGTCGGCGGTGCCTCCGAGCACCTGTGGGGGGGCGGGAAGCTGAAGGTGCCAGGTCTTGATCGACTTGCCGGTGGCCGCATGCACCCGGTCAAGTACCAGCACGGCCCCCGCATTGAGCAGCAGGATTTCCCGCCGAATCGAGCGGACCGTCTCAGGTGGATAAGCGGCGGTCAGGTCGGCCGCGGCGAAGCTGTAGAGGCGATGCGTCTCGAAAGCCGTCAGGCGGCCGGTTTCCCGGCCGGCCTTGCGCACGTCGCCGGCCGTGAAGTCGTAATTGTGACCGATGAGGCGTTGGTTCCCCAGGGCCGTCCAGGGACGGCCATAGAGATGTTGACGGAACTTGGGGTCGGCCACGGTCACGCAGTTGTGGGCAATGGTGGACTGGAAGTAATGGTCCCAGTCGGCGGACTTGGGCAGGGCGCCCGTTCGTTCGATGAGAATGGTACGTCCCTGTTGGGAGGGAATGGCCTGGAAAGTGACATCATCACCGCTCTGTACCGTCAGGCGGCCCTTGCGATAGATCTGGAAGTGGCCGGCGTCAAAATGTTGCCGGGAACGCCAGAAGGGTTGTCCGGCATCGAAGAGCACCACAGTCTCCCCGGGGGCCCAGCCGGTGCGCATGGCCACCCATCCGCCGCCGAAATGGCGCCCCAGCGGGCAGGCCGAACGGTCGGCTTCCGGTTCATTCAGTGGTCCATAGACCAGCCGGACCCAGCCGTAGCGATCGACCTCCGGAACGATCTGACCCTGGCGGGGAAGGCTGCGGTTGGCGTACCAGATGGCCACCGGGTCGCCCGTCTGTGCGGCGATGGCCCAGGGCACGGCCGGGGCAAAACCACGAAAGATCCGGCCGGGGGCGTGGGGAATCTCCGTCCCGTCATCATGGATGAAGCCGTGCTCCAGCCCCGGGTGCTCGGTATCCGCGTAGAAATAATGCTCCATCGATCGGCCGAAGGAGTTGGCCAGCTCCGGCCAGAGATTGATGCCCAGCCCGCTGCGGAGCAGCTCCAGGGCCAGGCAGTAGTCGGTTTCCTCCCAGATGCCCTGCTCGCCGGAGGTGGGCACGGCCCCGCGTTGTCGGCAGAACTCCACAAAAGGCCCTTGCAGATACTCCCGGCCGGCCTTGATCACGCGGTAAAGCTGGGTGGTCTCGGCCTGCGTCTGGTCGCCGGAGCGATAGCGTAAGATGGCCGCCGCCAGCCCGCACAGTTTCTTGTTGAAATCCAGGTGATTGAGCGGACTGACCGCGGGGCTGAAGGCCTCGGGCACGACCGGAAGGCGCTCAATTATTCGTGTTCGCGAGGGTTCCTCGATGCTCTCCCAGCACCAGTCGAGGGCCACCAGGGCATCGATTTCAAAAAGTCGCCGCCGGGGATCGAGTAACGAGTCCGTGACGTAGCGGGTGTACGCGTCCGCCCGGCCGGGCTCGCCGGTGACCAAGTGCAGAAGCGCGGGGGCGAACAAATCGCCATGACGGGCCTCGCCCTTCATGATCTCGTGAGCGGTGTCCTTGAGGCGCTCCAGCACGTCGCGCTGGACCCCGAAAGAGGCGCGCACGGCTGGTGCGGGGCCGGTGGGCCGGATTCCGCAACGCATGCGGATGGCGGCCACGTCCTCGGGGTTGATCAGCAGGCGCGGATGGGCAAGTGGGACGGAGGTATCCTCGGCACGAACAGGAGCCAGCGTCAACGTCGCGAAGAGAAGAACCTTCGCAAAGTGAGAAGTGAGAAGTGAGAAGTGAGAAAAAAACCTCCAACGGCAGCATCTGTTGCTCGTGCGGCTGTTCATTCCAGTCATCCTCTCACTTTTCATCGTCGCGCGGCGACGACTCACTTCTCACTTCTGATGGCTTGAGCCATCAGCGCCGCCTGGCGGCAGGGAGCCACGTCGTGCACGCGAAGGCATTCGACGCCCGCCAGGGCGCAAACGGCGGCCACGGCGGCGGTGCCCATCAGGCGGCTCTCATCGTCTTTCAAGTTCAGAGCTTCGCGAATGAAGCGCTTGCGCGAGGGGCCGATCAGGATGGGCAGATGCATCCCGCGGAACGCGTCCAACCGTCCCAGGATCTGGAGATTGTGGGCGGTGGTCTTACCGAAGCCGATGCCGGGATCGATGATGATCCGTTCGCGCGGGATGCCGGCGGCCAGCGCGCAGTCCACACGCTCGCGCAGAAACGCGTCGATTTCTCCGATCAAATCCTCATACGTGGGGTTGATCTGCATGTCGGCCGGCGTCCCTTTCATGTGCATCAGGATCACGCCGGCCCGCCGGCGGGCGATCAGGTCGGCCATGGCCGGGTCGTCGCGCAGGGCGGAGATGTCGTTGACGATGACGGCCCCGGCATCCAGGGCGGCCTCGGCCACCTGGGCGGAACGGGTGTCGATGGAAAGGGCTGGTCCGTCGCTGCCGAATCGCCTGGCCAGGGCGGCAATAACCTTCTGCGTCCGGCGGATCTGCTCCTCGGGCGGCACGGGCAGACTGCCAGGACGGGTGGATTCGCCGCCGACGTCGATGGCGTCCGCGCCCTCATCGGCCATGCGGCACCCGGCGTCGATGGCGGCTTCCGGCGAGGCGTGCAGCCCGCCATCGCTGAACGAATCCGGCGTGCAGTTCAGGATGCCGAAAATGAACGGCCCCGAACCGGGCGTCACCGGCCGGCCACGAAGCAAAATGGGGTCTGCCTGGATCATGGGTCGTGAATTATACGCGAAGGCCCTCTCAGGGGTTAGAACGAAGACTGCCGCTGTCTTCTGGCGCTTCGGTCGGAAGTATTGTCTGCAAATTTAAGCAATCGTGTACCGCGGCTCTTGCGCCATGTGGGGGCAACCTGAGACTGTGTGCTATGGCTCTTGATGCCGTGCGGAAACGGCTCCGACGTTCAGCACTGCTCAAAAGCAGTGGCCTGCACGGGATGTCAGCGTGCCCCCGGGCGTGTCTCAGGATCGCACAGGGGGTAAATCGTCAAGCGACGCATGACAGGGCGCCAGCTTCTCGGATTCGGACGGCTTGCTGACAGAGGCCCGGGGGTTTGTTATAGTGTGTTGAGCCGGTTCCTGGACGCTCCGCAAAACGGGCCACGGAGGGCAGGACCGCAAGCGACGGGAGAGAGTAGCCATTGGCTCCTGGCATGAGCTCGGCAAAGCGCGGGCCGGGCTTGACGCGCTGGACTAACCGGAGCTGCATTCAAGCGACACAACATCTTGCCCCCGGTGAGGTTGGGCGAGACATGAGCAAACAAAAACCATGAGCAAGAAGACGACCATTCATCCGAAGTTCTTGCGCGAAGGCGGCACGGATGTTTTCAACGGAAACGAGTTGCTGGTCAAAGGCGCCCTGGAAACCGAGGGCGGCGTTCACCTGCTGACCGGGTACCCGGGCTCGCCGGTGGCCACGTTCTTTGATGTGCTCAACGAGTGCGCGCCCCTGCTGCGCGAGCACGGCATCGAAGGGCGGCTGGCCAACAACGAGGCCCTGTCGGTGGCGGCCCTGAACGGATCGCAGATGGGGCCGCTGCGGGGCATGGCTGTCTTTAAGAGCGTGGGGCTGCACGTGGCCAGCGACGCTTTGGCGTTGGCTAACCTGGCCGGCCCCAATCCCGATGGGGGGGCGGTCGTGGTGGCCGGTGACGACCCCTGGAGCGAGAGCACGCAGGTGCCCGCCGATTCGCGGTTCCTGTTCCGCCACCTGTTCGTGCCCTGCCTGGAGCCCAGTACGCCCCAGGAGGTCAAGGACTTCGTTGACATCGGCTTCAAGCTCTCGCGCGGCAGCGGCCTGTACACGGGCTATATTCTTACCACCACCCTGGCCGAGGGCGGAGGGACGGTGGAGTGCCGGCCCAACCACTACCCGCTGACCAACAGCAACCATCCCATCGACCTGCACACCTACATGCTCAACCTCGAGAAGACCGTCCTGCTGCCGCCGCGGACAGGGCGGAATGAGGTGGAGCTGCCGGAGCGGTACGAACGGCTGTTTCGCGAGATCAACCGGCTGGGGCTCAATCGGTTGATGGACGTGCCGGCGAACGACGAACTCCTGATTGTCACCAGCGGCATGGCTTACCAGTACGTGCACCAGGCGCTCGCGGAAGCGGGGCTGCTGGGCCGGATCCCCATCCTGAAGCTGGACGTGACTTTCCCGCTCGACCGGCGCCAAATCGAGCCGCTGGTGGCTCGCTTTGAGCACCTGGTGGTGGTGGAGGAGCGGCGCTCCTTTATAGAAGAGCAGATCGCCCACATCGCACTGCGTCTGACCCAGGCGGGCCCGGGCCGGGTGGCGAAGATCTGGGGCAAGCAGTTTCCCAAGGGAGTCAGCGGCTTGCCGTCGGCCCTGGGGCTCAATGCCTCGATCGTGGCCGACCGGCTGGGACGCTTCCTGCGGGCCATCGAGTCCCCGCTCGCGAAACAGGCCGCCGCCGGCATTGACGCCCAGCTTCGTCTGATCGCCGATGCCGGGCGACACAGCCTCTCGCTGCCGGCCCGGACGCCGACCTTCTGCCCGGGGTGTCCGCATCGCGACTCCGCCGGCGTGCTGCTGGAAATCCGCAAGCTGTTCGCCGACGAAGGCTACATGCGCAAGCACCACCGCCGTGGGGCCATCGATCTTGTCTTCCATGGCGACACCGGCTGTTACACCATGCTCATGTTCGAGCCCAACAAGCCGCTGATGCACAACTACTCCGGCATGGGCCTGGGCGGCGGGACGGGCAGCGGCATCGACCCCTTCATCCGCAACAAGCAGCTTGTCTTCATGGGCGATTCCACGTTCTTCCACTCCGGGACCATCGCCATCAGCAACGCGATCGCCGGGCGGCAGGACATCACCTTCGTCATCCTGGCCAACGGGACGACGGCCATGACCGGTCATCAGCCGCTGCCGGCCCTGCCCACGGATCTGCTGGACCGGCCCATTCCCGCCCAGGACATCGAGCAGATCGTCCGCGCGGTGACCGGCGGCAACAGCCTGGTGCTGCGGGTCAATCCGGAGGACCGGCCCAACTACAAGCGCATTCTGGAGCAGACCATTCTCGCCGATGGCGTGAAGGTCATCATCGCCGACAAGGAATGCGGCATCACGTACAACCGCCGCCGGCTTCGCGAGGAGCGCAAGGAGCAACGTCGCTACGGCTTCGTGCCCAAGAAAATCTACATGAACATCACCCCGGAGGTGTGCGAGAACTGCCGGGAGTGCACCAACAACACCGGCTGTCCGGGTCTGACCATTGAGCAGACCGACTATGGCCCCAAGATCGGCACGGACCTGTCCTGGTGCGTCAATGACGGGGCCTGCGCCCGGCTCGACGCCTGCCCCTCGTTTGAGCAGGTCATCGTGACCCGCAAGCGTCCGCCCCGGCCGCGCGGGCACAAGATCATGCTCGAAGACATCCCGGAGCCGGCGGTGGCGTTCAACGGCGACGTCTGGCGGGCCTGGATCGCCGGGGTGGGCGGCATGGGCATTGGCACGGTAACCAGCATCCTCGTCCATGCCGGCCGGCACGATGGTTACTACGTCCAGTTCAGCGACAAGAAAGGGCTTGCGATCCGCAACGGCGGGGTCTATTCACAGGTCATCTTCAGCCGCAAGCCCGATCACGTGGGCATGACCGTGCCTTACGGCAAGGCCGATCTGCTGATGGGCATCGACCTGCTGGAGGCGGTGCGGGCCGTGGATGCCAACCAGAATTTCCGCGTGGCCGTGCCCGAGCGCACCGCGGCGGTGGTCAATACCGACCGCACCCCGACGATCCCGATGCTGATGGGACGCGACGACTTCCGCGTGGAAGACCTCGAAGCAGCGCTGCGCAAAGCCACCCGTCCGGATTGCTACTTCTCAGCCCGGATCTCGTCGCTGTGCGAGCGCATCTTCGGCACCAAGCTGTACGCCAACATCACCATGCTGGGGGTGGCCTATCAACGCGGCCTGATCCCGGTCACGCTGGAGGCGCTCAAGGAGGGCATCCGCAACACCATCAAGGCGGACTTCAAGAAGAACTTGCGGGCCTTCGAGGTGGGGCGGAAGCTGGTCAGCCATCCGGAGCTGTTCTGGGACAGCGAGCCGGCCCCGTCGCTGGCCCGGACGGTTCGCGAGAAAACCGCGTATCTCAACATGCGGTTGCTGGGTTCGCGCCGGGCCCTGCGCAATGAGAACCCGCGGGCGGCCGGCAGCCATCGGCTCCCCGATACGGATCTGGGGCGGAAATACAAGAGCCTGGTCTATTCGACGCTGCGCGCCTGCCGTGAGCTGGACCGGGAGACCATGCGGGCGATCGCCATCCGCATTTACGACCTTATCCAGTGGGGCGGCGTGCGCTACGCGAAGCGCTACGTGGAGCGGGTGCGGCGGGTATTCCTGGCCGACCTGGAGCGCCACAACTTCGCGGCCACGCGGGCCGTAGTGTGGAACCTGGCCAAGCTCATGCTCATCAAGGACGAATTCTACGTGGCCTATCTGCTGACCAGCTACGAGAAGCTGCGTCGTGATCGCCAGCGTTATAACGTCAATCCGGCCAACGGCGACCGCATCCGTTACAAGCGAACCTTCCACCCGCGTTTCTTCGGCCGGCAGATCGACATCACCATCCCGCACTGGACGCTGTATATCCTGCGCAAGTTCCGCTTCCTGCGGCGGGTACTGCCCTGGTATCACACGCAGGACCGGCAGTTCCTGCGCTGGTACGAAGGGCTGGTGGACGGGTTCGCCTTCACCGACGACGCCAGCTATGCCCAGTATGTGGAAGCGCTGGAGACGGTGAGAACCGTGACCGGCTACTCGGAAATTCGCTGGCCGAAAATGGAGGCGGCCCGGGCCCGCGCGGAGCAGATTCTCGCGGCGGTGCGGAAGGCCAAGGCCAGCCACGGCCCCAAGCTCACCGTTTGACCTGCGCAACGGGCATGCCGCGCCGCGCGAGAGCGTTAAGTGCTCGCGAGGTGCAACGCGTGGACGCCTGGCGAGCCCGAGCCGGCTTGACCCGACCGTATCAGCGAACTCGTGCCTAAATCGGCAGCGGGACGTGGATCACGGCCAGCGCCGACAGGGCCGCAACCAGGAAGACGTATTGGGCCAGGGCCACGTGGTCCGCCTTTTCCGCCGACTGGCCGCCAAAGGCTCGCGCGCCGGCCACGATCAACAGCAACAACAGCAGGCCCTCACTGGTCAGGAACCACGCTCCCGCCACAACTGCCGCCGCAAGCGCTCGTTGCCCGCGCGAGAGGGCATGAAACCCCCGGGCGCCATCCAGCGAGAAGACGGGCAGCAGGTTGAACAGGTTGATCCAGGCGCCCACGCGGGCAATGGCTGCCCAGCTTGGCCAGCTCATCGCCAGCGACACCGCGTAAGCTCCCGCCGCCGCCCCCAGACCCCACATGGGACCGGCCAGCCCCACCCGTGCGTCTTCGCGCGGCGAGACGATCTGCTGTTTGAGCCGGACCACCGCTCCGACTCCCGGCAGGAACATGGGCGGCGTGGCCTTGATCCCGTAGCGGATCAGCGCGGTCACATGGCCCATCTCGTGGATGTAGATGGAGACGATCAATCCGAGCGCGAATTTCCAGCCCCAGGCCGTCCAATACAGGCCCAGTGACAATATCATGCTGAAGAGCGTGCTTGCCTTGGTCAGACCCAGAAGCAGCAGCTTGCCCTTCGAGAGCGCGGCAGCGACCAGCCACTTGAACTTCCAGAGGAGCAACACAACGCCCACCGCCCCGGCGCCTTTCCATGCGCTGTGCTTTTTATCGCCTGAAGGGGCCGGTCGTGTACCTGATTTGCTCGGCAGGGGCGGGACGCCCGCTTCCACCAGGCGGCTGAGCTTCTCAACCTTCGCCTGGATAACGCCGTATTGCCGCGAATCACGCGGAAGCAGGTCGAGTGCCTGCCTCCACTCGCGCAGCGCACCGGATGTATCGCCCTCCTGCTCGGCTGTCTGGGCCCGGGCCGCCAGGCGCTTGAGTTCCTCGGCGTAAACCAGCCGCTGACACGCTGGGCAACTGAGCAGCCCGGATGCGATCTGAGTGCCACAAGGGCAATGCCGTGCCGGCAATGTGGTTTCACGCATGGGTGGTATCCGCCGATGCCGAGGCGGCCACGGGCGCGTTGGCCGCGGGAACGACTCCATCTCCGATGCGACAGGGCCCGTTGATCTGAAGCGCCGGACGCTTGTTGATCACCCACGCCTCGTAGAGGGCGAAGCCAATGATCAGAAACGTGATCGGGCTCTCGATCCCGACCAGGATGGGAAGCGCGAGGGCGAGCCCCAGCACCAGGGCAAATGCCAGCAGGAAAGCGGCCGGCGAGGGCGCTTCGGTTGATGCGTCATCGGCCTGTGCGGCAGCCGCCGGTTGGCTGGTTGCGCCGGCAAGGGCCGGCGGTGAATCCGCCGGAGCCGATTCAGTCACCTGGTTCGACGTGGCTTGCTCCTGTTTGGCGAATTCCTTGGCCGCGAAGATGAAGTAGGAGCCCGAGATGGCGCTATACGTCAGAGCCACGGCCATAAGCTGGTAAAACCAACCGCCCCTACCCCCGGATCCTCTGCGGACGGCTCCGCCGACCAGCAGGCCCACCACGATGGCCACCAGCCCGATCTCATAGCCGGTGGCGGCCGCCACGCCATAGTAAATAGCCGCTCCAAGCACGCCGGCCACGATCCCGAACACCGTGGCCATGGCAGCCCGCCGCAGGCGCGAGCCGCCGAAGAAGGCCTCGCGCACTTTCGCGTGGCAGGTCGCACAGGTGATCAGCCCATTGATTTCGTAGTACCAATCGGTGATCGCCTGTTGGCAGGACGAGCATACTACGCCGGCGGCTTGCGCATCTTCGAACTCCGCGCGATCAAATTGAAGGTTGTCCCCGGCATCCGGTTCAGAGTTGCTGGTCATGGCTTTTTCCCTCTTTGGGCGCTGGGGCGCCACTTGATGGCGCCATCCCGAAAGCGAAAAGCCCGCCGAGGGCCTTGGCCGGGCGGCGCGAAGGGCCAACAGAGCCCGTATTTTAACCGGACAAGGGCCTGTCTGGAATGATTACAGTGGCTGTTTTAGGCGCTACGGCACGCGTGGAGGCGTTTTGCTGGCTGTGGGTTTAGGCGGTTTGGTCACCGGCGGGGCTACGGCACTGATCGGGAAGTCCCGGCTGAAGCGGTTCAGGATGGGGTCGCAGGCCCGAATGGCCTGTTCGCAGCGAACTGCATCCTCGCGCACGGCCGCATCGCGGGCCGCCTGGGTGTGGACCAGCAACTGTTCGCAATAGGAGTGGAACTGTTCGGGGTCGTGTGACGTGCCGGCATACCCGTTCAGGGTGCGGACGTACTCTGTCCACTCGCTGGCCTCATCCGCGACCTTGGACCACTTGCCTTTCCGCAGCGCCTTGAGCACCTTGTCCTGCTGGGCGATGACCTTCTGAAGCGTGGGGCCGTAGGCGGTCATCGGTTCCGAGGGCTTGGGGCTGCCCACCTCAATGGGCGCCGGTCCCCCGACACGGACGTTCCCGGGGTTGACCATCACACAACCGGAACCTGCGAACAGAATAGACACCAGGGAAAGCCACCATGCGCGCATAGCAATGCCTCCGCTCCGGGGTCGGAGTCTACAAGCGGACATGGTATTTGTCGGAAAAACGGGCCGGTTTTCAGCAGTCGCTCCGCAGACGCCGGCCATCTTGCCGGGCCGAATGCCGGCCGAGGGGGTTACGATTCGCAAGACGTCTGGCAGGGATCGCGGCCCGGACCGGCGGCCATCCAGGGCAGGACTGGGTATTCAAGGTAAGGCTGAAAAACATCCTGCCTGCCGCCGGTTGTTCGGCGACAGGCAGGTACAGTGTTGTGACGCAATATGCAGTCGGATACTACCGGCCTCGCGGCGGGTTGCTCTGCCCCGGCTCCGCATCGGCCTGAGGACGCATGGCGTAGATTTCCACGCGGCGATTGGCCTGCCGGCCCTCGGCGGTGGTATTTTCGGCCACCGGGCGGTACTCGCCCCAGCCTCCGGCGCAGATATTGGTCGAGCCCAGCGCGTCCCTCAGGTAGCGGGTGACCGTCAACGCCCGCTGGGCGCTCAGTTCGTAGTTGTCCTTCCACGCGCTGTAGCGGATGGGCTCGTTGTCCGTGTGGCCGAAGACGTAGACGTCATAGTCCGGGTAGCGGTCGCTGATGACATCGGCAATGCGGTTGAGCGTTTCACGCGCGCCCGGCTTGAGGATGGCTTTGCCCGAGTCAAACAGGAGCGTCCCTTCGATCGAGGTCATGGCTCCGCCCTCGACGGCTTTCCAGTCCGGCGGGGGGGGCGGTTCAGGTGTTTCGGCCAACTGGCGGCGAAGATTATCCAACTCATTCTGAAGCTGGGCCAGCCGGTCCCGGTTGGCGTCGCGGTCGGCTTCCGCCTGACGCAGCGCATCCTCCAGCTCACGGATGCGCTGATCATACGCGCTGGTATCGGGCGGCAACTGTACCGGCGGGGCCGTCTTCTTGCCGCAGCCCGCCAGGCCTGTCGCGATCACCAATGCTGCCAATGCGCTGTACCGTGTCCAACCTGCCATCTGTGTCCTCCTTTGTGCCTTCTATTCGTCCGTGATGGAGCGACGAAGCTTCTCATCAATTCGTTTTTCCCGCTCGGCCAGCTCCTGGGCCAACCGTTGCTGTTCGGCCATATTCTCCCGGGTCTGCCGTGCCCGACGCAATTCCCGCAGCTCGCGCAGTGTGGCGAAAATCTTGATGACGAGCCACCAGCTTGCGATGGACGACACCGCCGTGATCAGCAGCAGCCACAGGACGTTCACGTCCTGGTAATCGCCGAACATCCAGATGTCCGCCTTGTTCTCCTTGTTCATCAAGATGATGAGCAGGATCAGCAAGACGACTGCCACAATCGCGGAGAGCTTAAGATAGACTTTGATGCTTTTGAGAGCAAGCGACATGGTCGCACTCTTTTCAGAGAAAACACCGGTTAGGACGCCGCGGCGCCGGGCCGCAGACCGTCACTCGAACCACCAGCGCAGGTTAAGATACTCCAGGATTCGATCCTGGAACATAACTGCAAGAAAGAAACCCAGCCCCAACCAGGGGCCGTAGGGCAAGGCCTGGCTCTGTCGCCGTAGACGAATGACCACGAGGCCCGCCAGGGCCAGCATGGCCCCCAGGAAGAATCCCAGGAAGGCCACCGGCCAACCCGCCACCGCCCCGGCCGCCGCCAGAATGTGAACGTCACCCATCCCCAGGGCTTCCTTCCCGAACAGCAGGGTGAACAGGATCCGGGCCAGCCAGCCCACGGCCCCGCCGATGATCCAGCCGGCCAGACCCGTCGAGAACCCCAGCGCCGGTCGCCAATCGTCCCACACCCGCCACCCGAGCAACCGCTCCAGGCTTTCCCGGGCTGCCGGCTGGCTCTCCAGCAGCAGCAGGGCCAGCGCGCCCAGGAGAATCGCCGGAGCAATTAACTTCAGCTCCCACAGGGCCATACGCCGCGCATCGGGAGCTTCCGACTCGATGCTCTCCATGATCTGGGTGTCCACCTCGGCCACCGGTCGGCTGGCTGCCAGGGTCAGGCCGACGAACAGCAGCGCGAACCCGCCCAGCACCCGGGCCGTTGGCCCGCTGATGGCCACCGCCCGCCATTGCCAGCTCCCATCCTCCGGGCTGATGCCCGGCAGCTTCAGGTGGAACGTTGTGCCCGGCCAGCAGGCCAGGCTTGCCAGATAGGCGAGGATCAGCCCCACAGGGATAACCAACCAGAGCCATCGCCAACTTCGTTTGACCGGCAGCGACGGCGGCAGGCCGGCTGACGGATATCCGTCTATCGTCATGTCCTCTTCGAGCGACGCGGGGGGCTGACCCCGGAACGCCCACCACATGCCCAGCCCCAGCCCGACGGCGGCGGCCAGGACCACGCCGGCCTGGGTCGCGCCCGGACGAATCCAGCCCTGGCTGCCGGCCGGCGTCCAGAAAATATGGCCCACCACTCCGGCCAGCGATACCAGCCAGGTGACCCGAATGTCCACCATGTAGGCTTCCAGGTCCATGACCGTCAGAGCGATCAGGCCGGCGAGCAGAATCCAGTGGGCGATCAGCATGACGGCATCGACGGGCTCATTCCCTATCCCTATCCGCAGATGGGCCACGAAGAAGACGTCGTAAGCCATCAGGAAGGTCAGGGCGGTGGCCAGTTCCACAATGGGGTATTGCAGCGAAATGGGCACCCCGCACCGCCGGCAACGCCCCCGCAGGACGAGATAGCTGATGACCGGGATGTTGTCGTACCAGGCGATCGTCTGACCGCACGCCGGGCAGAAGGAACGCGCCGGCTTGCGGAGGGACAGCCCCCGTGGCCAGCGGTAGATCACCACGTTGAGAAAGCTGCCAATGCACCCCCCCAGCAGCAACGACACGATGGACCAGTAGAGCGTTCCCAACGAAGTGTTTCCCGGTTTTTGATTAGCTTTCAGCGGTCAGCAATCAGCATTCAGCAATCAGCGGTCAGCCGTCAGCGGGCAACAAGCTGAGTGCTGAAAGTTGATCGCTGAACGCTGAAAGCTTCATTCGTAGCACATTACGCAATGCAGCGGCCACTTCTCAAGCTTTTTTCTACCCGCCAGGCCGGCCAACTCGATCAGGATGGCGATGCCGACGATCTGACCGCCGAGCTTCTCGACGAGGTCGCAGCAGGCCCGCATGGTCCCGCCGGTGGCCAGCAGGTCATCCAGTACGAGCACGCGCTGGCCGGGCTTGATGGCATCGGCATGAATTTCCAGCGTGTCTGTGCCGTACTCCAGCTCGTAGGTGATGCTCAATTTCTTAGCCGGCAGTTTGCCCGGCTTGCGGACGGGCACGAAGCCGGCGGACAGGTTGCGGGCCACGGCTGTGGCAAAGATGAACCCGCGCGACTCGGCCCCGACCACGATATCGATGTGTTGATCGCGGAAGGGTTGAGTCAGGAACTCGACCGCCAGCGACAGTCCGGCCGGGTTGGCCAGCAGGGGGGTGATATCTTTGAAGAGAATGCCCGGCTTGGGAAAGTCGGGAACGTCGCGAATCAGCCGTTGCAGCTCGCGAACGCCGGGAATCACGTTCTGATGAATCATGCTGTTGTGCTCCTGCAAAGCGGCGATGATCTTAGGGCCTTGTGGCCGCTGTCGCAAGATAGACTGTTGTCAGTGGTCAGTTGTCAATAGTCAGTCGTTGGGGCCGTGGTCCTTTTGCACTGCAGCACAAAGTGGGCCATTTTCTGTAGCGGCCAGGCTCCGTACCGGCCGTTTTACGGGTAAAACGGCCGGCGACAGACGGACAACTGACAAGTGGACAAATGGCCCTGCAACTGACCACGAACAACTGACCACTGACCCTTCACGCCACATCAATAAACGCCACCTTCTCCCGGAACCGCCGGCGCAGCTCGGCCTTGAGGGCGGCGTGTTCCGGGTGCAGCAGCGACGGGTCCTTGCGCACGATCCTGGCTGCGTCGTTGCGGGCGTGCATGAGCAGTTCGACGTCCTCGACCAGGTTGGCCACGCGGAACTCCGGCCAGCCGTGCTGACGCGTGCCCAGCAGTTCGCCGGGGCCGCGCATGCGCAGGTCCTCTTCGGCAATGCGGAAGCCGTCGGTGGTCTCGCAGAGCACCGTGAGCCGCCGGTTGGCCAGCTCGGAATTGCTGTCGGTCAGGAGCAGGCAAATGGAGGGCTTGGACCCGCGCCCCACGCGTCCGCGAAGCTGATGCAGGGCAGCCAGTCCGTATCGTTCGGCATGCTGGATGACCATGACCGTCGCATTGGGTACGTCCACGCCGACCTCGATCACCGTGGTGGAAACCAGCACATCGAGGTGGCCGGAGGCGAACTGGCGCATCACCGCCTGCTTGTCGGCCTTCTTCATCCGCCCGTGCAGCAGGCCCACCCGCGCACCTGGCAGCAAATCCCGGGACACCCGGTCCACCTCCGCGGTCGCGGCCTTCAGATCGAGGGAGTCGGATTCCTCCACCAGCGGGTAGACGACGTAGGCCTGTTCGCCCGCGGCGATCCGTTGCCGGACTTCCTGCCAGGCTTGCCGCTCCTGCGGTGGACGGATCACGCGCGTCACGATCGGCTGACGTCCCGGTGGCAACTGATCGATGGTCGAGACGTCCAGGTCGCCGAACACGGTCATCGACAGCGTCCGCGGAATGGGCGTGGCGGTCATCACCAGGTAATGCGGCACACTGATCGGCGGGAGAGCAGACCGTGCAGCCCCCGCGCCGGTCCGAGCCTTGTCTCCTTGTCCCCTTGTCTCCTTGTCGCTTTGTCCCAGGGGCCTCCTGCCCGCTTCCACCCCTCTCCTGTCCACGCAGCCGGCTGGCGTTTCCTTGCTCTTGCCCCGCAGCGCGGCCCGTTGCGACACGCCGAACTTGTGCTGCTCATCCACGATGACCAGTCCCAGCGAGTAAAACCGCACGCGCGATTCCAGCAAAGCCTGGGTACCCACGATGAGATCCATACGGCCGGCGGCGATCTCGCGCAGGGCTTTGCGGCGCTGGGCTTCGGGGGTGTTGCCGGTCAGCAGGCAGCGGTTCACCCGGCTACCGGCCAGGTATTTCTCGACGTTGGCATAGTGCTGGGCGGCCAGCACCGCGGTGGGAGCGAGGATCGCGCACTGCTGGCGGTTGGCGATGGCTACCAACGCGGCGTACAGGGCCACCACCGTCTTGCCGCTGCCCACGTCTCCCTGGAGCAGCCGGGTCATCGGTCGCTCGCGGGCCAGATCGGCGGAGATTTCGGCGATCACCTTGTCCTGGGCCCGGGTGAGGGGAAAAGGAAAGCGCCGACGGATGCGCGAGTCGATCTCCGGCGTGGTGGGCAATACCGGGGCTCGGGCACGCAGCCGCGACCAGCGTCGCTGGAGCGAGATGGCCAGTTGCATCTGGAAGAGCTCTTCGTAAGCCAGGCGTCGCCGGGCCGGGGCCACCTCTTCCAGCGAAGCGGGCTGGTGCATGGCCTTGATGGCTTCCGCACGCCCGGACAGGCGATGGGCCTGGCGAAGCGTCTCCGGCAGCGTTTCGCGGATGGCCGGCAGGGCCTCCGCCAGAGCGGTCTCCACCAGCCGCGAAATCTGGGCGGAGTTCAGGTTCAGAACCGCGTGGTAGACCGGCACCACGCGGGTGTAGTTCCACCCTTCCGGCCCCGCGTCGGGATCGAGCCATTCAATTCGCGGATTCACCATCTGGGCGGTGTCGTGGTGTACGCCCACCTGCCCGTATAGCCGCACCACCTGGCCCCGGGCCAGCCGTTCACCCAGGTACGGAGCATTGAACCATGTCGCCTTGAGCTTGCCGCTGCCGTCCACCACGGTGGCGGTGACCATCGGTTTGTAGTATCCCCCCCGGTTGCTCACCTGCTCGATCATGCCCAGCACCGTGGCCGGCTCGTCAAGGATCAGCGTGTCTATCGGCTGGGGTCGGCCCTGGTCCTCATAGCGGAAGGGGAAAAACTCGATCAGGTCGCCAACGGTGTGAATGCCCAGGTTGGCCAGCAGCCGGGCCCGAGCCGGACCGACGCCGCGAAGATACTGAACAGGCTTGTCCAGGGGGCCGGCGGGAGGGGCATTCTGGGCTCCCCCCTGGGCGCCCGGCTTGGGGCTGGGGTTAGGCCTGGGTGTGGCACCGGCGTTTTGCCGGTGCAGGGGGGCACGGGCCTCTCGCCCGCCTTGCCGGGCGCCGGGAGCCGGCCGCGGATGCGGGCCCGCGGGTTGGTCTGGCCCGCTGGTGTTCTGTGCGGATGTCTGGTCCGGCCGCATCCCGCGCACCGTGGAACCTCCACGTAGTGAGTCTGGCCCCCGGCTCTCAGCAGAGACGGCCGGCGGTTTGGTCACCGCCGGCCGTTCATATACTTGGCCCAAGGCCCGTAACACCGCTCTACGCCGTGCCCGGGCCAGCCGTTTTCTTTCCGACAGGCGCCCCAGCCGGCGTCCCACCCGGCGCTTTATTTGGGCGGAATGGTTAGCTTCATGCCCGGATAGATCTTCTCCGGGTTGCCCTTGAGCGTGCGACGGTTGGCCTCGTAAATCTTGCGCCACTGTCGGGTCGTACCGTAAAACCGTTGCGAGATCTTCTGGAGCGTATCCCCCTTCCGAACAGTGTAGGTCTGGCCCGTCTTCTTGGCCGTCGAAGCGTAATTATTGCGCGGCGCCGGCCGGACCGTGGTTCTGCGGGTGCTGCGCTGCTCGACAACCGGTTCCTCCTCCTCGGGCGGGATGGGGATGGTTTCCTCCGCCGGTGGGGGCATGTAAACGTCCGAGGGCGGCGCTGCCGTCACCGGCGCGGGGGCCGGGGCGGGCGCCATGGTTTCCGCCGGATACGTCGGCGTCTCCGTCACCGGCGGGGGCGGCGGAGCCGTTTCGAAAGTCTGGGCCTTCTTACCTTCGCATCCTGCGATGAGGCCTGCCAACAGGCCCATGCCGATTGCACAAACAAACGTGGATCTCATGACCGAACCTCCTGTGCAGCCAGATCTCCCGATACGCGCGGGAAATGACGAGCTGCGATCATAACCCGGACGGTTTTCAAGTCAACCGGAATCAGAGGGGCATTTCCCCCGTCACGACCGATCCGGCGAGGAGGTGGTGGAACGGTGGAACCGGGAAGGACGCTAGCAGACGACTTTGCTCTTGCCCACACCGGGCCCGGGCGGCGGGGTGGCGGCACGGATCTCGCGGCGCAGCTTGACCAGCTCCCAAAAGGCCTTGGTAATCACCCGCAGGCGGCCCCCGGTCGGCGAACCGGCCAGACGCGGGTAATGATGCACTCCCACCTGCCCGATTCGATAACCCAGCCCCGCGGCTTTGCCCAACAGCTCGGCGTCGATCAGGGCCCCTTCCGAACGCAGCTCGATCTGCTCCAGCAGCCGCCGCGGCAGCAGCTTGAAGGCACAATCCACATCGCGCAAGCGCAGTCCCAGAATCAGGTTGCAGAGCCAGGTCCATGCCCGGCCGTTGAATCGGCGGACCCACGAATCCTTACGGTCCAGGCGGTAGGCGCTGACCAGGTCGAAATGGTTCAGCGCCGGCAGCAGTTTGAAAATCTCCCGGCAGTCGAACTGGCCGTCGCCATCGGTATAGAAAACCCATTCCTTGCGGGTGGCGGCAAACCCGGCCCGCAGGGCCCCCCCGTAGCCGCGATTGACCGGATTGTGCACTACCCGCACTTCGGGGTGCTCGGCGGCCAGCCGTTCGGCGATCGTGCCGGTCTGGTCGGTGCTGCCGTCGTTGACGATGATGAGTTCAAAATCGTCGCAGAACGCGCGGAGGGCGTCCAATGCGGCCAGCGTGGTGCGCTCCACGTTGGCCTCCTCGTTGTAACACGGCATGAACACCGAGAGGCTGATATTTCGCATGCGGGAGCGTATCATGCCCGCAAGCGGCGAAAGAGGCAAATCGCCGGCAAGCTTTCCAGGAGACCGACCATGCGGAACCAGATCAATCGACGTAACCTGCTTCAACTGGCCGGTGCCGGCCTGGCTACGGCGGCCGTAGCGCGTCCGGCCCGGGCCGACGCTTCCGGGCGGATCCGCTGCGCCCTGCTAGGGGCCGGCGGTCGGGGAACGTCGTTTCTACCTGTTCTGGCCGGGTTCCAGGATGTGGACATCACGGCCATTTGCGACGTGAAGGAGGCCCACCTGACACGGGCCCAGGGGATCGTAGAGAAGGCGGGCCGCCCCAGGCCGGTCGGGTTCGGCGAGAAGGGGCCGGATGATTACAAGCGGATGCTGGAGAGCAAAGATCTCGACGCGGTCATCATCGCCACGCCCATGCAGGACCACGCCCGTATGTCCATCGACGCTCTCAACGCGGGTAAGGCCGTGCTCAGCGAGGTGGCCGCGGCCATGACCATGGACGAGTGCTGGGGGCTGGTCCGCGCGGTGGAGCGCACCGGCAAGCTGTACATGCTGGCCGAGAACGTCTGCTACTACCGCGACGTGCTGGCCATCCTGAACATGGTCAAGGCCGGTCTGTTCGGCGGGCTGACCTACGCCGAGTGCGGCTACGTGCACGACTGCCGCTTCATCGACTTCAACCCCGACGGCTCGCTCACCTGGCGCGGCGAACTGGCCCGCGACCACATCGGGAATCTCTACCCCACGCACCCCATCGGCCCGGTGGCGCAGTGGATGGACATCAACCGCTCGGATCGTTTCGTGAGCCTGGTGTCCATGACCAGCCGCTCAACCGGCATGGCTCGTTGGGCGGCCAAGAAGTTCGGCCCGGACAGCCCGCAGGCCAAGGCCACGTACAAAAAGGGGGACACCACCAGCACGCTGATCCAGACCGCCAAAGGCGCTGTGATCCACCTGCGTTACGACACGGCCTCTCCGCACCCGCTGCATACGACCACGCCTTTCCAGCTTCAGGGTGATGCAGGGGCGTACAACTCGAGCACGAACGAAATCTGGTTTGAGAGCCGAAGCGAGTGGGAGCGCTGGGAGCCGTTCAGCAAATACGCGGCTGAGTTCGATCATCCGCTGTGGAAGAAGTGGGAAAAAGAGGCATCCAGGACCAGCCACGGCGGCGCGGACTTCTTCGTCTTGAGAGAGTTCTTCGACGCCCTGCGTTCCGGCGGCAAGTCGCCCATCGACGTCTACGACGCGGTGACCTGGAGCTGCATCATTCCGCTGTCGGCGGAGTCGATCCGAAAGGGCAATGCGCCCGTGGCGATTCCGGATTTCAAGCGGAAGGCGTGAGCAGAGGCTTTGGAGTCTTTGGCTGACAAAAAGCCGAGGTCAGCAGACGTTTGGTCGGTTTTGCTCCTTTTTGGCTGACTCACTATCATTTATTGGTGGTGCGTTCAGGTTCTGACGGAGGACATCCAATGACCCTGCAGATTGAGCTGTCCCCAGAAATCGAGGCCCGGCTCCGTGAGCAGGCGGCGGCGGTGGGGAAAGATCCTGCGGCCTTCGCCCGTGAAGCTGTCGAGGAGAAGCTGGCTGCAAGTGCCCGGCCCGCGGCCGATTCGTCGAAGCTCTCCAATAAACAGCGGGCAGCGAAGTGGCTTGCCTGGGTCGACAGCCACCGCCCTGTGGGGCACTTTGTAGATGACAGCCGCGAAAGCATCTACGAGGGGCGAGGCGAGTGAGTACGCTCCTCGATACAAACATTCTGACCCGGTCCGCTCAATCTGGACATCCACAGCAGTTGCCCGCCCGAAACGCGGTCAAGCAGCTCTTTGATCGCGGTGAGCAGATCTGTATTGTGCCTCAGAACCTCTACGAGTTCTGGGCCGTGGCTACTCGCTCCCCGGCCGAAAACGGCCTGGGAATGAGCATGGTCGAAGCCGAATCCGAACTCGCTCGTGTGAAGGAGGTATTCACTTTACTGGGCGATGAGGAAGGAATTCTGCAGGAATGGGAGCGGCTCGTGATTGCGCACCAGGTGAGGGGCAAGACCAGTCACGATGCTCGGCTTGTCGCTGCCATGCACAGGCACGGTTTGACCCACCTGCTCACGTTCAACGCCAGCCACTTCAACCGATTTCCGGGCATAACTGTTGTGACGCCGGAGGAAGTGCTGCAAGCCGGTTCCTGAGCCTTGCCAAGGGCGTGGCATCTCTCTACCCTTAATCTGGGTTCTTTTTGGATTCTACCAAGGGATCCAAATAGGGGAATCGGAGCTTTTCAGGCTGCGCATTGCAGAAAGAAGAACAAAGTGGACAACGCTCGCTACATCCGCATCCGGGGCGCCCGCCAGCACAATCTCAAGAATGTTTCCCTGGACATTCCCCGCGACAAGCTCGTCGTGATGACCGGCCTGAGCGGTTCGGGCAAAAGCTCACTGGCCTTTGACACCATCCACGCCGAGGGCCAGCGCAAGTACATCGAGACCCTCTCGGCCTACGCCCGCCAGTTCCTCGAACAGCTCCAGAAGCCGGACGTCGATCATATCGAGGGTCTGCCGCCCACCATCGCCATCGAACAGCGCAGCGGCTCCGGCGGGCCCCGCTCCACCGTGGCCACCACCACCGAGATCTACGACTATCTCCGCCTGCTCTTCGCCCGCGTCGGCGAGCCGCACTGCTGGGTTTGCGGCCGGCGGATCGACCGCCAGACGGTCGCCCAGATCGTGGATGCCGTGCTCGCCCTGCCGGCCAACACCCGCATCATGGTGCTGGCCCCGATAGTCCGCGGTCAGAAGGGCGAACACCAGGAGACCTTCAGGCAGGTTCAGCGCGAAGGTTTCGTGCGCGTCCGCGTGGATGGCCAGCTTTACGACGTGAAGCTCGCCCCCAAGCTGACCCGAACCCGCAAACACAACATCGACGTGGTCGTGGATCGCCTCGTGGTCCGCCCGGGAGTGGCCACCCGTCTGGCCGACAGCGTCAATCTCGCCCTGGGCCTGGCCGACGATACGGTTATCATCGCCTCTGAAACCGCGTCCGGCGAGTGGCAGGATACCCTGTTCAGCGCCCGCTATGCCTGCCCGCTGCACCCGGAAGCCAACCTGCCGGAGCTCTCCCCGCGGCTGTTCAGCTTCAACGCGCCGCATGGGGCTTGCCCGACCTGTGATGGCCTGGGCCACATCCTCGAGTTCGATCCTGGCCTGGTCGTGCCCGACGAGACCCGCTCGCTGGCCCAGGGCGCGGTGGCCGCCTGGCGCCAGGCGGGCAAACGGCTCAACGTGTTCTACAAGAAGCTCATCGACGAGTTTTGTGAGGAGTTCAAAGTCTCCCCGGACGTGCCCTGGGAGAATCTGCCGGCCGAGCTGCGCGACATCCTGCTGCACGGAACAAACCGGGACACGGAGGCCAAGTACGGCGCAAAGTTCGAGGGCATCCTGCCCAACCTGAAGCGACGCTGGGAGAACAGCGACAGCGAGGCGCTCAAGAGCCGTCTGTTGTCGTTCATGAGCGAGCGCCCCTGCGAGACCTGCGGCGGGGCCCGGCTGCGCAAAGAGGCGCTCGCCGTGCGCATCGCCGGCCATAACATCCACGACGTGACCCGCAAGAGCATCGAGGCGGCCTATGCCTTTCTCAGCGCGCTGGTGCCTCACGAGCCCGAAGCGCAAGCGAGGGAACAGAGCCCTGAGCGCCAGCGAGGGGGCGACGGGTCAGGGGAGGGACAAGGAGACAAGGAGACAAGGGGACAAGGGGACAAGGGTTCAGGGTTCGGGGGTCAGGGTTCAGGAAGGGGGGACGCGGGGGATTCGTCGGGGAATGCCGGGCTCCCGTGTGGCACCGGTGTCTCGCCGGTGCAGGACGATCAGATGCCCGCCCCGCTTACCGGCGAGCGGGCCATCATCGCCGAACAAATCCTGAGCGAGATCGTCCGGCGGCTGAAGTTCATGGTGGATGTGGGCGTCGGCTATCTCAGTCTCGACCGCGCCTCGGCCACCCTCTCCGGCGGCGAAGCCCAGCGCATCCGCCTGGCCACCCAGGTGGGCAGCGGCCTGGTGGGCGTGGCCTACGTTCTCGACGAGCCGACCATCGGCCTGCACCAGCGCGACAACGATCAGTTGATCCGCACGCTGCGCAGGATGGCCGACGCCGGCAATACCGTGCTGGTGGTCGAACACGACGAGGACATGATCCGCGCCGCCGACCATCTCATCGACATCGGCCCCGGCGCGGGGGCGAACGGCGGGCGGATCATCACCCAGGGTCCGCTGCCGGAGGTGCTCAGGAATCCGGACTCGATCACGGCCCAGTACCTCACCGGCGCCAAGGGCGTGCCCCTGCCGGAGAAGCGCCGCAAGGTGGTGCCGGCACAATCCGTGGAAGTGCTGGGCGCGGCTGAAAACAATCTCAAGAACATCGACGTGCGCATCCCCCTCGGTTGCTTCGTCTGCGTGACCGGCGTCTCCGGCAGCGGCAAGAGCACACTGGTCAACGAGGTCTTCCTCAAGGCCATCCGCCGGCGGCTGTATAACTCGCGCGAGAAGCCCGGCAAGCACCGCCAGCTTCTCGGCGCCGGTCGGGTGGACAAGGTGGTCGAGATCGACCAGTCGCCTATTGGCCGGACGCCGCGCAGCAATCCCTGCACGTACACGGGCGCTTTCGACCTGATCCGCGAGGTGTTTGCTAAAACCCGCGAAGCCAAGCTGCGCGGCTACACGCCGAGCCGCTTCTCCTTCAACGTGAAGGGCGGCCGGTGTGAGGCCTGCCAGGGCCAGGGCACGAAGAAGATCGAGATGCACTTTCTGCCCGACGTGTACGTGGATTGCGACGTCTGCAAGGGCACGCGCTACAACCGCGAGACGCTGGAGGTCCGCTACCGGGGCAAGAACATCGCCGACGTGCTCAACATGCGCGTCGAGGAGGCCATCCCCTTCTTCGACGCCTTCAGCAATGTCAAGCAGATCCTGCTGGCGCTGGATGACGTCGGCCTGTCCTACATCACGCTGGGCCAGGCCTCCACCACGCTCTCCGGCGGCGAGGCCCAGCGGGTCAAGCTGGCCGCCGAACTGGCCAAGACTCCCAGCGGCCATACCCTCTACGTGCTGGACGAACCCACCACCGGCCTGCACTTCGCCGACGTGGCCAACCTGCTGCGCGTGCTCAACCGGCTGGCCGACAAGGGCCACACTATCCTGGTCATCGAGCACAATCTTGAAGTCATCAAGATGGCTGACTGGATCATCGACCTGGGTCCCGAAGGCGGCGAGCGCGGCGGCGAGATCGTGGCGGTCGGCCGGCCGGAGGACATCGTCGAGAACCCGCGCAGCTACACCGGCCAGTTCCTGAAACCACGGCTGGCGTCCACTTCAACGGCGAAGTGAACCCGTAGCGGCCGGGCTCTGTACCGGCCGTTTTCCGGACAAGACACCCACCTCCCGTTCGGGTTCAGGATGGCGGGCAAGATGCCCGTCCCCCATGCACCGGCGAGTAGCACTTGCCGAGTATTCCCAAAGTGGTTATGAAACAGTGAGGCCGTAATTCATGTAGTTTATAAGCTGGGTATTGGGAGAAAATCGATGGAATCACAGCAGCAGCAAAACGAGGCGCCGAATCAGGGGCGACGATTCAACAAGGCGTTCCAGATCTACAAGCCACGCAGGGAAGGGGGTGGCTGTGCCTCGGGCTGGGAACTCAATGCCGACAAGGAGGCCGTTTTTCTGGATGTGGCCGCTCAGATTGGGCAGATGGAAGGTGAGACCAACGCCCGATTCGACTGGGCCAACAAGCTGACCATGAAACTCGGCGTCACCGACATCGGCGAACTCCTTGCCGTCCTGGAACGCCGTCAGAAGGGCATCGGCCCCTGGAAAGATGGCCGACACCGGGGGTTGTTCCACAAAACCGCCGCCGGTACCACGACGCTCATTTTCGAGGAGTCCCTGCAGCAGCCCGGCTGGCACCTCAGAATCGGTGTCCAGAAAGCCGGTGGGGAGGTCCAGAATCTTTCCCACTCGATCAGCCCCGGCGAGGGGGCCACGCTGCTGGTCCTGCTCAGGCTGGCGATCGAACGAATCTACCGCTGGTAGATGCCTTTCTGCACCCTCTGGGATGACAGGCTTTCCCGCACCGTCTGACAGGGGAACAATGGAGAGGGGCGGACAGCGTCGGCGACGGAGAGGGGGCAACGTGGGCAACGCAGGCGAATCCAAATGCGGGAGCTGAAACCATGCGGCGACGCGAACTGCTCAGGCGCGCGGCCGGACTGGCCGCCTGGTCGGGGTTCTGGACGGCGCAGGCACGCGCGGAAGAGAAGGGCGGTCAGCCTGGCTCAACGGAGGAGAGCGGGAGGCCGGAGCCGCCGGGCAGCGCCGCCAACCTGAAGGAGACCCGCAAGGGCGACATGCTCTACCGCACGTTGGGCAAGACCGGTGAGCAGGTCTCCGCCCTGGGCCTGGGCGGCTACCACCTCGGCACGCTCAAGGACGAGTCATCCGCGATCCGCTTCATCCGCACCGCGATCGATCGCGGCATCACCTTCATGGACAACTGCTGGGATTACCACGAGGGCAAGAGCGAAGTCTGGATGGGCAAGGCCCTGCGCGACGGCTACCGCGAGAAGGTCTTTCTCATGACCAAGTTGGATGGCCGGACCCGGGAAGCCGCCGCCCGGCAGATCGACGAATCGCTCCGGCGGCTTCAGACCGACCGCATCGACCTCATGCAGATCCACGAGATCATCCGCTTCGAGGATCCCGACCGCTGTTTCGCCGAGGGCGGCGCCATCGAGGCCATCGAGGCCGCGAAAAAGGCCGGCAAGATCCGCTACGTGGGCTTCACCGGCCACAAAGACCCCATCGCCCACAACCGCATGCTGGACATGGCCGCCCGGCACAAGTACCACTTCGACACCTGCCAGATGCCGATCAACGTCCTCGACGCCACCTTCCGCAGCTTCGCCCACGATAACCTGCCGCGCATGCTCCGGGAGGGCATCGCCATTCTGGGCATGAAGTCGACGGCCAGCGGGGCGATTATCCGCAATCAGATTGCCACGCCGCGCGAGTGCCTCTCGTACGCGCTCACCCTGCCGACCTCGGTGGTCATCAGCGGGATGGACAGCATGGAGGTGCTCGAACAAAACCTCGAGATCGTCAGGAACTTCAAGCCGCTCGGCGGCGAGGAAATGCGCGCCCTGCTGGCCCGTGTCGCTCCTCACGCCCGCATGGGCAAGTTCGAACGCTTCAAGACCACCGCCGATTTCGATGGCACCGCGCGGTATCCGCAGTGGCTGGGATGAATGCGCGATCGGTATTTCGGGTCCGTGGTCAGTAGTCAGTGGTCAGTTGTTGTGTCAGTTGTCCTTTTGTCAGTTGTTTACGGCGGCAACGGGCAGCTTTTCGCGTCTTCTCCTTTGCGGAGACTCTTGCCCGCGAACCGTGCTTATTCGGGCTTGCCCTGCTGGCTCCAGGTTGGGATCGAAACCTTGAACTCGACCGGCCTCCGCGTGGCCGGATGGCTCTTTAGACCCGGGTCAGGAAGATGGGCGTGCCGGGTTCGACCTTGTAGCTGGGCCGGAAGCGTTCGACGTTGTACATGTTGGCCACGTCCACCGTGCGCGGCCCCAGCTCGGGGTCGGGGATGTCGGTATCCGTGTAGCAGCCGTTGCGAATGGCCATCATGCGGCCCGGGCCGTTGGCCAGGATGCACTCGACGGCCATGTTCGCGAATGTGGTGGCCACCATGCGGTCGAGAATCGCCGGCTCGCCGCTGCGCAGGTCGTAGGTCAGGTCGGAGACGATGCATTCTTCGCCGGAGATTTGTTTGACCGCTTCCGCAAAGGCCTCGGCGACGCTCACCTTCTTGCGATGGCCGTAAGCGTCCGGCTCGCCGTATTCCTGGAGCTGATAACCTTTCCAGGTCGCGCCCTCCGAGAGGATGATGAGCGCATACCGGCTGGGGTTGCTGCGTTTGTCGGCCACCAGCAGGTCGATCACCTTGTGCACATCGAACTCCACTTCGGGGATGCAGCAGCGGGCCGAGGTCACGTAGGCCGTGTACAGAGCGGTGAAGCCGGCATCCCGGCCGAAGATGCGGAAGACGCCGATGCGTTCGTGTGAGCCGATGGTGGTGCGCTGGCGGGTGATAGCGTCCGAGGCCCGGGTCAGGGCGGTGGAGAAACCGATGCAGTACTCGGTGTTGCGCACGTCGTTGTCCATGGTCTTGGGGACGGCCACCACGGGGAAGCCCTGCCGGTTGAGTTCCGCCGCGTAGCTCAGCGTGTCGTCGCCGCCGATGGCGACCAACCAGTCCAGTTTGAGCCGCTCGATGTTCTCCAAAACCAGGGGGGTGAGGTCAAAGAGCCCGTCGCCCAACTCTTTGGCTCTCTTGAGCCGGGCTTGGACATGGTCGGGCAGCCGGTCCGCCTTCATCTTGGAAGGCTTGGTCCGCGAGGTGTGCAGAAAGGTTCCGCCGTAGCGGTCGATGGAGCGCGTGTTGATGCGGTCCAGTGGAAGGACATAGTCCGGGTCCATCTCCGCGGAGATGTCCATGTGGGTGAGCGCTTCCCATCCGCGCCGCAGACCGATGACCTCATACCCGGGCTGCGCCGAGGCTGAGTATACCACCGACTTGATCACCGAGTTCAAACCCGGGACGTCTCCCCCGCCGGTGAGAATACCGATCCGCTTGTTAGACATAAGTGACTCTCCTGCTGGCACCTGCATGCGCCTGGCGCGTCGTCGGCCCTCGCCTCGCCGGCGACTCGTCTTTCCATAGGTTTAGTCCTTTGTCTTTGATCTTTCTATCGCTTCTTTCCCGTGGCCATGCCCGATCGCCGACCGTCCCTTAATCCCTCGGCCGCAGCAGCGACGAGGACAACTCGGCCGGCATGCCCCCGGCCAGTTTCTCGCGCAGGCGGTGCGCCACCGTGAGCGGAACGAACCGGGTCAGCCGCTTGGGATCCAGGCAGCCCAGCTCCACGATCTGTTTAATGTACGTGCTGGACGTCAGGGCGAATTGGTCCCGGGTCAACAGAAACACGGTCTCCACCTCTCCGATGACCATGTTGATGTTGGCCTGTTCAAGTTCGTAGTGCAGGTCTACGTTGTCGCGGATGCCGCGGATGAGCACTTTGGCCTGGATCGCTTTGACGAAATCCGCGGTCAGGCCTTCGTAAGCCTCCACCCGGACGCCTTCGGTGCCCTCCAGCAGCTCCTGAATCATCTCGACGCGTTCCCGGGTGCTGAACAGGGGCTGCTTGGCCGGATTGTTGCCTACCGCCACAATCAGCTCATCTACCAGAACGGCGGCCCGCTTGATGATGTCCAGGTGTCCGTTGGTGATCGGATCGAACATGCCTGGAAACACCGCGCGAATCGGCTTTCTAATCGCCATTACGTCACTGCCTGTGTTGATGAGCCTTGATCACCGGCCGCGAGTGGCCGGGCATTTCCTCGATTCTAAGGCTGTCCCGTGGGGCCAAGCAAGGCGGATTGCCGTTCGGGGTGGCTTTAAGCAATGACCCGGGCAGGAGGTAGACCATGACTCACACAGGAGCCATCGAAGAAGGCAAAAGAGCCAGACTGGAAGGCTCCCGTCTGCCGGAGGGGGGCATCCGTAGGCATCGAGGTTATCGCCGGGAAAGGCCGGAGGGCCGGCCTGGGAAACGTTCCCCCGGCGCATGGGTGAAAAATGGGAAGGACCATCGGGGGTAAAACGACCCCTTGGCGCGGGCCGAACTTGATACTAAGATACAGCCGAGCATGAACTTCGGAACCCGCTCCATCCCGACCTTTCGGCCCCATGACGGCCTAGTCGCCGCCAGCGGCATCATTATCGCCATTATTATCGGCATCACCGGGTAGGGCGGCAGGCTCACGATGTGGAGAATGCAGGCCCTGCCCCAGACGGCGGGGCCTTTTTTGTTATCCAGCAAGGTGATTCAAATGGCAACGGCCCGACCACGCATTGAACTTTATGACACCACCCTCCGCGACGGCACGCAGGCCCAGAACGTCAGTCTGAGCCTCAAGGACAAGCTGCTGATCGCGGCCAAGCTCGATGAAATCGGGGTGGACTATATCGAGGGCGGCTACCCGCTCAGCAATGCCAAGGACGCCGCCTTTTTCGAGCACGTCCGGCAGCTCAAGCTCCGGCATGCCCGCCCGGTCGCCTTTGGGATGACCCGCCGCAAGGGCTGCCGTCCCGACCAGGACGAGGGCATGAAGGCCCTGATCGAGGCCCGCACGCCGGTGGTCACCATCGTCGGCAAGACCTGGGACCTGCACGTCCGCGAGGTGCTGAGCGTGAGCCTGGATGAGAACCTCGCGATGATCGCCGACTCCGTGCGCTACTGTGCCAGGCAGGGTCGCGAGGTCATTTACGACGCCGAGCACTTTTTCGACGGCTACGCGGCCAACCCGGAGTACGCCCTCAAGACGCTGCTGGCTGCCCAGGAAGCCGGCGCCAAGTGCCTGTGCCTCTGCGATACCAACGGCGGGTCCCTGCCGGAGCGCATCGCGGAGTTCATCACCGCGATCCGTCCCCACGTCGCGGTGAAGATCGGCATCCATACGCACAACGACAGCGGGCTGGCCGTGGCCAATGCCTTGGCCGCCGTCCGCGTTGGGGCTACCCATGTTCAGGGTACCATCAACGGCATCGGCGAGCGGTGCGGCAACATGGATCTGATCGCCGCGGCCGCCAATCTGGCTCTCAAGCTGGACAAGGAGGTGCTGATTCCGGGTGGGCTCAAGCAGCTCACGGAGGTAAGCCGCTACGTCTACGAGGTTGCCAATCTCGTGCCCGTGGACGGCCAGCCCTACGTCGGGCAGGCCGCCTTCGCCCACAAGGGCGGCATGCACGTGCACGCCGTTCGGCGGGTGGCCCGCAGCTATGAGCATGTGGCCCCCGACAGCGTGGGCAATTCCCGGCGTATCCTCATCAGCGAGCTCAGCGGGGCCAGCGGCGTGGCCGAGAAGATCGGCCGCAAGCTCGATATCGAAGACAAGGCCATCCAGCGCCGCCTGCTCAAGCGGCTTCAGGAACGCGAGGAACAGGGTTACGTGTATGAGTCGGCCGAGGCCAGTTTCGAGCTGCTCTGCCGGCGGGAGCTGGGCCTCTACGAACCTTTCTGGAAACTGGAGCACTGGCGGGCGGCGGCCCTGCGCGACGCCAACAACGGCGAGCCCAATACCGAGGTCATTATCAAGCTTCAGGTCAAAGGCCAGATCGAGCACCAGGTCTCCGACGGCCACGGCCCGGTGGACGCCATGGCCCACGCCCTGGTCCGGGCGCTGAGGTCTCATTATCCGGCCGTCGAGCGGATCCGACTCATCGATTACAAGGTTCGCGTGATCAACCCCCACGCCGCAACCGCCGCCCGCGTGCGCGTCTCCATCGAGTTCCTCGACGAAGACACGCACGAAATCTTTAGCACCGTCGGGGTTAACGAGAACATCATCGAGGCTTCCTGGAACGCCCTGGTTGACGGGGTGGAATACAAGCTGGTGAACGATCTGGAGAGGGGGCAGAGTAAGCGGAGGAAGCAGAGGGAGAATTGAACCGCAGAGACGCAGAGATGTAATCGTTTTGAGAAGAAAGAGATAAATAGTGTGTCTCTGCGTCTCGGCGTCTCCACGGTTATACTGCTCCGTTCCGATCAGGCAGACGGAATTGAACCGCCAAGACGCAAAGACGCCAAGATGCAATCTTTTCTGTGGAACAAGCTCATCAGAGCTTGTTCTCTTGAGCAGTCTCGGTTGCCGAACGGAGACCTTCGAGCAGGGTGTCTGTTCCGCTCCCAACAACTGACAAAAGGAGCACTGACCCAACAATTGACAACTGACTACTGACATCATACCCAAGCATCTTGGGTTGCGAGTGCAGCCCGCTCTGCGTCTCAGCGTCTCTGCGGTTCAATCTCTCTGCCTCCTCTGCGCCCTCCGCTCCCTCACCTCCTCATGATCTCCCCCAACTCCTCACACCGTATCAACCGGGCCGCGCCAATGAATGAGATTCCGCCGGTAACCACTAGGGTTGGGACCGCCAGCACTGCCGGGGCAGCGCCGAGAGCGTGTTCTACGGCGGCGACCGCGCCGGCCATGATTACCGTGGCCACGGCCGTTCGCCCGATGCTCCGCAGCGTCGGGGCCCATTCCAGGTGCCCCCCGCGCCGCGAAAAGCGATACAGCAGCACGGCCGCCTGCAGCACCGCGCAGATGGTGGTTGCCAGGGCCAGGCCGGCCTCGCGCAGGAACGTGTGCACCAGCAGCAGGTTCAGCACGAGGTTCAGGCCCACATTGCGTACCGAGACCCCCAGCGGGGTCTTCGCGTCTCCCAGGGCGTAGAAGGCCCGCACCACAAGCTGGTTCACCCCGAAGGCCCAGATGCCCAGCGCGTACATCAGCAACGCGAACGACACTCGATCGGCCGCCTCCGGCCATTCCGTGAATTTTCCGTGCTCAAACAACAGCCGGACCAGCGGCTCGCGAATCAGGATCAGCCCGACCATGCTGGGCAGCCCTTCGAAGCTCACGATGCGAATGCCGCGCGACAATGTCCGGCCCAACCCGGCCAGGTCGCTTTCGGCCGCATGCCGGCTCAGGGCCGGATAGATGGCCGTGGCCAGCGCGATCGCGAACACCCCGATGGGGAATTGGTACAGCCGCTGGGCCAGCGAGAGGATGGTGGGCCCCACGTGCTGACCAGGGCCACCGGGCTGCATAACCTCTTCGGGCACAAACCACCAGGCGATCAGCGCATCCGCCACAGTGTTGAACTGCACCGTGGCCAGGCCCACCACCATGGGCAGCATAGTCAGCCCGATGCGGCGAATGGCCGGGTCGTGGATGTCCAGGCTCAGGGGCAACCGCAGGCCGATCCGCCGGGTCGCCGCCCATTGCCAGGCCATCTGAAAGATGCCGGAGATCACCACCGCCGTCCCCAGCAGCATGACCCCGCGGGCCTCGGTGGCCCCGATCCAGCGTCCGCCCACCGCGGCCGCGATCACGAACACGTTCAGGATCAATGGGGCCGCCGCGGCGGACGCGAACCGCTCGAAGACGTTCTGCACGCCCCCGAGCATGGCCGCCGCGCAGATGAAGATCATGTACGGCAGCATCAACGCGGTCAGGCCCAGCATCAATGCGTTCTGGGTGTCCTCGGCGAACAGCCAGTACAGGAGGGCGACGGCGACCTCGCCCACGATGCACAGGCCGGTCAGTATCACCAGCAAGAGCCCCAGAATGCGCCCGGCCAGCCGGTCGGCGGCATCTTTACCCGCCTTGGATGCGGTTTCTGTGAGGACGGGAATACTGGCCGCCGAGAGGGCCCCCTCGCCGAACAAGCGCCGAAACAGGTTGGGAATCTGAAAAGCCGTCCAGAAGGCGGATGCCGCCGAGCTTACCCCAAAGGCGTTGGTGACGGCCATATCCCGCGCCAGCCCCAACACGCGGGACACGAGCGTGAGCGCGCCAATCAACCGGGCCGAGCGAAGCAGATGCGACGGCATGGAGGCCGGAAGATAACGGCCGGCGGCCGGCTTAACAAGCTTGCCCGGCGCCTTCCGGCAAGTGGGCGGCTGGCAAAGGATTATGGTGAAGCGGCCAGCGCATCAGCGGGGCGGGCATCCTGCCCGCCTCGAAAGCGTGCAAGATGCACGCCCTCCAGGGCTGCGCGCCACCCCGCCACGAAGAGTTGCCACACCGCAGGCGGGTGAGCCGGGCACGCCGAACCCGGGCTCGCCATTTGGAAGACCTTGGGTGCAGCGGGGTTCAGCGCACGGGCGGTCAGCCGCCGATGCCGGCGTGGTATTCCTGCAGGCTCTTAACCGCACCACGGCCCGCGCGGATCGCGGCGATACCCTCGGCGGCGGCGCGGGCGGCGGCTAAGGTGGTGATGTACGGCACCTTATACTTGATGGCCGCCTTGCGCAGATAAGAGTCGTCGTGCTGGCTGAGCCGGCCGGCCGGCGTGTTGATGACCAGTTGGATCTCGCCATTGGTGATCGCGTCGAGGATGTTCGGCCGTCCCTCGCTGAGCTTCTTGATGCGCTCCGCCGGGACCCCCTGGGCCGTCAGGAGCGCGTGCGTCCCTTCGGTGGCCAGGATGCGGAAGCCCAGCTCGTGCAGGCGACGGGCCGGGCCAAGAACCCCCTCGTGGTCCGGTCTGCAGACCGAGATCAGCACCGTGCCTTCCGTCGGCAGACGGCCCTTGGCGGCCTCCTGGGCCTTGTAGAAGGCCAGCCCGAAGCAGTCGGCCATGCCCAGCACTTCGCCGGTGGAGCGCATTTCCGGCCCCAGCACCGGGTCCACTTCCGGGAACATGGGGAAGGGGAAGACCGCCTCCTTGACCCCGAAATGGGGAATGGGGTGATTCTTCAGCTTGAGGTCCGCCAGCCGCGCCCCCATCATCAGTTGGGTGGCGACCCGGGCCATGGCGATGTTGCACACCTTCGACACCAGCGGCACCGTGCGCGAGGCCCGCGGGTTGGCCTCCAGCACGTACACCTTGTCGTCGGCGATGGCGTACTGCATGTTCATCAGGCCCACCACGCCCAGTTCCCGGGCGATCTTGTGGGTGTAGGCGCAAATCGTTTCCACATGCCGCTGCGGAATGCTGATCGGCGGGATCACGCAGGCCGAATCGCCCGAATGGATCCCCGCCTGCTCGATGTGTTCCATCACGGCGGGAATGAAGGTCTCCTTCCCGTCGGAGATGGCGTCGGCTTCGGCCTCGATGGCATTTTCGAGGAACTTGTCAATCAGGATGGGCCGGTCCGGGGTCACGTCGGTGGCCGCGGCGATGTACTGCCGCAGCATCTGCTCATCGTAGACCACCTCCATGCCGCGCCCGCCGAGCACGTACGACGGCCGGACCATCAACGGGTAGCCGATCCGGTTGGCGATCACCAGGGCCTCTTCCAGCGTGCTGGCCATGCCCGATTCGGGCATGGGGATCTCCAGCCGGTCCATCATCTTGCGGAAACGGTCGCGATCTTCGGCCAGGTCGATGGTGTCCGGGGTGGTGCCCAGAATGCGCACCCCCTCGGCGGCCAGCTCCTGGGCAATATTGAGCGGGGTCTGCCCGCCGAACTGCACGATGACGCCCTCGGGCTTTTCCTTGTGGTAGATGGCCAGTACGTCCTCGACGGTGAGGGGTTCGAAATAGAGCTTGTCAGAGGTGTCGTAATCCGTGGAGACCGTCTCCGGATTGCAGTTGACCATGATCGTCTCATAGCCGAGATCGCGCAGGGCGAACGCGGCATGGACGCAACAATAGTCAAACTCGATGCCCTGGCCGATGCGGTTGGGCCCGCCGCCCAGCACCATCACCTTCTTGCGGTTGGAGGTGGGCACGCTGTCCGGGGCGTTGTAGGTGGAGTAATAGTAGGCCGCGTTTTCGACGCCGCTGACCGGCACGGCCTCCCAGCTCTGGACCACGCCGAGCTTCTCCCGCTGCTGGCGGATGGACTTCTCGCTGACGTTGAGGATCCGCGCCAGGTACTTGTCGGCGAACCCGTCGCGCTTGGCCTGTATGAGCAGATCGTCGGGCAGTGGCCGCCCTTTGTACTGCAGGATCTTCTCTTCCAGCTCGACCAGCTCCTTCATCTGCTCGATGAACCACGGCTTGATGTGGGTCAGGGCGTGAAGCTGATCGATGGTGGCGCCCTTGCGCAGCGCCTCGTACATGATGAACTGTCGTTCGCTGGTGGGCTCGCGGAGCATGCCCAGCAGTTCGTCGAGCGAGCGGCGGTTGAAGTCCTTGGCGAAGCCCAGCCCGTGCCGGCCGTTCTCCAGCGAGCGGATGGCTTTCTGGAAGGCCTCCTTATAGTTCTTGCCGATGCTCATGACCTCGCCGACGGCCCGCATCTGCGTGCCCAGCTTGTCCTGGGCGTTCTTGAACTTCTCAAAAGCCCAGCGGCAGAACTTGACCACCACGTAGTCCCCCGAGGGCGTGTACTTCTCCAGCGTGCCGTCGCGCCAGTAGGGGATCTCGTCCAGGGTCAACCCGCCGGCCAGCCAGGAGGAAACCAGGGCGATGGGGAATCCGGTGGCCTTGGAGGCCAATGCCGACGACCGCGAGGTGCGCGGATTGATCTCGATGATCACCACCCGGCCGGTCTTGGGGTCGTGGGCGAACTGCACGTTCGTCCCGCCGATGACCTCGATCGCCTCGACGATGCGATGGGCATATTCCTCCAACCGGCGCCGGAGTTCCGGAGCGATGGTCAGCATGGGGGCGACACAGTAGGAATCCCCCGTGTGCACGCCCATGGGGTCCACGTTCTCGATGAAGCACACCGTGATCATCTGGTTTTTCGCGTCGCGGACCACCTCCAGTTCGAGCTCTTCCCAACCCAGCACGGACTCCTCGATGAGGACCTGCCCGATCAGGCTGGCGGCGATGCCCCGGCTGGCCACCACGCGCAGCTCCTCGACGTTGTAGACCAGCCCGCCGCCGGTCCCGCCCATGGTGTACGCCGGTCGAACCACCACCGGGTAGCCCAGCTCCGCGGCCACCTTCTCCGCATCCTCAACGCTGTACACCGCGGTGCTGCGCGGCATGTCCAGGCCGAGACGCTGCATGGTCTCCTTGAAGGCGATGCGATCTTCGCCCCGCTCGATAGCGTCCACCTGCACCCCGATGACCTGGACGCCATATTTGTCCAGCACGCCGGCCTTGTGAAGTTCGGCGGCCAGATTCAGGCCCGTCTGTCCGCCCAGGTTGGGCAGCAGGGCGTCGGGACGCTCCTTGGCGATGATCTCGGTCATGGCCTCCAGCGTCAGCGGTTCGATATAAGTCACGTCCGCCATGCCCGGATCGGTCATGATCGTGGCCGGATTGGAGTTGACCAGAACAATTTGATACCCCTGTGCCCGCAAGGCTTTACACGCCTGGGTGCCGGAATAATCAAACTCGCAGGCCTGCCCGATGACGATGGGGCCGGACCCGATAATCATAACCTTGCGGATATCAGTACGACGAGGCATCCGATCCTCCCGGATCGATAAGAAAGGCTGATTCCCTGCATCAGCTTGCAAAAAAAACCGGGCGATATCATGGCGATGGGGCCCACAGGTGTCAAACTGACGGGCTTAGGATGAGCATATTTCGGCGTCCGCAATGATGACGAAATGCGCGTCCGCGCCGGGTCATCCACGGCCGCTGGGCGAGAGTGCGGGCAGGGCAATGGCTCGGTCGTGTTCGGGTACGCTTTAATTTGCGTGGGTGCGTTCTGGGGTTGGCCAGCGGGCCGGATCAGCCCTCCGCGGCTACCCGGTCGATGGTCTCCAGCAGGCTGTCGAGGCCCTGCGGCTTGACCAGCAGGGCGGAGAAGCCGGCCGCACGGCTCGTGACCTGCTCTTCCGCTCCGCTCAGGCCGGTAAACGCGATCCCCTTGATGGCCTGGCGGGCCTGCAGCTCCTTGATCAGCTCATTCCCCGAGCCGTCCGGCAGGCGCAGATCGCTGACCACCACGTCAAACGGCGTCTGCCCGGCCAGTTCCAGGGCCGCCGCCTTGGTGCCCGCGGTCTGGACCTCGTGCCCCGCGCCGGCGATAAAAAGCTGAAGCATCCGGGCGGTGTCCTTCTGATCGTCCACCACCAGGACTCGAAGCTTGCGCCTCGTATCCGGCTTTGGCCCTGCTGCTGTGCTCATATTCGAATCCGCAAGATGGATGCCGACCTGAAGATTCCCGGCCGGTTCCAGGTTATCGCAGAGTATAGCACATCACACTATGAGAGGCACCTTTTGCGACAAACACTTCTCGAAGCTCCACCTCGCGGCCGAGCTTTTTGAATCCTGGAGCAATCCTTCTCCTGGGGCCGCCCGGTAAACCAGGTGATATGTTGCGGTTCTCTCGCGCCCAACCTTCTCCCGTGTATTCACGGCAGTCGCCGCAACCATACCTTGTGCAGCACCATCAGCTCGCGACCGGTGATCTTTTCGGCCTTGATTTCCAGGTTGGCGGGCCCGGCTGCGAGGTCCAACCGGCCCACGACCTCGGATTGGAACACCCGTGAGCCGGCGGTCGGACGCGTCTTGCCTTCCAGCCGCGCCGCTCCCGAAGAGATGCTGAAGACGGAGCCGGCATCGGCGGGCGCGCAGCCATAGACGAGCTGGACTTCGTACGTGCCCGGTCTGACCACTTCGATCTTCCAGCGAATTGCGTCGCCTTCCTGCGTCCAGTTGTCCACCAAATCGCGGATGTAGCCGTGGTAATCCGGCTTGACCTTCTGACCGACCGGATCGGCCCAGGTCACATCCAGCTCCACCGGATTCTCATCCTCCCGGCCGACCTCGATAGGCACGTGGGTGTAGTCTCGCCCGGCCGTGACGTCGGCAAACCAGGCCAGAAACGCCTCGCGGAGCTCCCTGGCTTTGTCAGGTCTCCGGGCGGCAATGTTCCTCTGCTCGCCTGGATCCTCAGCGAGGTCGAACAGCTCGCCGTTGGCCAGCTTGAACCGCCCGTCGAAAGCCGCCCAGCTCTCGTCCGGGTTGGGCTTGCCGCGATTCCATTGGTGGAACAGATATTGGTGCGGGCTGGCCGTCGTTTCAGAGCGAATCAGAGGCAAAAGGCTCTTCCCGTCGATGACCCGGTCGACCGGCGGGTCGGCGCCGATCAGCTCGCACAGCGTGGGAAACACGTCGATGTGCTGGACCATGGCATCGATCTTCTTGCCGGCGGGGAATTTCCCCGGCCAGCGGACGAAGAACGGCACGCGCACGCCGCCCTCGTACACGGTGCCCTTCCTGCCCCGCAGGCCGGCCTTGTAGTGTCCACTCACGCCGCCGTTGTCCGTCATGAAAATGACGATCGTGTTCTGCGCCACGCCGGTGTCGTCGAGCGTTTTTAGCAGCCGTCCGATGTTCTCGTCGAGACAGGTGATCATGCCGTAAATGCGCGCCTCGCGCAGCGGGAGGCCCTTCTGGAGGTACTTCTCGATGTATCGATCCGGTGCGACGTACGGGCTGTGCGGCGCGTTATACGGCACGTACAGGAAGAACGGAGATTTGTGGTTGGCCTTCACGAAGTCGATGGCCGCGTCGGTCAGCACGTCCGTGATGTAGCCCGTGGCCAGAATCCGCTCGCGGTTGTGCCACAATTCGTCGCTATCCTCGTAGCGGTTCATGAACCCGTACTGCCAGAAGCCCAGGTATTCGTCGAAGCCGCGACTGTTCGGGTGGTACCTGGCGTAGCGGCCCAGGTGCCACTTGCCGAAGCAGCCCGTGCGATAGCCGGCCTTGCGAAACACGTCGGCGATCGTGACCTCGCGGGCGTCCAGCACGTCTAGGCCCTTGAAGGTATCCACCACGCCGGTTCGCTGGTGGTGCCGGCCGGTCATCAGGGCCGCCCGCGTCGGCGCGCAGACCGGAGAGGCATAGAAGCGGGTGAACTCGACGCCATCCTTCGCCAGTCGATCCATGACCGGGGTCTCGATGGTCGTATTGCCATGTGCGCCCACGTCAAACCAACCTTGATCGTCGGTCAGAATGAAAACCACATTGGGGCGCTCGGCGGCGAAGGCGGTTGCGGTAGTGATGGCCAGCAGGCAGATGCAGTTGAGTGCGATGAGCAGGAATCGAGAATTGAGAATCGAAAATGGCTGCTGAGTTCGGCTGTTCATCTCACTGCCTCCTTGTCGCATGCCTCCCTCACTTTCGCACCTTGTCACCTTTCGACTCTGCCGGCTTCCCTATTCGCCGTTCGCTGAATCCAGCAGCGGCGTGGGGCAAGACTGGAATTCCCGCAGTGCCCGGTCCAGTTCGAGAGGAGACATTTCCTGGCGCAACCGTTCGATCGCCTCGGTGGCCAACTGATCGCAGCGCTCGTTCTCCGGCTGCTGGTTGTGGCCGCGGACCCAGTGCCAGTGGATCTGGTGCCGGCCGGCAGCCGCATCGAGGGCTTGCCACAGGTCGATGTTTTTCACCGGCTTCTTGCCGGCCGTACGCCAGCCGCGGCGCTTCCAGTTGGGGAGCCACTCGGTGATGCCCTGGCGGACATACTCCGAGTCGGTCCAGAAGTCGACTTCGCAAGGCTCCTTGAGCGTCTGCAGACCCTGAATGGCGGCGGTGAGTTCCATCCGATTGTTGGTGGTGGCCGGACAGGCGCCGCTGATTTCCTTGCGGTTCTTGCCGTAAATCAGAAGGGCCGCCCATCCCCCCGGACCGGGGTTGCCCTGGCATGCGCCGTCACTGTAGATGGTCACCTTCTTCATCAGTGCGAATGCTCTCCTGTCGGCCCGGCCTGGAGCTGCGCCTGCCGTTTCTCCCACCGTTCTTCCATCTCCGGCCGGCGAATGTACCGCGGGACCAGATCACCCGGCGGGGTGTATCCACCGGCACGGGCCTGCTGGATGCCCAGGGCGAAGACGTGCTCGGCCCGGCCCGGCCAGCGCTCCGGGGGCAGCATCACCGCGCCGCTTTCGGCCACTGCCGGCCCATGGACGGCCAGACCCTCGCCCAGCACGGCCAGGGGGCGGGGGCAGCGGGCCAGAAACGCGCGCGGCTCGTCCAGGCACGCATCGAGAACGGTCACGTATTGCCCCTGACGATGTTCAAAGCAGGCCATGAAGGCCTGGCCGCGCTTGGCGTCAAGCACCACGGCCACATGGGGCGGCGGATTCTCCGCCAGCGCGTTGCGGGCCAGCACGTCCAGCGTCGGCACCGCCACAATGCGCGCCCCGGCAGACCACGCCAGCGTGCGCGCCACCGATACGCCCAGCCGCAGGCCGGTGAAGCTCCCCGGCCCAATGGTCAAAAACACATCCGTCAGCGAATCGGGCGCCCAGTTGACGCCGCGTAGAAGTGTCTCGATCGTGGGCAGCAGTTCGGCCGCGTGCCGCATCACGCCCGGCAGATGCGTGGCCGTCAATACCTCCGTGCCGGTAGCCAAACCGACCGCGCCGGTCTTACCGGAAGTGTCCATCAGCAGAATACGAGCGGAATCCATAGGCAGATTGTATCAGGCTTGGCGGCGACGTGTTACCGGCCCGCCGCGACGGTCTTAAGGTCAGTGGGCGGGAGCCGGTTTTCCCTCCGCGTCGATCATCATCCCCGTGCGGGCCGCAATCTGACGCCGCCACTGCTCAGGCGTCCACGCATGGGCGGCCAGATCGAACCAGCACACGGCCGGGTTGTCGGTAAGCACCAGGAGCCGCTCGCAGGGTCGGGACTCGTTCTCATTGGATGGCCGGGTCTGCGCCGACGGGCTCGCCCCTGCCTTCCCATCCGGCATGGCCGGGTCGGTCTGGCAGGGTGGAAATGCGAGTGCCACGATGCCGTCCATGGTTTCGAGCGGCGGCCCGATCGGATCCAGCCGCACCTCCGCTCCTCCGGCCGGTGAGGGCGGCAAGGCTCGCAGTTCGATCCGGTTCGCGCACGCGGTGGCCAGCAGCGGTGGAGCGGAGCCCACCGGTTGGTCCCGTACCGCGATAAAGGTGGGAAGTTGTGGCCCGGCGGCGGGTTCGACTTTGCCGACGCAACGCCCTTCGGGAACGGACCAGAGACTGGCCGCACCCGCGGTATGGCCGACCGCCAGCAGGGTTTCCTCAAAGCAGAACACCATCTGCTCGACGGGTTGACCGGTATCAACCTCCATGGTGCGGCCTGCCGGATCCAGCGAATACACCGTGATCCGCCCCTGCCCGGCGACCGCAAGGTAACGGCCGCTGGGGCTGAAACGCGCCCGCACCGGCCGGTAAGACAACGCGGGCAGCTCCAGCTCCACCGTGCCGGTATCGACCCTGTGCAGAATCAGCCGGAAATCGTGGGACGTCGCGACGGTGCGCTTGTCCGGCGAAAGGGCCAGCACGCTTTCCGGACTCTCGGTGAACGTGATCAGCGGGCCCCAGCGGCCGCTGCGTGTATCCAGGGTCCGTATCCCGTCGCCGATCACTTGCAGCAGGAGGGTGGCGTCCTCGCTGGTCAGCCAGGTGGAGTCCGACCTTTCCGCGGGAACCGGTGGGCAGACCGGTCGCCGCGTGGCCGGATCCATCACCAGCCATTGCGGCCCGTCGTCCGTCTGCGACCGCATCACCAGCAGCGGACTGGGAGTTAAGCGAAGATCGCTGAGCGAAACCGGTACGGCGGAGATCGGGGCGCTGCGCAGGTATGGCGCTTCCGGCGATCCCAAGTCCCAGGCCAGCAGCGTCGGTCGGGGTTGATCCAACTGAACCAGGGCGAACCGGCCGGTCGCGTCCAGGCCGCACGCGTTCACGTTCGCCGGTACGCGCAGGATTCGCATTCGCTCGCCGGTGTGCACATCCCAGACGGAAACGCGACCCGACTGAACATCGGGCTGGTTGCGGCCCATGGACTCGATGCACACCATGCGTTGTCCCCGGGCGTCGAGTTGTACGGGCAGCGGGCGCGTGTCGGAAAAAGCCCCGCCCATGCCGCCGGCCGGCGCAACCGGCCGTTTCAAAACCGGCACGCGGATCGGTGGTCGGGGCTTGACCTGGTTTTCTTCGCAGATGGCCAGCGTCACGCCTTCGTCATCCCACCACGCCACGGTCCGGCCGTCCGCGCTGAAACAGGCGTCGCGGGCGAAAGCCCGGTGCAGCTCCGTGGCCGATTGCGTGCTGAGGATGGCCACGGAACGCCGGTGGGGCGGGATGACCTCGGTATCGGTTCCCACCACCAGCAAATGCTTCCCGTCAGAGCTGAAACGCAGGTACGCCGGCGTCACTCCGGGCCGAAGGCCGGAGATTTCCAGAGCCACGCCCACCTGCCGGGCCGGTTCGCCGGGGCGCGGCTCCCGGAACGAGATCTCGCCCTTGGGGTCGGCCAGGGCCATGTCCTCCGCGGTCGGAGAGAAGGCAAACAGGGCCGTCGTCCCGGCCGGTCCCAGCGGGATCGAGCTCGCGCTGGTCAGAAGAACGGTCTGGAAGACATCGTCCGCGCTCAAGGCGGCCAGCCACCGTCCGTCGTGACTCAAATCGGCCCGCCGAACGCCGGACATCTGTCGAAGCAGCTTCCCCGGGTGCCCCGGCTGGATCCGGTAGACGGCTACGTTCTGAAGCCTCCGGCCGCCAGGCTGTCCCGCTGCCGGGGGCGACGGGCTGACTAAGACCATCACCGTGTACGCGTCGGCGCCGGCGGTGCGCCCGCCCTCCGCGATTCGCACGCCGGTGATTCGCCCGGCGACTTTTACGGGTTCGGCGGTGAGCGGCTCGCCGGTAGGCGTCCAGAGCTGCAGGAGGTCGCCGTCGTCGCCTGCCTGGATGGACCAGAGCACCCGGCCGCTGTCATCAAAGGTGAGCCACTGCGGCGACGCCTCGGGTCCGAAGGCGGACGTTGCCGCGGGGCCCGCCAAGAGGTCCCACACGCGCATTCCGCCGCCGGCCTCCGCAAAAGCGCACAGCGCCTGGGCTGGATGCAGGCCCCACGACCGCCGGGCCGCGCTCAGCGGGAAACGCCCGTAAGGTACAGCCAGCTCGTTGAAAATAATCGAGGCCTGCAGGTTGGAGACCTCTTTCGGCCCTGCGCCCCGCCGAAACGCTTCCGCGTACCAGAGCGCACTGTGGAAATAGTCGCCGGCCGCGGCTTCCTGCGCGGCCCGCTGAACGGCCTCCCCGGGGCTGGGTGGTGCGACGGCGATTTTGCCCCTATCCCGCGGCCCCGCCGTCAGGAATATGGCCGTCGCCAGCGCCGCCAGGGCCGTCCCCGCAGCGCCGGCCCACGCCTTTCGCCTCGAACCCGACAAACCGTTCCACCATTGTCGCAGCCGGCTGGGAGGGCGGAGCGAAATGGGCTTGCCGGCCAGCCAGCGGTCCAGGTCGTCAGCCAGTTCTGCCCCGGAGGCGTAGCGGCGGTCGGGATCTTTCTCCATGGCGTGATGGACGATGGTTTCCAGCTCCCTGGAGACGGCCGGATTGCGCGATGAAAGCGGGGGCGGCGAATGGATGACGATGGCCCGCAACAACGCCTCGCGGGTAGGGGCCTCGTAGGGCGGTTGCAGGCAGAGCAGATGGTAGAGCACGACGCCCAGCGAATAGAGGTCGGTGCGATGGTCGATGCCGATTCGACCGGCGGCCACCTGCTCGGGGCTCATATACAACGGGGTGCCCATCAGCTCCCCGGTCAGGGTCAGGTTGTCCTCTTCCAGGACCCGGGCCAGCCCGAAGTCCACCAGGTGCAGCTTGCCCTCCTGATCCATGAGCAGGTTGTCGGGCTTGATGTCCCGGTGCGTGACGCCCTGCGAATGGGCATATTGCAGGGCCTGGGCGATGTCCCGGATCATGGTCACAACCTGGCGCACGTAGGACTCGTCGCCGATGAGAGACCGCGGGGAAACCGCGCCTTGCGGCTTGCGGATGGCCGATGGCCACCCTGAGATCCCTGCGCTGTGCATGCTTCCAGTGCTGTCGGCATCTCCCCCGTCGCCGACGTCTTGCCCGCTTGCTGTATCGCTGGCGTCCCGCCGATCTTCGGTGAGGCGACTCGCCTTCCGGCCGGCTTCTCCCGCTGGGGCGAAGGAGAGCCTGGAGAGGGTTTTTGAACTGTCGTCGGATCGTGCCGCGCTATCCGCCGGACCGGCGCTCCGCCCTCCTGCGGAAGTGGCCGGGCCCTCGATAACCGTCGCCGCTGTCGAATCGCATCCGGCATTCTGGTCCGCGTGGGTGTACATGAATTCAGCCAACGACACTTGACTGAACTCTTGAGAACCGGACCGCGACACGGCCGCAAGCTGCTCGATTACCCGCGACAGGGGCCAGCCCTGGATGTACTCCATGGCGTAATAGCACAGCTCGGCATCCTCGCGGATGGCGTAGACGGCCACGATATTGGGGTGATGCAGACGCGCCGCCGCCTCGGCCTCGCGCAGAAAACGCAGCCGGTTCTTTTCCCGGGACAGGGCCGGGCTGAGAATTTTCAGGGCCACCTGCCGGCCGGTGGTGAGCTGCCGGGCTTCATAGACCACCCCCATGCCGCCGGCTCCGATTCGGCGGATCAGCTCAAAATCGCCAATACATTGCCCGGCACGCGGGATCAACATGCAAACACCTGAACCGGCTGGACGCCGCCCCGAGGCGGGTCGATGACCACGGGTATTATCCCGTATTAAGTCATACGATGTCCACCCGCCCGAAGTCGGACGGGAGAAGTGAAAACGACGGACGGCCCACCTTCAGAAGATCGCTCTGAAGGTGGGCTCGCGATTTTCCGTCTGAGGGCTATGGGCGCGCTGAGAGTGCGCCGGTTCCGGATTTCTGAACCCAGAACCCTGAACCCTCTCCTACTTCGTCTGCCTCAGGGCGAACGGCTTGAACAGCCCGTAACCGACCGTCGAATACTGGCTGCCCGTCGGTGGGCCGTCCTCGGGACCCTGGTAGAACATATTCGGCGAGGCGATCCCCAATGGCGGATTGCCGTGATGCGGGCCGAGCGTGTTCTTGAGCGTGCCGACCACCGTCACCTCAACCACGTTCTCCCCCGGCTGGATGGCGCTGGTCACGTCGCACTCCCACGGCGCGTGGAAGATGTGTCCGACGTCTTTGCCGTTCACCGTGACCCGGGCCACGCTGCCGTACCAGTGTCGCTCCGGCGCCTGGCCGGTGGAGTCGGCCCCGCTCGGAGCCAGGGACACCCGGTACCGGCCTGCGGTCGGGGCGGGCACATCAAACGTCTGGATATATCTCACTCCGGCGGCATAGAACGGCCGGCCCTGCTCGTTCCATGGTCCCAGCTTCAGCGGCTGCGACGGCAGGATCACAAAGCCCTTCTCCGCCGGCTTGAGCGCAAAATCCCCCAGCACGTATGCGGGCTCCAATTCGTGGTAGATGGTGAACGGCCGGGCTTTGATGGTCACCACGTTCTCGCCGCTCTTGACCGCCCGGGAGATGTCGATCTTCCCGAAGGCCTTGTCCAGCCACCACTGGCCCTCGGCCGCCGTGACCTCCTGGCCGTTGCAGAGGATGGTATACAGGTCCGGCCGCTCAATGACAATGAACAGTGGTGCGGGCGGCTTCTCGGCGATGGTGAACTTGTAGCTGGCCTCAAAACCGCTGTCCTCCGGGAACTTCTTCGAGATCAGCTCATCCTTGAACTGCACGGCCGTGTTCCACGGATTGCGCGACAGGCCGTTCTTCTGGAAAACAAACTGCTGGGCCTGGAAACGGTAGACGTCCTTCTTCGTCTCGCCGCCGGCGGTGACGTCCATGTAATCCAACACGAGAACGTTGGGCTCAACCGGCTGGGCTTGAACCCCGCTGACCGGCGGAATTTCGGTGATCTTTTCGACCACGGCCTTGGCCGGCTCAAGGGGCTTCTTGGACAGGAACAACAACAGGCTGCCGCAGGGCGGAAGCTGGAACTCGGCGCGGACGGTGTTGTCCGAACCCGCAGTGAAGGGGTACGCCTCCGTTTTGCCGGTCCACAGATCCCAGCGCTCGATACCACCGGCTACGCACTCCAGGGTGCCGGCGGACGGGTGGTCGATACTGGTATTTACCAGGAACAGGATCTGCCCGTCGTCGATGTGCCGCCGATGGTGGAACAGAATGCCTTTGTCGCCCTGGGCCCGGGTGATGCTCAGTCCGTCTTCCCGCAGCGACACCGCCAGGTTGGGCAGCGACTCGGTACGAGCGAGTTGGCGAGCCCGGTCCGAGGGCCGCCCGTCCGCCAGGGTGAGTTCTCCCAGGTTGATGAGCGCCCCGCCGTTGCGGCTGTAGGTCTCCAGCAGCTCCAGCGTTTTGGCGTTCAGGTTCTCCGTCAACGGCGGCAGGACCACCTTGGTGTAACTTCGCTTGCCCACCTTGAGGGCCTTGCCTTCAACCGAGCCATGCCGGGTGATGATGTCCTCCGAACCGATGTCGTACTCGACCTGGGCAGCCTCGAAATCCAGCACCATTTTCTGGAAGGCGGCGCCGATCTCCCCGAGCCGCTTGTGGTTGGCCTGCTCATTGTTGTACATCCACGCCGTCGTCGTCGGCTGCAGCAGCAGGACCTTGTTGATCTGCTCGCCCTGCGACATCACCGCCGACAACCGGGCCCAGTAGTCGGCCATCACGTGGTAGTCGGTCCACCACGGCTCGTGGTACGAGAAGCTTTGCGGATGGTCGTATTTGCGGGCGCCGCGGATCGTGACGAACGACAGGTGCTCGTTCATCGTGTTCACGCCCAGCACGTACAGCCAGTCGCCGATCCGCTTCATATCCTCAAAGCGCAGGTCCCAGCCGCCGGCCCCGTAGGCCTCGCACAGCGTCCGCGACCGGCCAAGCTGGTTGGCCACGCTGGCCAGCTCGCGCACCGCCCGGGCGTTGCCGAACTGGGCATGCACGTCTTCCCTGTAATGGTTCATCAGAACGTCGATCGCCGGCCGCTGGTGCCAGGCGTACATGGCCATGTTATCAGGCACCTGGGTGCAGATCGGCCAGGAGTGCTCCCAGTAATGGCCGGTGAATTCGAGCTTGTTCTTCTCGCAATAGTCGTGATACGGCTTGGCCCAGCGCTCGACGAACAGGTCGTTGAGCGTCTGGTAGTAGTTGTGCCGGACGCGCTTCCAGTCGCCTACCTCGCGGAACAGGCTGGGGATGTTCTCCACCAGCGAATAGCCCCAGCGCTTCTGAAAGACCTCCGGCAGGTCCGGCGTCCAGGGTAGCCCCCCGGCCGGGCGGATCTCCGGCTCGTCGGTGAACGATCCCGGAATGCGCTTCCCGAACTGCTCGCCGAAGTGCTTCCGGTACGGTTCGAGGGTGACCTCCAGGAACTTCTCCGTCACGCCGGGGTACAGCAGATCGACGTAGCAGCGGTTGCCGTGCCAGGGGCTGTTCCCCGCCCGCTGAACAACGGCCAGCAAGTCCCCGGCTTCAGGCTTGTCCGTGCTCGGGCGAGTAAGGATCGAATCTGTGCCGCCGGTGACGCGGTAGATCCCCACGAGCTCCTTCGGCACGGTCTCGCCCTCTTTGTATTCCTTCAAGACCAGCCCGCGGCCCCGGGACTCGGGCATGAGCTCCGGCACCCACCCGCCGGCAAAGCCCGATGGATAGGAGTTCTCATCGTAAATCCAGACGTTCATGTCCAGCCGCTCGGCCTCCGCCAGAACGGCCTTCCACAGCTTGAACCATTCCTCGCTCAGATAGGGGGTCATCAGCCCCGGCCGGGGGTGCACGAAGACCTGCTTGACGTTCTGCCCGGCCAGGTCGCGCAGCGTGCCCAGCACCTGCTCCTCGGTGAGCATGTCGTTCCAGACCCAGAGCGGCGCGGTGGCGTATTCCCGCGGCGGCTTGCTCATCAACGCCTTGACCTGGCTCGAATCAATCGCCCGGGCGTGCGTCCCCCCCAGCAGATACGCCATAGCCAGTGACAGGAGAAATGGCACAGATCGTTTCATGACCAAACCTCGGAACAGATAAGGTGTTTTCCTGAATGACCGAAGAGAGGCTAATTGCCCCCGCACCGCTTGTCAAAGCCCTTTGGAGTGTCCCGCCGCCTGAGCTGGATGGAGCGCCCGTACCGGTTCGGAGGAACCCCGAACAAGCCGTGCGCCGCCGGGCGAGCCGTGCCGCCCCTCCGGGGGGCCATTCTCGCGCCACGGAGCAGGCTTTTGGGCGTCTTTTCGTTGGCGGTGCAGAAGGAGGCGGCTTCCGGCCGATAAAAGCCTGACGCTGGTTTAAGCTTTTGGTTTAAAGGAAGCTCGCCTTGACCCGGAACCGGATCAGCACCGACCTCTTCGAGCAGGATGCCGACAGGACGGCGGTCCTCAACCGCGCGTGGCGGGGGAGCGGCGGGGGGCTGCCAACCGCCGACCCGCTGCTGGCCATCCGCTGGGAAAAAGTCCGGTCCGTCCGAGCCGCCCTGACCACCGGCCACTACGACCTCGACGCCCGCCTGGACGACCTGCTCGACGACCTGCCTGAGGAATTAGCCCTATTGGCCGCGGGCTGACGCCTCCGCATTCCTTCCAGGTAGCACACCCTTTCGTTGATCTGGGATGGATAAGTCCATCGGGGATGGACAGTCAGGGAGAGGGCTGTCTTGCGATGAGGGGGCTGTTTCAGCAAAAGTGGCCTCTCCAAGCAATGTAGCCTCCTCGCATGCCGCTTCCCGCGCTGCCGGTGGGATGTGCCTTCACCCGGTGGATGTCCGTCGGCAGTGTCGCACAGCATAAACGCCGGCTGCGAGCAACACTGCGCCGGTTGCGATGAGTGCGAGCCGGAAAGACCAGGAGCGTTCGCGCAACACCGGGTTTGATGAGCCGGTCCGGATGGACGTGATGACGACACCGGGTGGCCGGAGCTGCGGTTCATCACCTGACAGGCCAGCCGGCCGGGGGCCGTCCGCGGTCATCGTGCCATGCAGGGCAGTCTACCGCCAATCAACGCCCCTCGCCAAATGGCTTCTGCGCCCTGTTTTCCCCAGAATATAATCATATCTACCACATAGACGGACCTGGTTTTCGCGATAACCTCGGGCACACCAACGCTGAGTTGGCCGCCCAGGTGCTTGACTTCAAAGAGTGCGAGTTCGTTGAGAGTAATGGCAAGGTGCGCCAGTGCTCTGATTACTTTGAATGATATTCAAAAGGTATCGTTGGGCCTGAGAATGCCGTAGAACGTACGCGTTATAACGTCTCCGGTTGTTAGCTTCTTGGTGAAGGCGGGATTGAAAGCCCGGATAGTCCCAATCCTCAGGGGAAATGGCGATGCGAAAAGAAAGCCTGGCCGCGTTGGCACTCACTATTGTTGTGGGAATGATCGTCATTCAAGGAAGGGCAGGCCAAGCGCCAACGACCACGGTCGGTGTCCTCCCCCGCGCGCCCGACAACACGCCCGACGGGCGCTCACCTCTGGAACTCCTGCGGTCCACGAATACCCTTGACAACGTCAAGGGCCATCAGGCCATCCGGGAACAACGAAGCAAGCTTATTGAGGGTTTGCTGGTAATCATTGATCAAGATGACGATGAGTCTGACCTCGTCGCGCGCTGGTACAAGCCGAAACGGACCGCAATGGAACTGCTCGGCGAGCTTCGCCCGGATGACCCAGCCACGATTCGAGCTATCGCCAAACACCTCAAATACGAGGTCAAAGATCCGTTCGGAGGTACCAGTGCCGTGGGTAACTTGGATCGCCAGTATCCGGCGGTGGGGGCGTTGGTCCGGATCGGCCACCCTGCCCTTCCGCATGCATGGTATCGCATCGCGATGGCCGACGATCCATTGGAGCGCGAGCTGTGTGCCTAGATCATCGGTCGGGTCGAAGGCGGCAGCACTGCGCGGTTCCAGGTTGAACGCAAGCTGGAGAAGGCCGACCGTCTGCAGAAAGCCAGGTATGAGGCTGTGCAGAAGCTGCTTAGAGAGACTCCTGAGGTCCTTCCAAGCTCTCCATGAAGCTGAAAGGACTGCGATGCCGGCACGGCAGATTGGAACAGCTCCGCGTTTTCCAATGGCAGACTGACTGAGCCTGCGAGCAAGCGAGTCGGGACGGGCTCGCCTTGCGACTTTCGCCCTCCGGCGGGGTAGGCCCTCGGTCGTGTCGAAGGGAAATGGCCCGAAACGGCGACGCAACGGGTGATCTCCGGGGTGGCATTCTCAACACTGTGGCCCCTTCACGACCGAAGGACCACACGACGCCCCATACAGCCGGCACCGAACGAAGTTGCCGATTGAAGTGCATTAGAATCGTATGTTCAAACCAAATATATACTTGCGCCCGAAAGGTCGCGCTGCTCTCCTCAAAACAGCCCCCAATCGAAGCCCATGGCCGGCTACCCGCTCGGTGCCTTTCCCGCCGGGGCTGAAGATCTTGCCTCATGGCTTCCGGGCAATCCCCGCCGTCCGTCCGCCTGTCTCGCAGGGCCGCCCACAGAGAGGCCGTACAACGATCGCGCGATGCCCTGCTTTCCCAACAAGATTCCCTGAACCCTGAACCCTTTGCTCCCGAACCCCGGCCCCCGGGTTGCGGGCGGAGCCCGCGCCGAGTACCTTCGGGTTGGTTGAGGGTTGTTATGAGTTCATCGGTTTGCACGCATTCTGAGGTCGGCTCCGCTCCCCGCTTGCCGCGTCTCGACCACCTTCCCCCGCCCGGGCCCAGATGGGTGCTGTGGCTGCTGTGGGGTTTTGTGCTGGCCTGGCCGGCGGTCTCCACCGTGATCATGATCTTCCTCCTGGACGTCGAAACCGATTTCCAGGAGCTGTACGAGAACGGCCGGCGGGTGATTCAGACCTGGCGGATCGATTCGGTCTACCAGCAGGCCCCGGCCTCGACCTTTTACCCTCCCGGCACGATTCCGGAATTCCTTAAGATCAAGCCGGACCGGGATTGGCCCCCCCAGGACCTGCCCTCCGGGTTCTATCCCCCCAGTGGAATGCCGATTTACATGCTCTGGTCGGCCATGCCGCCGGTCCTGGCCTGCTTTGCGTCTTGTGCGGTTTATGGGTTGCTGTTCTTCCTGGCCGTTCGGCTGCTGCCGTGGGAGGCCATGCGCATCCATCCCCGGCAAGCCTGGCACGCCTGGCTGTTCCTGGCTCTGGTGGTGGGCGGGTATATCACCTACGACATCACCACCGGGCAGGTTTCGGGCATCCCCATCTTCGCCCTGGTGGTGGGCTACGTCTGCTGGCGGCGGGGCTGGATCTGGCGGGGGGCGGCGGCCCTGGCCGTGGGCATCGTGTTCAAACTGCTGCCGGGCGCGGCGGTGGTGTTCTTTCTCGTGAAACGCCAGTGGAAGATGGTCCTGGCGACCGGGCTGCTGACCCTGGCTTTCGGCGTCTTGCCCGGCCTGGTGATGTTCGGACCGGCCAAACTCGTTGACGGCTGGAAAGCCTATTATGCCAACGTCGCCTGGCCGAAGAGCCACCCGGTCGAATACCAGGGCCGCATCCGCTGGACGAAGCCGGCCTCTTTCCTGAACCCGTCGTTGAGTGTGACCCTGTTGCGCTGGCTGAGCGAGTATCCGCGGGACTATCACACCCCCTTCCTGCCGGTGGCTCATTTCCCGCAACGGGCCGTCTACAGGGGGTATCAGTTGCTCGTGCTGGTGATGGGCGTGGTCAGCTTCTGGATGTGTCGGCGCCGGGTGGACGCCGAGCCACCCGAGGCCCTGGCCACGCAGTACGGGCTGGTGCTGGTGTGGATGGTCCTGACGAGCCCCCACCTGGCCGTCTATTACATGGCCTGGGCCTTGTGGCCGGTGGCGGTCCTGATGGGCTACGTGGCGCGGCGCGATCTGCTCGAAGCCCGGCCGGACAGACTGAACGCCTGGCCGATCTGGGCTTTTGCCGTGAGCTTTCCGCTCTCATCGGTCAGCGTTTTGCGGGCCATCGGGATGCACCCGGCCATGCTGCTGGTGTTATGGGCGGTGCTGCTGGCCAACCTGCTTCGCGGCAGGTTCTTTGAGCGGCCGGCCATAGAACCGGCAATGAGTTAACCGCGGGCGGGTGGTTCCTGCCGGGTTGCTGGGAGCCTCGCTGCTGATCGCTTGAATCTTCGTGCGTTCGGAGTACCTCACCCTCTGAAGAGGCGGGGCGCCCGACGCTACTCTCACCTGGCCCCTCTCGGGGCCACTGGCGATGACCTGAGCGACAGACACATCTCCGGCCTCAGACTCGCTCGGGTTTCAGCCGGGCTTGCGGTTGATGCCGTCGGCACCCTCATTGGTTGTCCAAATCGTGAACCTACCTCTGGCAGAGGTGGGCCACCCAATGCCGGGGGCGGGTCAACCGGTGCTGGAGGTTACGGAGGTTACACGGTCAGGGCCTGGGATTCCAAATAGAGGATTCTCGAGCAGTTCGGGCACGTGATGACCGCGTCGCGGCTCTGCAGGGCGTTGATCGATTCCAGCGTGACGGCCATGTAGCATCCGCTGCAGATGTACTCGGCCCGCTTGGGGTGCGGTTGCTCGATCATAGCCATGCCTTCGCCGTCATGGTGCTCGCAGGCGCGTTCGAAGAGCCGCAGAGCCTCCAGGGGGATTCCCTCGGTGGCCTCTTCCCGCTGAGCTTCCAGGGCGCTGATCTGGCCGGCCAGCTTCTGCTCCGTGTCGCGGGCGGCTTGCTCCAGCTCGGCCACGCGCGTCTGCTCCTTCTGCAGCCGGGCATCGATTTCCGCCGCCTGCTTCTTGAGATCGTCCACCTTGGTCAGCGCGGAGAGAACCTGGTCCTCGAATTTGAGCGCGTCTGCCTTGTCCGTGTTGAGCTGCGTCAGGACGGCCGCGTATTCCTTGTTGGTCTTGGATCGGTTCAGGGCTTCGCGGAGCTTGGCCAGATGAGCCTCACGGGCTTTCCGCTCCAGTTCCAGCTTGTCGGCGTCGGCCTGCGTGCGACGAATCGTGTCGCGGATGTCGGTGGCTTGTCGTTGGAGGGTTGCGATCTTGCGGCGCTGGGCGTCGACGGTGCGGAATTTGGATTCGATCTGATCTCGCGCGGAACGAAGTTGCAGTTCAATAGATTGTAAACGTTGCAGGGCGTCGAGCGTAGCTCCCATGCCTTGTATCCATTCTGGCGCGACTGGCGCCGATATTGTGATGTCAAAAACCAGTTTTAGTATGCATCATCCCCGGGGAATGTTCAAGCCCATCGGCTTGTTCTCGGGTAAGTGCAGTCGTATGCTTCAGACATGAGCAGCTTAGAACGAATCACCAATGACAGCTTGCGCGAACGCAAGAAGGCGGGGCGGAAATTCAGCGTGCTCACCTGCTACGACGCCCCAACCGCACGTCTGATGGAACAAGCCGGGGTTGAGGTCCTGCTGGTAGGGGACACCGCCGGGGAAGTGGTTCTGGGCCTGCCCAGCACGCGGGAAATCCCTGTAGATTACCTACTTACGATTACCGCGGCCGTGCGACGGGGCGCCCCCCGGGCCTACGTCATGGCCGATCTGCCGTACGCCTGCCGGCTTCATGGCGAGGAAGAATTGGTCCGCTGGGCCCGCCGTTTTGTGGACGAAACCGGCTGTGATGGCGTAAAAGTGGAGGTACAGGCCGGTGAAGCACCCTTGATCCGCGCCATGGCTCAGCTCGGCGTGCCCGTGATCGCTCACCTGGGCCTGTTGCCGCAATATATTGATCCGACCGTTGGTTACCGGGCTCAGGCCCGCGATGCCGCCGGGGCCCTCGCGCTGATGCGGACCGCGCGGGAGATGGAGGAAGCGGGGGCGGTCGGCCTGCTGTTGGAGGCGGTGGCTTCCGAAGTGGCCGGGCGAATTACCGCCGCCAGCTCGGTTCCGGTCATTGGCTGTGTGGCCGGCCCGCACTGCGACGGCACGGTCGTGGTGCTGCACGATATGGTCGCCTGGGGCGGTGGGCATCCGCCGCGGGCCGTCAAGCAATACGTGAATCTGGCCGAAGTGCTGGAACGGGCGTTCGCCGAATACGTGAGAGACATCCACGAGGGCGCCTTTCCGGTGGAGGCCGATTCCATTCACATGCGTCCGGGCGAACTGGAGAAGCTGACGGCCGAACTGGGAGAGGCTTAAATGCGCCTGTCGATCGTGGTTCCCTGCTACAACGAGGCGGCCAACATCGACGAACTCTACCGCCAGCTCGATCATGTGGCCGCCCGGATCGAGGGCCTGGTCGAGTTCGTGTTCGTGGACGACGGGAGCCGCGACGCAACCTGCGAGAAACTCAAGGAGTTGGCGGTCAAAGACCCGCGCGTCCGCGTGATCAGCTTCTCGCGCAACTTCGGGCACCAGGCGGCCCTGTCCGCGGGCATGGATTATGCCACCGGTGACGCGGTGGTGGTCATGGACGCGGATTTGCAGCACCCCCCCGAAATGATCCTCCAGTTCCTGGAAAAGTGGCGGGAGGGGTATGAGCTGGTCTACGCCTACCGCGAGGGCGTCAAGCCGCGCTGGGGTTATCGCATCATCAACGCGTTGATGAAGGTGCGCATCCCGCCGGAGGCGGCCGACTTCCGGCTGATGGACCGACGGCTGGTGGACGCCTTCAAGTCCATGCCCGAGCGGGCCCGGTTCATTCGCGGCATGATCAGTTGGCTGGGGTTCCGGCAGATCGGTCTGGGCTATCAGCAGCGCGAGCGCTTCGCCGGCGAGCGCGCCTACACCCTGCGGCAGACCGTTCGCATGGCCGTCAACGCGGTGCTGGCCTTCTCCAGCATGCCTCTGCGGGTGGCCGCCGTCATGGGCATCTGCACGCTGGTGCTGGGCTTTCTCTACGCCGTGTACGTCCTCTACGCGTACGTGGCCGGCATCCCCATGGAAAAGGGCTGGGCCAGTCTGCTGATCGCCATTCTCTTCCTGGGCGGCGTGCAACTTTTGTGCCTGGGACTTATCGCCGAGTACATTGGCCGTATCTTCGACGAGGTCAAACAGCGCCCCCTGTACGTGGTCCGCGAACACGTGCCGCCCAGAGCGCTCGGGTCGGCACAGGTTCAAGAGGTGACGCACAGGAACGGAGCCGATGGACAAACCAGGGAGGCCGTGAGGCTTCAGAACCCGGACGAAGCCGAGCGGCTGTAGCCGGAGAGCGGAGGCGGCCATGAACGAAGCATGGGGATTGATTGAGACCCGAGGGCTCGTCGGCCTGCTGGAGGCCACGGACGCGATGCTCAAGGCCGCTGACGTGCACGTCGTGGCCCGGGAAAAAATCGGCGGGGGCTTCGTCTCGGTCATCGTAAAGGGCGATGTGGCCGCGGTTCGCGCGGCGGTGGACGCCGGCCGGAGTGCTCTGGAGCAGGTCGGCGGCCAACTGGTCCAGGCCCGCGTCATTCCCCGCCCGCACGAGGAACTGACCGCGCTGCTGCCGCCCGGCCCGGAGATCCGGGCGACCGCCCCGGACGTGGAGCCTCGCCGTCCCGACCGCACCCCGCCACGGGCCTGATCCCTTTCCTGGGGAACACCGCCAGAACACACACGCGATTTCACGAAAGGTTTATTCGCCGGGAGGCCGGCATTTCGCGCTTGACAGGCAGCGGAGGGGAATTATCATGATCCCCACTTGAGACTGAGTCTCAAGTGCATTGAGATGGCGAAAGGCGGGCGGTCAGAGTCCTCGCAAAAGTCTCCTGACCGCCCGGAGGGCGACAACCGGTCAGGGTTGCCGCTTGCGCGTGATTATTGCCTTTCAAAAGGCTGTCCGCAAGCACATTTCTGACTGGGGATGCTCTCTGGACAACAGGGCTGTGGGGCCCGGCTGCGCCTGACTGCCGGTTTGTGTCAGACCCACATAAGGAGAGCTTGCATGGTGTGGAAGAGGACCCTTCTGCTGTCGCTTGCGGCCGCGCTGCTGATGAGCGCCCGCAACGGCCAGGCGGCCGAGTATGTCTTTGCGGTTCCCAGCGATGACCGCTGGCACTATCCCTACAACTTCAGCGTCGGCGGTCGAACCATCGCCACCTGTTTCGGGACCGCCGGCACCCCGACCTTCAATGACCGTGACGGCATCATGATCATTGCCTGGCAGACCGGAAATGAAATTGCGCCCGGATTGGCCGCGGACGCGTATGGAATCAGGTCAGTCACGGTCACCCTGACCAACACCGCCGATGCCGCCTGGCCGGTCGATCTCACCGTCGATGAATGGTTTACCTATGACGTCGACGGCAATGACATCCTCAATCTCGACGGCGTGCCTCGGGGAGAGCCCGGGGACGTGGACGGTGAAAGCGACGACGAGGACCCCGGCCGGCCCATCGAGCTGTTCGGAGCCGGCTTCGGGCCGTTCTACACGGCTCAAAGCTGGAACGAGCTCAGCCTCTTCATCGGTTCCGCCAACAGTCCCGGCGTTGCCCGTGATCCATTTCCGTTTGTTTTTCAGGATGTAACCGGCGCGTTGTTGCACGTCGAAGACAACGTCAAGGGCCTGCACAACGATCATTTGCCTGTGCCGGTCTATGGCTTTACGCCGACGCCTTGGGCGATTGGCGTCCCGATCGACTATACGCCCGGCAACCAGCCGGTGCCCTTTGACGTGGTGTTTCAGGTGGACCTGACGCTCTCCGAGGGCGCCGTTCGGCGCTACTTCCAGGAGCAGCTTTCCGCAGGCCGGGTGTTTGTCGCGGTCACCTCGCTGACGGAGACGATCCAGGAGGGGCCGCAGGGGGGTGTTCCCGCCTTCTACACCAAGGAGGCCGTGGGTATTCCCGGGGCCAAGGCGCCGCGACTGGACCTGTACGCCTGCCTGGCGGTGAGGCCGGACCTCGACATGGACTGCGACGTGGACTCCGCCGATCTGGAACGCTTTGAGCAATGCGTGACCGGTCCGGCCAAGGGCCCGGTTGAGGAGGGATGCGCACGGGCGGACTTCGATGGCGATGGCGACGTCGATCAGGAAGATTTCGGCATTCTGCAGCACTGCCTGAGCGGCGACGGAATCGAACCCGATCCCGCCTGCGCATCCTGATTCTCCCAGGAAGAGGTGAATATGACAGCGCAAAAGCATAGGCCTAGAGACGGTTTCACCCTGATCGAGGTGCTGGTGGTGGTGGCCATCATCGCTCTGCTGGTGGCGATCCTGCTGCCTTCGCTGAGCCAGGCCCGCCAACGCGCCCGGCAAATGGTGTGCCGTCAGAACCTGCGGAGCATCTGGACGGGCATTCTCGGTTACACCCTGGAACACCGGGAGCGACTGCCGTTCATGGAAGACGTCAATCTGAGCGATCCGAACGCCGATCCGTTCAATCCGGCCTATCCGACCACGGTGGGGCGGGTGCTCTTCAAGCACGTGACGCCGGGAAGCTGGATCTGTCCCGATGCGGTGGCCGGCTTTCCGAAAAACCGGCCGGGCAACTGGAAGATGACCTATACCTTCAGCGCGGCGGGGGCCATCGGCAAGGGCGTCCCTTACGACAGCAATCCTCAGGCCAACACCAGCGGCATCTTTGATCCGGCCATCAGCAACTATGTTCACTTTGACGGCCGGCCGCTGCGGTTGCTCGACGGGCGTCGCTATGTTCAGACGAACGGCCTGAATCGCAATCGCAAGGGCGAATGGAACGTGCGACGACCGATCGTCGCCGAAGCTCTGGCCGGGGAGCCATCGCTGGGCAAGCCCCGCTATCCCCACCGCGGCCTGGTGGCCGTCCGGACGGATCTGGGCAAGGCCCGCGCCCAGTTTGAAGCCAATGTGCTGGCCCCGGGGGCCGCGCTCAAGCCCGCGTATCACGAACTGCACGCGGACAAGGATCAGGCGGAAGTGTTTCTAACCCGCTACTGGATGCCCCATTGGCCGGGATACTGACTGGAGTTTGTAAGCAGGGAAAACAGAAGATGTATCGAACCGCACAACATATCCGCCTGCGTTCGCCAGGCATTGTGTCGATGATCCTGATCGCTTTGGGGGCTCTGGGTTCCGGGGCCTGTCGGCAGGATGCACAGGGCTCGGTCGAGCCGCTCGCCGGGCAGAAGAAGATCGGAGTGCTGCTGGTCAATCACGGGTCCCGGTCCAGCACGTGGCGGGAAAGCCTGCTGGATCTCGAAAAAAGCGTGACCGAGCGGGTCCGCGCCGGGGGGCTGGTGAAAGAGGTCAAGACCGCCTTCATGGAATACACGGAACCGTCCATCGCCACCCGGCTGAAGGAATTCGACGCCGCCGGCTTCACCGATGTGGTCATCGTGCCCGTTTTCCTGACCGTGAGCCCGCATTCCTTCGATGACATTCCCACCATTATCGGGCAAAAGGAGGATCCCCGGTCGCTGGAACTGCTCAAGGTTGAGAAGATCGAGCGATACACGCCCCGGGCCAGGGCGTGGATCACGCCGCTTCTCGACTTCACCGACGTGTTGCAGCAGAACGTGCTCAGGCGGGCCCGGGCCCTCTCCACCAATCCGGCCGAAGAGGGGCTGGTGCTCATTGCCTACGGAGACCACACCTACAGCGACCAGTGGTCCGCTTTGCTGAACCGGGTGGGGGAATACGTGAAGGAGCAAACCGGGATCGCCGAACACTCCCACGGCTGGTGCGGGCATGTCGCCCGCTACGATCCCCAGGTCACCACCGATGCCATCGAGCGCGTGCTCGCGAAGCGGCAGACCGCCCTCGTGGTTCCCGTGCTGGTGGCCCGGGACGAGATGTTCCAGGTGAAAATCATCGGCGACGGCATTGCGCGGATTTCCAACCACAGGGAACGGGTTCGCTACAAGCCGGACGCCATCCTGCCGGATCCGAACATCGAGGATTGGGTCACGCGGATCGCCCTTGAATACGCCGAGCGGGCGGCCAAGGCTGTCCCGGGCGGGAACGGAGCGAGCTGACCGTGGCTGGGTGGCGAAAACTCAATGCGGCCCTGCACCGGGATCTGGGTTATCTCTGTACCGCGCTGGTGATGGCCTACTGCCTCTCGGGGCTGGCCCTGAATCACATCGACGACTGGAACCCCGATTTCATCATCACCCGGGTCCCGGTCCGACTCGACCGGGCCTACAGTCCCGCCGAGATCAACGATGAGGTCGTCGCGGGTTTCGGGGCCTTGGTGGGGGAAAGCCGCTACAAGGTCTATGACGCTCCGACCGAAAACCAGGTGAAGATCTACTATGACAACGCTACTCTTCACCTTCGCCTGGCCGACGGCGAAGGCGTCTATGAAAGGGTCTCCCGGCGACCCATCTTCTATCACAGCAACATACTGCATCGGAACAGCGTGGCGGGATGGAAATGGGTTTCCGACGTGCTTGCGATCCTGCTTATTCTGATCAACGTGACCGGGCTGCTGATCCTTCGGGGCAAGTACGGCATTTCAGGCCGTGGCAAGTGGCTGATCGCCGCGGGCATGGTGCCCCCGATGGTAGCGATTCTGTTGCACGAGCTGGGGTAGTCTCGATTCCGTGGACGCGGCTCAGCGGGAAAGGCGGGAATCCGGCCCCAATAAACCGTCGGCGATCGGCGCTGGAGCGCCGATCACCGACGTCGATGTTCAGTGATGCCCCGGCCGTTGGCGGGGGGGCGGGCATCCTGCCCGCCTCATGGGCCGAAGCGCGAAACTCCCGGACTGGAAAGAGTATCAGCCCAGCAGCGATTCCAGCAGCCGCTTGCCTTCGAGAATGTCCGCGATGCGCTGGTTGCCGGCCTCGCGCTCGATGGACAGCGCACCGCGATAGCCGATGGAACGCAGCTTGCTTACCACCCGCGGGATGTCCGCCTCGCCGGAGCCCAGGACCACCTCTTCGCCCCATTCCTGCGTCGGCTTCTTGGACCAGTTGGCATCCTTCATGTGCACGTGGGCGATGCGATCCTTGAGAATGCCGATGGCCTCGACCGGGTCGCCGACGCCGTAGAGGATCATGTTGGCTGGGTCGAAATTAACCGCCAGGTTGGGGGCGCCCACGGCATCCATGAAGGCCACCAGGTCCTCGGCCTTCTCCTGGCCGGTCTCCATGACCAGGGTCAGGCCGCGCTCGGCCAGCGCGCCGGACAGCCGCTTGAGCCGCTCGACCATCACGCCGTATTTCGGGTCGGACTTGTCGTGGGGCACGAAACCGATATGCACCGACAGCAGCTCCACGCCAAGCTGTTTGGTAATGTCGGCCACGCCCAGCGTCTTGGCGTAGCGGGCCTCCCATTCGCTATCCGGCTTGTAGCCACCGGTCTCGGCGATGCGCTGGATGGTGGAGTAATCCTCGCCGGCGAAGGCCACGCAGGTGGCGCTGATCTCCAATCCGCTCTCCTCGACCGTCTTGAGGACCGAGGCGGGATCCTTGTACGAGTCGTCGAAGAAGCCCAGGTGCACCAGCTTCAGGCCAAGTTGCTCTTTCACCGTCAGCAGGCACTTACGCAGGTCGGGAATTTGCAGGGACCAGTTGCAGACGCCAATCTGTAGAGGCTGCATGGCAAAGCTCCTCCATTAGGGGTTCCGTTGTCGAAGCTCAGGATTCAGCACGTACGGGGGTTTTAACCCGAGACGGGTTTTAGATCAACCGGCGGACAGCGGGCAGGAATGACTAATGTCTAAATCCTAATGTCTGAAGAATGCCCCAATGACTAAACGGCTGGCCGCCACCCCTCAGTCATTAGTCATTAGGACATTCGACATTCTTTAGACATTGGTCATTAGACATTCGTCATTCAGGGCTCGGCGCCTGCAGCAGGCTTGTCGCCTCGCCCAGCACCCGCTCCACCACCCGCTCCATGGCATCGCGGATCCTGGCCCCGGCCGAGAAGGTGTGCCCGCCGCCGCCGAGTTTCTGGGCCAGCGGCAGCACCGGCGTGCCATTTTCGCCGCGGAAATTGATGCGGATGACGCCCGGCTCGCCCTCCGAAAACAGCATGGCTATCCGCACCCCCGAGAGCGACCGCGGGATCGAGACCTGGTCATCGATGTCCTCGGCCGTGCAGCCCGAGCTGACGATTTCCTGGTGCGAGAGGGTGCTGTAGGCGATCTGTCCGTCCGCGGCCAGGCGGGTGTTGTGATACACCACGCGGATGAGGTCGAATTCGCTGCGGCGTTGGGAGCGGCACAGGCGGGCGCCCAGCATATCGATGTCCGCGCCGCCGCGCACCAGCGCCGCCGCCACCTCCAGGGCGTCGGCCGTGGTGTTGGGCAGGGAGAAGCCCCCGGTGTCGGAGTGGATACCGGCATAGAGCAGTGAGGCGGTGGTGGCATCCAGCGGCCAGCCCGCGGTGGTGATCAGCCGGTAAATCAACTCGCTGGTGCTGCTGGCCGAATCGACCACCCAGTTGATCCGGCCGAAATCCGGGTTGGTGATGTGATGATCGATGTTGACCACGAACTTGCCGGCGATGGCCTCCCACTTGCCCTCGACGTTGACGCGGTTGGTGCCGGCGGTGTCCACGACGGCCACCAGGTCGGCATCGGCGATTTCGGCCGCGTCGGCGGAAGGCACTTGGCCCATCTCCACCATGAAGCGAAGCTTCTGGGCGACCTTGCCCCGCTCGAGGGCCACCCTGGCGGCCTGGGAGGGCAACACCCGGGCCAGGCTCAGCATGGAGGCGATGGCGTCGGCGTCGGGCGTGACGTGCCCGACGACCAGCGGCCGTTTTGCGTTGGAAAGCACTTCAATGAGTTCGCTGGGCGGAGCCACGTTTAATCCGACGATAGTCAGAGAATGGTGAGACCGGCTGATCGGGCTTATCCGACTGATCCGACCCATCGGAAGCGCCCGGCGGCCTCCACACCTGACCAAAGGACAAAGGAGCCAACAACTGACTACTGACAACTGACCTATTACTTTTTCATGGCCTCAATCAGAATCCGCGCCGTAGACTCGCGCATGACCCGGGGGTCCGGCAGCCGGCCGGCCGCCAGCGCCTCGCGAACGTCGCGCCCGCTGATGGGGATGGGCTTCCACCCCTTCTTGCTGCATTCATCCACCAGGCCGACCCGCCCCAGCTCCTCGTAATAGGCGGCAAAGCCCACCTTCACCGGCTTGATGAGGAGTTCGCCGGTGATCTCGTCGAAAATGCGCTGGGCCGCCAGCGGGTCCCAGATGTCCGTGCCGTCGTCATAGGGGGCGTCGGCGTGCTTGCGGCCGATGATGATGTCCGTGAACCCGAAGTTCTGGCGATAGATGGCGTGCATGATCGCCTCTTTGGGTCCGCCGTAGAACATCTTGATATCCAGCCCGAGCAGCAAGGTCACATCGAGCAGATCGTAGCCTTTGCTCTTCCAGAGCTCTTCATCCTTGTCGCCCTGGCCGAGCTGTTTGGTCTGAATCAGGGCTTCGTAGGTGCGCATCCGGGTCGCGGCGTTGACGTCGTCGGACTTGGTTTCGCCGATCAGCGGATTGAGCACCACGCCGGTCTTGTACCCCTCGCGGGTCAGGACCTCGGCCCCGTGGACCAGGGCGTACTCGTGGGCCCGGTGCAGCGGATTGCGGGTCTGGAAGGCCACCACCCGCTCCCAGCCTTTGCTGGCAAAGAGGGCCCGCGTCTCGCGCGGGGTCAGCACGTACTTGCCGTACTCGGGATGCTTGGGCTGGGGGAGGACCTCGATCTCACCGCCGACCAGCATCTCGCGCGGGTCGGTCAAGACCATCCGGGCGCCTGGGTGGTCGGTGCGCTTGGTCTGGTAGACGCCTTCGATGTAGGCGGCTTTGTCCCACGGGAAGATGTCTTCGACGGTGAGGATGCCGACCGTCTCGCCCGCCGAGTTGACCAGCCGGACGCGCTGGCCCGGCCGCATCGAGCCGGCCTCTTCAGACGTGGCCGGCAGCGAAATCGGAATCGTCCACGCGTATTTCCGCCCATTGCGGGTGAGGCTCGCCTCGCGCAGCACCTGGTCGTAGACCGGCTTGATCATGGGGCCGACCAGCGGGCTCAGGCCGCCGTCGCCGATGCGGTACACACTGGACAGGTCGGCATCGCTGACCACCAGGGCGGGCAATCCGGCCGCCTCGCGCTTGAACTGGGCCTGACGATCGGCCGGTACGGTACGGTTCATGGGCTCGGTAAGCCCGCCATGGGGGGGGATCAGGTCTGGCATGCCTTACGACTACTCCTTGTCAATCGCAACAATACACCACCGCCGCTGATCGTGGATCGCTGAGAACAATAGGCCGGTCCTCAGTGAGCCGTCGTTCAGCTCTGAATGGTTGGGTTCTAATGGTTCGCGAACGCCGGTCCGCGGCCCGTTCAATGCTTTGCCGGCGCCACCACCATGATGATCCGCCGTCCTTCGCTGCGCGGCGGACGCTCCACCTTGGCCTTGTCACCCAACTGGGCGAGGATGGTGTTGAACACCTCGTAGCCAATGTCCTGGTGGAACCGCTCGCGGCCGCGGAAGATCATAGTGAACTGCACCTTGTTGCCCTTGTCCAGGAAACCGACGGCCTGGTTGAGCTTGATTTTCTGGTCGTTGCTGTCGGTCCGCGGGTGAAGGCGGACCTCCTTGAGCTTCTGTTCGGTGTGCTTCTGCTTCTTCTTTTTCTGGGAATACTTGAACTTCCCGTAATCCATGATCCGGCAGACGGGCGGCCGCTCCGTCGGTGCGACTTCTACCAGATCCAGGCCGACCGACCGGGCCATCCGCAAGGCTTCGTCGGTGGGTACAATCCCCAACTGGTTGTTCTCATGGTCGATCAGCCGGATCGGAGAGAGCCGGATCTGCTCGTTACAGCGATGCTGGGCGATGGCTAAATCCTTTCTTGTTAGACAAAAAACCTGTCGCGCCACGCGCGCGACGTTGATTCCTCGTTAGGTTGCTGTCCCGGAAGGGCGTATGCCGCTGCTCAACAGTGCCGGCCGCATATCTGGCACCGCCGTAACGGCCTCAACGCCACCTCTGGCCGACGCACGACCGGTCCGGGGGACAGAGGCTCAGAGCACCCGTTCCCTGATTTCGCGGGTACAGCGCTCCACGAACGCCGCAAGATCCTCGTTTCCGAGATTTCGGCCATTGCGGTCGTTCACATTCACCGATTGTTCGGCGGCTTCCTTCTCGCCAACCACCAGAATATATGGCACTTTCTGCTTGCGGGCGTTGTGTTTCTTGGGCCCGATCTTTTCCGGGGAGTCGTCCAGCTCCACGCGCACGCCGGCCGCGAACAGCCGATCGCGGACGGTCCGGGCGTAGTCGGCGCTCTTCTCGCTCACCGAGGCGACCACCACCTGCAACGGCGCCAGCCAGAGAGGGAACGCGCCCGCAAAATGCTCGATCAATATACCGACGAACCGCTCCATACTGCCAAAAGGCGCACGGTGGATCATTACCGGCTGGTGTGCCGCGTTGTCGGCGCCGATGTAGGTCAGCTCGAACCGCTCCGGCAGGTTGTAGTCCACCTGCACGGTCCCGAGCTGCCACTCCCGCCCGATGCAGTCCTTGACGATGAAGTCGATCTTAGGCCCGTAGAAGGCGGCCTCTCCGAGGGCCTCGGTGAAGACCATGCCGCTGGCCTTGACCGCCTCGCGCACGGCCTGCTCGGCCAGGGCCCAGTTCTCCGCGCTGCCCACATACTTGTCGCTGGCCGGATCACGCAGACTGACCCGCACGCTGTAGTCGCTTAAGCCCAGCAGATCCAGGACCTTGCGAGTAAGATTAACGCATCCGGTAATCTCTTCGAGGAGCTGGTCCGGCCGGCAGAACAGGTGGGCGTCATCCTGGGTGAAGCCGCGCACGCGGGTCATGCCGGAAAGCTCGCCGCTCTGCTCGTAGCGGTAGACGGTGCCGAACTCCGCCAGCCGGATGGGCAGATCCCGGTAGCTCCGCGGCTCTGACGCGTAGATGCGGATGTGGTGCGGACAGTTCATCGGCTTCAGCAGATACCCGTCGGATACCTCCAACTGAGCCTCGATCGCCTTCAGGTGGGCCGCCTTGTCGCCGCCGGCTTTGTAGGCGCTGTGCCCCGTGAGGGCCTCGTAGGCCGCGGCGTCGGTTTGACGAAGCTCCGCCAGGATTTGGCGCTCTTCCGGGCAGATCTCCCCGCTGGGCCGCCCCCGGGCCGCCTCCCAGAGCCGGTTCAGAATCTCCGCGGTGCGGCTCTCAAAGATCGGCGGGAACTGGCTATCCTTGTAATACGGGAAGTGGCCGCTGGTCCGATACAGGCCCAGCTTGCCGATATGCGGGGTGTAAACCGGCTGATAACCGCTCTTGATCAGCTCGGCCCGGAGAAAATCCTCAAGCTGAGCCCGGATCACCGCCCCCTTGGGCTTCCAGAGCACCAACCCGCTGCCTACCAGCGGATCGACGGTGAACAAGCCCAGCTCCTGGCCGAGTTTGCGGTGATCGCGTTTTTTCGCTTCTTCGAGCTGGGCGAGATACTTGTCCAGGTCCTTCCGGGTCGGCCAGGCGGTGCCGTAGACCCGCTGAAGCTGCTTTTCCTTCTGATCGCCCCGGTAGTAGGCCCCGCTGACCTGCATGACCTTGAAGGCGCCGATCCGCCCGGTACTGGGCAGGTGCGGACCCCGGCAGAGGTCCTCAAAATACCGGCCGGGTTCAGGGCCCGTGACATAGAAGCTCAGCGGTCCCTCCGCCCGCTCGGCGTTGTCGATCTTGTAGCGATTGCCCTCGGCCTGAAGCTTCTTGAACGCTTCCTGGCGGTCGACCTCGTACCGGGTGAAAGGACGGTCTTCCTTGATGATCTGGGCCATCCGTTGCTCAATGGCCTCAAAGTCTTGGCTGGAGAGCGGGCGGTCCAGATCGATATCGTAGTAGAATCCGTTGTCTACCGGAGGCCCGTAGACCAGCTTGGTCTCCGGAAACAGCGAGCAGATGGCCTCGGCCATGACGTGGGCGGCGCTGTGGCGCAGCACGTAAAGGCTGTCCGGGTCGGCGGCGTCCAGCTTGAGCAGCTCGAGCCGGCAGTCGGCCTCAAGCGGATGGCTTAGATCGACGATCTCGCCGTTCACCTTGCCGGCCACGGCCGCCTTGGCCAGGCCCGGGCCGATCATGGCGGCAACCTGGCCGACCGTGGTGCCAGGTGCGACTTCCAGAGTTTTTCCGTCAGGCAGTGTAACTTGAGGCATCAGACCTAAACCAAAAGACAACGGCATTTATTCCGCTGACGCGCACGCTTGCACTTCGCCGTTGGTCGCGGAAAAGTGCCATGCTAAGCAATCGTGGGCGTCATGAGAATAAATGCCGTCAGATTATAGACTAACATACGCTTTATGAGAATCCGGACGAGCCGTTGCCGAACCACGGTCAGCCTACCGGGCATCCTTCAATATAGCAGTCTCGCCAAGGGCGTCAAGCGGAATATGGGCTGCCGGCCGCCCATCCGGCATGATGGCCCGAGCCCGGCCGGCACCCCGTGCGTTTCGCCGGGCGGGTGGCGCCCCGGCCGGCCGCCCCGGGATGGACAGTCCGGCTAAAATCGCTTAGAAAAGTGCCCTTTCCGGGGCGGAGGGCGCGGATGAGCCTCCACTCGGTGGTTGGTTGAGGACGAGTATTCTGAACGGAGCAGTGAATCCTTGGCAGATGTAACCCCCACCCCGACAGATCCAAACGGTTCTCCCGGGATAGCGGCCCCCGGCCCGGCCCGGCTGGACGTGCCTAAGGGCGTGTTCACCCAGTGCCCGGGCTGTCAGGCCACGGTCTACCAGAAGGCCGTGGAAGAGGCCCTCTACGTGTGCCCCGAATGTGGTTACCATCACCGCATCTCGGCGCGAACGCGTATTAAGCAGCTCGTTGATCCGGACACCTTCGAGGAATTCCTCCCTGACCTGGTCAGTACCGATCCCCTCAAGTTCAAAGAGCGGCTCAAGTACAAGGACCGGCTCAAGGCCGCCCAGGAGGCCACCGGCGAGAAAGAGGCGGTCGTGGTCGGCAAGGCGTTCATCCGCGGCCGGCCGGTGATTCTGGCGGTCATGGATCCGTTCTTCATCATGGCCTCCATGGGTGCCGTGGTCGGGGAGAAAATCACCGCCGCCATCGAGCGGGCCACGGATGAGAATATCCCTGTGGTAGTGGTAACGGCCTCTGGCGGGGCGCGGATGCAGGAAGGCATGGTCTCGCTGGTGCAGATGGCCAAGACCTCGGCGGCGGTCGCACGGCTGGATGACGCCGGCGGCCTGTACATCGTGGTGATGACCGATCCCACCACCGCAGGCGTGGCGGCCAGCTTCGCCTGGCTGGGGGATTTCCACCTGGCCGAGCCGGGGGCCATGATCGGCTTCGCCGGCCCGCGCGTCATCGAAAACACCATCAAGGCCAAGCTGCCGGAAGGCTTCCAGTCGGCCGAGTTCATGCTCGAACACGGTTTCATCGACCGCATCGTGCATCGCCAGCATCTGCGGACGGAGATTGCGCGGATTATCGATTACGCGGGTAAGTGAGAGCGGGAGGGGGCGGAGAATTGAATTGAACCGCGGAGACGCGGAGACGCAGAGAGGGAATCAATGTGATTCTTTCTCTGCGTTTTTGTGTTTCTGCGGTTCAATTCTCGGAAGGGGCGAAGAATGGAATAGAAGCGCAGAGACGCGAAGGCACAGGGGAGTATATTCATCGAATTCCCCTCTGCATCTCCGCGTCTCTGCGGTTCAATTGTTTTGTGCGGCCTCTCGGCCGTGGCGCGTGGGAATTACTTCTTCTTCTTGGCGGCCTTGGTGCCGCTGGGGCCGAGGATGGCGTCCTTGGCGGCCTTGGCCACCCGGAACTTGACCACCTTCTTGGCGGGGAACTTCATCGGTTCGCCGGTGGCGGGGTTGCGGCCCATACGCGCCTTGCGCTGCACAAGCACGAGCTTGCCGATACCCGGCAGGGTGAAGCTGTTCTTGGCCTCCTTGTAAGCCAGGTTCGCCAGTTCCTCCAGGAACAGGTTGGCCTGCTTCTTGGTGATGTCCACCTTCTCAGCCAGTGTCGCGGCGATGGCCGATTTTGACATCTTCTTAGCTGCTTTAGCCATTCTGCGCTCCTTTGATAGAAACATCGGAGGGCCCTCTGTGAGCCCGTTTCGGTGCCGATAATAAGGAAATGTTATCGGCAGGTCTAGCCAAAAGCCTTGAAAACATTGGGTTTTTTGGCGGTCGGACCCCAAAAACAACCGTTTTTTAGCGGTTTTGGTCCAAAATGGCCTGCCGCAGAAGGGGTAGCAGGATCTCGTGATGACCTGCCAGGTCAAAACCCTGACCTTTCAAAACCGGCCTTCCCACCACGTTTTGAGCCGGTCGGTAGTGGCGAAGCTGATCGAAATTGGCCGTGCACAGCGCATCCAGATTGGTTCCCAGGTTGCGCACGACGGACACGGCCTTGAGGAAAACCTCCGGCAGCAGAACCGCCGAGCCAATGTTGCACCACACGCCCCCGGCCTCGCCGGCAGAGCCGCCCATGGCAGCCACCACCCCGCAAATCGTGCGGAAATCGGCCAAACTTGCCGCCCCGATGAGGCCGCCATCGGCGAACGTCGGCATGTGTACCGTGTCGGTCCCGACGGCTACGTGGACCGTGGCCGGTATACCCAGTTCAGCGGCCACGGCCAATACGCTGAGTTGCGCATGCGGTAGATTCCGCGACCGGATGAGGCGGCCGATGGACTGTCCATAGCCCGCATGCGTTTGCGCCGCCTGGCGCGCGGCCTCGGCGAAGAACTCGGCCGTCTCGCGAACCATCCCGAAACGGCCGTCGCGGATGGTCTCGGCCACGTCTTCGCTGGTCGCGCCGATCATCGCAATCTCACTGTCGTGAATGGCCGCCGCACCGTTGCAGGCGATCGCAGTGACGATTCCCCGTCGCATCAGATCAATGAGAATGGGCCCGCAGCCCACCTTGACGACGTGTCCGCCGATAGCGAAGACCACCGGTTTGCCCGCTTTGCGCGCTGCGACGATCGCGTTCACCACGGCCCGCAACCGGCTGGCGCCCAGGAAGCCCGGCAGGGACTCAAACCACTCGAGGAAGGACGCCCCCGGTGGGGGAGTCTTGGCGAAGGCGTCGATCTGGGCGATGTGCCGGCGCTCATAAATGGAGTGCAGCCGCAGCGCGGCGAAGTCCAGCGCGGGTACGGCCTCGGTGGGGCGGGTCTTCTGGCCGCCTGTTGATTCGTCCCCGGAGGGATGAGCGGCTTTGCTCTCGCTTCCGGCACGCTGCGGGCTTGTCTGCCCCGGCCTCATGGCCTGGGATTTCTCAGCGGGCGTGCCCGGCATCGGGATCGGATCGGGGTTGGGATTCGCGGACATTCTTGTACTCCTCGAGCGCCTGGTCAATCAGACGTTCGAGTATCTTATCGTCATGGCCCCAGAATTCGATTTCAATTCGCAGTGCCGCCACCGGCACGGGCCAGTCCACCTCCAGACCGGCCAGCTTGACCGCGTCCTTCTCGGTGGTGACCAGTGCGTCCAGGCGGGCATCGCGGCTCCAGGCGATCAACTCGCGGGCATCCTCCGGCGAGTAGATATGATGATCGGGCCACCAGAAGGTGTCCGCGGGCGCGGCATGAAAGCCGGCCATGGTGCGGGCGAATGCCTCCGGACGAGCAATGCCGGCGAAGAGTCCGATGCGGGCCGACTTCGAGAGCGCCATCTCCTGGTCATGCAGATCCACAAAGCCGGTCGGCTCGTGCGCGCAACGGATGACGGGAATATCCGGGTTCAGCTCGTTGATGGTGCGCGTGAGGGCGGCCAGTGCGTCCGCTTCCACCTGATCGCAGCGCGTGATCACCGCCACGTCGGCTCGACGCAGACCTTTCGGATGCTCGCGCAACAAACCACGGGGCAACAACCGTCCATGACCCCACGGCTCCATCGCGTCGATGAGCACGATATCCAGATCGCGGCCCAGGCGGCGGTGCTGAAAGCCGTCGTCAAGGATCGCAGCCCGCACGTGATATTCCTCGATGGCCAGTCGGCCGGACGCGGCGCGATCCGGGTGACCCACCGCAACCGCCTTGGGACAGCGGCGCGTCACCAGCATGAGTTCATCGGCCCGGCCCTCTTCATCGGCGCGATAACCGCGACTGAGCACGGCCGGCTTGAGGCCGCGGCCCAGCAAACGCTCGCAGAGCCACAGAGTCAAAGGCGTCTTGCCCGTCCCGCCCACGGTGAGATTTCCGACGGAAATCGTGGGAACATCGAGCCACGCCGGAAAGGCCACGTAATCGAACCACGCGTTGCGCAGGCCGGTAACGGCGCGGTAGGGCAGCGCAAGCGCGCCCAACGCAGCCCGCGTCGCCGCGGCCACAGGGCCGCGCGTTCGGCCGGCAATCAAATCCAGGTAACGACGCTCATCCATCTCAAGCAACGCATCAGCCACAGAGGCCACAGAGGGCACAGAGGACACAGAGAACAAGAGGCGGGTCCACCTGTGGCCTGTTCTGAATTCTCCGCAGCCTCTACGACCGCTGCGGTTTAGTTTCTGCTCCTCTGGAGAACAAGCTCGTCAGGGCTTGTTCTTTCCCCACGATTCGTTTGTTCGCAACAGAAGTCAGGTGCCGTGCTGTCGCCCCCAACAACTGACAAAAGGACCACGGACCCAACAACTGACAACTAACAACTGACCACTGACATCCTGCTCAAGCACCTGGGTTGCAGGCGCAGCCCGCGCAGGACCCCATGTGGTTAAAGTAAAAACCTCTGTGTCCTCTGTGCCCTCTGTGGCCAAACCCTCTGTGTCCTCCGAGCTACGCCCAGAAAGCCGCCGCACAGCAGGTCACGCCCGTGCCGTTCGGCGCGTCGATAGCCTGATGATACCGCAGGAGCTCGCCCTCGGCACCATCCAGTGCGACGCGCAGCGCGTAGATGCAGCCGGCGCTGCACACGCGCGTGGCGTTCTCCCGTCCGGCCAGCACGCGGACGAATTCATCCGGCCGGCCGTTAACAATCTCCTCGATGGCCTCGCGATCCTGACGCTCGACTGTGGAAAGAAACGTCGGTTCCAGCTCGCAATCATCCCCGAAACGCCGGCCGACGTGGCTCAAGTCCGCCCCCGCGATAATCAACGTGGGGACGCTGTCGGAACGGATCAGTTCTCCCAGCGCTTCCCCGAAAACGCGCAGATCCACCCCCTGGCCGTCATAGGGTTTCGTTCCTGTCGGTCCGCACGGGTCATGGCAGAGTACGGGCACGATCTGGAAGGCATCTGCTCCGAAGAGGTGTTGAAGCAGCACCACCTGGAGTTCTACCGAGTGCTCGCGGGAATGGTCGAACTCGTGGGCGCACAGGTCGGCACCGCAGCGGGTCTGCAGCGCCTCCAGGAACGCGCGGTCCGTCCGCGTAGTGCCCAGGGGCGTTTGGAAGTCTTTGCTGGTGGCGACCACAGAGGTGCCCCGGCCATAGTGGTTTGTCCCCAGTATGACCACCCGGGGAGCGATGCCGGTGCTGGCCAGCAGGCCGTAGGCGTCCGCATAGCAGGGCTCGCCCCGGGGATAATCCAGGTGCGGGGCGATCAGGCCGGCCAGCCGGCGGTTGCCCTTCCCGACCACGCCGGCCCGGCACTGAGAGATCATGCGGGTGAGCGAGGATCTCAGGTCCGCCACCTGGGCCTCGTAGGCCCGGCGTCGGCCGGCCGTCTCCTTGGTTTCTCCAGCCTGCGAACCCGGAATAGTGCCATCGGCCCCGACCGCGCCCGCATCGATACCGTAGACCTCCAGGTCACGGCACAGCCGGGCCGGTGCGGCCCGATAGTCGTCCACCAGCGACTGATAATGCCGGGCGAAAGTCTCGCTGTCGAGGTACTTGGCCGCGTCAAGCTGACTGATGAGTTCCTCGATCTGCTCGCGGTCGATGGATTGCCCGAACTGCTCGCGGAAGGCCTTCTGAAGCTCATCAGGTCCCTTTTGCCCATCCAGCATGAGGATGAGGAACAGGGCTGCCGGGGAAACGGTAATCGGACCATCCGCAAAGCCGGTGGGGTCGTGCATCAGGATGAGCTGATGGCCGCCATGTTCAATCGGAAAGGCTTCAACCGGTCGTACTCTCGGGTAGGGTTTCATGCCCCATTGTACGCGGAGGATTTGGCATGGGCTGCTCGATCCGCTATGATGAACATCCCTTATGACTGGCTGGGGGTTCAGGAATTGTCGGAGTTTGGGCGAATGTCGCTGATGCGAATGGCCGGCCTGATCGGGTTCTCGGTGGCAGCCACCACCTTCCAGGCCAATGCCCGCCCTGCGCTTCTGGAAACCCCGCAGAACCCTGCCCGCCAGCAGTCGCCTGCCCGTAACACTCAGCCTTATCGGGAGTTAGAACAGCAACGGCCCAAGCGGGAGCTGATCCTGGTCATTGCTCCGCAGACCTCTGCCTGGAGCGATTCGGCTGAGCGTCTCTTGCTCGACGAGTCCAGACCGGGTCCGGATATCGAGCCCATGCTGGTCAGTATCCCGCCGGCAGACTTCGGGCCGACCATGGCCCCGCACGCTCTGGAAAGCGGGGCTGCCGACCGTCCTGTCCAAGCCACCCGTGCCTGGCTGATGGCTCGTTATCCCCACGCGCCTCCCGCGTAATTCAGTAAATGGCGTGTTTCCGTCGCCGTGCGGCATTGCGCCCGCCTCGAAGGCGTAAGCGAGGGCGGGGCATCCGCGGGTCGATAAGACGCCTGACCGTCATTCCCATCGAAAAAGTAATGCGAAAGAGTGCCAACGGAAACTCCGTTAAATATCAACACTTATGACTTCATCGAGGTAACGTAGAGGAACATTCATGGGCGAAAAGAACCTTTGGTCCAAGGTAGGCTTGATTGTCCTCCTGGTGGGACTGTCCATCTGGCAGATCTGGCCCCCGGAGAAGAACCTCAAGCCGGGTATCGACCTGGGCGGCGGCTACAGCGCGCTGTTCGAGATCGACGACACGAATGCGAAGGATGATCCCCATCTAGCTCAAAAGGTGATGGACATCCTCAAGCAGCGAATTGACCCCGGCAGTACCCGTAACCTGGTCTGGCGTCCGGTGGGGCGCAACCGCCTCGAAATCCAGATGCCCCGGGCCCGCGGTGAGACCGGCGCACGTGAGTACCAGGCCGTACGCGACAAGTTGCTGGCCACGAATATCACCGAGGCCGAGGTCCGGGCCGCGCTGGCTCTCGCACCCGAGGCGCGCGACGCCAAGTTTGCGGACCTGGTGCGGGGCATCTCCGCCCGCAAGCCCCTGTTTGAACAGCTCGCCAAGGTTGACGACCAGTATCGGCAGGCCGTCCACCTGGCGGAATCTCAGCCGGCCACAACCCAACCGACCACCAGCACCCGTCCCGATCAGGAGATCGGGGCCATCCTCGACAACCGCGCCGAGATGGTCGACAAGTTGCTGGCCACCAATCTCAGTGTGCCGGCCCTGGTTGATCGCCTCGAACTGGGTAAGCAGAGCAAGTCGCGGGCTGCGGAAATTGAGGCCATCAAGAAAGCTCATCCGGATCTGGCCGGCACCATCGACGAGATGGTCGTAGCCTACGACAAGTGGAGCGAGCGAAAGGGCGTCCTGGAGGACCCCGCCGACCTGCTGCGCCTGCTCAAGGGCGCCGGCGTACTCGAGTTCCGCATCCTGGCCACGCGCGATCCGAGCAACCCGGACATGCTCCAGTCGCCCAAGCCCGAGTACAACGAGCGGGCCCAGAAGTACATCGACCAGCTCGCCAAGCGGGGTCCGCGCCCCGAGGCGGGCGACAAATATGCCTGGTTCAAGATCGCCAAGCCCAGGGAAAACAGTATCAAGGATGCCCCCGGCTATTACGTGCTGGGCGAGTACCTGGGCGTTGACTACGTCCTGGCCCATGCCACCCCGGACATGGGTCTGCTCAATGACAAGTCCTGGTCGCTGGTTGCGGCCAGCCCGGATCGGGATCCCACCACCGGCCGCCTGGCCGTGGCTTTCCAGCTTGATCAACGCGGCGGCGACAAGTTCTCCGAGCTGACCAGCACGAATCTCAAGCGGCCGCTGGCCATCTTCCTGGATGAGGAGGCCATTTCCGCCGCCACCATCCAGAGCAGGATCTCGACGCGCGGCCAGATCACCGGCACCTTCACGCCTCAGGAAGTCAGCTACCTGGTGCAGACCCTCGAGGCCGGTGCGCTGCCCGCCCGGCTCAAAGAGGTGCCCATCCAGGAACGCAACGTCGGTCCCTCGCTGGGTGAGACCAACATCCGCAAGGGTCTGACCGCCGTCACCGTCTCGATTCTGGCGGTCATCGCCTTCCTGGCCATCTACTACACCTACAACGGCGCCATCGCAGACATTGCCCTGCTGATGAACCTGATCATCACCCTGGGCATCATGTGCTTCATCGGAGCGACCTTTACCCTGCCGGGCATCGCGGGTTTGATCCTGAGCTTGGGTATGTCGGTTGACGCCAACGTGCTCATCTACGAGCGCATGCGCGAGGAACTTCAGCGCGGCGTCTCCGTCCGCATGGCCGTCAAGCTGGGCTATGAGCGGGCGTTCTCCGCCATTTTCGACGGTAATGTCACGGCGATCATCACCGCGGCCATCCTCTACTGGATCGGCAGCGAAGAGATCAAGGGCTTCGGTCTGACCCTGGGCATCGCCCTGGCCATCAGCATGTTCACGGCCCTGTTCGTGACCCGCCAGTACTACTACGTCATGATCCCGCAGACGCTGAATCGGGACGAGACGAAGAAGGCCTGGCTGCTTCCGGCCATTCTGATCTTGATCGCCTCGGTCATGCTGGCCCTCGGCTGGGTCATTAACCGGTCGGCCCTGGATCAGTCCAACGCGTTCGCGCTGGGCCAGTTCCTGGGCGTCATCGGTCTGACCGCGGCCGTGATCCTGGCCAGCATGTGGGGTTTCCGGGCCCTCTACCGGTTGGCCGGCCACCAGAAGGCCAATCGCCTGCCCATGTTGCAGCTCATGTCCACGCCCAATCTCGACTGGATGAAGCACTACAAGAAGTACTGGACTGGTTCGGCCGTGGTCATTCTTGCGGGTCTCATCTTCATGGCCGGCGTCTGGAAGGAAGTCCTGGATATTGAGTTCGTCGGCGGTACCAACGTGCAGGTCGAGTTGAAGGACCAGTACAAGGGTCTGAGCGACGAGGATGTCCGGCAGCAGATCGTCGCGGACAAGGAAACGTCCGTCGTAAGCTGGTTGCGCAACGCGGCCGACCAGTTGCGCAAGGCCGAAGTGAAGCCCGCGGGCGAGGCCCGGTACATCGTCTCGATCCCCGATGGCTCCCTGAGCCAGAATCAATTGCAGGCCCTGCTCTCCGCCCGGCTGTTCAGCGGACAGAAGGGCGATCCGACCGTGGAGCGCAGCGGCATCGTGCCGGTCCAGGATGGTGGCGTGGCCGTCCAGTTTCTGCGGACCGGCCAGGTGCCCGACCAGGCCGCTTTTGAAAAACTGGTGCGCGAAGGCACGGCCGAGTATGCCGAGGCCGCCGCGCGGCGCATGAGGGATGCCCGGATCCAGAGTGTGCAGGAGAGCGGTACGACCGCCTTCGACATCATCACCACGGAGACGGCCCGCACGCTGGTCGGGGAGGCCCTCATGGCCTCCTCGCTGGGGGAGATGCTGGAGGTGAAGCACTCCATCGAGGCCGCCCTGGTCACCGACCCCGAGCGGGCCCCGGACGGCGTGTTCCCGGTGAGCCGCGACGACAACGTACTCGCCGACGTGATCGGCGGTAACTCGCAGGCCGACATCTCGGCCTACAAGGGCGGCCTGGTGCTGGTCTTTGACCGGCTGGATCCCCCGGCCACCATCGAGGACGTCAGGGAACGCCTCAAGCAGATGCGCATGCAGCCGGACTTCGAGGCCACGGGATGGCGCAGCTCGGAGGTGTTCGGTCTTGAAGCCGCCGGCACGGTTACCGTGAAAAAAGACGGCAGGCAAGAGGAGGTTCCCACATACTCGAAGCTGGCGATCGCGGTGGTGGACACGAACCTGATCTACGCGCCGGACGGGTCGAATGAGACCTGGCAGGCCGAAGTGGCCGGGCGCGAAAAGGCCCTGGCTCAGGCGGCTCTGGGTTCGAGCCAGTCCCTCCAGCGCGTGACCACCTTCCTCCCGCAGGTGGCCTCCGAGGCCGCCCAGAAGGCGATCATTGCGTCGGTGCTGTCCTTCATCGCCCTGATCGTGTACCTGTGGATTCGGTTCGGTTCGTTGGAGTTCGGCGTGGCCGGCATCATCGCCCTGTACCATGACGCGGCGATTTCGCTCGCCGCCCTGATGGCCTGCCATTACATTCACGATACCTGGCTGGGCAACCTGCTGATGCTGAGCGACTTCAAGTTCGATCTCACCATCCTGGCTGCCGTGTTGACCATCGTGGGTTACCAGATCAACGACACCATCGTGATTTTCGACCGCATCCGCGAAAACCGCGGGCGGTTGGGCACCATCTCACCGCAACTGATCAACGATTCGTTGAACCAGACGCTGTCGAGAACCGTGCTGCTCGTCTCGATCGTGCTCATGACCCTGTTGATCATGTACGTTCTGGGCGGCGAGGGTATTCACGGCTTCGCCTTCATCATGATCGTCGGCTCGATCAGCGGTACCTACACCACGCTGTGTATCGCCACGCCGATGCTCATGCATCCGCGGGCCATGTGGATTACGGCCATCGCCATTGCGGTCCTCACCACCCTGGCGCTCACCTGGCAGATCGAGAGCGATGTGCTGCGGTGGTCCCTGGTTCTGGTGGTGGCCGCCCTGGGCGGCCTGGGCGCATACCGCCAGCTCGCCGCCGCCCGCCAGGAGCAGACCGGGCCAGCGCCCGCCCGCCGACCGGCAACGGCGTAGTAATTGCGGCTCTCAGTCGGGGGCCCCGCCTTCCAGGGTGGGGCAGGATGGGTGCGAGATTCCTTTCTCGCACCTCCCCCGGGTGGGAATTCCTTCCCGCAAGATCCGCTTGAAAGAAAACGGGCGGCGAGGTCCGAAAGGATCTCGCCGCCCGTTTCTTGTGGTTGAGATTGGTTGGGGATGGTGATCAGCCGTTGCCAACCCCCAGCCTGGGCCTTATCGACGCCGGCACCCGCACCGGCCGTTGCTGGAGATGTGCTTCCGCAGATATTTCAACCCGCTGCGGGCCAGATCATCGCCGTCCTTGGCCAGCGGGCGCCAGATGGCCGCCGCCGCGGCCAGCTCCTTGATGGCCGGCACGAAGCTCTCGATGGTGCAGTAGCCCTTGTAACCCATGCTCTTGAGCGTCTTCATGGTCGCGTCCCAGGGCACGTGACCCGTGCCGGGGATCCCGCGGTCGTTTTCGCAGGTGTGGACGTGGAACAGGTACTTGCCGCATTTCTTGAGGGCCGCGACGGGATCTTTTTCCTCGATATTCGCGTGGAAGGTGTCGTAGAGAATGCCCAGGTGCGAACTGCTCACCTCTTTGCAGAGCCGCACGGCGTCTTCGCAGATGTTGAGGAAGTAGGTCTCGAAGCGGTTGATGGGCTCCACGGCCAGCCGGATGTCGAGCTCTTCGGCCCGGTCGGCCAGCTTCCGGAGGCTCTTGACCGCGTTCTTCCATTCCGCCTCGTTCCGGGCCCGGCCGACCAGTTCGCCCACCGGCGAGTACAGCGGACCGGCGATGGCCTCCACGCCCAGCTCCTTGCTGATGTCCAGCGTGGCCAGCATGTGGTCCATCGCGGCCTTGCGCTTCGACGCATTGGTGCTGATCAGCGACATGCCGGCGGGAATCACCGAGCAGGCCGTCACGCCCAAGCCGCTGTCGGCCAGGGCCTTCTTCGTGCTGCGCACGTCCACGGCGGACAAGTTGAACAACGGCAATTCCACGCTGTCAAAACCGATCTTCCGAACCTTCTCGATCAGGGGAATGTCCTTCCTGGAGAAAGATCCGGTCCACAGCATCAGGTTGACACCCGTCTTCATAAAAGCACCTCGCATCGAGTGAAAGCAACTGGTTGTTACGCGACGTAACGTCGGGCCGTATGCTAACCCAGTCCGCTGAGTTTCGCCAAGGCGACCGCCTGCGCCCCGGGGCAACGGACTGTCGTATCAGGCCGGTTCCCGCCGATCTGGCCTCGGCAAGCGGGGGCATCCGCAGCGGCTCCACGGTGGGGTGTGGCAATTCTTTGTGGCCCGGTGACGCGGGGTCCCGGAGGGCGTGCATCTTGCACGCCTTTGAGGCGGGCAGGATGCCCGCCCCCCTGATGCGCCTGCCCGCTTCACCATAATCTTTCGATAGACCCCCGCAGCGGGCGGCCGCCGGGTGATCCTTGCGGAGGAGCGCCCCAGAGGTCAAAATGGCCGAATCTCTCACACCGTTGAAAGGAGAATGACAGCCGTGGATCGATTGAAGACTGCGTGGTTCGGACTACTGTTGGCTCTTCTCGCCGGGACCGGCTGCGCGACCGCCCCGCGCGGATCCCAGACCGCGACCTTCACCCTCTGGCAACTGCCCAACCAGACCCATTCGCAAATCATGTCCTACGTGATCCGGACCGCGCACGGGCGCATCATTGTCATCGACGGCGGCACCACCGGGGACGGCCCCTACCTCAAGGGCTTCCTCGCCGCGCTGGGCGGCGTTGTCGATACCTGGATCATGTCCCACGCCCACGATGACCATTTCGGGGCGCTCACCGCCATCCTGGCCACGCCGGACGCCCCGGCCATCGGCCGGATGTACGCCTCCCTGCCGGACATGGACTGGCTACGAAAATACGGCTACGAGCAGGACATCAAACCTTATGAGCAGTTCCTGGCGGCCGTCGACAAGGCCGGACTGAAGGTGGTCGAGGCCAAGGTCGGCGACACGTTTGAGATCGACGGCGTGCGCACGGAGGTGTTCGGCGTGCGGAACCCGGAGATCACTAAGAACGCGATCAACAACTCCAGCATGGTCTGGCGGATGTGGGACGAGCGGAAATCGGTGCTCTTCCTGGGCGACCTGGGTGAAGAGGGCGGCTGTAAGCTGCTGGCCTCGCCCTACGCAAACCGCCTGCGCGCCGATTACGTGCAGATGGCCCACCACGGACAGAACGGTGTGGATGAGGACGTCTACCGCGCCATCCAGCCGCGCTACTGCCTGTGGCCGACCCCGCTGTGGCTGTGGGACAACGACAAGGGCCAGGGCAAAGGCTCCGGCCCCTGGAAGACCCTCGAAGTGCGGGCCTGGCTGGACAAGCTGCCCATCGAACGCCACTACGTCATGACCGAAGGCCTGTGCCGGATTGATTAGGCGCGGGGCGACGGGAAGGGATGAGCTGCCTCAGCCAGCCGGCTGAGGCACTCCTCCTGTCGGGCCAGGTTTTGGCGCGGGGGCTTCGTTTGTCTTGGCGCGGTTTATGCCCTCGACCTTGCCCACCAGACGATCGCCAGGCGGATAGGCATGAGTGACAACGGCATTCTTCGTAACGCGCGAAATGCACGATAACATGTCGTCTGTTATCGTGCAGGTTTTCCGTTAGCGATGAAAATTGAAGACAGAACTTCGCCAGCTTGAGTGAACCGGGCCAACCCGTCCATACTCCTGGCGAGCCTGCTCCCATCAGCGTTCATCCGCGTCCATCTGTGGTTGATCCTCTTCGCGTTCTTGGCGTCTTGGCGGTTCGAATAACGAAAGGAAATCCGACCCGAACCGCGAAAAAACAACGAGGCGAAGCCGAGCCTCCGACTCTCCATCTCTCCAACTTTCCATCTCTCAGCCTTCCTTAATCCCCGGCCTTGCCGGCCAGGGCCTCCCTCGGATAAAAGGGCACAGCAGGTTGTGGTCAGCCAGTCCCCTCGCGGGATCCGAAGGTCCCGCTGAATGCAGCGCGGAATGGCTGCGGGCCCGGATCGGATAGCAGGGGGGACATCCTGCCGGCCTGAAAGTGAGAAGTGAGACGTGAGAAGTGAGAAAGGCTCGGCGGTCTATCGTGCCCGCTGGATCATCCCCGTGGCCGGACCACCGATCGAGAATGGCCGGCTGGAGGTCGTGGATGGTTGCATTGCCTCTGTGCAGCGCGCCTCCGGTCCCGGCGGCGACGCGCTCGATCTGGGTGATGTCGCGGTGCTGCCCGGCCTGGTCAACGCCCACACGCACCTCCAGCTCACCTTCTGTCGGGGCAGGGTGCCATATCGCGGAAGCTTTACGCAATGGATTCGTGACCTGGCCTCACCTGCCCGCCAGGACCTGCCGGGCTCGCCGGAGACGGCCATAGAAGCGGGTCTCCGGGAATCACTCCAGGCGGGCGTGGTGGCCGTGGCGGACATCGGGCACGGCCGGGCGGCGGCGGAGTGCTGGCGCCGGGCCCCCCTGGCCGTGATCGGCTTCCATGAGGTCCTGGGAATCGGTCCCCGCGCCCGGCAGGATCACGAGCGGTCCTTCGAGGCGGCCGCGCGAGTCTGTGAAAAGGCTTCCTCGACGCCCGCTCCGCCGACGTTCGGGATCGGCCTTTCCCCACATGCTCCCTACAGCACAGATCCGGCCGTGTACCGGCAGGCCATCGCGTTTTGCCGCCGGACGGGCCGGCCGATCTGCACGCACCTGGCCGAGACCAGCGAAGAGTGGCAATTCCTGGCAGATGCCACCGGTCCGTTCCGGGAGCTGCTGGAGGAGTGGGGCCTGTGGGACGGTTCCTTCGAGTCGCCGGGCTGCTCGCCGGTAAGCTACGCCCACCGACTGGGTCTGCTGGCCTGCCGGCCGCTGCTGGCCCACGTAAACTATGCAAGCGATGAGGATCTCGATCTGCTGGCCGGCAGCGGCGCGAGCGTGGCTTACTGTCCGCGCACGCACCGGTTTTTCGAGCACCAGCCGCACCGTTATGCGGAGATGCTTCGCCGGGGCATCAACGTGTGCATCGGCACTGACTCCCTGGCCAGCAACGAAACGCTCTCGGTCCTCGACGAGCTGCGCTTCCTGCGCCGTGAAGATCGGCATCTCTCCGACGAACAGTTGTTGACGATGGCGACCCTCGCGGGCGCAAAGGCCCTCGGCCTGGAGGATCGAATCGGATCGTTATCCCCGGGCAAGCGGGCGGATTTTGTCGTGGTGCCCCTGGACAATCCGGCCACTCGCGAGCCGTTGGCGGACGTGCTGACCAGCACGCGCGTTCCCTCGCCGGCCCCATGACACGCGCGCTTGTGATCGAAGTGGCCGGCGAATCCCGGCTTCGGGCGCCTCACCTGCTGAGAAAGCGATCCCGCCCGGCTGCGAGATGGCGTGCATATAAAACAACAGGGCATCGACTTCCCGCGAGGGGTAAGCCGGTACCCTGTCATCACGCCGGGTTGTTGTTTGTCCGGCCCTGTTCCGGCGCGTATTGCCTTAAGGTCTGGCGAACCGATTACTGATTCGTTTCCGGCTCTGTCTCGTATTGCGGAGTACCGCTCTCGATCTCCCGCTCGCCGTTCAGGCCCCTGAGGCCGCGGTTCTGCTGATCGATACGAGATCCGGGCTGGTCATAATCCTCTCCCCTCATTCTTTCCTTCATCCCTTCTTTCATGTCGTCGCGATAGGAGCGCTGCTGATAGCGACGCTGCTCGATGGATTCCTTCTCCCGGTACTGGTCCGGTCGATCCGACCGCTCCCGGAATCTCTCCCGTTCCCGTTCCAGGGGACGGCCCTCATACTCGCCTTCCGGGCCGACCGGTCGGCCGCGAAGCCGGCCGCGGAATGACTCGTCACCCAGTTGCAGCGGCCCTTGGGCCTCATAGTTCTCCAGCATCACGTACTGACCATCCGCCGTGGTCAATTCATCGGCGATCAGGGCCTGCTGGCCGTTGATGCAGCCGTTGCGGGCCACGAAGCTGATCTGGTCACCGTTGCGGAAAGTGTGGTCAGACAGATGCTGTGCGGGGCCCAGGTCCACCACCAGGGTCGAGTCCTGGCCCTCCAGTCGGACGCTGGCCAGCAGGTGGGCATGGTCGTGGCCTGAGAACCAGGCCTCGCGCGTGCTCACGACCTCTCCGCTGTATTGCTGCCCGCCCATTTCGCGCAACGGGCCCTGACCGGCACGGGCGAACGGCTCGAAATCGACATCGATGTTGATCCATTCTCCGTCATGCTGGACGCGGTGGGCGATGACCAGCGGGCGCTCACGGAACGGGCTGCGGCGGCCCATCACCGAGATCCGCGCACCTTCGCGGAGGCGGTTCAAGGCCTCGGCCAGCCGGTCCCTGCGTCCGAGATCCACCTGGATCTGACGATTGTCAGAAGTCTCCAGGTTGAGCACCAGGTGCTCCTCGTCGTATACGTTCATCGGCGTGACGCTGAGCACTCGGCCCTCGATGCGTTCATGCTGACGCCAGCCCCGCCTGGCGGCCATGCTCTCGGCACGTTCTCTCCAGCGACCTTCCGCGCCGCGGCGTTCCTCCTGGTCCCCGCGCGTCATGGCTCTCTCGCGCAAGATGGTGCGGCGCTCTTCGCGCCAGGTCTGGTCGCCGCGTTCCGTGCCGCGCGCTCCGGCCGCGCGAAGACGATCGGCTTCTTCCGACGAAACGTAATCGAAACTGTCGAACCGGCCGTCGTCGTCGTAGTCAAAGCCGATACGGACCCAGCCCGACTCTTTCTGCTCGCCGGTCTCGCCGGGGCCGATGGGGTGGCCTCTTACCCCGCTCGGGCGCGTCGCGGCTTTGCCCAGGTCCGTGCGCGTGCGCCCGGGCTTGCCGTAGGGCTCGTCCAACTGGCCCGATGGACGGGTTTCAGGGACATTGCCCTCCCTGACAGCCCGATCAAACCGGTCAAGGTCTGCCTCGTCGCCGCTCGTATTTTGAGCCTGCGCCGAGAACGCTAGCCCCAGGACCGCGGCCGTACAGACCGCCTGCCTGAGGATTCTGCCTGTTTTCATGCCTTGCATTGTGTACTCCTCCCTTGCCAAAAGACACCCATACGCTAAGAGGATACAATGCCCCGATGAGACGGAAGTCAAACTCATCCATAGACTTAAGCGCTCTTAAGCACGCGGCGCTCAACGCCTCTGCGCGATTGTAAAACAACCCAGAGCGGCGGCTTATGGAGTCTGTGGATTCGACCGGATGACCGAAACAAAGAACGTGCGTCATCCGCCCGCGCGATCGCGTGCTGCCTCGGCGGTCGCGGGACAACGCAGGGCCGGCCCCTACCTGGGCCATTGTGCGGGTAACTCAGCCGTGGAGGGGCGTCAACGTTGTTGATCGCTTGAATCTTCGCGCCCCCGCCGCGATGCGCTCACTCGCCCGCGTCCACCTCCAGGTCGGGCTGGGGCGCGTCTCCCAGGAGCCGGTTGGTGGCCAGGAAGGCCTTCATCCTCATCTCCGGCGTGATGTGGGCGGCGGCGACGGCCAGGGCGGCCACGACCGCGGCCAGGTCATCGCTGTAACCCGCGCCCGGCAGGAGGTCGGGAATGGCATCCAGAGGGAAAATGAGGTAGCCCAGGGCGCCGAGAATGGTCAGTCTGACCCGGGGCGGAAGGTCGCGGCTCTGGAGCACGTAATACAGCTCGAGTGCTTTCTGCACCAGCGACCGGCCGATCCGCCTGGAATGACGGCGCAGCTTCTTCCAAAAAGAGGTATCCGCGTAGTGAACGGCATGATATTCGCCAGCCTGGCCTTCCGTGCTCATAGGGACTCCCCGGACAATCGCATCCGTGTGGTGGAGAAGACACATACGAAACAGTATAGCGGATTCCCACATGTCTGTTTCGAATTTCACCGGCTTGCTTCCCTGGCCATCATGGATCCTGGCGCAAGGCTTCCGCGCCGGCCGCTTCCTCTGTGTGGCGGCCAGGCTCAGTACGGGCCGTTTCCGGCGTAGCGGCCGGGCTCTGTACCGGCCGTTCCCCGGACAGAACGCCAACTCCCCATTCGGATTCATAAAGGCGGGCAAGATGCCCGCCCTCCGGGCTCAAGCAGGCGGGCAGGGATGCCCGCCCCCCCGGGATTGGCGAGACACCGGGGGTCGCTTGGCGCAGCCTCTGGAGGGACGTCATATCCGTACGCGCGTGGCGGTGGCCGTAGCGCTCCGCCGGGAGCGCACAGTCGGGGGAGTATGATACTGTGCCAATGCATATACTTACCTCAGATCGGAGGATAGCCATGCCTGACAGGACCAGCCGTGAGATTCGTTTGAAATCCCGCCCGACGGGGATGCCCGCGCCGGAGCATTTCGAACTGGTTGAGGTACCGGTGCCGTCTCCTGAGGAAGGGCAGATCCTCGTCCGCAATCTGTGGATGTCCGTAGACCCGTACATGCGCGGGCGGATGAAGGCCGGCCGTGGGAGCTACGTTGAGCCGTTCGAGGTCGGCCAGACGCTGGAAGGCGGCGCGATCGGCGAAGTGGTCGAATCGCGAAACCCGGCATTCAAGCCGGGCGATCATGTCCTCAGCATGATGGGCTGGCGCGACTGGTGGGTCTCTGACGGGACGGGCGTAACCCGGATTGAGCCGGCGGCGCCGCTTCAATCTTACCTGGGCGTGCTGGGCATGCCGGGTTTGACCGCCTACGCGGGGCTGCTGCGGGTCGCGGAGTTCAAGTCGGGGGAGACGCTGTTTGTCTCCGGCGCGGCCGGCGCGGTGGGATCGGTGGTCTGCCAGCTCGGCAAGATCAAGGGTGGCCGGGTCATTGCCAGCGCGGGATCGGATGAAAAGATCGCCTGGCTCCGCGAGGAGGCCGGCGTGGATTACGCCTTCAACTACAAGCGGACCGACAACCTTCTCGCCGAACTCCGGCGGGCCGCACCGGACGGGCTGGACGTCTACTTCGATAACGTGGGCGGCGATCATCTCGATGCCGCCCTGCGGCACATGAAGGTCTTTGGCCGGATCCCGGTCTGCGGCATGATCTCCCGCTACAACGCGGAGACGCCTCCGCCCGGCCCCGCGAACCTGTTCATGGTGATCGTTCGCCGGGTTCGCCTGCAGGGCTTCCTGGTGCATGACCATAAGGACCTGCTCCCGCAGTTCCGCGCGGATATGACGCGGTGGATCGCGGAGGGCCGGATGAAGTGGCGTGAGACGATCATCGAAGGCCTGGAGAACGCCCCCAGGGCCTTCATCGGCCTGTTCCATGGCGAGAACATCGGCAAAATGCTCGTGCGAATTGCGCCGGCATAAGGCAGGTCAGCAGACCTGGCGCATCTCAACAGTCGCGTCGGGACCGGGTACACGGCCGGCGTGCCTGTCCCCGGTTGCGACCGCATCAGGCGTCCAGAGCTGGCCTATCTCCCGGCAGATGATTCGATCCTCGCTACGCCCGGCGGCAGCGAGCAAGCGCTCCAGGGGCTCGTGTATCGGTTCGTGACTGAGCCGGAACGTGCTGTGATGCATGGGCAGCATGAAGTCCGCCCGCACGTGATCGGCCATGGCCCAAGCTTGCTCGGGCGTGGCATGGGCGGCGATGTAGGGGTCGTATGCGCCGATGCCCAGAACGGCCAGGTCCACGCGGCCCACGTCCTTGAAGTGCAGCCCCCAGGCGGTGTCGCCGCCGTAGAGTATCCGGCGTCCTTCCGCCTCCAAAAGGAAGGCCGCATAGCCGCGATGATGATCGATGAAGGTTCGCGCCCCCCAGTGCCGGACCGGCCAGCCGGTCACACACAGGCCTCCCACCAGGACACGCTGGCCCCAACGGACTTCGGTGACGCTGTGGAAACCCAGGTCGCGGATGAGGTCGCTGTTGTGCTCCGACGTGACCACCGGCACGCGCTTGGGCAGCCGGCTGAGCGTGGGACGGTCGAGGTGGTCGAAGTGAGCATGGGAAACCAGCACGAGATCCAGGCGGGGCAGCTCGTGAAGGCTCAACGCGGGCTTGACCAGCCGTTGCGGTCCCCCGGTCAACAGGCCCAGGCCGATTCCCACCCGGTTTGAAAAAACGGGGTCGGCCAGCACGGTTCGGCCGCCGATGCGCAGCAGCACGGTCGCGTGCCCGATCCACAGGGCGGCCAGCTCCTGCCGTTCCCATCCGCTCAGCTCGGGCCGTCGGGGAGCGGGTGGTGGCGGATTGATGGCATCCAGCAGCCGTGTGCCACCGCGGCCCTTCCCGAGCCATTCCGCCAGACGCAGCATGGTCGGCCGAGTCTTGGCCCAATCGCTGTAATCTCGCCAGCTCACTTCCAGACACCCTCCCAACAAGAGGCGCCGACAAACGAGACGATTATAGGCGGGGGCGGATTGCAGTATGGAAGCAAAAAGAGCAGGCCAGAAGCCGCGAGGCCGTGCGGGGGACGCGGACCAACCCGCACGGCCATCCTGTCAAAGCGGCCATGATGATATTTCGTCCCCGGCAAAGTCCAGTCAACTATTTTACTCCACTTCCGGGCTCCGTATGATCAAGGTCGACAAGGACCGCTCATGACTCACGAAAGCATCCAGCCTGTGGACGAACGATACATGCGCCAGGCCATCCGGGAGGCCGAGTCGGCCTGCGAGGCCGGCGACGTGCCCGTAGGGGCCGTCATTGTCCACGAGGGGCGAATTATCGGACGTGGCTACAACCAGCGCGAGTTGATGCAGGATCCCACCGCCCACGCGGAGATGATCGCCCTGACGGCCGCGGCCTCCGCCCTGAATTCCTGGCGGCTCTCCGGCTGCACCTTGTACGTGACCCTGGAGCCCTGCAGCATGTGCGCTGGGGCCCTGGTGTTGGCCCGGATCGACCGGCTGGTCTATGGGGCCACCGACCCCAAAGCAGGCGCGTGCGGCTCGGTTTACAACCTCGTTGAGGACAAGCGGCTCAACCACCGCGTGCAGGTCGAGCGGGGCGTGCTGGAGCAGGAGTGCGCCGCTCTGCTGCGAGCGTTCTTCGCCCAGCAGCGCGCGAAAGGGAAGAAGTGATGACCTCTGGCCAGATCAACGAAGCAGCCGGGCAGCATCTGGCCCGCCGGCGGGTGTGGGAGAGCAAGTATGCCATCCGCGCCTGTTATCGCGGCTGGTTCGAGCGGCTCCGTCCGTTCATTGCGCCCGGGCGAAGCCTCGAAATCGGCGCCGGCAGCGGCCACTTCAAGACCCTCTGGCCGGAGCTGATCGAATCCGACGTTGTCACGACGCCCTATGTGGACCTCGTGGCGGACGGCATGCGCTTGCCGATCGCGGCGGAGAGTCTGGGCAACCTTCTCGTGGTCGATTTGCTGCACCACCTCCGCGACCCGCACCTGTTCTTCGATGAGGCCGTTCGCGTGCTGCGACCCGGCGGGCGGGTATTGGCGATCGAGCCGTACATCACGCCGTTGTCGTGGCTGGGATACCGCCTGCGGCACCACGAGGACATCTACTTCGGCGGATACCATCGCTGCGCGGCCAAGGATGATCCGTGGGCCGGCAATCTCGCATTGCCCAACCTGCTGTTTGCCCGGGAGGCAGCCGACTGGCCGGCGCGTCATCCCGAGCTGAGGATCATTCATCGGCAATGCTTCAGCCTCTTTGACTTCCAGCTCGCCGGAGGCTTCAAGCCGTATGCGTTCATTTCCAACGCGCGGTTATACGACTGGGTGTTGGCCGTGGACCGCCGGTTGGATTGGATCGCGGCGCTGGCGGGTTTCCGGATCTTCTGCGTCATTGAGCGAGTTGGCGGATCAGGGCGATGATCTCCGCGTTGACCGGGGGCATGGGCAGACGCTCCAGCTCGCTGACGGCGGCCCAGCGGACCTCCTCAACCGCCGGATCGCACGCTTGGGGCTCATCGCCGGCCGCTCGACAGTGAACCAAATGCAGAATGACTTCACGCCCGCCATGTGCGGTTCGGAGCACTCCCACGACTGCCACCGGCGCCACAACCAGTCCGGTTTCCTCCTGGACCTCGCGAACGGCCGCCTGCTGGGGTGTTTCCCCTGGTGCCAGCTTGCCGCCGGGGAATTCCCACAGGCCGGCGAAAATCCGTCCGCTGGCCCGCCGGCTGATCAACCAGCCGTGCTGGCTACTCACCAAGGCCAATGCCACGTGCAGCGGTTCGTTCATGCTAAGTTCAAGATCACAAACGGATTAGGGGGTATGAGGAAGCGGCCACCTTCCGGGCCGGGGCGGGTTGTGAGTTTTTTATTACGAAGTGCTCCGTTTTTAGCCTGCAAGGAACTGTTCGGAGCCTGTGAGTTTTGGTTGGAATGCCAACCCCTGATGGCCGCGTCACTTGCGTTCGTGCGGGGCACGAGCGGCGGCTGCCTGGTTTGTAAGTCATTGAAAATAAGATAGTTAAGTTTTTTATCGCCGAGCCCTCGATTCGCCGATGGATTGATTGACACGGCCTTTGAGCGCGCGTTATAGTCAGTGGAGTTCGAGGGGGGCGTTTGGTAATGAGCTGACCAGGCGCATGAACAACGCATCTTCCCGATTCTCGGCTGTTTTAGCCGTGGCGCACTTCCGGGATGGGACCTGACAGTCCTGGCCCGGAAGTTTTTTATTGATCCAGCCATCACAGCGTCCCGCGGGCGCGGCCTCACCCGATGCGTATCACGATCTTCCCGAAGTGTTCGCCGCTCTCCATGTAGCGCAGCGCGTCATGGACCTGGTCGAACGCGAACACCCGATCCACGACCGGCAGCATCTTGTGCAGGGCGATGGCCTTGTTCATTGATTCGAACATGGCCCGGCTGCCGACGAAGATGCCCTGCACACGGGCGTGTTTCATCAGCAGGGGAATGGGATTGAACGCGCCCGCGCCGGTGAGCACGCCGATGAGGCTGATGTGACCGCCCATGCGAACCGCCTGCAGGGATTGCGGCAGCGTCCCGGCTCCGCCGAGTTCGATCACGTGGTCCACGCCCCGTCCATGGGTCCGTTCGAGCACCTGCTGGTGCCACTCGGGCGTTTTCTTGTAGTTGATGCCCACGGCGGCGCCCATGCCTTCGGCGCGCAGCAGTTTCGCATCGCTGCTGGAGGTGATGATGACCCGGGCGCCCATGAGCCGGGCGAACTGCAGGGCGAACAACGACACGCCACCGGTGCCCAGGGTGAGAACGGTATCGCCCGGCTTGACCGAGCCGCTGACGGCCAGGGCGTTCCAGGCGGTGACGGCCGCACAGGGCAGCGTGGCGGCCTGCTCATCGGTGAGATGCTCGGGCACGTGCACCAGCCCATCCTCGTGCAGGGTCACATATTCGGCCAGCACGCCGTCGATCTCGCCGCCCAGAGCGGTGCCGGTCTTCTCAATCGTCGGCTCGCCGTCGATCCAGCCCTGCATGAAGATGCCGGCCACGCGATCACCGCGTTTGACCCGCGTGACCTCGGGTCCGACCTCCACCACCTCTCCCACGCCGTCCGAGAGCGGAATGCGCGGCAGGGGGATGTTGGGGTTGTAGATGCCCTTGGCGATCATCAAGTCACGGAAATTCAGCGAGACCGCCTGCATGCGAATCAGGGCCTCCCTTGGACCGGGCCGGGGCTTTGGCCGTTCGGCCGGCCGGATGGCGTCGATTCCGCTGAAGCTCTTCTGGATCTCGTAGACTTTCATCACCGCAATCTCCTTGTCTCAGAATGCATACTCACTGTAGCAGCCCTAAGTCAAGCTGCAGCGGATGCAGACGGTATTTTTGACCTCCGAGGTAATATTGGAATATCGCGACGTCCCACGCGTTCTGACCTGTATGGTACTGGTAGGCAAGGGCATAACCATGGAACACGGTTTGGGTGATGAACGGGCGGTATCTCGCCGTGCGGCGCTGAAACGGGGCTTGCTGGGGGCGGCCGGGCTGGCGCTGGTGCAGACCCACAGCGCCCCGTCCCGAGCGGCCGACGGACCTTCTCCGGCCAGGCGTGGGAGTACTGCCACGCGGCCTGCACTGGGAAGAACGGCCAAGGCCAGGTCCGTGATTCAGATCTGGATGTGGGGCGGGCCCTCGCATCTGGAAACCTTTGATCCCAAGCCGGAGGCCGGGCAAGCCTATTGTGGGCCGTTGGACAAGCCCGTTGAGACCAATGTGAAGGGCATCCGTATCTGCCAACTGCTGCCGCTACTGGCCCGGCAGGCCGACAAGTACGCCCTCATCCGCAGCATGACCCACGGGGTCAACGCCCATGAGACGGCCTCCTACCTGGTCCAGACCGGACAGAAGCCCGGCCGGCTGGTTTATCCTTCGGTGGGGGCGGTGGTGTCGCTGTTCAAGGGGGTGGATCATGGCTACCAGGGGCTCGTTCCGCCTTACGTGGTGTTGACTGAGCTGCAGGGGCGGTTCTCCGAGGCGGGTTTCCTGGGGCCGAAGTATAAGCCCTTCGCCACCGGGGGCGACCCGGCTAAGCAGCCCTTTGCCGTGGAAGGCATCGTGGCCGAGGGCATCTCCGACGAGCGGCAGAAACGGCGGCGCGAGCTGCTCGTCGGGCTGGATACGCTCGGTCGGGCCATGCCGACGGATGCGAATTTCCAGCGGTTCGATGCCTGCGGAGAGGCCGCTTACGAGATGATGTTCGGCGAGGCCCGCAAGCTCTTCGACCTCTCGGCCGAGAAAGAAGAGCTTCGCAAGCGCTATGGGCTGAATACCTTCGGGCAGTCGTGCCTGATGGCCCGGCGGCTGGTGGAGCGGGGTGTGCCCTACGTCACCATCAACTACAAGGGCTGGGACACCCACAAGCAGCATTTTCAGATCATGAATCGCAAGCTGCCGGAACTGGACGCCGGCCTGGCCACGTTGCTGCAGGATCTTGCCGATCGCGGCTTGCTGGAGAGCACCATCGTGTGGTGGGGCGGCGAGTTTGGCCGGACGCCCCGGGTTCAGTGGGAGCCGCCGTGGAACGGCGGGCGTGGGCATTGGGGCAACGTATTCTGTTCGCTGGTGGCCGGCGGGGGCTTCAAGGGCGGACAGGTGGTGGGGGCCTCGGACCGGAAGGGCGAGGATGTGGCCGACCGCCCGGTGGCCCCGCAGGATCTGATCGGCAGCATTTATGAATTGTTGGGGATCGATCCGGACGGCCCTCTGCCCAACCCGAGAGGTATGGATGTGAAGGTCCTGGAAGCGAATCTGCAAGGCGTGCGGAGCGGCGGACGGCTTAGGGAGATTATGTGAAGGCCGGGGGTGTGGAGCGTGGATGGCTCAGGGAGATCATGTGAAGGCTGGGAGGCAGCGGTGGTTGGGAAGGGTGAAGGGGTGGGGCGGAGAAGGTGTGAAGGTGAGAAAGTGCGAAAGTGTGAAAGTGCGAAAGTAGGCGGCGCGAAAGTCAGAAGGTGAGAAAATGCAAAGGTGGGGCCGTGGGAAGGTGAGAACGGGATGAGTTTGATGGTGGAGCGCCAAATGTGGAGTGTCGAAGAACGGAGCTTCGCCGCGATCCGCGATCGACCATCAGCGACATGGAGGCGGTATGCCCTCAGCCGCCGGGTTTCGCCTGCGCAAACCTTCTCCTGCGGGATTTCACCTGCCCAAGCGCTCCCATGCAGGATTTTGCCTGCACAAGCCCTCCCCTGCCGGGCTTGGGCTGTCCGCGCTCACCATCACCAGGCTTGGCCTGCCTATGCCTCCAGTTACCAAGTTTCGCCTGTGTATGCCCTCCCTTGTCAGTCTTCGCCTGCCCATGCCCTCTACCGTGGGGCTTGGGCTGCTTACGCCCTCTGCCGGAGGGTGCTCCCGCTTGTGCTGCTGATACTAAACATGCTGTGTGTGCCGGCGGTGTGGGGACAGTCGAATCGAGGCGGGCCGCACATCGGGTACGTCTACCCGGCCGGTGGACAGCGGGGCAGCACCTTCGAAGTGGTTGTCGGCGGCCAGAACCTGCGCGGAGCGGAGGGGGCGTACGTATCCGGCAAGGGCGTGCGGGCCCGGGTGGTCAAGTACTACCGGCCGCTCAACAACCTCATGAAAGAGCAGCGCGACGCGATCACGCGGCGGCTGCGGGAATTGATCGCGAAGCAGATCGCCGAGGCGCCCGGGCAGTTGCAGGATCTCCCGCCGGAGGTACGGGAATTCATTCGGGTCAGAGGCGACGGAGCCCGGCGGGGAGCGACGGACGCAGGCGCGGCCACGCAGCCCGCCGAGCTGCCGGAGCATCCTTTGCTGCGCAACCTTGAGCGCAAGAGCCTACGTGAGCTGCTGCACGTGCGCAACGAGCTGCTCGTGCTCAAGCGGCGTCAACCCAATCCGCAGCTTGCCGAATCGGTGGTCATCGAAGTGACCATCGAGAAAAATGCGCCCGCCGGCGACCGCGAAATACGGGTCAAGACATCGCAGGGCCTGACCAATCCGCTCGTGTTCGTGGTGGGTTCGCTGCCGGAGACCTTCGAGTGTGAACCCAACGACCCACGTTCGGGAATGGCCTCGCTGTTGAACGATGCGCCGCTTGAGCTGCCGGTGCTGATCAACGGGCAGGTCAAACCCGGAGATGTGGATCGATTCCGTTTTCGTGCCCGGGGCGGACGGCCACTAGCCATCCAGGTTCAGGCCCGGCACCTGATACCGTACCTGGCCGACGCGGTTCCGGGCTGGTTCCAGGCGACGGTGGCGCTGTACGACGCGGAAGGCAGGGAGGTCGCCTTTGCGGACGACTACCGGTTTGACCCCGATCCGGTGCTCCTCTGTAAAGTTCCGAAAGATGGGGAATACCAGATCGAAATCCGCGATGCGCTCTATCGCGGGCGGGACGACTTTGTCTATCGGCTGGCGGTGGGGGAGCAGAGCGCTATTGCGCGGGCCGTGCCGTGGGAGGGACTCAAGCCGGTGACCACGGCGCCCGCGGCTTTGGGAGGGCACGACGAGTGGTGGCCCCGCGCCGATGAGGTCGAGCCGAACGACGCCCTGGAGAAATCACAGATCGTGGAATTGCCGCGCCTGATCAACGGCCGGATCCACAAGCCCGGCGACGTGGACGTGTTTCAGTTCGACGGTCGGGCCGGGGAGGTAGTGGTTGCGGAGGTGTACGCCCGGCGGCTGTACTCGCCGCTGGATTCGCTGTTGCGGCTGACCGACGCCACCGGGCGCGTGCTGGCCTGGAATGACGATTTCGAGGACAAGGAATCCGGGCTGCTCACGCATCACGCCGATTCCTATCTTCGCGCTCAACTGCCGGCGGATGGGCGCTACGCGGTGTCGCTGAGTGATTCGCAGCGACAGGGCGGCTTCGCCTATCAGTATTGGCTGCGCATCGGGCCGCCGCGGCCGGATTTCGCATTGCGGGTGACGCCGTCGAGCGTCAACATCCGCACAGGCAGCGCCGAGGCGGTGTGCGTGCATGTGGTGCGAAAGGATGGTTTTGACGGCGAGATCGACGTTGTGCTCACGGAGGCCCCGCGCGGGTTCCGGCTCAGCGGAGGGCGGATTCCGGCCGGGCGCGACCAGGTGTGGATGACGCTGTCTGCGCCGCGGGAGCCACTCCGGGAACCGGCGGTCCTGCGGCTCGAGGGCATCGCCAGGATCAGCGGGGAGACCCTTCGCCGACCGGTGGTCCCGGCGGAAGACATGATGCAGGCTTTCGCATATCGGCACCTGACGCCCAGCCGGGAACTGCTGGTGGCGACGGTGGGGCCTTCACGATCGTTGGGGCCGGTGGAATTGGTCAGTCATGAGCCGGTGCGCGTGCCGGCGGGCGGCAGGGCTTCCATTCGGATTCGGACTCCCAACAGGCTGCGGCTGGAGGATGTGACGCTCGAGCTGCGCGACCCGCCGGAGGGATTGACCCTGGGGCCGGTGACGAGACGGCCCGAAGGCGCGTCCATCGAGGTGAAAGCCGATGGCGGGAAAGTGAAGGTCGGGCTGGCGGACAACCTGGTCATTGAGGCATTCGGCCAGTCTTCAAGCCGACGCGCCGGCGGCTCGGGCTCTCGGGCGTCGCAGCGGTTCTCGATGGGCGTGCTGCCGGCCATTCCGTTTGAGATCGTGCCCGGCAGTGGCGCGGGCGGGTGAACGTGACGTGAAGCGCGGGGCCGAAGGGCGCGGCGCGAGCACTCGCCGGGCTTATGTTCCCCGTGACAAGAGCCGGGCTCACGGTGACAATGAGGCTACGGCTGTGCGGTTCAAGAGGTGCGGCATCCATTCGCTGGAGGAATTATGAAACGATCATCCTGTCGGCTGCTGGTTCCAGGTATGACCCTTGCCCTGTTGGTGGGTTTCGTGTCGCGGACGCTGGGCCAGGCGGCGCCGTCCGGCGGAGGCGCGGCGGGAGGCGCGCCCAATATCCTCGTCATTCTCTCCGATGACATGGGCTTCTCCGACCTGGGCTGCTACGGGGGGGAAATCCAAACCCCGAACCTGGATCGTCTGGCGGCGGGGGGCTTGAGGTTTACTCAGTTTTACAACACGGCCCGTTGCTGCCCGACGCGGGCCAGCCTGCTGACCGGCCTGTATCCGCACCAGGCGGGCGTGGGCCACATGATGAACGACGCCGGCTTCGACGGATATCGCGGGGATCTGAACCGCACGTGCGTCACCATCCCGGAGGTGCTCAGGCCGGCCGGATATGCCACTTACGCGGTGGGCAAATGGCATGTGACCCGCTTCACGCAGCCCAACGCGCGCAAACACAACTGGCCGCTGCAGCGCGGCTTCGAGCGCTACTACGGGACCATCGTGGGGGCGGGCAATTATTTCGACCCCGCCGGCCTGACGCGCGACAACACCATGATCTCGGCCCTGGCCGACCCTGAGTACCGGCCGGACCAGTATTACTACACCGACGCGATCAGCGAGCACGCGGTACGCTTCATCGAGGATCACGCGAAGAACCGGCCCGACCGCCCGTTTTTCATGTACGTGGCCTATACCGCCGCCCACTGGCCGATGCAGGCCCCCGAGGAGGCCATCGCCAAATATAAAGGCAAGTATGACAGCGGATACGAGCCGGTCCGCCGCCGGCGCCTGGAGCGCATGCGGCAGATGGGGCTCATCAAGCCGGAGTGGACGCTGACGCCGCAAGCCGGCGATTGGGGACAGTGTCCGCACAAGGACTGGGAAGCGCGCTGCATGGAAGTGTACGCCGCCATGATCGACCGCATGGACGAGGGCATCGGCCGGATTGTGCAGCAACTCGAAAAACGCCGGATGCTGGACAATACCCTGATCCTGTTTCTGCAGGACAACGGCGCGTGCGCCGAAGAGATGGGGCGACAGGGTGACATGACCCGCTCCGACAAGCCCACGTTGCCGATCATCGCCCCGGACGTGGTCCGCACGGCGGATCGCAAGCAGACCCGGTCGGGTTTCCCCATGCTCCAGGGGCCGGGTGCGATGCCCGGTCCGGAGGATACTTTCATGGCCTATGGGCGGGCCTGGGCCAATGTCTCCAACACGCCTTTCCGGGAATACAAGCACTGGGTGCATGAGGGCGGCATTTCCACGCCGCTGATCGCCCACTGGCCGGCGGGCATCCGGCGGCGGGGCGAGCTGGAACACCAGCCCGGGCACCTGATCGACATCATGGCCACCTGCGTCGAGCTGGCCAAAGCGGAGTATCCGCGGGAGTACGAGGGCAACCCGATCACCCCGATGGAAGGCGTGTCGCTGCTGCCGGCCTTCCGCGGCGAGCCGCTCCAGCGCGAGGCCCTCTATTGGGAACATGAGGGCAACCGGGCGATTCGCGTGGGCAAGTGGAAGCTGGTGGCCAAGAGTCCCCGGGGGGCATGGGAGCTGTACGACATGGAGACCGATCGCACGGAGATGCGGGACCTTGCCGGCCAGCAGCCCGAGCGCGTCAAAGAACTGGCCGGCCGGTGGGAGGCGTGGGCGAAACGGGCCAAGGCGGTGCCGTGGCCGTGGAAGCCGCAGTATCCCGGCGCGAGTAGTCAGTAATTCTCTGCTCAGGGCGAGCACTGCTGGAAGCGTTTGATCCGTCCGATCGGTCGGATCCGTCGGATCGGTCCGATCTGCCAACACAGCGGGCCCGGGGCTTCCAACAAAGGTCTACTCAGAACTGGCCACGGGCACGGGCAGTTCCCATCCGCCGCCGAGGGCTTTGTAGAGCGAGATCAGGTTGGTGATCACCGTGGTCTCGCTTTCGATCAGCGCGTCCTGGGAGGCGTAGAGGGAGCGCTGCGATTCGAGCACATCCAGAAAGTTGGTCTGGCCGTGGCGGAAGCGCTCCACGCTGATTTCGGTGGCCTCCTGGCTGGCCTGCACGGCCTCGATCAGTGATTGGTAACGGATCTGCTCTTCCTGGTAGGCCACCAGCGCGTTCTCGACCTCCTGGAAGGCCACGAGCACGGTCTGTTCGTACAGGGCCAGGGCCTGCTCCTGGCGGGCGTTCTGCACGGCGATGTTGGAGCGGATGCGCCAGCCGTCGAAGACCGGCCAGGTCACGCCGGGGCCGATGGACCAGCCCAGGCTCTGGCGGTCGAAGAAGTGACGCATGGTGCGGCTGCTGGGGCCGATGGAGGCGTTGATGGAGAACTTCGGGAAGAGGTCGGAGATGGCCTCACCCACGCGAGCCGTGGCGGCGGCGAGCTGGCGCTCAGCGGTGCGAATGTCGGGACGGCGGCGCAGCAGGTCGGAGGGCAGGCCCATGGGCACTTCCTCTGGAACCTTCGGAATAGAACCTTCCGGCTCCAACTGGGACAACAGCGTGCCGGGCGTCTGGCCCAGCAGAACGCTGAGCTGATAGATGGTTTGGCGGATGGCGCTTCGCAGCAGCGGCAGTTGGGACTGCGTGGTGGCAAGCTGTGCGCGGGCCTGGTCCACGGCCAACTGGTTCTCAAAGCCGACGCGCAGCAGGTCTTCGGCGATGTTCAGCGACTCCTGCTGGATGCGAATGTTCTCCAGGGCGATGTCCAGGCGGCGCTGAAAACCGCGAAGCTGGACGTAATTGAGGGCCACCTCGGAGATGAGCGTCACCAGCACGTCGCGATGGCTGGCCTCGGAGGCGCCGATGTCGGCGTCGGCCGCCTCGACAGCCCGCCGGTTGCCGCCGAACACGTCGAGCTCCCAGCTTGCGTCGAAGCCGAGCTGGAACAGGTTCTGGTCGCGCGAGACCTTGGCCCCGTTGCCCTGCAGGAGGTTGGCGACCGAGCCGGTAATGGCCTGGCCGACCGCGCCGCCGGGCGTAGCCGCCGCGCCGCCGGCTCCGGTGACCGCTCTGCGCACCGCGGCGTTGACGGCGGTGTTGCGGGCCTGCTCGGCGACGGTCAGGCCGCCTTCCGTCCGGGCCCCGGCATTGAGGCTTCTGCCCTGGTAGGAGTAGGAGCTGCCCAGGTTGACCTGCGGCCAGAGGTCGGCGGCCACGATGCCGCGCGTGGCCCGGGCCTCGGCCACGCGGGCGCGGGCGATGCGCAAGTCAAGGTTGGATTCGACGGCCTGCTCGATGAGCTCGTCGAGCAGCGGGTCCCGCAGGGTCTGCCACCAGGTGGCCAGATCCGCGGGGCGGGTGGTCGGGCCGGGTGATTGGGCCGCAGGTCCGGCCGGCCGGGTGGTGGGGTTTTCAAGTCCGCTCCAGTTGGCGGGAGCGGGGGTCTGGGGTGGCTCGTAATTCGGGCCGACCTTGCATCCGGCAACTATCGTCATCAACAGAAAGCAAGCCAGGAAGCGCCGTGTCCACATAGGTTCCTCCACCCGTCTTATCAAGTGAGAAAGTGAGAAGGTGCGAAAGTGAAAAAGGGCGAATGTGAGAAGGTGGAAAAGCGCGAAGGCGAGAAAGGCTGAACGTGTAGAAATGATAAAGGGTGAAGGTGAGAAGGTGAGAATGGGCGTAAGAGAGAAGGTGAGAGAGTGAGTGGGAGCAACGGCCCGCGCCGAGTCTCTGCACGTTCTCACCTTCTGACCTTGCCACTTTCTCACGTTCTTACCTTCTCCCCTTCTCACTTTCCCACATTCTCACCTTCCCACATTCCACCTTCTCACGTGCCTACGTTCTCGCGTTATCGCGTTCCCATTTTCTCACTTTCCCACTTTCTCACCTTTTCACCTTCCGCCGGCAGGAGCATCTTCCCTCGCCCCTCCGACGCGATATCTTTTCGCGAACATTCCTCATTCGTCGCAGCATCTCTCACGTGTACCGCAGCGCTTTTGCTTGTTTCGCAGCGTCCCTCACTTGTACCACCTTGTACGGCCGCATCTCTCACTGGTCCCGGGGCGTCTTTCGCTCATCCGGCGATGCGTCCTACTCGTAGCGCAGGGCCTCGATCGGATCGAGGCGCGAGGCCTTCCAGGCCGGGTAGTAGCCAAACCCTATGCCCACGGTCAGCGAGACGGCCACGGCGGCGACGATGGCGCCGAGCGATAATTCCGTCGGCCAGCCCTTGAAAGTCCGAATCATCAACGAGGTGCCGCGTCCGAGCAAGATCCCGAATGCGCCGCCGAGCATACACAGGACGACGGCCTCCACCAGGAATTGGCGCAGGATATCGCGCGCCCGCGCCCCCACGGCCATGCGCAAGCCGATCTCGCGCGTGCGCTCGGTGACGGAAACGAGCATGATGTTCATGATGCCCACGCCGCCTACCACCAGCGAGATCAGGGCCACGCCCAGCAGCAGGTTGGTCATCAGCGAGGCGGTGGAGGTGAAATTGCGAGTCACCTCGGACATGTCGCGAATGTTGAAGTCATCCGGTTTGTCGGCGCCGAGACGATGCCGCTGGCGGAGCAGTTCGGTGATCTGCTCGATGGCCAGCGGGATCTTTTCTGGAGTGGTGGCGGCCACCTGGATGTGGTCCACGGTCGCGAACCGCACCGGCAGGGGGTTGTTGGCGGCCTGCGCGGCCGATTGCTCCGGATAGAGGCTGACCTGGCCGGGGTACAGATCGCTCGTGGAGGTCTGCTGGGTGCTTCCGGATGCCGCGGCCGCGCTCTGGTTGGTCTCGCGCAGCGCCGAGCCGGAAATCCGGCGCTTGACCGTCGTCCAGGGCAAGAGGACGAAATCGTCCTGGTCCATGCCCATCATGTTGGAGCCTTTGGCGCTCAGCACGCCCACCACCCTCACGGCCACGTTGTTGATGCGCACCTCCTGGCCGACGGGGGAGGTCCCCTGGAACAGCTCGCGGACGATGGTCTGGCCAAGCAGACAGACCTTGGCGGCGTTACGCACGTCCTGGTCGGTGAAGGGCTCGCCTTCGGCCAGTTCGGTCCAGCCGCGCACCTCGAGGTAGGAGGGGGTGGAGCCCAGGATCTGCATGGGCACCCAGTTGCGATTTCCATAGACCAGTTGCGTGCGGGCCCGCACGGTGGGGGCGACGGCCCGGACGGCGGGGCACTCGCGGAGGATGGCCTCCGCGTCCTCGGGCGTCAGCGTGTGGGCGCTGCCGCCGCCGAAGGTGACGCCGCCGCTGGCCGCGGTGCCCGCAAAGATCATCAGATTATCGGCGCCCATGCTGGCGATGGAGCGCTCGATGGCCCGGGCGGAGCCGTTACCGATTTCCATCATGGCGATCACGGCAGCCACGCCGATGACAATGCCCAGCATGGTCAGCGCCGACCGGGTCTTGTTCCGGCGCAGGGCCTGGAAGGCAGTCCGGAGCGTCCGGGCACGCATTTTGGGAGACATCCAGCTCATGGCAGAGCCTCCGTGGTTGTCGATCCGGCCGGACTCCCGGCGACCGGTTCAGCCGGTTCCCCGCTGGTCGAAGCAAAGGCCCCGTCCTGGATGAGGCCATCCTTGATGTGAATGGTCCTGCGGGCATGGGCGGCCACGTCGGCGTCGTGCGTGACCAGAATGATGGTGATCCCTTCCTCCTCGTTGAGCTGTTGAAACATCTCGAGGATTTCCCGGCTGGTTCGCGAGTCGAGGTTGCCGGTGGGCTCGTCGGCGAACAGGAGGGGCGGACGGTTGATCAGGCTGCGGGCGATGGCCACGCGCTGCTGCTGGCCGCCGGAGAGCTGCGAGGGTTCGTGATCCATCCGGTCGGCCAGGCCGACGCGCTCCAGCAGGGCCTCCGCGCGCTGGCGGCCCTCCTGTTCGGTGATGGGCTCGCTGGAATACAGCAGGGGCATCAAGACGTTCTCGAGCGCGCTGGTGCGGGCCAGCAGGTTGAAATTCTGAAAGACGAAGCCCATCTTGCTGTTGCGCAGCAGGGCGCGCTCGTCGGCGGAGATCCGCGAGATCTCCCGGCCCTCCAGCCAGTACTGGCCGGAGGTAGGCCGGTCCAGGCAGCCCAGGATGTTCATGAGCGTGGTCTTGCCCGAGCCGGAGGCGCCCATCAGGGCGACCAATTCGCCGTGGTCGATGGTCAACGAGATGCCCTTGAGTACGGGCAGGTCCACCTCGCCGACGCGGTAAGTCTTCCGGATGTCCTGCAGCTTGATCAGTTCCATCGCACTTCCATTTTCACCGCAGCGCTCCGAGTCGCCCAGGCGCAGCGCGAGGTCCGGCTACCGTCGTCTCCTGAACTGGGGCGTAAAGGGGTTGGTGGTCGACTGGACGACGACCTGCTCCACATCGCCGATGACCACTTCGTCGCCTTCCTTGAGGGCATCGGTCTCGATCTGGGTGACTGTATTGTCCGTCGGGCCCACGATCACGGAGACCGGGCGGACGTAGTCTCCGTCGCGAACCCATACCCGACCGCGCGTCTGTTGGGGAGCGGGAGGCTTGTTGCCGGTCGCCTGTCCGGGTCCGCGACCTGCCTCCGGACCGCCGCTCGGACGGCCCGGACCGCCGCCGGGCCGCCCACCGAACGCGCCGCTGGCATCAACCTGGCTGCGGGCGTCCGGGGCGATCAGTTGCGGTTCAGGCCGCCAGCGCAGGGCGGCGTTGGGCACGGTCAGCACGTCCTTGAGGGTGTGGACCTCAAAACGCACGTTGGCCGTCAGGTAAGGCAGCAGTTGACCGTCGGAGTTGTCCGTCTCGACCTCCACGGTGTAGGTGACCACGTTCTGGGTCATGGTGGCGTTCAGACGGATTTTGCCGACCGTGCCGTAGAAGGTCCGGCCGGGATAGGCGTCCACGGTGAAGGTGACATTCTGCCCGGGCCGGATGCTTCCGATGTCGGCCTCGTTGACGGCCACCCAGACCTGCAGCTTCCTGAGATCCTTGGCGATGAGGAACAGGCTGGGCGCGTTGAGACTGGCCACGACGGTTTGCCCGATGTTCACCCGGCGATCAATGATCACGCCCTTGACCGGTGATTTAATGATGCAGTAACCCAGGTTGGTCTCGGCCCGCTGGAGGGTGGCTTCGGCCTGGAGGACGCTCTTTTTGGCCTGCTCGAGGGTGGCTTCGCCGACAGCGACGGTGGCGAGAGCGGTCTTGTAAGTGGCCTCGTAATTATCGTATTCGATGGCGGAAAGGGCCCGTGAGGGGCCGAGTTCCCGGGCCCGCTTCCAGTTGTTCTCCGCCTGGGCCAGTTTGGCCTTCATCTGCAGCAGGTCGGCCTCGGCCCGGCGGACGTTGGCCTTGTTCTGCTCGACCTGGGCCCGGGCCTGGGCCACCTCGGCCGCATAGAGGGAGTCATCGATGCGGGCCAGCACGGTGCCTTTCTCCACTTCCGTTCCGTAGTCGATGACCTTGGTGGGATCCTTGGGATCGTGGCCGAACTCGGTGATCTTGCCGGCCACCTGGGCGCCCACGTCCACCACCTCGATCGGCTCCACGGTGCCGGTGGCGCTGATGGTGACCACCAGATCGCCGCGCGTCACCGGCGCGGTGCGAAATATGGTTGTCGGGGCCTGGGCGCCCTGCCAGTAGTAGAAACCGCCGCCGGCGAGCAGCCCCAGAAGAATCAGCGGCAGAAGGACTCGTTTCATGTCCGTACTCCTTGGGCGATGGCCGCGCCCGAATGTGCATCCCGGTCATGCGGAGACGTCCATCCCTTCCCGGGCCTGACAGGGGAAAATGCCTGTTTCCAGAGGGTTTGGGAGGGAATTCCCATGCCAGAGGGCGCCATGACCGTCAGAGGGCTAATCATCTTGATGACCCCGTGTTCCCGTTGGAAGTGGAAAAGACGCGCTCCAGAACATGCATGGTCGCGCGGATCTGGCTCAGCTCCTCCCGGGAGAGAACCTTGAAGCGCCGGGCAATGGCCCGCTGCGTGGCGGACAAGGCCGTCTCGAACGCCGCCCGGCCTCGGGCCGTGAGGGACAGGCGCACCCGGCGGCGATCGCCGGTCTGGACCTGGCGATCGAGAAGCCCGCGGCGCACCAGTGCGTCCACCGAGCGGGAGGTGGCTGACAGCGACAAGCCAAGGTGCTCGGCCAGGGCGGAGAGGGAGGCGTCATCCGCGTGACTCAGAAAAATCAGCGTGCGGAACTGCGGCACGGACAATTCCGCCTGCCGCCGGCTGCGCATCTCGCTGCGAATAACGCGCATGACCGCAGGCACGCCGGCCAGCACATCGCGGGCGCAGGCCTCCGGCGAGACGCGCCTGATAGTTGCATTCCGCAATTGTTGCATCATGTTAAGTGTAAGGAGGCGTCTGATCGTCGTCAACTTCGTGGCGCTCCCCACCGCCATCACAGCCATCACAGGAAAACCGAAAGAAGAATGCAGATTCCCAGCAGCAAAACCGGCCGGGTTTCTCCCGCCCCTTGTCGGCCCGAGAGTCCCGTTTCAATCCCGATCCCGATCCCGCGCAAGGGTCCGGCGGTGCTGGCAGGCAGGGTGGGGAGCGGGTATAAACCCGGAGGCTGCGGACTCTTGGCGTTGGGTTCGCGTTCAGACATGGCGTCGTAAAGTGGAGGCTGGATATGCTGAGCACGATTCTTGCCGCGGCTGTAACCCTGGGCCTGCCGGGCGCATCTCAAGCGAAGGATTATGCCATCGCGCCCGTTCCTTTCACGGCCGTGAAGATCCAGGACGAGTTCTGGCTGCCGCGGCTGGAAACCAACCGGAAGGTGACGGTTCGATACTGCTTTAAGCAATGCGAGGACACCCACCGGATCGACAACTTCGCCGTGGCCGGCAAGCTCAAGCCGGGCAAGTTCGAGGGCATCTACTTCAACGACTCGGACGTGTATAAGGTGATCGAGGGGGCGGCCTACTCGCTCTCGGTTCATCCCGATCCCGAACTGGACAAGTACCTCGACGATCTGATCGCCAAGATCGCCGCGGCCCAGGAGCCCGACGGGTATCTCTACTGCGCCCGCACCATCGATCCGCAGAACCCACCCAAGCACTGCGGACCGACACGCTGGAGCAACCTCGGCGTGAATCACGAGCTCTACAACGTGGGGCACATGTACGAGGCAGCCGTGGCCCACTATCTGGCGACGGGCAAGCGCTCCCTGCTGGACGTGGCCATCAAGAACGCGAACCTGATCGACAGCGTCTTTGGCCCCGACAAGAAGCACGACGTGCCCGGCCATCAGGAGATCGAGATCGGGCTGGTGAAGCTGTATCGCGTCACCGGCGAGGAGCGTTATCTCAAGCTTGCGAAGTTCTTCCTCGACGAGCGCGGGCACGACTGCGGCCGGAAGCTCTACGGCCCACAAGTCCAGGACCACATGCCGGTTGTGCAGCAGGACAAGCCGGTGGGGCACGCCGTCCGGGCGGGATACATGTACAGCGGCATGGCCGATGTCGCGGCCATCACCGGCGAAACGGCCTACCTGGGGGCGCTGGGCAAAATCTGGGACCACATGACCGGCACCAACCAGTACATCACCGGCGGGGTGGGGGGCCTGGGGAAACACGAAGCCTTCGGTGACGACTACGAGTTACCCAACCTGGCGGCCTACAGCGAGACCTGCGCTTCCATCGCCAATGCGCTGTGGAACCACCGGATGTTCCTGCTGCATGGCGAGAGCAAGTATGTGGACGTGCTCGAACGCGTGCTCTACAACGGCTTCCTCGCCGGTGTGTCTATGACCGGCGACAAATTCTTCTACGTCAACCCGCTGGCCGCCGACGGCAAGCACGAGCGTTCGCCGTGGTTCGGCTGCGCGTGCTGCCCGGTGAACGTGGTGCGGATTGTTCCGTCGTTGCCAGGATACGTGTACGCGGTCAAGGGCGACGACATCTACGTGAACCTGTTTGCCGCGGGCACGGCCACGGTCAAGACGAAGAACAACACGGTGAAGATCACCCAGGAGACGCGCTATCCCTGGGACGGGACGATACGGCTGACGCTGGAGCCGGAGAAGCCCGCGAAGTTCAGACTGCTGGTTCGTGAACCCGGTTGGACGCAGGCGGCCTGGCCGACGGATCTGTACCGCTTCGCCAGCCGTCCGAGCGAGCCCGTGGGCGTGCAGAGGCACGACGGACGCAGTGATGAGTCGGCCGGGGTCGAGAGTGAAATCACCAGGGCGAACGGATGGATTGTCCAGGAACGGGTCTGGACCAAAGGCGACGGCTTGAGCCTCTCCCTGCCCATGCCGATCAGACGCGTCCTGGCCCATCAGAACATTCCGGATTGCCGTGGCCGGGTGGCGATCATGCGCGGGCCGATTGTCTACTGTGCCGAGGGCGTCGATAACGGCGGCCGTGCGCTCGATTTGGTCCTGCCGGATGATGCCGAGCTGACGGCGGAGCATCGTTCCGATCTGCTGGGCGGCGTGACGGTGATTAAGGCCAAGGGCCAGCGGGTGGTGAACGACGCGGATGGCCAGACCCGGCTTGAACCGGCCGACATCACATTGATTCCCTACTACGCCTGGGCCCATCGCGGCAAAGGCGAGATGGCCGTCTGGCTGCCGCGCGATACGAAGGCTCTGACTGGGCAACCGGCCAAATAGCAGCCCGAACGGGAGCACGAGCCTTTGTCGCCCCGAAGGCGCACCAGGAGAGTAGCCACAACGGGCGTGCGAGCATGTGTTGCCTCGAAGGGGCACCAGGAAGGTAGCCATAACAGGAGTGCTGGCATGTGTTGCCCTGAAGGGGCACGAAGGGAGTAGCCCCCGGGGGAGGGAAGCCTTTATCGCCCCGAAGGGGCGCGAAGAGAGTAGCCACGGGTGGAGCGAAGCGGAACCCGTGGTTCAGGGCCCGCCCAATCTTCCCTGCCGCCCCAGCAGGGGCGGCGTGAGCCTTCGCACAAGCCTCACCCGCCCCCGGCAGGGGGGGTATGTGGAAGTCAGTGGGCGTGGTTGAAGTCCAAAGGCATCCGGCATGTTCACCCGCGGCCACAAACCCGTGTGGTATTCACAGGCTCGTGGGGGCCGCGTGTGAACATGGCACCCGGTTTTCCCGGAGGAGGTGTTTTGATGCGATCTCGACCGTCGGCTTGGTTCCTCGTTTCCGTTCTCCTCCCGCTCTTGCCCGTGTCTGTCCACGCCGCGGAACGCGATCCGCTGGAAAAGGGCTTCACCGATCCACCGCCCGAGGCCCGGCTGCGCGCCTACTGGTGGTGGCTCAATGGCAACGTCACCAAGGCCGCCATCACCCGCGACCTGGAGGAGATGGCCGCCAAGGGCTTTGGCGGTGCGTTGATCTGCGATGCGGGCGGCGCCGAACAGGACGGCAACGACCGTGTGCCCCACGGCCCGGACTTCTTCAGTGAGCCCTGGCGCGAGCTGTACAAGCACGCCCTGCGCGAAGCCGACCGGCTCGGCCTGGAGATGAGTCTCAACATCCAGAGCGGCTGGAATCTCGGCGGACCGATGGTCAAGGCAGAGGATGCGCCCAAGAAACTGGTCTGGTCCACCGTGCAGATCACCGGACCGACCAAGGTGGAGCAGAAGCTGGCCGAGCCCAAGCACCCGCCGGCGTTTTACCGCGACGTGGCGGTCCTCGCCTATCCGATCAAGCCCGGCCACAAGCCGCGGCCCATTCAAAACCTCGACAAGAAAGCGCTGCTCAAGCCGCTGAGTTTTTCCGCCCCGGAGACCTCACCTTTGCTGGAGGATGTGCCGCCCGAAGAGGGTGAAGAGGACACGCGCTCAGCGCAGGTGGTGGATCTGACCGCCCAGATGAATGCCGACGGCACGCTGCGCTGGGACGCGCCCGCCGGGCACTGGGAAATCATCCGGTTCGGCTGCACGCTCAACGATCATTGCCGGGTCTCGACGTGCAGCGACGGCTGGCAGGGTTACGCCCTGGACCCGTTCGACGCCGGGGCCTTCCGCCGCTATTGGGAGCAGGTGGTCGAACCGCTCATTGCCGACGCCGGCCCGCTGGCCGGGCGCACGCTCAAGTATCTGCACACCGACAGTTGGGAGGTCGAGGTTGCTAACTGGACGCCAACGCTGCGTGAGGAATTCCGCAAGCGGCGCGGCTACGACCCGCTGCCCTTCCTGCCGGTGATTGCCGGGCGCATTGTGGACAGCCGGCCGGTCAGCAACCGCTTCCTGAATGATCTGCGCCGGACGATGGGCGACCTGGCCGTGGACAACCACTTCCGCCTGTTTCGGGAGGGCGCGTACCGGCACGGCCTGCTGATCCATCCCGAGTCCGGCGGGCCGCACGCGGTGCCGGTGGACGCCCAGCAGTGCCTGGGCATGAACGACGCGCCCATGTCCGAGTTCTGGGCCTGGTCGCCGCGTCACCGGGTGGGCGACAAGAATCGTTTCTTCGTCAAACAGCCGGCCTCGGCCGCCCACGCCTACGGGCGCAAACTGGTGCTGGCCGAAGGCTTCACCACCATCGGCCCGCACTGGCAGGAGACGCTGTGGGACAATCTTAAACCCGCTTTCGATTACGCGGCTTGCGAGGGTTTGAACCGGCTGGTGTGGCATGCCTTCACGTGCTCGCCGGCCGAGATGGGCCTGCCGGGCCAGGAGTATTTCGCGGGGACGCATTTCAACCCCAACTCGACGTGGTGGAGCCGGTCCGGGCCGTTCCTGGCCTACATCAACCGCTGCCAGCACATGCTGCTGCAGGGGTTGTTCGTGGCCGACGTGTGCTATTACTACGGAGACCATGTCCCCAATTTTGCCCAGCTCAAGAGCTCCGATCCGGCCCGCATCCTGCCGGGATACGACTACGACGTGGTGACCGAGGAAGTCATCCTCACGCGCATGGCGGTGCGGGACGGACGGCTCGTGCTGCCGGATGGGATGAGCTATCGCATGATGGTACTGCCGAACCGGCCGGGGATCTCGCCGGCGGTGCTGCGCAAGCTCAAAGAGCTGGTCGCGGCCGGCGCCACGGTGATTGGGCCCCGGCCCGCACACGCGACGGGTCTGACGGACTATCCGAGATGCGACGCGGAGGTCGCCCGGCTTGCGGCCGAGCTGTGGGGCGATCTGGACGGCCAGACGGTCACCGGACGCCGGTTCGGCAAGGGGCGGATCTTCTGGGGCCAAGGCGCCCGCGACGTGCTGCAGGCCGATGGCGTTCCGATGGATGTTGAATTCGTCGGTGCGCCCGCGGATGCGGACCTGAACTACATCCATCGCCGGGATGGTGACGTGGACATCTACTTCGTGGCCAACCGCGCGCCGCACAGCGTGCAGGTGGACGTCGTGTTCCGGGTGGACGGGAAATTGCCGGAGATCTGGGATCCGCTGACGGGGGAAATGCGCGCCGCGACGGCGTACCGCGTGGACGGGCATCCGGCCCCGGTTGCGTCGGATGCTCCCGAAGCGGGCAAGCTGCCTGCCCGCCGGACCACCGTCCCGCTGGAGTTCGCGCCCTGCGGTTCCCTGTTCGTGGTGTTCCGAAAGCCGGCCGAAACCGGAACGGCTCCGACCGCGAAGCGAAACTTCCCCCGGTGGGCACCGCACTACGAACTCGCCGGACCGTGGACGGTGCGGTTCGACCCCCGGTGGGGCGGTCCGGCGTCGGCGCTCTTCCCGGAACTGACAAGCTGGACCAAGCGGCCGGAACCCGGGATCAAGTTTTATTCCGGCACGGCCACTTACGAAAAATCGTTTGATTGTCCCGAATCGCTGGGGACTTCCGGCCGGAGACTGGCGCTGGATCTTGGGCAGGTCAAGATGCTGGCCGAAGTGCGGTTGAACGGAAAGAATCTCGGCGTTCTGTGGGTGCCGCCGTTCCGTGTGGATGTGACGGAGGCAATCCGGGCCCGGGGCAATCGGCTTGAAATCGACGTAGTCAACTTCTGGCCCAACCGGGTGATCGGCGATCAGTCCCTGCCGGAGGAGCAGCGCCTCACCCGAACCAACATCAGAAAGCTGACCCAGGAGACGCCACTGCTCGAATCAGGTCTGCTGGGGCCGGTGACGATTCAGGTTGAGGAATGACATGCCGCAATGACCGTGCGCGATGGTGATCGTGCCGTGTGGTGGCGCCGGCGTCTCGCTGGCGCAGGGGGGGCGGGCATCCTGCCCGCCTTGGTCAGCCTGATCGGGGGCGGACATCTTGTCCGCCTTTGTGAGCTTCATCGGAGGGCGGGCATCTCGCCCGCCTTCCTGAATCCAAACAGGGACAGGCGTTTTACCCGCGAAACGGCCGGTACAGAGCCCGGCCGCTACAAATTCGCAAAGGGGCCGGTGCGGAGCCCGGCCGATACGATTCTGCGCTATAAGGTGAACGTGGCCGATTACCGCTGGCCGGACTTGGCGGCGGTGGCCTCGATCTCGAAGAGCAATTCGCGGCGGCAGATGTCGCCGATCACGGTGACGAACGGCCAGCCGACCTCACCGGCCCAGGCGGCTTGAAACTCGGCCGCGACCTCCGGCGTCGCACAATAGGCGATGGCCTGCACAACGTCGCGCGGCGCGTAATCCGCGCCGGCCAGGACCGCGCGCACGTTCTCCAGCGTCATGCGGATCTGGGCCCTGGCGTCCCCGGGATGGCAGGACCGTCCGGCAGCGTCAATGGCCGCCGTGCCGGAGACGAAGAGCGTCTCGCCGCCGGGGCTGGGCATGCGGCTGGCGCGCGAGAAGGCGGAGCCATACTCAAAGGCCGAGCGCTGCCGCCCGGCGGCCTGGTAGCAGGTGATCCGGCAGTCCGGGCCCGCGACGGCCAACAGATCGAGGGCGACCTTGCCGCGGGCCGGGCTCACGCCGATGCCCGTGCTGGCTGGGAGGTATTCGCCGCGCTGCGCGTCGCCGATCAGGCCCTGCTCGCGAAAGAAGGCGTTGCGGACCTGATTGAACGTGTCATACCAGCCCAGGATGTCGTCGAGGAAGAACCATGTTCGAGCCACGGCGTGGAAATCCGCGTCGCCGCCGGCCAGCAGGCTCCGGGCTTGCCGGAAGGCGGCCTGGGCCTGGGTCTTGCCATCGCCGGTAGAACCATTTCCAAGCCCGACACCGGTGATCCAGCGGCGCTCGCCCAGAATCAAACGCCTGCCGACCGGCTTCGCGTCAACGGTCAGCGTGTCCGGGCGGGCGGAAGATTGAAGCGCATGGACTTGCACGCCGCCCAGGCCGGGCCCCGGCGGAGCAAGCCAGCACGGCTCAACAGGGTCGGCAAGGTCGCCGTAGGCGGCGGCGCGAATGGAGCGCAAAGCGTCCACGTGTTCGGCGGGGGCGAATACCCGTTCCATCCAGAGGCTCGCGCGCTGCTCGCGGAGCAGGGCGGCGATGGCCGTAAACACCTCCCTGGCCTGATCCGAAATGTCCGGCGGTTCCTCCGAACGCCCGGCACAGCGTCCGGACGTCGCGGAGACGGGCAGTGCCGTGATGAACAATTCGGCGGCCTGCGGCGACTCGATCCGTCGCACCTGCAGTTGTACCCTACGCGCGCTGTCGGTCATGGTGAAGTCCCCCTCCTGTCGTTCCCCCGGATAACGTCCAGTAAAGCCGCGGCGTCGGCGTAATCCGGATGGGTGGAGACGGTCTTTTCAAGCAGTTCGATTGCCCCGGCGGCATCGCCGGTCTGATAGAGATAGAACGCCAGCGTATAAGCATAACGGGCGTCCTCGGAGCGTATTGCATGGGCCTGCCGCAGCAGCGCAATGCCTTCCTGCGGCCGGGTCGGCATCACCAGCAAGCCAAGGTTGAATGCGGCTTCGCCCATCTGCGGGTCGGCCTTCAATGCCGCCCGGAGATGTTCCTCGGCCTTCTCAGGATTGTTCAGTTCGGCCTGCAGGAGCCCCATATTGAAGTGCACGGCGGCATTGGTCGGCTCGATGGCCAGGGCCCGCTCCAGCGCTTGTCCGGCCTCGGCGTTGCGTCCCAGGCGCGCGTAAGCGATGGCCGCGTTGACCAGCGGAGGCACCACGTCGGGACGGAGCTTCTGGGAGAGGGTAAAGGAGGCGATGGCCTCCTCCAGCCGCCCCACGTCGGAGTAGTAATTGCCCAGGCTGTAGTGTGAGGCCCAGTCGTCTGGGCGGACCCGCAGCGAGGCTTCCAGTTCGTTGGTGGCGGCGGCGAGTCGCCGGCGATCCGACTCGTTCCATCCGTCGGTCGGATAGCCGGCCAGGGCGGAGGCCGCGCGGATCCGCACCAGCCGGTATTCATCACCGGTGGCCTTGCGCAGGGCCGGTACGGCCTCGGGAATCGGCGCGTTGGCCAGGCCCATGACCGCCGCCGAACGCACCAGCGGCGAAGGGTCGTTCATCGCCTGGAGCAGGGCCGGCCACTTGCGCGCATCGGAGCAGTTAACCAGCAGCCGGATGAAAGACGTGGCCCATATTTCGTCGCGCCCAGGATCGGTGATGACCTTGAGCATCTGCGGAAGCTGCGACCAATCGCCGGCCCGGGCGGCAGCCAGCAGCTTAGCCCGCTCGAGCACGGGGGCCTGGTAATCCCGCTGACGCCACTGGCGGACCTTGGCATCGGCCCAGGCGGCGTCCTTGTCCGTGTGGCAGATGTTGCAAGCGTTCGGCGACTTGAACGCCAGCGTCGTGGCCGGCGTGGGTGGCCGCATGGAGTGATCGCTGCGGCGCATCCGGCCGAACTCGGTCATCGGCATATGGCAGGAGACGCACTGGTTGCCGGGGGTGCCCGCCGGGTGATGCGTGTGCGCGGGCGCGTTCTTGACCCGTTCTTCATGGCAGGGCAGGCAGGCTTTGTTGGCCTCGTCGCCCGGACCGGTGAAGCGGTACCTCCCGCTGGAGGTATGGCAGTGTACGCAGTGAAGCTGGCCGGCGTTGGCGCAGGGGCTCATGCGCCAGGTGGTGTAGGTATAGTTCTCGCCCAGGTCGCGGCCATCCGGATAGAAGTCGGGATCCTCCAGCGTGGCCAGATCAAAGTGATCGAAGAAGCGATCGCCGGGCTGGAAGCTGTTGGTGAGGATCGCGGCCTTGGCATGGCAGGTGGAGCAGGAGGCGTTGTGCTGTTCGGGGGTGAACGTCCGGGTGCTGATGAGCCCGAGCTGTTCCCGGAGCGACCGGTCGGATTCCGGCTGCACCAGGTCGCGTCCGGCCATGGCCGCGTCGCGGGCCAGGCGGACGTGCTCGCCGGAGGGGCCGTGACAGGTCTCGCAGTTGATGCCCGCCTCGGCCCAGGTGGTATGGTAGCTGTCGGTCTTTAGGTCGTAGTTGGTTGAGAGCTGGCTCACATGGCAGGCGTGGCATGAGGTGTTGAAAGTGTAGAGCGGATCACGCCAATCGAGGGGGGCGTCGTCGCGGTCGCCGAAGTGGCGCATCGCGCTGGCGGCGGTGTCAAACCACTCGTTGCGCCGAACATCGTAGGCCACGGGCAGGACCTGGAGGCGCCCACGTTCCAGGGGCGTCAGGAAGTAAAAAATGTTCTTGCCGCCCATGACATGCACGATGGGGTAGCGTTTTTCACCGTCGGGGCCTTGCTCGCGCACGGCGCCGCCTTGCGGCGTCAGCTCCGCGCGATAGGTGGTCGCGCCGATTCGAATGTCCGTGGGCGGCGCGGTGAGCCGGGTGCGGGCCAGTTCCGGCGTGAACGGCTGCATGGCCAGTCCGTGGTGGGACGTGGACCACAGCTCGTAAAAATGCGCGTGACACTGGCGGCAACTCTGCGAACCGGCCAGTGGCGCGGGCTGCGAGGCCGAGGATGCCGCAGGCGCGGTGGAGACGTTTGCTTGTGGCGCCGCCCCGGCAGTTGGATAGAACCGCAGACCGGCCACAATCCCGCCCCAAGCCAGCGCCCCGGCCAGCAGGATCCAGCGCGTGGGGAAAATGTCTCGCATGGGACCCATTTTAGAGGATCAGACCCGTCGGGGACAGAGTATTGGCGCGGGCGTCCACGGTCTCCGGGGGGCCGGTTACGGCTGAGTTGCGGGCGCGGCCCGCCCGCGGCCTTCGGCCCCCGCGTTGTAGGCCGGCTTCCAGATCCAGGGCAGCGCGCCGACCCGCTGCGCCCAGCTCTGCCAGCGGGCGGCCATCTGCCGCACGCGCCGGGGATGCCGGGCGGCCAGATCGTTCATCTCCGTGCGGTCCGCCTCCATATCGTAGAGTTCCCACTTGCCGGCCGGACCTTTGGCTACCAGTTTCCATCGGCCCATGCGGATGGCCCGGTTGCCCTCGTGCTCCCAATAGAGGGCCTCTCGTTGGATCTGTCCGCCAGCAAATGTTGGCACGAGGCTGACTCCCTCCATGGGTCGGACGTCGTATTCCCCGCGCCGGGCCGGATAGGCGGCCCCGGCCAGTTCCACGCAGGTGGCCATGATGTCGATGATCTGCCCGGGCTGATGCTCGATCCGACCGGGCTGGGTGATGCCCTTGGGCCAGTGGGCGATCAGCGGGGTGGAAATGCCTCCTTCATGGACCCAATGCTTATACTCGCGGAAGGGCGTGTTGGAGACGTTGGCCCAGGCCTCGCCATAGCCCATGTAGGTATCCGGGCCGCCCGGCATGACGTTGGGGCCGCCCAGGACCGCCCGGCCGTCGCGCGTTTGCATGGGCGGCCAGATCTTCGGTTGCAATTCGTCCTTGCCCATCGGCCGCAGGTCCTTGAGATGCCAGTCGGGGTTGTCCTCACGGCCCATTGGTTCCGCGCAGCCGCCGTTGTCCTGGAGGAAGAGGATCAGCGTGTTGTCCAGCAGTTTGCGTTTTTCCAGTTCGGCGACGATTTGCCCGATGCCGGCGTCCATGCGGTCGATCATGGCCGCGTAGACCTCCATGCAGCGGGCCTCCCAGGCTTTGTGTTCGACCTTGCTCCAGTCGCCGGCCTGGGGGGAGAGTGGCCATTCCGGGCGGATCAGGCCGAGCTGTTTGAGTCTCTCGAAACGGGCCCGGCGGATCGGTTCGTAGCCGTTGTCGTACCGGCCGCGGTATTTGGCGATGGTCTCCTCGGGCGCATGCATGGGCCAGTGGGCGGCCGTGTAAGCCACGTACATGAAGAAAGGCCGTGAGCTTTCTTTCTCGACGTGGTCACGGATGAACCTCACCGCGTTGTCGCTGATCGCGTCGGTGTAGTAAAAGCGCTCCGGCCGATACTCCGGGTCGTTTTCCGGGGTGATGAGGGTGTTATCCCGCGTCAGGGTGGTCGGGTCGTAGAAGCTGCCGGCGCCGGTGATGGTGCCGTAGAAGCGGTCGAAGCCGCGCTGCAGCGGCCAGTTCTGCTGCTTGTCGGGGCGGACGGGCTCATTGGCGACATGCCACTTGCCGCACATGTACGTGCCGTAGCCGGCGCCGCGCAGCACTTCCGCGATGGTGACGGCGTGGTTGCTCAAGTAGCCCTGCCAGGGTTCGGGACGGTTGGCCCGGGCCCCGGTCATGTGTCCGATTCCCGCCTGGTGAGGGTGCAGGCCGGTGAGCAGCGACGCCCGGGTGGGACAGCAACGAGCCGTGTTATAGAACTGGGAGAAGCGCAGCCCGCCCTCGGCCAGCCGGTTCAGCGTCGGGGTGGAAATCTCGCTGCCGTAGGGCTGAATGTCTGAATAGCCCATGTCGTCGCTCATGATGAGGATGATGTTGGGCCGGGGGGCATCACTGGCCGAGGCGGCGGCTGTCCAGGGGCCGCAGCCGATCGCGCAGATGAGCAGGGCAGTTACAGAGTGCGGGCCAAACCAACGTTGAGAGCGGATCACGGACATGCTATCTCCAGGATTCGTGAAAGACGCGCCGGATACTACTATTCGTCCGCCGGCGCTGTAATGAGAATGTACCACAAGGCGGCTCGTGCTGCCACCACTTTGGACGGCACTGCTTTGGATGGGCCGTGCGTCTGTGGGTGAGCGGCGCTTCGCCGGGGGCAATCTCCGAATCCTTCCCACGTCAGGCAATACGGCAGACCGACGGCTTGCGCCGCGGCGCCGGATACTTCTTGTCAGATCTTCCCGGCCGCCTCCTTCTGGAAGCACCGCTGAGTTTGAAATGCTTGTCGGACCGGCATTCTATTGGAGTGGGATCTTGCGCTTCTCCTACGGGTCATACGGGAGCAACGGGCGGAACACGACTTCATGAGGAGCTGAACATGACGTGCAGGCAATTATCGCCTCGCGGATCGGCCCTTTTCGTGGCCGGCCTGGCGGGCGTTTATATGATGGCTCTGGCCGGCGGGCCGCCGGCACGGGCCCAACCTGTCGGGGCGCAAGGCCCCGTCAGCGACGAAGTGACTCAACCCTCGCAGACCGGCCAGCAGGGGGAACCCAGCCGTTCCGAACGCGACCAGATCACCCGTCAACTCCAGGTGGCCCCGCGGGGTTGGGTCCGGATTGGTTACGACTTTGACAACGACGGCCAGTACGATGCCGTTGAAGAGGTGTACGCCCTGGACCTCCAGCAGGCCCGGTCCCGCAGTGAACGCCGCCGCGGAGGCGACGTGCCGGCCTTGGGCGGTCGCCAGGTGCCCGGACCGGGGCAACGACGGGAGGCCCGGGGACGGTTCGCCCACATTGAAGGGCGGCTCCAGGAAATCTTCACCGTGAATCTCGCGGGCCTCAGCGAGCCGCATGTGGTTGGAAATGTCAGAACCGACGATGGCCGGTTGGAGCGCGTGGACTTCGGCCCGCGCGATCAGGTCCGCGAGCTAAACCTCCGCCGCAATGATCGGGTGAGCGTGGCCGCTACACGCGGCCTGCTGAACGATCGGCCGGTCTTCGTTGCCCGCCAGGTGGAGGCCAAAGGCTTAACAATCGCCGTGGATCAGCCCCGCGGCTCGGATAATCTGCGGCGGGTCAACGGTCGGATCTTGAGTACGCGCGTGGCCTCGTTTCTGGGGCATACCCACGAGCATTTGCTCGCCCAGGTTCGCCTGGACAACGGGCGGATTGAGACGGTTGATTTAGGTTCGGTCAATAACCTCAGCCGTGGCGTCACACTCCGACAGGGAGATCGCATTTCGCTGCTGGCGGTCCGGGCCCGGATCAACGATGAACCGGCCCTGCTGGCCACGCAGATTCACACCCCCCAGGGCCAGGTGGTTCAGGTGGATATCTCCGAGGGGCGGGAAGAGCTGCGGCTCCAGGGCACGCCGGTCTCTCCGGAGTGGCGACAAGAGGGAAACAGAGGCAGGGCAGAGCCGGAGCCCGAAGCCACGGAGAGTCCGCGGGGAGACATCCCGCCGCCGCCGAACCTGGATGAGCTGCCGTCCACCGAACCGAGCAGGTAGCATCGTCCTGCAGCCGATCGGCCGTGCGGGTCATTCTCCGTGTCGGTCGGTCACCGTGCAGATCGGCCGGCTGCATCATCCCGGTCGCGTAAATGCGGTGGTTCCGCCCAATGACCGCAGATAGGCGGCCACGGCGGCGGCATCCTCGCGGGTCATGCGAAACGGCGGCATCGGCGGGCGGGCATGTCGGCCGTTAACGTCCTTGCCGGTCTGGAGAAAGTGAATAAGCTGCTCCTCGCTCCAGCCGCCCGGTAGCCCCGCCAGCGACGGAGCCTGGAAGGCCCATTCCTGCTCCGGCCAGGGCGACCTGACGGGCATGGGGGCGCCCTGCAGGAGTCGGCGGCGATCCAGCTCGCCGCGCGTGTTTCGTGGCGTGTGACACTGTACGCACATGGCCACGTGCGTCACCAGGTACTCCCCCCGAGCTACCGGATCATCGGATTTTCGCTGTCCTTCAGGTTTCTGAAGACCCGCCACGGCCGTCAGGATTAGAATGACGACCACCGTTCCCACCACCCGCCTGCTCATCGCCAATACTCCTTCGACAAACCGATTTCCACAGGTCCACGGCGAGATTATACTGCTCGCATCTTTTTGTACGGGTGCCCAGGTGAGTGATCAGGTTCGTATTGCGTTTGAACCAGCGGGGACAGTGTTGCATATCCCGCGGGGTGTGCCGCTGCGCGACGTGTTGTTTCGCTATGGAGTGGAGTTCCCCTGCGGGGGGGCAGGACGCTGCAAGGGTTGCAGGGTTCGCCTGCTGGAGGGCGATCTGCCCGCCACTCCCATCGAGCGAGAGCGGTTAAGCCCCGGGGATCTGGCCGCGGGGTGGCGGCTGGCCTGTTGCCACGCCGCGACGGGCGATCTCACTCTCGATATCGAACAATGGGAAGCGGTCATCCTGGCTGACGAGACGCCCTTCGCGTTTACGCCGCGCGATGGGTACGGAGTCGCCGTTGATCTGGGGACCACCACGCTGGCCGTTCAACTTCTGGAATTGTCCACTGGCCGGGTACTGGGCGTCCGCAGCGAACTCAACCCCCAGGCCCGCTACGGCGGCGACATCATGTCGCGCATCGAGTATGCCCTCGATCCCCATGGCCGGGAGATGCTGGCCCGGTTGATCCGCGAGGCGATCGGGGCCCTGATCGGCGACCTGCTTGCGTCCGTGCCGGTCTCGGCCGGCCTGCTTCGGGAGGTGATCCTGGTCGGCAACACGGCCATGCACCATCTGTTTTGCGGGCTGGACCCGGCGCCGCTGGCGCAGTACCCCTTTGAAACCGCGCACGGGGGCATGATGCATTTCCGCGCGGCGGAACTGGGCTGGCGGTTGGAAGGTGACCCGCGGGTGCGTTTTCTGCCGTGCATGGGCAGCTTTGTGGGCAGCGACGTGTTGGCCGGCGTGTTGGCCACGCGCCTGCACCAGTCGCAGCGCTTATGTGCGCTGGTGGATCTGGGCACCAACGGCGAGATCGTGGTCGGCAATCGCGAGCGGCTGCTGTGCGCGTCAACCGCTGCGGGGCCGGCTTTTGAAGGCGCCCGCATCGCCATGGGCATGCGCGCCGCCACCGGGGCCATCTGCGAAGTGACGCGGAAAAAGCAGGCTTTTCATTGCCGCGTCATCGGCGGCGGGGCTCCGCGCGGCATCTGCGGCAGCGGCCTGGTGGACGCGGTGGCGGTGGCGCTGGATCTCGGCTTGATCGAGCCCGACGGCCTGCTGGCCGGGGCTCGCGAAGATCTCGAAATCTGCCCGCCCGTGCGGCTGAACCAGCGCGACATCCGCGAGTTGCAGCTTGCCAAGGGCGCCATTGCCGCGGGTCTGCGTATTCTTCTCTCGCGGCTCCAGGCCGGCCTGGAGGACTTGAGCGACGTGTACCTGGCCGGAGCGTTCGGCAACTACATGAACCGAATCAGCGCCTGGCGGATCGGGTTGATCGAGGCGCCGCCGGAGCGCGTCCGACCCTCGGGCAACACCGCGTTGCTGGGCGCGAAGATGGCCCTCTTCGGCGACAAGGCCCAGACCGAAGAGATCGAGCAGATCCTCGCCCGGACGGAGCACGTGTCCCTGGCCTCCGATCCGGAGTTCATGGACATCTTCGCCGACGCGATGCAGTTTCCGGATCTCACCGGATCGCGCCCCATCACGTCGGAAGATTGCTGACGCCGTTTCCAGGACACCTGTTTCTCGCCGGATCAGGCGGGCAAGATGCCCGCCTCCCAGAAGAGCCGGCCGGCGCTTGTCGGAGGGCGGGCATCCTGCCCGCCTTATGGGCCGAAGCGCGAAACTCCTGGATTGGAAAGGGCGCCAGGAGAGCAATTCTCGCTAAACGATATCGCGCAGCCTGCCGCGCCGTGGCTATGGCTGGGCGGGCGCCGTGGCCGGCTGTGTTTCCGGCGGGAAGAGCTGCTGGGCCAGCAGTTGCAGTACGGCGTTCTCCGGGAACCGCTCCCTTAGAAATCGGATTGCCTGGACGAACTGGGCCGGTTCGCTGTTCTGGCGGACCACTTCGAGGTGATCGACCGCGCCGGCGTCGTTGCCTCGCTCCAGCGCAAGCTGCGCGGCCATGAGACGGGCCATGGCCGGTTGCGTATTCAGTTCTACGAAGCGCGCCACCAGCTTCTCGAAATGCGCCGGCCGCACCGCCGGAGGCAGGGTGATGAACATCTGGTTCAGCCACTCCAGGTGCAGAGCAAGCTGAGCATCCACGGCGCTATCGGTGGCGGTCGGAAGCAATGCCTTGAGATTCTCGCGCGCCTGGTCCTCCTGCCCGGCGGCCAGCAGATAGGCGCTTAACCCTTCCTGGAGCGCTTCGCGCTCGTTCTGCGGGCCGTAAGCGGGCCACTCAGCCAGTGCCTGGCGATACACGGCCAGCGCCTTCTCCGGCTGAGTGGCCGAGGCCAACAGTTGATAGCGGGCCTGCTCGATCCGAGCATAAGCGGCCGCCGTGGGGAACCGGGCCCGGATGGTCAGCAGCAAATCGGCGGCTCCCTCTGTCAGCCGGGCCGACTCCGCCGCCAGAGCGAGAGTCTCCCCGGCGTGCAGGGCGGCCTCGCGGGCCGGAAGGGCCTGCAACTCGCCTATCCGAAGCTCGTTGGTCAGGGCTGCCAGGCGCAGCGTCTCGGGCGCGTACGGATCGTCCCATGAGTCGGCCGGGTTCTCCGCCACGGTCTGGGCGGCGGCCATCCAGGCGTTCATGACCGCCGGGAAATCCTCTTCCTGCCTGAGCAGGGCCAGGGCCCGCGAGACGCCCGGATGAATCCGCCCGGCACGGATCGGAACCCGCAGGAGGTCCAGGCGCTGGTCGAGCGGCTCCGACTGCGGCGTCAATGCCAGCAGCCGCAGTCCGAGGTCCGCATCGAACGGCGCGCGCGCGTATTCTCCCGCCAGCCATTGATGCGCGTATCCATAATAACGTCTCGCCTGTTCGCGCAATCCGAGTTGCTGCTCGATCTGTTCCGCGTCGCTCTTGAGCAACCACAGAGCGGCCAGTCGCCCGGCGGCATGAGGGAAAAACGGCATGCGCTGCAGAATGCGCTCGCACGCCGCCTTGCTGGCCTCGAAATAAAAATTGAACCGGGCGGCATTCTCCGCCGCCACCTGCCGTGCCGGACCGGAAAGACCCTCCTCACCCATGCGCTCGGCGAGCCCCGCCAACTCACCAAACCAGAACATCGCCGCCTCGTGAGCGGCGACGCTGGTCTGCTCGGCGGCCATCAGGCGATCCTCGATGCCCAGGCGCATTTGTTCCGCAACGGTTGCCGCTTCCAGCGCCCCCGGCCAATCCTTTTTCTCCAGCCGCTCGGTGACCAGGAACTGGGATCGGGCGCCCTGCCAGTCGGCAATCACCACCCAGGCGATGGCCACAGAGGCCGCGCCCCCCAGCAGCAGTCCCAATACGCGAACCCCCCGGCCATGACTGCGCTCGGTGTTCTCTTCCTCCCACTTCTCTGCCGAGGCACAGAAGGCCCAGATCAGCCCCACCACCGTGTAGAAAATGAGCGGCAGCACCGGCGTGCGCAGGGCCACGTCGGTCATCTCCTCCACAATCAGTGCGGCCAGCGTCCCGGCCAGGCCCAGCAGGCACCAGCGGTCAAACACGCAACCCAGCCGCCTCAAACTCAGCCAGGCGCTCCAGAAGGTAATCCCCAGAGCGGTGCTGATCAGGGCCAGACCGAATGCCCCCAGGTCCGACAGGACCTCCAGCCATTCGTTATGCGCATGGCCCAGCAGTTCCCCCACGAAGGCGGCCGGATCCTGCTGCGCATCCCGCACCGACATGGCCTGGGCCGCCAACAGATAATCGCCCTGGCCGGCGCCGCCCACCGGTCGGACGATGAACCGTTGCACGGCGTACTTCCAGGCATACGTTCGGAAGCGCACAGTTGCCCAGCGCGAACCCTCCTGGTCGATATGTGTGCTCACGAAGAAGAGGACGGCGATCAGGCCCGCGAATGTGATGCCTGCCAGGGTCCAGCGCAACCAGCGCGGCGACGCCATGCCCGCCATCAGCACCAGCCCTAGCGCCAAGCCAACCAGCGGCCCGCGCGAACCGGCCAGCATGAAGGCCCATACCGTCAGGGCCAGGCAGACAATCGAACCCAGCACGATCCACAAAGGCACGCCCGAAGCCGGCGCTGCCTGCGCCGGGCGCGAGTAACCTGCGGAGGCGGGCATCTCGCCTGCCGGCTGAGGCGACAGGGCCTGCGGCTGCGAACACTGCTTCGCGCCCTCCTCCGCGGGGGAATCCTTTTCCGCGTTCTCTTCGATGCCGCTTCCGGCGGGTTTCTGACTGCGGGCGCGCCGAATCCAGCCTTCCACCCATCCGACCATCCAGGCCATCGGCAAAATCAGAGCCGGCAGCAGGCAGGCGCCCAGGAAGATGGGGTTGCCGATCGGGAACTTCAACCGTTGCCCCGGGTTGCGCTCATAGAAATACCAGATCCCGATGACGCTGGTCAGGGCCAGGATACCTGTCAGCAGCAGACAGGCTTGCCGTGCGCTGCGGACGGTCAACATTCGCCCAAGGATCACCGCCCACAACAGGGGCAGGAGCTGCCGAAAGGCTTCGCCGATCGCCCCGGCCGGCCAGGGGGCCCACAGGGCGCTCAAAAACGTCCAGCCGGCAAAAAGCATCAGGGCTATTTGCGCGGCTGACGTCAGACTGGCACGGGTAAAGAACAAGCGCACCCGGTCCCGCAGACTGCGCCGTGGCCGCATGCCCGCGGGCCGGCTCTCGGGATCCTCCGGCCGGGTCCACACGTACCAGCCGACGATCGCCGCCATCAGCGCCGCCGCCACCCCCAGACCCTGCACCAGCCACTTGATCTCCGTGCCCCGGGTGGTGGGATACTCGAAGTTGAGGCTCATCAACTGCGTGATGGGCTGAAGGATGGAGCCGGCCCGCCAGGGGCGCTGCCCGGCCTCCGGGTGATGGCGCGAGCTGATCAGAAAGCAGCCGGCCGCCAGCGTCACGCCCAGAATCACCAGCATCACGCGTTCCATCGCGCTCAGCGCCGGCTTGGCCGGGGCGAGCTGCTGCGGAACATCCTCTTGTCGGGTCAGGAAATCCACGTTCACGGCTTTGCCATCCAGGGAACATCCAATACGCCGGCCGCATGGTTGGCCAGCCGGGCCCAGGCGAACAACAGGTCGCCCAGTCGATTCAGATACACGACCAGTTCAGGACCGATCGCACCGGCTCGGGCCAGGCCCACCGCCGCCCGCTCGGCCCGTCGGCACACGGTGCGGGCCACGTGCAGGCGGGCGGCCAGCTCCGTCCCGCCCGGCAGTACAAAGTGACGCAGCGGTTCCAGCCGTCCGGTCGCCTCATCGATCCAGGTCTCCAGCCGCCGGACCGGTTCTTCGCCCAACTGCGGGACGCGGGCCTCGGCGCGGGAGCCCGGCGGGGTGGCCAGCCTCGCGCCCAGCACGAACAGATCGCGTTGGACGGTTTCGAGCGAATCGCCCAGCAAGCCCCCGGTGTCCGCGCACCGGCACCAGCCCAGAATGCTGTTTAACTCGTCCACCTCGCCGTAGCCGGCCACGCGCGCATGGTCCTTGGGCACTCGGGTGCCGTCAAACAGCGAGGTCTCGCCGCTGTCGCCGCTGCGGGTGTAAAGTCTCATGGGCCTTCCTTATTACGCCTGGAGCACTCTCGGCGTTCGCATTATAACCCGCGCAGCTCTTGCAGTCACAAGCACTTAATTTGTGCAACGCGGTGCCCGTCGGCGATGGGGCGGCGATCCAGTCCTGCAGGTCTCCCGCCTGCCGGGCTATAATTACTCTCGGCCGGATGCCTTACCCGGAATCCGCTTACGGACAAGCCCGTTTTTGTTCTCCCACTCAATTCACTGGCTGTTCACGAAGGAGCGAGGTATGAGACGCAATCCGTCCTGGTTGATTTGGGGAGCGGGGGCTGTGCTAAGTCTGGGGGTCGTTCTGGTTTCCCTGGTCTATGGGCAGGTGGCGGCGGAGCGGCAAGCAGCGCCCGAATCCGAAAAAGGCGCTCAGGGGCTGCAACGCTCCAGCTACATGCCCACGATCGAGCCGGATTTCCAGCAGACCGTGAAACGGCTGAAAGCTGAAAAGCCGCGGGCCATGGAGCGGGCCCGCAAGCTTCTCGAAGAACGCTACGACCTGGCTGACCGGCCGATCCCGGGGGTGACCATGTTCCGGGGCAAGCCGGTCCAGGGCGGCGTGCGGGCCAAGTTGCCCGAGGGCGTGACCTGGGATCAGTTGGCCGCCATGAAGCCCGAGGAAATCAAGGAGAAAGGCCTCTTTCCCCGGGGGTTCCTGCCGCTTCCGCACGCCAAGCACGCCGAGGGCGGCATGGTCTTTCCCGCCTTCCATATCGAGGAGATCAAGAAGCAGACCGGGCGCGACCTGACCCGCTTTGACGTGGACTTCGACCTGCCTGATCATTTCCTGCCGGAGTTTCCGCCGCCCATGTTTCTGACCACCCGGCCGGACCTGGGCGATGTCTCCAAGGGCCAACTGGTTACCACCCAGAACTTCTATGAGCTGTTCAACGGCATCCTTACACCCAAGCAGCTTGAAGGACTGCGGCTCCTGCTGACCGCCTTTCCCCAGCAGCAGTTCAACCAGACCGCTGACCGGCGCTCCGAGGAGCCGAGCCTGGGGGTGGCCTGTTTTGATTGCCATGTCAACGGCCACACCAACGCCGCGTTTCACCTGGTGGGCGACATCCGCCCGCAGGAGTTTCGCCATCGCATCGACACGCCTTCGCTGCGCGGCGTGAACATCCAGCGCCTGTTCGGCTCCCAGCGGGCCCTCAAGACGGTGGAGGACTTCACCGAGTTTGAGCAGCGCGGCGCCTACTTCGACGGCGACACGGTGATTGCGGTCAAGAAGGGCATCAACGTTCTGGAGCGGGGCAGCCAGGTCCACGACATGGCCGAGGTGCAGGAACTCCTGGATTTTCCGCCCGCGCCCAAGCTGGACCCCTTCGGCAGACTCATTCCCGAACTGGCCACCGAACAGGAGCTGCGCGGCCAGGAGGTGTTCTTCGGCAAGGGGCGCTGCGCCGAGTGCCATGTCCCGCCGTACTACACCGATAACCTGATGCACAACCTCAAGACCGAGCGGTTCTACAAGGTGCAGAACATCAACGGCCGGATCGCCTCCGCCGATGGCCCCATCAAGACCTTTGTCCTCCGCGGGATCAAGGAGAGCCCGCCGTACCTGCACGACGGCCGCCTGCTGACCCTGGCCGACACCGTGGAATTCTTCAACCTGGTCCTGGGGCTGAAGCTGAACGAGCAGGAAAAGCAGGATCTGGTGGCGTTCATGCTGGCCCTGTAGCGACCGGGCTGCGTACCGGCCGTTCGCGCTGCCGGCATCAAACATGGGTGTATCGCCGCGGCAAGACGCCGAAATTTTGCAGAAATTTCTTGACGGCTACGATAGTTGGTATATATTGAATGTAGCAGGCGCGGTGGAGCGCCTGCCGGTAACCAGCATAAGTGATTGCGATGACCAAGCTTTACCCGAGCATGTGGCAAGTGAAAACGACGATGCCGAGCATCAATTCGGCCTCGCACGTTTTTGCTGCCACGCGCTTTGCGGTCGCCAAGACGCAGTGTGGTCGCAAGGATTGCGGAGGCGGGCCATAGGGTAAGCTGGAATTCTGATGAACTCTGCAAACCCTGTGGCCCTGAAAGGTCACAGGGTTTTTTTGTTGGACCGGACGTTTCGCACCAACACCGGCGGCGGCGGCGTCCGAACGCATTCGCACAAATGCCTTTGGAGGCCGTCAGCCGCCGGTGACCCAGGTTGAAAACAGGCTCAGAAGGCCTTGCAGCGGCGCTGCGCGCGGCGCGACCAGAGAGTCCCCGCGCCGTGAAAGAGCCGCCAGATACGTCGAAACAGCCGTGGGCCGGGCGCCCACGCTGATTCGCAACGAGGAGATCGAACAATGATCATCGAGCGTCCCCGAAAAACGGGACACCCACTTGAGTTTTCGTCCCCGCCGCGCGAACGGCTGAGTGAGGTCGCGCCCGCGCCTGCCCGCGACCCGGCGCCGGTGATCTATTACATGGGCCGACGAATCTACTTTCGTCCGCTCGAACCCGAAGACGAGCCGCTCCTGCGCAGGTGGGTCAACGACCCCCGTGTCTGGCGTTACCTGGTGCATCGGCCGCCGATGAACGCCCCGCGCGAGCGAGCGTATATCGAAACGCTGGGCCAGAGCGACAAGGACTACGTCTTCGGCATTGCGATCAAGGAAACGGATCGCCTGATCGGATCAGTGGGCCTGCACCGCATTGACCCGATCTGCCGCAGTGCCACCTTCGGCCTCATGATCGGCGACGTGAACTATCACAACCGGGGTTACGGCACCGAAGCCACCCGGCTGGCCCTGAAGTTCGGCTTCCAGGAGCTGAATCTCAATCGGATCGAGCTGTCCGTGTTCGGGAATAACTGGCGCGCGATCCGCCTGTACCAGAAGGTGGGTTTCGTGCCCGAAGGCTGCTTCCGGCAGGCCCAGTATCGCAACGGTCAGTATCAGGACGAATACCGGTTTGCCATGCTCCGCGAGGAATGGAACCGGCTGACGGACTTGGAGGTGCCGGATAGCGACTATGTGACCCGGCTGGGAGCGTGAGAAGAGTTGTGCTTTTGTTGGTGACGGAGATCGGGTGATCGAGGGTCGGGAGCCTTAACTTTTAGTGGAGAGTGGTGCCTAGGGTCGAAGTAGTCACCCGGTCTCCTGAGTTTATCTTGTCGGCGGCTCCCGACCCTCTTCTTTTTATTCGCATCCTGAAACTGGTGTGACAACGGCGTCTAGCCGTTGGGTTGTCCAGGTTCCAGCGGGCCCGTCAAGCATCCGCGGGCCGCGCTGCCGGCTGCTGCTGTGTCAGACAGTGCAGCGTTCCCTGGCCCAGCACCAGATCCACCGCATGGATGCCCACCACCTGCCGATCGGGGAACGCTTCGGCCAGAATGTTCAGCGCCACGCGGTCGTTGACGTCGTTGAAAGTCGGCACGATGACCACGCCGTTGGCGATGTAGAAGTTGGCGTAACTGGCCGGCAGACGCATGTCCTCGTACCACACCGGACGCGGCATGGGCAGCTTGATTACCCGCAAGGGCCGGCCGGCGGCGTCCCGGGCCAGTTCCAACCGGCGAAGATTATCCACCGAGGCTTCGTGATTCTCATCAGTCGGATCGGCCTCGTAGGCCAGCAGCACCACGCCGGGTGCGACAAAGCGGGCGATGTCGTCAATGTGGCCGTGCGTGTCGTCGCCCACGCAGCCGCAGCCCAGCCAGATGGTTTTGCGAGTGCCCAGCCAGTGGCTGAACGCCCGCTCGTAATCCGCGCGGCTCATCTCGGGATTGCGGGCCTGCACGTCGGACAGGAAACATTCCTCGGTTACCAGCAGCGTGCCGGCCCCGTCGGTCTCGATGCCACCGCCCTCCAGCACGATCCGTTTGCCACTATCGGGCAGGCAGGCCTCGTGGCGTTTGAGGCCGGTGATCTTCTCCACAAAAACGGGCACGTTCTCGTCCGCGGCGAAGTTGTCATACTTGGCCCAGGCGTTGAACTTCCAGTGCACCAGTTCGATGCGCCCATCGGGCGTGCGCACGCAGGTCGGTCCCGAGTCGCGCAGCCAGACGCGGTCGGTGGGCACCAGGTGCAGCCGATAACCGGCCGGATCCACGCGCGTGCGCTCCAATCGGTCGCGGGCCTCTGCGAGAACCGCCTCGTTGGCGCAGAGGATCTCCACCCGCTCGTGCGCGGAGAGCACGCGAACGATCTCCGCATACACCCAGGGAATGGGTTCGAGCTTGCCCGGCCAGTCCGGCTCATGGTGCGGCCAGCCGATCCAGGTGGCCTCGTGAGGCTCCCACTCGGCGGGCATCAAACGGTCGGGAATAGATGCATCAATCATGGCGCTACATGACCCTTTCAACTCTCTACAGAAAAGACTCGTTCTTATGCTACGCGGGTGGCCCGGGTTCTTCGAACCTGGGTTCACGATTTTGAGCGTTCGAGACGCGGCTTAAGCTCCTCCGAGGTACCGGGCCAAAATCGGCTCGTAGGCGTCAATCCGCCGGTCGCGCAGGAACGGCCAGCTGCGGCGCACGTCCTCCATCATGGCCCGATCGCACTCGGCCACCAGTACGGCCGGCTTATCTGCCGGGGCCTCGGCCACGATCCGCCCGAAGGGGTCGCTGATGAAGGAGTGCCCGAAGAACTCGATCCCATCCGTGCCGGGTTCGGCCTCAAAGCCCACGCGGTTGGGCGCGGCCACGTACACGCCGTTGGCGATGGCGTGCCCGCGCTGGACGGTGCGCCAGGCATCCACCTGGGCCGCGCCGACGGCGTCTTTCTCCCTGGGATGCCATCCGATGGCCGTGGGATAGAAGAGCACCTCCGCGCCCAAGAGGCTCGTAATCCGCGCCCCCTCCGGATACCACTGGTCCCAGCAGATGAGCACGCCGATGCGCGCGAACCGGGTGTCAAATACCCGAAATCCGCGCGTTGGCCCGGTCGCGTCGCCGGGAGCGAAATAATATTTTTCCAGGTACAGCGGATCGTCGGGGATGTGCATCTTGCGGTACACGCCCAGCAGCGACCCGTCGGCGTCCAGCACCGCGGCCGAGTTGTGGTACACGCCCGGCCCGCGCCGCTCGAACACCGGCACGATCACCACCACGCCCAGCTCCTGGGCCACCGGCTGGAGCGCCTCGATGGTCGGCCCCGGCACCGGCTCGGCCAGCTCGAACCGCTCCGTTGCCTCGATCTTGCAGAAATACGGCGAGCCGAACAGCTCCTGCAGGCAGACGATCTGCGCCCCCCGCGCCGCCGCCTCACGAATGCCGGCCACAGCCCGGTCGATGTTCGCGGCCTTGTCCGCAACGCAGGCCTGTTGAACCAACCCGATGGTGAAGGTCTTGCTCATCATGGCGGGTATTATAGTCACCTCGTGTTTCGGTTCGACTGTGATGGCGGGGCAGGTCGAGAAGCCCGGCCCAAGCCGGCTTCAGGAGGGGAGTGAAAAGATGATGACAGGCGGCCTGTCCATCACCACCTGATGACTTTTGAGAGACTATACCGGTGATGGTGAGCAAGCCCGGCTGGAGCCGGTTGAACCGGACAGAATGAGAAAAGGGCATTGAGCGCACCACAGACCGCCACCTTCAGGTGGACACACGCCCCGCAGGGGCGGCGTGAGAGTAGCCACGGGTGGAGCGAGGCGGAACCCGTGGTTCAGAGCCTGCCCGATCTTTCCTGCCGCCCCGACAGGGGCGGCGTGAGCCCCCTCACCAGTCTCTCACTCCGCCCCGATCAGGGCGGGGACTTGTGCGCCGGGTGCTCGCAACCACCAGTTCCGCTTCGCTGCACGGGTGGCCACTCTCACCTGGCCCCTCTCAGGGCCACTGGCGATCACCTGAGCGACAAACACATCTCCAGCCTTAGACTCACTCCGGCTTCAGCCGGGCTTGCGGTTGATGCCGTCGGCACCCTCATCGGTTGTCCAAATCGTGAACCCACCTCTGGAAGAGGTGGGCCACCCGGCCCACCATTGCCCGGTTAGAGAATCAAACGTCATGAGCCGGCCCCCTGTCGGCTTTGCGGAATGAGAGAATCAAATGTCATCAGATGGGGGCAAACACCGGTCAACTCAAGCCGCCCCTTTGCCGCTCCGCCGCGTTCTGGTAGGCTGATCCGCCTGAAAAACTGATAACTGAGTCGCAGGATGCGTTACTCAAGCTGGAGCGGTTTATCTTCGGAATCAAAGCATGTCCACTCGTTACCCTGTCTTCGTCAAGCGTGATCTCGACGGTTTTTTTGGCCTGGCGGTCGATAACCTGGTGCAGCTCCTGCTGATCGTGGCCCTGTGCGGCGCGTACTGCGGCATGAGCGGCGAAAACGCGTACTTCATTACCCGCTATATCCTGCCGGGTGCGGCTGTCTCCATCCTGATCGGCAACCTCTTCTATGCCCTGCAGGCCCATTGGGTCGCCCATCGGGAACGTCGCTCCGACGTCACCGCCCTGCCCTATGGCATCAACACGCCCTCGCTGCTGGTCTACGTCTTTTTCGTGATGAAGCCGGCCTGGGACGCGACGCATGACGCCAGTTACGCCTGGAGGCTGGGGCTGGTGGCCTGCCTGGGCAGTGGGATCATCGAGTTGGGCGGAGCGTTCGTGGCCGAGCGGCTTCGGCGGAACACGCCGCGGGCCGCACTGCTCAGCACCCTGGCGGGCATCGCCATTGCCTTCATCTCCATGGCCTTCATGCTGCAGATCTGGCAACGGCCGCTGGTGGCCATGGTGCCGCTGGCCATCGTGCTGATCACGTATTTCTCCGGCACGCGCTTTCCGCTCGGCCTGCCCGGCGGTCTGCTGGCCATTCTGGCCGGCACCGCCCTGGCCTGGTTGTTCACCTGGGTCAATGGGTGGCTGCCCGCAAGCTGGATAGACGCGCCTCTGAGCGCGCAGGCCGTGCGCGAGAGCGTCCAGGGGGCCCAATGGCAATGGCCGGTGTGGGTCTGGCCGATCATTCAGGAGACTTTGCAGCATCGTTGGTTGGAGATCATCAGCCTCTTATCGGTGATCATCCCCATGGGGCTCTTCAACCTGATCGGCAGCCTGCAGAATATCGAATCGGCCGAGGCCGGCGGCGACGTCTTCGCCACCGGGCCTTCCCTGGCCGTCAACGGGCTGGGCACCATCGCGGCGGCCTGCTTTGGAAGCTGCTTCCCGACGACGATTTACATTGGACATCCGGGCTGGAAGGCCCTGGGCGCGCGGGCCGGATACTCGACGCTCAACGGCCTGGTCATTACCGCCGTTTGCCTGACCGGCACGGTCGGTCTCATCAGTGCGGTGGTGCCGTTGGAGGCGGGCATTGCCATCGTGCTGTGGATCGGGATCGTCATAACCGCCCAGGCTTTCCAGGCCACACCCACGCGTCATGCCCCGGCGGTGGCGGTGGGTCTGTTCCCGGCCATTGCGGCCTGGGGAGCGACCCTGGTGTTGGGGACCTTCATCGCCGCCGGCCTGCCGGGCACGACGGCACGGGCGAGTAATACTGATGTAAACCACGGCGCGCCCACGACGATGACGGCCTCGGCGCCCGTGACCGAAGCAACCCAGGACTCTGCTCCCAACGCGCGAACCATGGAGGACGTCCTGCGCTCCACCGGCCCGACCGGAGGGCTCCGCAGCGAGGTCAGCGGTTTTCTGATCCACGGCATGAACCTGCTGGAGCGGGGTTACATCTTTACCTGCATGATCGTGGCGGCCATCGCCGCGTTTCTGATCGATCGGCGGTTCAAGGCGGCTGCCGGCTGGGCCGTGGCCGGTGCGGTGCTGACCTTCACCGGGCTCATGCACGCTTACCAGTTAGAAGGCAACCAGATCGGCTACCTGCTCCTGATCAGTTCGCCGGACGAGGGGGCCCTGGCCTTTCGCGCGTACCCCGTGGCGCTCGGCTACCTGCTGATGGCGGGAATATTCCTGCTGATGGCCCGGCGCGAGCGCGGCAAAGAGTCGGAGTTGGCGGGCAATACGCTGGAAGATGCCAGGATGGTACAGATCGGAAGTGACGCGTGACGCGTTGAAGCGCCGGCACTCGTCACTCAGCAAAGCGCTACGGCAATTCGTAGGCGAATTCCTGGGCCCAGTAGCGACGGCCGGAGGGGTCAATCGAATAGCTCACGCCCACATAGACGTAGAGCGGTTCGAGCATATTGGCGTTGTGGCCGGGGCTGTTCTTCCAGGCCTGCATCGCGTTCTCCACGGTGGTCTGGCCGGCGGCGAGGTTCTCGCCGACATACTGGTGGCAGAAGCCCGCGGCGACGGCCCGTGCGCCGGGACCCTTTCCATCAGGGTTGGTGTGGGAGAAGAAGTTGCGTTGCCACAGATCGCGAAGATGGCTCTCAGCGGCGGCTTCCAAACGCGTGGAGTAAATCAGCGGAGGCAGGCCGTTCTCCCGGCGATATTGATTGAGCGACTCGAACATGGCCTGATGAATCGCGGAGGAGGGTTCGCCGAGGGCGACACACGGCGGCGCGGATCGGCCAGCGGGTTCCGTGATGGCGGGCTGATCGCCAGTCTCGTTGAGCTCGTTGTCGGCCTCGATCTCGGCCGCGATCTGCGTGAGGGCGTCATCATCAAGGGCGGCGGCGGACAGATCCACAAAGCCTATGCAGCCACTCAGCGCTGCAAGGCAGCCGCACCAACCCAATCCCACCCATGAAAACCTGGTTCGCATTCGAGTCAGCACCTTATAGAGGTATTCTTCTCTACGGTGGCCGGATGAAACCTGAGTGAGAAGGAAATGAATTCCGTTTCATCGATCCCGCGGACACCAGGGCCGGCTCAACCTTTCCCGCTCGAATGATGCTATTCCCGCATACCGCGCCAATTCCATTCGACGAGGTGATTTTGCCATTGTGCCGCGCGCGGGACGCCACCGTCAAGCGTTTTTATCGGCCTTGAGGAGAAATCCTGGAAGGATCTGCAGCAACGCGAATGCGCCCCGCTGGATCGCTCAGAGATGGTCTTTTTATCGGACCCGAGCCTGCAGATAGGGGTTGCCCCAATCCGCATGATCGTGGTCCGGGTGGTCGCCGCCGTCGGTCACAATGAGTTCCAGCACCAGCCGATCGCGCACCGACACTGAGAATGACTGGGGCGCATCGCCGCCGCGCAGCAGCTTGCTGGTGAACAGCACCTCACCGTCGGCGAGGATCTTGAAAATGCAGGAGCCGTGGCCCTCGGTCTCGTCATCGATACCGACCTCGCCGGTGAAGTTTTCGTAACCGGCGCCCAGGTAATAGCAGATGCGCGCATTGGAGTGCGTGCCCAGGCCGCGATGGAAGCGTTTGCCGGCCACGCGCAGAGGATTACCCGCCGCACTCCGGTCCGCCGTCACGGCCAGATGCTCCTGTTCGGCGACCAGCGGCACCAGGTCGGTCAGGTTCGTGCTGGCAGGCACGGGGGTGCGATGCGTGATGGGGGCTGACGCCGGCGATTCACGGCCGGCGTAGTCGATGGCCGACACCGTGTACGCGTATTGCCGCCCATATTCGGCGGTGCTGTCCTGATGCCGGGGCTCGATGGTCTCGGCGATCTGCTTGCCGTCGCGATAGACCCGGTAGCGGGCGGCGCACCCATCCTGGCCGTTCCAGGCCAACAGGACGCCGCGCGTGTTCTGCGTGGCGTTCAGGCCGCTGGGGGCGGTGGGGGGCTCGAACGTCTGGGAGGCTTTTCGGAACTTGATCGACCATTGCGCGGGAAGATCCCGGTCGGCCGTCAATGTGACCCGCCGGACGGGGCCATCACGACGGATCAGGACGGTGGCGCCCGGCGCCTGAACGTCCTCGATTTCAAAGCTCTGTTCGCCCTCGGGCAGCAGACAGCGCAGTTCGTAGCTGTCGTGCGCGGGCAGATCAACCGCTCCACGCAGGGTCGATTGCTGCGCATCCCAGGCCAGCCCCTTGAGCTCCAGTTGTCCCTGGGCGATATGCCGGCCGGCGCCGATGAGAGTGGGGCGGGCGTCGGCGACCGGCACGATGCAGAGCAGGCGCCCGGAAGCCGGCTGCATCGGCATCATCAGCTCGTCCCGAACCAGGGTCGCCAGCCGGCACTCCCAGACGTCCCAGACGGCAAATGTGCCCGTGGTGTAGCCAGGGCGGGCTTCCAGGCCCGGCATCAGATCCGCCAGGCGGATGGACATCTGCCGCGGCTCGGCTGACCAGTTAAACAGGCCCACGATCATGACCGGTTCGACGGCGGTGCCGGAGGGGGCCACCTGCCAGTCCCGCGTGGATGTCAACACCCATTGTTCGGGAAGCCGGTGGGCGAACAGATCCGTGGTTCGCACCGGCGCCGGCGGCAGGATCGTGCGCAGCAGTTCCACGCGCTCGCCGGGCAGTTGGGCCAATGCATCGCCCAGCACGACGGTCTGGCCGCTGAGTCCCATCAGGCTCACCCACATGCGCGCGTGTTCGAGGGACAGCGGCGGCCCGATCAGCAGCGGGCCGGGCATGTTGGTCCGCACGATGCCGTGCGCCCAGTAGTCTTCGATCGCGGTGGCCAGCAGCTCGCGGGCATGTTGCCAGTTGTAATGTTCGCCGCGTTCGGTGACCCGACGGTAAATGTCCCGGGTTTTGTCCAGCTTTTTCTTCCAGTCCGCCGGGGGCCGGGCAGCCTGCCCGCCTTCCGGACCTGAGGTGACATCGCCGGGCGTGCCAGCCGTGGCCCAGAGCAACTCGGGCACGCCGCCGCCGGGCGGGGTGCGGGTCAGCGCGCCGCCGAAGGCGAGGTTGCCGCTGAGCCATTTTTCCAGCTCGGGAGCTTCAGCGGTTCCCGGTGAACGGAGGATGCCCCAGCCGGCGGGCCTGAGGTCGGTGACGGCGGTGGAGCGTCCCGGCAGCGGTGCATAGTCGAACCGCGCTTTGAGCAGGTCTTTGTGGAGGGTGAAGGTCACGTCTAACTGTCGTTCCCCGCCGGAGGCCATCAGAATTCCCAGCAGGCCCTGTTTGTCCGGCCCGAAGCTGGGGCTGTACTGGAAGGGCTGGCTGATGCCGATTCCGCGGTCGCCCGGCCGGTCGTAGAGTCCGTCGCAGGACGCGAACCAAGCCGGTCCCATGATCGAATGAATGGTCTCACGCTCCGAGCGCGCTGCGAGCCGTACCGGCAGCAGGTCGGGCGGGGCAATGGCCTGAAGGGCTATGTCCGGCAGCGGCGCGTCGGAAGAAAAGCGAAGGACCACCGGTGAGCCGCCCGACATTTCGATCAACTCGTAACGAATTCCCGGCCCATCGCCGAGGGTGGATTCGAGTTGGAAGACGAGCCCGTGCTGACCATGCGCAACGGGGATGGTCGCCTCGCGGTAGGGGAGCGGCTTGCCGTCGCGGGAGAAGGTGGCGTGGATGTTGGTCAGGAAGTTCACCCCGCCCAGGCGGACGGGCGCGCCCAGCGGGACAATGGACAGCACGTATTGCTCAAGTGCGGATCTTTGCTCGAAGTCCTGCCGGGTGGCGGGCATCGTGCAGCCCGTGAATAGAATCAGCCCGAGAATCGTTGCCTTCCGTGCGACGCTCATTTGCTGCCAACTCTCCGGTTTGGGTTCGCGTTGCCTCCGGTCAGAGGATGGACCGGGCCGCGGCGGTCACATGGTTTTGCCCGCGAGATTGGGCCATACCTCTCCTTGCGGCATCGTATCCGATGAAGCCTGTCTGGCGGCCGTCGTGACTGCAAGCGCCTACGCCGCACCAGCATTGTTCATGACGCCGGCCATCAGCCGCATGAGCGCGTCCTGCGTGGCCTCCTTGCGTGAGAGCTCGCCCATCTGCCGGCCTTCGCGCAGCACGATGATCCGCGTGCTGAGATTGAGCACCTCGGGCAGCTCGGAAGAGATCAGCAGGATGGCCGTGCCCTCCCGCGCGAGTTCGTCGATGAGCGCGTGGATCTCCGCCTTCGCGCCGACATCCACGCCGCGGGTGGGCTCGTCGATCAACAGGATGTCACACTGGCTGGCCAGCCACTTGGCCATGGCGATCTTCTGCTGGTTGCCGCCGGAGAGCGACCACGCGGGGGCGTCCATGTGCGGCGTGCGAACGCGCAGGCGGTCGAAGTACTGGCGGGTCATGGCCTTCTCAGGGCCGGTCCTCACGAAGCCCGCGATGCTCAGTCGATCGAGAATGGGCAGCGACAGATTGTGCCGTCCGCCCATGGCCAGCACCAACCCCTGCTTTTTGCGATCCTCCGGCAGCAGGCCGATGCCCAGGGCCATGGCCTGCCGGGGAGAGCGGATGGTTACCGACCGGCCGTTGACCTCGATGGTGCCGGTCGCCTGCCGGTCCAGTCCGAAGATGGCTTGGGCCACTTCGCTGCGCCCGGCGCCCACCAGTCCCGCCAGACCCACCACTTCGCCGGCCCGGATGCTGAAGGAAATATTCTCGAATTTACCCGGCGAGGTCAGGCCCTGAACGCGCAAGCGCACGTCACCCGGCACGCTGCCCAGATGGCTGGGATAATACTGCTCGACCGGCCGGCCGATCATGCGCTGGACAATGTCGTCGATGCTCAGGTCGGCCACGTTAGCCGTCTCGATGTGCTGACCGTCGCGGAGAATGGTGATGCGGTCGCACAGCCGCTTGATCTCTTCGAGTCGGTGCGACACGTAAATCAGCGTCGCGCCGCGCGCCTTGAGGCGGTCGATCAGTTCAAACAGTCGTTCGGTCTCGGCCAGGGACAGCGAGCTGGTCGGCTCGTCAAAGACGATGATGCGCGCGCCCGTGCCCACCGCGCCGGCGATCTGCACCATCTGCTCCTGTCCGGTGGAGAGTTCGGCCAGCGGCGCGTCCACATCGATGTCGGCCCCGATTTCGGCCAGCATCGCCCGGGCCCGGCGGCGCATCTCGGCGCGATGCAGAAAGCCCAGGCGGGTCGGCAGGTTGCCCAGGCAGAGGTTTTCGGCCACGGTCAAATTGGGGCAGAAGCACAATTCCTGGTGCACCATGCCGATTCCGGCCTTCACCGCATCCAGCGGTGATGAGAAGCGGACCGGCCGGCCGTTCAGGTACATGGTCCCCCCGTCCGGCTGGTAGATGCCGGCGGTGATCTTGCCCAGGGTGGATTTGCCTGCCCCGTTCTCGCCCATCAGGGCGTGGCATTCGCCGGCCATGATGGGAAAACTGATGTTCTTGAGGGCAATCACGCCGGGGAAGGACTTGCTGATGTTTTCGTAGCGGAGAATGGGGGCGTCCATAGGCATCCTGGCGTCTGTTTGAACCTGCCGAATCGCGTGCAACCTTCTACGGGGGGCCAGTATAGCCGCCGCCGCGTAGTGCGTAAACGAGCGCGTTGCGGAAATGCGGATGATCTGCCCGGGCCCGGGGCGTTTTCATCCCGGGATCGCGCAGCAGACCTCCGTCGGCCGTACTCGGGGCTTGGGGGCTCAATGATTCCTGTGTTCGGCGCTTATTGCGTTCCCATGCAGTTCGCAGGCGGCAGAACGCCCGGACGCATCAGGCAGTTTCGGAAGCGAGCCAGGTCCTGGTCGTCGACGTCGTCATCCAGGTCCAGCTTGGCCCGGTAGCAGGCCGGGTCCGTGACCGGCTCACCAGTGCCGGTCAGACAGGCCTGGAAAATCCCGAAGTCGTCCTGATCCACGTCGTCGTCCCGGTCCAGGTCGGGCGAACGGACGGTCAGGGTGGCCGCATTGGAGTCGGTGGTGCCATACTCGTTGGTGATCCGGCATCGGTATTGAGCGTTGTCGGAACCCGTTGCCTCGGTAATGGTCAGCGTGGAGGTCAGCACTCCTGACCGCCGTCCGTCGTTCACCAGATCCACGCCGTCCTTCTGCCATTGGAAAGCAAACGGTTCCGTCCCCTCGGCCTCCACGCTGAGCACCACGGTGGCGCCGTGCAACACGGTCTGGTTGGCCGGATGGCTGGTGATAAACGGCGGCTGGCCGCCGGAGCGCAGGCCGATCTGGTTCTGGTCGATCCAGCCGACGTTCCCGTTGAAGTCGCACTTCCACCAGTAGGTACTCTTGGCATAGACCCCGGCCAGGGAGTGATTGATGATGGCGCCGGGCGTGCCGTTGCCCAGGGTCGTGAACGAGCCGAAGTTGGTCCCCGGGCCCAGCCGCAGGGACGCCGTCGAAGCCATGACCCTGACCTCATCGCTGGCCCGGAACATGGTTGACTGCTGCTTGGGCAGGACATTGATCATGGCCAGGCCGTTGGCCACCAGCCGCTCGGAGCCGTCGGAGGGGCGATTCTTGAGCACACCGTTCACCACCATGGCCGATGAACCGCCGCCGTCCTGATTGTAGCCCCAGGTCGCGCCCAGCTCGTTGAGACAGAAGTTGGCCAGCTCGGTCATGTTCATGCCGATGCTCCAGCCGGGCTGACGGCCGTCCACGACGATGAAGAAGATATAGTTGTCGTTGTAGGCCACGGCCGTCCGCGGGTTCCGGATAATCAGGCCTTCGTTGGTGGTCGATTGGACGATGCCATTGCGCAGGAAGGTGAAATTGCCGCCTACCACCGCGTAGGTCTTGGTCCAGTCGGCGCCAGTGAAACTGGCGCAACCCTCACCGGTACCCAGGGCCGGCAAATAATCGTTGATCCGCTGGGATATGCCGATCTGCGAGCCGACCGACACGTTGGCCAGCAGCGTCGCCGCCTTCGAACCGGTGGCCGAAAGCACGATGTGATCGAAGGGAATATAGGTGGAACCCTTGTTCTGACGAATTTCACGAACGACGCCCGTCACCATGTTGGGAGCGGTGAGGATCAGCAGTGGACGGGACATCTCCACCAGCACCTCGACGCCTGTGTTGTCGGTGTGGGTATGGCTGTCATAGTGGTGCGTGTAGATGATCAGACTGTTGGAGCCGCGCGCTTCGTTGATGCCGGTGAAGGTGTCGCTCGCGCCGGTCCCCAGGTAGTGGATGAGCTGATCGCTGGGAGGATGATGCAGACAGCCGCCCATGAAAGGGTAGCGGTTGGTGGTCCAGCCCATGCCGGACCAGCCGCCAAATTGCGGGAAGCGCCAGCAGTACCATCCGGACTGAATCTGGCCGCCCGTTGGCCGGTTGGTGGATGTGTTCCAGAAGTCGCCGTTGATGGCCACGACGATGTCGTTTCGCTGGCCCCAGATCTGGTCCGCATAGTTGATGGCATCGTCATATCGGGCTGCCTGGTCGGTGACCCGCTCCAGCCCGGAATAGAGTTTGCCCTGGGCGATCATGCTTTCCAGCCAGCACTTCGAGTTTGCCCGCTCCATACGTGCGACGTAGAGCCGATATGGCCCCGGGAGCGTCCACTCGCGATATTCGATACCGATGCCGACCGTCGTCCATTGCGCCGCCAGCGGCGAGCAAACCAACAGCGCAGCCGTAACAGCCCATCCCCATACCTTTCGGGATATCACCATGCATGAACCTCCGCTTGGCATAGAATTATACCGAATCCGCGTTCTGTTTGCACGCTTGAACCATGTCTGTTGACAGACTTTCGGGCGGGCGGGTGGACAGAGGGCCTGACGGACAGAGCGAAGCAGGGACAGTGGGACAGGGAGAGGTGGGGGCACAGTCGATCGCATCCCGTGGTCATGGGTAAAGATAAAGTTATTTCTGAAATGCAGTTACAGTCGGAGCAGGCTGCCCGGGCGGACCAGTACCGTTTCCAGTACACCAGTCTCCAGTTTATCGGCGGATCAGGCGGGCAGGATGCTCGCCCTCCAGGGCGGCCGGCCGGCGTTGTCGGGAGGCGGGCATCCTGCCCGCCTCATGGGCCGAAGCGCGAAGACTCCTGGACCGGAAAGGGCACCAGGGTCCGATAACGGCGATTCAGGACCTTGTTAGTGGCTCGCCGGCGCAACGCCGGGGACGAATGGGTTTTATCTCACCTGTGCGAGGATCATGGCCAGCGGCGCTCCGATATCGACCGCGCTGACTCGGCCCACATAGGGCTTGGCGGTGGGCAGGGCGAAGCCCACTTTCTCCGCCAGGAAGGTGACCGTGCGGTGGGCGCGCACGGCGATTCCGCCGGGCTGGCCGGTGTCGGCGTTCAGGCCCGAGGGAACGTCTACCGCGACGATCAGCGGGCCGTCGAGGCTGTTCATCTGCCGGATGACCCCGGCCATCGGTTCTCGGACCTCGCCGGTGAAGCCGGTGCCCAGAAGAGCGTCCGCGACCACGTGGCTCCTGTGCCATCGGCGGGTTGCGGCGGCGAGGGCTTTCGCGTCGCTGAGCAGCCGGACGGGAAGGCCCATCTTCTGGACGATGGCGCAGTTGACGGTGGCGTCGGGGGACAGACCACTTCCAGCGGTCAGCGATCCCGTTGCGGCCGGCGGCGGCAGTGATTCCGCCAGCAGGTCCACCGACACCTTGAAGCCGCGCAGGCTCAGATGGCGGGCGATCACGAAGCCGTCGCCGCCATTGTTGCCCTTGCCGCAGACGATGGAGGCCGACAGGGGGGATGAGAGGGCGGAGGACTTTCCACGACGGACCCAGCTTTCGATCAGATCGGCCGCATTCCGGCCGGCATTCTCCATCAGCACCAGGCTGGGGATGCCCAGTTGCTCGATGGCATATCGGTCCACCGCCCGGCACTGGGCGGCGGTCAGGCGCAGCGGTTCATGAACGACTTTGCGTGTGGGCATCGTGTCGGACCACCTGGACGGCCGCGCGGGCCGCTTCCCATGATACGATATCCTCCTTCGCCGGCTGAACAAGGCCCGATCGCTGGACTTTAGCGGCAGCATCGGGCAGGATGCTGGCGCCAGCGGCGCAAATCGTACCGGCCGGCCGCCTGGATGGCCCTTTTGCCTCGGAAACGGCCGAGGCAGGGGTTGGCCCTGATAACACCCGGTATCGTGTGTGACATTGTTGGCTGTGCATATCCAGCAATGTCTTGGCATGAGGGAGAATGGAGATCCACAGTGGCGAAGACCTGGAAAGCCGGAGTGATTGGCTGCGGTGCGATTGCTCAGGCCCTGCACCTGCCGGGCTATCTGAGGACTCCCGGCGTGGACGTGGTGGCCGCCTGTGACCCGGTGCCGCAACGGCTGCGTGAGGCGAAGGCGTTGGTCGGCGAGGGTCTGCGCACCTATGCGGATTACCGGGAGATGCTGACCGCCGAGCGGCTCGACGTGGTCTCCGTGGCTACGCCCAACAAGTTCCACGCCGAGCAGACCGTCGCGGCCCTGCGGGCGGGCGCGCACGTCATCCTGGAGAAGCCTGCCGCATTGAGCATGCGCGAGATCGAGCGCATTCGCCAGGCGATGCAACGCAGCGGCCGGCTGGTGGTCGTGGGCTTTTCGCACCGTCATTACCGCGGCAATCAGCGGATACGCAAGTTGATTCAGCAGGGGGCCATCGGCGAGCCCTTCATGATCCGCATCCGTTTCGCGCACCGCGGGCCGAGCCCCGGCTGGGCCAAAAGCGACTGGTTCTACAACCCGGAGCTGGCCGGCGGGGGGGCGCTGCTGGACATGGGCATTCACGCGATTGACCAGTGCCACTGGCTGCTGGGACCGATCCGCGGCGTCCAGGCCCGAACGGCCACGCTGCGCAAGGACATCGCGGTGGAGGACAACGCGATCCTGCTGCTGGAGTTTGAGCGGCCCCGAGCCCTGGGCTACATCGAAATCGGCTGGACCAGTCCGGCCGGGTTCGTGGGCCTGGAGATCATGGGCGACAAGGGCTGCCTGCGACAGGACAACGCCGGGGCCACCACGCTGACCACCGGCAAGATCACGCCGAATGCCAAAAAACGGCCCAAACTCAAGACGCGGGTGATCGACCCCACTCCGGGCAAGGGCGGCTGGGCCACGGAGGTGACCACCATCGTGAAGGCCCTCCGCCAGGGCTTGGATCTGGATTGCGGCATTGAAGCGGGTGCGGCCTCGCTGGCGGTGGCGCTGGCGGCGTATAAGTCCGCGAAGACCGGCCGCCGGGTGAGCATCCCGGTGAAATGAACGGCGTCCGGTTCGCCACAGGGACGGACACCACCACTTTGCACTTTTGTACAACTGCAAGCAACAGTAGAATATTGTTGCCAAGCCGGTGGCGCCTGTCATCCGCGGCCCGTAAGCATTCGGGCATCTGCGGAGTCGGCGCTAGTACCCTTTCCGATCCAGTAGTCTCGCGCTTTGGCCCATGAGGCGGGCAGGATGCCCGCCCCCCGACAACGCCGGCCGGTCCTTCTGGGGGGCGGACATCTTGTCCGCCTGCCCCAACGAGAAACGGGTGTACTGGAAACGGCACTGGGGCTGAGTGTCAAGTCTGTTGAGCCGGGCGCGGTCTGAGTCAACGAGCAGGGAATGCAGGCTATGGACCTTCCTTCACAGCGGATACGTATTGGCCTCCTCATCGCGGTCGCCATTATCGGGGCCGCGATGATCCTGCTGGCCATAGGCCGGACGTGCGATACCCAAACCAACTTGCGCGAAACGCAAGCAACTCCGTCGCCAGCGCGAAAACCCTTCGTCCTGTTCATCAACAACCATCGCCACGGGCCGACAAACGGGCTGGCCTCTATTCCGCAAGCCGGCGTGCCGATGCCAACAAGTGGCGGCCCGATGCGGTGCGGCCATCCGGGCGCGGTTTCGGAGGTGGAGTGGAAGTTCCTTCGGACCGTGGATACCGGCGATGAGTACGAAGTCACCCGCCGCTTCCCAATCGACACGCCCACGCCGAACACGGAAAAGAAGACGGTGACCTACAGGGGCGAACCGCTGACCATCTTCGAAGACGATGTGCAGCGTGTCATGTTCCTTTCGCCGGAAGATCTCGAAAAGATCCGACAGAACGCCGCCGGGGAATCGTCCAGCCGCCCGGCGACACAGCCGGCGAACCCACTGACATGAGCGGGCAGTTCCCGAACGTAGACCCCGCTTTGCTGGGAAGCCGGGAGTTCTACCTTCTCCAGGCGAGCCCTTGCCGGACCAAGTGGTGGACCCAGGCGTAGGCCGTCGTACAGAGCTTCCAGAGCCTGTCTTCCAATATGGGCGGGGGGAGCTTATGCGTCACGAAGGTGTTACGCGATTTCGAGGGTCTGTCGTAAGTGCTTTGATATCAATGGGCCCAGAGGGATTCGAACCCCCGACCAAGGGATTATGAGTCCCCTGCTCTAACCGCTGAGCTATGGGCCCGACTTAAGCGTTTATTATAGAGCCAGCGCCGTGGGGAAGGTGCGTGCTGAGTCGAGTCGGTTCCTCCTGGCGCCAGATCCGCGCGCCTGCGGCTTCCACACGAGCTGTCGGCCAGATTACTGCCTCGTGCCTTGAGCGTCAAAGCCCCTCGAAACGGTCATCCAGAAGATGGACCGGCTCTATCGGTTATGCGGTGGCGGAGTCCAATTTGTTTTCCCGGATTACCCGCCGTCCGGGCCTCGGCCGCCGCGCCAGCCGCGCCCGCCCTGGCCGTGATGGGGGGCGGGATGGTCGGGCCCGCCGTCTCTGCCGCCGCGCCATTGGCGTCCGCGGCGCGCCCCCTCCGCACACAGGCCCAGCAGCCTTCGCTGCTGTTCGGGTGTGAGATGCTCGCGCACGGAGAGCAGGTAATGCGCGACGCGGCGTTCGAGCTCATTGTTCGCCGCCAGCACCGCTTCCAGCCGGGCCATGATTTCTTCGTTGGAAGCGTCCGCCCTTTCGAGCGCGGCGATGTACTCGGACCGCCGGGCGGCCAGATCCGCTTTAAGCTGTCTGAGTTCAGCCGCAAATCCGCCGCCTTGCCTCCGCAGCGCTTCCCGCTGGGAGGGGGAGGCGCCCAGCCAGTTCAACAGGGCTTCGGTGGCGGGATCGGTCTGCGCCGCCGGCGCGCTCGCCGGCCGGGTCTTGACCGTCGCGGTATAGGCGCCCACGCCCGTGGCGGCGGCGATGAGCAACGTGATAACCGTTCGGCCGCCGATCATAATGCTTGCTCCTGATCCATGTCTGATCCCGTATGGTCCGCCTCAAATATCCCGGTGAGCAGGTCTGTGCCGGCATCCATCGCATCCAGTCCCAGCATCTCGATCATCTGCTCATCGGAAACGGCTGTCGCGCCGGTGGCATACGGTGCCGTTGGCGGCGCCAGCACGCCGGCGACGATTCCGATGCCGGCCGCCAGCATGATAGTTGCCGCGACGCGGGCGACCGCGATCCAGCGGATCTTCCTGGACCGCGAGCGCGTGGCCGCTTGCAGCACGCGCGGGGCCAGATCCTTCTCCGGCAGAGGCCCGTCCGCCTGCCCGAGCAGCTCCCAGGTGGCGCGCAGCTCCTCCCAGGCGTGCCGGCACTTCGCGCAGGTGTGCAGATGACTCATCACCTGCTCGCGCTCCGCGGCGGTCAGCTCGCCGGCCACCAGGCGAATCAACTGGTTATCAGGCACACAAGCCTGCATGGCAGACTCCTCACCAACAGTTGAACGAGCCGGCTTCGCACAACCTGCGGGCCGGTTTTCATGTTTCCACCCATTCCTGAAGACGTTCGCGGAGCCGGGCGTAGGCCCTCACCAGCAGCGACTCCACCGCCGACTCGCTCCAGCCCGTGACCTCGGCAATATCTTTGTGAGCCAGCCCCTCGAAACGGTGCAGAACCACTGCAATCCTCTGTCTTTCCGGAAGCCGGGCCAGTTCCCGTTGCACCGCCCGCACGCGCTCCTGCTGGATGAGCGGATCCGGCCGGGGACTCTCGGGAACGGATTCCAGCGCGTCATATGCAACGGCCCGTCGTCGCTTGAGGGCGTCCAGGCACAGGTTCACCACGATCCGGTGCAGCCAGGTCGGGAAAGCTGCCGTGGGCTGGTAGCGCGAGGCGCCTCGGTAGATCCGCAAAAACGCCTCCTGGGCCACATCGTCGGCCATATCCCACCGTCCGAGGATGCGATAAGCCGTCCGGCGGACCCGATCCTGGTAACGCCGCACCAGGAGGGCCAGCGCGTTCATCTCTCCCAGCCCGATCCGCCGCATCAGCTCGGGATCAGAGGGGACATCGGCCGGCAGATCCGAAGGGGGGCTCATGCCGCGATTATATACGCCGGCCTCTGATTTGCTCCGCAACAACACCGGGCCGATTCCTCCGCAGGATTTCATTCTGTCCAACGTTGAACTGTTGACACAAGGCCATCCTGCACGAAGGGAGGTGAACTTCGGCAGGACCGGCGTCCATGCAGAAAGGAGTGAGTCTCATGATCCGTTCAGTAGCAGCCGCTGTTGCTGTACTTTTGACGGGCTCGGTGGCTTTGGCCCAGCCGGGTCCCGGTCAGGGCCTTGGCCGGGGCATGGGGATGCGTTGTGGGCAGAAGAGGGCGGCAAACCTCGGCGCAAAGTTCACTACCACCAGACCCGCGGACCAGGCGGATTCGACCATGGCGGCTCCGCCCGGCGGGCGCCGGGGTTGGCGCTGGCAGGCCGATGGTCGTGCTCGCGCCGGCGGCTGCCCCTGGTGGCCGGGATGCCGAAACGCGCTCGGCGCCGGCCGGGGGATGGGCAGGATGGGCCTGCGGTGGTGTGCGCCCACCACGCAACCTGCCGGTGGAAGGCAACTGCGCGGTGCCCGGGCCAGGATGGCGAGAGCGGGGATCAATTGATAGGGGTGCCAGCGTCTGCGGCAGAGGAACTACGGAAGCTTCTGAAGCACCGTCCCTATATCACGGGGCGGTGCTCGTCGAAATCGGGAGGTTCAAGCTGGATGGTTTGATGATGGATGCTGAACCGGACGTGAAGCATCCGGCGGATGCGGCCGAGGAGTTCGGGATCGTGCGGCGTCTCTGACACCACGTGTGCCGACAGGGCATCCAGCCCGCTGGTGATGGTCCACACATGCAGGTCGTGCACCTCCAGCACGCCGGGTTCGTCCAGCATTGCGCTGCGGACCTCGTCCACGTCGATCCGCCCGGGCGCCGATTCCATGAGCACGGCCACGCTCTCTTTCAGCAGCCCCCAGGCCGAGTACAGCACCAGCAGGCCGATCAGCACGCTGATAGTCGGGTCCATCCAGTTCCAGCCGAAGGCCCACACCAGGATGCCGGCCAGGATGGCGCCCACGCTGCCCAGAGCGTCGGTCATCATGTGTAGCCAGGCCCCGCGCAGGTTCAGGCTCGTTTTCCGCCCGTGGCGAAGCAACCAGAGCCCGACCAGGTTCACCACCAGGCCGCCGACGGCCACTCCCATCAGAAGCAGACCCGCCACCGGGGGCGGCTGACGCAGTCGCTTGTAGGCCTCGACAAAAATGTAAGCTACCGCCACCAGAAGCAAGGCCGCGTTGGCCAGGGCCGCCAGGATCTCCGCCCGATAGTAGCCGTAGGTCCGCTGGGGTCCGGAGCGTTGCCGGGCAAACCACATGGCAAACAGGCTCAGGCTCACCGCCGCCACGTCGGACAGCATGTGCGCGGCGTCCGCCAGCAGGGCCAGCGAGCCGGCCAGATAGCCGCCGACGATTTCGGCCAGCATGTAGCCGGCCAGCAGGATCAACACGATCACCAGCCGGCGTGTGGAGGCGTGAGTGTGGCCGGAAACGTGAGCATGTGAGCCCATCACATCAACCGATCCGGATTGGTGGAACGCTCCACGCATGTCCCTCAGCCTTGATTCCTGGGGATAATGCTGATCCCGCCGCTGCGCTCCAGCACCGCGTATTTGATCTGGTCCAGGCGCTCGATGCCCTGAAGCCTTCGCGCATTGGTCAGAATGTCGGCTTCATCCACCCGCGCTTTCTTCATTCGGTCCTGGTGGATGTGCCCGTCCTCGATGAGGATGATCGGAACACCGTCGATCCACTTCTCGAACCGGGGATACGCCTCCTTGATCAGGGAAATGCCAATGTCAAGGCCGATCAAGGTGAGGATCAGGATCCCGGCGGTGGTCACGGAAAAATCATTCCCGATCAGGGCCTGCTGGGTGGTCTCGCTGATGACCAGCAGCAGGACAAAATCGAAGCTGGTCATTTCGGCGAGCGTGCGCCGCCCCGCGATTCGGAATATCAACAGCAGAAACAGGTAGACCGCCACGGCCCGCAGAATACTGTCCATACATCGTCCTCCCGGATATCCGCTTTAACTTTATGGCCGTGCGCGATCCTGCGACGCGCCTTGAAATACGCCCTCGCACACATTGTGCGCCTGGTGGTCTCGCCCTCGCGCCCGGTCGTTCAAGGGTAAATGAACTGTCGGAACGCGACTTCGGCGCCGGCCGGAATACCCATCCGGCCGTTCAGCCGACCCCACGCATCCGGTTGTATCTGGAACTCCACGGTCGTCGTGCCGGCCGCGGCCACGGGCAGCGCGTACGTGAGCCGATCCTCGCTCAGCTCCACGCGGCTCGGTTCCGGCACCACCCCCTGAAGGATGAGCTGAGTAAGGTATTGACGGTCCACCCATATCCGCGCGAATCCTTCGCTGTCCGGCCGGGCATCAAACCGCACCTGGAGCTTGGTGGGCCGGCTGTAACGCCAGAAGCGGTCGTACTTCACCGTAATAGCCCCGTCGGCAGCGCTGGTCGAGGCCCTTCCCAACGGGCCTGCGCCGGCCAGCCCGAGCAGGATCGCGATCAACACGAGGACCATCAGCACCCAGCCCACGCGCTGGATCATCCACATGCGCTGCTGGAAGGACAGATCCTGATCGATGTCCAGGTCGCCGATCCGCTCGAACTGGACCATGGGAACCTCCGCGCCGGTGCGAGCCCCCCGATTGATGCGAAATCGTTGCAGAGTTGCATGTCCAGGGGATTCTTGGCGCCCGGCCAGCAGGAGGCAACCGGCCCGATGGTCGCCACACATCCTCAGGGCCGCGACGGTTCAGCCGCCGTCCCTTCTCGGTGACGGCGATGTTCGCGCTTCGGCGGTCCTCCCGCTTCTCGCTCGGGTCAGCAGGCCCCGGCGCTCCCGACGCGTCAGCGGGCATGTGACCGTCAGTTGTCCCACGCGCAGGGCCTTCATCAGGTGGCCGACGAATATGCTGCCCGCCCGAACGACTTCTCCGAGTGCGGCGCGTTGGGGCCCGGTCAGGCTGCCGGTTTCCGGGAGATTCCTGGAATGCGGCTCCGCGGCGCGAATGATTCGCCGCGTGGAGATGCGGTTCCACTCCTCAAGCGATGGTGGTCGGCTGCTGTCGGATGCGGGTACTGGTATCGGCGGCCTGATCCCTCAACCTGGTTACAGCGCGAAGCATTTCATGCCCAGGTTGCCGTTCGAGTGCCGTCAGGGCGAGCCCGGGGCCGGTCAGAAATCTTTTTTGCGCAAAAGCTCTTCGTGAATGAGCTGCATATAATCCGGTCTAAGTGTGATGCGGGTCCATGGTGCGCCCGCCGTTTTGGAGGGTGACCTTCCCGGTCCGGACATACCTGGGATCGAAAGCACAACGGTCCGTGGCTCTGCGCCTAAAGACCTGCCCGGCAGGAGGGGGCCCAAGCTCCTGAACAGTGCCGGGGCATCCGGAAGTCCATCCGGAAAGGGCGTACCCAAGTGCGCCTGAACAGGGCCGGATCGCCTCTGGCGTTGCCGACACGGCACAAGCGGCTCATCCTTGGTGGTCTCAAGGCTTGTCGCGGTGGAGGACTTCGGAAGTCGTTGCCGCCTAATTGGTTGTGCGCTGGATGGCGCGTGCGATCAGCGTGGGGCCGGTGCACGCTTGAACAGCGTCCGGCCGCCCGGGCACAACCCGACTGCAAGGAGCGCACCTAAGCTTGTCAATAGACCTGACGAACCTTATCATGGCCGCTTCGGTTCCCCGGCCGAGGCAATGTTCGGCCATCCAGGGGAAGCTTGCCAAGGGCATTTAACGAAAGGACGATGACATGAGTTCCAGCGTTAATGGGCGGACCTTCCTGTTCACTTCGGAGTCTGTGTCTCAAGGCCATCCGGACAAGGTCTGTGATCAGATTTCGGATGCCATTCTGGACAGTCTGATTGCCCACGACCCGGATGCCCGCGTCGCCTGTGAGACCATGGTCACTACCGGCCTGGTGGTTCTGGCCGGCGAGGTCACGGTCCACACTCCCGAGGCCGAACGCGCCCTTCAGAATGTCGAAGAAACCGTTCGCAACACCATCCGGGAAATCGGTTACGACGATCCGGCCACCGGCTTCGACTATCGTTCCTGCGCGGTGATCCGGGCGCTCCACGGTCAATCCGTTGACATCAGCCAGGGTGTCACCGAAGGCCAGGGCCTGCACAAGGAGCAGGGCGCCGGCGACCAGGGCCTGATGTTCGGTTTCGCCTGCAACGAAACCCAGGTGCTCATGCCGCTGCCCATCCACCTGGCCCACCGCCTGGTGGAGCGTCTGACCAAGGCGCGTGAAAGCGGCGAGATCAAATGGCTCCGCCCGGACAGCAAGAGCCAGGTCACCGTCCGTTACGAGGGTCGCCGCCCGGTCGGCATCGACACCATCGTCGTGTCCACCCAGCACACCGAAGCGGCGGTCGATCCCCAGACCAACAACATGTCCGATGCCGCCCGCAAGGAGCTGATCGAGAAAGTCATCAAGCCGGTGGTCCGCGCCGAACGGGCGGATCTGTGGAGTGACGACATCAAGTTCCACATCAACCCCACCGGCCGTTTCCTCATTGGCGGACCGCACGGCGACTCCGGGCTGACCGGCCGGAAGATCATCGTCGATACCTACGGCGGTCGCGGCCGGCATGGCGGCGGTGCCTTCAGCGGCAAGGATCCCAGCAAGGTGGATCGCTCCGCCGCTTACATGGCCCGCTACATCGCCAAGAACATCGTGGCCGCCGGCCTGGCCGACGAGTGCGAGGTCCAGCTTGCCTACGCCATCGGCGTGGCCGAGCCCGTCAGCGTGCACGTGGATACCTACGGCACCGGCAAGGTCAGCGAAGATCTGCTTGCCAGCCTGGTCCGCGAGCACTTCCCGCTGACGCCGTCGGGCATCATCAAGCATCTCAAGCTCAAGCGCCCGATCTACCGCCAGACGGCCCGCAACGGCCACTTTGGCCGGACCGGCGAAGCCTTCACCTGGGAAGAGACGGACGTGGCCGCCACGCTCAAGCGTGCCGCGTCGAAGTAACCCGGGTCGATGTAAGACACTCTTCCAATTGCGCAAAAGCTGTAGCGGCCGGGCTCCGTACCGGCCGTTTGCGCTGTGTCGACGGGGGTGGAGACGAACCATTCACGCCGCAGCAGCCGGGCCGGGTCCCCGGCAAAAGCTGGGTGCCGGCCGTTTGTACTATATCGCCCGAGATGCATACGAGCCGTTTGCGCGGTATGGGCCCGCGGACGGTTGGCGCGGCAACTCACAAAGCTATCCCGTGACACACATCCCGGCAGCAAGCGCGGAAGCCTTTAACTGGAAACAACCCGAGCGTCGTTTCCAGGGCCTCGGTTGTGCGCCGAATCAGGCGTGCAGGATGCTCACCCCCCGAACGAGCCGCTGCCCATCCCCCCCGGAGATCCGTTCCAGGATCACGATTGCGCGCTGAATCAGAGGCGGGCAAGATGCCCGCCCTCCGAAAACCAGGCGGGCAGGATGACGTTTGCGGATCTGTTTGGGCAATGCCGGCGCCTCTGCCACGCCGCTTCCAGCGGCCTTGCCGCCGAAGGCGGCTGCAGGCCAGTGCTTGGAGTACTGGTTGGCGAACGCATAACGCATTGCCTCTCACTGGTTTCCCCTCTCCCCGTGTCTCAGGGCGTTTGAACGCCCTTCCCCCTGGCCCGGGCCTTGAGGCCGTTCATTGCCCGGTTAGAAAACCAAACGTTATCAGCCGGGCTTGCGGTTGATGCCGTTGGCACCCTCATCGGTTGTCCAAATCGTGAACCCACCTCTGGAAGAGGTGGGCCACCCGCCGGTAGCTCACAAAGGTATCCCGTGACACACATCCCGGCAGCAAGCGCGGAAGCCTTTAACTGGAAACAACCCGAGCGTCGTTTCCAGAGCCTCGGTTGTGCGCCGAATCAGGCGGGCAGGATGCTCACCCCCTGAACAAGCCGCTACCCCCCCCCGGAGATCCGTTCCAGGATCACGATTGCATGCTGAATCAGAGGCGGGCAAGATGCCCGCCCCCCGAGGGGGCCGTTGTCCGTAGTTACAGTGGCCACTCGGCGATTGCTTTGCGGATCGCGGGCAGGTCGGGCGTGAAGGTCTCCCGCGGGCCGGCGGCCTCAAAAACGTGAACCCGGTCTCCACGGACAAACATGGTCAGCAGGTACACGTAATCAATGCCGATCTGCGAATAGTCGAACGTCATTTCCACGCCCGGCGTTCCGTGCTCGTTGCGAACTTCCTGCCGGTCGGTGAGCTGATAGCCGCGCACTTCCACCAGCCGGTTCGTGGCTGCCTTTTCCCAGAAGGCCAGGTTCCCGTTCTCGGGGTTCTCTTCGATGCGGTAGGTCAGCGCGGATCCTTCCGCCGAAACGGCCCGAAACTGAACGTCATACGTGGGCTCCACCTTCACATAACCGGCCGGCAGCCGATAGCCGGTGCAGCCGTACAGACAGATGGCCGGCAACAGGGCGGCGATGTATTTTGCCAAGCGCATGTCGGTCCCTCCTCAGCGGTCCAGTTGTAGAACGCGTTCAACACCCAGGGCATCCAACCACGCGAACGGCGTGGGGGGACGGTTGCGGATCACCTGCGTCGGGGCGGGAAGTGAGAAAGTAATATGGATCGTACTGAAGGCCGTCTCCCGCTCCAGGAAGGCCAGACGTCCCTTGATCCGCTCGATTTCTTCGCGAACACGGCTCAATTCGCGCTCGACTTCCAACGTCTCCTTGACCGTCTTGGCCTTTTCCAGAATGGCCAGCAGCCGGTCGCGGGTGGCTTCGGCGTTTTTGAGGCGCAGCCGGAGGTCCACGTATTCCTCGGTGACGTCCTGGGCGCGAATCTCCCGGGAGAGCATCTGTCCCAATTTGCGCACATCGTCCAATACGCGGTCAAAGTTCCGGGCCGGCACGCGCAGGGTGATGGAGTGGGAAGTCAGCGCGTCCATGTATCCGCCTGCCTCCGTGCACAGCTTCTGCGCCGAGGTCAAGGCGGCCTCGATATCCACAACCGACATCTGGAGCGTGGCTTTGTAGATGATCATCCGGCTGTTGACCGGAAGAGAAGAATCGACGGCGCTGGCCAGTTGAAACCCCTCCTGGCCTGATGGCTGGCCGGAGGACGTTCCGACCGATTCAACGGGATAGTCCAGCTTAGCTGCGGCATCTGGGGCGGAGGAGTAAGCAGGAGAAGCCGGCGCCGCCGCGTAGGCGACTATTGGCGTCTTTTTTGCCTGCGTACAGCCGCTCAACCCGGCCAGTCCCGCGAGCAGAAGCATCACCGCCACGCGTCGCGTCATGCGACACCTCCTTTCGAAGCGCAAACAGTCCGTGTTCTGGCTATGACGGGGCGCGATCCTGCGACCCGTCATGGGGGATGCTGTCACACTGTGTGGCCCACGGCTCTCGAGATGGGCCGAATATGCGAATCGTCGCTGCACGGCTCAAGAACCGTGACGGCCCCATCGCGCGCCTGGCTGTCTTACCCTCGCACAAGGTCAGTTTGGCACGGGTGCTGCGGCCGGCAACACCGGCTGATCGAACTGATACTCCATCGCCTGTGCCGTTTCCACGACCTCGCCGGGCTTTTCCTCGGCCACAAAAGTGCCGCTAAAATTGGCCGGGCCGAACGGTTCCAGCGCTTCGCCCATGCGGAAGCGGGGCGTGAGCGTGCCCGACTCGATCCAGCCGGCCAGTTTTTTCGTCCGCTTGTCGTACCGCCACGTGACCATGGCCGCGCCGTCGTAGCGCACGCCGGTGGGGGGCGTGAGCAGGGCGTACTGCACCCGGGCGTCGATCTGCGAGGAATCCACCGTCGTCCGTTCCGGCTGTGGATTCCAGAAGCACCGGATGTACATCACCTGATGGACGGTCTGCGTCGGGTCCACGCTGCTGGGCCGCTCGGAGCGCAGCACCAACTCGACCCGCCCTCCGGGGGACATCCGGTAGGCTGCCCGGCGGAATTCCGTGTAGTGCCGCCGCTGCTGGCCGGCCTCATCGTAGGTAATCAAATCGATGCGCGTGCGTGTGGGCGGGGTCCGGCAGCCCGCGATCAAAAGGAATCCGCATAATCCCGCCAGGGAGAGAAACCGCGTCATCTTCGTACCGTCCCTTTCAACGCGCCGCGCCCGCTTTCACAACACGAGGCACAATCGAGCGCCTCGCGATGGTGCAACGGCCGGCGTTTCTGCCGACCAACCGGACAAGAGAATACTGCATAACCTGCCAAAGTGGAACCGGGGGTAGGATCCCCACAGGCCAACCGCTCAAACGCCCGCGGACCGCTGACGCTCCTGTTTTTTCAAAACTTTTGAGCCCTGCCGGGGACGCTCCTCTTTTCCGCTATAATGGCCCATCATGAGTCAACTTCCTGAGCATGCAACCGGACGGCCGTTGAGGCTGGGGGCGGTTTCGTTCCTCAACACCCGGCCCTTGGTCGATGGATTGGATTCGGAGCCGGGCGTAAGCCTGCATTTTGCCGTACCCTCTGCCCTGGCGGGGATGCTGGACGCCGGCCAGGTGGACGCGTCGCTGATCCCCGTCATTGACGTGGCCCGATCGGGGGGGCGTTGGCGGCGGGTGTCCAACTCCTGTATCGCCTCCGACGGGCCCACCATGACGGTGCGGGTCTTCTCACGCGTGCCGCCCGAGCGGATGAGCGTGCTCCACGTGGACGGCGACTCGCATACCTCCGTGGCCCTGGCCACGCTGATCTGGTCGCGATGGTTCAAACGCCGGCTGCGGATCGTGCCCCTGGCCTCGACCGCCGAGGCCCAGGACTGCGAATCGGTTCTGCTCATTGGCGACAAGGTTGTGACCGCGCCGGTCCAGGGGCATGATCACCAGGTGGATCTGGGCGAGGCGTGGAAGAAGTGGACGGGCCTGCCTTTTGTGTTCGCGATTTGGGCGGGGCCGGCCGGCATCGCCCATGAACGCCTCGCGCCCCTGCTCAACGCGGCCCGTGACCGTGGCGTGGCTCGCGCCGCCGAGATTGCCCGGGAGGCCGGTCCGGCCCATGGCTGGCCGGTGGATGTGGCCCACGTGTACCTGATCGAGCGGCTGATGTTCAAAGTCACCCCCCAGGCCCAGGAAGGGATGGAACTCTTCTGGAAACTGGCCGCCGAAGAAGGCCTCATCACCGAACGGAAGGAGTCGGTGCGATGAATGTACGCACCACTCAGCCCTCGGCTTTCAGCCCTCAGTACTCAGCACTCAGTACTCAGTACTCGGTCTCATCCCGTTTGACCGTCGCCGACGCGCTGGCTCTGTATAACGACTGCTCCATCCACGAACTGGGCCGGCGGGCCTTTGCGGTCACCCAGCGGCTGCATCCCGAGGACTACCGTACCTACGTGGTCGATCGCAATATCAACTACGCCAACTGGTGCACGGCCAAGTGCATTTTCTGTAACTTCAAGGCTGACCCCCCGGGGACGCGTTCCAGGCGGCCCGGTCTGCCTGACGGCTACGTGCTGACCTTCGAGCAGATCGGCCGGAAAATCCAGGAGCTGGTGGACATCGGCGGTACGCAGGTGCTCCTGCAGGGCGGCCTGGCGCCGCCGGAGATCCTGCCCTTCGAGTGGTATTTAGATCTGCTGCGCTTCATCAAGCGCGAGTTCCCGCAGGTCCATGTCCACGCTTTCAGCCCGCCGGAGATCTGGGCGTTTGCCGAGGTCTTCAAGATGTCCCTGCGCGACGTGCTGCTGCGTCTTCAGGAGGCCGGCCTTGACACCATCCCCGGCGGGGGGGCAGAGATTCTCGTTGATCGCGTCCGCGACAAGATCAGCCGGGGCAAGACCCGCACGAACGAATACCTGGAAGTTATGCGCCAGGCCCACCAGATCGGCATGCGCACCAGCATCACCATGATGTTCGGGCATATCGAGACCATCCCCGAGCGGATCGAGCATTTTCAGCGCATCCGCGACCTGCAGGACGAGACCGGCGGCTTCACCGCCTTCATCTGCTGGACGTTCCAGCCCGAGAACACGCCGCTGGGGCGGATCCGCCAGTTACCGGCCGACTCGCCCGCACCACCTGACGGCAAGCATCTCAAGCTGGCCAGCGCCCACGAATACCTCAAGACCCTGGCCCTTGCCCGGCTGTTCCTGGACAACATCCCCAATATCCAGGCAAGCTGGGTCACCCAGGGCCCCAAGATCGGCCAGCTCGCCCTCTTCTACGGGGCCAACGACATGGGCTCGGTGATGATGGAGGAGAACGTAGTCTCGGCCGCCGGCACGACCTACCGGCTTTCCGAGCAGGACATCCGCCGCCTCATCGCCGACGCCGGCTGGCGCCCGCAGAAGCGGAACTGTTACTACCAATGCATCGAGTGACCGGGTAAAATGGCTCGAAGCCCGGGAGTGACACGTCATGTACACAATCGAGGTGGAGCAAGAACAGGACGGTCGGTGGATCGCCGAGGTGATGGATCTGCCCGGTATCATGGTGTACGGGCCCACCCGTGAGGCTGCGGTCCGGAAGGCACAGGCCCTTTCATTGCGCGTATTGGCAGAACGGTTGGACAACGGCGAGCCGCTGCCGGAAGTTGAGGCGGTCTTCTCGATAGTCGCATGAGCCAGTGGCGTTTGACAAGAGCGGGGAAGGTCCTCTCGGCCCTGTTGCGCATTGGCTGGTCGATCAAACGGCAAAGCGGATCCCACAAAACGCTGAGCCGCCATGGTTGGCCCGACTATGTGTTTGCATTTCATGACAGCGAAGAAATCGGACCACGCATGCTGGCCCGCATTGGCAAACGAACCGGGCTCACGCCGGACGATCTCTGAGAACTGGGGCGATCAGCCCAAAGAAACAGCAGCGTAGCCTGAAGTGGCTGGCATTGTTATGCGCATAAAAAAGGGCCGCGGAAGTCTGAAGACTCTGGCGGCCCTGTGTACTGTTCCTCCCTGGGTCGTCTCGTGCCCTCCGTAGCCTGACCGGTGGCTCAGCACTGCGCCCAGCCGCAGTTGTGGCACTTGTTGCAGCCCTCGGCGAAGGTCAGATTCTCGCCGCACTCCGGGCAGACCACCTTGAACTGCGGACGGGTGATCTGGAGAGCGTCCGCGAAGCCGGCGTCCGCGGACGCTCCCTCAGAAGACCCTCCATGAGCCGTCTTAGCAGCGTGGCGCACTTCCGAAACGAGCTCATGGGTCTTGCCATTGCCGTTACCCTTGCCGTTGCCATTGCCATTTCCGTTGCCGTGACCGTTACCATTGCCATGGCCGTTGCTGCGTCCCTGGCTGGCCGGCCGGTCCAGGTCGGACAGATCATACTCGCCCAGCAGCAGGTCGTGCAGCCCGAACCGCTCTTTGGCCCGCTGGTAACGCATCAGTGCCCGACTCAGTCCGTCGCCCAGGCTCATGATCTTGCCGTCCCGGGTGGGGACCTGGCAACTCGAGCCGATATCCTTGAGCTGATGAATCACGTGCCGGAGGGTGCCGCCGGCCCGCAGCCACAGCGAAATCAGCCGGCAGATCGCCTCCAGGTCGCTGTTGGCCAGATCGCCACCCTTGCCAAGCTGGGCGAAGACCTCCAGCTCCCGCCCGGTCTTGGGATCCACCGTGATCTTCACGTGCATGTTCCCGAAGGGCGTCATCTGCCGGATGCGCAGACCGCTGACGATCTCGGGGATGTCATGCGGTTCCAGCTCCGGAAGGTTCTGCTGCTCATGCATGGCCTTATCTACCTTGCTCTGAATGCGCCCTGCTTCTGGGGCGGGTGCCGCGTCGGCCTTCGGAGAGACACCCCCCGCGGGTTGCTTCCCGGCCATCGCGTGTTTCTTGTCCGAATCTTTCAGCGCCATCGGCTGGGCCGGCCGGCAGCCGTCGCGGTAGACGGTCACTCCCTTGCAGCGAAGCTCGTAAGCCAGCCGGTAAATCATCTCGATGTCTTCGACCTTCGCGTCGTGCGGGAAATTGATCGTCTTGGAGATCGAGGCGTCGCAGTGCCGCTGGAAAGCCGCCTGCATGCGAACGTGCCACTCCGGCGTGACGTCATGGGCACACACGAACACGTGCCGGATGTCCTCGGGGACGGTGTCAATATGAGCGAGGGTGCCGTCCCTGGCGATCTGATCCATCAATCCCTCGCTGTAGAATTTGCGCTCCCGTGCGACCCGCTCGAAAGTCGGATCGATCTGAATCATCGGAGTCTTGCCTTCGTCCTGGCCCTTGAGCACATTCCGGTAGAAGACCAGGCTGAACATCGGCTCGATGCCCCCCGAGCAGCCGGCGATGATGCTGATCGTGCCGGTGGGGGCCACCGTCGTGCAGCAGGCGTTGCGCATCGGGCGGTGATGCTTGGTGTCCCAGATGCTGCCCTTCCAGTTGGGGAAGGAACCGCGCTCCCGGGCCAGGTGCTCGCTGTAGTTGTGGGCCTCGTCATTGATGAACTGCATCAGCCGCTCGCCCCAGGCCACGCCTTCCTCCGACGAGTAGCGGACGCCGAGCATATATAACGTCTCGGCGAAGCCCATGATGCCCAGTCCGATCTTGCGGTTACCCTTGCAGATCGCGTCGATCTCCGGCAACTGGTAATTGTTCGCATCGATGACGTTATCCAGGAAGCGCACCGCCTCGCGCACGGTCTCGCGAAGGGCGTCCCAATCCATCTCCGCCCGCGGGGTCAGCGGGTTCAGCACGAACTTGGACAGGTTCACGCTGCCGAGGTTGCAGGCCTCGTAGGGCAGCAACGGCTGCTCGCCGCAGGGATTGGTCGCTTCCATCCGCCCCAGGTGCGGCGTGGGGTTGAATTCGTTGATGCGGTCGATGAACACCACGCCCGGCTCGCCGGTCGCGTAGGCATTCCGCACGATGATGTCCCAGATGTCCTGCTTGGTGTACACCGTGTTGGACAACGAGCTGCGAGCGACAGCCGTCTCCTGCGAAGTTCCACCGTCTTGGGCCGCCACTCGCAGCTCGCCGTCCGGACCGCGCCTGACGGGAATGAGTGAACGAATGTCGTACTCCCAGATCCCCAGATCCCGGGGCAGCAGAAACTCCTGGCCTGTCCGGGGATTGCGAACCACATGGGGCGACTGCGGATCGCGCAGAAACTCATCCATCCATGCGTCGGTGATCTTCACCGAGATGTTGTAGTTGTTGAACTGGGTGAGGTCCTGCTTGGCGTGCAGGAACTTCAGAATGTCGGGGTGATGAATGTACATCATCCCCATGTTGGCGCCCCGGCGGAAGGCCCCCTGCTGGATGGCGTTGGTCGCCTCGCTGAAGGCTTTCCAGAACGAGATCGGTCCCGACGTCGTCCCACCCGAGCTCTTGATGTAGTCGCCGGTGGGACGCAGCTCGTCGAAAGCAAACCCGGTCCCGCCGCCGGCCTTCTGGATGATGGCCGTGTGCTTGATGGCATCAAAGATGTCATTGATGCTGTCCCGCACCGGCAGGACGAAGCATGCGCTGAGCATGCCCATCTCCCGGCCGGCATTCATCAGCGTCGGGCTGTTGGGCATGAACCGGCCGCTGATCATCAGTTCGTAGAAACGCTCCTGCCACTCGTCCCGCTCTTCCTCCGTCGCGCCGTAGATCAGCTCGACGTCGGCCATGGTCCGGGCCACCCGGGTGAAAAGCTGCTCAGGCGTCTCAACCACCCGGCCAGACTCATCCTTCTTCAGGTAGCGGGCCCGCAAGACACGCAAGGCGTTCTCGCACAGCGCAGGGGTCGAGCCACTGGAGGTGTCCTTTCCAATCCGATTGAGTCGATCCGTGACGACAGTGGCCATGCTCGTTACTCCCTCTATGCCCTCCGCTGGGGAAGGCAGTCTAATCTTCCGCGTATCTCTCATACCCCGCTGGCGCGATAGAACACCCTTGAGGATGCCTATGGCACCCTCTTGAGCAGATCCCTCTGCCAATCGGTGGTCCAATCCCGTGATCTGTGGCCCCACATGTTGTGTAGCTACGGGATTAATACCTCAAGATCTTGGTTGTGTCAAATGAGATTCTAGCGCCAAGCCCGCGAGAAACTTCTATGTGTCACAAACCCCTGACATCGCTACCCTTACGAGCTTGGAAATATTTTACCAACAGGCCTTTTGAGTCTCTTGATCTGTACTATGTATCGGTGCTCGTGGTCGAGCGACCACAACATTTTGTACGTCCGGTATATTATCGCTGGGGTTCGATCAGTACAAGTCAGGAATACACCTCAAGAAAGCCAAAACCGGCCAGTCCCAGCCCCCGGATACCCGCCCAGAGACGCCTCAGCAGGGCCGAACGGCACCGCTTGATGGGGAACGCTGACACCGTTGGATTTACGTGGAATTCCGTGCGTGGGCCCGTCCGCGCGGGCTTCGCAACGGCCTGCAGCAGGTTGACAAAGCCGCCATTTATCCTATTATCCGGATAACTGGATATGAAATCGCTGATGGGCACAATCTTCAAGGCGATGGCCGACCCCACGCGCCAGCGGTTGCTGGAGGTGCTTTCCCGCCAGGAGCTGAGTGTCTCCGAGCTGGTGGAGGTGCTCGGCCTGCCCCAGTCCACCGTCTCCCGGCATCTTAAGGTCTTGCGCGAAGCTGGATTGGTGGTTGACCGGCGCGTGGGCGCTGCCGTCCTTCATGCCGCGGGGGGGGCGGCGAGTTGGCCCGTCGGCCAGGACAAGCCGTCGGATGGTCATCCGGCGGTCGAACTCCGTGAGCGTTTGCTCGATTGGGCTGTTCACGAACCGCTGGACGGACCGACGCGCGAACGGATCAGCAGGATCATCCGTCGGCGGCAGGCCGCCAGCGACGACTTCTTCGAGCGCATCGGCACCCGCTGGGACCAGTTGCGCTGTGAGGCCTTTGGCGAGGCCTTTCACCTGGAGGCCCTGGCCGCGCTCCTGCCGGCCGAGTGGATCGTTGCGGATATCGGCAGCGGTACCGGGTATCTGCTCCCTGATCTGGCTGCCCGTTTTCGCCGGGTGATCGCCGTGGAACCTGCCGGCGCCATGCTGGAGGCCGCGCGTAGCCGGCCCGAGCTCAAGGCGATCGACAATATCGAATTTCGTGAGGGCTCCCTGGTCCGCCTGCCGCTGGTTCCCGGCGAAGTTGACCTGGCCATTGCCTCGCTGGTGCTGCACCACGTGCCCGAACCGCCCGGCGCGCTCAAAGAGCTTCGCCGGGTGATTCGCGATGGCGGGCATTTGTTAATCATCGAACAGCGCGAGCATGACAACGCTGCTTTTCACGAGCGGATGGGCGATCACTGGCGCGGATTTGCGCCCTCCCGGTTGCAGGCCTGGGCGAAGACCGCGGGTTTTGCCGACATCCGGGTGTCGCCGCTGGCACACGCCAGACCCGCCGGCCGGCACACTGGCGAAGTTCCCGGGCTGTACGTCCTGACCGGCCGTGCCGTAGCGCGGTGACGGCCCGGGCCGGTGAGCCTGGTCGCAGGCGACGGGGCCAACTAACAGGGCGCGGCACACGAGTCGAGGGATGGGAGAGGCATGAGATGATCGTGCACTTGGCGGTCTTGCCCGCGCACGGTCACTTAAGTAGGTGGCTTGGGATGTGAAGTTGTGCATTGAGTCGAGAGGCGGCATCGATGGTGTATCGAGCAGTCCCGCTTTGAGGGCGGGGCTTCCCGCGAAGCGGGCTTCAGGCCGGCCTGTTGAGGGCTGGTTTGAGGGCGGCCGATTATTCCTCTCTTTTGTTTTCCGCCGGCTATGGCCGGCCAGGCGTAAGTGAGCCTTCTCAAGGAGCGAAAAACAATGGCTACCGCGGTAACGGACTATAAAGTCAAAGACCTGGGTCTCGCCGACTGGGGTCGCAGAGAGATCGAGATCGCTGAAATCGAGATGCCCGGCCTCATGGCCCTGCGCGAGGAATACGCCGGCCGTAAGCCGCTGGCCGGTGCGAAAATCTCCGGCTCCCTGCACATGACCATCCAGACCGCCGTCCTGATTGAAACCCTGGCCGAGCTGGGGGCCGAAGTCCGCTGGGCGAGCTGCAACATCTTTTCCACCCAGGACCACGCCGCCGCCGCCATCGCCAAGGCCGGCATCCCTGTCTTTGCCTGGAAGGGCGAGAGCCTGGAGGACTACTGGGACTGCACCCTCCGGATGCTCACTTGGCCGGACGCTGATGGCCCGACCACCATTGTGGACGACGGCGGTGACGCCACCCTGCTCATCCACCGCGGCCACGCCCTCGAGGCCGAGTTCGCCAAAACCGGCAAGGTCCCGCCGCCCTGCCGCGACAACAAAGAGATTGAGATCATTGACGTCCTGCTGCGCCGCGTGCTGGCCAAGGATCCGCAGCACTGGCACAAGCTGGCCCGGCGCGTCGTCGGGGTCAGCGAAGAGACCACCACCGGCGTGCACCGGCTGTACCAGATGCAGGAACGCGGCGAGCTGCTCTTCCCGGCCATCAACGTCAACGATTCGGTGACCAAGAGCAAGTTCGACAATCTCTACGGCTGCCGCGAGAGCCTGGTGGACGGCATCAAGCGGGCCACCGACGTGATGATCGCCGGCAAGAAGTGCGTGGTCTGCGGCTATGGGGACGTGGGCAAGGGCTGCGTGCAGGCCTTCAAGGGCCTGGGGGCCACGGTGTTCGTCACCGAGATCGACCCCATCTGCGCCCTCCAGGCCGCGATGGAAGGTTATCAGGTGGTGACCATGGACGAGGCCTGCAAGTGGGGCGACATCTTCGTGACCACCACCGGCAACGTGGACGTCATCACCCGCGAGCACATGGACCAGATGAAGAACGAGGCCATCGTCTGTAACATCGGCCACTTCGACAGCGAGATCCAGATCGACGCGCTGCGGGACCTCGAGTGGGTGGAGATCAAGCCGCAGGTCCACCACGTGATCTGGCCCGACGGCAAGCGCATCATCGTCCTGGCCGAAGGCCGCCTGGTAAACCTGGGCTGCGCCACCGGCCACCCCAGCTTCGTGATGAGCGCCAGCTTCACCAACCAGACCATCGCCCAGATCGAGCTGTGGGAGAACCGCAACACGGGCAAGTACGAGAACAAGGTCTATGTCCTGCCCAAGCATCTGGATGAGCGCGTGGCGAGGCTGCACCTGCAAAAACTGGGGGCCAAGCTCACGCGATTGACCGAGAAGCAGGCCCGCTACATCGGCGTGCCGGTCGAGGGGCCCTACAAGCCCGACCACTATCGCTACTAAACCCGGTTACCTTGGGAGGGCGGGCATCCTGCCCGCCTTCCTGGCTGTAATTCGGTCGCGGCCGGCTCCCCGACGAACGCTGGGGGCCGGCCGTTTTGCGTGCGCTGATGCTCTCGCACAGAGGATCACGGATTAGAAACAGCACGGGACTTCGTCCGAAGCCTCAGCAACGGATGGCCAGGCTTCGAGCGCAAGCGAGAGGGGGGGAGCATCGCCCAACCATCAACCCTCGCAAGCATTGTAGCCACAAAACTTTACTGGCAAGACTGGTGCCCACAAGAGCCCCATCAGCGGCGGTTGTCCCTTAGCCGGGTTATTACGTATAATGTGATATTATGAGGCAAGTTATTATCTATCCTGATCTTGAGGACGGTGGGTGGGTCTCTGAAGTCCCAAGTCTGCCGGGCTGCTTCAGCCAAGGTGAAAGCCGCGAAGAGGCCCTCCGCAATGCCCGAGATGCAATTGAGGTTTGGCTCGCAACGGCCAAGGATGTGGGGCTCCCGATTCCCCCTGAGACATTCGATGTTCAAGTCTGTGTCGTGGAAAGCCCCGCCTAGAAAAAATCTCAGAGCAATGTGACTGGCGCATTCAGAGCAGTCTCGGTGCTTAGAACCTACCCTTCAAGCTGCCTCGTACTGTTTTATAGGTTCGGAGGCTATGGCGATAAGAAGTTGAAGGCCCTTCAGCCCCGCCATCTTCTCCTTCTGCTCGCGCTGGCTGGACGGAAGTTCAAAACAAAGCCGATTCGGGCCTACTGGCAGGAACTGGCCGAGGATTTGGGGGTCAAGGTCAATACGGTTCGAAAATGGGCCTATGAGCTGAGAGACTACGGATTGATCACGATCAAGCAACACCGCGGCCGAGATCCGGAGACTAACAGGCCAGGGATACGCAACGGGCGCAACAGCTTTTCACTTGAACCTTTCGTTCAGGCGCTCAGGGCTGCCCATGCCAGATGCCAGCAGGAGCGGGCGAAACGTGGAGGAGGTGCCGAAGATGAGTGATCACCTGCCCGTTCTGTCCGCAAGAGAGGTAGTTCGTGCTTTTGAGAAACTCGGTTTTCAGGTTCAACCGGGTCGCGGAAAGGGAAGCCACATTGCGATGTTCAATCCGCAGACTCGCAAGCTGCTGACGATTCCAGGACATCGTGAGGTCAAACGGGGGATGCTAAGGGGCCTTATACGCGAGGCGGGACTCACAGTCCAGGAGTTCTGTGCAGTGCTTTGATTTCCGCGAAGCGCCGAGTGCCAGGCGTCAGGCTTACCCGCCGGTATTCCAGCAGGCGTGCATATGGACTGCTACGGAAGCCGCACCGGCAGTCAGTTACTCCATTAACCACTCGACGATGGCCTTCTCATCCGCCTTTTCCCTCGTCACGCGCACCTCGACTCCGTTAACCCTCCCGGCCGCCTTCACCCACTCCTCGTCGAAATGCTCGCCGACATTGTGAAACCAGATCGGCCCGTTGCAGGCCGCCGCGGCAATCGCCTGCAAGCCGCCAATCCGCCGGATATGCGGAATATTGAGCTGCTTGAGGTAGGCCTCGTCGCTGTCCATCTGGAACTGGTTCAGGTCAATGACCGTCCGGATCCCGGTCTTGTGCACCGCAAGATCCGACATCATCGCCCGCGCCACCAGGCAGGCCGGTCCCCAGGGGCCGTAAGCGCGCAGAGTGGCGGGCACCCTGTAGCGATATGAGTGTTCGGACGGCAGCAAGGCGAACAGCTCGAAAACGGATTCGGCGGCTTCCGTCCGGTTGAAGGTGGTGAAGAACTGAGGCAGTCCGGCCGGCTGGCTGGCCGCGCCCAACTGCGGCCCTGCTTCAGAGGAGACAGGCGTTATAGCGAGTCTCGCATCGAATGGCGAAACGATTGGATGGCCATCAGCATGGTCCACGGTGATCGAGAGAGGACCTGATGCGCGTGTATCGAGGCCAGGTCCGAAGTAGCGGCCGCGCAAACGGCGTCCAATCAGGCTCCATTCTAGGGCTCCTGGGTGAGGACGTTCCCGCCGCCATCGATCGTCGCTTGCTGTGCGCTGCCGCGCTGCGATCGCTTGCACCAGGCTTGTCTGGATCAATTGTCTCAACGCGGAAAACTTCTGCGGATCATCCGGACGCAGCGCCGCGATCCGCGCCCGGGCGGCACCCTGAAGCTGCTTGGTGAGCTGATCGATGCTCAGCAAATTCTTCGGCGCTGTCTCGTCCGTCCACACCAGCAGGTCTTCGGGCCTGAACTTCGGTATCTCGCCCTCGGTGATCGTGTCCGCGTCGTCACGCTTCAACAGCCACCGCGCGAAAAACCGATACATCGCCTCCCGGCTGGCCTTGTTGTAGTTGTGCGGCGCGTCGATATGCACGTTCTGAACCTTGTCCACCGCGTCGTACAGCGCATAGATGCTCCGGATGAAAGGATACTCCACCTCCGGCGTGAGCTTGGTCCAGTCGCCGGTGGCACTGATCATCAGCAGCGGCCGAGGGGCCATTAACGCCCCGATCTCCATGTTGTTCGTGTCGATGCGCAGGCACGGCCCGTTCTCGCACACGCAGCCGCCCTGCATGGTGCTGGAAATCATGTTCACCGGCGCAGCCACCTTCACCCGGTCGTCCACGGCGTACAGGATGAACGTCTGCGTCCCGCCGCCCGACGCCCCGGTCACGCCGATCCGCTCCGGGTCCACCTCCGGCAGCGACTGCAGAAAATCCAGCACGCGGATGCTGTTCCACGTCTGCAGGTGCAGCGAGGTGATCCCCCACAGGTCGCGCTCCGGCGTATTGATGCGGTGCTCGATCTGCCGTTTGCTGTCGCTGTAGCCGATCATGTCATAGGCGAAGACGGTCGCCCCCAGCCGCGCCAGCGTGATGCAGCGGGCGGGGATGTCGCCCCGCTCATCCTGGTGCAGCCGACCCTGCGGCCAATGCCCGTGCGGACAGGCCACCGCCGGAATCTTGTCTTCGATCTTCGCCGGCCGATACAGGTTGCCGGTGACGTAGAATCCGGGGTAGCTCTCGAAATACACCTTCTCGATGGTGTATCCGTCGTACACCCGCCGGTCGAATACCCTTGCATTCAGCGGCGCCCGCTCCGGCTCGGGTATCAGGCCGGCGGCGAAGCGCACCTGCTCGCGCAGCCAGGCCCGCCGGTCCTGCCACTCCTTGAGGGTCTTGTACTCGGCCGGCTTGAACACGGTGTTCGTATGCGGCAGGTCCGCCCATCGCGAATCGGCGGGCACCGTAGCCGGCGAAGCCCCCAACGCCGCGGCCCAGGCAACAAGTGAGAGAAAAGAAGCCGCACGAATCGCGTGCCCAGTCATGGCCGGTCCTCCAACAGATTGGCGTACGCATGAGACTGGAAAGGTTTATACCCGGCAAGGGCAAAGCACGAAAGTGCCAGCGGGAAAGGACTCCCGTTCAGAAACGTGCGATAAGGGATCTTTGCTCTGAACCCTCAACCCCGAACCCTGAACCCTATTCGATGGTGACTTCGCCGCTGCCGGCCTTGACGCGAACGGTCAGTGTGTGCGGAACGGCCCCGGACGACACTGCCAGCCGAATAGTGGCATCGGTGGTCTGATCCAGTCACGGTCTCATCATCGAGTGATTCGACCCGCCGCAGGGAGTGCTTAAGTTGAAAGTACTGAGTACTGAGTACTGAGTGTGCAGGCGGCAACGGCCCCCAGCACTCAGTACTCAGTACTTTTCACTCAGTACTATTAATCCAGCCATTGGCGCTTGTCGGCCAGCTTCATGGGGACGTATTCGTCCGTCAGGTAGGTGAGCCGCTTGTTGCTCATGGCTTCCACTTCCATCTTGAAGCCATTGCTCATCATCTTGTTGATTTCGCGCTCCCAGTGTTTCTTGCCCTTGAACCAGGGATAGGCGAGGATCTGTTTGGCGCGCTTGATGTCCGTGGCGTCCAGGCCGATCTTGACGTCGTCGCTCAGATTGCAGCGCTCGTAGTCAAAGCTGGATACGCCGATGAACTTGGCGTCGGGCACGGCCATACGGTTGCTCTCGTAGGCCAGGTTGATCGAGCCCTGCTTGATGACCGAGTAGATGTAATACCCCCAGGGGTCATTATCGAGCAGGCAGTAAATCGGCAGCTTCAGCTCATCGCGCAGACGCCGCAGCAGGCGCCGCATGCCCCGGGCCGGCTGCCCCTGTCCGTGGGTCAGGATGCACTGGTGCTTCTCGTGGAAGCGATCCTCATAGAAGCGCCGCCAGACGGTACCCTTTTCCACGTGGAGGACGAACTTGGCGCTGCAGCGCTTGAACTGGATCACGTCCGGCTCGACGATGCTGGGTACCGCGTAGCCCGCCGAGCCCATGCGCATGCAGTCCAGCTCATTGCCCTCGTCCACCAGCGTGATCGGCCCGGCCAGGTTGCCCCGGTTGTCCGCGTAGACGTGCAACTCCTCGCGCAGCGCGTCGATGGTGACCTCGATGTCCTCGATGATGGGATCGGACTCGTCCTGGTCGTTGAAGGTCTTCTCCTTCGTGCCGGCCACATCATGCTTGGACAGGTAGTACAACTGACGGATGCTGGCCGTCTTCCCTTCGCTGATGAGCTGCTTGAACTTGCTGGCGATCAGGATGGTCTGCATGAACTTGCGGGCCATCGACAGGTCGAAGAACTCGCGCGACTGCTTGCTGTTGCCCATCTCGATGATGGCCTTCTTGGGGTCGAAGCGCACGTTGGACAACGCCCGCAGCGGAATGCTGAAGGCGGGGCTGCGCTTCTTGAGCGCGGCCGCCGCGATCGACTCGGCCATGCCCTCTATCTTCTTCGCGGTCACGGCCGCCTTGCCGCTGAGCTTCACCGGCTTGGACGGGCCGGCGCCCGCCGCTTTTTTCGTTTTCGATGCTTTCTTCGCCACAAGATACTCCGTGAACTCGACTCTGTTACGGATGTTGATCGTTCCTACGTCCGGCGATCATTCTTGCCCCGCACCGCCTTGTGCCCGGGACGCGTGTTCCCCGGGCGGGTCGCCGCATTCGCTTCTGGGCCGCGGCAGGGGCCCTCTCCGCGCCTTGTGCGCAGGCCATGATCGCACCTTCACGCGGAAGCCTTCGCGGCCTCCGAAGCCACCGGCCCGGCCTCCCCGGCCGCCGATCCGTTAAAAAGTCCACCCTCCGGCGGCGCGGTGGCGCGGTCCACCACCACGGTGTTTTCTCCCAGCTCGGCCTCGATCTCCGGTTCCTTCCGTCGGATGGGGCGCCCGTGGTCGTCGAGCACCTCGTCGGCCCGGGCGGTCACCTTGTGGGCGATGGCCATCAGGTTGGCCAGCAGGTCGTCCGGATCGATGTCGTTCTTGATCGCGTGGCAGGCGTCCACCACTTCCTTGACGTATCGCTCGAAGATGCTGCGGCGCTCACCCTCGTAGCGCTGCTTGCGACGGCGATTCAGGTAGGCCGACAGCTTCCGTCCGCACTCCTGCAGCGCGAGCCGGATCTCCGCCCGGATCTCGTCGTAGTCGGCGATGGCTTCCTTCGATTCTGAGGTAAACGGTACCCACACGCTGGCCATGTGCACCATGACCACCAGCGGTGCGGCCGGCAGCGCGCCGCTGCTCTGGGAAAGCCCGTAGCGCCGCCAATCCATGTCCACCACGCTCTTGAAGACGCAGCAGGCCGACTGCTGGTACAACAGGGGAACGCGGTTGGCAAAGCGGATCACCCGCGCCGTGGGCGTGTTATTCTCCTTCGGCGTCACCACTTTGCCGCGGCGAACCTTCACTGCCGGGTCCGGGTCCTCCTCCATGCTCTTGAGTTTTGGATCGGACCCCAGATCGCCGCCGAACGCCAGGCCCACCTCGATCTGGAAGGGATTGCCCCGGTACACCGCCGGCGGACGCGTCGTTGCGGTAAAGAACTCCGCCTTCACCCCCTTGAGCAGCCCGGTCAGGATCTGCTCCGCGCCGATCGGCGCCAGGCAGTTGGTCGGCGGGGCCATCAGCTTCGTCTCCTGAATGGCCCGGTACAGCTTCTCGGCCTCCTGGCGGGCGATGCGCTTGGGATGGGCCCGGGGATTCAGCTTGGCCTTGTGACAGATCTCCTCGGCCACCTTGGGCCCCACGCGACAAAAGTCCGCCTGCAGAAAGCTGCTCAGCCAGTGTGAATTCGTCTCCTGGAGCATCTTGATCAACATGCCCAGTTCGACGCCGTACGGGTGCGGCTTGATAGCTTCCGTCTGTGCGGGCATGACCTCCGTACCGCGCTCAAAGATCATCACCTCGCCGGCCGGCGGGGTGTATATGAACTTCGCGTGCGGGTTGGCGATGGCGGTCTGCTCCATGTACTCGTCCACCGACTGGCGGCCCTTGTTGTACGAGGCCACCAGCTCAATCTCGACCGCCGTGCCGTGCGGCCACTCGATGGTGGGATCCTGCTCGTCCTTGACGATGTGTGGCTCATTCCGCTTGGTATCGATCTGAATCTCGTAGTAGTTGGCCGGCTTCTTGGGCGAGGTCCGCGAGACGATCCTCACGCTCTTGCCCGTCGTGAGCAGCCCGTACATGCCCGCCGCTGAAATGCCGATACCTTGCTGGCCGCGCGACATCTTGAGCCGGTGAAACTTCGAGCCGTACAGCAGCTTGCCGAACACGTTGGGGATCTGCTGCTTCACGATGCCCGGCCCGTTGTCCTGCACGCGCACCCGGAAACGCTCCTCGGCGACCTGCGTGAGCGTGACGTGGATCTCCGGCAGAAACCCCGCCTCCTCGCAGGCGTCCAGCGCGTTGTCCACCGCTTCCTTCACGGTCATCAGCAGGGCTTTGCGCTTGTTGTCGAAGCCCAACAGGTGGCGGTTCTTGGCGAAGAACTCGGATACCGAGATGTCCCGCTGCAACTTGGCCATGGACTCGGCCGTGGCCTTGCCCACTTTGGCCCGCTTGGGGGCGGAATCCGGGACAATTCGCGGCTGGTCAGGAGCCGCAGACTTTGGCGCGGATGGGGCCCGACCGGCTGATTGGGCCGCCGCCGGGGCCGCGCTCCGGCCCGCCTTCTCGGCGCCAAAATCAAGTGCTAACTGCCCCTGCGATAAAGACTTGGTTTTTTTCATGTCAGGCCTGACCGTCCGTGGCTGGGAAATCAATGTACCCTAACAAAGACCTTATATTATACGCCTTCGAAGTAAGGTCCGCAACGGTTATACTACATCGGCCAAGTGGCGTTGACGGCCATAGCCGGCCTGCCAAAGCCCACCAATCCACCAGTATAGAGGATGCCAATGCTTCACGGTTATCCGCGGCCCGGAGTTTTAACCCTCTTTTGCGCTGTTCTGCTGTTGAGTCCCGTCCTCGGCACCGGCCAGACCACGCGGCCCGCCGACAGCCCGCAGGCCGCCACGCGGCGCGGCCAGTTAGGGACGCCCGAGGTAATCCCGACCATCTCCTGGAAAGACGCTGGAGTTTTTCTGGGCAAAGAAGTCTTCATTGTCGGTAAGGTGGTCCGGACCAGTCGGAGCAAAACCGGCCATGTCTTCCTGAATTTCGATCCCGACTATCGCCATACGACCACGGTTTTCATTCGCCGTGAGAATGCGGGGAATTTTCCTCGGCCGCCTCAGAAGGAATATCTCAATAAGGTCGTGAAAGTGCGGGGATTTGTGTACCAGATGAACGGTCAGCCCAACGTGGCGCTGGCCGGGCCGGAACGGATTACAATTCTCCCTGACGATACACCGTCACCTCCTCCAGTGAACCGCCCAAGCACCCCGACCACTCCACCCGTCACAGGCGACACCATCACGGTCGGCTCTTACAACGTGCTGAACCTCTTTGACGCCGTCGATGATCCCTACACCGCCGACGAAACCACGCAGCCCAAACCGCCATCCGAGCTGGAGGCTCTTGCCCAGAGTATGCGGGCCCTCAACGCCGACGTTCTCGCCCTGGTCGAGGTCGAAAACCGGGGCGTGCTCCAACAGTTCGTCGATCTGTACCTGTCGGACATGGGCTACCAGGTCGTGCTGTTCGAGGGAAACGACACGCGCGGCATTGATGTGGCCGTGCTCTCCCGCCTGCCGGTTGGGCCGGTGACGTCTTATCGTCACCTGCGTTTCCCGGATACAGAGGGGCGCCCGACTCGCTTTCAGCGGGATCTGCTCCAGGTGCGGATCGAGCCTCCGGAGGGCCAGTCGTTCGATCTCTTCGTCGTGCATTTCAAGAGCAAAGGAGGCGAAGATGAGGGCGGCCTGGCGGTGCGCCTGGCCGAGGCGCGCCAGGTCCGGGCCATTCTGGATGCACGGCTCAATGCCAACTCCGAGGCGGCCTTCCTGGTGGCCGGCGACTTCAACGACACCATCGACAGCCGGCCGCTACAAGCCCTGATCGGCACCGGCCCAACGGCGCTGACCACCTTCATTGACGATTTGCCGGCTGGAAACCGGGTCACTTACAACCAGCCGCCGCACCGCTCCATGATCGACTTCATCCTGGCCTCTCCGGCTATGGCCCGGCGGTACGTGCCGGGATCCTACAGCGTGCCCCGGGATGGTTCGCCGGAAGTCAGCGGTTCTGACCACAACCCGGTGCTGGCCCGCTTCAGGATCAAGTAACGGCCGGTGGCCTGGCCCGGTCCCTTTCCAGAGATCGGGGTGGTTTTAGCTGCTCAGGGGTCTGTCAGGTTCCGATATCTCCTGACATGAAACCCTTGTGCCTCGTCGTGCTCGCGGGTGGGGGGTGGTATGAGGAGACTCGCCGTATCCTGCTGCACCTGTCGCCGCGGGATTTTCGGTTTGCCTACGCCTATGCCTGTCACACGGGCGACCACTCGGCGGGCTCTCTGCCGATGCCCTATGAGGGGCCCCGGTTCCCACTGCATTATCTGGGCTACACCTACCCGCGCCGCTTCGACCGGCTCCGGCACGTGTGGAGAATGGCGCGGGCGTTGATCGAATCCTGGGTCATCCTGCGACGACTTGGCCCCGACTGCGTCCTGGGGTTGGGCTGCGCGAGCGCCGTGCCGCTGTTCATGGTCGCCAGGCTCATGGGCATCCGTTGTGTGTTCGTGGAATCCGTCACGCGTACGCGCGAACTGTCGCTGACCGGTCGGTTGGTCTACTTCCTGCGGCTGGCCACCACCTATGTCCAGTGGCCCGGCCTGACCCGCTGTTATCCCCGGGCGCGATATGCGGGGGCGGTCTTGTGACGCTGATCACGGTTGGAACCCAGTTCTTCGACTCACTCCTGCAGGAGGCCGATCGGCTGGCCGGCCTGGGACGCCTCCCTGGTCCTGTGCGGGCTCAGATTGGGACTTCCCGTTTCGAGCCGCATCACATGTCCTGGTTCCGGTTTTGCCGCGGGTTGCGCGAGCAGTTCCAACAGGCGGACCTGGTCATTGCCCATGGCGGAACCGGTACTGTGTGCGAGTTAATTGAGGCCCAGGTTCCTTTTATCGCCGTGGTCAACCATGCGAAGGCCGGCGATCACCAACTCGAATTTCTGGAGGATCTCTCCGCGCTGTACGACTTGTGCTGGATTCGCTCGCCGGCGGAACTGGCGGATGCCATCCCCGCGGCCCGGCCTGCCCGGCGGCGTGGTCAGCCCGGCGTCGAATCGTTGGCCGGCGCGGTGCGAGACAGCTTGCTCGGCGCCCCCGGGAGATGAGCTCACATGAATACCGCCACTGCGCCTTTGACTTTCGCCGTGTACGAAGATCGCCCCCGGGCCATGATTGGCCTCAAGCTGCTGCTGGCGAGTCTTACCCGGCATCATCCCGAGGCTTGCGTTCAGCTTTTCTGCCCCTGCGCCGATGCCGCGTTCGAGCGCTGGATCGCCCGCCGGGGCCGCATCGAGCTGCAGCGGCGTCCGTGGGCGCGGTGCGGCTGGAGCATCAAACCCATCGTGCTGCTCGACGTGCTGGAGACCGGCTGCCCGGATGTCACCTGGATTGATTCCGACATCATCGTGACCGGAAAGCTCACCGGCCTGCTGCATCGCGATGATCCCCAGGCCATGGTCGTGCTTGAGGAAACCCCCTGGGCTCCTGTCCCCGGGGGAACCTATCGAACCCGCTGCTGGGGCCTGCCTGTGGGCCGGTCTCTGCCGTTTACGGTCAATTCGGGATTCATACGGGTCACGCCCGCGCATCGCGAACTGTTAGTCGGCTGGCGGGAGCTGATGCAGCGGCCGGACTACCTGCAGGCCCAGTCTATTCCCTACCCGCGCCGGCCTTTGCATTTACGGAGCGACCAGGACGCCCTGGAGGCCCTGCTGGGGTCCGAGCGCTTCGGGGGAGTGCGGCTGCACTACCTGCGTTGCGGCGTGGACGTCGTTCAGGCCATCGGCCCCTCGGGCTATGCCGTAGGGCATCGCATCAGCAGCCTCGTCAACGGCCTGCCGCCACTGATTCATGCCCTCGGAGTCAAACCGTGGAGCCTGTCCGTCGACCAGGGCCTGCGTGCGCGACTGCTGGGCTGGTACGAGCAAGTCCACCAGGAGCTTTCCGTGTACGTCCACGTGGCCCGCGATTACCGCGACGAGCTGGAGGAGGATTGCCCGTGGATGGATGTTCGCACGACGGCGGGGCGGCTCTGCCGTGCGCTGACCGGTCAACATCCCGCCCTCCAGGGGCTGCCCCAGGCCGTGGTGGATACGACCGCGCGGTGGCTTAAGCGCGCGGTAAAGGCGCTGACGCAACCCGCTCATCCCAGTCCCAACGCCTGAATGGATTTATGAAAACACGGAACGTGTGAGACGTGCCGGGGGGCGAACGGCACTACCGCCGCCACAGAAATGCGAGCGTCGTTCCCGCGATATGACGGGTCTCGGCAAAGCGGGGGTCCTCGCGTACAAGCTGCTCGATCGCCGCTGTGACACCCGGCCAGGCCTCGTAGTCATGCCAGACGATCAGGCCCTTGCCGTCGCGCAGCAGGTTGATGGCGTTGCGCGAGTCGGAAAGAACGTTGGCGTATTCATGGGCCGCGTCGATGAACACGAAGTCCATGCCATTAACGTACGGGGAGAAATCAAAAGAGAGGGTGTTCCCGTAAAGTTGAACGATCTTGCGCGCCTGTTCGGTGCCCTGAAAGCGGCTCCCCACCACAAAGGCCGAAGTGGGGCCGGCCGGTTTCAGATCGATCGTATATACCTTCGCATCCTCGGGAGCGTTGATGGCAAGATTCAGCGTCGTCCGGCCATCAAACGTACCGAACTCGAACAGAGCCGACGGCCGGACCTGGCGGACCAGCGCATTCAAGACCAGCAGCTCTTCCAGCTTCACGTTCCACGGTTCGCCGGCCGTCTCGCGGATCGACACCTCCAGGTCGGCGGGGAAGACCTCCTGCGGGCTCACGCGGAACAGGCGCCCCCGGCTGCGGCGAAATCCGATGTCATAACTCATTCGGCGGATCTGGTGTCGCCCGGCACGGCCCATGACGCCCACGCTCATCAGCCGGCCAAAGCGCCACAACAGGCCCCACCACTCGCCGGCAAACTCCCGGATCATCGGCATGGCTGCTTGTATACGCATCGATGGCCCTTAGTTACAGAACGGTGTGTCCGCCTTCACGGCCAGCGTGTCGCCCCCGAAAATGCGTGTCATGTATCCATGTTCAGCCAGCAGCGCACGGGCCTTCGCTTTCTCGTCGGGGCTGAGGTGCTTGTGCTCGAACAGAATGACCAGCGGCTGGTATTTCGAGAAATCGAGCTGGGCCAGCACCTGGTAATCGTAACCCTCGGTGTCGATGTGCAGCAGATCGATGCGGTCGATGCCGTTCTTGGCCAGGACATCGTTCAACGGCACCGTGTTGATCTTCTCGGTGACGATGAACGGCTCCATCCGGCTGCCGAGCGCTTTGATAATGTGTTCCCTGCGAAAGGAGCCGAGCTGATCGTACCAGGGGGGCAAATCGTCTTTGAAGTGCGCTTCCGCCTCGCGGCCGACGTAATAGAAATCCTGAGATCCCCGCGTGGCCCCGATGGCCACGTTTTCAAAGATAAACCGGTCCGCATCGGCGTAATTGCGGCGCAGACGTTCGAACAGGTATCGCACCGGCTCGACGAAAACCCCGCTCCAGCTCTTGTTCTCCATGATGAGCTCATAGAGGGGGTCGCCCACCATGCCGTCATTGGAGCCGATCTGGACGAACTTCACGCCCTGCCGGTGCTGGAGAATTTCTCGCAGCACCCGGGCCAGGTGGTCGTCCGAAGAAGGCCGCAGTACCGACCGCACGCGCCGGAACACCTTGTACGTGAACGGATATCGCTTCACGAAGAGCTTGAGCCGGGTCTTCATGCTCATTCTTTTCGGCTGGGGACAATGTGGGTCCGAAGATAAAAGGCCGATGATGGAAAGTTCTCCCGGCCTGCTCGGGGCTCTTGAAGCCCGGTTATCGGACGCCCGCCTTGCGGCGCACCTCACCTCGCAGCCAGCCTTGGTCGACCACGGGGGCCGGGTAACCGTCCGAATATCTTGATATGGCCCCTGGAGGCTCCGATAAGGATTAAAGGCGACGGTACGTTCCGGTCGCCTGAACCGCGTCACGCTGGCGGATCTTCGAGATGAGAATCCTCATCATCAGGCGCGAGCCCCCCTGGCCGTTGTACTACGGCGGCCGGCTTCACAGCTACGAACTGTGCCGCCGGCTGGCTCAGCGCCATCAGGTTCTGCTTGTCGCGGAACGACCCTGCGAAGAACCCGCCGCTCCCTTCAATTTCGAATGCCGCGTGGCGCGCGCGGGTCGCCTGCTTGATGCGCCTGACGATGGGCGGGGTCCTCACCCGCGCCCTGATCGCATCGACGCCTTCTTCGGCATAGATCCCGTATTCACCCACGAGCTGGCCCGCCTGGCCGCTCAGTGGCGTCCGGACGTGGCTGTCGGCATGGGTTACCTGTCGCTGGCCCATCTGGCCGGGCTTTCGGATATCCCGAAGATCTGCGACTTGGGCGACGACGAAGTCTTGCATCGGCTGTTGGAACTTCGCCACGGACGACTGACGCGCAAATGGCACGATCTCAAGTGCCTGCTGGCCGCCTTGCTGTATCAGCGGCGCTACCTCCGGCAGGTGCAGGCAGTCACGGTGCTTTCCGAGGCCGACCGGCGCTTCTGTTACGCCTACACCCGTCACCCGCGCGTGGTGTGCATCCCGCACGGCGTGGACTGCGATCATTACGCTCCGCAACAGACGCCGCCTGACGAAGATCGGATCATCTTCTGGGGCAGTCTCACCTTCGGGCCCAATATCAGCGCCATCCTGTATTTCGCTGAGAAGGTCTGGCCCCAGGTGCTTCGACGCCGTCCCGGACTGCGCTGGACCATCATCGGCCGGGGCGATTCGCCGGCGCTTCAGAGCGTCCGCGTGATGCCGGGGGTCGATTTGGTCGGGCAGGTTGAGGACATCCGCCCGCACGCGGCGCGGGCCGCCGTAGTCGTCGTGCCCATGGTGAGCGGGGCGGGCATCAAGAACAAGATCATGGAAGCCTGGGCCATGGGCAAGCCGGTGCTGTGTACGCCACGCGCGCTGGGCAGCCTCCCGGGCGAGCACAGCCGGAACGTCTGGCTGGCCCGGACGCCCCGCGAACTGGCCACCGGCCTGCTGCGCCTGTTGGAACAACCAGGCCTTCGCGAGGCCCTGGGGGCGGCCGCGCGCCAGACCGCCCTTCGGCACTGCTCGTGGGATCGGGCGGCACAGGAACTCGAAAGGCTCTGCTGCGAACTGGTCCGGCCGGAACCTGCTGCCTGGTCGTCTCCCCTGGTGCAGGCCGACCCCTTACTGTCGGGGAGGTGTTGACGTGCCCCTGCGCACCCTCACTTTCCTGGCTTTCTTCCTGGGCAGCACGGCGGCCACGTTTGTCTATCCGATGGCCGGCGTGGTCTGTTACCTGGTCCTGTACCACGTTTATCCGCAAACCACCTGGTGGGGCAAATCGATTGCCGGGTTCGGGTCGCGCTATGCATTGATCTGCGGCGCCTGTCTGCTGGTGGGGACGTTCCTCAATCTGAATCGCCTCAAATTCGGCCGGCGATTCCTGTTGCCGGTCGAGTGGGGCCTGTTGCTGGTATTTCTGGCCATCCTGCTCTCTACGGCCACCGGCATGGGCTGGGATGCGCGGACCGTGGAATTCCTCGACAAGATGGCCAAGGTATTTCTCTTTGCACTGCTCATGACCCACGTGGCGACGACGCCCCGGGCGCTCTGGCAGATCGTTGTCACGCTGGTCGTCATGGCCCTCTACCTGGGACACGAAGCCCACGTGGCTCCAAAGGGCGCGTTCACCGACAATCGCCTCAACGGCATCGGCGGACCGGACTTCCAGGACTCCAACGGCCTGTCCATCCATCTGTGTGCCCTGATCCCGTTCCTGGTCGTTCTCTTCCGCCAGCAGGCATGGGGCTGGAAGGTGCTGGCCTTCCTGGCGGCCGGTTACACGGCCAATGCCATTCTCCTGTGCCGGACACGCTCGGTGGCCATTGCCGGAGCGATCGCGGCCCTGCTGTCAATCGTGTACATTCCGCGCCGGCATCGACGCTGGGCGGCCATGGCCCTGTGCCTGGCTCTGGCCGGCGTGACCTACTTGAGCGATGACTGGTACTGGAAACGCGTCTCCACCTTGTTTACCTCTTCAGAAGAGCGGGATGAGTCCGTCTCCACACGCCTGATCATCTGGTCGGGTGCGTGGGAAATGATCAAAGACCATCCTCTCGGCGTGGGCGTCGGCCACTTCCAGAGGCAGATCGGCCGCTACACGGGAGAGCAGGGTATCGTGAAGCGGGACGCGCACAACTCCTATCTCCTGTGCGCCGCGGAGATCGGGCTTCCCGGGCTGGCCGCGTATCTCGCGACGCTCGGGCTGGCCTGGGCCACGCTGAACCGGGCAGCCCGGCGCCTCCGGGCCAGCCTCGCAGACGCCGACCGGCTCGAACTGATTATCTTTGCCAACCGCATCGGCCTCATCGTCTACATGGTGGCCGGATTCTTCTCCAGCCGCTTCTATACCGAAGGACAATGGATACTCATCGCCATGACGGCCTGTATTGCCCGGACCGTGGAGAATGAATTGCGTGCGCTCGAACCACGGGTGATTGTGCTGGACCAGCCCCGGCTTGTCCTGCCCGGTCTGCGGCAGGAGGCCCTGGCATGACCGCGTGGGCAGCGACAGACCTGGCCGACGGCCGATCCCCTTGCGCTCCTGCTCTGACCGGTCCACCATCGACCTGCCTGCGCGTCCTGCACGTGCTCCCAGCGCTGATGGCCGGCGGCATGGAGCGAGCTACGATACGGCTGATTCGCGACGCTGACAGAGTCGGTGTCGCATCCGCTGGTAGGACGGGAAGCCACTTGCCCGCCTCGCCCGGCATTCATAACGCGCCGGTGAACGCACAAGTGCCCGCCCTTGCCCACGGCCTGTGCATCCTGCAGCAGGCCGATGGCCGGCTCCTGGCCGAATGCCGGTCCGCGGCGCGGATCTGGGTTCTTGATCAGGCCATCGGTCGCCCCAGCCGCCTTTCCACCTGGTGGCGCCTGCGCCAGGTGATCCGCCGTTTCCGGCCGCACGTCGTCCACGCGCGCAGCACCGGCGTCTGGGTGGACGCGGCCATGGCCACCCGTGGATTGGGCGGCGTCAAGCTGTTGCTCAGCTTCCACGGCAAGACCCATACCCACCGGCCAGCCCTGCGCCGACGCCTGTTGAATCGCTGGGCCGCTGCCCGGGCCGACGCCGTACTGGCCGTCTCCAGAGAATCCATTGAGTACATGAAACACGAGTGGGGCCTTGGCCCGACCCGGCTGGCGGTCATTCACAACGGCGTGAATCTCGATCGCTTTCATCCCCCGGCCGGACCCGATGAGGCCGCGCGCCTGCGCGGCGAACTGGGGTTGAATGCCGAGCATCGCCTGGCCGTGTGCGTGGCCAACTTTCTGCCCATCAAAGGCATCGACGTGCTGATCCGCGCCTGGCAACAGGTATCCGCCCGGCAGCCTGCCGCACGGCTGTTACTGGTAGGCGACGGTCCCCTGCGCGATTCACTGCAGGCCCTGGCCTGGGAGCTGGGCTGCCGTGACAGCGTGCTCTTCGCCGGTGCTCGCGAGAATGTGCCCGACCTGTTACGGGCCGCCGACCTTTTCGTGCTTCCGAGTCATTACGAGGCGTGCTGCAATGCCATCCTCGAAGCCCAGGCCAGCGGACTTCCCGTTGTGGCCTGCGATACCGGGGGCAATCCTGAATTGATCGACTCGGGCGCAACCGGCTGGCTGGTCCGGCCCGGCTCCCCGGATGCGCTGGCGGAGGGCATTCTGGCCGTCCTGGCGGATGACCAACTGCGACGGCGGATCGGCCGGGCCGCCCGCGACCAGGCCGTGGCTGCCTGCGGTGAGGCCGCCTGGCTGGAGGCATACAACTCCTTATACCTTTCACTGGCCATTACCGGCGCGCCGCCGACGATGAACCTGTCCGGCCGGGAGGTGCCGCCATGTGCGGAATAGCCGGCCTGGTACGCTTTGCCGGACTGCTGCCCCATGAACGCGATCTGGGTGCGGCCATGGCCGCCACCCTGCGTCATCGCGGCCCCGATGAAATGGGCGCCTTCCACGACGCCTGCGCGAGCCTGGGCCACGCGCGGTTGTCGATCATCGACCTCGAGGCCGGCCGGCAGCCCATGAGCAATGAAGACGCCACCATCTGGGTCACCTTCAACGGCGAGATCTACAACCATCGCGAACTTGCCGCCGGCCTGCGGGCCCGCGGCCACCAACTGCGAACACGCTGCGACACCGAGGTGATTGTCCACCTCTACGAAGAGCACGGCGAAGATTTCGTGCATCATCTCAACGGCATGTTCGCGCTGGCCCTGTGGGATGCCCGCCAACGCAAACTCGTGCTGGTCCGCGACCGCCTGGGCATCAAACCGTTGTACTGGCATGATGACGGCCGGCGGGTGGTATTCGGTTCCGAGCTCAAGGCCCTGCTGGCGGCCGGCGTGGAGCGCCGCGTCGATCTCTCCACCCTCACCGACTATCTGACCTTCGGCCATGTGCCGGCCCCGCGAAGCATCTTCCGTGACGTGTACAAGCTCGAACCCGGCTGCCTGGTCGTCTGCACCGAAGCCGGGTCGCGGGTACGCACGTGGTGGGATATCCCGCCGGCCGGCGCTGATCATGATGCCGGTGCTTCCAAACACGAACGCGGCGCCTCTCGGGGGGGCGGGTACCCTGCCCGCGTTGAGGACTACGCTGAATCTGATTTCGCAAACCTCATCGAAGACGCCGCCGAGATGCGCTTGATCGCCGACGTGCCCGTAGGGGCCTTTCTGAGCGGCGGCGTGGATTCGGCCACCGTGGCGGCGGCCATGCGGCGCCGATCGTCCGGCGCGGTGCTGACCCAGACCGTTGGCTTCGACGAGGCCGACCATGACGAGCGCGAGGCTGCCCGGGCGACCGCCCGGCTGCTCGGTACGGACCACCACGAAATCCTCGTCCGCGCGGATGCCTGCGCCGCCGCCGAACGCCTGGCGTGGCATTTCGACGAACCCTTCGCGGATGCCTCGGCTGTGCCCACCTTTTACCTCTCCCAGGCCACCCGCCAGCGCGTGACGGTGGCGCTGGCCGGCGATGGGGCCGACGAAATGCTGGGCGGTTACCGGCGCTACCGGTTCGATCTGGCCGAGGAGCGGGTGCGGCGGATGACCCCTGCCTGCCTGCGGGTTATGGCCGGTGCGGTCGGAAAGGTATACCCCAAAGCCGACTGGCTCCCGCGCCCGCTGCGGGCCAAAGTCACGCTCCAGAATCTCGCCGTCGATCCGGCCACCGCGCACCTGCGGAGCGTCTCCTTGCGGGCCGGCGCTTTGCCGGGTCTGCTCCTGCGGCCGGAAGTATCCGACACTATTTACGGGTACGACCCCTTCGAGCGCGGCCGGGCGATGTTTGAACGTTATGAATCGCCGCACACGCTGGGCCGCCTGCTCTACCTGGATATGAAGACGCTGCTGCCTGATGACATGCTCACCAAGGTGGATCGTGCCAGCATGGCCGTCGGGCTGGAGGTGCGCGAGCCGCTGCTCGATTATCGCGTCGTCGAGCGGGCCGCGCGCCTGTCTCCCGCCCTGCGCCAGGGCAAGCGGGCCTTGCGCGAGGTGCTGGCCAACTGGACCACCCCGGACCTGGCCCGGCGGCGCAAGAAAGGTTTCGACGTGCCCCTGGATGCCTGGTTCCGTGGCCCGCTGCGCCGGATGGCCCACGACCTGCTGACCGGGCCACAGGCCCGCGTGAACACCTGGCTATGTCCCCGGGCCGTTCGCCGCCTCCTGAGGGAGCACGACTCCGGCCTGCGCTCGAACGGCAGCGTTCTCTGGACGGTGATGATGTTGGAACTCTGGGCCCGGCAGTGGCAGTCAACATGACACGTGCGACCCTGCCGGGGTCTCCCCGCTGCAGTGGTGCAAGGCGCGTGGGGACTCGAACAACACGAAGCTGAAGGCATGAGAATCATCACCACGACAATGTGCTATCCCACGCCGGACCAGCCGGACATGGGCGTGTTCGTCCAACGGCGGGCCGCCGCGCTGGCCGCGCACTATGACCTGCGGGTTGTCTCCCCCCGACCCTGGTGTCCGCTCCTGCGCCGGGGCCGCCTGTGCCCGGCTCAGGAACAACCTCTGCCCGTCTCTTACCCGAAGATGTTCAGCATTCCCGTGCTGGGTTGGGCTACTGACGGCCTGGCCTACGCGAGGGCTTTGCACAACGAGATTAAGCGCCTGGGAAGGATCGATCTGATCGACGCGCACTTTGAATATCCCGACGGCGTCGGCGCGTGGCTGGCCGCCCGGCGGCTGGGAATCCCCGTCGTGGTGACGCTGCGCGGCAAGCTGGTCTCGCTTTCCAGAAAGCGTTTCCGCCGCGCCCAGATCCGGGCCATGCTGCGCGACGCGGACGGCTTGATTGCGGTCAGCGCCAGTCTGGCCGCCCTGGCCCGTGAGGTGGCCGGCCGTGACCTGCCCATCGAGGTCATTCCCAACGGGGTGGATGCCGGCGTGTTCCATCGGATGGACAAGTCTGCCGCCCGGGCCGCCCTCGGCTGGGAATCGCACCGCCGCCACGTGCTCTGCGTGGGCCACTACCAGCGTCTCAAAGGTTTCGATCGCCTCGTATCGGTCTGGCCGCAGGTGCGCGAACAGGCCGGCGACGTCCGGCTCGTGCTGGTGGGCAGTCGCAGAGGAGAGCGCGGATTCCATGAGCAACTACGATGCCAGGTGGCCGCGGGTGGTTTGGGCCACTGCGTCTCGCTGCTGGATGCCGTGGATGCCCGCACACTCAACCTCATGTTCAACGCCGCGGATCTGTCGGTCAATGCGTCACGCTCCGAGGGCTGGTGCAATGCCATCGCCGAGTCGCTGGCCGCAGGGACTCCCGTCGTGGCTACGGATGTGGGCGGCAATCGCGAACAGCTCCATCCGAACCACCTGGGCCTCCTGGTGCCGGACGGCGACGCGGCCGCTCTGGCTTCGGCCATTGTGGCGGGGCTGCATCGCGAATGGGATCGTGATCGTATTGCCGCACACGGCCAGTCACGCGGCTGGGAGCAGGTGGCCCTGGAAGTGGCGAAGGTCTTTGAACGGGTGGTCGGTTGCCGGGCCTCGCGCGGCGCTCGTCCTGAAAGCGAATGCCTCACCCGACAGGTTACGGCCCCACAGGCAGGAGCGGTCTCATGAATCGCTGGCTCGCGGGCAATGTGTTCTGGCCGCTGACGGAAAGATTGATGGGCCGTGATACCATGCGCCGCTTCCGTGCCCTAACGGCCTCGCAACACTGGAGTGTCAATGAACTGGCCGTGCTGCGGAACCGCAAGCTGCGCCGTCTGCTGAACGCCGCCGGGCAACACTGTCCGTTCTATGCCCGCCGGTTCCGCGAGGCCGGGCTGTGCCCGGACGATCCGAATCTGACCGTCGAAGACCTCCGGCGACTGCCCGTTCTTGAGCGTCACACCATCCGCGAACACCTTCACGAAATGACCTGGATCGGCTGCCCCGGCGGGGCCTATCCCTACTCCACCGGCGGCTCCAGCGGCGAGCCGCTGCGCTTTTACTTCGACCGTCCGCGCCAGGCCGCCGACTGGGCCGCCCGCTGGCGGGCGCGAAGCTGGTGGAACGTCCGCCCCGGCGACCCGGAAATACTTCTATGGGGCGCCCCGGTGGAACTCAAAACCCAGGACCGCCTCAAGGCTTGCCGTGACCGCTTGCTCAACCAGCTTTTGCTGAGCGCCTTCGACCTGACCGCCGAACGCATGGACGCCTGCATCGCCGCCTTCCAACGCCGCGGTCCGATCTGTGTCTATGGCTATCCCAGCAGCCTGGCCCTGCTGGCCCGTCACGCCCTCGATCGTAACCTGCCCCCGGGCGGGCTGGGCTCCCCCCGGCTGCGGGCGGTGTTCGTGACCGGCGAGGTGCTGCTGCCCCACGATCGCCAGACCATCGAACGCGCATTCGGAGCGCCGGTGGTCGTCGAATACGGCTGTCGCGACGGCGGTCTGCTGGCCTGCGGTTGTCCGGCCGGCCGACTCCACGTCCCGGAAGAGAACGTCATCGTGGAGGTGCTTGATCCGTCCACCGGCCGGCCCGTCAGCCCCGGCCAGACGGGCGACGTCGTTGTCACCAACCTCGATTGCCTGGCCACCCCGATGATCCGCTATCGCACCGGCGACCTGGCCACGTTCGGTGGGCACGGCTGTGCCTGCGGGCTGACGTCCACCACGCTGCTGGAGGTGACCGGCCGGAAGACCGACCAGATCGTCTGCCCCACGCCCCAGGGCCTCAAACACATGCACGCCCTGTCCTTGATCTACGTGCTGCGCGAAGTCGAAGGCCTTCGTCAGTTCCGCGTAATCCAGCGTTCACTGAATGCCCTCGATGTGGAGATCGTTCCTGGCGCTCCCTTCACCGACCAGGCGGAAAAATCCATCTTGCAAGGCCTGCGCCAACGTGTCGGCCCGCAGATGAACATTCGCATCCTCCGCCGTGAACGCATTACGCCCACCGCTTCGGGCAAACATGCCTGCGTGATTTCAGAAGTGAAATCCTGAATCACCGTCCGCGCTGGCGAGCCAACAGAAGTACGACGTGTGTGCGTGTGTGCCATTGCTCTTGAGCCGTGCCGTGTACCGCCGGCGTCTCGCCAGTGTAGGGGGGGCGGGCATCTTGCCCGCCTTCCGAAATCCAAACGGGGGGCGGGGAACGGCCGATACGTAGCTTCCACAAGGACGCTGGACTGGTCGCTATGGCGAGAACGGCCGGTACGGAGCCCGGCCGCTACGGAAGTTGCGTGCGGAACGACTCCCACATGGGACAGACTTTTTAGTCGAAGTCGGCGGGTCGACTCAGGTGCCGCCACGGGCTGAGCTGTTGCTCCGCGGGTGGATCATCGCGCGTCACCAGTTCGGTGACACATTGCTGCAGCAGTCGCTGGAACTTGCGCATGACCAGGTATTCCAGATCCAAATGTCGCAGATCGCCAGCAGGAGCGTCCGGCCGTTTGGTTTCATAATCGGCGGACGTGGCTTGGGCCCGGATATGGGCCACCGTCTGGCCTGTGGCGGTCTCGATCAGGCCGCCGATCAACGCCGCTTCCTCCGGCCCCGTGGCAGTTGAGCCGTAAACCAGACACAAGCCCGCATTGAGCCGTCGCGCGGTGGCGGTAACGGCCGGCAGACCGCGAAGCGGCGGCCCCGGCGTCTTCTCGTTCAACACGATCACCTCTCGAATGCCCGGGTTCGTGTCGAACAGGCTGTTCCAGCGGATCGCCTGCACCTCGGGCAGCGTCACCACCAGCCGGTGGAACGTCTCCTCGTTGTTTGCGATCCCCAGTCTGGCCACGGCCAAGGCCGTGGGAAAACGCCCCCGGCTGCGGCCCGCTTCGAGAATGTCATACCCGGTCGATGGGTCTGCACGCTCCGGCAGACCCAGGTCGGAAGGGGCCAGCGTCGGGCCGGCCTCGTAGACAATACGCGAATGCGTGCAGCCCCACATGCCCAAGACAGTCAACATCAGAACCTGGGCGGTCAGAGCAGCCACGGTGCGTGCCGATCGATGCAGTGTCTGGAACATCTCCATATCACTTTTATCGGCAATTGAGAGTTTAGCTCCAGCTATCAACTTATGAGAGGCGGTCATCCCTCCGATACGAGAAGGAATAATAACTGTGAGGAACGGCTGTTGCGTTCGAACCTGACAGAAGGCAGTGCGGCCCTCGTACCTTGCCCGCCGGTGACCACCAGCGGTTGGGATGATTTCCCGCGCCTGGTCTGGCCGGAGACGCCGTCCGCATCCCGCCGAGCCTGGACCGGCGCGCTGGGCCATACCCTGCTCGAAACGCCCTGGCCTATCTGGTGTCTCTTTGATCTGCTCGTTGTGACCCTCGGGGTGTACCTCGGTTATCGGACCTTCGTCTGGACGCCGGAGGGCGCCTGGCTTCACATCGGCTGGGTCCAGACCAGCGGCATCCAAACCCTCGCCTTCATGATCTGCGGATTGGTCTTCGGCCTCTACGAGCAGCAGACGCTCCTGCGCGGGTCGCGGATTGTGGCCCGCTCACTTTTGTCTACGCTGAGCGCTGCCGTCCTCGCCTACGTGGTGGTTTACCTGTTCATGTACCAGATGCACAGCCGGCGGGTTCTGTTCCTGGCCGCGAGCGTGTATCTGGGCATTGCCCCTGCGGTCCGGCTGCTGGTTTGTGCGTGGGTTCAAAACTGCGGACGAACATTCCTCATCGTGGGTACCGATGCCCGTTCCCGGCTTCCCATCCCCAGCCACTGTGACGGACTGTCCCGCCGCTATCGCCTGGCCGGATATATCACCCTGAATCCGTTGGAAATCGGGCGCGAAATCTGCGGCCGGCGGGTGCTGGGCGGACTGGACGACCTCGAAGATATCTGCCGCCAACAAAACATCCGCGAGATCGTGGTTGGCCCGGGCGCCGCCCACGACAGCCAGGCCCTCAGACGTGCCCTGGGTTGCCTCAAGCTCGGCTGCCGGGTCACCAACCTCTCCACCTTCTACGAGCAGGTGCTCAGTGAAGTCCCCCTCAACCACCTGGAACCCGACTGGTTCCTGTTCGCCGATCTGAAGCATTACCGTGAATCGCAGCTCATCATCAAACGTGTCTTTGACGTGTTTTCCTCGGCGGTGGGGCTGCTGCTGACGTTGCCTTTCTGGCCGCTGATCGCGCTGCTGATCAAGCTCGACAGCGAAGGCCCCGTCTTCTATCACCAGATCCGCGTGGGGCTCAACGGCAGGACCTTCCGGCTGCACAAGTTCCGCACCATGTGCGTCACCGCCGAGGCCAACGGCCATGCCTGGGCCAGTCTTGATGATCCGCGCGTGACCCGTGTCGGTCGCTACCTGCGCAAGGCCCGCCTCGACGAACTGCCCCAGCTCTGGAATATTCTCGTGGGGGATATGTCCATCGTCGGTCCGCGCCCCGAACGCCCTGAATTTGTCGAACAGCTTTCCCGTCAGATCGACTTCTACAACGAGCGCCACCTCATCAAACCCGGCCTGACCGGGTGGGCCCAGATCAACTACCCCTACGGCGCCAGCGTGGAAGACGCCCGCCGCAAGCTTCAGCTCGACCTGTGGTACATCAAGCACATGTCGCTGGAGCTCGACCTGTTCATTCTGCTGCGTACCCCGGGTACCGTCTTCCTGGGGTCGCGCTGAAAACCATGAGCGCCAGGCGATGAAGGATGAACAAGGGCCGGCACGCCCCCGGGCTTATCCTTCATCATGCCTCTCCTGCCCCTCTCCCATATTCTCCGTCCCGTCGTCGCCGGCTCAGTCCGGCCGGCTGAAGCTCACGATACGGGCGTTGGCCAGACGCTGGAAATCGTCGCGGCTCATGCGTACGGCCGTGTGGTGCGTCCCTGCCTGGAAGATCACCATATCCTCGTCCAGCACGGATTCATCCAACAGCGTGTCCATGCCGTACAACCGGCCAATGGGCGCCTCCGCCCCCAGCTCGCAGTCCGGACACAGCTCCGCGAGCTCCTCCTCGTTGACCAGCCGTAGCTGTCGGGCTCCGAGGATGGAGCGCAGCGTGCTCATGTCCACCCGCCGGTCCGCGGGCAAGGCGCACATCACCATGATCCCGTCCGCCTCCACCACCACCGGCTTGATCACCTGGTGCCCGGGTACGTGCTCGGCTACCGCCAGGGCGATGGCCGTGCCCGCTTCCGCATGCTCGTCCAGCGAATACGGGATTCGCTCGCGCTCGAGCAGTTCCATCAGGTTCATGACCACACTCCTTATTACAAAAAGCCGAGTCAGCGGCTCCCCCTCTCGGGAGGTCGCGAGAACGTCTGTTGTTTGTTGAAGAGTCCTGAAAGTTTTCGTGGTGCGTCCAGTGCACCTGTTTCGCGGCGAATCAGGCGGCCAGGATACCGCCCGTGCAAGGCCGGCCACCCCTGCCGGTGGGCAGGCATCTTGCTCGCCTCAAGGACACTGTCGGGGTATGGGCATCTTGCCCGCCTCAAGAACGTTGTCGGAGGGCGGGCATCTTGCCCGCCTTAAAAAGGACACTGCAGAGGGGTGGCTATCCCGCCCACTTCAAGGGCCGAAGCGCAAGGCTTTAAGCTCGCAAAGGGCGGGCATCAGACTTCCAAACGCGCCTTCATCGCCAGGCAGATCAGCTCTGTCGCCTCTTGCGCGCTGAACCGCTCGACGTTGATCAGCAGGTCGAAGCGCGTCGAATCCTCCGCCTCGGCATGGAAAAACCGGCGGAAGAAATCGCGCCGCTCCTGCTCAATGCGCTCGATCTGGGCCGCGGCCTCTTGTATTGAAACCTTGGCTCGCCGGGCGAAATTCTCCACCCGTCGCCAGCGCGACGCGATCACTTTCACCCGCAGACCCTGCTCAGCCGGCAGGATCAGGTCCACCCCCCGGCCCAGGAAAATAGCCGGTCCCTGGCGAGCCAGGCACAGTACCGTCTCGGTCAGCCGGGAGAAGTAATCGTTTCGGCAAAACTCCTGCTGCATCAGGGCCCGGAAGGTCTCCTCGAACCAGCCCAGATCGCGCTCGTCCATGGATTTATATAGCCGCGCGCGGACCTCGTCATTGCGGGCCATCTCCTGCAGGATCTCTTTATCGAACACCGGCCAGCCCAGCCGGGATCCAAGCAGGGCGGCGATCTCATCACCCCCGGCCCCAACCTCATTGGACATGGCAACGTAGCTGTAAACCGGATCTCCATTCCGGGACTCTGCCCCGGGGTTCTGGCTGCAGGCGATTTCCCATCGGCGGAGCTGTTTCTCTACGGCCCGGCCGAGGCCCCGGTCTTCGAAACAGACTTTGGCTGCCACGATGCACCTCCTCCGGCTGAATGGGAGCGAAAGCGCCTGGGCGGAAGCTCAAGAACTGCTACTGCTGAAAGGCTGTCGGCGGTACCCTGGCGATATGCGGCGGTTGGATCCGCCAGCCGTCGCGCTCGCCGGTGAATGCCCAAGCGGCGCTCCATGAAAAGTATACCTCAAAATACGTCGGCGTGCGCTAAAGACCTTTCATAAGCTCGATAAAGCTTTTGTTGGCAAAGTATTAGATTCCCGGCTCACTTATACTGACCTATTTCCTGATAGGCTTATATAGATACGTTAATTCTTATCGCAATTGGCTGCGTCAGGAAAATCGGGATTTTTCCGACACAGTCCAACCGGAGGGTCTCGGGCATGAGTAGGGGAAGGCGTGGGAGTTCGTGCTGCTGGCGGTAATCGGGTTCTGTGCCCCAGTTGCCTCGGCCGACATGGTGACCTTTGCCGCGACAGGCCCGGGGGCGGAGGCCTGGAGCCCCCGACCCGGCTGCCCATAGACGGTTGCCTGCCTCCGGCCAACATCCGCGGGTGATGCCTCCGGCGATCGTCGAGGGGGCGCATGCGCGCGGCTTCGTCCAATCGTGGCTGTATCCCGCGTATTCTGGGGTGCATACAGTCATGGTGGATAGGAGGAACTTCCATGAACCAGCGCGCCGCAACTCCCGCGTGGTGGACCCTCTCCCTGTTTGTCCTCTCTGTTGCCCCGGCCATCGCCCAGCCGGCCTTGCCCTTGTCGCGCATTCGTCTGCCGGAAGGCTTCCGCATCGAGATCTATTCCCGCCGCCTGGACGGCGCGCGCTCGATGACCTTCGGCAAGGAGGGCACCCTCTTCGTCGGCACCCGCAAGGAGGGCAAGGTTTACGCGGTCGTTGACCGGGACCGTGACGGCGTGGGCGATGTCGTCTACACCCTCGCCACCGGCCTGAACGAACCCAACGGCGTGGCCTTCAAAGACGGCCATCTCTACGTCCAGGAGATCAGCCGCCTGCTCCGCTTCGACAACATCGAAAAGCATCTCGATGCCCCGCCGCGCCCCAAGGTGATCAGCCGTGACTTCCCCTCTGATGCCCATCACGGCTGGAAGTTTATCGCCTTCGGGCCCGATGGCCTGCTTTACGTCCCCGTCGGAGCGCCCTGCAATATCTGTGTCCGCCGTGAACGCATCTACGCCACCATCACCCGCCTCGACCCCGACAAAGGCGGCCAGCCGGAGATTTTCGCCGAGGGCATCCGCAACACCGTCGGCTTCGACTGGCACCCGAAGACCCGGGAGCTGTGGTTCACCGAAAATGGCCGGGACTGGCTTGGCGACGATCTACCGCCCGACGAGTTGAACCACGCGCCCAGGCCCGGCATGCACTTCGGCTATCCGGCCTGCTACGGCAAGGGCAACCCCGATCCCGAGTTCGGCCGGGGCAAAGACTGCTCGCAATTCACCCCGCCGGTACTCGAATTGCCCGCCCACGTCGCCGCGTTGGGCATGCGCTTCTACACCGGCAAGATGTTCCCCAAGGAATTTCAGAACCAGATCTTCATCGCCGAGCACGGCTCGTGGAACCGCACGGTCCCGGTCGGCTACCGCGTCACGCTGGTGCGTCTGGAGGGCAACAGGGCCGTGCGTTATGAGCCCTTCGCCACCGGCTGGCTCCAGGGCCGCGAAGCCTGGGGCCGCCCGGTGGATGTCCAGGTCGCCCCCGACGGCAGCCTGCTGGTCTCGGACGATAAGGCCGGGGTCATCTATCGAATCAGCTACAAGGCGCCCGCTTCGGAGGTACCGGAAGGCAGGGTGGGAGAGAATGACTAATGACTGAATGTCTAATGTCTAAAGAATGACCAGGCACCAATGACCAATGTCTAATGGTTGCCCTGTGGGTTGCCCATCAGTCATCTGGACGTTGGTGAGTCTGCGGACTACCAAGAGGCCCGGCCCGGCGGGGATGACCCGCCGAGCCGGGTGTTGCTTCGCAGAAGGGGGGTTGAGCACAGGTCTTACACGTGCGGGCAATTGCTCATAGCTGCCCCACGGTAAACTGCAAGGTGAACGTATGATCATCGAAGCATCCATCGTCAGCCTCGCCATAGTTGGGCTTGATGGTCTGCTGGCCGGTGACCACGTTGAAGTCATAGGTGCGGCTGAAGTACCAGTCTTCGTCTCCGCTGCTGTCGTCCTCCTCGAATACGTGTCCACCGATCCTGAACGTCTGGCCCGGCCGGATCGAGAACGTGGTCGTGAACGTGGTCGGGAAGTAATGGGTCTCGTTGTCGTCCAGGTTGTCGGCGTTCTGGTTAAAGTACTTCATTGTCCCGTCCGGATGCGCGATCCACAGGCGGAATCGGAACTCTCCGTCGCCGGAACCCTCGCAGTCATCCTGGACCGAGTACGACTGGAGCGTGATCGTGACCCGCTTTCCGCAGCCGTCCGGCGCGGGATCTAACGAATCCACCACGCCATCGCCGTCCGTGTCAGGATTGGCCGGATCGAGGAACATCGCTTTCTCCAGTCCGTCGGGCAGGCCGTCGAGGTCGAAGTCCGCATCGACCGGGCTGGAGAAGACCTTCCGTGGCAGGCCTGGCTGCTGGGTGCCGCCCTGCTGGGTAACGCACGGCGCAATGATCCAATACTCCTCGATCTCCTCGCGGTCGGTGCGCCCGTCCTGGTCGGTGTCGGCCAGCACGATGCTCAGGCCGTAAGCAGACTCGGACGGGGTAAACTCGCAGCGACTGGCCTGCGCACACAGCCGCTGGAATTCCCGCAGTTTCAGCACGGGGATGCTGAAGCGCGAGTTGGGATCGAATTCGTCGTAATCCAGCAATCCGTCGCCGTCGGTGTCCGGATTGCTCGGATCGGACCGGATGATGTATTCGAGCAGGTCCGGCAGGCCGTCGAAATCGCTGTCCGGCTCAAACGGGTCGGACCTGACCACCCGGCACTGAGGCGGCGGGTTGGACTCGTCGGTCACCAGCATGGTGCCGGTCTCGGTGAGGCACTGGAGTGCGCCCGTGGAATCCACGTAGGCCAGGATCCACCCGTCGGTTTCCACTCCGTTGGGCAGCCCGTCGAGATCGTTGTCCCGGAATCGCTGGGCGTCCATGGCGTCGTTGGGGTTGGCCCCCAGGATCTGTTCGGCGCCATCGAAGAGCGTATCGCCATCCGTGTCGCGGTCCAGGGGGTTGGTCGCGTACAGGGCTTTGTGCGGCACGCCGATCACGTCATCTCCGAAGGGGATGGTGTCTAGCACGCCATCCGCCCCGGCCCGGACCAGGACGGCGCCCGGCGTCACGAACGCGCCGGAGGTGACCTCCACCCGCACACGCAGCTTCGCCGAGGAGAAGCAGCCCGGCCCGGCCTCGAAGGTGACGATGGTCCCGTCGGGGGGCAGCGCCGCCAGGGCGGCGATATCGAAGGTGATCGCCTGCGGCGCCCAGTGGTCGAAGGTCGAAGGCGTCGGCGTCGAATCGAACTGCCGGCACTGCCCGCAAGGGCACAGGTCATGCGGATTGGCCGAGAGCCAGCCGTCCTCGCACGAATCGCCCTCCGCCCGGGTCAACACGATATCGTCGCCGAAGCAGGCGTTGGACGGGCAGACGCTGCACTCGGTTCCGCACTGCCCGGATGGGCACGCCGAGCAGCCGGCGGCCAGGGGCACACTGAGCGGATCGGGTTTGACGTCGTCGCCGGTAGGGATTGTGTCGATGACTCCGTTCGGGCCCGGCCGGATCAGCACCGTTCCCGGCGCGACCGCCGTCGAGGGGGCCACTACCTGGATGTCGTCACCCGTGGCCATCGTGTCGGCCGTGCCGTTGCCGCCCGTGGCCGGCTCCATGATCACGGGCTCGCAGGGCAGCGTGGCCCCCGGCGTGTCGTCGTCACCCGCGGCGGCGGTATCAATCCGCCCGTTCGGGCCGGGGCTGATGACCACCGTACCGGCAGCCAGCCCGTCTGTGCCGTGGGCGACGACCTGCACGTCGTCGCTGGCCGGATTGACCAAGGTATCGGCCACCCCGTTGGGGCCCGCCGTGATAACCGCTTCGCACAGCCCCGGACTGGCCGCGATGCTGTCCAGTGTGCCGTTGGTGTTGCCCGGGCACGATCGAATGATGGTCTCGGCGGCCGCGACCGGGTTGCCGAAGGGGATGAGCTGCACGTCGTCGCCCAGCGCCAGCGTATCGACTCGCTGGTTGCCGCCCGTGGCCGGCTCGATGATGACGCTGCGCGTGTTCGCATCGCAGACGGGGTCGTCCTCCAGGATGGAAGCGCTGATGGCCAGCGTGTCGGTCAATCCGATGGGCACGCTGTATCGTGCGGTGGGTTGCACGATCACATCGTCGCCGCCGGTCTGGGTCGTATCCAGCTTGCCGTTGGGGCCTGGGGCAATCACGATCCCGCCGACGCTCACCGGGCTGTTTACCGGGACGACCTGCACGTCGTCGCCGGCCGCGACGGTATTCGCGACGCCGTTGCCGTTGTCGCGGATATATCCGCCGAAGAAATGCGTTTCGAACCGGTCGATGACCGCCTTCTCCGTGTGCTGCCCGAGCAGCGTTTCCACGCCCTTGCGAACGCGCAGGTCAAAGCGGAACTCGCCCTTGTCGCTGCCGTCGCAGGCATTGCCGCCCGGCTGGTAATCCACGAAGGTTACGGTGACGGTCCTCGTGGCCACCGGGGAGGGGCCGACCTGCACGTCATTGACGCTGGCTACGGTTTCGGGGATGCCGTTTCCGCCATCCAGAATCACGAAGGTTCCTTCGATCAGGTCGTCGCCTTCCGGCAGGCTGTCCAGAATTCCGTTGGGGCCCGGCGTGATGATGGGGCGCATCGTGGGGTCCTGTCCCAGCTCGTCGTCGCCCACCAGTCCGCTGGTGTCCAGTTGCCCGTTGGGGCCGGGGACGATCATCGCCGACTGGTAGGGCACCACATTGCGGATGAGCCGGCCGTCGCGGCTGAAGATCTGGTAGCCGGTCACCTCCGCGTGGTCGCTGATGCCGTCGCCGTCCGTATCGCGCTTGGCCGGATCGGTCCCCATCTGGCGTTCCTGGTCGTCAAACAGGTTGTCCGCGTCGGTGTCGGGTAGGACAGGGTTCGAAAAGACCGGATAGCTCGCTTGGCCCACCACCTGGACCTGCCAGCCGGTCTTGACCTCCTCGAAGTCCCGCACGGTGTCAAAATCGAACTTGGTGGTGTCGCAACCGGGGGCTCCGTCTCCCAGCGGGCAGCCGTCGGTGTTGTCGTCCCGGTCCGAGCTGCCATAGAGGAACTCCTCCCGGTCGTAGAGGCCGTCCATGTCCTGGTCTTGCACGAAGGCCAGCGAGTAGGTCCGGCCGGCCTGGAGCGGCAGCGCGTCGAAGTCAATGCCGGCGTTCACGTCCTGGGGCGTGATGACCACCCACAGGCGGGCTTCCTCCGGCACGTTCTGGACGCCCTTCACGCGGACGAGCCGCTCGACCTTCCGGCAGGTGCCCTCGCCGGGGCAGTGGTCGTCCGTTTCGCACAGGCAGCCGGGGCCCCAGAGAATCTCATCTCCGATCGGCCGGGTCTGGAGGATGCCGTCCGGGCCCGCATCGATGATCACCGCCCCGGGTGAGACCGGGTCCCCGGGGGCGAAGTGGGCCACGTCGTCCGAACCGGCTCGAGGCAGGGTGTTGGCGATGCCGTTCCCACCAAAGAACGGCTCGATGATCTGCTTCATGTTCGTGGTTTTGCCGTCGCACTTGCCGGTCATTTCGGTTCCGTAGCCGGATACCGTGGTGAGCTGGTCGTCTCCGGACGGTACGGTATTGATGACGCCGTCCGGGCCGGCCAGGATGACGACGCCGTCCAGCCCGCCGGTGGCGCAATCCCCGCCCACCACCTGGATATCATCGCGCTGGGCGCGCGTGTGGGCGCAGCCGTCTCCCCCGTCAATGATGCGCAGCCCGTCGCTGGACTTGCGGTCGTCGCCCATCGGCAGAGTTTCCAGCACGCCGTTGGGCCCCGCTTCAATGATCGTCTCGCCGGGGGCCACCGGATAGCAGATCGGCTGGACCACCTGGATGTCATCGCCGACCGCGAACGTCTCCGCACAACCGTTGGGCCCCACGGTGATGGCATCATGCGGGCCGTTTTTCTGCAGTCCGAGGATGTCCTGCAGGGCATAGGCCATGGTGATGCCCCGGGGCCGACCCTGATCATCAAACGTGCTGTTGGTGGCGACCCGGTAACGGTCCACCTGCCCGTTGCCGTAGTCGATGATCAAGCCGGCCGTGCGATCGTTCACGAGCTGTGAAATAAAGGCGAAGTTGCGTCCCTGCTCGTCCACCACATCGAAATTGGCCACCTTGAAGATCAGGCCCCGCGGGTTCTTCATCAGATCCTCGACCAGCGAGGGGAACACCTCCGTGCTCTTGAAGATAAACGGGCCGCGCTCCTGGATGAACGGGCCCAGGAATACTTCGAAGTCGCCCTGGGCCAACTGCGATGCCGGCAGCAGTGACGCCACCGGCAGGAGCCGCCGGCGGTTGAACGGGTCCTGCAGCAGGGCCGTCACTTCGAGGTTGCTCATGGTGAAGGGGATGTCGCCGAAGTTGCTCAGCGTGACCACCAGGTCGATCGCGGCGTTCTCGACCGAGCGCGTCACCTCCTTGGTGATGTCGCGCTGCACCGAGGTGCTCAGCGATTCCTGGTATTCGTTCTGCGTGGCGCTGACGCTCTCCTGGCTGACCGAAAAGCTGGTTTCGTAGGTGAAGGAGTATTGGATGCTGCCCTTGGCCGTGCCTGCCCCCTGGTCCAGGCCGCCCTCAAACCCGGCCTCGATCACGTGCTGCATGGTCTCCGTGTCGCTGGTCGAGAAGGTCCGCTGCTCACTCTGGGTCAGTGTGGCCGTGTTGGTCTGCTCGATGGTCTGCGAGACGCCCTCCGTGTCGGTGTAGGCAAAACGCGTGTCCAGACGCAGGGCCATCTCTCCGATGGAGATGGCCGGCTGCGGCAGATCGGCGATTCGCGGATTGCGGTTGCCCGCGATGATCTCGTCGCCATCCAGCAGCCCGTCGCCGTCGGTGTCATCCAGCAGCCCGGAGGTCTTGAAGAAGTAGATCTCCAGGTTATCGTCCAGGCCGTCCGCGTCGGTGTCCTGATGAAGGGGGCTGGTGTAGTAGACGTTGAACTCGTCGTAATCGCTGACCCCGTCGCCGTCGGTGTCCGGGGTGCGCGGATTGGTATTGATCTGTTTCTCCACCAGGTCATCCAGACCGTCCAGGTCAGAATCCACCTGCGTCGGGTCGCTGGTGACTTCGATCGCGACCGCCTGGCCGTTCCCGTTGACCACGGTCACCACGTAGCCTCTCAACTCGATATGATCCGGGATGCCGTCGCCGTCGGAATCCACCAGACTGTTCGCGGAGGGGGGAGTGCCCGGAAACACCGCGCTGTTCGGGTCCACGAACGGCGTCGGCGGGGCCAGTTCGTTGCCCGCCAGATCCTTGATGCCCACCGCCCGGATCCGGTAGGTGACTTCATTTTGCGAGCTGGTCGTCAGTATGACGGCCGTCCGGTCAGAGCCGGCGAAACGTGGCGTGGCTTCCAGCGTGTCATCCCCGCCCGGCGTCGTCTGAAGCACCCGATCCGGACCGGTGGTGATCACGGTTCCCTTGACGGCCACCGCGCTGCCGGGGGCGGCCACCTGCACATCATCGCTGCCTGCCGCCGCTTCGCTTTCCGCAACCGCGTTTCCGCCGTCCACGATCTTCTGCGGCCCAAGGACCAGCAGCGTGCCCACCTCGCCGTGTACGTTCTCCTGCACGATGAAGTAGTTCGCCGGGTTCAGGGCGCTGTCACCCATGGGCTTGCTGAACACGATGATCACCGAGGTGTTGCCCTGCGAGGCCGCCCCCACCACGCGAGGGGGAAGGTCGGCCGCGCCGGTGGGCCCCTCATACGTGAACGTGGCCTGGCAATGGCAGTCCGGGTCGTTGGGGCCGCCCGGCGGGGCGATCGGGGTGCCGCCGCGATCCTTAATTCCCGTGACGGTCAGCGTGTAGGTTCTGCCGGCCACCAGCGGCAACGCGGTCAGCTCCACCTGCGTGTTGAACCGGCCCATCCTCGCGGCTGTCACCACTCCGCCGGGTGAAATGGAGAAACGCGCCGGGTCGGCGGCCTCATCGGCCAGCGGTTTGTTAAAGTTGACCAACACGGTGCTCGCGTTCGTGGCCGCGGCGCTGATGATCTCCGGTGGTTCGTCGGGAGCAATGCCGTTGAAGCTGACCGTGTTGCGCGTGGGGTTGAGCAGCTTGCTGCCGTTGTTGCTGGTGACGTTCGTGACCCGCAGCGTATAGTCCACGTCCTCCTGCTCGGAGGTCATCAGCACAACCGAAGTCTTCGTCGTACTGACCGTGACGTCCAGCACGTCCAGGTCCGGATTGGCGATTTCATAGTTCGCAGCAACCTGAAGGTTGGAGTCCATCGGCCCGCTGTAGCTAACCAGCACGCTGGTCGGGCTGAGCGCAATCGCGCTGATCACGTACGGTTCCTGTGCCGGAGAGCCCCTGAAAAACACCGCCTGCGTGGAGGTCAGCCTGGCCGTCCTGACGGTGATCGCCGCCAGGTTGACGGCCAGCCGGTACTCGACCTCCTCCTGCTCTCCGGTGGTGAGCAGTACCCGGGTGCCGTCACCCATAATGCGGGCCGACAGAACAGGCAGCACGCGCGCATCCGGGTCGGTAATCGAGTAGTACCCCGTCACCGCGGCCTCCGGTCCCACCGACCGGCTGAAGATCACCTCCACGTAGTGCCGGCTGACGGCCACCGCCTGCTCCACCTTCAGGACCGGCTCAGTCGACACGTCCTGGGACGTATCGTCGTCCCCGGGAGTCAGCTCTCCCCCGCAACCTCCGAGGAACAGCACGGCCGCGCCAAGGCCGGCGCACAAGGCCAGAAAGTCAATTCGCTTCATGAGTGTCTCCGGTAATGCCCGACTGAGCGCGGGGATTCCCCGTACCACAGCTACTGCCTGCGGCGAGAAAAGCGCCCGAGATCGCTACGAAGAATGCCCGATACCGTCCGGCCTGAGGCAGGACCCTCCCGATAATGCCCCTCGTCCGACGCTTACAGGCATGCGCGCCCCGACGAGTTCAGACCTCATCCACAGAGTACTGATTTACGAATGTGCAGGTCAACCGTATGGGAACGGCCCGGTCGACGAGCCATCCGGCGCCTGGCGTTAAACCCATATCTCAACAGCAGGATATCGACGGTGGGCACGCAGATATCCAGGCGGTTCTGCTTCGCTGAGCAGTGCAATTCTTGCATCGGCTCTTAGCGTGCGGGCATCGCCCTCAGTAGCTCAGGAAGCCGGCTTGGCCTCTCTCGCAGGCAGCGGCCCGGCAGAGGGGTGTAGAAGTATCTGGAGGGACCAGGTTCGTTTTTTCCGATGGCCGGCCGCTCGCTCCTTCTCCCTGGAACCGTGTGCCTGGATGGCCTCGCGTTATGGTGGAACATGTGTGATGTTTCTGCGTCGGTGTGGAAAACGGAGCACCGCAGGGTGAGCCCAAAAAAAGAATGAGCAATGGGTCAGCGCCTGGGGCTCTGACGCATTGCTCATCCCGTATCATGCCGGTCAGGCAATTTTCTCCGGCACCACAAACGGTTCGCGGTACTTCCGCGTGAGCATGGCCTGGGCCTCGGCGTCGTCGACGATGCCTTCCGTTTGGGCGTCGATGACGAGCTTGCGGCCCATCCGGTACTGGAGCCCGTCGAACTTCACGCCGTTGGCCCCGAGATGCTCCTCCATGCGGGCCAGCGCCTCGTAGGCATCCTTGTTCTCGCCGAACGTCTTGGTCTTCTTGTACCACGGCGTCAGCTCGCCCAGCCGGTAGGAGATGTTGGCCAGGTGGCACAAGGCCGAGGAGTAGTGGCCCTCCTGGATGTCCGCGTTCAAGTCGGCCTGCCTGCGGCTGCGCATGGCCTCAATGAAGTTGCGGAAATGATCGCCCTTGCCGGGGCCGAGCTTGACCTCGACGCCGCTGATCGGCTCGGGCTTGCTCTTGCCCTTGGGGATGAAACTCGTGCCGGCGATGATGCCTTCTGTCAGGTGCATGACGTTCCCGCCCGAGCCTTGGCCGTGGTACGGCTCCGACGGAAGCCCGCGGACCTCGAAGATGAGCTGCGCGTCGCCGAAATCCATGATGGTCAACTGGGTATTGGCCGTCTGGCCCTGGTCCTCGTAGCCAAACCGCCCGCCCATGCTGATCACGCTCTTGGGCAGTGTACCGCCGATGCACCAGCGGGCGATGTCCATCTGATGCACCCCCTGGTTCCCGATGTCGCCGTTGCCGGTGTCCCAGAACCAGTGCCAGTTGTAATGCACCAGGTTCTCGTGGTACGGCTGCTGCGGCGCGGGCCCCAGCCAGATGTTGAAGTCCAGCCCCTCGGGCACGTCCGTCGGCTGCTTGAAGCCGATGCTGTCGCGCCGCTTGTAGACGATCCCGCGGGCGATGAGCAGCTTGCCGTACTTGCCCGACTTGACCGCCGCGGCCACGGCAGCCCACTTGGGATTGCTGCGGTGCTGGGTACCGTGCTGGACGATCCGGCCATACCGCCGCGCCGCCTCGACCGCGATTCGCCCCTCGTGCACGTTGTGGCTGCAGGGCTTCTCAACATAAACGTCTTTGCCGGCCTGGCAGGCCCAGATGGTCATTAACGCGTGCCAGTGATTGGGAGTGGCGATGCTGACCGCATCCAGGTTCTTGTCTTCCAGGGCCTCGCGGATGTCCTGCACCGCCTTGGGGGCCTTGCCGGTCTTTTGTTCGATCCGCTGGATGGACTTGTTCCAGATCCGCTTGTCCGGATCGACAAGACAGGCGATCTCCACGTCTTTCATGTCCAGCAAGGCGCCAATGTGCTCCTGGCCCCGACCGTTGATGCCGGCCACGGCCACGCGAATGGTATCGTTGGCCCCGAGCACCCGGCCGAAAGAGCGGGCCGGCGCGGTGAACAGGATGCCGCCTGCGACAGCGGCCGAGTTTTGAAGAAATCGACGACGATTCAGGCGGGACATATTTATTGCTCCTGGATAGTGGTAATTACCACGAGACGGCTCCGCGGCGCATTGGTTCAAGGTAAACCCTCCACATTCTCTGTCAAGCATTCCGCGTCCCTGACCGAGATACCCACAAGAAGCGCAGAAGTTGCCGGCCCCCGCGCAGTTTATGAGGCTCCGAGCGCTCAAGTGGTCGCTTTCTGCCATCCGATAGGTGGATTCGATCCGGACGAGAGTAGCCGTCCGTTTTTCCTGACAAGCGAGGTGCAAGCATGAGCAAGCCTGAAATAATCGACCGAATCCGCAAGCTTAACCCGTCCGCCCAGACCGAGTTCCTGGCCAGCTTCTCCGACGAAGATCTGCTGGCCTACCTGCGCCAGCTTCAGGAGCTGCAGCGCGATCACGTCCGCCGCCAGGACCGCGAGCTGGTGCTGGTCGCCCAGGCCTGAGCCTGCCGGTACCATAAGTAAACCTGATAGCCGGAAGTTGACCTGATGGCCGGCCCCGGCCGCCCCTGATTCTCTTGGTCCTATATCTAGGTTGGACCCTCGCCCATCAACGCAACGTATTGATGAGTTATAGGACGGAAAACCGTCCAGAGGTCCAAAAATCCTTCAAGGAGGTCCGAGAGAATCGTCGATAACAGCACTGGTGCGAGTAGCACCCACAAGAAAACAGTGGCTAATGGATTAGCTTTCCCTCGTTCCCGGGTGGTTCCTGCATCCATCTTGGTGGCACCACGGATGAGTGCCCAGGCCAGGGCAAGAGTGGCCCTGCGCTGGGGAACTGATCAGAGAGCCTGCGTCGTTTACGAAACACGGCCAAGCTTCCGAAATACCGATTCCTAGCGCAGGCCCAGGCAACTGGAATCGGACTACAGCAGTAAGGGACTGATCATGGCCGACATCAGCTCAGTCAACGCGACGACGGTGACCCCGGGTGTTCCCATCCCCCGCGCGACGCGGGCGCAGAACCCCACCCAACCGCCAGCTCCAACCGATCAGGTGGAGATCTCCGAACTGGCCCAACTGTTGAGCAGCCTCGACCCGGACGACCAGGTCCTGATCCGGGCTCAGAAAGTCGAAGAGATTCGCCAGGCCATCCAGAATGGCACTTACGAAACCGAGGACAAGATCGACTACGTGGTTACCCGGCTGATGCAAGTCCTGGAACAGGGCTCCTTTGCGCCAGATGAGGCGGTGATCGACTGACCGGCCGTGCCGGAATCCGGCAGGGGGGCTCTCCTGGCCCGTCTTGGACCGATTGCGGATCGATTGCAGATAAGGTATAATCCCCAGAGTTCGCAGCGATCGAGATCTCCCAAGAGATTCGAGGGCGCAGCGCGTTGAAAACCTGGTGGATTCAGGGCTGCTCCGCACAACGGGTGCGGCGTCTTACCGGCTTAAATCGACCAGACGATATCGCGGGGGGAAGGTTCGAGCACGAACGGCCCAGCCCTCCTGCTTTTTTGCCTCCAAAAACTGGGTGGCCTTTCCCTCGACCCCTGAGAGGTCCATAATCTGTGGCTCAGTGGTGCTCGCTCTTTGGGGCTTGGGGCCCCCTGTGCGATATCCGGTTCGGGTCAGACCTCATGCAAAGAGCTTTTCATTTACTCCTTGTTGAGGACAACGCCGCCCACGCCAAATTGGCGATGATGGCGATCCGGAGCGGGACGGTTCCGGTCACCGTCGACTGGGTCGCCGATGGCGAGCAGGCGCTGGCCTACCTGCATCGGCATCCTCCCCACGAAAAGCATCCCGAAGTCGATCTCATCCTTCTGGACCTGAAGGCCCCACGTGTGGACGGCTTCGAGACCCTTCGCCAGATCAAGGCCGATCCGGAACTGCGCGCCATCCCCGTGGTGGTTCTCTCTGCCTCTCTGAACAAGGCCGACATGGAAGAGGCGTACCGCAATTATGCCAACAGTTACCTGGTCAAACCTCTGGACTTTGATGAGTTTCAGCACATGATCAGCGACCTGGTGACCTACTGGGGCACCTGGAACCAGCGCCACCATTGAAAGCCGGGCGCTGGCAATCTGAAGAAGCAGCGGTTACAAAATGGTCTTCAGCTTTGGTGTTGGCACGCACGAATGGCAGGTGATGCATGAACCCCAGGGAAATCGCCCAATGGATGCGGGAAGAGCATGCGGCCGTTGAGGAGCTGGCCGACAAGATCGGCGCCCGCGTGGCCGCCATCCCCCGCGTCGGCCTGGCCGCATGGATCAGCGAGACCGCTGCCCATCTGGAGGCTTTTCATCGCCACCTCTGCCGCCATTTTGAGCTGGAGCAGGAAGGCGGCTACCTGGAGGCAGTGACCGATCGCTCACCCGCGCTGTCCCCCGATGTGGACCGGCTTCGCCACGAGCACGACGAGATAGACCGCATCCTGACCGCCATTCACCGGGATCTGGTCGCGGCCACCGAACAGGATCGCATCATCACTGAAGACTGCTGTTGCCGCCTTCAGAACCTCCTCCGCTACCTCCGGGATCATGAGGAGCGCGAAGATCTCATGATGATCTCAGCCTTCACCAATGATCTGGGAACCAAGGACTGAGTTTTCCTCTCCTTGACGGGCAAGGGGCGGGCGTTTAGCGTTCTCAACATGGCTCGTGCCGCTCGAATCGTAATTCCCGGCCTTCCGCACCACGTGGTCCAGCGAGGCGCCGACCGCCTGAGCGTGTTCGGAACGGATGCCGATTACCTGGCATACCTTCAAATGCTCGGTCAACAGGCTCAGCGTGCCCGCCTGGCCGTTCTGGGCTACTGCCTCATGCGTGATCATGTGCATCTGGTGGTGGTGCCGCGCACCAGCGCTTCGCTGGCCCAGGCAATCGGACGCACCCACTGGCTGTATACCCAGCATGTCAATCGGCTGCGCGACCGTGAGGGCCCCCTGTGGCAGAACCGTTTCTTTTCCTGCCCCCTGGACGAAGCCCATCTGGCCGATGTGCTGCTGTACGTGGAACGCAACCCCATGCGGGCCCGGCAGGCTCGCTATCCCTGGAGTTACCGCTGGTCCAGCGCGTCCGCCCACGCCAATGCGACCGACCCCGCTGGACTGCTGGATATGAGCTTATGGCGAAGAGTTTCCACCCCCGCCCAATGGCGCAGCTTGCTGGTCCGCCCGGATGCCGAGGAGATGGTGAAACGGATTCGGCGGGCCACCAGCACCGGCCGGCCGTTGGCCACCGACTCAACCCTGGACCGACTGGAACGACGGCTGGGGCGCCGACTGCGCGCCTTGCCGGTCGGGCGACCCAGAAAATCTTCAAGCCAATCCGTTGCCCCGAAACGGTCCCGCGCCTGAACCAGACCTCTTGCCTCCCTCCCAGGGAGAACTTCCCGCATCTGGCGGTCTTTCTCTCACCTCAGGGCAGTATAATCGGTGATGCACGCTTCCTCTGCCGACTGACCGATGCCGTTCCAGCGCCAAGGTGCCGTCATGGGTGACCGCCCCGGACATGTTCAGCCTTCCGATACCCCGGAACGGCATGAGCGCCAGCCCAACCGTTCTGCACAGGAGGACCCCTCCTCCGCGCCTGCGGGCCCGCGGGGGGAATCGGCCGAGGACCCGCATGTCTTTTATCACCGCGCGATACAGGCCCTCCAACGCGGCGAATTTGAGCAGGCGCTGCAATCTTTTACCCGAACGCTGGAGCTGGATCGCACCTTCGTTCCCGCCTGGGTCGGCCAGGTGCGGATGTTTATCGAATTGGGCGAGCTGCGCAAGGCCTGCCAGTGGGTGGAAAAGGCGCTGGAGCTGTTCAAGAACGACGCTGACCTGCTCTCGGTGCGCGCCGTGCTGCAGACTCGCCGCGGTGAAACCCAGGAGGCCCTGGCCAGCTCGGATGCCGCCCTCCGCGCTCCGGGAAGCGGCGCCTACCGCTGGCTGGCCCGGGCAGAGGTGATGCTCTCCGCCGACCCGGACCAGGTGGCCGCGAGTTTTCAGCGGGCCCTCGAGGCGCCGGATGCCGACGGCTTCACCCACTTATGGATCGCCCGAATTCACCGCCGGTATCGCCGTTATACCGATGCCCTGATCGCCGCCCGCCAGGCCACCCAGGCCCTCCCCCAGGCTCCCTTTGCCTGGTATGTCCGCGGCCTGTGTGAACGCGATCTGGCCATTCGAGCCTGGCGAGCCTCCCTGGAGCGAGCCCTGCAACTCGATCCGACTTATGCCCTGGCTCAAAAAGCCCTGTGTACCCCGCCCAATGCCTCCTGGCTGGTTCGCCTCTTCCGCCGCATCCGCCGGGCGTGATGCGCGCCGGGTTGTCCCGGATATCCCGCCCCTTGTCGGGAAGGAGGTTCTCGGGTAGCTTTTGCGGGCATCATGCCGCGATCCACCCTGCGAGGGAGCGTGGACCTGTTAGAGGACGTTGAATGGAGAATCAGCAGATGGACAATCAGGTAAGTCGGCGTAAGTTCCTCAAGAACAGTGGCTTGGCCGCGGGCACGGTGGCCGTGGCCGGATGCGGGAATAGCGCGCGGACCGTGACCATGCTGGGTGGCGTGGGCGCCGTCGCGGCTGCTCCAACCGTCAAGGTGGCTCGTCGCCAGGTGGGGCCGAACGAAAAGTTCAATATTGCCCTGGTCGGCTGCGGCGGCATGGGCCGTTACAAGCTGGGCAACTTCATGGACACCAAGCAGTGCAATGTGGTGGCCCTGTGCGACGTGGACGAAAAGCAGCTTGAAGGCGCTACCGCGGACGTGGAGAAGAAGGGCGGAGCCAAGCCGGAGTGGATCAAAGACTACCGCAAGGTCATGGACCGCAAGGACATCGACCTCGTGATTGTGGCCACGCCCGACCATTGGCATGCCGCGCCCATGATGCTGGCCGTGGCCTCGGGCAAGGATGTGTACTGCGAGAAGCCCTGCTGTCACAACATTCACGAAGGCCGGTTGATGCTCAATGCCGCGAAGAAGTACGGCGCGGTGGTCCAGGTGGGCACGCACCAGCGGCAGATTCCGCACATCCAGGAAGCCCGCGAGTTCATCCGCGCCGGCAAGCTGGGCACCATCAGCCAGACCTTCACCTACACCTACGGCAACGAGACGCCTAACGGCATGGGTAACGCTCCGGACGAGCCGGTGCCGGCCGGCGTCGATTATGACATGTGGTCTGGTCCGGCACCGTTGCGGCCGTTCAACAAGCGCCGCTTCCACAATACCTGGCGCTGGTACTTCGACTACGGCTGCGGCATGGTCGGCGACTGGAACGTGCACCTCCAGGACATCATCATGTGGACCATGGGCGCTGTGGCTCCGCTCAGCGTCTCCTGCGTCGGCGGACACTGGATCATCGAGGACGATCGCACCACGCCGGACGTGATGCAGGCCGTCTACGAGTTCCCCACCCCCGAAGGCGCCCCCACGGGCAAGCAGGGCTTTGTGCAGACCTACACAATGCGCAAGGTCAGCGGCAAGCCGTGGGATGCGGGTGGGTATGGCATGGATTTCCATGGCACCAACGGCATGATCCACCTGACCCGCACCGATTACATCACCGATCCGGACAAGTGGGATTGGAAGCGGTGGGGCCCGAACGCCCTGATTGGCCCTAACGGGTCGGAGTGGCGCCTGGGGAACATGACCAAGGAGCAGAAGAACCGCGTGGACCCCGGCGCCGACGGGGCCGCTCACATGAAGCACGTGGAGAACTTCCTCGCCTGTGTGCGGGACCGCAAGGAGCCGCTGGCCAGCATCCAGTCGCACTTCTACTCCGTGACCGCCTGCCACCTGGCCAACATCTCGCTGCTGGTCGGGCGAAAGATTTATTGGGACCCGAACAAGGAGCAGTGCTTCACCGATCGCGAGTTGAGACACCCGGATCGCGAGGCCAATAAACTGCTGGCCCGCGAGTATCGCAAGGGCTACGAACTGCCCCAAGTGTAATTGCCTGCTCGCCGCCCCGTGCACCCCCCAACCCGGTGCCGGAGCCGAGACATCAAAATAACTGATTAAGTGGCCTTTCGAAAACAATGATCGAAGGGCCACTTTTTTGTTTCAGTTATTTGCTTATTAAAAGCATTTCCACGCCGATATAGGTACCACGGCGAGCGATTCAACGGGGAGCCCCTCTGGGGGGAAACAGGGCGGTCGCTCGCTCCCTTCGCCACCGGGAAGTTTGGCGGCCGTCAGTGCCCAGGAGTCGACAGCCGTGTCACAACTATCCATCGCTCATGGGGGGCAACCTGCCGTGGACCAGGAGGCGGTTCGCGCCGATCCGGCGAAGCGCGAGGCGGAGGCGGAAAGCGAGTTGCTCGGCGTCATCACCTATTCGTGCTGGTTGCCCAGATCGGACAGGCGACACTGGTTGGAGGCCTGGACGGCCATCACTCTTTCCCAGGCGGCAATCCTGACCCTGCTGGCCCTGCACCGGCCGGACGGCGGGCGGACTTGGATCTCGGTCCTGGCGGTTCTGGCCCTGATGGCGCTGATCAGTGGTCCGGTAATCTGGTTCACGATTGTCCGCTGCCGGGCTCCCCTGCGACAGATTGAAGCGGAACTGCTGGCCCGGGGGGAGCGTCTCGAACAGATCGTCACCGAGCGTACCAGCAGCCTCGTGGAAGCCGAGCGACAGTTGCTCCAGCAGGAGAAACTGGCCTCGGTCGGCCAGCTTGCGGCCGGTATTGCCCACGAGATCAACACGCCCATTCAATACGTGGGGGACAATCTGCGGGCGTTATCAGACTGTTTTGAAGACCTGCTGGCCGTGGGAAAACAATGCAACGAACTGGTCGAGCTGTTGAAATCCGGCCAGCCGGCGGAAAGGGCCGTGGCGGCCCTGGAAACCTCGATCCGGGAACGTGACCTGGAGTATCTTCTCGAGGATACGCCCCGGGCCATTTCCCAGAGCCTGGAAGGCGTCGGTCGGGTGGCCCAGATCGTGCGGGCCATGAAGGACTTCTCGCACGTGGACCATGGGGAGGTCACGTCCGTAGATATCAATCATGCGCTGGAAAGCACGTTGACGGTGAGCCGCAACGAATACAAATACGTTGCGGACATCGTGACCGATTTTGGCGATCTGCCCCCGGTGCGATGCTATGCCAGCGAGATGAATCAGGTGTTCCTGAACCTGCTGGTCAATGCCGCGCACGCGGTCGCGGACACCGGTGTGCGGGGCACTATCACCGTGCGCACACGGCTGGAAGGCGAGCAGGTGGTGGTCGAGATTGCGGATACCGGCACGGGGATTCCGCCGGAGATTCGCCACCGTGTTTTCGAGCCCTTCTTCACGACCAAGGAAGTGGGCAAGGGAACGGGACAGGGATTGACCATCGCGCATCAGATCGTGGTTGGCCGGCATGGGGGCGGGCTGCGTTTCGAAACGGAGATTGGCCGGGGAACTACCTTTTTCATTCGTATTCCCGTGGCAGGCCCACAAACCAGGGCGGCGGAGGGATCTGCAACATGACGAACCACAAGACGCGCATCCTTTTTGTGGACGATGAGCCGCACGTCCTTGAGGGGCTGCGGCGCATACTTCGGCGATATCGGGACCGCTGGGAAATGGAGTTCGTTTCCAGTGGCCCGGAAGCCCTGGCGCTGATGGAAGCCTCGCCCTTCAACGTGATCGTGACGGACATGATGCTGCCGGGCATGGACGGCGCCGAGCTGCTCGAGCGGGTGGTGGAGCGTTATCCGGGCACGGCCCGCATCGCATTGAGCGGACACGCCGACGAGCAGGCCAGCGCCCGGGCGCTGCGGGTGGCGCACCGCTATCTGGCCAAGCCCACGGACGCCCAGGCCCTGGAGCAGGCGGTGGCCGAAGCCTGCAACGCCCAGAAGATCGTCTCGGACGAGCGGGTGCGGGCCCTGGTGGGCCTCTGCGGGTCGCTGCCCAGCGCGCCGGACCTGTACATGCAGATCATGCGCGCGGCGGAGTCGCAGACGGCTGATGCCCAGCAGATCGGCGAGATCATCTCGCAGGACATGGCCATGGCCGCCAAGCTGCTGCAGATGGTCAATTCCGCGTTTTTCGGCATTGCCCGGCGGGTTTCCAGCATCGAGCGAGCCGTGGCCCTGCTGGGGATCATGCGGATCAAGGCCCTGGTGCTCCAGGAGCACATCTTCCGGGAATACGTTCCGCCGGCGGATCTGACGGACGTACCCATCGACAGCCTCTGGCGTCACGCCCTGGCGGTGGCCGAGATGGCCCGGATGCTCAGCCGCGCCGAGGGCCAGACGGGCGACCGGCCGGACCAGGCGTTCACCGCCGGGTTGATGCATGACATCGGCTGGCTGGTGCTGGCCGCCCGCCAGTTCGATCAGCTCAACAGGGTGCTGAAGATCGCCCGCCAGGAGCGGCGCGCGGTTCACGAAGTGGAGAAGGAGATCCTCGGGCTGACGCACGCAGACATCGGGAGTTACCTGCTGCATCTGTGGGGTCTGCCGTCGCGGATCGTGGAGGCTGTGGAGCTGCATCATCGCCCGTCAGATACGTCGTACGACGGAGTGTGCGCGCTGACCGTCGTTCACGTGGCGGACGTGCTGGTGTGCCAGACCGTACCGTCGCTTCATGGTCCGGACGTGGACGTCTGGACGCAGGAGGTCGACACGCTGTATCTGGACCGGATCCAGCTCGCGCACCGCCTGGATGCCTGGCGGAGCGATGCGACCGCGGCTTTGTGCCGGGTCGGGGAGATGGCGTCATGAACGCGGACGCGATCAGCCGGAAGGTTCTCTTCGTAGACGATGAGCCCATGATGCTGGAGGGCATCCGGCGGCAGTTGCGCGGACGGTTCGCCGTTACCACTGCGGTGGGCGGCGAGGCGGGACTGGCCGTGCTCCGCGAACAGGGCCCGTTTGCGGTGGTGGTCAGTGATTATCGCATGCTGGGGATGGACGGGGTGAAATTCCTGCGTCATGTGCGGGAGCTTTCTCCGGAGGTCGTGCGAGCCATGCTGACCGGGCAGGCCGAGCTGGATGTGGCGGTCAATGCCCTGCACGAGGGCTGCATTTTCCGGTTTTTGAGCAAGCCGTGTTCTCGGGAAACGCTGACGGCGGTGCTGGACGATTGCCTCGAACAGCACCGCCTGGCGGTCAGCGAGAAGCTGCTTCGCCGGGAACTGGACGCGGCCAACCAGGAGTTGCGGAAGCTCAACCAGAACCTCGAAAACCTGGTGGCCCGGCGGACGGCCACAATCGAGAACCTGTACCTGCTGGTATCGGAGTTGAACGGGCTGGACTCGCTGGAGGAGGTGGTCCATTCGATCGTGTTGCGCACGGCGGACACGCTGCGCAGCCGGCGGGCGGCCCTGCTGCTGCCGGACGCGTCCGGCGAATACCTCTGTATGCGCGCGGCGGTGGGCATAGACGCCGTGATCCGCGGGCAGGTCCGGATGCCGATCGGCGCGCCTCTCGCTGGACGGGTCTACCAGAAGGGGGAATGCGTGGTGGTGAACGATGCCGCCGGGCTGAGCGCTCTTGCCCCTGCCTGCGAACCGGTGGAGCTGCTGAGCGCGCCATTGGCCCTCACGCCGTTGCTTACGCCGGAGGGGCCGGTGGGCGTGCTGGGCGTGGCCCATCCGATCGAGGCCCAAGGCTATGACTCCGAGAGCCTGGCTGCGTTGCACGCGGTGGCCAAAGCCGCCGGCATCGCGCTGCTCAACCAGGTGCGCCGCCAGGAACGCGACGATGCCCGCGACGCAACCATCCTGGCCCTGGCCAAGCTGGCCGAGCACCGCGATCCGGAGACCGGGGCCCATCTCGAACGGGTGCAGTGTTATTGCCGGCTGCTGTGCGAGGCGCTGGCTGCCGAGGAGAAATACGCCTCCGTGGTCACCCGGGGTTTCATCGAGAACATCGTGCGTTCCAGTCCGCTGCACGACATCGGCAAGGTGGGTATCCCCGACTACATCCTGCTCAAGCCGGGCAAGCTCACGGACGAGGAGTTCGAGATCATGAAAACCCATTCGCGGATCGGGGGGATACGATCCGGGCGCTGGTGGAGCAGGGCCGGCGGCAGAGCTTCCTGGACATGGGCATGGAGATCGCCTACTACCACCACGAGAAGTGGGACGGCAGCGGCTATCCCTTCGGGTTGACCGGTGAGGCCATTCCCCTGCCGGCGCGGATTCTGGCATTGGCGGATGTCTACGACGCGCTGACCAGCCGGCGGGTCTACAAGGCGAGCGTGCCGCATGCGCGGGCCCGGGAGATCATCATCGAGGGAAGCGGGACACATTTCGACCCGGACGTGGTTGCGGCGTTCAAGCGGCAGGCCGGCGAGTTCGAGCGTCTGTCAATGGCGCTGGCGGAGCCCGAATCCGGGAGACCGGCGGTGGTCAGGGTGGCGGGATGACCGCGCGGGCCGCTCATGGACCGCTGCTATTCTCTCAGGAACTCGGGAAAGTTTCGGGCGAGATAGGCCAGGACGTCGCGAACGCTGATGATGCCGGCCGGCTTGCCGTCCTGTTCGAGGGGGATGTGCCGGTAACCGCCGACGGCCATGCGGTTTAAGGCGAAGGCGATGGGGTCGGTCAGCAGCAGCGTCTCGGGGGCGGGAGTCATGAAGTCCCGCACCGGCCGCTGACCCGTGGTGTCGAGGCTGTCGCCGATCTTCATGAGCGCGTCGCGCTCGGTGAAGATCCCGAGGAGCTTCTCGTCCTGCACCACGAGGGCACAGCCAATGTTATGGCGGGCCAGCAGGGCGATCACCTCGCCCACTGTGTCGGACGGCGCCACCGTCACCGGCCGGCGCGGCTTCAGCACCGAGAGCGGATTGCGGGCGATGCGATCCTCGAGCGGCGTCCGACGCAAGTTGACCGGGGATTCGCCGGCCAGCGAACCGTTGCAGGTCTCACATGCGTCGGCGCCGTCGAGGTTATCGCATCCGCACAGTGGGCATCGCATTAGTTGACCGTCCAGACATCCCCCTCGCCGTACAGATCATCGAGCTTGCCTTCCCCCGCTTTCGCTTTGGCCTGTGCGATTTGTTCGTGAGCGAGGGCCTCATACCGCGGTTTGTCCACGCAGCGCAGCACGCCCATGGGCTCGGGAAATTCCGGATACCGCATCTGGCTGAGCAGATACGCGAGGGTCCCGTCGGGGGCGGCCTCGTCGTGGAAAAGCAGATCGTCCTCCGTGATCCCGTTCCCAAGCTGCACCACCTCGAGGCGCAGACCGTTCAGCCGCAGGCCCTTGTCGCGATTCTTGCCGAAGATCATGGGCTTGCCGTGTTCGAGGTAGAGGACGTTGTCGGGGCGGGTACTCTTGTCCGCGGCGTAGTCGTAGGCCCCGTGGTTGAACACGTTGCAGTCCTGATACACTTCGACGAATGACGTGCCCTTATGCCGGGCGGCGCGTTCCAGCGTGGCCGCCAGGTGGGTCGGATCCACGTCCAGGGACCGGGCCACGAAGCTGGCCTCCACACCCAACGCCACCGTCAACGGACGAATCGGGTTGTCGATGGTGCCGAAGGGCGAGGACTTGGTCATCTTGCCCAGTTCGCTGGTGGGCGAAAACTGGCCCTTGGTCAGCCCGTATATCCGGTTATTAAACAGGATGATGTTGATGTCCAGATTTCGGCGGATCGCATGGATGAGATGGTTGCCGCCGATGCTCAGGCCGTCCCCGTCGCCGGTGATGACCCAGACGGACAGCTCCGGCCGGGCGATCTTCAGGCCCGTGGCGATACCCGGGGCCCGTCCGTGGATGGAGTGAAAGCCGTAGGTGTTGAGGTAATAGGGGAATCGGCTCGAGCACCCGATACCGGAGACGAAAACGAAGTTCTCGCGGGGGATGCCCAGCTTGGGCAGCACCTTCTTGATCTGGGCGAGAATGGAGTAGTCGCCGCAGCCGGGGCACCAGCGGACATCCTGGTCGCTGGCGAAGTCGGCAGGCTTGAGGACGTCAAGAGGTATGCTTGGGATCGTGCTCATGGTTTATCGCTTTCTGGAGCGGCCGGGCTCCGTGCCGGCCGTTTCTTCCTCATGAACGGCCGGTGCGGAGCCCGGCCGCTACCGGCCATTACTCCCCATCAAGAAGCCGAAGGATCTCGGCTTCGATTTCGCTCATCAGGAACGGTTTACCCTGCACCTTGCTGAAGCCGATCGCATTGACCTGGAAGTGGCCGCGCAACAGCAGGAGCAATTGTCCGAGATTCAGTTCCGGCACCAGGATGCGCTTGAAGCGGGCCAGCACCTCGCCGAGGTTGGCCGGGAAGGGGTTCAGGTGTCGCAGGTGCAGATTGGAAACCTGCCGGCCTCTGGCCCGGACCTCCTGGCAGGCGGCGGTAATGGCCCCGTAAGTTCCGCCCCAGCCGATCACCAACAGATCGCCGGAGGGCGGGCCGGAAACTTCCACCGGGGGAATGACCTTGGCCACGTTGGCCACCTTCTGGGCTCGCAGCCGGACCATCTTGTCATGGTTCTGGGCTTCGTAGCAGACCGCGCCGGTGATGTTCTGCTTCTCCAGGCCGCCGATGCGGTGCTCCAGGCCCGGCGTACCCGGGAGGGCCCACGGACGGGCGAGGTCCGCGTTGCGGGCGTAAGGATAGAACTGCTCGTTGGGCACGGCCTGGGGCGTGGGGACCTCAATGGCCGGAATCTCCGCTTCCGTCGGAATCCGCCACGGCTCGGCTCCGTTGGCGATGTAGCCGTCGGAGAGCACGATGACCGGGGTCATGAAGCGGGTCGCGATCTGCCAGGCTTCGATGGCGGTCCAGAAGCAGTCGGTGGGCGATTGTGCGGCCAGCACCGGCACGGGGCACTCGCCGTTCCGCCCGACGACCGCCTGGAGCAGATCGGCCTGCTCGGTCTTGGTCGGCAGGCCGGTGCTCGGTCCGCCACGCTGGACGTTAATGATGATCAGCGGCAGTTCGGTCATCACCGCCAGGCCGATGGCTTCGGTCTTGAGGGCCATGCCCGGTCCGCTGGTGCCGGTCACGCCCATCGCGCCGCCAAAGGCCGCGCCGATCGCACTGGTGATGCCCGCAATCTCATCCTCGGCCTGAAAAGTCAGCACACCGAAATTCTTGTAACGTGAGAGCTGATGCAGAATCTCGCTGGCCGGGGTGATGGGATAAGTGCCGTAAAAGAGCGTCCGACCGGACTTCTTCGCGGCGGTGACCAGCCCCAGGGCGGTGGCTTCGTTGCCGGTGATGGTGCGATACCGGCCTGGCGCGATCTTGGCCTTGGCCACACGGTAGCTGACCGCAAAGGCGTCGGTGGTCTCGCCGAAACTGTAGCCGGCCTTGAGACTGCGGATGTTCGCATCGGCGATTTCCGGCTTCTTGGCGAATTTCTCCTCGATCCAGCGCAGGGTGGGTTCCAGCGGCCGGTCGTACAGCCAGTAGACCAGCCCCAGGGCGAAGAAGTTCTTGCAGCGATCGACGATCTTGGCGGTCAGGCCGCTGCCGGCCAGCGCCTCGGCATTCATACGCGAGAGGGGCACCTTGACCAGGCGATACCGTGCGTTGAGCGCCTCGTCCTCCAGGGGGTTGTCCGTATAGCCGGCCTTGGCCAGATCGCTCTTGGTGAAGGCATCGCTGTTGACCACCACCAGGCCGCCGGGCTCCACGTCCGGCAGGTTGGTCTTGAGCGCGGCCGGATTCATGGCAATCAGGGCATTGACGCGGTCCCCGGGGGTGTGAACGGGGTTGGCGCTGAAATTAATCTGGAAGCCGCTCACACCGCCCAGAGAGCCGGCCGGAGCACGGATCTCGGCCGGATAGTCCGGCAGCGTGCTGATGTCGTTGCCGAAGATCGCTGAGGAAATGCTGAACTGCGTCCCGGCGAGCTGCATCCCGTCGCCGGAGTCGCCGGCAAAACGGATGGTCACCGCCTGGAGCTCTTCGACGCGCTTGCGGAACGGTTGTTTCGCTTCTTGCGTGACTAGTTCTAACACGTTTGCCTCACGTTCTTGCGGACCCTCTGGGCCAACCCCATCCTGGGATTCCGGCCGCGAGGCGGGCTTTTACGCGCCCTCCCTCGTGCTCTGAACCTGTCCGGGCCGCGGGGGCAGGTTGTAGACCGTCGACGGATAGTGATCCACGAGATACGCCACTATGTGCTTGGCCGAGACAATCCCGACCGGCACGTCGTCCTCACTCACGACGGGCAAATGTCGATAGTGCCCCTGAAACATGATACGGATCGCCGAGGCGATCGGGTCGCCGCATCGAATGGTGACCGGCTCGGGCGTCATGTACGGTTCAATCGGCGAAGCGGGATCGACGCGACGGACCAGGATGCGCTTGATGAGGTCGCGATCGGTGAAGATCCCCACCAGGCGCCGGCCGCGGCAGATCAATGCATATCCGGCCCGGACACTGCGCATAACCTGCACCGTCCGCCGTACGCTTGTCTCCGGCGCAACGATCAGCGGCTCCTCCAGCGGGAGCTGGGTGACGTTGTCATAGCACAGGTTCTCGCGGAGGCCCACCGAATCGTCTCCGGAATTGAAACCTCTTCAGCTTATCGCATCACCCGGCGTTTTCAAGTGCCGGTCGGCTAATGTTGCATAAAAACTGCAACATATTTTATCGAGCGGCCGTCGAAAGCGCGGGTGGAGTTCACCGGATTCTTATCGGGCATGTGCGCCGATCCGACTCAACGTGCGGAATTCCCTGCTCGTTCCGCTTTTCACGAGACTTCGCGACATCTTTCACGAATGCGCGTTCCATTTTTCACAGATCTTCTCCCGGTAAATCCGCGCGTGCTGAATTTGCAGCCGGAAATAGCCGAAGAGGGTTCCGGGCAACCTCCACTGTCGGGCAGGAGGAATTGCTGGAGAAGGAGCAGCCATGATCATTCGCGAGCTGGGTCTGCGCCCGCCGGTGCACATTTCACCGTTCAGCACCACGGACGAAGCCATCGACCTGATGTGGCAAAACGACATCCGCCACCTGCTGGTGACGGATCGTGATGGATTCGTCGGCCTGGTGACCGACGGCGACCTGCTCGAGAGCGTGGGCATGTTGACGCGGGCCGAGCGCGAATGCCTGTTCCCCGGCGCGAGCGAAGAGATACTGGTCGCGGACATCATGGACGCCGAGGCCATCTGCGTCACGCCCGAAACCCTTCTGACCGATGCCGCCCATCACATGATTTACGGCATGCGCACGGCTTTGCCGGTGGTGGAGGACGGCGAGCTGGTGGGCATTGTGACCGAGATGGATCTGCTGGGCCTGTTCAATGATCCGAGCTGCGCGACCGCGGCCATGCTGCGCGACGAGCCGGTGATCAACCACAGCTCGCGGGTGCTGCGGACCGTCACGCGCCACGAACGTCTGCGCAAGGTTTGTGAGAAACTGAACGGCAGCAAGCATCACCACGTGCTGGTGGTCGAGGACGGTCGGCTGGTGGGGGTGATCTCCGACTGGGATGTGCGCATGGTCATCGGACGCTCCCAGGTGGGCCAATGGCTCGACCGGCCCATCGATGACATCATCGTGTCCGGCATCACCTTCCGGCCCGACGAGACCCTGGACCGCGTCGCCTGGCTGATGCGCGAGGAAAAACTCACCGCCGTGCCCATCACCACCCCCGACGATCTGCTCATGAGCATGGTGACCGTCACCGACCTGCTGCGCGTGCTGGTGGCCGACGCGGTCATCCACGCCTGACAGCCCGGAATTAGCGCGGCTTTCTCCTCAGACTGATCAGACCGAACAGACCGATCAGTCGGATCAGTCGGATCAGTCCGATCGGTCTGACCGGCACCCCTGTGCCTGCCTGATCCGCACAACGCTTCTACTGGTCACTGCCGGCCGGAAACGTGGCGGGGGCTTCGGCGGTGAGCGGCTGGGCTTCAATCAGCTTGAAATGCACCGGCCCGTTGCTCGTTTCGGCGTCGATGCGTCCGCCGCCGCCGTTTAAGATGGCGGAAAGCGCGTCGTCTCCGTCCTCGCGGTCGGCGACCTGGGCGCCGGACAGGTCCGCGCGGATGCGAGCGTTGGTCGTGTTCAGGTCCAGGGCGGCGCGCACGTGGCGCGGCACCTCAACCTGGACGTGCGCGTTGGAGGTCTCGATCCGGATCTGAGGCTCGGAGGCCAGCGAAGGCGCTCTCAGCTCGACGGGGCCGTTGCTCGATACCAGCGTCACCTCGCCGCGCGGATCGATCGCACGAATGCGGGCATTGCTGGTCTTGGCGACTACGCACTGCCGCCCGCACGCTTCGATGTCGATGTCGCCGTTGGAGGAGACGGCCCGTACGTCGCCGGCGATGCGCCGGGCAATCACCTGGGCATTGGAGGTCCTTGCCTCGAGGTTGCCTTCGATGGCTTCCACCTCCACCGGGCCGTTACTGGTCCGCACATCGACATCCCCTCGAGCGCCGGCCGCGGCGACGCTGCCATTGCTGGTGCGCAGCCGTAAAGCCAGGTTGGCCGGCAGGGATATCTGGAAGTTGGCCCCCGCGCTGCCATCCGGGAATTTTGGAATGGAGGCCTTGATGCGCAGCACCTCGGGCTTGTCCGCCTCCCGCTGGGCTTCGATCTGAATCTGGTCCAGCCGCTGGCGGGCGACTTCACGGCTGGAGGCCCGGACGTATTTGTCTCCGGCAATGTCGGCCTCGCCGCCGGAGCCGTTGCAGCGCACATCGATGCGGCCGTTCTGCGTCTCCACTACCACCAGGCTCACCCCCTGGAGGTCGGCTTTCTGATGGAAACCCGTCTCCACCCGGCTGGAGCCACCCCGCCAGCCGCAACCTGCCAGCAGGCCCACGGCCACAATCCCGATCCATCCTGTTGTCCGAGTCATGTCGTATCTCCCGCATCAAGGAATCGCGATCCGGGCGCAAAGTACGCCTGCAGGGATAGACACGCTACCGGGCAGGATGTTTCAAGTGACTTACGATTTATTTGGTGCTTCCAGCATCTTGCGGGTGTGGTCCTGGAGCTGCGGATGGATGCGGCCGGCCAGGGCGGCCAGCAGCCAGGGCAGGTCCACCTCGATGTGCACGGCGTCTTGACCGACATCCACCCGCCCGGTGACCGACTGCCCCAGGATTCCTACGTGGAAATCCAGGTGGTTGCCGGTCCAGCGTTCCTCGATCCTGGCGAAGCTGCCGGTGTATTTCTCGCGGGCCTCGGTGACGCCCGCCGCAATCCGTGTACGCGCCTCGTCTTGGGTCAGGCGGTGGGGAACGTCTATGGTAAGCGTCTTGGTGGTCATATCGCCCTTAGTGTAAGCGCGTCTCCGAAGATTGTCCCGGCAAGAGCTGATGAGCTGTCCATCACCAGCGGGGATAGAGTCCCCCTCATCATCCCTTACTCAGGATTCTCTCGCGCGGTGGCGGTCCGCGGCTTCACCCAGCCGTTGAGGCGCATCCAGTCCGCACAGCGCTCCGGCCACGATCGCAGGAACGGGTCGTTCGCGGCCAGGCCCACGCCGTGGGGCCCCGGCTGGTAAATGTGCAGTTCGGCGGGCACCTTGGCCTTCCGCAAGGCCAGGTAAAACAGCACGCTGTTCTCCGGCGGGACGCCCGTGTCCGCATCCGTGTGGAAAAGGAACGTCGGGGGCGTTTGCGGTGTGACCTGCTTTTCGCTGGAGAGCTCCTCGATGAGCTTGGGGTCGGGCGGATCGCCGATCAGGTTGCTCCGCGAACCGCGGTGGAGCTTCGGCTCCGTAAAGGTGATCACCGGGTAGCAGAGGATCAGGAAATCGGGGCGCGAGCTGACGCGCTCGATGCGGTCCTCGGCGGAAGCGTTGCCCGCGTCGAAGTGCGTGCCGGCCGTGGACGCGAGGTGCCCCCCGGCCGAGAAACCCATGATGCCGATCTGGTTGGGGTTGATCTTCCATTCGTCGGCCCGGGCCCGGACCGTGCGGATGGCCCGTTGTGCATCCTGCAGCGGGGCGGGGTGGCGGTAGCGCGGAGCGAGCCGATACTGCAGAACGAAGCCGGCCACCCCCAGCGAGTTGAGCCACCGGGCAACGGCCGTGCCTTCCTTCTCCACGGCCAGGTGCGCGTAGCCGCCACCGGGGCAGATGACCACGGCAGCGCCGGTGGCCTTGTCGGCGGGCGGCAGGTGGATCGTGAGGGTGGGCTTGTCGGCGGCCTCGTTGCCGACCGCGCCCGGGACGCCGTTCGGCCAGAGTGGTATCGTCGGAGGCGACGTGGCCGGTTCCTGTGCGCCGGCGGGCGCGATGATGAGGAGGGAAAGCAGGCCGAGCGTGAATACGTTCTTGTGCAGCATCTGACAGCTCCTTATGATCGGCGATCAATCTCTCATTAAACGGGCCCCGGGTCAAGGCGGCCCGCAGACAGGTCTTGCAAACAGGTGGGATCATGAACAAGCTTCGTGAGGTTCTTTTGGTTGCGTTGATGGTTGGAACCTGTGTGCCGGCGGCGCTGGCCGACGTGCCGGCGGGTGCGTCCCCCAGCCGGCCCGCGGAGGCTCCCGCGGATCTTTGGCCCCTGGCCCGCAAGCATGCGGAGACGTTCCGCTTCTCGACCCTGTTTACCGCGCAGGAGGTGCGCGACTGGCTGTCCAAACCGGATGGAATCACAGAAGCCATCCGCTGGTGCCGGGCCACCGCCGTGACCCGCGTCTTTGTGGAGACGTTCCGCGACGGCTACACCGCCGATCGCGACACGCTGGTGCGGGCCAGGGACGCTTTCAAGGAGGCGGGTCTGCTGGTCAGCGGATGCGTGACGACCACGGATATCGGGCGCGAAAGCGTCCGCGGGTGGCGGTTTCCCTGTTTCTCGGAGCAGGCGGGACTGAACAACCTGAAGCGCATCTTCGAATACACGGCCGGGCTCTTTGACGAGATCATGATCGACGATTTCCTCGCCACCATGTGCGAGTGCGAGGATTGCGTCAAAGCCCGCGGTGAGAAATCCTGGAGCCAGTTTCGCCTCGAACAAATGGCGGACGTTTCCAGGCGGTACGTGCTTGAACCGGCGCGTCGGATCAATCCCAGGGTGAAGCTCATCATCAAGTACCCGTGTTGGTACGACGCGTTCCACCAGGGTGGGTACGACGTGGCCGGCCAGACGGCCATGTTCGACAAGATGTGGGTGGGCACGGAAACCCGCGATCCAGACAATTTGGAGTGGGGCCACAAGCCGCAGTACGAGGCCTACTTCATCATGCGCTGGCTGGGCCAAGTAGGGGGGGCCAAGTGCGGCGGCGGATGGTTCGACTACCTGGGCACGACCCCGCCCACCTACCTGGAGCAGGCTCGTCAGACTGTTTTGGGCGGGGCCCGTGAGGCGATGCTGTTCTGTTACGGCGGCCTGCATACCTCGGGCGGCCAGGCGGACGTGGAAGCGCTGCGCAAGGAAATACCCGGACTGTTCGAGCTGGCCGAATTGGTTCACGGCAAGAAGCCCTGGGGCATCGCCGCGCCCAAGCCGCCCAACAGCGATGCGCACGGCAACATGTACGTGTATGGCTTCATCGGTATGCTGGGCCTGCCGCTGGTGCCGGAGGCGCGCGTGCGGGCGGACGTGCAGGCGGCGTTCCTGCCCGTGCAGGCGCTCAAGCACCCCCAGACACCGGCCGTCATCGCAAAGATAATGGAGGCGAAAACGCCGGTTCTGCTGACCCGCCAGCTTGCGGAGAAACTGCCGAAGGATCTCCGGCTGGAGGGGAACGTGGAGGTGCTGGACATCCCTGCCGATGCCTGGGAGCTGGTGAATCTACCGCGGGAACGTCTGCGTGCCATTCGCAAACACCTGCTGACGCCGTTGGGCATGGAGTTTGAAGCCCCCTCGCGTGTGGCCCTGTACCTGTTTGACGAGGGTCTCGTGGCGGTGGAGAACTTCAACGATTTCGAGGTGGAGGCCCAGGTGACGCTGCGGGGCGCATCCCGGCCGGAATTGGCCCTGGCCCTGCCGGCGGGCTCGACGAAGGTAATGGCCGCAGAGAACGGCGCGACGCTGAAGATCCAGCCACGTTCGCTGGCCATGCTGCGCTTCAAGCGGTGAAAAAACTGAGAACTGAGAACTGAAAACTGATAACTCGCAGGCGAAGCCCTCTTACCGCTCTGGCCGTGTAGTCGGCAAGCGGCGCAACAGCTCCCGCATCTGCCCGGCGGTCTCCCTCTTTGCAGGGTCCGTGGCAAGATTGCGAAGCTCCTGCGGGTCGGTCTCGTGGTCGTAGAGCTGTGTGCCTTTCTTGCCCTCGTCCCACTCGATGTAACGCCATCGTTCCGTGCGGACGCTCTGGCCGAGGAACGGCGGGCGCTCCAGCCGTCGATACACCTCCGTATAGGCCGGGCGGGTCCACTCGCGCTGCGGATCCTCCAGCAGTGGCCGCAGGCTCACGCCCTCCAGACGCTTGGGCGCGGGCAGGCCGGCCAGTTCGGCCAGCGTGGGATACACGTCCACCAGTTCCACCGTGCGCGGGCAACTGTGGCCGTTGCCCTTCATGCCCGGGGCCGAAATGATGAGCGGCACGCGGGCGGATTCCTCAAACAGGCTGTTCTTCTGCCACTGCCCATGCTGGCCCAGCATCCAGCCATGATCCCCGAAGAAGACCACGATGGTGTTGTCCGCCAGGCCGAGACGTTCGAGGGCCTCCAGCAGCCGGCCGACCTGGGCGTCCACGAAGCTCACGCACGCGTAATAGCCGCGGATGAATCGGCGGCAGTCGTCAGGGGCCACGCCGTGGTTGAGTGGCTGGGTCCACAGGGCCGCCGGGGGAATGTCCTTCATGTGCTCCGGCGGCTCCTCCGGCAGCTTGATCTTTTCGAGCGGGTAGAGATCGAAATACTTCTTCGGGGCGATGCAGGGCAGGTGCGGACGATAGAAGCCGGCGGCGATGAAGAACGGCTTGTCGCGGTGCTTTTCGAGCAGTCGGATGGTTTCGAGCGTCACCCTGCCGTCGGTCTGCTCGTCGTCCGTGCCTTCGGCGGCCAGCCAGGCCAGCGCCGAGCCGAGGCTCTTGTGCCAGGGCATGTAGTTGATCAGGTCATCCTCGTCCTCGGTGCGGTCCCGCCCGATGGGGTTGATGGAGACGGTCCACGAGGGCGGATCGTCCATGCCGTCCGTGCCGATTTCCATGGGGACGCCATAGTGAAAGACCTTGCCCACCCGGGCGGCGAAATAGCCGTGGTTCTTGAACAATTGCGACATGGTGACCGCATCAGGCACATTCTCGCGGAAGTGAACCTGGTTGTTGCGCACCCCGGTGGTCGCGGGGCGCAGACCGGTCATGAAGGACGCTCGGCTGGGATTGCACAGCGGATACTGGCAATACGCTCGATCGAAGCGCACGCCCTGGCGGGCCAGGCGGTCGATGTGGGGCGACTGCACCACCGGATGACCGTAGCAGCCCAGGGAGGCATTGAGATCATCGCTGAGAATGAGGAGGACGTTGAGTTTCTTCGGCGCGGCCGGTTCGGCCGCCAGCACGCTGGCGCTTACGGCCAGTGACACCAGGCCGACGTATCGAGCGACGGAATTCAGCATCGTGGTCCTCCTCATCGGTACATCGAGTTCCCAGTCCCGACGCCCGAGTCAAAATCGGCCAGGCCTGCCGCAGCGATCTGCCTGACTTTCCTGAGTCAACGTCTTTGTTGAGACCGTACTCTTCTCTCCGCTTCAGGCTGGAGATTTCATGTTCATGTTCCGAACACCCGGCGGCGGGTGGCACGGTCCAGCAGCGGCACCAGTGTGTTGGCGATCAACAGGGCCCAGTATCCCGCCGCCGGCACGCCGGTGAGAATACGCAAGCCCACTGCCAATCCGCCGATCAGGGCCCCGAACAGCGCGTGCCCGCGGGTGGTGAGCGGCGAACTGGTCGGGTCGGCGGCCAGCAGCATCAGTACAAACAGGAGCTCGCCGGCGGTCAAGTGGTACAAAACGTAGACCAGACCCACCGGCAGCCCCTCGTAGACACTGATCCCGGGCAGCCAGTGCCACTGCTGCGGCCCCTTTGCCGGCTGGAGCGTAACCGGCAGGATGGCCGCCAGTATCGCAACCGCCAGCACCCCGGCCACCGGCAATGACCAGCGCGCCAGTCCCCGCCACAACAGCAGCAGACCCCCCAGAATGACCGCCAGCCCACAAGCCTCCCCAATGGCGCCGCCGGCCACGCCGGTGAGCGTGTGCGACCAGGGTGGCAGCGCATCGCGAACCAGGGCGGCCAGCGCCTTGGCGGCCGACGCGTTCTCCGGGACAGGGATGGCCGAGGCCAGCACATCGGCCGGACGCTGAACCTCCCAGGCCTGGGCGCCATAGGGCAGCGGCTCGCAGGCCCAGGTGGCTGGTGGGGGCAGGGGACGCGCGGCGCTCAGGTTGCCCCACAGCAGGTATTCCTTGTCCAGCACCGGCCAGTGCGGCGGCGTCAACTGCGCGGGGAAGAGTATCTGAACCACCACCCGGGCCAGCGCCACCGGGTGCCAGAGATAATTGCCCAGCCCGCCGGTCATGACCAGCCCGGCCAAAACGGCCAGCGCCGCGGCCAGCAGCGGGACCGGCCAGTAGACGGTGGGCGGCAAGGTACATGCGGTCAGCATGCCCACCAGGGCGGCGGTGCCCTCGGCGCCTCTCTCGCTGCGCCCGAGCACCGCGCGGGCGGCCGAGTCGATCAGGACCGCCGACGCGACGCAGATGGCCAGCACGCGAATGGTATTCCAGCCAAAAAGAACCAACCCGGACGCTAGCACGATGGCGGCGGCCAGAATGAACATGCGGGTCACGGACGAAAGCCCCCGGCCGGCGCGCAAGTAGGGAGGCGCGCCAACTCGCAGCATTCCTGGCTGGGGCAGTGGGATGAGACGCTCGTCAGGCATCTCCAGGCTTATACAGCAGGATGCCAATGGGAGCCAGCCATACGCCGCTGGTCAGGCCGCCGCCCGACTCCGTACCGGCCGTTTTCCATAAATATCTGTAGCCGCCGGGCTCTGTACCGGCCGTTTTAGCCACACCGGCCGTTTCACGGACACAACGCCTGCCCGCGTTCAGATTCTTAAAGGCCAGCAGGATGCCCGCCCCCCGTTCGGATCCGGGGGGCCGGAAAGGAGATGACCGGTCACCGTGACATGATCAGGCAGATGAACCGGCCGTCCCTGGGGCATTTCAGGGCTGCGCGCCCAACTTCGCCAGAGGAGCGCTGCGGCGCAGCAGGCCTGAAAGGCTCAGCTTGCCTGGGCCGGTAAAGGCCAGGCCGAACAAAACCACGCCCAGCGTGAGGGCGTATTCCATGCCGCCATGTCGGATGTCGAAGGCTTTGCTGTGAACCAGCAGGATAGCCACCAGCATGTTGATGGCCATGGGAACGGCCACAATGCGGGTCGCAAGGCCCAACAGGATGGCCAGGCCACCGAAAAATTCCACACACGCCGAGACGGTCGCGCTGGCGAAAGCCAAGGGTACGCCCATCCCGGAGAGCATGTCTGCAAACTGGCTCAACGCGCCGGAGGGGAAGAGTTTGTGGGCGCCATGATAGATGAACACAATGCCGATGATGAGTCGAATGGCCAGCAGGCCGATATCGGTTCCGGTGATCGGGCCGATGGAGAGCGCCGCCGGAGTGACCGGTTCTCGAGTGGATGGGACGGTAGCCATGATAGATCTCCTCTTCCGACACCATGAGAACTTTATGGCGAGAAATGTGCGCAGATCAATTGTACCAAAAGATTCCAGGGGCGGTGTCGCAAAATGAACCCGCGGCAGAAAGTGGTGACAATCTCGAAAAACGTCTGCCTCGGGTCATCGTGTGGCGTAGTGCCCGCCAAGGATTTCCCGGCCGCATTCGGGGCATCGGCCCGAGCGGTTGCCCTTGAGGTTATAGCCGCATTCGCCGCAGATGCGACCCGGAAGAGAGAAGGGGTAGCTGCGGGCGTAGCGCCGCCAGCTCACCATGGTGCCGGAGATCCGGTCCCCCAACCGCTCGCCGGTGGTCATGATCAGGGGCTCGATCAAAATGAGGCCGGGGACGAGAAAGATCGCATTGCGTATAGCGGTGGCCCACATGCCGGCCGGCCGACGGGTGGGCTCCTCAATCACCTGCAGCCCGAAGAGCCGCTTACCGGGAGAACGGCCATCCAAGGCGTCTTTCAGCAGGAAGAGCGCGGCTGAAAGGGGAAGCGCCGGCAGGGGGTTGCTTGGCAGGAGCAGGCAGATCGCGACAGCCACCAGACCGACAAGAAGAACGTCAACCGCGAACGCCGACAGACGCCGCGTGATGTATTCGGTCCGGCAACTCTCGCAGACGACCGCGCGATAGAGCATGACATTGGCCTGCCTGCGCTCGCAGAGGGGGCAGATGCGGAAGCCGGCGGCGGTCAAGGGCATTGGCGCGCTCATATGGATGAGCCTACCAGCGCGGAGGGCGGCTGTCACGGCGAGGGTGCAAAGAATGCAGCAGGGTCCGATTGCGTGTTAAAAACGATCGTCCCAACAATCAGGGGCTCTTGATCGCCACACCGGGACTGGCTATTTTGTAGCAGATGTGATACAACTTCAGAAACGTCTTGTGGGGACTTTCCTGAAATGACCCATTTATTTCCCCCGGTGGGCCGGACCTCGGAACCCGGCCCACCGGGTAGCTGTTTTGGTCATGCTTAGGCACAAGCCTGTCGCTAAAGTGTGGATTGATCCCGGCTGCATTGTTTGCTCGGCCTGTGAGACCACCTGCCCGGACGTGTTCGAGGTGCGGGAGACCACCTGCGTTATCCGGCCGGAGGCCCTGCACGCGCCGTTTCTCCAGTCCCGTGGCCAGATGATCAGCGATGCGGCCGAGGAGTGTCCCGTCCAGGTGATCAAATTTGAGACCATCGAATGCGAGGAGCCGAGTCACTCCCTCTGACGGCTCTGGCGAAGTGAGCCGCGAGCTCTCCCTGTGACCCGCCAGGGGCGGATGGACAGATTCTCTTTACAGATCACAGCAAAACTTGAGATTCTTGCCTCCTCGGGCCTCTTGCCGATGAACCCGTTGAGCGAGGAAGCATTCCAGCCCCTGGGGTTGGAGGTATGAGGAGGTGACGGGGGTGTATTGCGCCAATTTTCAGGTGGTCCTCCTGGCAGCCATTGGCCTGCAGGTGGCTTCACCGGCGACTCAACCGGTACAGACCCAACCGCATGGTGACGCAACGGCGCCCGCCGCGCGGGGGCAGCCTGTCGTTCCGCGGTTCACGGCCCGTTTTGCGCCGCCGGACATCAAAGTGTTCGTTCAATCCCATCCGGACAAGCTGCCCTTATTCCTGCAATCCGAGTATCACCGGCAGGCGATTCTTGACACCCTCGACCACATTGACATGGGTGAACTGCTGCGGCTGGTCGAGCCGGACCTCAAGAGCACCTTTTCCGATCGTTTCGATCCCAAGCGGGACCTTTTGATCGTGCCGGTTCCGCCCGACCGCCAGGTTGAAGTTCCCGCGCCGGCTTTGGAGGGGGGCGTCTATCGCGGCCCGGCCGAGGAAGTGACCGGCTTCCTGCTGCACGACATCACGGAGGCCGAGTACCTCAGCACGGTCATCCGGCTGATCCAGCGAGCCCGGCAGTGTCTGGATACCGGCGACCCGATCTACGATCGCACGGCCCCGGATCATCTGCGCAAGCTCGCCGAGCGCGAAGCGGCCCGGCAAAGCGAGACCCGCGCCGCGGAGGACGCCGCCCGGCGGCAGCGGGAGGAGGTCCGCCGGAGGATTGGAGCGGCTCTCGGCGTCTACGACCCGGAAACCGGGCAATTCAACGGCCCGCCCGAGTGGCTGAAAGAATCGCGACGGTTCACCTACGTGGTCCAGAACGGCCAGTTCATCGACCGGCTGAAGCCCACTGTCGATCGGATCAACGCTGAACTTGAGATGGCTGGTTTCCCGCCGCCCTCCGTGCATGACCGGCCGGGCATCCGTTTCGACTCCGACTTGCAGGACGTCGAAATCGTGCTTCCCCGCTCGATGATGCGCGAATTTCTGGAAGAGGCCGACCGGCTCGAACGGCGCATGGCCGAAGAGCACATCATCAGCATCGAAGCGGTCCGGCTGACCGACCGCGATATCATCAGCGGGGCTCTGGCCTCCCGCCTCAATGCCCAGGTTCAGGGCGTCCACGACGTCAAGCGATATAACGTGGAGGGCGTATTCCGTCAGCTCGGGCTCAATGCCCTGCTGGCCGTCGCCAATCAGCAGCTTCAGGTCGCCACGCTCAACTCCATTGAGGCCGGCAAGCTGCCGGAGGGCGTCTCCCCGGTGCAGATCGCCTCGCCCGATTTGCCGCCGATCCGCCTGAACCGCGACGCGACCACGGTGGGCAGCACCTTCTCCGTCGGCGCGGATGACATCTTCTTCGACGGCCGGGAACAGTCCTACGGCTTCAGCTATATCGGTCCTGATGGACTGAAGCACACGCTTGCGGTGGAGGTAGTGGACAGCCTCCGGGAGTTCTGGGATCGGATCGAGCGCAATCTCATCGTGCACAAGATCAAGCGCACCGGCGAAACCATCCCCTTCACCGTTCCGGTGGGGCCGGCCAACCGTACCTTTCCCGGCATCGCCGCCCTCGTCTCCCAGGAAAATCAGCAACTGGTGGTGGCCACGGGCACCGGGGCTATCAGCGAGATCAGCGCCACCGCCGGCACCTGGCTGATTATTCAGGATTTCCAGATTGCCCCGCTGCCGGGCTCCTCAACCACCTTGACGGAGGACGAGCGCAAGCTGATTCATGACAAAGTCCTGCTGACCATGTTCCTGCGCGACCCGGCAACCGCCGTCGAAAGCAAGTGCGCGCTGCTGGAGGCCCGCACGCCCGAGCAACTCACCGAGCTGCTGGCGGCTCTCCTGCGCGAGAAGGCTGACCAGCAGATCCATCCTGAATTCCTGGCTCCCACCTACCAGGAGGTGTTCCGGCGCCGGCTCGAGGAGGTCACCGAGTGCGCGGCTGTCGAGAAAAAGGAGCGCAATTCCACCATCTCGCTCACCTTCTTCTCCAGCCAGGGAAACATCATCGCCCAACCGGGCGTTACCCAGCTTGGCGACTCCAACGATCTGACTTCCTTCACCACCGAGTTGCGTCCCAATGTCGTCACCCCCATCTCATCCTTCTTCACCAAGAGCGGCAGCGGAGCCAAGGGCTCTTCGCCCCTGACTGGGGTAGCCAAAGGCGAACAGACCAACGAAGAAAAGACCATGACGCACCTGGTCATCCGGGCTCGCTTTCCAACCCTGGCCCGCGAGCGCATGGACCGGGACGAAGGCCGGCATCTGGGCTATTTCGAGCTGCCCATCGGCCGGCAGGCCCAAAGCCTCGTGGACCTGCCCTTCCTCTCCAGCTCGGAGCATCCGCTGGAACGGCTGTCCAAGTTGCGCGTGGGGCTGATGTTCGACTCGCTTCAGGAAGAGCGCGTCAAGAAGCCGCTTAGTCTCATCAATCCGAACCAGCTTATGGGCACGGTGCCGGCCAGGGTGTGGGAAACGGCCACCACCCGGATGCTGATGAATCGCAAGATCATCAGTGATTCGCCCCATACGGGATCGAGCCTCGCGATGGAATATCGCCAGCGCTTCATTCTCCAGGTCCGTTCGCTGCTGGAATACGACGAGGACTTCTTCGCTTCGCCTAATTTCGCCCTGCGAAACATGGCTCAGTGGAATGATCCGGATCGCATTGTGCTGGCCCTGGACAACAGTCCCGGCCGGTTCGCCCTCCAGCGGCTGATCATCCTGCTGGATGAGTTGGGCGCGCTGCTGGTACCCGACGAATACGCGGACCGGTTCCTGGCGCTTTCCATGCCGGGGCCGTTCGGACAACACAAACTCCGTCCCCTCACCGCCGATGAGCTGCGCACCCTCCGGCGCGACGTAGCCAACCACTATCTGCGCTTCCAGGAGGCCTACGGCGATGCCTTCCTCGAAGCCGTTTCCATGATCCTGAACCTGGGAACCTATCGGACCGTTGCCCATGCGAAAATGCTGGATGGTCCCTTCCGCGGCTATCACGACCTGGTGGTGTTCGATTGCGGTGCCGAAGCCGTTGCCGAGGAAGAGCTGTTCCAGGCCGCCCACGGCGACTTCCTGATCGTCCGCGGCGGTGGTGTCGACGGCGGGTTGTTCAGCAAATCACGCAAGTACCTCGAGGATATTGCCCCCGAGCGACGGGCTTTTATTACCCGGGGCCGGGATGTGCTTGAGCGTACCGAATGGTGGCGTCCCTACGCCCCTATGCTTCCCTGACTGAAGGCGATGGATGCGTCGACCGCTCCCCGCTCCCTGGCCGGTGCTCCGCGCCCGCAAACGGGGGGCAGGATGCCCGCCCCCCACGTCCGCCGTAGCGGCCGGGCTCCGTACCAGCCGTTTGCTGTCCCGGCCGTTACTCGCGCAGAGGCTCGCACAAGGCCGCGGCAACCGGGCCTGGGGGTTGACCGGAATCGCGGCTATTCTCCGTATTTCCACTCCAAAATGCCGGCGGAGAGGCCCGGCGCAAGTTGGACATCCAGCCGGATGGCCGTCGTGGTGACGGGCTCAAAGGTCGCCCGGTTGAACTGGTCGGCCTTCCGGGGATACGAGCCGCTGGTCAAACGGACATCCTTCCAGGTATCGCCGTCCAGCCACTGCACCTTCCAGGATGCCGGCAACCGGCATCCGCCACCCCGGGCGATGTCGTCAAACCAGTAGACCTCCACCCATGAAAACTTTCGCGGCTCGGGGAAGGTATATTGCACCCATTCCCGCGTCCCCCGATGGTCCCACCAGGTGAAACGCGGAATGCTTTGATCGCCGGAGGACTTCGGCTCGATCCGATCATTAAGAGCGGATAGTGAGTCATACCGATTGTGGAACGAGGCCGTCGGCAGATAGGGCTGCGACGACCACGTCTTGGCCTCGGGGCCCTCCCCAATGGTGGGGAACTGGCTGATCCGCAGACGGGCGCAACCCATGGGGATCAGGGTAATATCCTCAATAGGTTGCTCGGAGCGGACCGGGCTGCCCTGGATCTCGCACACCAAGCCGTTGGGCTCCTGCTTCCATTCGGGAATTCGCCGGCCTTTGGCCTTCAAGGCTATGGGAGCCCCTTCATGGGTGAACGGCTGCGCGGCCGGCCTGGCGGCGGTCTTGATCACCTCGAACGATTTGGCGGGGGCCTGCGCGTCCAAAACCAGCCCGTAATTCCACGGAGTAGTCGGGAACACCTCATAGCCCGGCCAGGGATCCTTGCCGTACTTGACCCATTTCTCGCCGATCTTGAGTGAGTAAGTGATCGGGCCGCGATGCACCGACACGGCATTGTGATTCTTGGCCCAGGTTTTCACCTGGATGGTCATGGGTAGCTCCAGGCGGACGGTATCCCCGTCGGCCCACTCGCGCTCCAGCGTGGCCCAGGTGCCGGGGCGGAACTCGGTCTGAACGGCCTGGCCGTTGATGTTGACGCGGGCCCCTTCGCACCAGCCGGGGATCCGCAGAACCAGCGGGAACTTTACGCTCCGGGGAACGGAGAGCTTGAACTCCACCACCTCGTCAAACGGGTAGTCGGTGGTTTCCTTGACAGTTATCTTTGTGCCGTCGCCCACTTTGGCCTTCACGGTGCCAGCCGCGTAGAACACCGCCGCCAGACCGTTGGCGGGCGTGGCCATCCACAGGTGCTCGGCGTAGTACGGCCAGCCGAAAGCCACGTTGTGCTGGCAGCAGCGGTACTGCTCGAAGGGGGTGTAGGTGAACATGTCCCCGGCGTTGTAAATCAGGGGGGCCTTGTTCTTGCGGTCAAGCTGGATCTGGTTGGGGGCCGTCAGGTAGTGCAGGCCCTTGTGGTCCGGGGTGCAGGAGGCCGGCAGGGAGTTCAAGGCTACTTCCTCGCACCGGTCAGCCCAGAGCCCGTCGCCGGAGATCTTCAGCAGGATCTGGGCGCTGTGCATAAATTCAACCCAGGTGCAGGTCTCCGTGCCCTGGCGCGGGCCGGTGAAACCGGGACGGCAGATCTCGTCGGCGCCGATGCCCCCGCCCGGAACCTGGCCATAGAGGCCCCAGATGGTGTCGTAATTGCGGTAAGCGGCCTTCAAGTAGCGCGGGTCGGCGTACTGCTGATAGAACTGTGCCGGCTCGCGGAAACACTCGGCGATATTGACCCCGTGCCAGGAGGCCACCCCGCCGGTCCAGTCGGCGGTGCGCTCGTGATTGACCCGGGCCACCTCCAGCAGCCAGGATTCGCCGGTGCGGTTGTAGAGCCAGTAAATGCTGTCCAGGTTGTCCCCGCCGCGGATTTTCTGCCAGCTTTCCGGTAGCAGATGTTCGAAAGGCAGGGTGCTTTGCCACTTGAAGTAGTTGGTCATGAGCTTCAGGACGCGCTCGTCGCCGGTGGCCTCGTGGTAGGTCCGCAGAGCGTAGAGCATGCACATGTTCGGCCAAAGATCGCGGCTGTCGAGACCCTGCTGGGGGCCGAAATAGCCACTCGGCCGGGCACTGGCCAGGGTGGCCTCGATCCAGCGTTTGGATTCGTCGAGAATGCGCGAGTCGTTGAGCGCGTAGCCGAGGCTGATAAAGCCTCTGAGCCAGTAAGGCAGCTCTTCCCAGCCCAATCGACCCCGGCCCTGGGGATCGGTCCACGCACTGCCCTCGAATTTGCACCAGGGGCTGATCTCGGTGAGCCGGCCAGTCATGCCCTCGGCCATCAGTTCGAGCTGGGTGCGCACCCAGCCTTCCGGCCGGATCGACCCGACCGGCAATTTGATGAATGGGCTGGGCGTGAGTGGCTGGCGGTTGCCGACATAGAAGCGGTTTTCGCCCGTCGGCAGCGAGGGGGTGATCACGGGAGCCGCCTGGACGAGAGCGGATGCGGCGACCACGGTCAGGCCGGCCGCCGCCAGGAACGGGCGCTTGCTTAAAGCATTGGAAGATAAAATGTTATATCTCATTGGCACGCCTCTCGTCAGGTAGGGTGGTGGCGCGGAGGTGGGCTTGAAAGCATCCGTGGTGCTCTGGACAGCCGGCCCCCGTGCGACGATCATTCAAGAGCTGTGCGGATGCTATCGGCGGGTCCGGGAATCTGCAAACGAGGGCCTTGGGAACGAGGTTGTCCCCGCCGTTGGGGGAAGGCGCAGTCCGATAACGGCAGCGCACTGCGGCGCCGCCCAGGCAGGAGTCCGCCTCGAAGTCGCGCGTGCCGGTGCCTTGGAGCAGGGCCGCTGTGGGCCACTGCTCTTGAGCAGTGCAGGCCCGCATCAATCGTTTCCTGAACGCCCGGAAAGGCGGGCCTGAGGCGAACGCGTGGGCAGCCTCTGGAAGGGATTCGTAAGTCGTTCTTTCTGCAATTATTGCATCAGCTCAGCAGTACATTTGTTCTGCGGGCTTTACTTTGCGGGGTTCCGAAAGCCGCTTGCCAGCGCTGATTATCAAGAAAACTGAAAGTATTGGTTGCGTGATGGTCGATAAGAAATGCCAAGTTTTGCGGGAGTGGACCTGTCGTGTCTGAGACCCTGCTTCCGAAGACGATTTGCTGGGTCGGAGGGCTCGACGGATGGATCGAGATGATCGATCAGACCCTCCTGCCGGGCGAACTGAAGGTGCTCGCTTGCCACGACGTGGAGACGTTGTGGGAGGCGATCCGGAATCTGCGGGTTCGCGGCGCGCCGGCCATCGGAATTGCGGCGGCTATGGGCGTGGTGCTGGGAATCCGGGATTCGCGTTCGTCTGGTGAGTTCTTTGACAATTTGGCCGGCGTGTGCAGTTATCTGGCCGGCAGTCGGCCCACCGCTGTCAACCTGTTCTGGGCTTTGGATCGAATGCGTGCGCGGGCGGAAGCGCTTCGCGGCGCAGATCTGAAGGTTTTGAAACAGGCGATGCTGGCGGAGGCCCAGGCGATTCGCGATGAGGACGCCGCCACCTGCCGGGCTATCGGTGAGGTGGGGCAGAGCCTGATCGCGGATGGCGCCGTGCTGGTAACTCACTGCAACGCTGGCGGATTAGCCACTTCCGAGTACGGAACCGCATTGGCCCCCATGTTTCGTGCCCATGAGCTGGGGCGGCGATTTAAAGTCTATGCTGACGAAACCCGCCCCTTACTTCAGGGGTCACGGTTGACCGCCTGGGAACTCGCCCGGGCGGGTATTGACGTGACGATCCTGTGCGATAACATGGTAGGGCACTTGATGAGCCGTACACAGGTCAGCCTGGTCATCACTGGCGCGGATCGGATTGCCTCGAACGGTGATACGGCCAATAAGATCGGGACCTACGGCTTGGCCATTCTGGCGAAGGCACATAACGTGCCCTTTTACGTGGCGGCGCCGCGCTCAACTTTTGATCGGACTCTGGCCGATGGTTCGATGATTCCGATCGAGGAGCGGCCGGCTGACGAAGTCCGTAAAGGTTTCGGCCGCCTGACGGCGCCAGAGGGAGTGGCGTGTTATAACCCGGCTTTTGATGTGACTCCCGCGGCTCTGATTCGCGGGATTATCACCGAAGTGGGGTTGGTCTCTCCGGTGACCCCGGGCAATATCCGTAAGATTTTTACGGATGAGGCTTGCAATGAACCGGAAAGACGGTAAGATTCCCGCCCTAATGGGCTGCCGGCGCGGTCGGCCCGCAGGGTGGACGTGGAGATAGAGACACCATTAGCAATGTTTACCCTGCCGATCGGCGCGGATCGGCTCGTGAATTGCGTTGAATGTTTCACTAATCGGAGCAAGTCGTCGGCTACGGAGTTGGCGGCTCGCGGCTCTGGTGGCCTCCGGTCGAGAGGCCAAGTTCGTTTCCTTCTAAAGGAGGCTCACAATGTCAATGTGGAGCAAGTTGAAGGTCGCACTGTTGACGGCTACAGTCGGGCTGTCGGCAATGCAGTTCGGTGGCTGCCTGAACCTGGACTGGAACACCATCCTGCGCTACGTCGCGATCGGCAGCATCTTTGATTGAGTGGTTTTGAAACATCTGTGGGTGCCCTGCGGCTTGGGCGTCCCCGTGTATGGGAATGCAGCCGAAGCGGGGCTGAGATGGCCTGACTAACGAAAAGGCCGACATCCTACGAGGAGAAAAAATGATGTCGAAAATGAGCTGGTTCAAGTGGGGTCTGCTGGTGGCGGGTTCCTCCGTCCTGACCCTGCAGCTTGGTGAGTGCATCTCCCAGTTGCTGTTGCAGTCGTTCATCCTTCGGGCTGTGAACTGAGAAATCTGAGTTGAACGGGGCCGGTTTCCAACCAACACCGGCCGCCGTGCAGGGCGACTGGCGCCTGCTCTTCGCAGGATGAGAAAAGCATCCGGAGCCGCGCGTCGGTTTCCCGCTTAAGGAGGCTCGCAATGTCGAAACTGAGCAAGAAGTGGGCGATTCTGGCTGCCGTGATGGGCGGCATGATGTTTCAGTTCGGTGGCTGCCTCGGTGGTCTGAACCGCTGGATCGTGGCTATCCTGAACGAGGATCTTTTTGGCTAAGAGCCGATTCCGGATCAGCTGTGCGGTCAGACGGGAAAGACGCTGTTCGTTTCCGCTTTGACCGTCCGGCGTGTTCGGCAGGCTTGCCTCGGTGTTGATGACGTATCCGCATCGAGGATTGGGCATCGAATGGAGGTCATAAATATGACACGTTTGGCAAAGATCATGGGCGTCATTGGTTTGACGTCGGTGTACCTCATGCAGGCCCCCTGCACCTTCGCAGGCCACGGCTTCAGCATCATCCCGAACAACATCATCCCGAATCCGTTCGCGGGTTTGCTGGCCACCCTGGGCTTCTAAGCCCCTGGGTTGTTGCCAGGGCCGTGGAGCGCCGTGCCGCCTGATCACTCGGTCAGGCCAGGCGCTGGCGATACGCTACCGCGTAGTCAGGCGGGGCGACGGACCACGGCAATATGGACGAGAGGCAGCGCTCTACCGGAGTGCTGCCTTTTGTTTTTTGGGGCAAGAGGCTGAGCTTCGCGCGCGGTTGCGCGAAAAAGCACACGTCGGCCGTACCCAGCGCTGGTGGCGGTGCCGGCCAGGATAGGTCCGGATTACCATCAAGCTCAAAGCGTCGGGCGCGCTGGTGAAGATGGTTGTTTATCGGGCGACTGCCCGAATGACGGCCTGGACGCATGTGCATGGAGCATCATTGCTGAAGGTCTTGTGGCCGGAAGGCAATGGACGCTCAGGCGGGGCAGCTCAGGGTTTTTGCGGCCTCGGGGGATGGTGACAGGCGGCTGAGGCAAGCGTTGGCCGCTGGTCCCGCGAGGCTGGCAGGGGGGCGGTCGAGAATAGATCGAATTGGAAGTGACACTGGCATCGGGTGTTGTTGCGGCACGGGATCGGCCGGCACCCGGGCGTTACACCGAAACGGCCGATACGGAGCCCGGGCACTGCAGTTCGATATGCGACCCGGTCGAAGCCGGGCCGTTACAGTTCGATATGTGACCTGTTCGGGACCCGGTCGCTTCGGGGTGGTGGGAATGGCCGGCACGAAGCCGTATGGGCTTGGCCTGGCCGGTGGGGAACTTTGCTCTTTGGCTCATGAGGCGGGCAGGATGCCTGCCCCCCGGCAGCGGCGGCCGGCTGTGCCGGAGGGCGGGCAAGATGCCACCTGAATTCCTCGGAGGGCGGGCATCTTGCCCGCCTGAGTCTGATCCGCCGAGAAACCGGTACGGAAAACGGTGCTAGACTCCTTATAGCGTTCGTCGGCGGAGGGTGTTGCCAAGACAAATGACCGGCCGTATACTTGGCCCACTGTTGAGGTCACAATCCGCCGGCTGCGACGTGCTCCGGAGAGATGCGGGAGCGCATCAGGTTCTGGCAGACCAGCGGGAGACACCATGGTGGAGGTCCTCATATGACGCGGCGACAACGCGGCTGGATCTGGTTGGCGACCATTTGTGGCGGCGTGACCCTTTATCAGGGCATCGGAACGACGACGGGTTATCTGCCGGTCTACGGCGGTGTGATCGGCGGGCAACGGGGGAACAGTTGTGGCCGGTTCGCTTCCAACGGGCTGGTCAGCAGCATCGATTTCTGCTTCCTGCTCGATTGCGAGAACGGTTTCTTCGGCGGGGTGATTGATCCCTGCGGAAACGCGGGCACGGCCGGCGATCTCCTCGTCGACTGCGTCAACGTGCCGGGCCCTGTTGCCACCACGGAAAACGACACCACAAATACCGGTTTTTGAGGGATGGGAAGGCTGAACAATCAAACGCGGTTTGACGCAGCCCTTGGAGCGGGGGGCATCGGCTGACCACGGGCGTCGATGCGAACCGATGGCCCCACACGCGAGACACGAGGCTTTCATGAAAACGACAACCAAATGGCGAACCGGGCTCCAGATCCTGCTGGCCACTTCCCTCTGCGGATCGGTCTTTCAGATTGGCAGTTGCTTGAGTGCTCTCGGGCGGAACTTCAATCCATGTGGGACCATTCTCACGTGCGATCCGGCCGAGTTCGATCTGCTCACTATCGATCCCCTGGAGCCGGATTACGACTTTAACCCCACCTGTGTGATTCCCGGCCTGTTCAACTGCACGACCCCGATTTCGGTGGGAGGCGCCACTTCCAGCACTGACACGACCACTACCAGCGGCTTGACGAGTACCACGACAACGACATCCACGAACCGCACCAACACGACCGGAACGCGTGGTCAACTGCAGAGCGGGTTCTTCTAAAACTTGACTGTTCAATCGTTTTTTCACGGATGAGGCTTTAACCATGCGTCGATGGTATCGTGTTCGACAAGTGCTGCTGGTTGTCCTGAGTGGGGGCATGCTCCTGCAGACCACCGCCGGTTGTGAGGAGCTGCTGGCCCCGATCATCGCCAATGTGGTCAGCTCCCTGGTGCTGAACGCCTTGCTTGGCGGTTTGGCCTTTTGACCCGGCCGTCAGGCCGCTGATCAAAACCGGCTTCTCCCTGGCCCTGCGAGTACTGGTATGGCCGTAGCTCGTGGGAGATTCTCCAGACCGGCTCGATTCTGCTTTTCTTGGGGGAGAGGTCGTTTTTGCCTGGTTGTTAAAGTATTTATTTAAGCCAGCTTCCGGCGTACCCATTCTGTTTTTGGTCTTTTGACCTTGATCGATGAGCGGTCTATCATCTTCAGTGATGCAAGCCACCGGTCAGTTCACATAGAAGAGGTGCTGCAGCACATCGGTTGGCTGGTCGCCCTTCGAGCCCGCCATCCACCAGCGGCAGAACCCGAAGGGGAGAAGAGGGCGTGTTGGGATCGATCAGCTTTTGCAGCGAGGTGTGCCAACAGCCATGACTCTCAGTTATTCCCATGGTCGGGAATTCATCGAGCAGGTTCGTCCGATCCTGGAACGGAGAGACACCGAGGCCTTCGTCAGGCATCTCGATCAATTTTGGCCCCCAAACGCTTTACGCGGCTTATTGCAGTGTGGACATCAGGACGCCGCGTATGCCGCGCTCGCCGGGTTGGCACTGGTCGGATCAATGGAGCATTGCCCCTTCATTGCCGGCCTGCTGCATGACGACGATGGGCTCACCGCTGATCTTGCCGAACACGCGTTGTGGTGCATCTGGTTCCGGGCGGGCGGGCCCGAACCCAACCAGCAGGTGGCTCTGGCGGTAAGACTCATCAGCCGGGGGGAGCTGGATGCCGCCCACGAATGCATCGCCCGCGTGCTCGCCACCCATCCCAGTTTCGCCGAAGCTTACCACCAGATGGCTCTGGTTCACTTCCTCCGGGGGGATTACGTTCAAGCCATCAGTTTCTGCCAGGCCACGCTACTGCTGAACGCGTGGCACTTCGGGGCCGTGGCCCTCATGGGTCACTGCTATGCGTCCAGCGCTCAATTTGAGCAGGCCTGTGCCGCTTACCAACGGGCCCTGCAGTTGCATCCGCGCTTGCAGGGCGTGCGTCAAGCCATCCATCAGATCCGCGCCGCGGCCTGTCCGAATTCCGTGAATACATTCACAAAGTTTTAAACTGCAAGGACTTGCATTCTCTCCGCCGGCGCTGCATGATATCGTGTGGGCTGGCTTGGATCGAATCCTCTCTGACCAGGCACTTGTGCGGACGCGTCCGCCCGGATGGCGGCATCGCGGATGCGGTCGGCCTGTTGGGGCCTCGGCATCACTGCCGCAGGTGCTGTACCGAATCTGCCCATCTTTACCAGTTGTCTACTCGGTTGCAGGAGTATGCCATGACAGTGGTCAGGGACATTCTGGAACGTAAGAACCGGAAGACGGTGACCGTGATCCCGGAGGACACCGTGCTGCGCGCCGCCCAGTTGATGAACGAGGCGCGAATCGGTTCCGTGGTGGTCGTCGATTCCAACGGGAGCGTTGTGGGTATCTTTACCGAACGCGACATCCTCCGCCGGGTGGTTTGCGAGTGCCGATCGCCGGCCAACACCCGTGTGGGTGAAGTCATGACCCATCCTGTCACCTGCTGCAAGTCCGATACTTCCCTGGCGGAATGCCGAAGTGTCATGACCACCAAGCGGCTCCGTCATCTGCCAGTGGTTGAAAACGGCGAGCTGGTGGGCATGGTTTCCATCGGCGATATTCTGGCCTGGGAGGTGGAAATGCAGCAATCCACCCTCGAGTACTTCAATGAGTACCTGCACGGCCGGGTTTAGGTCGCCTGAGGGCGACGAATGGCCAGGAAAACCAAACCTGAGTTGACCCACTTGGGCGCACGCGGCGCGGCTGATCGAGCGAATATCGCCGCACGGGACCGCAGAACCCGGCATCACACCATCCTCCGCCGACGGCGGTAAGCCGTTGCGCCCGGAATAACACCCACCCACGAGGCCGGATTCAGGGCTCATCGAACAGGCGCTCCGTATGGCCGAGGCCCAGCTTGACATGCAGGATGGGCGGTATTACGATCCGTCCGTTCGTAATACTTCCCGCGTGGTAATCGGGTGACGGCTGCGCTCAAGAGCAGGTACGAGAGAATCAGTCGGTAGCCGGGTGGTAGGGGGCGCAGGCCAGATCAGCATCCCCAGGGCGCATTCCAGTGATCCTGCCGTCGGCTCCGAGCCTCACCCGCTTGCGGGCCGGAGCCAGCTTGATGTGTCTGAGCCGATGAATCAGCGGGTCTTGCGGAGGTCATTGCGTGGAGTTCTATCATTCTCAAGCGGCTGATCCGGACTGGCTCAGGCGGGCCAGCGAGTTTCATGGGCATCTGGGGCCTTGGCTGGTGATCGGTTCGCTGCTGGGCCAGGATGCCGTCACCCGGCTTCAAACGCCGGGGCAGTGGAAGATTGACGTCACCTGCTGGATGCCGCCTGATAAGCAGCGGACGCCCTTCTCCTGTATCCTCGACGGTTTGCAGGTCTCTTCGGGAGCCACGTTGGGTAAGCAGAACATTCGTTTTGATTACCTGCCGGCCATCCTGGAGAAGGGCTGGCCGGTGGTGCAGGTTATTCGGCTGGCTGAGGCCGAGCGTCCCGCGGCGGGTTGCGAGTATCGCCTCAGCAGCCGGCTGTACGAACTGCTCGAGCGCGTGGTCCCCGAACGCCTGGAAGAACACTCGCGGCAACTGGCCCGTGAACGGGCTGACGCGTTGTTCATCGTCCGGTCGATGACCGGGGAGGAGATTGCCGAGACTCTCCAGCGCGGGCGCGGCTCGCAGGCGAAGACGTGATGAGGCAGGTGTATTCTCATTCCTGGTGGCATCTGCTTGCCTGGCTATGTGTGCCGCTGACTTGGATCGTGGCCACGGCAGGTTGCCAGCGATCGCAGACGGCTGCACAGGGGCAGGCGCAGTCCGGGGCCGTCGCCCGGGTGGCCGCCAGCAACTCCTACCTGGAAGCGATGGTTCTCGATTTGCTCGGGCCCGATACCGGCATTGTGCGCCTGGCTGAACCCGGTACCTGCCCAGGGCATTTTGACATCCGGCCCAGCCAGATGACCGCGCTGCGGAATTGCCGGGTGTTGCTGCGCTTCGATTTCCAAAGATCCCTGGATGCCAAGCTCTCCGGCGTGGCGAGTGAAGGGCTGACCATCGTGGAGGTGAAGGTGCCCGGTGGCATGTGCGAGCCGGACAGCTACCTGGCCGCGGGCGAACAGGTGAAGGATGGGCTGGTGTCGGCGGGCCTGATCGACCAGGCGTCCGCGGACCAGCGAATGCACTCTATCCGGGCACGTCTCGCGGAGACAGCCGCGCGGTGCCAAAGGCAGGTGAAAGAGGCCGGGCTGGCGGAGAAAGCGGTGCTTACCAGCAACCATCAGGCAGCGTTCTGTCGCTGGCTCGGGCTGCAGGTGGCGGCCACTTTCAGCGGGGCCGACGTGGCTTCCGTCGAGCAGGTTCAGACGGCGATCCGAGGGGGCGAACAGGCCGGGGTGATCGGGGTGGTAGCCAACCTGCCGGAGGGCCGGCGCGTGGCCGATGCTCTGGCCAAACGGCTGAACGCCAAGGTGGTGGTTTTCGGCAACTTTCCGCAGATACAAGGCGATGGGCCGGCTTTCGATGCCCTTATCCTCGGCAACGTCGCGGAACTTGTGAAAGTCCTCCAGCCATGAGCGAGGAAATCATCGGTATCAGCGACCTCTGTGTCCGGGCGGGCCGCCGAAAGGTTCTCGCGTTTCAGAATCTCTCTATCCAGCGGGGTGAGTTTGTCGGTATCCTCGGGCCCAACGGGGCGGGTAAGAGCACCCTGTTGAAGGCCTGCCTGGGATTGCAGCGGGGCGTCTCCGGTCACATCTCGGTCTTCGGCCATGCGCTGGCGGACTTAGGTTTCCGAGAACTGGCCTTGCTGCGGCGCCGGATCGGTTATATCCCCCAATTGCTGCCCGGCCGGATGGAAATGCCCCTCACCGTCCGCGAAGTAGTCGCGATGGGCCGCACTGCCCATGCGGGCCTGCTGCGTTCCCTGACGCGCCAGGATCACCGGTTGGTGGACGAGTGGATCGAGCGGCTGGGGTTGAGTGACCTGGCCGGGCAGACCTACGGGGCGATATCCGGCGGCGAACAACGCAGGACCCTGATCGCCAGGGCAATGGTGCAGGAGCCGGAGCTGCTTCTGCTGGATGAACCCACAGCCAATCTCGACCTGGGCGGGCGCGAGCGGCTGGTGTCAATCGTGGAGGAACTGTATCGGCAGAACAGCCTGACTGTACTGCTGGTGTGCCATGAGTTGGAGGTGTTGCCCGCCTGCTGTGGCCGACTCATTTTGCTGGGGGACGGACAATTGACGGCCGATGGCAGTCCCGACCAGGTCTTGTCCGAGCGGCGGGTCGAATCACTCTATGGGCCGAGCTTGACCGTGTTGTGTCGGCAGGGCCGCTACGCCATTGTCCCCGCGGTGCTGTCTCATGCTTGACCTGACCTTCTGGATGCCGGTGATGGCGGGCGGGCTGGTGGCCGGGGGCTCCAGCGGGTTGCTCAGCGTCTACATTGTCGGGATGCGCATCCCGTTCCTGGGTGTTTGCGTGGCCCATGCCGCTCTGGCCGGGGCTGTTTTCGGGTCCCTGGCGGGCCTGACCGGGCCAGCCCTGCTGGGAGCCGCTCTGGTGGCGGCGATGATTGCATCTTTGGCCCTGGGTTTGGCCGATCCCCAACGACTGAATGCGGACACCAACGCGCTCATGGGCCTGCTCTTCTCTGCCACGATGGGGCTGGCCTTCATCGGGATGGGCCTGTTCCCGATGCTGGGACGCAGCGACAACGACGTTCGCAGCCTCCTGTGGGGCAGTCTCAACTTCTGCCGGTGGGAGGATGTTGGGCTCATGCTCGCGGCCTTCGCTGCCTTGGCGGCTTTCGTCGGGCTGTTCGGTAAGGAGATGCGGGCGATCATGTTTTCCCGGCAGGATGCAACGGCAGCGGGGATCCATGCCACGTTCGTGTGGACCGGGTTCCTGGTTCTGACGGCGGTAGTCATGGCCGTCAACTTCCAGACGGTCGGCGGCTTGATGATCTACAGCCTCATCAGCAACCCCGCCCTCGCGGCTTTCCAACTGGTCCGGGGCAGCGGGAAGGCCCTGATCCTCGCGTCCATCCTGGGCGCGACCAGTGGCCTGGGCGGCTTTCTGATTTCAGCGGCCACGGACCTGCCCAGCGGGGCGGTCATTGTTCTGCTCTCGTCCGTCTTGGCCGTGGCAGCTATGGCCGTGGGGCGTCTGCGGCGGCTTTGACGGAATTGCGCACCATGGTCCGGCATCCGTTGGGGCCAACGTCGCCGGTCCGCTGTCTCCAGTCTTAGCCGGCCCCGTGCATGGTCTTCACCAGCAGCACGACCCCTTTGGCCAGCAGGCTGATCATCAGCAGCAGCAACAGCACCGCCACGCTGAAAATCACCAGCGGCCAGGCCGTGTCGAGCAGGCCGGCCGTCGATTCGGCTATCTGGCCGATGATGAAGGCGAACAGGCCGGTGAGCAGAATGGCCCCGATGGAGCCGCGCAGGTTGCCCGTCAGCGGCGCCATCCGCACCGTCAGGCAGACGGCCAGGTAGAGGAACAACCATGTCCGCCAGTCACGATAATCGCTGGCCCCAATGGCGTTGACCAGCCGTTGGACTAGGCTGATGGAGCTGCGAATGATCTCAAAAAAGAGGGTCAGCGTGGTGGGCAGCCCGAGTCGCTGGGGGCCCGGCTCGGCCATGCTGGCCAACACCGGGGCGCCAAAGTAACGCGAAACCCAGTAGATGGCGGCCGCACAGCCCGCCAGTGGAAGCAAGGCCACGATAATCGATCCGATGACCGGCAGGCGCGACTCGGTCTCCGCAGGCGTCTGCGGTGCTCCGGAATCGTCGTCCTTAATCAACGAGGTATTGTTGACCGTCCCGCCGGTGAGCAGCAGCCCGAGAATGTATCCGAGCTGGGCCACGAGCGTACCCGGCAACAGCAACGAGTTGACCACCTTCGGCTGGACCATGGAACTCCAGAGCGAGTGCACGCCCAGGGCCGAAAAGACCACTACCAGCAGCCAGAAGGTAAAAGCGGCATATTCCATTGCAACCGTCTCCCTACGAAACAGCACTACGGTTATCGGCCGAAACCCCCTTCATGTCTGAGAAACATGAAGAGACCGGCAACCAGATTTACCGGCCATGACCAAAGCGCGGGAGTGCCGGCGACAGAGTATGGATCTTCTCGTTGCTTCCAGTTGGAGTGTTGCGTGCTTCTGCAGCGGATGGGCGGGGCCGTGGTTATGGCCGGATGACCGGCCGTTGTGGTCCGAAGGCGCGCGCAACTGCGGAACTGGAAAGGGCGTCAGTCGCAACCTGCGCCGCTTTGCGTGCTGCTCTATGGATGTTTCATCGTGGCGTCTGAGGCCGCTGTTGCGTGCATAGACGCGAGATAAAAGCCTTCTTATAAGCCTTTCGTACTGAAGAGCTGGATCCCGCTGAAAACCGCGAAAAAACTGGATTTTTGTTGCCGGATCTGCCGTTTTAGAGTATATTGATGGTGGAAGGCGTAAGGCCTTCCGGGCCCCGCGGCAACATGTCCGGCCGCGGAGATTTGACAATGCGATAGTTTCTCTGACGGTTGGTTCACCCTTCTTCATGGGGGACCGGAATGCCCAGAACGTCGATTCTTATCGGCGGCATCCGTGGTTCGCTGCGCACCGGTCGGTGTCACGCGAACCACCGGGTACACCTGTTTGGAGAAGCCATCAGTGCTCATGCGATGGAGGCTGCTCTATATGGCCGGCCTCTACGCAGACGGCTGATCGATTTCGGCTCGGAGGGCGAACGTGGTCCTCCGGGATGAATTCGGATGGTGTGACGGGAGGCTCACCGGCGAGCAAGTTCTACCGTAGAGACAGCCGGTTTCCGGGCCTCCAGGGTTCCAGTTGTGAGGAGAAAAATCGACAGAGCACACCAGGACAACTCAACCGCGAAAGCGGGCGGATGTAAGACATACTAATAAAAGAATGAGCCTTGAAAGGGCTCGGCTGACGGCCCGCACGATCAGCGGGACCCAAGCCGGATGACCAACGGCGAACGCACAGGAGTTCCTGCTCGGTAGCGTCCGCCGTTGGCCCCTTTTTACTCAGCACTGCGCGGGTGGGTTTCTCATCTCTCGGCAGTGACGGCGGCCGTTCCGCGAGCTTGGCGCGAGGCCTTGGCCGCGCGCAGTATGTTCAGTAAGTCGGCCACCTGTCGCTGAGCGGAACTTGTATTTCGGACGACCAGCAGGCCATCGTAAATGCCGATCGCGCCACTCTCACCTTCGGGCGCCCAGGAGTCCGGCTCGACCATGCTGGTGATCAGCTTCAGCAATTCCGCAGCGTCTCGATCGCGCAGGGCTGAAAGTATCTCGGCAACGAGTGGCTCAGCAGCACTGCTTCCGGCCCGGCCGCCGGGCGGGATGCTGCTGCCTGGTCCTCACTCTCAGGCGCCGCCGCTTGGGGCCGGTTCGGGTGGGCGGACCTGGCGGGAGTTCGAGAGGTGCGCACCTTGATGGAGAATACCGCAAGCGTATCCTTCTGACTTGGGGTGAGAGGCTGGCCGATGAGGTCACTGCATTCGTAAGCGCGAACGACGGTGCGCGAGTTCAACTCTTCTTGGGTCGAGACGCGGATGATGCCGTCCATCACGTCATATGTTGCCCGGCCAACGCCGCCAGCCGCCAGGCTGACGTTGTCCAGGACGATGTCCAAGACAGTGCCGAGCTTCACGTCTCGAAGGTTCAGGCTGTCTGTCTCAGTGGTGCGCTCGATGTTGATCAGAGCCAAGGCCGCCCAATTCACGTTGAGACTCAATTGGCCCTGCAACCTCAAGTAATCTATCGCATCGGCCAGGGTGGTGCCCTCGGCCAGGTCTACCGTTGACAGGACCATCGTGAGCTTTTCACGCGCGGCCCGATCGACTTCAGATTCCGTGTACGATGCAACTTCGGCAGGTCGGGTAACCGTTGCGGCGGTCGGCGGCTTGATCATCTTCTCGCCGGCTTGCGTCACGGCCGGCGCTGGCACCCATGCCGTGTGCTGGGGCAGGAGGAAGCTCACGAGGAGAACGGCGGCGGCAACAGCAAACATCGTGGTGGTGCGCATAATCCATCTTCTCGTTCGACCGATTTTGCCAGACTCGCCGGCCAACGCGGCGGCGTCTCCGAATTCATCCAACGCGGTCTGGATGGCTTCTTCCCGGGTGAAACCGCGCGCCATGAGCTCGTCGAGCTGATCCTCCATGTGGGTGCGCAACTCGCGGGCGATGGCCGTCCGCTGGTTTCCACTCAGGTTGAGAAAACGCGCCAGCAGGCGCAGGTAAGACTCGAACTCCTGCTCGGACATCGCGAGTCTCCTTCAGGTTTGATCTTCGTCCGGACCCGGGTGAGCTTGTCGCGACGAGTCCGCTTCGGGCTCGTCTCCCGTCAGGTCGGCTCGGGACCGATCCGCAGGGCGGCCAGCGCGGGGTTGAGAAGTCGCCGGATGCAGTTGACGTACTCCTGCCACTGGCTTGCCTGGTCTTGAAGCATTCGCCGGCCCGTGGGGGTCAGCTCGTACCATTTGCGGTCGCGCCCGGTGGTGTCGTCCCATCGGCTGGTGATCGCGCCGTCGGATTCGAGTCGGTGCAGCAGGGGATAAAGCGTGCCGGCCTGGATACGCACGAGGTTGCCGCTGGCTTCACGGATACGCTTCTGGATGAGATACCCATACTGCGGCCCCTCGGCCAACGCCGAAAGCACCATCAGGTCCAGGCTGCCTCGTACCAGATCACGATCAAAGGTCATAGGGCTCCCATCCAACTCATGTATCTGGACTATATATAGCACAACTATCTATCCGACGCAAGCGGTTTTTCGACCTTCTTGACGATTTCTGGGCGAGGGGGGTGTGCACCCCATAAGATCCATTCGGCCTGTTGGATATTCTACTGATGTGTCGCTGGAGATAGAGATGAATCGACCTTCCACGGTGGGCGAGTTGAAGGCCAGTGGTTACCGGCCGCGGTCCGTTCGCGATGAGATGCGCGAGAACCTCATCCGTAAACTGCGGGCCGGGGAGCCCGTGTTTCCCGGCATCGTCGGGTATGACGAGACGGTGATTCCCCAGGTGATCAACGCGATCCTGGCCCGGCACGACATGTTGTTTCTGGGGCTGCGCGGCCAGGCCAAGACGCGCATCCTGCGGGCCCTGCCTTCGCTTCTGGATGAGTACATGCCCACCCTGGCTGGTGGGGAGCTCAACGACGATCCGCTGGAACCCCGGTTCCGCCGGTCGAAGGCGATCCTGGCCGAGCGGGGTGATGCGGCTGAGCTGCACTGGGTCCATCGCGACGAGCGTTACCACGAGAAGCTGGCCACGCCGGACGTGACCATCGCCGATCTGCTCGGTGAAATCGACCTCGTCAAGCACGCCGAGGGCCGCTACCTCTCCGACGAGGAGATCATGCACTACGGCCTGATCCCCCGGAGCAACCGCGGCATCTTCGCGATTAACGAACTGCCCGATCTCGCCCCACGCATTCAGGTGGGTTTGTTCAACGTGCTCGAAGAACGCGACGTGCAGATTCGCGGCTTTCCGGTGCGGTTGCCGCTGGACGTGTGCATGGTGTTCAGCGCCAACCCCGAGGATTACACCAACCGCGGCCGGATCGTCACCCCGCTCAAAGACCGCATCGGCTCGGTGATCCGCACGCACTACCCGCGCACCATCGAAGACTCCATGCGCATCACGCGGGAGAACGCCTGGCTGGAGCGGGGCGGCGGCGAGGGTCTGCCGCAGGTGACGGTGCCGAAGTTCATGGCCGAGATCGTGGAAGAGTTCATCCGCCTGGCCCGCGTCAGCCCGCACGTCAACCAGCAGTCCGGCGTGTCCGTGCGCGCCTCCATCGCCTGCATGGAGGCCCTGGTGTCCAATGCCGAGCGGCGGGGAATCCTGCTCGGGGAGCGCGAGGTCATGCCCCGGATCTCCGATCTGGGCAATATCGCCGCCGCCTGCCGGGGCAAGATCGAACTGGTGCTTGCGGAAGATGAGCAGGCCGAGGACAAGCTCATCGCGGCCCTGCTCGGTGAAGCGGTCAAAGCGGTGGCCTCCAACTACTTCGAGGTGGATGACCTGGAAGCGGTGGTGGAACAGTTCCGAGGGGCAAAGACCAACCTGGAGGTCGGCGACGATCTGCCGGCCAGGACGCTGCTCGAAGCAATGGGATCGATCAAGGGCCTGCGGGACGTGACCCGATCGGTGGTGCGTGAGGCGGGGCTGCCCGCCGATTCCCCCGCGGCTCTGGCCAGCGCCGCCGAATTCGTGCTCGAAGCCCTCTACGTCAACAATCGCTTGAGCAAGTACGAGTATCGGGGGAGCACGTTCTACAAGCGCTGATCGCCCGCGCGGGACGCAGGGTCGTGTGGAGCTTACGGAGCGGTTCGTTTCTTGAGTACGTATTCGTCGACCCGGTCCGCGTAGATCAACAGCCCGTTGTAGGTGATCGCGAACTGGCTGACGCCGTGAAGCTCCTGGTTCACGGGATCGTACCATCCATTGAAGTCATACGTGGCCGTGCCCGTGCCCGGCAGGGGAATGAACAGCACGATGATGTTCGAGCCGGTGGCCGAGGCCGCAAAGTGGGATTCGCCGGTCCACCGGTCGATAAAGGGTTCCCCGGGCGACAAGGAGGCGTCCAGCGAACCCAGGGGAATGCTCATCCTTCGGGACTCGTCGAACTGCACGTTGGTTCGGAAGTCGCTCGGGTTTTCCTCGTTGCGGATGGCCACCGGAATTCCCCGGGCGTCGAAGGTGAACACCACCGGCTGCCCGAGCACGTCCCATTCACCGGGTAACACCGTGGGGGCGATATTGGGTTCCTCCACCGTTGGGGGCGGTTCCTCCGCTGGTGGTGGTGGTGGTGGCTCGGCCACCACCTCCTCGAGAACATGTGTCGTCTCGGCAGCCACACCCGGCTCGGGCTCGGGTTCGGGCGGCGGATCTACCGGCTGGGGAACCCAGGCGCCGCAACCGCAGATCCAAACGGCCCAGCCCAGTTTCGCCAGGCAACACGTTCTCATTGTACTACCCCCGGGGCCTTGTTGATCCGCGAACCGTGTTCAGTTGGGGAATTTCGCGTTTCTGCAGCGGCCGGGTACCTCCCGGCCGCTGCAGACGGCTCGAAACTCACTCACTGGAAACAATACTACATGAGCGTGCGCGATCTTGCGAGAGGCTCCCGGGCGCGCCGCCGCAGGGTCATTTAGAATCCCAGCCCTCCAATGCCTGGTATCAAAGCCAGATCGCTCAGGAACCCCTGGGGTATGACCAGGTCCATGCGGAGGCTGGCGCCCTCCACGCCGGCCGTTGCACCCAGCGCCTGGGTGGCATGGCCGGGATCACCTTCCGGCGTGCCGAGCAAGCCGATGTCGTACATCAGTTTCGCCATCTGCCGGGGCGCGAAGTGCAGGATCTGAACGCGGGAAGCCGGCAGCAGGGCCTCCGAATCGGCGATACTCGGCCGGGCCGCCAGCGGGGCGGCGTTCGCCTCTACGTTCTCCACGATGGCTGCCAGCCGGGCGGCGCCGCCACCCAGGCTCACTACCACTGCGTCGGAATTCACCGCTACGAAACGTATGATAATCTCCCCGTTGCCCAGCAGCGCGCTCAGGATGGGCTCGCTTGAGGGGGCTGCGTAGTTCGGAAACGCCGCAAGATCGATGATGAGCTGATAGACCGTTCGTCCCGCAAGCTCGGTGAAGTCTTGGGTCAGGCTCACGACCGAATCGGACGCGCCCATGGCAACTGCCCCAATCTTCAATTCGTCGGCCAGCACCTCGAGATGATTCAGGTAGGCGCTCGCTCCGCCTGCCGTAGTCTGAACGATCTCCGCGAAGCCGAAACACCCTGTGGTTCCGTCAAGCTGCGAGACCATGCTGGCCGATTGCCGGGTCAGGGCGTCTATCGCCGCCACGGCGCTCTCCGTGCGCGCGGTGACTCCGCCGGAGGTGCTGGCTTGCAGTTGAGGCACGAGCTGGTGGATCCGCGCGGGGTTATCATTTCCATGAACCCCCATGGCCACGATCAGGCGCTCGTCCGGGAGTCCGACCAGAAGATTGTCCGCCGTCATCTGCCGACCGGCCAGCTTGGTCGCGGAAGGCGTGCCCGGTGTGAACCGTACCCAGAGGGTGACATTGAGGACGTCGGTTATCGTGCCGGTCAGGCAGACAGCCTCGGCGTCCGGAAGAGTGGCCGAAGGATCGGACGGCGTTCCCGTGGTGACCAGCGGGAGAGGAATGATACCCAGGGGCAGCGGCACCTCACTGTCAGAGTAGAACAGGAACTGCCGCTGATTGTACGTCTCGATCCAGGCCGGCGAGAGCTTCTCCAGGAGCGAATGCGTCTGCGACTGGATCTCCAGTACGTGGGCGGCCTCAGAGGCCGCGACCAGGAATTCCCCGTCGGCCAGCGTGCCAATATAGAGCATGGGGTAGCCGTTCCTTATGATTTCGGTCAGGCCGTTATCCAGGTTCTGGATAGTACAGCCCGGTTGCCACTCGTTAATCGCGGCGATGACATCCTGAAGCGACGCCTGCGCGAAGAGGGCCGACATCAGGTCGCTCGTCCTCAGGGCAAAGGCCCATTGCCCGTCAAACACGGGTTGATTGAAGATGTGATCGAGCTGGTCGAGCGATCCGCCCACACCAGGGAGCGCCCTGGCGGCGTCGACGAGAGCTTTCAAGTGTTTTGCCCCCATGGCCATGTTCGCGTCCGCGGGTATGAAGCTCAATATCGAGACTTGCGCAGGGAGGACTGCCCTCACGACGATCCTCACCGTGTCGCTGGCAACCAGCTCGCCATCGCTGACCGTCAGGGTGAATTCCAGGACGGTATCCTCCGTCGGGGTGGGGGCCACGAAGCTGGCGGTCGCCGCATCGGCGCCGATCAGGGAAACCGCCGCCTCGGTGGACCACGCGTAAGTCAAAGCACTTCCGTCAGGGTCCCAAGAGCCGGTACCGTCAAGGATGACAGTAGAGCCCGCCTCAACCGTCTGATCGGGGCCGGCATTGGCGATCGGTGGGCGATTCGCCGAGCTATCGGCGGGCAGAATCGTGACGCTGACGGAGGCATCGCTGCTGTTGGGGCCGTCACTGACTGTGACTGTGAAGGTCAGGACTGTGCCGCTGGGAGCTTCGGGGGCAACAAAGGAAGTCTCCGCCGCATCGGCGTTGGCCAGTTCGACCGACGGGCCGGCTGTCTGCACCCATCGGAAGGTGAGCGGGTCGTTCTCGGGGTCGGATGACTCCGCGGCCGAGATAATCACGGTTTCGCCAGGCCGGGCGCCCGGGTGACTGGTGGTTGCGCGGGCCTCCGGCGGAAGGTTGTCCTCCTCCGAGCCAGGACCCTGCGGGGTGTCGCCGCCGGGGCATCCTGCCAGTCCGATCAGGAGCAGCGAGACAGGTATCATCCAAAAGCCGTTTTTTCCTGCCGGTGTCGTCATGACTGTTTTCCTCCGAGATCATTCTCGGTAATGGCAAAGATTCACTATCGCTACAAAGGAAGGGAGACGATTAAAGCCCACATTCCTACACGGACTCACACGGCACGTTAAGACCGAGTGGAATATTTCATTGGCGTGAGGTCGGTTTTGAAATAGAATGGCTTTTTGAACTCAATGCTGGTCCAGAAATTGATCTGTGCCCGGTTTGTGATGGGTACGCGCCTCCTGGAGTGGCCGGCGCTGGCCCTGTGGCGGGGGCATTGGAGCGACCAGAAGAATGTCTTATAATGCCGCCTGCCGGCTCCACCGGCTGGCATCGTTGCAAGAATGCCTCGATTGCGCCCCGCTTTTCGGGGCAGGGCATTCTTCTCCATCGGGGATCGTGAGCTTACATGGTCGCTGGCGAACCATTTTCCCATCCGCTCCTGTCGATGCTCTCTGACGGGGCTATCGAGCGGGCGATTCAAATCCTGGCCGAGAGTGTGTCGGCAACGGTGGCGGTGTTCGATGAGACCGGTGAGCTGCTGGCCGGTCCGGCCGCGGGCAGTCGTTTCGTGCGCGTGATCCTGGAGACCAGCACCGGGCGGGAGGGGTTGCTGGCGGCCCATCGTGCCGATGTCATGCAGGCCTTGACGGATGCCCCCGGGCGGGCGGGGGACTTTGCCCCGGAGGGCGTGCTGGACCGTTTCGTCATTCCCGTGACCCGGGGCGACCGCCGATTGGGGTTCATCACCCTGGGCGACCGGCCGCGACAGCCGCTTTCACCGCAGGCGGTGGAGCACATGGAGGTCGCTCTGCAGCTCAAGCCCGGCACGCTGGGGCCGGCGGCGCAGGAACTGCCCCCCTGGGATGCCAACCAGGCGGCGGCGGCACGGCATCTGGCCGCGCTGATGGGCGAATTGTTCGCCGAACTTAGCGCCGCCGACGAAAACCTCCGTCGGCGGATCGATGAGTTGAGCGCGGTCTACAACATCGTCGGCCTGCTGTCGGGAACCCTGAACCTCCAGGGGATCCTCGACCGCACCGCCCGCATCGTCTGCCAGGTGATGCAGGTCAAGGCCTGCAGCATCCGCATGTTGGACGAGAGCAGCGGACAGCTCAAGATCCAGGCCGTGCATAACCTCTCGGACGAATATCTCAATAAGGGCCCGGTGACCGTCGAGGAGAATCCCATCGACGCCGCGGCCATCCGGGGCGAGATGGTCCGCATCATGGATGCCCCCACCGACCCCAGAACCCGCTATCCCGACGAGGCCCGCAAAGAGGGAATCGTCAGCGGGCTGGTCTGCGGCATGATCTACCGGGGCAAGGCGGTGGGCGTGATCCGTGTCTACACCGGCGAAACGCACGTGTTCACGCCCTTCGAGGAAGCGCTCCTGCGTGCGGTGGCCGCCCAGGCGGCCGCGGCGGTGATCAACGCCCGCCTGCTGGCCGAAACCCTGGAAGCCGAACGCTACGCCCGGCAGATTGCCTATGCCGGCGAGATCCAGCGACGGATGATTCCGGCCAATCCGCCGGTCTTGCCCAGCGTGGACATTGGGGCGGTGTACCGGCCCACTTACCAGCTTGGCGGCGATCTTTACGATTTCATCCCCTTGCCCCACGGCAACCTCGGGGTGGGTATCGCCGACGTGTCCGGCAAGGGCGTGCCGGCCTCCCTGCTGATGGCTTCGGTGCGGTCCGCCCTCCGCGTCTACGCGCGATTCACTTACGACGTTGATCGGATCCTCTACGAAGTGAACCGGCACGTTTGCAGCGACACCAAGGTGGGCGAGTTCGTCACCGCCTTCTACGGCGTGATAACCCCCGACGGGCGGCGGCTGACCTACAGCAATGCGGGACACGATCCGCCGATGCTGCTGCGCGGCGGATCCATCGAGCGACTCACAATCGGCGGCATGGTGCTCGGCGTGGACTGCACGGCCACCTTCGAGCGGGCTGTCCTGGAGCTGCGGCCGGGGGACATCCTGCTGCTGTATACCGACGGCGCGGCCGAGGCCCTCAACTTCACCGACGAGCGCTTTGGGCGCGAACGGCTGGAACAATCGCTGCGCCGCTACGCCGATCAGTCCGCACAACTGATTGCCCAGAATATCCTCTGGGATATCCGGCGGTTCCGCGGCCTGGCGGACCGGACCGACGATGTGACGCTCGTGGTGTTGAAGATACGCTAAAGCCGCGCGTCAGCGGCTGTCCTCAGTGGCCGGGGGCCCATTCCTTTCTTCCGTTTCGAGGTGGTCGAAAGTCTGGGATGCCGCAATTAGAGTGACTGACCGCAACGGGCTGGTGAGAGCTGACGACTGACTGCCGGCATCCTTATGGATACAATCGCGGTATGCAATCGTTGACACGGGAATCAGCCTGCCTGGTCTGCGGGTGTTCGCACATGACGCCCCATCTGGAGATCCTTCAGCGCTGCTCCGGGTGCGGGTTTGTGACCGCACGCCTGGATGCGCCGGTGGATGTTCGACAGATTTATGAGGGTCGCTACTTCACTGGCGAGGAATACCTCGATTACCTGGCCGACGAACCCTTCTTCCGGAAGAACTTTCGAAAGCGATTACGCGAACTGCTCCGGCGTTGCTCCGGCGGGCGCCTGCTCGAGATCGGTGCGGCCTACGGCTTCTTTCTGGATATGGCCAGGGAGCATTTCGACGTCGTCGGCTACGAAATCAACCCGGAAGCCGTCCGCCATGCCCGCGAGGTGCTGGGCGTGGATGTCCGGACCGACGATTTCCTGACCGCCGGTGTCGAAGATCTCGGCGGGCCCGTGGACATGACCGTCATGTGGGACGTCATCGAGCACCTGGAGCGGCCGGACCTGTTCCTGGCCCACATCGCCGAGGTATCCAGGCCGGGGGCGTTGATCTACATCACCACGGGCGACATCGGCAGCGCTCTTGCGCGCCGTCGCGGACGCCGTTGGCGGATGATTCATCCCCCTTCGCATCTGCACTACTTCGACCGTCGGACCCTGCCGCAACTGCTGGCTCGCTATGGATTCGGCACGCTGGAGGTCCGCTCGGTGGGGGTGGCTCGCAGCTTCCGGCAGGTGCTCTACTCCATCCTGGTCCTGGGCCTGCAACGCCCGCGGGCGTATGAGGCGCTCAAGAAATTCGTTCCGCCCGCCTGGGGCTTTACCCTGAACACGTTTGACATCATGCAGGTCGTGGCCCGCTACGAGGGCACGGGATCGCCCCCCCGGAGCCCGGGTGCCTGATAGCGGGAATGTCCCTCGTGCCGGCCTGACCATTGCGTGCCATGTGTGTGCTATGGCTCTGGAGCCGTGCCGGAGGGAGGCTGACGTTCTGCACGGCTCAAGAGCCGTGGCACCCGCATCGTGGTACCCGCCCCGTGACCCCCGCATCGTGGCCCCACAGCGTGGCGGTGCACCCGATGACGGATGCAGGATCGCCCATGGCCATCAAAGCCCGCTTGGCCGGCGTCCAGCGGGGTTGCCATTGGCTCGGGCGGGGGGCAGGGTTATCATGTTGAATCTTTGCCGCAGGCGACAGGTGAAGCCTTGCCGCGCCGCGTTTCCGCCAGTGAGGGCGCCGGCGGCACGAGACTGAAGCCACATAGAGAGAATGTTGTAATGAGCGAATCTGCAGGCACTTACAGCTTTCGAGAGATCGAGGCCAAGTGGCAGAAACACTGGCTGGAAACCAAGACGTTCCACACCCCCAATCCCGGGGAGCCGGGGTTCGACCCGGCCAGGCCCAAGTTCTACGTGCTGGACATGTTCCCCTACCCCAGCGGCGTAGGGTTGCACGTAGGCCACCCGCTGGGCTACATCGCCACCGACATCTACGCCCGCTTCAAGCGCATGCGGGGATACAACGTCCTGCACCCCATGGGCTATGACGCGTTCGGACTGCCGGCCGAGCAGTACGCGGTCGAGCATGGCGTGCCGCCGCGGGAGACGACCGAGAAAAACATCGCCAACATGCGGGCCCAGATGCAGCGGCTCGGCCTGGGCTATGACTGGGACCGTGAGATCGCCACCACCGACGTCGAGTACTACCGGTGGACGCAGTGGATCTTCCTTCAGCTCTACAACAGTTGGTATGACCCCGAGGCCGACGCCGCCCGGCCCATCGCCGAGCTGATTAGTCACCTCGAAAACGAGCGCTACCTGGTGGACTTTAACGGGCAACTGGTGCCCGTTGGGCAGTCGGTAACCACCCAGTCGTGGTTCGGCGGCTCGCCGGCAGGCACCCAGCGGTGGACCGAGCTGTCCCCGGAGCAGCGCCGGGCAGTGATCGATAATCAGCGGCTGGCCTACCTGGATGAGGTGCCGGTGAACTGGTGTCCGGCCCTGGGCACGGTGCTGGCCAACGAGGAGGTCACCAACGAGGGCCGATCCGAGCGCGGCAACTACCCGGTGTACCGCCGGCCGCTGCGCCAGTGGATGCTGCGCATCACCCGGTACGCCGACCGGCTGGAGCGCGACCTTGAAGCGGTGGACTGGCCCGAGCCCATCAAGCTTATGCAGCGCAACTGGATCGGCCGCAGCGAAGGCGCGGAGGTGGATTTCGCGGTGGCCGACAGCGAGGAGGTAATCCGCGTCTTCACCACCCGCCCGGACACGCTGTTCGGGGCCACCTACATGGTGCTGGCCCCCGAGCACGAGCTGGTCCCGACGCTGACCACCGACGCACAGCGGGCGGAAGTCGAGAGGTATGTGGAGGTGGCCCGCAACCGTAGCGACCTCGAGCGCACTGCTGAAACCCGCGAGAAGACCGGCGTGTTCACCGGGGCCTACGCCATCAACCCGGTCAACAATGAGCGGATCCCGATCTGGGTGGCGGATTATGTACTCACCGGCTACGGCACGGGGGCGATCATGGCCGTGCCGGCGCACGACACGCGCGACTTTGAGTTTGCCCGGAAGTTCCACCTGCCCATTCGCCAGGTGGTCCAGCCGCCGGAGGGCGTGGATTGGCGCGGGTATGTGGGCGACGGCATCGCGGTGAACTCAGGGGAGTTTGACGGGCTGCCCACGCCCGAGTTCAAGAAGCGGATCACCGCCTGGCTGGAGGAGCAGGGCATCGGCAAGGCCCGGGTGAATTACAAGCTGCGCGACTGGCTGTTCAGCCGGCAGCGCTACTGGGGCGAGCCGTTCCCGATCGTACACGATGTCAAGACCGGCGAGGTGTTCCCGCTGGATGAGCGCGAGCTGCCGGTGGTGTTGCCGCAGATTGACGACTTCCGCCCGCGGGCCTCCGAAGACCCGGACGTCCCGCCGGCCCCGCCGCTGGGTCGGGCGCGGGAGTGGGTGCATGTGCGCGGCTACGTGGATGAGCACGGCTCCGTGCGCCTGCTCTCGCCGGACGAGGTGCCGCCCTCGGGCGCCGCCGTGCGCGAGTTCCGCCGCGAACTCAACACCATGCCGCAGTGGGCTGGCTCGTGCTGGTATTACCTGCGCTACCTCGATCCGCGTAATGAAGACGCCTTCGTGGACACCGCGATCGAACATTACTGGATGACGTCCCGCAAGGCGGACGGCACGGTGCACGCCGGTGGTGTGGACTTGTATGTCGGCGGGGCCGAGCACGCGGTGCTGCACCTGCTGTACGCGCGTTTCTGGCACAAGGTGCTGTTTGATCTGGGCTATGTGAGCACCCCGGAGCCGTTCGGACGGCTGTTCAACCAGGGTTACATCCAGGCGTACGCCTTCCAGGACGCGCGCGGCATCTACGTGGATGTGCGCGACGCGCAGGAGACAGAGGACGGGCGTTTCATCCGCAAATCCACCGGCGAGCCCCTGACCCGAACCCTCGGCAAGATGGGCAAGAGCCTCAAGAACGCCGTGTCGCCGGATGAGATCGGCGAGGAGTACGGCACCGACACGCTGCGCGTCTACGAGATGTACATGGGACCCCTGGAGGCCAGCAAGCCGTGGAGCACCCGTGATATCGTGGGCATGAGCCGGTTTCTGAACGCGGTCTGGCGGCGGTTCGTGGCCGAGGACGGCACCCTGCGGGTGACGAATGATGCTCCGGATGAGGGGTTGCGGCGATTGCTGCACAAGACCATCAAACGCGTGACCGTGGACATGGAGAACCTGCGTTTCAATACGGCCATCGCCGCCCTGATTCAGTTCAACAATTCGCTGAAGGTGGATCGCGTGCCGCGTGAACTGGCGGCGGCGTTCCTGAAGCTGTTGGCCCCGATCGCGCCTCACCTGGCCGAGGAGCTGTGGCAGCGGCTGCTGGGAGCGGACTGGAAGCGCTCCATCGCGTTTGAGGACTGGCCGACCTATGACGAGGCCCTGGCCGTGGATCTGGAGGTCGAGGTTCCAGTGCAGATCAACGGCAAGCTGCGCTCCAGGATCCACCTGCCGGCCGACGCCGCGGCTGACCAGGATCAGATGCGCGAGGCGGCCCTGGCGAATGCCAGGATTCAGCAGGAGCTCAGCGGGATGACGGTGCGGAAAGTAATCTGCGTGCCCGGACGGCTGGTGAATATCGTCGCGACGGCGTGAGCATTTCGGATTGACGGAGGTTCTTCGAACTGGTTCTTTGTCCTTTGTCATTGGTCCTCAGTCCTGAGAACCATGTTGGACCAAGGACAAAGAACCAAGGACAGAGAACTCAACCTGTTACACAGAAACCGGACTCTGGATGGCCACCGAAGTTGAGGCCAAGCTGAAGGTCGATTCGCACGAGGCCGTGCGGGGGCGGCTGCGTGCGCTGGGGGCCGAGCCGCGGGGTCAGGTGCTGGAGGTGAACCACATCTTCGACAATGCCCATCGCTCGATGCTGGCCGGCGATCGTGGGTTGCGCCTTCGCGAGTGCCGCGACGAGCGGGGGGAACTGGTGCGGGCGGTGTTGACTTACAAGGGGCCGCGCGTGCCGGGATCGATCAAGCGCAGAGAAGAAATCGAAATTGTGGTTGACGATCCGGTCGCCGCCGGCACAATGCTGGAACGGCTCGGTTTTGTCGAAGCGGTCCGCTTCGAGAAGCGGCGCGAGACCTGGCGGCTCAATGGATGCCTGGTCGAACTGGACGAAGTGCCGTATCTTGGCCTTTTCGTCGAGATCGAGGGGCCCGACGAGGGACGCATCGAGCAGGTTCGTGGCGAACTGGGATTGAGCGGCGCGCCCCTGGTACACGGGAGCTACATCGGGCTGCTCGTGCGGCACTGTGAGGAACACGGTCTGCCGGTCACGTGCATTACCTTTGAGTGAGCCTCGCCGCCATGGACGCGGCGAGACGCGCCAACACGAGCAGGTCGAAAGAGTGCTGCTCATGGAGCGGTGGGCGCCCGGCGGCACGACGTTGCTTGCGACTGAGGGCAGAAGCGCATGACGCGCGGCTTGAGCACCATTCTGTTGTTGATCCTCTGTGCCGGTTGTCCGTTTCTGCCGCCGGCACTGAGCGGAGGCGGCGAGCCTGCTACTGAGCCTGTCTTGGCCGAAGCCGATCCCGGGGCCGAGGAAGCGCAGCGCCCCGAATCCCCCGAACTCCTTGATCTGGACCGCCGCTATGAAGCCATCCTCGCCGCCAGCGCCCCCTTTGGTGAGGGAGGCCGGGAGGTGTTGGAGGTGGCCTATCGCGTGCTGCGCGAGGGCCGGGCCGAGGGGCGATGGCCGCTGGTGGGCCTGGAGGATCTCTGGGCGGAGGCCATCAAGGAAGGGACCGTGCTGTTCAACCGGCCGGAGCGCCGCTGGGGCCTGACCACCGCGGACGAGACCGCCGACATGCTGGGCCAGAACACCATCGGCCCCTGGCAGATCACGGTGCGGAACGTCCGCTACATCTACGGCCGTCCGTATGGCATCGAGCCGGACTGGCCGGACGCGAAAGTCTACACCTTCTGCCGCGATAACCCCGATATCCAGGCCCGCATGATCGCGGATTACATTCAAGAGGCCTACGAGAAGTACGGCCGGCGCAGCCCCTATGGCATCCAGTGCTATTTTTCACTCCGGGCATTCGTTCGCGGCACGATCGGGATGGGGCGGTGGGACCAATCGGTGTTGCCCGCCGCACCGGGCGGCAACCCGGCCCTGATCAGCCCCCAGGACAAGGCCAACACCGGCTTCTACGCCAAGCAGCTCCTGCTGGGCACGCGAACGCAACCGCATGGGCTGTTATACTGGCTCTGGGTGACCGGTGACCTGGACGCGATCCGCGAGGTCCTGCGGGTGTGGCGCGACCAGCGCTGCTTTGTCTGGGACGAAATCCGGCAGAAGCCGCGACTCACGAACGTAGACGGTCTTTTTGCAATTCAACCGGACGATCTCAAATACCTGGCCGTCTTTCCCGGGTGCTGCCCGGCCGTGCAGCCTCTGGTCCGGGAAGTACTGGCCGAACGGGAGCAAATCCATGAGCTCGATCGAGCTGCATCCCCTGGCGGGAGCCGACCTGAAGGCGGTGTTGTCCATCTGGAACCGGGCGCTGGTCCGTGATCCGATCAGCGAAAGCCGTTTCGTGAGTAGCACTTTGTGCGATCCGGATTACTGGCCGGGGGAGGACTCCGGATTTCTGGTGGCCCATGCGGCTGGCCGCCCGGCGGGATTCGTGCGGGCCATCATTCGCCGTTGGCCCAACGATCGCGTGGGCGTCGAGCCGGAAGACGGCTGGATCCCCGTGATAGCGGTCGATCCCGACTATCAGCGGCAGGGCATCGGAACCACCCTGCTGAAAGCGGCAATCGACTACCTGCGCGGACACGGGCGCAAGCGCGTGTGGGTGTGCGGCAATACCGGCTCGGCCCCCGGTTATGTGTTTCCGGGCGTGGATCAGGACGTTTACGCCCCGGCCCTGCGCATGTTCCTGAAAGCGGGTTTTGTGGTCGACCATGAACCAGTGGCCATGTCCCGCTCGACACTCGATTTCGACGTGGCCGGCTGGTCCGCCCGAACCCGGGCCGCCTGTCCGCAGGCCCAGGTCCAGACGCTCACCCCCGAGCGGGTGCAGGATTTCATGGCCTTCCTGGCAGAGGAGTTTCCTGGTGATTGGAACATGGGCGCCCGGGCCAAGATCCGCAGCGGGGCGTTGCACGAGGTGCTGATCGCCGTCCTGGACGGCCGGGTGGTCGGCTATTGCCAGTGGGAGGGCGAGCACTTCGGCCCCTTCGGCGTGGCCCGTTCGACGCGCAACCGCAGGATCGGCGAGCAGCTTTTCATTGAGGCGGTGCGGCGCATCCGCGAGGCCGACGGTCGGACGGTCTGGTTCAACTGGGCGGATGCGGACGCGGCGCGGTTCTATGCCCGGTTTGGGCTTACGGCCACGCGACGGTTCGCAATACTGCGCAAGGAACTGGTCTAACGGGTTCGCGGTCAGTGGCCAACCGATCGGACTGATCGGACGGATCCGTCGGATCGGGCTTTTCCGGCGGCACGGGCTCTTCCGGCGGCTGCCACAACTGACAAAACTGGTGAGCCATGAAACATCTCGATTCTGCCATCGTCGCCGCGTACTTTGTGCTCATTATCGTCATCGGGTACTGGGTCAGCCGCCGGCACGGAGCAGGCAGCGCCGAGGAATTCGTCACCGGCGGGCGCACGCGCACGTGGTGGCAGACGGGGCTGGCTATGCTGGGCATGGCCGTTGATCCGGGCTACATGAGCATCGCCGGGCTGGGCTTTGCCTGGGGGCTGTACCTGACCCAGTGGACGGGCGTTCACGTCTGGTTCACTACCTGGTTCGCGGCCCTGTTCTTCGTGCCCGTGTACTGGCGCTCGCGGATCATCACCACGCCGGAGTATCTGGAGCGGCGTTTCAATGTTCAGTGCCGCGTGGTCTTCTCGCTGCTCATGAGCGTCCTGCTGGTGGTGACGCTGGCCCTGGGGTTATACCTGGGCGCGTTGCTGCTCGAGCAGTTGCTGGGTTGGCCGTTTGCGGTGAGTGTCGCGTTCATCGCCCTGGCGGCCGGCTTCTACGTGATTCTGGGCGGTATGCGGACGGTCCTGGTGCTGGACACCTACCAGGCCCTTTTCCTGCTGGCCACCCTGTTGCTGGTGGCGGGCATGGCCGTTTATCACGCCGGCGGGCTGGGCGGCCTGGCGGCGCTGACCGAAAAGAACGATGCCGGCGGAAACCTCAACAGCATCATCCCGCCCTGGACCTGGGACCTGGGGACGCCTTTCTTCTTCCACGCTCAGGGCATCCTCTTCTGGGCCACGGTCGTGGGCCTGTCGTGGCTGGCCTGCAACTTCGGAATGGCCCAGCGGCTGCTGGCGGCCAGGAGCGAGCGCGACGCCCAGAAGAGTCTGCTGTTTCTGGGCGTGCTGGTGGCCATCGTGCCGACCTGCTCGTTCCTGGTCGGCGTGTGCGTGCGGCATCTGCATCCGGAGATGGCCCCGGACAAGGCCTTTCTGTACGTAATGCTGGAGCTGTTCCCGGTGGGCCTTCGCGGGGTGTTGGCCGCCGGCATGATGGCGGCGCTGCTTTCGACGGCGGACGGTTTGCTCACCGGCTCCAGCGCCCTGTTGTCAGAGGACATCTATCTGCGTTTTCTCCGGCCGCAGGCGGGGGACGTCGAGCGCAAGCGGTTTGTCCGGGCCGCGGAGGTGGTTGCCCTGGTCATCGGGGCGGCGCTGGTCTGGGTGTTGAAGGAGAGCCGGACGGCCATGGGGCTGGTTCAGGCTTTCTACGCGGACTTGTTCGGCGTGATCGTCGGCGTGTACGTGGCGGGTATTTTTTCAAAGCGGGCTGCGCCCCGGGCGGCGTTCGTGTCGGTTCTCGGCGGACTGGCCCTGGCCGTCGGGCTTGATCTGGCCACCGATCTGAACTTCGCCTATGTCGGCGCGTTCTCCTTTGTGGGCACGTTGGCGAGCACGCTGATCCTGAGCCGGTTCGAGACCCCCGTGCCGGAGAAGCAATTGGTCAACCTGACCATTCACACGCTGGCGGATGTGAAGGGCCCCTGGGTGGGACTGAAGGCCTGGCCGGGGCTGTGGAAGTGGGCGCTGCTGTTGGCGGTGGGCTGGTTCGGCGGCAGTGCTTTGTGGGAGTGGTATATTCGGTAGTTGCTTTGTCAGTGGTCAGTTGTCGGTTTTTTTAGCCTTTGGTCCGTTGTGTGGACTGCCCGGACCGATCCGACTGATCCGACCGATCGGACGGATCTGATCTTCCCGGCGGCGCTCACAACTGACCGAAGGACAAGTGAGGGCTGTATCGACATGAGCCAGAAGAAACACATTCTCGCAATCGGCGCGCACATCGGCGATGCCGAGATCACCGCCGGGCTGCTGCTGACCAAGTATGCCGCCGCCGGACATCGAGCCAGCGTGATTCACATGACCGCCGGCGAAAAGGGCAATCCACGCATGGACGCTGGCGAATACCGCCGCCAGCGCATCGAAGAGGCGAATGCCGCCGCCGCGAAGATGGGCGTGTCCGAGTGCATCGTGCTGGATCATCCTGACGGCGAGTTGCAGGCCGATCAGGCCACCATCCATGAAATGTGTGATCTGGTGCGGCGGCTCCGGCCGGACATCGTGCTGACCCACTGGCGGGGCTCGTTTCATCGCGACCACCGGCTCACCTACCAGATCGTGATGGAGGGCGGGTTCCTGGCCGCGCTGCCGGGCATTCAGCGGAGCGAACCGGCCCACCTGATCCGCGGCTTGTACTACCTGGAGAACTGGGAAGATCTCGAAGACTACCAGCCGGACTTGTGGGTGGATGTCAGCGATGTGTTCGACCGCTGGGTAGAGGCCTGTCGCTGCCACCAGTTGCTGCGCGGCGAGGTTTCCTTCGGCTACCTGCACTACTACACCGGCCTGGCCGCCAAGCGCGGTGCGGAGGTGGGGGTGAAGTACGCGGTGACGGTGAGTCTGCCGCCCATCTCACGCAAGCGGAAGGTCGATTTCTTCCCGGTGGATTCGGAGCCGGTGCTGATTTTTTGAGGAGTCCGTGATCGGTTGTCGGTAGTCAGTTGCCGGGTGGTTTGTCCTGATGGTCAGTTGTGCGACTGATCGGACCGATCCGACGGATCAGACCGATCGGACGGATCAGGCGGGCAAGATGCCCCCCCCGAGGCGTTCAGATCGGCAAGATGCCCGCCCCCAAAATAGCCGGTCGGCGTGGTCGGGGGGCCACAACTGACCACGAACTATTGACCACCGACAATCAACCAATGTCTGCCGGCCAGGCGAACGCCGTGATGGGCGTATCCATGAGCAGACGCCTGGCGGTTTCCGGGTTGTTATTGGCTACGGCCGGGCCGGCGATCAGGCCGGTATCGAACTGGTTGGCCGCGTCGAACAGCTCCGGCCACCCCGGTTCCTGGTATGAGGCGTGCACCGTGATGGCGTGGGCGGGGGTTTGCTCGACGGCCTGGCGGGCATCGCGCAGATTGTCCACGGCGATGCCGAAAAAGCGCACCCGGCGCGAATCGCGCAGCTCTTCGAGCCGGCGGAAGGGCTCGCCGGCCTTGATTCTTTCCAGGTCGAAGGGGGCGAGTTGCAGCAGGTCGATGTGCGGCTGGCCTGTGCGCCAGAGCACCTGGTCAACCATGATCGACATGCTCTGGTTCCAGTGAGCGGGGCCGACGCGGACGCAGAGGAAGAAGTCCGGGCGGTGGATTTCCTCTTCAGGAGCCACGGCCGGTGGGGCCAGCGGGGCGCTGCGTCCTTCGGCCGGCTCGCCGCCCATGGCCGAGGAGGCTTCGCCCTCATCGGCGGTCTGGGCCCAGGCGGAGAGCGCCAGGCTCCACTGGCCCTCGAGCAGGCCGACGAGTTGGGCCCATTCGGCGACGGCGACGTCCACGGGAATGTCGCACCAGTTCGGCGGTTGGTCAAAGGAGCTCATGCGCGGCGCGTCGGAACTCGTCCCCAGCGAGGGGCCGAAAGCCGAGAGCCGCAAGCCGGTGCGCCCTAGAATCTTGCCAGCCATGAAGAGGCCTCCCAAGAATACTGCAGTAATTGACGCCTGTGGGCGGTAAACTGTATGATCCCGTTTCACCCGACGGCAGAGTCCTTCTGATAAGCCGGAGACAGGAGATAAACGCATGGCGCGTCTTTTTGATGATATCACGCAGACGATCGGAAACACGCCTTTGGTGCGCATCAATCGCATTATTCAGGCCCCCGCCACCGTGTACGCCAAGTTAGAGTTCTTTAACCCGCTTTCCAGCGTCAAAGATCGCATCGGCGTCTCCATGGTCGAGGCTCTGGAGAAGGCCGGCCGGCTCACCAAAGATTCCGTCCTCATCGAGCCGACCTCCGGCAACACCGGTATCGCCCTGGCTTTTGTCTGCGCGGCCAAGGGGTATCGGCTCATCCTCACCATGCCCGAGAGCATGTCCATCGAGCGGCGCAATCTGCTCAAGGCCCTGGGCGCCGAGTTGGTGCTCACGCCGGCCACCGAAGGCATGAAGGGCGCCATCGCGCGCGCTGAGCAACTGGCCCATGAGTTGCCCAACGCGATCATTCCCCAGCAGTTCAAGAACCCGGCCAACCCCGAGATTCACCGCAAGACGACGGCCGAGGAAATCTGGCGCGACACTGACGGCAAGGCCGACATCCTCGTCTCCGGTGTGGGGACGGGCGGCACCATCACCGGCGTGGGCGAGGTGATCAAATCGCGCAAGCCCTCGTTCCAATGCATCGCCGTGGAGCCGGCCGATTCGCCGGTCATTACTCAGAAACGCGCCGGGCAGGACCTCAAGCCCGGCCCCCATAAAATCCAGGGTCTGGGCGCGGGGTTCATCCCGGACGTGCTCAAAGTCGACCTGATCGACGACGTGGTTCGGGTGACCAACGAGGATTCTTTCAAGTGGGCCCGCCGGGCGGCCCGCGAGGAAGGCATCCTGTGCGGCATCTCTTCGGGCGCGGCCTTGTACGCGGCCAACGAGGTGGCCCGCCGTCCGGAGAACGAGGGCAAGATGATCATCGCCATTCTGCCCAGCGCTGGCGAACGCTATCTGTCCACGCCGTTGTTCCAGGAGGGCTAGCCCAGCCAGTCCGCAGCCGGTGAGGGTGGGCATCGGGAAAGAGGCCGAAGTCGGAGGTCGGGGCGGCAGCCCTGTCCGCCCGCTGAAAAGGACGCCAGGTGGTCACCTCGCACGAGCAGTTGGTTGCCGCGTTGCGGGCCTCTATCACCGACAGTGGAGTCCGGCCCGGCACGGAGCATCCCTGCCCATACCTTCCCGACCGCATGTCGCGCGAGCTGGCGTTCAGCGCTGACGAACTGACGCCCCGCTTCTACCACGCCTTGATGGATTTGAACTTCCGCCGGAGCGGATCCTGCATCTACCGCCCGGCCTGCGTCGCCTGTCAGGAGTGCCGGCAGATCCGGGTGCCGGTTGCCGACTTCCGGCCCAACCGCTCTCAGCGGCGATGCTGGAAGCGCAATGCGAACCTGGTCGTCGAGGTGGGGGCCCCGCTGCTGACCGAGGAGAAGCACGAACTCTATTCCCGCTATCTGTGCTCTCGCCACGACCGCCAGATGAGCAGCTCGTGGGCAAGCTTGAGGAATTTCCTCTACGAATCGCCCATCCACACGCTGGAAGTGACATACCGCCGGGAAGGGCGGCTGGTGGCGGTCGGCATCACCGACGCCGAGCCGGAGGCCCTGAGCACCGTCTACTGTTACTATGACCCCGATCTGCCCCGTGATTCGCTGGGTGCCTTCAACGTACTCTGGACGCTGGATCTGGCTCGTCGGAAGGGCATCGCCTACGTTTACCTGGGCTACTACATCCGCGACTGTGCCAAGATGAACTACAAGCTCAACTTCCGTCCCTGCGAGCTGCTGCGGCCCGACGGGTCGTGGGAACGGTGTGAATGAGAAAACCCGCCCGGTTCCCTTGCGGACCCGCTTGACGGCTGGGGTCCGGCTATCTAAACTGCCTTGGCCACGGGCAGGTAGCTCAGTTGGTAGAGCAATGGACTGAAAATCCATGTGTCACCAGTTCGAATCTGGTCCTGCCCAATAGATCCCCTTTCTTCCTCTCTAATGCACATAAACCCTTTAAAAACAGGGATTTGTCGCCATGCGCCGCCGGCGGCGAGAAGTTCCGTTCCCGGTTGAAACGTTCCATGTTTCTACAGCGGCCCGGCGGGCACCGGCCAAAGGCGGGATGACCGGGCGTTCCGGTGACGTGGCCGGGCCTCGGGGATATATTTTCAGTCAAATGGCGTCTGACCAGACCTGCCCGGTACTACGCTCGCTGATGCCGTTCTGGATGGGGTCGCGGATTTTGTCGCCGGCACCACGACCGCCATTCTTGAAGAGATCTCTCCCATTGACGAACTCATTGACGCGCAACGGTGAGGCGCTGGGGAGTGGATAAATTGCAGTCTGTGTGACATGGGCTCGGGTGGCGGGTTTGCTCCCGTGGCCAGGCTTGAGAGGCCGCCGGGTGGCCGAACGCGCGAGCCGCTCGAAGCGACCGTCAAACATACAATAAGCGTATCGGAAGACGCCGGGGCTCTCAGGCATCTAACCTGCATGAGAGCCCTGCCTTTCTGAGCGAACCGGTGGCTTCAAGGCCGAAATTGAACCTCTCATCGCGAGGATATGATGGCTGCACGCTCTGCACACCAGGGGCCACAGGCGCCGCAGGCTGATGATTCCGGCGGCACCAACCGCGGTGGGCTCACCCGGCGCGAGGCCACGAATGGCTCGCACCATACGGCGACCACGCCTGACGGAGCACGCGAACGGATCGACCTGCCGTTGACGGGCATGAGCTGTGCAGCTTGCGCGCGGCGCATAGAAAAGGCGCTCGCGGGCGCGCCCGGCGTGCATCGGGCCAGTGTGAACTTCGCCACTTCCAGGGCCACGGTCGAATACGACCCCCGAACCACCGGTCTGCGCCCCTTGATGACGCTCGTGCGTGAGATCGGTTACGACACCGCGGCGACGGCGCGGGCCGATTTCGTGGTGGATGATTCAGCCCGACCGGCCGGAAGCAGTCGTCCCTTGGAGGAGCATCTCGGCCGGCTTCGCGGCGTCGTAGAAGCCGGTTTCAATCTGGGCACGATGGAAGTACGCATCGAATATCTGCCCGGCGCGATTGACGTGCCGGCGTTGCGCAAGGCCATCGAAGCGTTCGGCTACCGCGTCGCCGATACGCCCCCGGACGCTGCCGCTCCCCCGGAGGAAACCGCCGACCAGGAGGCCCACAGCGCCGAGTACCGCGACCTGCGGCGCAGGTTCTGGATTGCGGCGGCCTTCTCCCTGCCCATCCTGGTCATGGCCATGTCCCACGGGCGGATTGCCTTTCTGAACTTCCCCGGAGCCAACTGGCTGCAACTGTTGCTGGCCACCCCCGTGGTCGTGTACTGCGGGGCGCAGTTTTACCGCGGCGCATGGCGGGCCTTCCGGCACCGGGCGGCGGACATGAACACGCTCATTGCCGTGGGCACCGGGGCGGCCTACCTGTATTCGGTGGCGGCGACGCTGGTTCCCGATTTCTTCGCCTCCGCCCTCGTGAGGCATGGCACGGAGGGAATGGACGCCGCGGCCGGGCCCATGGTGCCGGTTTACTTCGAGGCCGCCGCGGTGATCATCGCCCTGATCCTGCTGGGGCGGATGCTGGAAGCGCGGGCCAAGGGGCGGACCGGGGACGCCATTCGCCGTCTGATCGGCTTGCAGGCCAGGACCGCGCGGGTCATCCGCGACGGCCAGGAGCAGGACATTCCGGTGGAGGAAGTCGTTCCCGGCGACCTGGTGCTGGTCCGGCCGGGAGAGAAGATTCCGGTGGACGGCACGGTTGAGGACGGGGCCTCGGCGGTGGACGAATCCATGCTGACCGGTGAAAGCCTGCCGGTGGAGAAGCATCCCGGCGACGAGGTGTTCGGCGCGACGATCAACAAGATGGGGAGCTTCCGCTTCCGTGCCACCAAGGTGGGCAAAGACACGGCCCTCCAGCAGATTGTCAGGCTGGTGCGGGAGGCCCAGGGCTCCAAGGCGCCGATTGCCCGCCTGGCGGATGTCATCAGCGGCATTTTTGTGCCCGTCGTGTTGTGCATTGCCATCGCCGCCTTCGTGGTGTGGTTCATCGTCGCACCGGAGGAGGTGCGTTTCACGATGGCCCTGGTCAGCTTTGTCTCCGTGCTGATCATCGCCTGCCCCTGCGCCCTGGGCTTGGCGACGCCCACGGCCATCATGGTGGGCACGGGCAAGGGAGCGGAACACGGGGTACTCATCAAGGGCGGCGAAACCCTCGAAACGGCCCACAAACTTCAGACCATTGTGTTGGACAAGACCGGTACCATCACCCAGGGCCAGCCCGCGCTGACCGACATCCTGCCTGCTCCGGCTATCAGCGAGGCCGATCTGCTTCGCCTGGCCGCTTCGGCCGAGCAGGGCAGCGAGCACCCGCTGGGTGAAGCCATCGTGCGCGCCGCCCGCGAGCGAAACCTTCCGCTGACTGAGACGCAAGCGTTCAATGCGGTGGCGGGGCAGGGCATCGAGGCGGTTGTGAATGGCCGGCGATTGCTGCTGGGCAACGCCAAGCTGATGCGGGAGCGTCATATTCACCTGGACGGCTTTGACGATCCGACCGCCGCCCTGGCCGCCCAGGGCAAGACGCCCATGTATGTGGCCGTGGGTGATCGACTGGCCGGTGTCATCGCCGTCGCCGACCCGATCAAGCCCGAGTCGAAAGAGGCCGTTCGGGCCATGCGGGACTTGGGGCTGGAAGTGGTGATGGTCACGGGCGACAACCGGCGTACGGCCGAAGCCGTGGCTCGCGAAGTCGGCATCGAGCGGGTGTACGCGGAAGTCCTGCCCGAAGGCAAGGTCGATTGCATCCAGGCCCTCCAGCAGGAAAAGAAGCGGGTCGGCATGGTGGGCGACGGGATCAACGATGCGCCCGCGCTGGCCCGGGCCGACGTGGGCATCGCCATCGGCACGGGCACGGACGTGGCCATGGAAGCGTCCGACATCACGCTGATCCGCGGCGATCTGCGCGGTGTGGTGACGGCCATCCTGCTCTCGCGGGCCACCATCCGGACCGTCAAACAGAATCTCTTCTGGGCTTTCATCTATAACATCCTGGGTATTCCCATCGCGGCGGGAGTGCTCTATCCGGTCACCGGCTGGCTGCTTTCGCCGATCCTTGCCAGTGCGGCTATGTCCTTCTCCAGCGTGTCGGTCGTGACCAACAGCCTGCGTCTGCGGCGATTCCAGCCCGCAACGGGAGGCGCATGACATGGATGCGGCGGAAATTGCGGTCTTGCTGGCGGGCGCGGCGCTCATCGGGTTTGTCCTGTGGTATTTCTTCGGGGAACGGCCAGCGGTCAGTGCTGCGGTCGATCCATCGGGCGTTCAGGAGATCAAGATCACCGTGAAGGGTGGTTATTCCCCCGATATGATCGTGGTTCGCCAGGGCCGGCCAGTGCGGCTGGATTTTTACCGGGACGAGACGGCCTCCTGCAGCGAACGGGTGGTCTTCGGCGATTTCGGCATCGCACGCGATCTGCCCGCCTTCCAAACCACGCGCATCGAGTTTACGCCGGACCAGCCGGGCGAATTCACCTTTGCCTGCGGCATGAACATGCTGCGCGGGAAACTGGTGGTAAAGCCCGCCGACGGGTCGCCCGGCATGGCGTGATGGCGCGAGCCTGTGGGCCTCATTTCGTGTAAGATACGCCGCGAGGTGATGATCCATGATTCCAACCGTTCTGCTCGTATCGTGCCTGTGTACACCAGCCGCTCCTGCGACCCAGCCGGCGTCGCGCCATCCGACGGTTTACGTGACTCCGGAGGATGTCGCTCGCGCGCGTGACCGGATCAAAAGTGACCCGGCCGCACGCAAATGGTTCGAGTCGCTCAAACGCCAGGCGGCGTCCTGGAACGACAAAACTCCTGAGTGGGTTAAAGAGGTAATGCCTGGCGAGGGCGCGTGTTTTGCCTACGGCTTCACCGGCTGCCCGATTTGCGGAAAAACATGGGGCATCTGGGGGGCGGCCCGGGCCTCGTTCGACAAGCCCGGCCGGATCACCTGCGACAACGGCCATGTACTCCCCGATGACCAGCATCCCGACCCCGGCACCGGCTACGTCGGCCCGGACCAGCGCGTGCATTACTTCGTGGGTTCCTACAACGCTTGGGTGGTCGAGACGCTGATCTCCAAGATCGCCTTTCCGTACGCCACCATTTACCTTCTGGAAAAGGACGAGCGTGCCGGCCGGATGGCCGCGGTGATCCTCGACGAGATCGCCCGCATCTATCCTTCCTGCGATAAGGGTTCCTGGGACTACCCCTCCAATCCGCCCAGCGGCCGTCTGAACCGGCCGTGGTACCAGGTGGCCCGAGTGCTGGTGCACCTGGTGGACATCTATGACCGTATCTACGACCATCCCGCCCTGGATGAGCCCTCATCCCGCGAAGGTCTGACCCGGCGGCAGAACATCGAACGCAACCTCCTGCTCAACGGGGCGCAGTATTGCCATGAGCAGTCCGTGAAGGGCAAGGGCCTGCACAATGGCCAGGCCGACTATCTTCGCGGTGTCCTGGCCGTCGGCGTGTTGCTGGACATTCCCGAGTACATCACCTGGCCGGTGGACGGGCCGTTTGGTTTCCGCGCCATGCTGGCCAACAACATCGACCGCGACGGGCGATATTTCGAGACGTCCACCGGCTATGGCTTGCACACGCGAAATCTCTATCTGACCTTCGCCGAACCGTTGCTCAACTATCGCGGCCGGGTGTACCCCAACGGCTTGAATCTCTATGACGATCTGCGCTTCCAGAAGTTCCTGACCGTGCCGCAGATGGCCCTCGTTTGCCTGGGCCACCTGGCCGTCATCGGAGATGATGCCCCGGCCACCAAGCGGAACAGCCTGCCCTACGTGCCACCCCGGATCTATGACATACTCATGACCGATTACCTGGCCAGCAGGGTGTCCGATCCGGCCCGGCGGGCGGGATATGCGGCCCTGTCGCGACATCTGCGGGCCCTGGCCGCCAGTGCGAATCAGAAGTCCGAGCCGATGACCGAGTGGCGCGTCTTCCATGATATTGCGGACGAGGCGCCTGCCGACGCGGAAATCGACCCCCTGGCCCAGCAATGGATGGACGGGTCGTATTTCTTTGGTCAGAAGGGGCTGGCCGTGCTTCGAACCGGCCAAGGCGCGCAGGCCCGGGCGGCCGTGCTTCGTTTCGGACCTTCTCTTGTCCACGGCCATTTCGACGATCTCAACGTGAACTATTTCGACCTCGGGTACGAGATGACCTACGATCTCGGCTATCACCTCGGCAGCACGCACACGCAGGTGGGCTGGGCCCGCCAGACGGCCAGCCATAACACGGTAGTGGTAAACGAGAAATCGCAGGGCGGCGGCCCGTCGGGGGGCAGCCTGCTGCACTTCGCCGACCTGCCCGGCCTGGTGCTGGCAGAAGCTTCCTCGACCGCGTATGAGCACCTGGGCGTGAACCTCTACCGGCGCCTGTTCGCGTTGGCTGACGGTTACGCCATTGACCTCTTCCGGGTGAAGGGCGGCCGACAACATGATCTGCCGTTGCATTCGCTGACCACCGATGTGGAATTCAAAGACCTGAGCTTCGGCCCCGTCCGGCCAGGCAGCCTGGCCGGTGAGGAGCACCGCTGGGGCGAGTTGCAACTCAATGACGGGGACATGAAGGGTTATCCCAACAAACCCTATTGGAACCCGCCGCCCGGCAACGGCTATGGGTTCCTGACCGGGCCGCGCCGCGCACAACCGGCGGGGAACTGGTCGGCTACCTGGCGGCTGGAGGGCGACGATCAGCCGCGCTTCCAGATGCTGGCCATTCACGAGGCCGGTACGGAGGTGATTTCAGCCTCCGCGCCGGGGTTGTATCCGCACTATCCCAAGGCCGGCTACGTGATTCGCCGGCGATCAGGCGACAATCTCTCTTCCTGCTTTGTCTCGCTCTGGCAGACCGCGGCGGATTCATCCCCCTTTGCGGCCCGCTCGCTGGAATGGATCGGCGGAGACGAGCCGCGCACAGCGGAGTCGTCGCTGGCTTTCAGCGTGAATTCGGGTCAGGGCTGGCGCGATATCTGGTTGGTGGCTGCGAGTCCCGACGACGAGGTTGCCGGCAGCAGCGAAGGCATGCCCGTCTCGCTGCAAGGCGCGTTTGCCCGGTGCCGATGGGATGATGCCGGGCTGGTGTCCGCCTGGCTGCTCGAAGGGACCGAGCTCAAGATCGGTGACTGGACCATCCGCCTCGACGCCGATGGCTGGCAGACGCAGGTGGAGACGTTGCCCGACGGCTCGCCGACCCTGCGCTCGACAAATGTGTGGCCCTCCGACGGACGGTATGACGGCTGCCCGATGTATGTCGACAATCCGGCGTACTCGCGAAATTCGGCCTACGTGGTGAAGGCGGCCAGCGAGAACCGCGTACAGGTTCAACAGGCTGATACGCTGCTGGGCGTGGGGGTGGTTGATGCGATCCCCGATGGCCGAACGCTGGTGACTTCCATTCCGCATGAGTATGCCTGCGCCATGGGCTGGCGCGAGACTTCGACCTTCTTCCGGGGCAAGCTGGTGACGGTGATTGACGGGCCGGCGGCCGCCAGGATTCAGAAGGTGTCCATGACCAATGACCTTCGCCTGGAGGTGGATTCAACCGAGGGGTTCAAGGTAGGGCAGAGATTCCATTATCACGATGTGCAGCCGGGCGACACCCTGCGTGTTCAGCATTACGCCTGCCTGGAGCGTGTCTCGGCCGGCACGTATCGGTTGCGGGCCAATACCGACGTGACCCTCTTGGCCCCGCAGGCCGCACGGATCGAGTACCTGGACCGCGATGGAAATCTCCAGAATGCCGCGGATGGGCGGATCCCCTGGACCGCGTTGAAACCGGGACAGGGAACGACGCTGAACCTGCGGAATTGAGCCCGTTGCCGCCGTGGTCAGGGTGGTGGCAGTTGCCGGCCTTCGGCCAGGCTCAGATAATAACCTGTGGACTGGCCGAGAGATGGCTCTGCGGTGGAGAAGATCCTGATGCCCGTGCGCACGCCAGCCGTGGCTGGACAGTTCTATCCGCGCTCGTACGAGGAGTGCCGTGCCGCGATCGAGGAGTGCCTGGCCCGGGCCGAGGCATCGCCCCCGGCCGGTTTGCCCGCCGGCTTCAAGCCGATCGCCGGCATCGCTCCTCATGCGGGCTGGATCTGCAGCGGGGCCGTGGCTGGCGAGGTGATTCGGGTCCTGGCGTTGGGGGGAACATCCCCGGGCCGGCCCTCTGAATCGGGGGTGGAGACATTCGTGATCTTCGGCGCCGCACACCGGCGGATGGCCTCGCCGGCGGCGGTGTATGACCAGGGCTCCTGGGAGACGCCTTTGGGCCAGGCGGTAATTGACGAGGAGCTGGCCCGGAACGTGATGGAGGCCGCCCCGACGGTGCCGGCGGACATCGACGTGCACGAGATGGAACATTCCATCGAGGTTGAGGTGCCGTTCGTTCGATACTTGGCGCCCGGCGCGAAGATCCTGCCGATCATGGTTTCCCCGGTGATGATGGCCGTGGAGGTGGGGCGAACCGTGGCCCAGGCGGCGGCGAAACTGGGCCGGCGGGTGGTGTTCCTTGGTTCGACCGATCTGACTCACTACGGGCCGCGTTACCAGTTTGCCCCCCAGGGGGTGGGGCCGGAAGGTATTCGTTGGGCTAAAGAGGTAAATGACCGGCAGTTCCTGGGCCGGGTGTTGAATCTTCAGGCCGATGAGGTGGTTCATGAAGCCGCCACGCACCACAACGCCTGCGGACCGGGCGCGGTGGCGGCGACCATTGCCGCCGCGCAGGTGATGGGGGCCACGGCCGCCCACGTGTTGCGGCACACGAACAGCAACGAGGTGCTCTGCACGCGCTACGGCCAGATGGATGATGCGGTCGGCTATGCCGGCGTGGTCCTTGGGAGCGCATCGAACGGCAACGAGAAGCTGATGCCGGGCAGGGCTGTGACCGTACAGGAGACCTGATGGAGCGGATGGAAAAAGACGACGTAGTGACGGGCGCGGCGCCCGGTTCGCAGGTTAGCGGTTCACGGGGTCTGTTCCTCTCGCGCGTGGTACGCAACGAGCCTCTTTGCCGAGAGCATTTTCGCCTGGTTCTGGAGGTGGATGACTTTCCGCCGGCCGCGCCGGGGCAGTTTGTCCAGATCCTCTGCGCGGAACCCAACGAGCTGGGCTGGACGCAGGGCGCCTTTATCCGCCGGCCTTTCAGCATCGGCGGGCTGCGGCGCGGCGGACGGCGATGCGAGCTGGACATTCTTTACCGGGCCCTGGGGACGGGAACGCGCTGGCTGTCGCGGCAGAGGAAGGGCGAGCCGGTGAGCGTGCTGGGTCCGCTGGGGCGGCCGTTTGAGATACATGCGGATCGAGAGATCGCCTGGCTGGTGGGTGGCGGGATCGGGTTGCCCCCGTTGATCTGGCTGGCCCAGACGCTCTCTGCGGCCGGACGCCGGGCGGTGGCGTTTTGCGGGGCGCGTTCGGCTGACTTCATGCCGTTGACACGTGTTGCGGGCGTGGAGATCGTCGGCGAGCAGCCGGTCCTCGCTTTTGAGGAGTTCGCGTCTGTCGGCGTGCCGGTCATCACCGCCACGGATGATGGTTCACTGGGCGCGGCCGCCAGAGTGCCCGACGTGTTCGCCCGCTATCTTGATCAACATGCCGGCCAGATCTCCTCCGCGGCCATCTATGCCTGCGGACCGGAGCCGATGATTCGAGCCACCGCGCAAATCGGTCTGGCCCACGGGATTCCGACCGCGGTCTGCCTGGAGCGGGTGATGGCCTGCGGGATGGGAACTTGCCAGTCGTGCGTGGTCCGGGTGCATGACGCCGCCGCCGAAGAGGGCTGGCGTTATCGGCTATGCTGCACGGACGGCCCGGTGTTTGATGCCCGGGAAGTGGTCTGGGATTGAGCCGATCCCGCCTGCAGGCTTGCAGTTGGCCACGGCAGCCGGTCGCCGCGCCGGCACCTGCGGCTTTGCGCGTATTGTACTTATGCACTACCGCGCAAGGTCGTAGCGGCCGGGCCGGGTACCCGGCGAAAGCTGGGTGCCGGCCGTTTTACGGGCAAGACGGCCGGTACGGAGCCCGGCCGCTACAGAAAATGACCCACTTTGCACTGTGGGGTTGTGGATGCACTGAGGCCGCGGCCTTGCCGGAACCCCGCCCCGTAACTTGCCGCCTGAGCCATAAGGGTTTATGATTCAGCGAGTCAGCGTCCGAACGTGGTCAGGCATGTCTGGTCCGGGAGGCTCACTGATGGGTAAACGCAAGGGGGTCGAGAGCCCGTCACCGGGCGAGTACTTTGGCATCTACGAGAACGGTTGCATCCGGCTATCGACGGGAGTGGATTGGCCGGAGGGTACGGCCGTTGTGATCCGCATGGCGGATCTCAAACCGGGGCATGTGGTTCCATCTCTGAGCAAGGTAATTGTCGCGGGCTTCGGCCTGGCGGGGCGTTCCGTGGCGGGTTTGTGCGAGCGCTACGGCATCGAGTATGTGATCGTCGAGCGGAACGCCAGGACCATCCAGACGCAGCGGGAACTGGGCCGGCAGGTGGTCGAAGGCGACATCTCGGAAGAGCAGACCATGCGGGCCGCGGGGATCGAGGACGCCTCGCTGCTGGCCTTGGCCATTCCCGACGAGCACACCGTGCGCCGGGCCACGCAGATCGCCCGGGCGCTCAATCCGCACGTGTACATTATTGGCCAGGCCGTGTACGCGTCGACCGGCATGCAGATCGAGAAGCACGGGGCGGACGACGTGATCAAGGTCGAGCAGCTTGTGGCCCGGGAGTTCTATGAGCACCTGCTGCGTATCCTGACCTCCCGGCACGAGGGGACGGAGAAGAAGGCGGCTCTCGATGGTGGGCCGGTGCCGGGGGGGAATGTGCGAGGGTGAGAAGGTGAGAAAGTGAGAAGGTGGGAAAGTGAGAAGGTGGGAAAGTGAGAATGTGGGAAAGTGGGAGCGTGGGGGAGTGAGAATGTGAGAGAGTGAGAGAACGCCAGCCGCTTGAACTGGGTTCAGGCGGGCCCACCTGAAAGCCTCCCTGCCTGTCGGCGAGTATTCACTCAAGAGAGAATCAAACCGTTTCCATCTTCAACCGGTGCGGGTGCCCTGCGCGCGGGAATCGCATGTCAATGCCCTTGCAATGGTGAGAGAGCCAGGAGCGCGATTTGTGCCCCGGATCCTGAATGCCCGTGCGCGATGATGCGATGACACAGAGCACAATTTGCGCGCCACGGCTCTTGAGCCACGGCAGGATAGTTCGGGGGTTGGTATGCCGTGGCTCTTGAGCCGTGATCTGGGAGACTCCACCTGCTTTCCCCACTGCTCAAGAGCAGTGACACACCCCGCGTGGCATCGCGCTCGATAGCGTGTCGCAGGATCGCGCACGGTTACAGAGGCCGTGCCGGGACGACTCGGATGTTCCCCACTGCTTGAAGGCAGTGGCACACACGGCGTGGCGGCGCAGGATCACGCCTGATCATTGGGCTCCAGGCTCGCGCTCCGGCGGAAAAGTCCGGCTACTCGAGCCGGTACGTCGCGATGGCATTCGCGCCGATGCGGGCGCGGATCTGGTTATTCTCCAGGGGCACGGCGTCCAACACGCGTTCCACCAGGTCGCACCGGGAGGCCTTGGAGAGGCCCGGGAATCCGATCCGGATTTCCGCGTCCGTATCGCGTCCGGCCGTCTCGCGGATACGCACGATGAGGCCCTTGCCGTCGTCGGCGGGCTTGAGGGTGGTCATCTCCACGTTGGCCGGGCTCACCTGGCAGAAGCTCAGCGCCGGCGGCAGGCCCTGGCCGCCTTGGCCGGTGTCGATGCGTACCGCCCGCATGGGGGCGTGTACTGCCTCGCCGAACATCGACGCACTGGCCGGGTCGATGGTCTGGTCGCTGGTCAGGCTGTAGCGGAAGGTGAAGGCGCCGTCCTGGCCGGCCTTGTAGTTGGTGAACCAGTAATTGTTCATCACGTAGGCGAAGATGGTGCCGTTGGTGACGGGCAGTTCCTCCAGCCACTTGCCGGGGGTCAGGTCGCAGAGGGTGATAAGTGGCGTATCCACCGCCGACCAGGCCACGGCCGCATCCTCGGTATGGACGGTCACCCAGCGCTGGACGGCGAACCAGTCCCGGCAGGCGCCGGGGAAGTGGTCCTCGTTCGGCCGGACGCTGCCCCCGCCGATTTCATAGCGGAATTGCGGCTTGGCCCCGGCGAAGGGGAAGGCGAAGTAGACGGCTTCTTTTTCCAGGATCATGTCTTTTTGAAGCTGATAGACAAAATCGATCCGGCGTTCCTGCTCGTAGAGGATCACCTCCAGCTCGGCGCGCTGGATGGGCGGCAGCTTGCTGATGCTCTTCGCGCTGGCGAACAGCGGGCCGGCCGGGCCGGGCCGGATGTCGGCCTGCGTGGTGGTGTGATACTTCACGCGCGAGAGGATGGGGGCCTCGATGGGCGTTTTGCCCTCGGGGTCACTGCCACCGGCCGCGTAGATGACCTGGCCGAGCGTGTACTTGCTGCTCTTATCCACCAGTTCCTTGCCGAGTTTCTTGTCGACCAGGCTGGCGATGCCGCCGACCGGTGCGAACTCGACGCGGTAGAAGTCGTTTTCGAGAACTTTGCCGTTAAAGCGTTTTGGGGTCTCGCGTTTCTCAGCCGGGGCCAGGCGATACACCTTATAGCCCGCCGCCGGCACCTCGCGGGCGATGAAGTTCACGGTGACCGTCTCCAGGGCATCCTGGCGCACGACCTGTTGCGGGAGCGGGCCTTTCTCGTCCACGACAGCCTGGCCGCGCGGAATGTCCACCAGGACCATACCGCTGCGCGGCCGGCCGGAGGGGTTGAAGACCAGCACAGTATTCGCCGGGGCGTTCACGCGGGCGGCGAGCTGGCGCAGGCCGCGATCGAGGAGCCGTTTGGCCCGGTCGGCGGCTTCGGTGGCGAAGGCGGCCTTGTAGGCGAACTGGCGGGTTACGAAATCAGAGTGCGGGGTCCAGATGCTGTTGTACGCGCCCCAGGTGTGCTCGTCGTAGAGCAGGATGCAGTCCCACATGCGGTTGAACTCGTCCTGGGGAGTGCCGGCCGACGGGTTGGCCAGGCGAGCGACAGCCCATGCGACCTCTGCGGCGATGGCGTCCTGGTGGGTGTTGCGGTTGATGGCCGTTTCCACCGCGCTGGAGGCCGCGCCGTCCTCCCACCAGCTTCCGCCGCAACCGCGCACGGTCTGGATTTTGTCGGCGAAGTTCTTCTCGATGTATTCGAAGAATTCGTTGTTGGCCGACATGATGACCTGGGGATAGGCGTAGCGCTTATGGTATTCGGTAATGGTTTCGGCGATGCCGCGTCCGATGGCCACGTTGTCGGTGTAAGCCCCGTGGAGCAGGACGGCGTCATAGGGATAGTCGGTGCGATTCTGCCACCAGTTCAGGAAGTTCTCGGTGGCGGCGCGCATGCGCTCGGGGCCGTCCTTGAGGCCGATGCGTTCGGCCTGTGAATAACCGTCGGTGAACCAGGTGAGCACCTTGGAGCCGTCCGGTCCCACCCACCAGAAGGGCGACTTGAGGTGGATGTTCTTCTTGAACAGCGGGGCCCGGGTCTGGTTGACGCCGACGCTCAGGCAACGGATGCCGGCGCCCGCAAGAATGGTCGGGAGCGTCCAGACGTGCGAGGGCGCGTCGGTAAGCGTGTGGCTCTCGAAGGGCACGCCGGCCTCGCGGTGCAGCCGGGCGGAGTAGTACAGGTCGCGGATCAGCTCCTCCTCGGTGCACAGGCCGGTGAGCATGTTGAGATAGCCCGATTCAATGCCTACGCGCTTCCGGCGCGCGGCCTCGAGCAGTTCGTCGTGACGGGACGGCGGGCGGTCACGGAACCACATCTGGGCCGCCCAGGAGGATTCGAGGTTCCAGTGGAACAGCGGGTACTCGCGGGCCAGTTCCAGGGCCAGGTCGGTGTTTCGGTTGTGCAGGGCCACCACGCGCTCCTGGAGATCAGTGTAGCCGATGTCAGTGTGCGTGGCCGGGGCGACATAGATGCGCCATTTGCGCTGCGGCTTCTGCTGAATGATAAGCGTCTTGGTCTGATGGCTGGCGGTGACGATGGCGGTCAGCTCGCGCGGCTTTTCGGTCTCGGGCAGGTACAGGGCCTGCGACAGGGCCCCCAGCTCCGGCTTGCCCAGTTCCTGCGCCGTCAGCGTTGCGCCGTCCGCCTGGATCTCGACCTTGGCCGGCCCCGCAGAGGCCAGGCCGTTGACGCGAAGCTGGAATTCCTGGAGCAGCTTGCCGTCGCGCTCGACGAAGAACAGGGTCGGGCGCAGGCTGACCTCCAGGGGCAGTGAGGCGGCATCGGCCGTGATCTGCTGAAGGAAGAGCGTATCGTAGAGCAGCCAGGAGCCTCTCAGGTTGCGGATTTCGAGGACGTTCTCGCCGCTCTTGAGACAATCCGGGCCGAGGGTGAAGCGCAGCGTCCGGTTTCGGCCCTTGGACGGATCGACCAGGCTGATATCGCCTGCGCCGGGTTCGAGCGCCACTTCGGCCTTCTGGCCGTTGAGGAGGACACGGAGGGTGGGAGGGGCGGCGGCGTGCGTGTCCACGATGTCGATTCCGAGCAGGTACGCGCCGGTGATGGGGCCGTCCAGGGTGAAGGCGATCTTGAACACATGCTCGCGGTGTTGGGCCCAGGCGTCCGCGGGACCCGGGTGGATGGCACTGAACTCTTTGGCCGGGTCGCTCTTGCCGACCGTGAATTGCACGCCCTGAGGGAATTGCCGCGGCCAGGTGTTCTGGTCGGGGTTGAAGCTTAACTCATGATAGTCTTTGTCGGCCGCTCCGATCCGCCAGACAAGATTCGTCTCCTGGGCGGCGATGGTCTGGGTGCAGAAGGCCAACAGGGTGGCTGTCAGAAGCTTCAGTTGGGCGCGCATGGCGAAATTCTCCCAGGTTAACACTGGTGGTCTCAAATGGGCAGGAGGCCCCTGCCTGCTCGCTGGCAGGGTAATGGCATGCGGTGAGATACTCAAGAGCGGGCTCGGGGGGCCGCCGGGTGGGTGGTCAGTGTCTGCCTGCGCTCCCGGATGATCGTGGTGCGGGTCGACGCTTCCCACCGCCGCGAGCGGTCACGGCGTGCCTGCCCCCCGGGTGAGCCGGCCTTCGGAGAAGGTGGCCTCCCGAGGGCCTCACCGAAGACGTCACGGACCCTCACACGGCCGCGCAGACCTTCTTCGCCGCGTCGGTCAGGTCGGTGGCAGGGGTCAGGCCGGGTACGTTCGCTTCGCTGAGCAACTGTCGGGCACGCTCGACATTGGTGCCCTCCAGCCGGACCACCACCGGCACGTGAAAGCCGACCTCGCGGGCCGCGGCGATGAGGGCCTCGGCGATCAGGTCACACTTGGCGATGCCACCGAAGATGTTGACCAGCACGCCCTTGACCTTGGTGTCGCCCAGGATGATGCGGAAGGCCTCCACCGCGCCGTCCTTGGTTACACCCCCGCCGACGTCCAGGAAATTGGCCGGCTCGCCACCGTGCAGCTTGATCAGGTCCATGGTGGCCATGGCCAGGCCCGCGCCGTTGACCAGGCAGCCGATGTTGCCGTCCAGGGCGATGTAGGAGAGGTTGGCGGCCTTAGCCCGCAGCTCGTTGGGGTTTTCCTCGCTGGGGTCGTACATGGCTTCGATCTGCGGATGGCGGAAGATGGCGTTGTCGTCGAAGTTGATCTTCGCGTCGATGGCCAGCAGGCGGTTGTCTTTGGTGAGTACCAGCGGGTTGATCTCGGCCAGCGAGGCATCGAACTTGAGGAAGGTCTCCGCCAGCCCGCGGAAGATTTTCTCCGCGGCGGCCACGTGGGCTTTCTCGGTGAAGCCCAGGGCGCGGGTGAGCTTGCGGATCTGGAACGGCTGGAGGGGCAGGTGCGGGTGCAGCCATTCCTTGACTACGGCCTCGGGGTGCCGGGCGGCGACCTCCTCGATCTCCACGCCGCCCTCGCGGCTGACCATGATCACCGGGCAGCGCCGGGCGCGGTCGATGACCATGCCGACATAGTATTCCTTGGCGATGTCCACTGCGGCTGCGATGAGGAGCTTCTTGACCGCGATGCCCTCCGGGCCGGTCTGCTTGCTGACCATGCGGTTGGAGAGCATGAACTCGGCGGCTGCCCGGACCTCCTCGGCGTTACCGCAGAGCTTTACAAAACCGGCCTTGCCCCGCCCGCCGGCGAAGACCTGGGCCTTCACCACCACCCGGCCGCCGATTCTCTGGTAGGCGGCCACGGCCTGCTGCGGGGTTTCGACCACCTCGGACGGGGGAACGGGAACGCCAGCGTCGCCCAGGAGCTGACGAGACTGGTACTCATGGATTTTCACGTGAGTGGCCCTCAACCAAGGTTACAAAGATTGCCCGATACCCGCATTCTCTCTTGATGGTATGCAAAAGGCAACAACTGCAGGGGGAGTAACTCACATGAATGGGTTGACAATCTGAGGCGACTCGACCACGTGCCCCGGCAAGTCTTCTGAGTACGGCTTCTCCACGCCCAGTTCCTGACAAGCCCCGATGATCAGGGCGTCCCAGAAGGCCACCCGCTTGTCCAGGCACAGATGGCGAGCGCGCTCAAGCATGGGGAGCGTCGGCAGCTTGAGGTCGAGAACCCCCATGTACTCGGCGAGCCTGTTCCATGCATCTTGCTCGGTGAAGCCTTGATCGGCCAGCTTTCGTGAGGCGGCTATGAACTCGCAAGCCACCTGCCAGGGCAGCGCGCCACCCGCGTTCGAGATGATCAGATCAAGAGCTATTTTTTGCCGAGCGGTATTGCGGCGGTCGCAGGCGTAGATGAGCACATTGGTATCAACGGCGTTCATGCAGCTCGTCGCGTGTGGGCAAAGGCCCCGTAAGATGGAAATTCATCTGTGCGATGCCGGCGCGCAACCGGGCAATGGCCTCGGCGCGGTCTTCCTTACCCGGCTGAGAGATCGGTTCGACGACCAGCCGAACGCGCTGGTCTTCCGGGAGGGTCAGCGGGTCCAGGGGCTTCAGGACCCCATGGCTGAAGATGGCTTCAACGACTTGAGTCAAGAACCTTTACCTCCACACCTATTGTGTATCGGCGTTCCTCCTTTAGCAACATCTTATTCTGGTACCCTGGCCGGCTCGCGACAACTGGCCGACGTGTCGTCTGGCCGATAAAATTCGATAAGGAAAGGAATTAGAATGAAAATCGCGCTGGCCCAGATCAACCCCGTCGTTGGCGACGTGATTGGCAACACCGAGAAGATTATCGGCCGGATCGAGCAGGCCCGTGCTGAGGGGGCTTCGCTGGTCGTGCTGCCCGAGCTGGCCGTGGCGGGCTATCCGCCGTGGGATCTGCTGCTTAAGCCGCGCTTCGTCCAGGCCAACGTGGAGGCCGTCCGGCGGATCGCGGAGCACTGCCGTGGCGTCGCCGCCCTGATCGGCTTTGTCGAGCCCAACATCGACCCGGTGGGGCGGAGCCTGCGCAATGCGGCCGCATACTGCGCCGATGGCCGGGTACAGGCCGTGCGCTACAAGTCGCTGCTGCCTACCTACGACGTCTACGACGAGCGGCGTTACTTCGAGCCGGGGCCGGAGGTGGCCATCGTGGACCATGGGGGGTTGCCCGTGGGCGTGACCATCTGCGAGGACCTCTGGAACGACGAGCAGCTTGTCAGCCGGCGGCTCTACCGGGCTGACCCGATCAGCCAACTGGCCGAGGCGGGAGCAAAACTCATCGTCAACCTGAGCGCCTCGCCGTTCACCCACGAGAAGCACCCGTATCGCGTGCGCCTCTTCGGGAACCAGGCTCGCCGGTATGGCTTGCCCCTGTTGTTCACGAACCAGGTGGGGGGCAACGACGAACTGGTATTCGACGGGGCGTCGGGGGCTTTTGACGCCAGGGGTAAGCTCATCGCTCAGGCCAAGGCCTTCGAGGAGGATCTGCTGGTGGTGGACCTGGACGCGCCGGAGGCGAACCGGGTCGAGCCCTACCCGGAGAGTATCGTGGCCATTCACGACGTCCTGGCCCTGGGGATCCGCGATTACGTGCGCAAGTGCGGGTTTCAGCGCGTGGTGCTGGGCCTTTCGGGGGGGATCGATTCGGCCGTGGTGGCTGCCCTGGCCGTGGCGGGACTGGGCCGGGAGGCGGTCACCGGCGTGTCCATGCCCTCGCGCTTCAGCAGCGAGCACAGCAAGACCGACGCCGAGGTGCTGGCCCGCAACCTGGGGATCGACTACAGGGTGATCCCCATCAAGGAGATGCACGAGAGTGTCGAGGGGCACCTTCGACCGCAGTTTGCCGGTCGGCCTCCTGATACCACTGAAGAGAACCTCCAGGCCCGGCTGCGCGGGATGCTGCTGATGGCCCTGTCCAACAAGTTCGGCTGGCTGGTGCTGACCACGGGTAACAAGAGCGAGCTGGCGGTGGGCTACTGCACGTTGTACGGCGACATGTGCGGCGGGTTGGCCCCCCTGGGCGACGTGCCCAAGATGATGGTCTACGCCCTCGCCCGGCACATCAACCAGCGGGCCGGGCGGGAGATCATTCCCGAGAACACGATCGTAAAGCCCCCTTCGGCGGAGCTCCGGCCGGACCAGACCGATCAGGACAGCCTGCCGCCCTACGAGGTGCTCGACCAGATCGTCGAGCTGTATATCAACGAAGAGAAGAGCCAGGACGAGATCATCGAGGCGGGTTTTGATGCCGACGTGGTCCGCAAGGTCATTCGGCTGATCGACGTCAGTGAGTACAAACGCAAGCAGGCTGCCCCCGTGTTGAAGGTGACCTCGCGGGCCTTCGGCATCGGCCGGCGGATGCCGATCGCGGCGCGGTTCAGGTATTGAGAGCCGTTAGTTGTCAGTGGTCAGTTGTCCGTCGTTGGGTTGGTTGTCCTTTTGTCAGTTGTACGAGCTTCGGGCAGGTCGAAACCGGCCCCGCCATCCGAGTCTTCCGGGGCCGGTCAGCCATGATATGGGGCAATCAGATATCCTGAGGTATACTGGCATACGGAAGGATCAGGCCATGATGCGACTGAAGAGCCTCTACCTCAGTGGGTATAAGTCATTTGCCTTCGGGCCACCAACCAGGGCGCAGGACGGCGCCTGGGATTACGGTGGCCGAGAGGCCAGTTTTGGCGATGTGACGGTGCTTGTGGGCGCTAATGGGGCCGGGAAGAGCAACGTCGTTTCGTTCTTCAGGATGATGGGCTACCTGGCGACGGGCGCGTTACAGCAATACATTGGGCAAGCCGGTACGGCAGAATCGATTCTGCACTATGGATCGGCCGTGACGCCGCGGATTGACGCGGAGTTGGTCTTCGGTGGGGATGGCAACACTGGCATCTACAAGCTTTCCCTTTCGAGCGCCGCGCCGGATACCTTAATTTTCACCAGGGAACAGGTCATATGGCAACGCGAGGGGGACCCAATACCATACGATTCTGTCCTTGGTTCAGGACACCGAGAGAGCCTTTTGGAGTCGAATGGGCAGGAGCCGTGCCGATTCGTGCATCGGCTGCTGCGCGACTGCCGTGTATACCAGTTCCATGACACGTCGGAAGAGGCGAAAATTCGGAAAGGCGGCTACATCGAAGATGCAAGGTATCTCCGAAGCGACGCTGGCAACCTCGCCGCCTATCTCTACGCGCTGCGGCAATCGCAACCTGCCTACTACGACCGCATTGTGCGCACCATCCGCCAGGTTTGCCCGCAATTCCAGGATTTCGAGTTAGCTCCATCGGTGCGCAACGAGCAATACATCCTGCTCAACTGGCGGGAGGCCCACCGGCCGGATTACCTGATGGGGCCGCATCAGTTGTCTGACGGTACGTTACGGTTCATGGCCATGGCCACTCTGCTGTTGCAACCACCGGAGCGGTTGCCGTCGGTGATCGTGTTGGATGAGCCCGAATTGGGGCAGCATCCCGCCGCCATCGCAGTCTTGACGGACCTGATTCGTGGTGTGACGGATCGCAGCCAGGTCATCCTGGCGACGCAGTCGCCGACGCTGGTCAATCACTTCAGACTGGATGAGATTCGTCCCCTGGAGTTCCGCGACGGGCAGTCGTTCTTCCTGGATCTGAATCCCGAGGACTACCGCGCGTGGCTGGAGGACTACACCACGGGCGAACTGTGGCAGAAGGACGTCTTCGGCGGGAGCCCCCGCCATGGCTGACCTCTATGTCGTTGTTGAAGGATACGGCGAGCAGGGCTTCATTCGCGAGTGTCTCGCCCCCCATTTAGCCAAACAGGGCATCAATGTTTATGCGCCCCTGGTTGGGAAGCCGGGGCATAAGGGTGGCGTAAGACCGTGGCCCGCCGTGCGCAAAGATATCACCCGATTTCTGAGCATGAACCAGGCGGAGAGGCCGGTCTACGTGTCCATGATGTTCGATTACTTCCGGCTGCCCCGCGACTGGCCAGGACGTCAAGACGCTTCCGCAAAGCCCCATTCAGAGAAAGCGTCGCACGTCGAGGCGCAGATTGCCGCGGATATTGCGGCAAGCATGGGAGAAGGCTTCCGGCCCGACCGTTTCATCCCTTACATTCAGATGCACGAGTTGGAAGCGCTGGTTCTCGCCGAGTCACAGAGCCTGCGCGCCGAGTTCATCGGTCAAGATAATGCCATCGATGCCCTGACAAACAGCATCGCCGGCATCCCACCTGAGGAGATCAACGACAACCCGGCGACAGCTCCTTCAAGGCGGATCATCGAGCACCTGCCCGAGTATGAACGTCGAAAAGCGCAAGCCGCGGTGAATGTGCTTTACCTGACTGGCCTCGAAGTGCTGCGGAATCGCTGCCCGCATTTCGCCGAGTGGCTGGCTCGCCTGGAAGCTCTTGGCGGACAAGCCGCCGGCTACTGATCTGGAAGTTCCTTGATCCGAATCCGCCGGAACCACACGTCGCTGGCGTGGTCCTGCAGGCCGATGAAGCCTTCCCGCAGGCGGCCGCGGGTGGCGGGGTTCTGCTCGGCGTCGAAATCCTGGACTCGCTTGCCGTTGATGGTCACCTGGATACGCGACCCCCGGCAGGCGATCTCGACCTCGTTCCATTCACCGGCCGGCCGCCCGGCGTCCTCGCGCGGGGCCACGGCCGCATAGATCGCCCCCGTGGTATCCGCATCCGGCGGGTCCTTGCGCAGGCCAAGAATCTGCATCTCCATTCCAAACCGTGAACTGCGCCCGTCCAGGGGCGAACGGAACAGCAACCCGCTGTTGCCCTTTTCGCTGATTTTGTATTCGAAGCGGAGAATGAACGAGCCGTAGCGTCGCTTCGAGCGAAGCCATTCGCCGCAGGGGCCTTTGCGCTGGATGGCGCCGTCCACGACCGACCAACTGGCCCAGTCGGAGCGCAACGGCGTCCAGTGCTCCAGCGACCGCCCATCGAACAAGGACACCCAGCCCTCGGCCTTTTCCTGCTTGCTCAGCTCATTCCCGGCCGGGTCGCCCTGGGCCTTCACCGGCGGGGGCTGAATGGCCCGTCGGGTCCGCTCGACGTGATCCTGCCAGGCGCGGACCGCCTCTGAATAGGGGCCCTGCATGTCTCTGCGACAGAGGAACTGTTTGGCGGGCACGGCCACGACGCCGGCGGGCAGCTTCGCCCCTTCGCCGGCCAGGAGGGCCTTCAAGCTGTCCACGCTTTCAGCCACATAGAAGAGCGGCTTGGCATCGAGGCCGGCCGGGCGTTGGACGACCGTCGCCGGCACGCCGATCAGCACGTCCGACCGGCCACGCTTGATGACCTGGTATACCTCGACGATGTTCTCAGGCTTATTCAGGGGGAAGGGGCAGTCGGGTGGCCATGCTCCAGCTCCAAAAAGGTCGCCGATGATGAAAATCGTGCTGTAATACTTGGGCAGCAGCCTGGCCGTGCCTTCGGCGGCGGTACGGTAGGCCTCCGGTGAAGCCAGCCACCCTTCACGGTTCGCGGGGAAGAGGCTCACCACGGCGGCCAGGAAGTGATCGCGACTGGCCTGGGTCAGGCGGCTGAAGTGTTCGGCCACTTTTGGGTCCGCCGGGCGTCCCTCGGGCGTGAAAAACCGGCCGTCGGGTGACAAATCGTTGATCGAAAAGCCGATGCCGTTGATTCCATGAACGACCCAGGGCTCAAACCTCGCGCGCAGCGCCGCCGGCTCCAGCGAGAGGCTGGACGGCTCTTCCAACTCCAGACCCCACAGGTCCATCGGCCACGGGCAGAGCAGTTTGCCGTTCCTGATTTTGAGCCAGTTGTCCGCGTTGGCCGGGATGGCCAGCAGCAGAACGCTCGCCAACAGCGTTAAGTGGAAGGGTCTCATCGGGTTTCCTCCTGGTCGTGAGGATACCCGTGTTCCGTGGCCTCGGGAAGAGAGATGCGCCCGAACGAAGATGTTCGAGGCCCCGGTCATGTGAGGGTGGCGTTGGCGCTCGGGGCTCAGCTTCCTTTGCGCTTCGGGCTCTGACAGGCGGGCAAGATGCCCGCCCCCCGACGCCGGTACCACACTTTGAGCCGGTGCTGCACCCGGATCGGTGAGGCTGGCTGGTCAAGCCGTTACCGGCTCGTCGCGTTCGATCCGCGGGGCGTCGCCCCAGAGCAGTTCGAGGTCGTAGTACTGGCGCTTGGCCGGTTCGAACAGGTGGATGACCACGTCCACGTAGTCGAGCAGCAGCCAGCTTGGCGAGTCATAACCGCTCACCCCGTAGGGCTTCTGGCCGACGCTCCGGCCGTACTCTTCGATGGTATCCGCAATAGCTCGCATCTGGCGGTCGGAGGTGCCGGTGCCGATTACGAAGAAATCCGCCACCGACGAGATCCCGCGCAGATCGAGAATGATCACGTCCTCAGCGTGCATCTCCTCAGCGATGCGCGCGGCGTGCTTCGCGAACTCCAGCCCGTTCACGAGGGGCTTGGGAGTTTCCCCGGCTTCCACGGCTTTTCTTTGCGCGCTTGTCTTCATATCACCTTACCTTTCGAACTGGCCGGGCATGCCCGCATGCTCATCCGCCCGAGTACAGGCGTGCGCGCATGACACCCGACGACCATCGGCCTTTCCCCAAAATAGAACGGAGAGAAGGACAGCCTGAGAAACGGGGGGGCAAGCGTCCGATCGGCCAAGGCCACGAGATCAGGCCGCCACTCAAGCCCGTCGCTCATGCTCTCCTTCTCTCCATGTCGTTGTCGTTTCTGTTCCTGAACTCTCCTCTTTCGCCGCGCCTTTTCCAGGCGCATTGATCAGCTTACCCGATCACCTGCCGGCGACTCAAGGAAAAATCCGCTTCTTCGGACTTTCCTGTTCCATACCCGCTCCAGTCTTATTATAGACCGGCCAGAAGCTCGCAAAGCTGCTTGCCCAGCGAGCCGCTGATGCGGGCCAGGGCCCAGACGCTGGCCGCGTTCTTGCCCAGCTCCACCTGGGAGAGCTGGGAGGTGGTCAGCTCCGAGCGATCGGAGAGCTGCCGCAGCGTCAGGCTCTGCTTGAGTCGCTCCTGGCGGATGCGCTGGCCGATGAGCCGGTTCAGCTCCTGCTCGTTGGTGTAGATCAGGCCCATCTCCTGGGAGACGCGCTCGACCGCCGAGAGGAGCTGCTCCTCGCGGAAGGGCTTGGTGATGTAGTCCCGGCAGCCCAGACGCATCGTCTCCGCCGCGGTCTGGACATCCGGATAGGCGGTCATCACCACCGGGGCCACCCGCGGGTCTTCGGCCTTGATCTTCTCCACCAGTTCCAGACCGTTAAGGTCGGGCATCTTGATGTCGATCAGGGCGATGTCAAAGGGGGTCTTGCGGACGGCCTGCAACGCCTGACGGGGCTGCGAGAAGGCTTGCACCTGATAGTCATGTTCCTGCAGGATCATGGCTACGGTCTTGCAAACCTGCGGATCGTCGTCAACAACCAGAACCTTAATGTGATGTCGTACTGCCATTGCACTCTCTCTGAAATACACTAGGGGTGTAAACTGCTGCGGCTAATTGTAGCGTCTCTGGAATTAAAAGCCACTCCTGTGTTGCCGGCCGTTACCGGGGCACTGAAGTTCGGGCAACAATATATTATATTAGGGTGTGGATCAACAAAATGGTTGCAGGAAAATTACCCTAAACTCATGTCCAAGAAGATAACGGGCGGATTTTCGTCACCTTCGGGCGGTTAATGATGAGGTGCCCTTGCTTGACTCACTTGGTTTCCCGTAATATCACGGCGACTTTATCCCGCAGACCGATGCGGCCCGCGGGCGACACGACAGAGAACCCTCCAATGGAGGCCTTCCCCTGATGCGAAAACGAAAGTTCAGGACCCGTCTTCTGCCGCCGGTGCTCATTGCCGCCAGCGTCCTGATCGGCCTCGGCTGTGGCGTGGTGAACCCGAACCTGCTGTCGGGTCCCTCCGCCGCCACCGGGGTGACCGGCATAGACGGCAACATCGTCATCATGGTCGTCAATAACACCACCGTCACGGCGCAGGCCAACGCGACGGTCACCAAGGAAAACGGTGGGCAGCTCGTGCTCAATATGCCGGTGGCGGCCAACGAGCATCTTGCGGTGGTGCAAGACTGCAGCGTGCGCACCATCCAGGTGGGTTCAGCCAGTTATGCGGGGACCGCGGGGGCGGTGATTATTCCGGCCACGTTCTCGCCCATCCAGATGGGCCTGACGCTTCAATGCGGCGGCGTTGTTGTTATTTCGATCACCGGCGCCCCTCCAGGAGTCTTCCTGAATGTGCAGACCTTCTTCTGATATGAAACGAACGCTGATCGGTCTGGTCGTGGCGCTGTTGCCGGTGCTGACGGCCAGTTGTCTCAACCCGGATTTTGTGGGCCAGACGTTCGGTGGCCTGTATCCTTCCGCCCCCGGGGACGAGCCGTTCCTGCTGGTTCGGGTGGTGAACGACACGCTGGCCACCCTGGATGTGCCGATTTGGTACGATGACGGCACCGGGCCTCAGCCGTTCCTGTTCCGCGATATAACGCCCCAGGCCCGCGAGGCCGGTGTGTTGCTCGACTGGCCGGTGGCCCAGGTGAATGTCGGAAGCCTGGACACCCCGTTTGCCACCACCATCGTGGCCAGTCTGCCCGATGGGACTAATGTGCTGGTGGCCCCCAATCAGTTCCCGGCTCAGGCGGGGGTGGATTTCAACCGCGGCGATGCGCTGATCTACCGGTTTACGGCAGCCAACACCAACCCGGCCGCCATTACCGTGAGCATCGCCCGGATCGACGGTTCGACCCAGCAGGGTCCCTTCTCCCGTGCCGACACCTTCCGAACCGTCCGGCAACTGCTGCAGGTGGGGGACATCGGCACAGGCTTGAGCATCGGCAGCAGCTCGAGCCTTGGCGGGGGGACGAACACGGGCGGAACGAGCGGAACGGAGGGAACGGGCGGCACCGGCGGGACAGGCGCCGCGGGGGGCAGCGGCACGTAAACCGCGCCCGGTAATGGAATTATCGAAGGAGTCTGATGTATGTCTGCTCGACGATATGCGTTAGTCGCCATGGTGGGCGCGAGTGCGGTCATTCCGATCCTGGTGGGTGTGAGTTGTCCACCCCCGAGCGGGACGGGCATTTTCGGAATGGTGACGGACACTACCAACACCACCGTGTTGCCCGCCTGCGTGCCAGGGTTCGTGTGCGTCAGCTTCACCAACAGCACCACCATCCCGGTGAACGTGGCCTTGTATCGCCATAACGGGTTTGACGCGGCCAACAAGTGTGAGGCCACGAGTTCGTTCCAATGCTGCACCAACCCGAACTCGCAGGTCGCCTGCCCATGCCCCTGTGAGGGAGCTACAACCGGCGAATGCCGGCTTTCGCGCGACGATCTCTTCACCGGCTGCAGCCTCGATCCGCCGACGGCTAACCTGGATACCATCAATGGGGCGCAGACCGCCACCCTGGCCGTTGCCCAGTCGCTGGAAAAACGCGTGCGTTGTGGCGACGTGAAGACCCTGGGCGCCGCCGTTTCCAAGGCCGATCAGAGCCCCATCACCGATCCGGCGGATCAGAACGGCCCGGTTTATCGCGACGAACCCGGCGGCGTGGCCTGCGGCGGGACGGTGCAGTTCCTGGTGATCGATTTGAATCAGACCACGGCCGGCGGCACCATCGGCGAGGATCTGGTCATGCTGGCCATCCAAACCCGGTTCTCACGGTAGCCCGTGAGGGCACGGAGATTCTGGACCGCAGAGGCCGCAGAGATTTTGAGCCACAGAGGGCACAGAGTCCTCTGTGGCTTATTTGTTCAGGTTTTGACCTTCCCGGCGTTGTTTTGCCAAGCCGTCTGTGGTGGGCTTCAGGAGAAGTCGTCCCCCGTACCGCCGAAATCGCCGCTGCCGGGCTCGCCGCCCGCGAAGTCAGTTCCGCCGCCGGAGTCGGCCTCGGCGCCGAAGTCGCCACCGGCTGTTCCGAAGTCACCGCCGCCCTGATCGGGGGGCGGCCCGCCGAAATCGCCGCCTGCCGTGCCGAAGTCTGAACCACTCTCAGGTGGACCGCCGGCCTGGCCTCCGGTGGTATCCCGCTCCTGGCCGCGTCGGCCCATGTAGCGGTCCGTTGCCCAGCCGCCGAGTATGCCGCCGAGCAGTCCGCCCAGGATGCCCCGGCCAAAGCCGCCGCCGCCACTCCATCCGCTCCCGCCGTATCCTCCCCCCTCAGCTCCGCCCATTGATGTACCGCTAAACCCGCCACGCCCGCCGCCGAATGCCCGGCGTGCCCGGCCCAGGCCGCGGACGAGCATAAATACTGCCAATGCGGCGATGCCCAGGCAGATCCAAGTTCCCGCGCCGCACGACCGGACTGTACCCTTGCCGCCGGGCAGCACGGGGCTTGGACCTTTCGGTTCCGGGGCGGCCGGCGTGCCCGGCCTGGCGGTCCCGGCTCCCGCCCCGGCGCCCGACCCATGTGCCGGCTGGCTCTGGACCTGCGATTCGAAGAGTTGGATGGCGTCCAGCAGTGCAGCGTCGAATTGCCTCTGTCGAAAGCCTTTCAGCAGCAGGTTGTTGAGTTCACGTCCCTGCGCGTCGCTGATGGCTTGCCGGTTGCCTCGAGACCAGGAGGTCTGCAGGTGTTCGGGATTCTTCACGATCAGCACGTAAACCCCGCTGAGATCCAGCTTCTTGACCCGTTCCCCGGCCCATCGTTGGTAGAACTGCTCGCGGCTCATGCGCGCAAGCTCATCGCGCAAGGAGGCCGGGATCTCGGGGAACGTCTCAACGATAAAGTCCCTGCCGTATTCCTGCTTGATTCTGTTGATGTGCTGATCGGCTCTTCGCACGGTCTCCGGTTTGAAGAAGCCGGCATCATCCTTAACCCGCGGCTGCAGGGCCAACGCGGCAGCCGACGGGAGCAGAAGGGCGATCAGAATGGCCGGGCGGAGCGGGATTTGTGTTTCCATAATGAGGTACTCCTGCAGCAGTCCGTATCAGAAGCATATGCGGCCCGGGAAGTGTGTGTGGCAGCGAAAATCGCTTTTTTGCATGAGGTTCGGGGGGCTATATACTTAGGCGGCCGGTAAAGCTCCCATTTTGGAGACATCATAGTGACTGAACTGGAGTATTATGCACATGTTCCGCCGGGCACTCTGATTCCCCAGGTTGTGCATGCCATTGTCGAGATTCCCAAGGGCCGGCGCAGCAAGTTCGAGGTGGACAAGAAGACCGGCCTCATTCGCCTGGACAGATACCTCTATTCATCGAGCCACTACCCGGGCGACTACGGGTTCATTCCGCAGACCCTGGCGGAAGACGGGGATGCGCTGGACATCCTGGTGATGGTCAATGAGCCGACCTTCAGCGGGTGTCTGATCGAGGCCCGTGTGCTGGGGGTGTTCCGCATGCGCGATCAAGGCGCGAACGACTTCAAGATCCTGGGGGTGCCGCACACCGACCCCTTGTTCAACGAATATCAGGACCTCGAGGACGTCCCCAAGAACTTCCTCCGAGAAGTGGAGCACTTCTTCGCGACGTACAAGCTCCTCGAACACGTGCACGTGGAGGCGCAGGGCTGGTTCCCGGCGGCGGACGCCACGGCGGAGGTGCGCGCCTCCGTGGAACGCTACCACGAAACCCGGGCCCGCCGGCTGCTGGGTATGCACGACCAGCGCGATAACGAGAAGAAGCGATGACCACGCGGACGGGCGACTTCCGAATCGGCTTGCGGGCCGGCGTCAGCGAGTGGCAGCGTGACCTGCCCGGGCTGGCCCGTTGGGCGGTGGAGGCGGGCTTTGAGCTGCTGGAGTTGCCGGCGCGGTCGGAGGGCGGTGGATCTTGCCGGCCGGAATCGGGGCAGGAGGTCCGCTCGCCCGGTGTTGAAGATCTGAAGGCGGTCCAGGCGGCGGGAGTGGACGTGATCTGCGTGGATGTGCTGGACTGGCCGGCCCTGGTCAGCACGGACTCCGGCCGGCGCAAGGCGGCCGTGGACCGCAACGCGGCGTATTTTCATCTCATGGCCGCCCATGGCGTTCGCGTATTTCTGGCCGTGGCCACGCCGGAGGATCCCCATCATCCGCCGCGCAAGAATTTCGAGCTGGTTGTGGACAGCTATGGTCAGTTGGCGGAGGTGGCCGAGAAGCTGGGGGCCGTGGTGGTGCTGGAAGGCTGGCCCGGCGAGGGGCCGTATTACGCCAACCTGTGCTGCAACCCGGAGCAGTGCCGGGCGCTGCTCAAGGCGGTGCCGGGCAAGGGGCTGGGGCTGTGCTACGATCCGTCCCACCTGATCCGGATGGGCATCGACCACGCCCGTTTTCTGGAGGAATTTGCCACCCGCGTCGGGCATGTTCACGCCAAGGATGCGGAGGTGCTCACCGACAACCTCTACGAGGTGGGGCTCTATCAGCGGACGCTCACGGAGCCGCCGTGGGCGTTTGGCGAACTGGCCTGGCGCTACACCATTCCCGGGCATGGGGTGGCCCGGTGGCCGTACATCTTCCGGATGCTTCAGTTGGCAGGTTACAAGGGCTCGGTCAGCCTGGAGTTGGAGGACGCCGAGTTCAGTGGCTCGCCGGCGCTGGAGCAGACCGGCCTGCTGGCGGGGATGACCTACCTGCGCAACGCCTGAAGGTAATCACGAAAACACGGCTCAAGAGCCGTGGCACACAGGTCATGCCCTTGGCTGTCTCCTTCACACGGTTGACTGGCCAGGGTGGGGCATATCATCCTCCAGGGGCCGGAAGGGCCGGTTCCTGGACCAGCAAGGAGAATGTTCATGCCCGAACGCAAGGCGCAGGCTGTCTGGCAGCGGGGTCTCAAGGATGGGGAAGGAAGCGTGAAGCTCGGCAGTGGAGTCTTTGAGGGGCCGTATTCGTTCAAGACGCGTTTCGAGGAGACGCCCGGCACCAACCCGGAAGAGCTGATCGCGGCCGCCCATGCCGGGTGTTTTTCGATGGCCCTGGCCGCCGGCCTGGAGAAAGCGGGGCACAAGCCCGAACGGGTGGAGACTACGGCGACCGTGCATCTGGCGCGCGAGGGAGAAGGTTTCCGCATCAGCCGCATCGATTTGCACACCACCGCCCGGATTCCCGGTTTGGACGAAATGGTCTTCCGCGAGCAGGCTGACAATGCCAAGTCGAACTGCCCGGTATCCAAAGCCCTGGCCGCAGTGCCGATCCACCTGGATGCCAGGCTGGTCAAGTGAGTCAGTGGAGTGCGGTGGCGTCAGGGCGTTGGGGGCTATCCGATTGCGCGGTCCGGTGATGCGGTTTCCGTGGGCTTGCTCACCATTACCGATTCCGTTTCGCAAGAATCATCAACTGGCCGGCCACCCCTTGCGGGTGACAGATTTCCGATAGCTTGCCAAGGTGTGTGCAAGTCGCGAGAATAGTCCTTCCAGCCGGGCGGCGCGGATTGCCGGCCGGCACGGTTCCTTCCGACGGAGTTGAGGCACCATGAGGCGAATCATTTGTGGTTGTGTGGCCTTTGCGGTCCTGATGTTCTCGAACGTGAACGCACCTGTCTTCGCGGCCGAGGCAGCCGATCCGGCCGTTGGCCGCTGGGATATTACCCTCGGCGACGGCCCCACGCCCTGCTGGCTGGAGATCACCAAGCGGGACGGTCAGTATGCCGGCCGGTTCCTGTACATCTCCGCCAGCGTATTTGAGCTGAAGCAGGTCAAGGTGGACGGCAATAAGGTGGAATTCGAGTGCACGGGCGTCAAGGGCGGCGGGCCGGGTCACACCTTCATCGGCACAATCGAGGGCGACACCATTACTGGCACAGTGGTGCCGAAGAATGGCGAAAAGATGAAGTGGACCGCACGGCGCTTTGTGCCGCGGATCGATCTGACGGGCACGTGGACGATTGAAGGCCAGGACAATGCCACGCTTCGCTTTCGTCAGCGGAACGATCGGATCATGGGCGTGCTCCTCCAGAATAGCCCGACGCGCCTGACCGACATCAAGCTTGATGGCTACGCGCTCCAGTTCACCGCCGGCGATAAGCAATGTGCCGCCAGAGTGAAAGGCGACGTTCTTGAAGGCACTCTGGGTGATGCCAAGTTTACCGCTAAGCGTCAGCGCGAATGGGGAGAGCCCATCGAGCTGTTCAACGGCAAAGACCTCACCGGCTGGAAACCGCTGGGCGATCCCGCGAAATTCAATTGGAAGGTCGTTGACGGCATCCTGCACTGCGATGGCCGGGCCGCCAACATCGTCACCGAAGAGACTTTCGGCGATTTCAAACTGCATGTCGAGTTCAAGGTGCCGCAGGGCGGCAACAGCGGCGTGTATCTTCGCGGCCGGTATGAGATCCAGGTGGCCGACAGTCACGGTCGGCCGCCCGGCGAGCACGATTGCGGCGGCCTCTACAGTCGCCTGGCTCCCAAAGAGAACGCCAGCAAGCCTGCCGGCGAGTGGCAGACGTTCGACATCACGCTGATCGATCATTACATGACCGTCGTGTGGAACGGCAAGCTGGTCCACGACAATGTCGAGATCGAGGGCATTACCGGCGGGGCGATCGACAGCAAGGAGAACGAGCCTGGCCCCATCTATCTGCAGGGCGACCACACCTCCATCGACTATCGCAAGATCACCCTCACGCCGGCCAAGGCGCCGGTCGAAGGCCAACGCCGGGGACGAAGCAGGTAACGCTTGTCGCCCTGGAGAAGCGCCCGGCGGGATTCGCCGGCGACTTTCGCCAGACGACGTTTGGAATGATCAGGTTGCATCTGAGGGATGGACGCCTGCCGGTGTTCCATCCCTCCGTCCTGTTTTGGAGATGGGGGGTGGGTTTCCAGGACCGCAATCCGAGAGCCGGGAATGCACATCCTCAATCTGAGCATTTTGCCCAGGTGCCGACCGGGCCGATCTTAAATCAATATACAACAAGACTTTACGCTGGCCTGTGCGGTCGGCGTGTTGGGATACCCGAACACTTGCCAAACTTTGGCTCGTGAGCTATATTACTGGAAGCCGATAATTGAGTCTCTAACCTCTTGTAAGGAAAGGATGCCATGAGCCAGGACACCACCGCCAAGCGCGATCAGGCCGCCCTTGAACGCACCCTTCAGCAGATCGAGAAGAGTTTCGGCAAGGGTGCGATCATGAAACTCGATGAGAAGAGCGTCACCGTGCGCGAGGGGCTTAGCACGGGGGCGCTGTCGCTGGATCTTGCGCTGGGGGGCTATGGCATTCCCCGCGGCCGGATCGTCGAGATGTTCGGCCCTGAGTCCAGCGGCAAGACCACGCTGGCCCTGCACGTGGCCGCCAGTGCCCAACGGGCCGGCGGCGTGGCCGCGGTGGTGGATGCCGAGCATGCTCTCGACCCCACCTGGGCCCGCAAGTGCGGTGTCAAGCTCGAGGAACTGCTGGTCAGCCAGCCGGACACCGGCGAGCAGGCCATGGAGATCGTCGAGATGCTGGTCCGCTCCAACGCGGTGGATTGCATCGTGGTGGACTCGGTGGCGGCCCTGGTGCCCAAGGCCGAACTGGAAGGCGAGATGGGCCAGCAGCATGTGGGCCTGCAGGCCCGGCTTATGAGCCAGTCGCTGCGCAAACTCACCGGCGTGATCGCCAAAAGCAAGTGCATTGTCATCTTCATCAACCAGATTCGCGACAAGATCGGCGTCATCTACGGCAGTCCGGAGACCACCCCCGGCGGGCGGGCCCTGAAGTTCTATGCCTCGATCCGCATCGATATTCGCCGGGTCACGACCATCAAGGATGGTGATGTCTCCATTGGCAATCACGTCCGCGCCAAGGTGGTTAAGAACAAGGTGGCCGCACCCTTCAAGCAGGCCGAGTTCGACATCATGTTTGACGGCGGCATCAGCACGGAGGGCGATCTGATCGATCTGGCCGCTAACGAGGGCGTCATCGAGAAGACCGGCGCGTGGTTCAGCTACGGCCAGGTTCGCATCGGCCAGGGCAAGGAGAACGCCAAGCAGTTCCTCAAAGACAACCCCGAACTGATGGAGGAGATCCGCAAGGCCATCCTCGCCAAGTGGGCGGCCGCTCACGCCGTGCCGGGCACCAATGGCGAAAGCAAGCCCGCCGCCCAGGCTCCCATAACCGGCGAAGCCAGAAAACCTGTTGAGGCGGCTGCCAAGGCGGAGAAACCCGGGAAAGCCGAGAAGCCGGAAGCCAAATCGCCCGTCAAAGAAAAACCCGCTCCGCCGAGGTTCGCGAAAAAGAAATGAGCCGTGGGCTTGAAGCCCACGCAGCATTGCGATTCCGGGGGGCGGGCATCCTGCCCGCCTTCTGGTGTGGCACCGACGTCTCGCTCATGTCAGGACAACCGGGCATCTTGCCCGTGCGCAACTGAGGGAATGGAATGATTCCGCCCTTCGATGACTCCGGCGTCCTGCCGCCAGGCATTCATCCGGCCACGTTGGACGAGATTGAGGCCTGCTTCGGACGTAGATCGGAGCTTCGCAGGGTACAGATGGAATCCATTCGCTGGATGGTGGATCCGCCCCCCGCAAGGACTATTCTTCAGCCGTCGGGGTCCCCGCCGGCTGCGTCGCCGTCGTTATCCGTTCTGCTAATGCCGCTGCTATTCCCCGCACCCATTCGTCCGTATCGCTCTCGGCCATGCGCTGCAGCACCGGCAGGAACTTCTCGCGGTGCTGGTCCGCCAGCATGCGCACGGCCAGGCCGCGCACCAGCCAGTGCGCATCGCTCAGCAGCCGGGTGGCCGTCTGCGTGGCTGCGGAATCCAGCGAGAACCAGCGCATGCACTCGGCCAGCCGGGCGCGGACCTGCCAGTCGGCATCTTCGGCTCGGGCCAGGATGGCGCGTTGCACCAGCGGCGCATCGATCGGCTGAGCGCTGTAGCGCAGCCGCCCGGCGGCCAGGTGCTGATGCTCGGCCAGCAGCATCGAGAGCAACTCCAGCGCGGCGATCCGCTCCGACACGTTCTGCGACTGCGACTGCCGGATGACGTTTTGCACTTGGTCGGGCGTGGCCCTGAAGGCCGAACGCCGGAAACGCAGCGGCGGAGCGGTGAACCCACCGATGGACGGCACCCAGGCTTCGCGCCCGTCGGGCAGGTCCAGCCGGACCGGTGACAACACGCCGGCCACTTCCACCTGCTGGGCGGCCTGCGGCGTGCCGATCATGGACGCACGGATGGGGCCGACATCGAGCGTCCAGGTCTGCTCGATGGCCTCGCCGGGCGCCAGCCGCAGGCGTTGATGTAGCGACAGGCTCAGCGTGGGGCCGCTGGTGCGTTCCTGGTCGCCGCGGGTGGTGATCGAACAGAGCAGGTCGGGCACCAGCATGCGCTCGGTGCCGAGCGTAATGGGAAACGTCCCGACGTTCTTGAGCCGCACGGTGCAACGCCAGGGCTCGCCCGGGGGCAATTCCGACGCCGGCATCTGCCAGGTCAGCGAGAGGTATTTGCTGGGATTAAATGGGTAATCCAGCACCGCCCGGGGGAAGGCCGCCAGCATGGCCCGGGCCTCGGACGGAGCGGGCCGCGTACCCGGAGCCGGACGGGTGGCGGGGGTGGGACGCTCGCCGGCGGGGTTGTTACCGGCCACAAGCGCCTGCAAACGGTCCGCGTGCTGGTACCAGGGCTCGGCCTCCCCGACCATGCCCCAGGACATCAGCAAATCGGCGACCGCCAGTGCCTGGGAGGCATCGGCGGGATCGAGCACCATACCCGCCAGCGCCCACTCAAGTTGCAGGGCGGGCGTCTGCGGCGTTTGCAGAATCTCATCGAGCAGCCGGCGGGCGGCGAAGTTCATCCGGTAATCCGTCAGTGCCGCTTCGGCCTGCTCCTGGGCCTGGACACGTTCGCCGCGATTCCAGTGGAACTCCGCCAGGCGGCGGCGAAGATCGCTGCGCACCTCGCGGGGCCACTGCCCGGCCTCACGCAGTGTCGTCCGGCAGAATTCCGCGCGCGCCTCGGCGGTCTGCAGGGTGTTCATCGAGAGCTCGATCCAGCGCAGGGCGGTGACGACGTCATCGGGCGCCCGGCGGATATACTCGCGCAACGCGTTCCGGGCGTCGGCCGGACGCGCCAGGGCTGCCAGCATGTCGGCCTGCCAGTACCAGGGCTCAGCCAAAGCCGGATCCACGCGCGCGGCCGCCTGCATCAACAGCAGCGTGATGCGCGCGTCGGCATCCGTGGCCGAGGCCTGCTGCGAAAGCGGGTAGTCGCGACCCAGGTGCACCAGCCATTCACCGGCTGGCAACGGTTCGGCGGCGGCCACGGCCGCCAAGAGAACGGACAGGAATGGGAACGCACTCTTTGGCATGGGTGACATCCTATGTTCAATAATTCTTTATCGGCCAAAGGGTAATGGGTTCCCCAGATCCCGCCAAGTAATCACCCCAGGCAGGAGACGAATGGAATTGAGCCCGAAGCGCCAGCGAGGGACTGACCAGCACCGCCCACACGGCAGTGGCACACAGTCCTTCTCACTTCTCAGTTCTCAGTTCTCATTTCCAGCAGTCGCCACCGTCTGCGGCTCGGTAAACTCCAGCAGGCCTTCGACTCCGCCTTCCCGTCCGAAGCCGGACTGCTTCATGCCGCCAAACGGCGCTTCTGGCGTCGGCCCGCTGCCGGTGTTGACGCCCACGTGGCCGAAGGCCAGCCTGGCGGCCACGCGCTCGGCCCGGGCGGCATCGCCCGTAAACACATAGGCGGCCAGGCCGTAGGGCGTACTGTTGGCTGCCTCGATCACCGCCTCCTCGGCGGAACGCCCACCTCGCCCCATCGGGGGGCAGACCTCTTGCTCGCCTATCGGAGGGCGGGCATCCTGCCCGCCTTCTCGTTTGGCACCGGCGTCTCGCCGGTGCGGCAGGCAGGTCTCTTCGTCGCCCTCGTCATCGAAGCAGCTCACCGCAATCACCGGCCCGAACGTCTCTTCCCGGCAGACCAGCATCTCCGGCGTGATGCCGGTCAGAACGGTCGGGGGATAGAACGCGCCCCAATCCTGCTCCGGCCGGCGGGCCTGTCCGCCAACGATCAGTCTGGCCCCGCGCTGAACCGCATCCTGCACGTGGGCGGCCACCTTGTCGAACGCATCCCGGTTGATCAGTGGTCCGATGTCCGTATCCGGTTCAAGTCCGTTGCCCACCTTGAGCTTGCGCACCCGCTCTGCGACCGCATCCACAAAAGCGTCATGAATCCGCCGGTGCACGTAGACCCGGTTCGCGCACACGCAGGTCTGCCCGCCGGCGCGAAACTTGTTGGCGATGAGATGGTTCGCGGCGGCCTCGATGTCCGCGTCTTCGAATACGATGAACGGTGCGTTGCCGCCGAGTTCCAGGGCCAGCCGCTTCACGTGCGGGGCCACAGCCGCCATGAGCTTCTTGCCCACCTCGGTGGATCCGGTGAAGCTGATGATGCGCACGGCCGGATGTTCGCAGAAGACCTGGCCGATGGGGCTGGCCGGGCCGATGACCAGGTTGACCATGCCGGCCGGCACTCCGACGCGCTCGGCGATGGCCACCGCGGCAATGGCGGACAACGGCGTCTGCGAGGCGGGCTTGATCACGATTCCGCAGCCGGCCCCGATGGCCGCCGAAAGCTTCTTGGCCAGCATGGCCAGCGGGAAATTCCAGGGCGTGATCAACCCGGCCACCCCCGCCGGCCGGTGGTGTACCGTCCAGCGGCATCCGCGGACGGTCTGCGGCAACGCATGCGGCCGGAGATGGTCGAGGCTCTCTGCACAGGTCTGGAAGAACCCGGCGGAATACTCCACCTCGCCGATGCCTTCCTTGAGCGGTTTGCCGTGCTCCAGGGTAATGATCCGGCCGAGCTCGTGCCTGGCGGCGAGTATCTGCTCGGCCATCGCAGTCAGCCAGCCCCGCCGTTGCTCCAGCGTCGTGCCGGCCGCAAGAAACCGGTCGGCGGCCTCAACTGCCGCAACCGCCTCTGCCGGGCCCATGACCGGCACTTCGGCCAGAAGTTCGCCGGTCGCCGGGTTGATGATGGGGGCGCGGTCCGCCGCCGAATCAGGTACCCATCGGCCGGCAATGAATCCGCATGTCTGCGGCAAGAACGCTGAAGCGAGCATGTATAAACTCCCCGGAGGGTATGGAGGGTATCCTGTGTCATTATAAACACCCGGTGGGGCATGATGGGGCTTCTGCCGGGTTTCACAAGTACCTCTCAGGTGGGGCTGGCACGGGGTTTGCTTCTGGAGTGGTACGTTACGGTCTGCGCCTTCCCGGCCGGGCTATTTCCCCCCATACGGCGGGCATATGCCCCGTTGGAAGGGCTTCCCTCCGGTCGGTCGGCCGATGGGGGGATGCCCCCCGAACCTGCGGGCCGGTCGGCCGTGGGGGCTTGACCCGGGAGCTACCTCGAAGATACTGAACCGCTTTCGAACAAGGCGGCTGTCTTAGAAGGAAAGGAACCAGGAAACTATGCCACTGATGACCACCAAGCCGATGTTTGACCTGGCCTATACCGGCGGGTTCGCGATCGGCGCGTTCAACGTCAACAACATGGAAATCACCCAGGGCATCATCGAGGCCTGTGCGGCTGAGAAGGCCCCGCTGATCCTCCAGATCTCCAAGGGTGCCCGCAAGTACGCCAACATGCGTTACCTGCGGCACATCATCAATGCGGCGGTCGAGGATCACCCCGAGCTGCCCATCGCGATCCACCTCGACCACGGCGACACCCTTGAGCTCGTGCAGGGCTGCATCGCGGACGGCTTCACCAGCGTCATGATCGACGGCTCGCACCACCCCTACGAAGAGAACGTCAAGCTCTCCAAGAGCGTCGTGGACGCCGCCCATGCGGCCGGCGTGACCGTCGAGGCCGAACTCGGCCAGCTCGGCGGCATCGAAGAGGAAGTGGTCGGCCTCGATGCGGACGAGTACGAGAAGAACATCCACAAGTTCCTGACCGACCCCGACCAGGCCGCCGACTTCTGGAAGCGCACCGGCATCGACAGCCTCGCCGTCGCCATCGGCACCAGCCACGGGGCCTACAAGTTCAAGAACGAATGCAAGCTCGCTTTCGACCGTGTCGAGCAGATCATGAAGACCTGCCCCGGCCTGCCGCTGGTCATGCACGGCAGCAGCTCCGTCCCGGCCGAGTACGTCGATCTGATCAACAAGTACGGCGGCCAGATGCCCAACGCCAAGGGCGTGCCCGAGGAGCAGCTCCACCTGGCGGCCACCAAGTACGGCGTGTGCAAGGTCAACATCGACTCCGACCTGCGCCTGGCCCTGACCGCCAAGATCCGCGAGGTCTTCGCCACCAAGCCCGGCGAGTTCGACCCGCGCAACTATCTCGGCCCCGGCCGCGAGGCGATCGTCAAGATCGTCAAGAGCAAGGTCCAGGCCCTCAACTGTGCCGGCAAGGCCGAAGCCGTTCTCAAGCAGTGGGAGAAGCTTGGCCGGCCGGTGCCCAAGTACTACCAGGGCTGAGGCCGCGGGAAGTAAGCGGCTGTCTCACGGCTGCGGGTCGTCAGTCAGTGGGCAACGCTTCGCGCCACCTGTAATGATTAGGCCGGGTACCTGGCGAAAGCCGGGTCCCGGCCTTCTGTGTTGTTACGACCGGCCTCTGTGCCGGTCGTTTCCCGTGTAGCGACCGGGCTCCATACCGGCCGTTGTGGGCAACAACGAAAGTGTAGCGGCCGGGCTCCGTACCGGCCGTTTTCTGTTGTGGTGGCCGGGCGGGGTCTCCGGCGAATGCTGGGTGCGGGGCGGGTTAGCGGCCGGGCTCTGTACCGGCCGTTCTCCGTTGTAACGATCGGGCTCTGTACCGGCCGTTCGCGTTATGGCGGTTACGCTTCGTACCGGCCGTTCTTGCTCCGGTGCCGCACCCGGGGTGCGCAAGGTCACGCATGGTCGATAAGCTGCCTCAAGCGCCTGAGATCACACACGGATCTGAAGGATCTGAGGCTGTCGCAAGAGCCTGTCCGGGAAGATGTGGCGGCAGGCAGGGTGGGGTCGGTGGCTCGCGCGGAGCAGGCGCAACGGGGGCGTCGATGCCGCCGGGGGCTGCCGAAATAAACCCTAAGTGCCTGTTGTAACGGTGCTTACCTGGGCGGCGAGCAGCAGGGCGTTGGCGATATTCTGGGCGATGTCGAAGATGCCCTGCAGGATGGTGGTCAGCAGCAGCACGTGGCGTTCGTTGCCGGTCCCCGGCTGCGGCTGGGCGCCGCCGTGGTTCTGCAGGACGGAAACCATGCGCTCCCGGTGCCGGCTGATCGCGCTGGTGACCACCAGCCCCGGCCGTCGGGCGGCGATGGCCCCGCCGGTGACCCGGTCATTGGGGTAGAGAACATCGCCTGTCTGCTGGGCCAGGGCCACCCCCGAACCCATCAGCATCGGGGCGAACAGGAAAAACAACTTCAGGCCGGTGCTGCGTGTCATGTCAGGACTCCCACTTCTGCCGGAGCATTATACCTGTTTCGGCCGCCAGCGCCGCGGGGTGCAAACCGCCCGGGCGGGGGTTTGGTAGAGGATTGGGTTGAGGCGGCCGGGTGTATCACGGGGGGCGGGCATCCTGCCCGCCTCCAAAGCGTGTAAGATGCACGCCCCCCGGGGCCCGCGTCACCCCGGCACAAAGAATTGCCCCATCCATGGCCGGCTTTGGGGGTACACGGGCCGGGTGCCATGGCCACACGACCGTACACGGGCGGGTGGCCATGCTGGAGTCAAACAGCGTCAGGCGTGTTCACCCGCGGCCGGGAAACCAAATGGTATTCGCAGGGCCGTAGGGGGCCGCGTGTGAACATGGCATCCCACCACAGAATTCGGTTAGATCCGCGCTTGGCAAATTTATCGACCCAAGTCATACTAAACAGATTGATCTATGGGATGCACATTAATGTTCATGTTGATAGATCATAACGAATGAGTCGAAGATGGCGCGGTGGGGCAGAATAGTCGGTGGCATCCTCGGTGGCGCGATTGGAGGCCCCCTGGGAGCCGGTATCGGTTACGCGCTTGGCAGCTATCTCGACGAGTCCGACGAAGAACTGCCTAGTCTTGATGCCGAGTGCACGTATTACACTGACGAGGATGGATGGTCCGGAGAAGTCTCATTCAGGTTGCCCATCCCTGCGGACAGTTTTGTCGTGGCGAACCTTCTTACATCCAATGAGAAACTTGTTAAGGGTGTAGCTCCCTTTGCTGATGACGATGGTGACTTCTCCATCACTCGACCCGTTTGCGGGCAAAAGTGTAACCTCTATATACCATTTGGTGCCGTTCGACACGAGGCAGCCGGAGAATACTTGCTTCGGCTCACATGCGCACAGGTTCACGAAGGGAACGGGAAGCCGCAGCTTGTTGGTCGTAGCATTTTCAAATTCGAGCTTCCTGCTCCGCGACCGTGGAGTTCACTCGCTTTCCTGCGGCCCCTGGTGGATCTCTGCATGCTGGTAGTTCGCGCAGATCGAGTAGTAAGACGCGAGGAGGTGCGCTTTGTCAAAGATTATTTCAGTAATGAGGTTCTCCCCGGAGAACTTGACAGTTTACGAGCAGTCATGAAGACGCCTCCTCGCGAAGAAGTTGAACAACTTGTTGCCAAGATTCAATTTCGGTTCCCAGGCCTGGAGTATGCCACGCTGCTCTCCCTCCTGGCCGGTATTGCCAAGAGCGACGGTCAGGTTACCGCTCATGAAGCCGCCATCATCCGGGCTGTTGCCCTGACTCTGGGAGTCCCAGAGGAAAGGTGGCCTGAGATAGCCGAAGCTTTAGACTTGATAGTCACTGACTATTGGGGAGTTCTCGGGCTTGCGCCAGGAGCGTCCCCGGAGGAAGTGCGGGCGGCATACCGGAAGCTTGTTCTTCAGTACCATCCAGATCGTGTCGCTCAGCTTCCGAGAGAGTTTCAGGAATTAGCAGTGCAAAAAAGCATCGTTCTACGTGAAGCGTATGAGCGCTTAATGGCCATGATGGATGAATCAGTACCCCCGATACGCAGTTAAAGTATACCCTTAGTACGCCTTACCACATGGATTGTTGTTGCACATTGACTCGACGGGAGAACGTGGGGTGATAATACGTTTATTCCCTGGCAGATTGGTTGCTACCACATTTCGAATCTGACAGGAGTACTGCTGGATGTAAGCGCACTTCAATCCTTTATTGATAGCAGAGTTGAAAACGGTTGCTGCTCACAATCAACTCTTTGTTCTATGCCACTTGTTCAAAGAGCTCACAACACGTGATGACCATGTCAGGTGTCGTGGCCACATACCTACACGCGGGCGGGTGGCCATGCTGGAGTCAAACAGCGTCAGGCGTGTTCACCCGCGGCCGGGAAACCAAATGGTATTCGCAGGGCCGTAGGGGGCCACGTGTGAACATGGCACCCGACGCTGGGAGCAGACTTCCAGTGTGCCCCGTTATTGGCTACCGGGGTGTTCGCGGTTTCAGTGGTAAACGGCGGAATACCGGCCGTTGAGGCTCAGGCCGTGGGATCACCGTTGGACTCGGAATCCTGACCCTCGTTGTCGGGCGAGTCCGTGGCCTCTTCGTCCGGCTGGGCGGGGGTTTCCTGGCCGGCGTCTGTCACTGCCGTGCCGTTGGCATCCTCCGCCGCGGCGTCGCTGGTGGCCGAGGTAGACGCACCTTCAGAGCCGTTGGTGCCGTTGTCGGCCTGGGCCGACGTGCTGTCAGACCCGTTGGCTCCGTTCGTGCCGTTGGCCTCGGTGGTCTCCTCGTCCTCTTCCGGGGCGATCTTGGCCACGGCCACGACTTTGTCGTCTTCCTCCACGCGCATCAGCCGGACGCCCTGGGTGGCCCGGCCGATTTCGCGCAGTTCGCCCAAGCCGGTTCGCAGGCAGATGCCCTTGGCCGAGATAAGCATGAGTTCGTCGGTGTCGGTGACGCTCTTGAGGGCGACCACTTTGCCGTTGCGCTCGGTGGTCTTGATGTTGATGACGCCCTTGCCGCCCCGGCGGGTCTTGCGATATTCGCCGACCCGGGTGCGCTTGCCGTAACCGTTTTCACAGACGGTCAGCAGCGAGGCGTCCTCATTGGTGACGACCATGTCCACCACGACGTCACCCTCGCGCAGCTCGATGCCCTTGACGCCGTGGGCCTGCCGGCCCATGGCCCGCACGTCCACTTCGTCAAAGCGGACGGCCATGCCGTTGCGGGTGCCGAGCACGATTTCGTCCTCCCCGCTGGTCTGTCCGACGCCGATGAGTTCATCGTCGGGGTCCAGACTCATGGCGATGATGCCGTCGGAGCGCGGCCGGCTGAACGCGGCCAGCGGCGTCTTCTTGACCACGCCCTTGGCCGTGGCGAAGAACACGAACCGCTCCTCGAACGCGCGGACCGCGAGCACGGCCTTATGCGTCTCGTTGGGCAGCATCTTGATCAGATTGGCGATGGCCCGGCCGCGGCTGGTGCGCGACATGGCCGGAATGTCATAGACTTTGAGCCAGTAGACGCGCCCGCGGTTGGTGAAGAACAGCAGGTAATCGTGCGTGCTGGCCGCGAACAGGTGTTCGAGGAAATCGCCGTCCTTGGTGTCGCTGCCTTTGACGCCCCGGCCGCCGCGGCCCTGCCGGCGATAGGCGTCCACCTCGACGCGCTTGATGTAGCCGTCGCGGGTGATGGTCACGATGACCTGCTCGTCGGGGATGAGTTGTTCCATCTGGAAGGCGGTCACTTCCCCGGCGAACTGGGTGCGGCGCTCGTCGCCGTATTTCTCCTTCATCTCGTAGAGGTCTTCGCGGATGATATCGAGCACCAGGGCCTCATCGCGCAGGATGGCCTCGTAGCCCTCGATCTCCTCGCTGAGCTTGACGTATTCCTTGGCCAGCTTCTCCATTTCCAGGCCGGTGAGCCGCTGGAGCTGCATGGCCAGGATGGCGTCGGCCTGGGTGCCAGTGAGCATCTGGTCGGCGGCGGTCGCCCGGCGGACGAAGGCCTCCGGCAGCATGCGCACGAAAGCGTTGTGCTCGTCGAGCCGCAGGCCGCGGGCCATCAGCCGCTGCTTGGCCGTCGGCGGGTCGGGCGATTGCTTGATCAATTCGATAATCGCGTCGATATCGCCCACCGCGAGGATCAGACCCTCGACGATGTGGGCCCGCTGGCGGGCCTTGCGCAGCAGGAACGCGGTCCGCCGCCGGATGACGTCCTTGCGATGATCGATGTAAACATCGATCATGCCCCGCAGGTTCAGCAGCTTGGGCTGGCGGTTGATGACCGCGATGTTCATCACCGTGTAGTTGCTTTGCAGCGGGGTGAACTGGTAGAGCTGGTTGAGGACCACGTCGGCGTTGGCGTCGCGCTTCAGCTCGACGACCAGGCGGGTGGAGGCTTTGCGGTCGGACTCGTCGCGCACGTCCGCCACGTCGTCCATCTGCCCGCTCTTGACGCATTCGACGATCCGGTCGTGGATGGTCGAGCGCAGCACCTGGTAGGGGATCTCGTCGATGACGATGAGGGTCTTACCCTTGTATTCCTCGGTGTGGGTCTTGCCGCGGATGGTGATGGTGCCCCGGCCGGTGCGATAGGCATCCTCGATGCCGCGTCGGCCGCAGATAATGCCGCCGGTGGGGAAGTCCGGCCCGGGCAGAACCTCCATCAGCTCTTCGACGGTCACGTGCGGGTTATCGATCACCTTCACGATGGCATCGGCCATCTCGCGCAGGTTGTGCGGGGGAATATTGGTGGCCATGCCCACCGCGATGCCGGTCGTGCCGTTCACCAGCAGGTTGGGAAACTTGGCCGGCAGCACCACGGGCTCTTCGAGCCGCTCGTCGTAGTTGGGCTCGAAGTCCACGGTCTCCATGTCGATGTCGGCCATCATTTCATGAGCCGGGGCCGCCATGGTGGCCTCGGTGTAACGCATGGCCGCCGGGGGGTCGCCGTCGATGGAGCCGAAGTTGCCCTGGCCCTTGACCAGCGTGTAGCGCATGGACCAGTCCTGGGCCATGCGGACCAGCGTCGGGTAGATCACCGCCTCGCCGTGGGGGTGGTAGTTGCCCGAGGTGTCGCCGGCGATCTTGGCGCACTTGAGCGGCTTGGTGCGCGGCCCGAGCTTGAGGTCGTTCATGGCCACGAGGATGCGCCGCTGGGACGGCTTGAGCCCGTCGCGCGCGTCCGGCAGGGCGCGCGACATAATTACGCTCATCGCGTAGGTCAGGTACGAATCCTGAAGCTCTTCAACGATGGACCGGTCGCTGATGGTATTTTTCGGGGGGGTCGGGATGTCAGACAATTCAGTTTCCTCAAAGGGCCTAACGGCCTCGGCATTGCATCTGTGAGCTCGAAATTATAGTTGAATGATGGGCTTCCGGCAAATCTGAGACTGGATGCAAGCCCTTGCTAAATGGCAACTTAAATAATGCTCTGAGCCAAAGTTTTGTGGGGGCCGGATGCCGGTGCGGATTTACCTGGACAATGGCGGTTCCAGCCGCCCGTTTGACGGCCAGACCCATCTGTGAGTTTGGCTGAGGACTGAAGTTGGGCTGTGGGTTTAGCAGTGAGTGTGAGATGGGAAGAAGGGCGGAAAGCGGACGCGAATCATAATCTCAATCTTGCCCTTACTCTATACTCGTAGTCCTAATCCTTATCTTGCTCTTTCTCCTTCTCTCAAGGCGGAAGGGAGCAAGAGAAAGAGAAGGACCAGCGAGCGTCAGGCGATAGTCATTGAACTACTTGCCGTCCGCCTCCCGGCAGATCTGTTCCACCTGACGTTGCAGTGACGGATCGGCCGTCTTGATCGCCTCGCGCAGTACGGCCAGCGCGGCCTTGTCCTTGCGGTCGGCAAGCGCTCTGGCCAGCAGAATCTGCGACTCCGGGGGCAGCCGGTCAGCGCGTCCCGCAAACACGTCCAAGTCTGCCTCGGCGGGCAGTTTGCGGATCAGGCTGATGGCCAGTACCTGCAAGCTCCTTTCGCTGCTGGTCAGGGCCTTGAGCAGCAGTCTGTCGGCGTCTCCCGGCCTGACGGTCATCAACCCGCGCAGGCTGGCCAGCCGGATGGGCAGCGGCAACGCCGGAGAATACAACCGGCGGTAAATCTTCAAGGCCTCAAGTTTACGGCCATCGGCCAGGAACTTCTCAGCGCAGGCCAGGAAGGCGTCCAAAAGGGCCGGCTGATTGGCCGCGGAGGCGCCGGGCAGGGCGGCCTGCAATGCGGCCACGGCATCCTCGCCGCCGATCCTGCCCAGTGCGGCGGCGGTGGCATTAACCAGGGTCGCATCCGAACTCTTCAGCAAGGGGGTCAGGACGGCGACGGCTTCCGCAGCGCCCCGATTGGCCAGCGAAGCCACAATGCCCTGCCTGGTCTGGCCGGTGGTTTTCTCGAGCGCATCGATCAGGGCCTGGCCCGCCTCGGGAGCGGGAATGCGTTCCAGGGCCAGCCGGGCGGCGTCAGAGAGGTTCACGTCTTCCAGCAACGCGGCGATGGCCGGCACCTGTTCGGCGGTACCCACCTGGCTCAGTTGCCCGCACAGGAACGCCTTGGCCTCCGGTGCGGCCGGCGACTCGAGCGCGGCGGCCAGCTTGGTGGCCAATTCGTGCCGGCGGGCGTTGGCCGATACGCCCTGCAGCGAGGCCATGGTGATGGTCAACTGCTCGAGGACAAACAGTGGACGGCGCGACTGCCCGTGCGCGTAGCCGGCAGCCGCCTTGACGGCCGCGTCCACGTCCACGCCCACGACGCTTGCGGCCGCCGCACTGAAGGGCCAGTCGTCAGCCATGGGAATGGTTACCTCGCCGGTGGCGGCCCATTCCGTGCTGCGCAGCATCAGCGTTTGGAATGCCGGGTTGCTCATGGCGGGCACGTCATGGCCCAGCAGCAGGTTCACGCCCCGCCCCTGGCCCAACTGCGTGGTGATGAGCATGGGCTCGTAGCGCGACGTGCCGTTGAACTGGCCCTCGGACCAGGCCTCGGCGAGGAGGTGATGTTCGGCCTCGGTCATCTTGACCATCTTCTGGTACAGCTCGTCGGTGATCCAGAAATCGGGGAGGCCGCGGGTGATGGGGTGCGACTGATCGCGGATGACCACTTTGAACGTGTGGTAGGTCGTATGGCTGGTGTGGTTCAGCTTCCAGGTCAGGCCGGAGATGGTCTGGAAATCCTCCCAGTCGTTGCAGGCGGCCGATGCGGCGTGGAACGAGACCATCCCCTTGCCGGCCCGGATCGCGGCGGAGAAGGCTTCCTTGCCCTCGGCTGTCCATGGCCCGCCGGTCATGATCGGGTGGCAGGTCCAGTTGCTGACGATGACGTCGCATTTGGAGAAGGTGTCGGCGGTGATCCGGCTCACGTCCTCGACGATCCCCACCACCTGGAACCTTCCGGAACGGTTGTACATCTTTTCGAGGAAGGGCGTGGTGGTTTTGCAATCATGGACGGTCTGGCCGCTGAGGATCAGGACGCGAATGGGCTTCTGATCGGCCTGCGCCTCGCGGGCCGTGAACGGAGCAGTGGCCAGAAGGGCGGGGAGAATGGGGGCAATTTGTGTATTCATCATGGCGGGTCCGTAGTTCTCAGTTCTCAGTTTTCAGTTCTCAGTTCCTGGCATCCAGACTGCCGCACGTCCGAGGCATGGTCCCTTCTGAACCCTGAACCCCGAACCCTGAATCCTCTACAAGTGCCACGGCGCCCGCATGGCCCGCTTCATCCGCCGGTTGGCTGCCTCGTCGTCAGGGAACCGCTCCTGTTGGGGGTCCCAGCGCAAGGGCCGGCCGAGGCGCATGGCAATGTCCGCGAGGTGGCAGATGGTCTCCGTGCGAACGGCCACATCGATGTTGCAGATGGGCTGCTCACGGGTGCGCATGCAGTCCAGCAGGTTCTGTTGGTGCTGCATGCTGACCGGCAGATGGATCTCGTCGGGGCGGAACTTCTCCTTAAGCAGTGACTTCGGATGCGCGTCCATGCCGTTGCGATCGACGTGAACCCAGCCCTCGGTTCCTTCAAAGAGAACGCCGTGCTTGTTGGGCCCGCCGTCGCTGGTGTAGTGCATGGTCACACCGTTGGCGTACTTCATCCGGCAGTCCCAGTTGAGGGCGGTGTCGCACAGGGCGTCAGCCGCGGGGAACACGCCGGAGCCTTCGATCTCCACCGGGCCGGTCAGTTCGGTGTCGTTGCCCCACTGGGCGATGTCCACGTGGTGAATGCCCCAGCCGGCGATATATCCCAGTGCGTAATCGCTGTTGTGGTACCAGAAGGGGGTAGCCACGCGCCGGGGCGTGTACGGTGCTGCCGGAGCCGGCCCCAGCCACATCTCGTAATCGAACCCCTCCGGCACAGGGGCGGTCGTGTACTTGTCCTTCCCGGTGCGCTCGGCGAAGCCCGACGGGGCGGAGACTTTGATGCTCTTGAGCTGCCCGATCCGGCCATTGCGCACCAACTCGCAGGCGGACCGGAATTGGGGCATGGAGCGCTGCTGCGTGCCGAACTGGAACAGCCGCCCGTAGCGGTGGGCCGTCTCGCGCAGGATGAAGGCGTCATGCAGGCTCAGCCCCAGGGGTTTCTCCACGTACACGTCCTTGCCGGCCCGCACGGCCGCCAGCGCATGCAGCACGTGCCAGTGGTCGGGCGAGGCGATCAGGACGCAGTCGATGTCCTTGCGGGCGAGCAGCTCGCGGAAGTCGTTGTAAACCTCGCAACCCTTCTGGCCATACTTGCCGTCCACCTGCTGACGGGCGGCTTCGCGGGCCTCCGGCTTGACGTCGCAGATAGCCACCACCTGGGCATCCGGCGAGTCGAGGAAGCCGTTGAGGTCATAACGGCCCTGTCCGCCGGAGCCGATGCAGCCCACCACGATCCGGCTGTTGGCCGGCACTGCCCCGTTCAGGCCCAGGGCCCGCCCCGGCACGATGCAGGGAAACCCGACCGCGGCCGCCGTGCCGGCGGTGCGCTTGAGAAATTGGCGTCGGTTGAGCATGTTCTGACAAGACCTCCTTGGGCGACATCGTACCGGTTGAACCGCCAAGACGCCAAGACGCGGAGGAAAGCGACAGGATTCGACGTCCATGGGCGCTGGCCAGTTCGGTGTTTTTTGTGTTAATTCATTGATGTGACAGGCTTTTCAGAATCGGAATACGCCATCCCTTGGCGTCCTTGGCGGTTTGCATTCAGCGTTCAGCGATCAGCTTTCAGCTCCTGAACCCCGAACCCTGAACCCTCTTCGCACCAAGCCCTTATGACCACCACCGCCGTTTCTCACTTCTCACCTCTCACTTCAAAGTTCTCACTTCTCAGTTCTCAGTTTTCACTTCTCATTTCGCGCTCCCATCCCTCTGTCCTCATTCAACCCCCAACCATCCCAATCGCTCGGTTCTCCCTTCCGGCCGCGCTGGCCGTATAATCCCGCCTGATGATTCGAGTTACACACCTGCGCAAGACTTATGGTTCCGTGACGGCCGTGGATGACCTCTCCTTTGAGGTCCGGCCGAATGAGACCTTCGGCCTGCTGGGGCCCAACGGGGCGGGTAAGACCACCACGATGCACATGCTCGTGGGCCTGCTCCGGCCGGACAGCGGCGAAATCTCCATCGGAGGGATTACCGACCCCACCCGCCCGGAGGTTCGCCGGATCATGGGCATCGCCCCCCAGGTTCTCTCCCTCTATGACGACATGACCGTCCGCGAGAACCTGATGTTCTTCGGGCGGCTCTACGGGATGCACGGCCGGCGGCTGCGCGGGCGGGTCAAGGCCGTGCTTGAGCGGGGGGCTTTGACGGAGCGAGCCGGGTCGCTCGTGAAAACGCTCTCCGGGGGCATGCAGCGGCGGCTTCAGCTCGCCTGCGCCCTGCTCCACGAGCCGCAGGTGTTGTTGCTGGACGAGCCCACCGTGGGTATCGACCCCCAGGCCCGGCATCACATCCTCAAGGACATCGAAGACCTCAAACGCCAGGGGCGCACCATCCTGCTTACCACCCACTACATGGAAGAGGCGCAGCAACTCTGCGACCGCATCGCTATCATGGACCAGGGCCGCATCCTGGTCATGGATTCGCTGGAGAACCTGATCCAGAGCCACGCCGGCAAGGTGCTGGTGCGGGCCGAACTGGAGGAGCCGGCGCCGGCGGAAACGGTGTTGCATTCCCTCGCTTGCGCTTCGGGCTCAGAGTGGCGCGCCGACAACGGCCGGTTGCGGTTCGAAACCGACGAACCTCTGGAGGCCATCCGGCAGTTGAACGCGGCCGGGCTGGCCATCCGCCGTATCTCCATCGACCGGCCGAGCCTCGAAACCGTCTTCCTGGAATTAACGGGAAGGAGCTTGCGAGATTGAAGCGTCTTGCAGCCCAATGGCGCGGCCGACCTCTGTGTCGGCCGTCGAATACCACGTGCTCAAACGTCCGGCACGGAGGCCGAACGCTTCATGCAGGGAGCTTGCACGACTGATGCGAACGTTGTTCTACATTGCGGGCAAAGATCTGTTGCTGCACTGGCGCGACCGGCTGGGCTTCTTCTGGTGGATGCTCGGTTTTCCGCTGCTTATCGCGGTGTTGATCGGGCTGATCTTCTCGGGAGTGCTCGAAGATCCGACCCAGCCGCTCAGGGTGGCGCTGGTGGACGAGGCCGGCACGCCGGAGTCGCAACTGTTCGCTCAAATCCTCCAGGAGTCCGGCAGCGTCGCCACCCGGCCGATGAGTGCCGGCGAGGCCCGCGACGCGGTGCGGACCGGCGGGGCGTTGGGGCTGGTCATCCTCAAGAAAGAGTTTCGCATCACTCCCGCAGTGTTCTCGAACCAGCGCATGCCGGTGGCTATCGCGATGGACCCGCGTCACCAGGCCGAGTCGCACTACCTGAAGGCGGCCTTGAACCAGGCGGCCATCGAGATGCTTCGCCGGCAGTGGTTTGACCCGGCGCAGCGCTCACGGTTCATTGACGCCCTGCTTGCCGACACCGGCCGGCAGGGAGAGATGTCGGCCCTTGAGCGAAAGGCCATCGAAGGGACGCTCGGCGTGCTGGGCAGCTTCTTCGACGCACCAGCTTCAGGGGGCAAGAGGTCGCCGCTGGATGCCTTGAGTAACGTGGAAGTGGTGCCGGTCGACGCGCAGCGCATTCAGCCGCACTCGGCCTTCGAGATCTGTTTTCCCATCGGCATCATGTGGGGGCTGATCGCCCTGGCCGCTGAGTTCGCCCAGGCCATCGTGAAAGAGCGCGACGCGGGAACGCTGCTCCGGCTGCGGGTCGCCCCCATCGCCCGCTGGCAGATTCTGGCCGGCAGCGGCCTTGCCTGTTTCGCCGCCGCGGTCGGCGTGACGCTGATGCTGCTGATCTTTGGGCACTTCGCCTTCGGCGTGCGGCTGCAGAACCCGGTTGGCCTGGGGTTGGCTATTCCGGCCATCGGGCTGTGCTTCGTGGGGCTGACCATGCTGCTGTCGGTGCTGGGCAACACCGAGTCATCCGTCGGCGGCGCGGCGTGGGCGACGCTGCTGATCATGTCCATGGTCGGCGGGGGCATGGTGCCGCAGATTTTTCTGCCATCCTGGATGGACCTGGCGGGCAACCTCAGCCCGGTGAAATGGTCCATTCGCGCGCTGGAAGGCGGAATCTGGCGCGACTTTACGGTGGGAGAAATGGCCGTGCCCTGCGGCATCCTGTTGGGCATGGGCCTCGTCTGCGGCCTGGTGGGCGTAGCCATCCATCAGCGAAGAGCGTCGTGCTGAAGTTTCCAGTTCCCAGTTTCCAGTTTCCAGTAACCAGTTGCTTCGTCCGCCCAAACTGGTAACTGGATACTGGAAACTGGCAACTCACCTCACGCCCGCTTGGCGAACCGCTCGAAGTTATCGGCCAGCAGATCGGCCACATCCCGGCGGATATCGGCCTCGGTGATCTTCCAGCCGGTGCGGGCCAGGTCGGCGTACTTGTCGGCCAGCACGTCGGCGATGATGGTCCGCGAGTGGGCCCACTTGTAAATGAGCTGGTCGAGCACGCGGGCGTCGGAGTGTTGGGGCACGAACGAAAGGCCCAGCAACTCCAGCCGCTGGCTGGTCATGTCGCGGATGAAGGTGGGGTTGTTCAAGAACCACCAGCATCCAAATACCAGCAAATTAGGGTGTTTGCGGGCCGCAACGCACAATTCGTGCTGGTTCTCCCGCGAGAGCATAGTGACCAGGAAGCGGTTGTCCGGGAACGCACGGCAGAGGGCGTCCACCACGGTGATGTCGGCCGTGCCCACTCCGTCGGCCGCGAGCTGCAGACCGGGGTTGACGTTGCGGCGCACGCCGATCATGAGAGCGAAGGGAATGTTAGCCTCGCGGGCCACGGGCATGACGCAGTTCTCGATGAGCCGTCCCCGGGGCGAATCCTCGGGGAAGCGGAACGAGGGCGGCAGTGAAACGGCCATGTAGCGCGGCCGCATGCGCGCGACCCAGTCGCGCAGGAAACGCCGGACCTGCTCGACGTCGCGCTCGCGCAGCTCGCCGGTGACCTCGTAGCCCCACTCCCGCAGGCGGGGCACGGCTTGCTCCCAGCCGTTGAGCAGCGGGTCGATGCGCAGGGCGGCCTGGAAACGCTGGTCGCAGGTGTGGCCGTTCAGCCACGCGGGGCGCTCCTGGTCATCAAAGGGGTCATTGGTCATGACCACGGACTTGACGTTGGCTGTGGTGAACACCGTATCCACGAATTTCTCGACCGTGGTGGAGGCGAAGTACTTGCGCGCGGCGGCCAGATCGCGCGGGCCGGTGTCCAGGCCGAGGGCGTGCAGGACCGTCAGCACACCGCGGCACGCCTCCGAGACCGGCGACCGTTCCACGAACAGGTGCTTCCAGATGTAGTCGGCCTGCTCGCGCTTGCTCATGGCCCAGAACCGCTCGTAGGGCATGGGCGCGACGCGGAATACCTCCGCCACCAGGTAATGGTAGGTGATCAGTTCGTCTACCCCCCAGAGCAGCAGCGATCCGAATGCCGGGGCGTAGATGTGCGTGTGCATATCCAGAACCGGCGTCTCATCCACCACCCGGTGGACAAGTTGCCGCATTGATGCCGTGTTGTCCATACAAACTGTCTCCAGAACTCGAGGCGGATTATACCCGAAGTCCATCCGGTTTCAGCTATTCCCGGGGTTCAGTTGTGGTTCACGGTTCGGGAGCGGCAAGCGTTACTTCAACTGAATCAAGGCTCCCTGGCCGGCGGTGAGCCAGAGGCCGGTTTCATCGCTGATCTCGTCGGCGTGGCCGTCCTGCGGCGAGATGAGGGTTTTTTGCCGGACGGGTTTGTGGGTGTGGAGGACGAGGTTCGCGGATTTTTCCAGGCTCAGGTTCACGACCATCACGTATTCCTCGCCGCCGGGGCCGGTGAACTCGCCGACCATCACCGGCAGCCGCTCCGCGACCTTGGCCCGTCGCGAGGCTCGGGCATCTACCTCTTTAAGGATCTTTCCCGGCAGCAAGGGGAGGCCCTCCACCGGGGCCGGCGCGCTGAAGTAGACGCCGGTGGACTGCAGGCGGTTCATGATCGGCCCGATCAGGCGAAGCTGCTGGTTGATCATCCGCAGGTAGCCCCAGGTGGCGGTTTGCCCCTCGTGCTGGTCGATGGGGGCGTAGGCATAGCCGCGCTTGCCGGGGTTTCCGCCGTAGTAGGTGTACCAGGAGACGCCCCGGCCGCCGGCGGCCAGCGTGGTGTAGGCCTGGAACAGCAGGTTGGCCGGCGAGGGCGGCGGGGTGACCGGACGGATCTGATTGGAGGACACGATATTCCAGAAAGGCAGCCCATGTTTGAAGGCCACCCGGCGAACCTCCAGCAGGTCGCGGTAATAGCTGGCCGCCTTGCCGGGATCGCGCATGTCGTCGGAATACTGCACCATGTAGTTGTCGTAGCTGATAAACTGCGGCTTGACCTCGGCGACGTAGCGTTCCAGGTACTCGGTGAAACTGGCGGTGCCCAGTTGCGAGGTGTCCGGGGCCCCGATGGTGGCGTAGCCGGGGAAGAGATTGATGTACGCGAGCTTGCCCGGGGCGTACTTGCGGACTGCGGCCACGGCCTTGCCCAGGCTGGGGAAAAGCGGCGCGCCCGGTTCGTCGATCAGATAATAACCCGCGACGGCCTTGCTGTTGCCGGCTTGTTCGATCATGAGGCGGACGCGCTGCTCGATCTGCTCGTCGGTCAGCGTCCGCCAGGCTTTCACGTATTCCCGGTTCATCGCGGGCGGGGCCACAATGGCGGCCAGACCGAGCTTCTCGCACAGCGGCAGGTCGCGGGGCTGGACAAAGCCCGCCATGGTGAAGCCGCACTCGGCGATACTCTCCAGGGCGGCCTTGCGCTCGACGAACGGCTCCTGCCAGCCGCGCAACGGCCCCCAGGGGAGAATCGGGAAGAAATCAGCGGGGAATACGGCGTCCGCGAGGCGCGGCGGATCGTCGGCAAAGGCCGGTCGCGCGGCAGCGCAGGCGAGAAAGATGATAACGACGATCCAACCCCAACCGCCTCTCGTTTGCATGTCAGTCCTCATTCGCCCTGCTGGGCGTAACGGTTGAACCAGGCGCGCTCTTCAAACGGTTTCTTTTCGCGTCGCGGCCACTCCTGGGCCGGCACGCCCAGGGGCAGAAGAATGCGGATCACTTTCTCGGGCGGCACGCCCAGCATCTCGCCGATGATTTCCGACCGTCGTTCGACGCGCAGCCAGCCGTCGATCCACACGCTCGCGTAGCCCAGCGCGGTGATGGCCAGCAGCATGTTCTCCACGGCCGCCGCACAATCCTCAACCTGGAAGGCGTAGCCCTCGTAGACCGAATCCGGATTGCGGTCGATCAGACAGAGGATGAAGGCCTGGGCGGTCTGCACGGCCTGGTTGGTGGCGTGCATGGAGCCGATGCGGCGGACCAGCGCGGGGTCGTCCACGATGATGAAGCGGGTGGTCTGGGCGTTGCAGCCCGAGGGGGCCTGGAGGCCGGCCTGGACGATCCGGCGAAGGTCCGCGCGTGGAATGGGCTGATCGCGGAACGGGCCGCGGTAGCTGTAACGGTTGGCAATTGCGTCGAAGAGATCCATGGTGCTCGTCCTTTAAAAAGCCGTCTACGATCGGCATTGCTCACAGAGGGAAGCCTGAATGCTCATGGTCCGCGGCTCAAAAGCCGTAGCGCAACCCTCGGGTCATGCCCGCACGGCTCAAGAGCCGTGGCACACAGATATCAGGTTGTTCCCCGCGCGGGTCAAGAGCCGTGGTCCACAAAAGGCGGACAAGATGCCCGCCCCCCCGATCAGCGGTTGTCGCCGTCGCCGTGGAGGGCGTTGCGCTCCTTGCGGTCGCGGAGCTTCTCGACGTTGTGTTCGGCCACCTCGCCCATGGTCAGGCCCAGCTCGGAACACAAGGCGGCCACGTACCAGAGCACGTCGCCGAGCTCCTTCTTGAGGGCCTCGCGTCGCTCGGGAGTGAGCACGCCGTTGTTGTCGCGCATGAGCTTCTTGATCTTCTCGGCCACTTCGCCGGCCTCGCCGGCCAGCCCGAGCGTGGGATAGTAAATATTCTGGCCGACGCCCGGATACTGGGCCGTGCTCCGGGCCGCCTTCTGATACTCATCAAATGTCAGCACGAGTTCACCTTTTGAGGCGGCCATCAGCCGCCGGAATCTTCTGGCGTTTTGGTCCTGTTTGCTTACCAGACGCCAATTATCCTCAGAGGCCCGGAAGCCGCAAGCCGGGTCCACTACCGATCCGAAAAGCGTTCAGAATTCATGATAAGTATCGTTCGTGAAGAGGAATAGAACCGCGATGACTCACGGCTAGGGGGTGGGGTTCGACGCGGCAGGACGGAATGCCCGGGCCATCTCCAGCAGGAACAGCCCCCGCTCAGGTTTTGAGATACCGCGTATTGTTCAACCGCCGCGTTACGCCGATGCGGTCGAAGTAGTCCAGCAGGGGGATGGCGTACTTGCGGGTGGTATTCAGCAGGTACTTCCAGCGGACGCTCTCCAGTTTGCCCTCCTGCTTGAGCGTGGCGACCAGGATTTCGCGGGCCTTTTCCACGGCCTCTTTGTGGAACAGCGGGCCGTCCGGCGTCCGAATGAGGCGTTCGTGTTCCAGGAGGATCTTGAGCACGCGTTGGACGTCCGGCGGGCGGGCGCCGGTGGCGGCGGCGAGTTCGTCCTCTCCGGGCGGGTTAAAGAGACGTTGACGGTAGAGGGCGTCGATGGCGTCGAAAAGCTGCTGGTCCGGGCCGGCCAGGTTTTCGCGATGCGAAGGCAGGGCCAGGCGGTGGTTGCGCTGAGTGAGGCGGCTTTGCGTTTTGAGGCGGGCGATCAGGCCATCGAGCACTTCCTTTGAGAAGCTGCAGGAGGTTCGGAGTTCTTCAAGGGTGAGGCCGGGGCTCTCCGGCGACTGCCGGTGATACGCCTCGATCAACCCCAGCAGGTGGTCCTCGGCGGCGCGGGCGGCGTCCGCATGAATCCAGGCAGAGGAGCCCAGCGGGAAGAGCCGGCCTTCGCGGATCAGCTCCGCAACCACCGCGCGAACCCGCGACGGAGGGAGTTTGGTCTGGAGGCTCAACTCGCTTTCCTTGATCGCCAACTGCGGGGTCCAGCGGGCGCAGCATGCGATGAAAGCCTTGTCGTCGCCGATGGCCTGCACGCGTTCGCGGAGCTCCTCAAGCGTGATGCGCGCGGTGGGATGCCGGCTTGGAGAGGGGCGAGGAGGAATTTTTGCACCAGAAGGCGGGCAGGGTGGTCGTTCAACCGAATGAGGCGGGCAAGATGCCCGCTCCCCCGAACTAGGCGGACAGGATGTCCGCCCTCCGAGTTTCAGGCGCTGGGGAAGGGTGTCGATCAGCATGCCGCCGCCGATGGTGCGGACGGGGGAAAGGCTGCGGACGATAAAGCGGTCGCCGGGGCCGGCCGTCAGCGGAGACTCCAGCCGGAACTGCACGAGGGCCTCCTGGCCGGGCTCCAGGCGCGTGGACTCCAGCGGATATACGTGAGCCAGCAGTTCCGATGTGCCGGTGTGCAGCTTGAGCTGTGTGCCGCTCTTGATGGACGCGCCCTCGTGGGGCAATAGCCGGAGCAGGCCCACGCACCAGGGACGGGCCTCGAAGTAGCCGGGTGTGGCGATCACGTGGCCGCGTTCGATGATGGAGTGCTCCAGGTGGGGGATGTTGATGGCCGTGCACTGGCCGGCCAGCACGACCTTGCCCGGACGTTTGAAGACCTGGATGGCCTTGATCCGGCCACGGACGTTGTGCGGCAACAGAACGACCTCGTCGCCGACGGCGGCCTGGCCGGAGACGGGGATGCCGCAGATGACCGTGCCGTAACCCTTGGCGGTGAACGTGCGCTCCACCGGCAGGCGAAAGACGCCGTCCGTGCGTCGGGGCGCGGTGGAGCGGACCAGCGTGCCCAAGGCCTGGTGCAGATCGCCCAAACCCTCGAAGGTCACGTTGGAGACCGGGAGGATGGGGGCGTCGGCCAGGAACGTACCGGACAGGTATCCGCGGAGTTCGGCCCTGACCTGCTCGACCCGTTCGGGCCCTACACGGTCGATCTTGGTCAGGACGATCAGGCCGTGGCGGATGCCCAGCAGGGTAAGGATGTCCATGTGCTCGCGGGTCTGAGGCATGATGCCGTCGTCGGCGGCGACCACGAGCATGACCGCATCCACGCCGGCGGCGCCGGCCACCATGGTTTTGATAAAGTTCTCATGGCCGGGAACATCCACGATGCCGACCTGCAGGTCGCCCACCACGCAGGGCGCGAAACCCAGCTCGATGGACAGGCCGCGCTCTTTCTCCTCCTTGAGCCGGTCGGTGTCGCAGCCGGTGAGGCACTTGACCAAGGCGGTCTTGCCGTGGTCGATATGGCCGGCGGTCCCGAGGGTGAGATTGATCTGTTCAGCGGGCATGAGCAGGGTTGAGGGTTCGGGGTTCAGGGTTCAGGACCGAGAACTGAGAACTGAAAACTGAAAACTGAGAACTGAGAACTTTGAGATATCGAAAGTCGGCTTGCGGATTCTCATGGCTTGTGCTCCCGTCCTGATTGGTTGTCTTGCCCCAGAGCGGCGATGAGTGCCTCGGTGACGATCCGGGCCTCGCCGGGTAACAGTGTTCGCGGATCGATGAGGACGCGCTCCTTGTGGACGCGGGTGAAGATCGGCGGCTTGTGCTGGCGCAGGCGGCGGGCCAGTTCACCGGCGTCTACTTGTGACGACTGGACGCTGACGAGCATCGACGGTATCTCATGCCCCGGAAGCGAACCGCTGCCCATCTCGGATGCGCCTTCGATGACTTCAACGGACACATCGCTTGCTGAGACCGCGATGGCAGCGGCGATCTGCTTGGCTTCCCGTTCGATGTCGGCCTTGTCGCGCAGCATCATTAGCAGCGTCGGTATCTCGGCCTGGGCGGTTTCGTCGAGGAACAGCCGCAGCGTGGCTTCGAGTGCCGCGAGGGTGAGCTTGTCCACGCGGACGATCCGCGCAAAGGGATTTTTGCGCACGGCGTTGACCAGGTCGGCCCGGCCAAGAATCAGGCCGCCCTGGGGGCCGCCGATGAGCTTGTCGGCGCTGGCCAGCACGAGGTCGGCCCCGGCGGCGATGGAGCCGGGCAGCGTGGGCTCGGACGGGAGGCCAAACCGGGCCAGGTCGAACAGCGCCCCGGCGCCGATGTCGTCGATGAGCGGCAGGCCGCGGGTGTGGGCGATCTCCACCAGGACGTCGAGCGGCACCTCCGAGGTGAAGCCGATCACGCGGTAGTTACTCGGGTGGACGCGAAGGATGGCGGCGGTGTTCTCGGTGATGGCGTTCTCGTAATCGCGGGCGTGGGTCTTGTTGGTCGTGCCGACCTCGACGAGCCTGACACCGGCCGTGGCCATGACCTCCGGCAGGCGGAAGGAGCCGCCGATCTCAACGAGCTGGCCGCGCGAGACGATGACCTCTTTGTCTTTCGCGATCGTGTTGAGGGCGATGGCCGTGGCCGCGGCGTTGTTGTTGACCACGGTGGCGGCTTCGCAGCCGGTGAGCTGGCGCAGGAGCCACTCGATGATGGCGTCTCGCCGGGAGCGCGTGCCGGTTTCCAGATCGGCTTGGAGCAGCGAGTAGCCGGCCAGCTCCTGTTGGATCTGCCGGAGGGCCTGAGGTGGCAACACGGCCCGGCCCAGGGCGGTGTGCAGGATGATGCCGGTGGCGTTGATGACTTTCTGGTAATGAGGGCCGTGCAGGGCCTCGGCGCGTTCACGGATCCGGGCCCGGAGGGCCGGGCGGATGGCCTCGGCTGCATTGGGACCTGGCTCCCCGGAGGTAAGCTGCTGCCGCAGCGTGTCGATCGAGGCGCGGATGGCGGCGAGCAGGATCTTGCGCGGCATGCCGGCCGCCCACGGCTCGCGGACGACGTCCTGCAGACAAGCGTCCACCGAGGGAATCTCGCGCAACAGGGCTTGCGTAGAAGGATCCATGGTGCTTTTCATGCTACCCGCGGCGGGGACGGGCTGCCAGGGTGTCGCCGGGCGTCCGTTCCCGGCCATAGCACTCTCTGAGCCCGCAGCGCAAGCGAGGTAAGCCGGTCGCTGACGACATCCTCACCCCGTTGGGTTGTTTGCCAGATTCACAGCCCATGCCGTGCCCGCTTCGACCCGCCCGGCAAACATGCCGTAGCAGCTTCGTTAAGCGCCGTCACCCTCACATTGGGGATCCGCGGAAATATCCATTCCGCTGAAACATCGCTGAAATGCCCCGAAATCGTCCATGTCCACGTCATCATCCTTATCATGGTCTTTTTCGTCGCATCCAGGGCCAAACGGGACGGCCGGGCCATGGGCGCAATCATCGAAACGCGCCAAGTCAACAGAATCCACGTCTCCGTCGCGATCGTCATCGAAAGATACGAAGGGGCAGCCAAAGCGCGACACTTCCGTGCCTTCCGTCGTATTCGGACAGGCGTCGCACGCGTCGCCGACACGGTCGCCATCCGTGTCCGTCTGCTGCGGGTTATAGATCGAAGGACAGTTGTCTTCGGCATCCGGCTTACCGTCGCCATCGAGGTCCGCGATGCAGGCCAGCTCATACACATAGGCCGAACCCGCATTCTCTGCACCGGCAGGATCATCATAGCCAGCTCCGATCACGGCAGCGTTGCCGGAGACCGCAACGGAAACCCCAAAGGAAGCGTACGTCGCGGGATCTGGGGCGATTAGCTGCCTCTGCTGCACCCAGAGACCTTCGGATCGAACAAATACGTACGCGGAGCCCGCCTCCATCCCGCCTGCAGCATGGCTATCTGCATACGAGCCGACCCCTACCGTATCGCCTTCAATCGAAACCGAACTCCCGAAATAGTCACCTGTAGCAGGGTCAGGGGCTGTCAGCTTGGCCTGCTGGGTCCATACGCCGGCCGTACGCACGAATACATACGCCGAGCCGGCACTCATTATTCCGCTATGGTTGCTCCAAATAGCCCCTATCACGGCCGTGTCGCCGGAGATAGAGACGGAGTGCCCAAAATAATCATAAGCGGCGGCGTCGGAGGCGGTCAGCTTGGCCTCCTGGGTCCAGACGCCTGCCGCACGCACGAACACGTACGCCGAGCCGGCATTGGTCCCGCCCGCGTGGTCGCTGTAAGGAGACCCGATCACGACCGTGTCGCCAGAGACAGAGACGGAGTACCCAAAATAATCATAAGAGGCGGCCTCGGAGGCGGTCAGCTTGGCCTGCTGCGTCCAGACGCCGGCTGTGCGCACGAATACATACGCCGAGCCGGTAGTGGTCCCGCCCGCGTGGTCGCTGTAAGGAGACCCGATCACGACCGTGTCGCCAGAGACAGAGACGGAGTGCCCAAAATAATCATAAGCGGCGGCGTCGGAGGCGGTCAGCTTGGCCTGCTGCGTCCAGACGCCGGCCGTACGCACGAATACATACGCCGAGCCGGTAGTGGTCCCGCCCGCGTGGTCGCTGTAAGGAGACCCGATCACGACCGTGTCGCCAGAGATAGAGACAGAGTACCCAAAATAAGCATAAGCGGCGGCGTCGGAGGCGATCAGTTTGGCCTGCTGCGTCCAGATTCCATCCGCACGCACGAACACATACGCCGAGCCGGCACCGTACCCTCCGCTGTGGCTGTCGTATCGAGCGCCTATCACGGCCGTGTCTCCGGAGATGGCCACGGAATGGCCAAACTCGTCAAACGTGGCGGCATCGGCGGCCAACAACTTCACAGCTTCAGGGGCCGCTATTTCCGGACATAGATCGCAAGCGTCGCCGTTCCCATCCCCGTCCGCATCGTCTTGATCGGAGTTGTGGGTTCGGGGACAGTTGTCCTCTGGACAGGTGTTGAGGCTGAATCCGGGATCACCGTACCCGTCGCCGTCGGAGTCCGTGCAGACGTCGATGCCATCGTGCTGGCCATCGCAGTCGGTGTCCACAATCCAGGTAATCTCGTCTGAGATTACTTCATCAGAGTAGATCGTTGGACACATGTACGGGTCCGGCTCCGTGCATTCAGGATCGTAGCACTCCGCAGAAATGCGGACGCGCCACTTTGCGCCATGGTCTTTCGGTCCGGCTACTGGCTGGAAGGAGGTGAAGCTGCCGGTCCAATAAATTCCCCCCGGGACATCTTTCCAGGACGCACCGGCGTCCAGGCTTTTTTCCCAGATGTAGCGGATCCACGGCGAGGAAGAATTGACAGTGACGGAAAATGTCGCCGCCGCCCCCCCGCAGGTGACCTGGCTGGTCGGCTGCTCTGTTATCACTGGCACCCGGCAGATATTTCCCCCTTCCGGCGTGACGCTGACCGAATCGAACAGCACGCGGAAGGTCTGGCCCGTAGAACTGCCGGCCTGCAGCATCAGGAACATGCAGGGGCTGGTGGCGGTGAAGACAGTGTTCACGTAGCATCCCGACTCCGCAGGGCCGTTCCATGGTCCCGCGCAATACTCTTCCCATAGGACCAGCGGGGTGACGCCGGGGGTGTACTCGTTGTAGGGAGACCTGTTTGTCGGTGGAAATTCCCCGATCAGTACCTTGGCAAACGTGCCCGGTCCGGGAAATAGCCCGTGTGCGGAGGCGATGCTGAGTTGATAGGTCTGTCCTGGTTGCAGATACAACACCTGCCAGCAGCCCCCGACGGTTGCGGAATCAGAGGGAGTGGGTCTGAAGATTGTCAGACTTGGGGGCGACCCGGTTGCGGGGAAGGAGCTGTTTGCGAAGTCCAGAGAGACAGGTGAGGGCTGAACCTTGCCAAGACATCCAACCAAAGGGGCCGTCATCAAAGCCGCCGTTGACGACTAGTTCCTGTCCCTTCAAAGGGATTGCCCAGGCACAGCACAGAAGTGCGACCCCGATTGCCGGACCGGTTTTCATTTGGCGCAGAGACACAGATTCGCCCTCCGTACGTGCTGTGTTCAAGATTGCCGCCAGCCCGAGGGTCCACGTCGCGCCCAGGGCTGTTATTCTCCGCTGAGGTTGGGAAATGCACGCAGACGTATAGTACCTTGTCAGTCCATGATTTTCAATGCCCCGAGATCTCCTGGCTGCCGCTGTCGGGGGCGCTCATGGCAGCTATTCAGGGAGTTCCTCTCGTCGTTTGCCCGGCGAGATGGACCCGCGGGGGGCGGGCTGCCAGAGTGTCGCCGACGCCATGCCCATCCGCCGGAGTACCGACGTATGGGCATACCACCCGGCCATCCGTCTTCTTCCTGAACCCTGAACCCCGAACCCTGAACCCTCATCCCTCGCCGCTCCTTGCCGCTTCCGGCCAGTTGGGTTGGCGGGGATCTTCCGGGTATACTCGCTGCCGGGGGCATCCGGCCGCGGCAACGCGGAACTGGTCAATCAGGAGCACGTTCATGAAGCGATTGAATGGGGTTGGCCTCCAGGACGTTCAGGCGGTCTACAGCGGGCCCGAAGGCCGGCTGTGGGAATTGCTCATGGGCGAGCAGATCCACATCGGCGGTCTGCGCTCGTCCATGGATCTGGCCGGCAAGGCCGGGATACAGCCTGGGATGCGAGGGGTAGATCTGTGCTGCTGCACGGGGGCGGGGATGCGGTTCCTGCTTCGCTTCCGCGAGGTTGAGCACATGCACGGAGTGGACGCGACGCCGGCCATGATCGAACTGGGCCGGCAGCGCTGCCGGAACGCGGGATTGGCCCAACGGACCGAATTCACGCTGGCCGAGGCCATCCGCACGGGGTTGCCTTCGGAGTGCGCGGATTTCGTCTGGGGCGAGGACGCCTGGTGCTATGTCGAGGACAAGGCCGCGCTCATCGCCGAGGCGGTGCGGCTGGTCAAGCCCGGCGGCATCATTGCGTTTACCGACTGGGTCGAGGCCGGCCCCGGACTGAGCGACGCCCAGGCGGAGCGGTTCATGCGCTTCATGAAGTTTCCCACGCTTCAGGATCTTAAAGGCTATCCCGATCTGCTGGTTCGCAATGGTTGCGCGGTGCAGACGGCGGAGGACACCGGGCGGTTCGCGCCCTGCGTGGATCTGTATCTCAACATGGTCGAGATGCAGCTTACCTACGATGCGCTGAGAATCATCGGGTTCGATTCGGCTGTCATGGAAGCAATCGGCTCGGAAATGCGTTTCATTCAGCAGATGGCCCATGAGGGGCGAATCGCCCAGGGCCTGTTTGTGGCTCGCAAGTTATAAGGCGTTTTTCCAAAATGTAGCGGCCGGGCTCCGTACCGGCCGTTTACCGTTAGAACGGTCGGTCGAGAACCCAGCCGATACAAGACCGAAAACCGGGGGTAGGCGATTGGATAAATCCTGCTGCGGCCAAGTGCAGAGTCAGCCCTGCGCCAAGGGGCGGGGGCCGGGCGATCCCTTTGCCTGGTTCGGGCGGATGATCGCGAACTGTCTTGAGTACGCGCAGGCCGCCAAGCGCGAAGGCCGGCCGGTGGTGGGGATTCTGTGCGAGTATACGCCCCGCGAGTTGATCCTCGCGGCCGGGGGCGTGCCGGTGTGCCTGTGCGCGGGTTCGGCGGCGACGATACCGGCCGCAGAAGAATACCTGCCCTCTAATCTCTGCCCGCTGATCAAGTCCACCTTCGGCTATCACGTCAAGCGGTCCAACCCGTTTCTGGAAATGGCCGACCTGCTGGTTGCGGAGACGACCTGCGACGGCAAGAAGAAGATGTACGAGCTGTTGGCCGAGTCGCGGCCGATGATCGTGCTGGAGTTGCCGCAAAAGGCCGACGACGAGGAGTCGTTGAAGGCCTGGGAGCGCGAACTGCGCCGGCTCCAGGCGGCGCTGGAGGAGCGGTTCGGGGTACGGATCACCGACTGCCGGCTGCGCGAGGCGATTGCGGCGATGAACCGCGAGCGGGCCTTGCGCCGGCGGTTGGCGGAATTCATGCGGTTGGAGCCGCCGCCTCTCACCGGCCGTCAGCTTCTCGAACTCAAGAGCAGTATCTCGGGGATACCCGCTGATTTGGAACAGTACGAACAGGCGATTGCGCGGCTGGAGGAGCGGATCGGTCAGGATCAGAAACCGGTCGCGCGCCGGCCAGATGCCGGTGCCACACCGGGCGGGCAAGATGGCTGCCCCTCAAGATTAGGCGGGCAAGATGCCCGCCCTCCGTTACCAGCCGGCGGGGATTCGTGCGCGCCGGTTCGCGTGCTGATGACCGGCGTGCCGGTGGTGCATGGCGCGGAGCGCGTCGTGGATATCATCGAGTCCGCCGGCGGGGTAGTGGTGTGCATGGAGAACTGCACGGGGCTCAAGCCTATTCTCGAAGACGTGGATGCCGCCGCGGCAGACCCGCTGCGCACCCTGGCGGAGAAGTATTACCACCTGCCGTGCTCGGTGATGACGCGCAACGACCGGCGAATGGACCTGCTGCGGGCCCTGGCCAGGGCGTACCGGCCGGAGTGCGTCATCGAGTTGGTTTGGCAGGCGTGCCTGACCTATGACATCGAATCGCACGCGGTGAAGCGGCTCGCGGAGGGAGAGCTGGGGTTGCCCTACCTCAAGATTGTTACGGACTATTCGCCGTCCGACTCGGCCCGTATTGCCATGCGCGTCGAGGCGCTTTACGAGACCACGCGCGCCCGCCGGAATTCACGTTAGGATCCATGAGCACTATCGTCTACTGCTGTCCGTTCGTTCCGGCCGAGTGGATCGCGGCCCACGGGTTGCGGCCGTGCCGGGTAATTCCCGAAGAGCGGGTCGGCGGGGTAGAGGTATATGCCGGTATTTGCCCCTTCGCACGGGCCTTTGCGGGGTCTGCGCTGGCGCTGTTTTCAGAACACCAGTTTCTCGGCGAATCAGGCGGGCAAGATGCCCACCCTCCGAGGCGAGGCGGGCAAGATGCCCGCCCTCCAGACCAGCCGGCCGGCGCTGTCGGGGGGCGGGCATTCTGCCCGCCTCATGGGCCGAAGCGCGAGACTCCTGGACCGGAAAACACGCTGGCCCGCGGGGATGCCGTGGCGATCGTTGTGACCACCGCCTGTGATCAGATGCGGCGGATCGCCGACCTGCTGGCGGAGCGCAGCCCGCGGCCGGTCTTTCTCATGAACGTACCCGCCACGTGGCAGACACCGGCCGCCCGGGAGTTGTATGCCAGTGAACTGCGGCGGCTGGGGCGATTTCTCATCAGCGTCGGCGGGCGGCCTCCGTCAGAGCGGGAACTGGCTCGGGTGATGCTGGAGCATGAGGCGGACCGCGCGCGAGAATGTGCTCTCCAAACCGGCCATCGCTCCCCCATCCTTGAAAACGTGGGGCTTGCGCGGGCAGTAGAGGGGCAAGGCATCCCCTTGGCCCTGGTGGGCGGGCCCTTGCTGCGCGAGGATGTCGTCCTGTTTGAGCTGGTGGAGCGGGCCGGAGGGCGGGTGGTTCTGGACGGGACCGAGACCGGCGAGCGGACCCGGCCGGCGCCTTTTGACCGCAGCCGCCTGGACGCCGATCCGTTCGCGGAGCTGGTGCGGGCGTACTTCGAGACCATCCCGGATCCCTTTCGCCGGCCGGACACCCTGTTGCATGAATGGCTGCGGCGCGAGACGGCGTCACGTGGAGTTCGCGGCGTGATCCTGCATCGATACGTCTGGTGCGACAATTGGCACGCCCAGACGCAACGGTTGAAGGAGACGCTTGGCCTTCCCGTACTGGATCTGGATGCGGGAACGGGCGGCAGTGGCCGGACGCGGTCGGCGGCCCGCATCGAGGCGTTTGTGGAAATGTTGGCGATGACATGAGCGAACAGCCCCGGCAAATTACGCTTGACGAATGGGAGGCGCGGTATGCGTGCCTGCGCGCCGCGGGCGTGCTGCCGGAGTATTCCTATGGCGGACCGCTGGGCCGGCACGTTCGCGACGGCGACCTGCGCCTTCGGAAGCTGCGTTTCGACAACTCACCGGCGGCCCTGCGCCTGTGGAACTTCCTGCTGACTGAGGAAGAGCGGCTGCACCAGGCCCGCCGTACCGGCAGCAAGCTCGTCGCGACCATGAAGGATCTCGGCACCGTGCCGGTGATTGTCTTTGCGTTGGAGGGTCTGGTCGCTTTCTATCCGGACGGGACGTGGTGGACGCCCTGCGTGATGGAGCATTGCGACGGCCTGCTGCGGGTGGCCGACACGCTGGGCATACCGGATACGTTCTGCCCTGTGCGGGCGATGCTGGGGGCGTTTGTCGAGGAGCGCCAGTTTCCCCGCCCGGACCTGATCGTGTGCAGCGCGGGGGCGACCTGCGACGATTTTTCGGCCATCGCCGGACGGCTGGAGAGCCTGGGATTTCCCATTTTCTGGTGGGAAATACCTCATCGTCAGGCGTTTACCGGAGAAGAGGCCGTCCAGCTCCCCAACGGGTTTGTGGCCGCACGATCGCAGGTGGCGTTTGTGCGCGACGAGTTGGAGCGGGTGAAGGCGGCCCTGGAGGGACTGGCCGGACGCCGGCTGGATGAGGCGGCCCTGTCGGACGGCATTCGTCAGGCCAATGGCGTGCGCGGCTTGCTGGAGGAGCTGCGCCGGCTGGTGTTCACGGCCAACCCGTGCCCGCTGCCCGCGATGGAGTTGCTGATCGCGGAGATGTTCGCCATCCACTTCTGCTCGGACCGCGCGGAGTGTCTGGTGATCCTTGCGGAACTGGTCGATGAGGTGCGCCGGCGGGTGGAAGCGGGCCTTGGGGTGTTGTCGCCGGAGGCCGTTCGTGTGTATTGGGTGAATCCGGTGGCCGACCTGCGCGTGATGAACCTGCTGGAAGAGTGCGGCGGGCGGATCGGCGGGACGGACCACATGATCTGCCATGCGCTGGTTCCGATCCCGGAGGATGTCGCGCCCCTGGAAGCGTTGGCGAGAATGGCCCTGGCCGATCCGATGGTGGGCTCGTCGCGCGAGCGGGCCGCGCGGATCAGCCGGGAGGCCCGGGCCTTAGGCTGCGAGGCGGTGGTGGTGTCGCGTATCCCCGGGGCGAGTCACTGCGGGCTGGAAGGGGCGATCATCGCCGATACGGTCCGGCGCGAGGCGGGACTGACGGTGGTGGAGATCGAGGTGCCGCCGCTGAGCGATGCCATGTTGCCGACGCTGCGTACCCGGCTGGAGGCGCTGGTGGAGACGGCCAGGGAACGGAGACGAGCATGATTACCGCGGGGATTGACGCCGGTTCGCGAGCCATCAAGGTGGTGCTGCTGGATGCCCGGCAGGACCGGGTGCTGGCGGCCGAGGCGGTAGACCAGGGTGTGCAGCAGGATGCCCTCGCGACGGAGCTGTTCGACCGGCTGCTCAGTGAGAACGGCCTGGGCCGGGGCGACGTGTGCCGGATTGTGGCCACGGGCTACGGACGCAACCTGGTGAGCCTCGCGGATACCACCATCACCGAAATCACCTGCCATGCGGCGGGCGTGCGCAGGGTCAAGCCCGAGGCCCGCTCGGTGATCGACATCGGCGGGCAGGACAGCAAGGTCATGCGGCTGGATGCCGCCGGCGGCGTTCGTGATTTCGCGATGAACGACCGGTGTGCGGCCGGCACGGGGCGGTTTCTGGAGGTCGTGGCCCAGCGGTTGGGAGTTCGGCTCGATGAGCTGGGCGAGAGGGCCGGCCGGAGCCGGTCGCCGGCCTTCATCAGCAGTACCTGCGTAGTGTTCGCGGAGACGGAGATTGTCGGCCTGCTGGCTTCGGGAACTTCGCCGGAGGACATTGCGGCGGGCGTGCTGCAATCGTTTGCGACGCGAGTGGCGGCGATGGCCGGGCGGGGGCTGGAGGAGCCGATCGTGTTTACCGGCGGGGTGGCGCTGGTGCCGGGGATGGCCGCCGCCTTGACCGAGGCGCTGGGGCGGCCAGTGGAAATCGCGCCCGACCCGCGAATGACCGGTGCACTGGGCGCAGCCATTCTCGCGGCGAGACACTCCCCCTCGAACGTCAGGAATCAGTGACGCGACGGCCCCTCGCCGGCACTCAAGGCCTTAATCTCTTCACGCGGCGGGTCATCGCTCCCTGTCCCCTTGTCTCCTTGTCCCCTTGTCTCCGTGTCGCTGCGTCCGTGTCGCCGCATCCCCTCCGGCACTCACTTGCACTCAGAGTTGCGAACAGCGGGCAAGATGCCCGCCCTCCGTGGAATCGCACTCAGGACTCCGAACGGCGGGCAGGATGCCCGCCCTCCATGGAAACAGGCGGGCAGGATGCGCACCCCGAGGGGGTGCATCGTCAGGGCGTTGCGATGGCGAATTCGTCGAAGAGGGCGTGGGTATCTACCACCCGGACGCCGGCCATGCCCCGGGAGTAGGTGTCGTCCTGAATCTCGATCTGTTTTTCGTTGTTCAGGTACACGCGGATCCGGTCGGCGATGGCCTCGACCCTTAAGGTGTGCCACCAGTCCGGCGTGATGGTGTGCTCGACGGAGGCCAGTTCCTGGAAGCGCGTGCCGTCGCACTTGCCCAGGATGACCCTGTTGGTTCCCGGGGACACGCCGGCGAAGTAGCCCTGCCAGGCGTCATACCCGACGGCCGGACGGCGAACGCGGAACATGAGCCCCGCGCCGCGATGACCTTGTTGCACCATCAGCCGGACGGACGCCACCAGGTTGGACCACTCCAGGCCACGGACGAGGGCCTTCTCTCCGGAGCGGAAATGGTTAACCAGTCCCCAGCGGGGATGTCCACCCAGGCTGAGCCGGCTGTCCTGCACCCAGATGTAGCGGTTGTAGCCGTAGTAGACCCAGTTGTCCCAGTTCTGATCGTCGAAGGAGTCGGCAAAGGCGCTGCCGCGCTGGTTGGCCGGCTCGCCCCGGGGCGGCTGAAGGGCCATACCGGTCGGCGAAGGCGTGCCGAAGTCGGGGAAGCCCTCCTCGGTCCAGCCGAATTTCTGAACGTGCACGACCCGCTCCCAACCGTCGCGGCGGGCGATTTTGGTGTGATAGACGATCCAGTCTTCAGTGTCGTCGGGAGAGCGTACGAAGCTGGCATGCCCGACGCCCAGGACGCGGTCGTTGCCCTGGAAGACGGGCCGGTCGTGTTTCTTCCAACTGCGGGGATCCAGCGGGTTGGCGTGTTCATCCATCCAGATCATGCCCAGCTTGTAACTGCGCTGCCAGGATCCGCTGCAGGAGTAGACGACGAAGATCTTGCCGTGGCGATGAATCACCTGCGGGCCTTCGTGCAGTCCCCGACCGGTCGGCCTTTCATCCACCCGTTCCCAGAGGTAGTCGCAATTGTCGCAAAGGCGGACGCGGTTGCCGGCGACCGTGTAGGGATTGGACATGGGGGCGATGTACAGATACTGAATGTCCCGGTCGTCCTCCCATCCGGACCAGAGCAGATAGAGCTTGCCGTGAAGCTGCAGGGGAGTGGCGTCGATGGCCCAGCGATTGTGCGCCTGGTCGGCAAAGTGATCGCCGGTATAGAGCATGCCGCGGTCGATGTATTCGCCCTGGGGGTCGTCGGTCCTGGCCTCCAGAACGCCGGCCCGGTGGTTTTCGTTCTTGCCATCGCTGGCGGCATAGTAGATGTACCACTTGCCGTCCAGATAGTGCAGCTCGGGGGCCCAGACCTGGCTGGAGTTCCAGCCGTGTTCGGGGGCCTCCCAGACGATCCGCTTGACGCCCGGGTCGGTGAGCCGGTCGGACACCCACACGGAGATGCCCTGATCCCCCTCGCTGCGGCAGAGGTAATAACGGCCGTCTTTTCTGATTACCCACGGGTCCGCCCCCTCGTAGATGGGGTTGGCGAAGCTGGTGGCAACACCTTCCACTTCGACCGGCGCCAGGACGCGCGCCGGCGCGGTCGTGGTAACCAGTTTCATGTTGTCCTCGTCTGCCCAAAGGGTAATGGCAAAGAGAGAGGTCGTTGCGACGATCAACAGTCGCAGGATGCGGATCGAAGATCGGGAGGGAGTCCCCACCATTATCTTTTGCTTCCGTGCATTCAGGCCGGGGGTGTTGCGCCCCTGGTCGCCCGCGGTTCTCTGCTCACCTGAGAGGCGGTCCGGCGGCCGTTGTCCGTGCGCCGCCGGGCTCTTGCCAGCCGTGCTCTAGTGTAACGGAAGGCGGGGCGATGGAAAGCCTGGAATTGCGGGCCGAAACATGATTAGGGTGAACGCCTCTGTTGGGCGGCGGATGGGGCCGATTTTGGGAGCTTCTGACAGCAGGAATGCCACGCAGTCGGCTTGGTGGTGCAAGCAAATGCTTTTCGCCCGCGCCATGGCCGTGCGGTCAAAAGCGCTAAGGGACAATGGGCCGCCGGGGAGTGGGGGTGCTGCCGGTGGTATCGTGCAGGGTCGGGGGATTACGGCGGACGGGTTGGGCCGGGACGACCGAGACGGGCCGCGATGGCTGACGATCCTGTTCCGGGCCGAACACGATGTTGCGGTCAGAGGATCCGCTCATGGAGTAGCCGGGCAGGGAGCCGGCGCCATTGCTGCTCTGGCCGGGATTCACAGTGCGGAACCGGTCACCATCGGGCACCACGTCTTTCATAACCAGATCGCCGAGCGGCGGCGGGGATTTGGGCTTGACCCCGATCGAGGCGGCGAAAAAGGCGGCAGCCGTCTGCGGCGTGCGTTCGTGGGCCAAGCCCTCGACCAGCTTGGCCTCCACGTAGAATCCGTGCTGGCGATACCACTCGACGGCCCGCAGGCTTTCGTTCCGGCACGCAGGCAAGTCATTTTCACCAAAGAAGATACCGATTTTCATGCGCCGGTACTTGGGTACCTGCGCCGGGTCCAGCAGGTGCTCGCTGAAGTTGGACTGGCGGACGGCCAGGCAGCAGAATCGCTCGGGGTAGCGGTTGACCATGAAGTGGGCCAGGTACCCGCCGCAAGACCAGCTTGTGGACAGCACCCGGGTCGGGTCGGCATTCGTCCGGCGGAAAACCTCGTCCATGATGGCGATGACGGCCCGCTCGTCGCGCTTCACGTAGGAAAGATTGGGATCCTTGAGCGGGTACTGCATGAGACTGTTGCTGGTATCGAGCTTGGGGGCGATGACCAGGAAGCCGTAGCGGTCCGCCTCCTGCTGACATTCCTTGATCTGACGGCCGGCGGTGTCCCAGGGGTCCATGCCGTGGAAGGTGACCATGACGGGCCACCGGCCCCCATCGGCGCGCTGGCCGTGGTGTTTCACGTAGTCATCAGGCAGGTACAGGTAATACCCGCGCCCGGTAACGGGCTCGACCTGATACAGGCAGGCGCCCCGGCCCGGCTTCTGGGGAACGATGCAGCCGGCCAGGGAAAACAGGCAGACAGCAATGATGAGCAGGGCCGCGGTGGTCGGTTTTTTCATCGGGCAGCTCATGTGTAACGCATTGTAATGACGGTGATCCGTCTGTCCACGTCGTGCCGGTCGGCTGAGGAAGTTATCGGCCAGGCATCCAGAAAGATCGAATTTCGAAGCCTTCGATTGGGGATAAGGCCGAGCGTTCCTCAGATGCGGATACCCATGGCCGCGGCTGCAAACGATTGATCAGAGGTCGAAGTCGATTCCCTCTTTAAAACTTCGGCAGAACAGCCCCAGAATGCGGCCGATCATATAGGCGAAATAGAACCCCAGGCCGATCAGGACCGACCAGGCGGCCGGGCCGCCGAGCATGGGCAGCAGGCCAGCCTCCATGCCTTTCTGGGCTGAATTCATAATGGCCGGACCGGCCCATTTCATGACGGCGATGGTTCCGCCGACGTACATGCCCAGGTAGATCAGCACGATCAGGAACAGGAAGATGTAGTGGCCGATGAGCTGGCCGATAGAGCGGAACACCCGCACCATGTTCAGGCCGTCCAGGGCGTGGCTGCTGGCCAGGCCGATCATGTTCATGGGCACGCAGAAGGTCAGCAGGGCCAGGATAATCAGCGGGCCCGGGGTACCCAGGGCGTTCAGGTCCTCCATCGAGGTGGGCAGATGGCCCGTCTTGATGGCCACCATGACCGCGACGATGCCGATGTAGAAGCCGATCAAGGCGAGATAGCCGGCCAGGGCGACGCCGAGGTTGCCCACGTTCCAGGTGAGCGAAGGGGGTTGCTCTCCGCCGGACGCGGTGGTGCGGATGGTGTCGATCATGGCGTAGTAGGCGACAGCGCCGAAGTAGATGCCCTGTACGGCGAACATAACGCTGAGGAAGGTGCCGACCCAACCGAGATCCTGTTTTTCGGCGATGGGGTTGAGGCCGGAGCCGGCGGTAAAGGCGAGAATGGCCAGCAGCGGGACGGCGATGGTGGCCAGCGCGATGCCCATGCCCAGAAGGATCCAGACCAGGCCGGGAATGGGATAGAGGAACGCACTGCCGAAGCCGGTGTAGAAGCTGACCTGGGTCTTGATGCGATCGGCCATGCCGCCGGTGTAGCGGCCCTTGGTTTCAGGGACGATGTCCGCGCCGGGAATGGAGCCATTACATTGCCGGCAGATCAGCTCGGAGTAGATATCTTCGCTTTTGACTTTTTGCCCGCAATGGGGGCAGATGCGGATAGTGGGATCGGCCTTTGAGGGGCCGGCCGTGCTCTGTGCACTGCCGGCCTGGGCCTGGGCCTCGGCCAGGGTCAGACGCTTGCCCTTCTGGCGGTAGAGGATCTCGCCGGCATCCTCGAGGTTTTCGAGCGAATCCCAGTCCACGTTCAGGTCGGGGGCCTGGCTTTTCTGGGACGGATCAGGAAGTGCGATAATGCCTTTGCAAGCAGGGCATTTGACCTTCCGGCCGGCCCAGTCGTCAGGAGCCTGGAAAACTTTCTGGCAGTTTGGGCAACTTACTTTCATAAGCCTCTATCTTTCAATACTCCGCAGCGAACGGAAGGGTTCGAACGGGCATTATCGCGGGCAAAGGGGCAGGCGGCAAGATGAGGGGCCGGGGACAAGAGGATATGTGTGCCACGGCTCTTGAGCCGTGCGGGGACGGCCCCAGACATAGGGTACTGTTCAAGCGCAGCGATATCCACGGTGTGGCGGTGCGCCCTCACGGCGTGCCGCTGGATCGCGCACGCTCATGTCATTTGGACGAAACACAAACCTCTGACCCAGGTATGGCGCGGGCGGTCGGACAACTGACATGTCCTTCTCGAAACGATCAGGATGGTTGAGGCTCAGTCGAACCCAGGGCGGCTTGGAGTTTGGCGATGGCTTTTCGTTCGATCTGGCGGACGCGCTCTTTGGTGACGCCGAAGACCTGGCCGATCTGGTCGAGCGTTTGGGGGCTGTTGCCTTCCTCCAGGCCGTAGTGACGCACGACGACGTCACGCTCGCGCTCGGTGAGGATGGCCAGGCCCTTCTGTATGAGCTGGCGGGTGGAATCGAGGATGCCCTCGTGGACGGCTTCGTCGCGGGAGGCGACGTTGGACAGCATTTCGTCGGTTCCGGTAATCATCCGCGCCGACTGGTAAGCCTGCTCGGGGATGGTGCGGGCGTAATTGCGCATAATCGCCCAGGAGGCGTAGGTGCTGAACTTGAAGCCGCGCGAATAGTCGAACTTTTCGACGGCGCGCATGAGTGAGAGATTGCCGTCGCTGACGATCTCGAAGAACTGCGGCGCCCGGCCGACGTGCCGGCGGGCGATGCTGACCACCAGCCGCAGGTTGGCGCGGAGGATGTCGTTTTTGACCCGTTCGGCGGCGGCCAGCAGGGCCTCCACCTGGTCGAGAAGTTCAGGCGTGGCGTTAAGCGGGTCGATCTGGCCCCGCAGGCGGTCGGCCTTGAATTTGAGATAGTTGTACCGGCGGAAGATGGCCCGCTCCTGCTCGGGCGAGAGCAGCGGCTGGCGGTACAACTCCCGCAGGTACGGGGGCAGATCCTTGGGCGGCCGGATGTACCGCGGGGTGGCCTCCTCCTCGACCGGGGTGGCCAGGATGGTTTCGTCGGCGGAGGGCAGCTCGAACTCGCGGTTGTAGATGTAATGGATTGACCGGGCCTTGAGCCGGCGGGCGCGGACCTCGGTCACGATAGCCTGCACCGCGGCGGGGGTACGGCCGAAAGCTGCGGCCACTTCCTGGATGTCCCGCCCGGCATGGACGGCATCATAGATGGCCTGGAGCTCGGGCTTGATTGCCGGCTGGTCGTCGCGGCCGAAGAGGGCATCGTCCGGGTGGGCCTGATCGTACCGGCGAAGCGTGTAACGGACGGTCTCAACGGCCCGGCCCATCTGCGACGCAATGAGCTGGGACAATTCGTGGAGGCGCATGCGGCGCTCGGCCAACAGCTCGCGGGCGCGCTGGACGATCTGCTGTTTTTCCGCGGCGGTGAGCTGCTTGAAAGCGGCGCCGCGTTTGACCAGCTCATGGTGGACGGCCACGAAGCGGCGAATGGCCGGCTCGGTAAAGGCCATGCGCACCGTGCCATCGGGGTAACGAAGCTTGCGGCCGACCAGACCCCGGCGGCGCCAGCGACAGATGGTCTTGGTGGAGACCTTGAGCCGGCCGGCGAGCTCCTCGGTGGTCCAGCAGGAGGTCGGCATCAGCAGCACCGGAATGGGAGAGGCGCCGCTGAGATCTTCGACGAGCTGCACGAGGTCTTCCATCAACGTCTTGGCGGGCATGGCCTTCTGCGGGGTGGCCAACTTGGGGCGATAGCCGGTGATGTGATGGCAGACGAAGTCGTAAGGATAGCTCTTGCCGGGTTCGAGGAGGTTGATCAAATGTTCGGTGGCGTCGAGCTGTTTGAGACGAAGGCGTGCTGGTGACAGCTTGAGCTGGTGAGTGAGTTCCGCGATGCTGGCATGGTGGTACTTCGCCATGGGGGGGCTCCAGCGACGACTCTTCTATATGAATTATGCTCTATTTCAGCTCAGGCGTCAATAGCGGACCTGTCGGGAAACCGCCAGGGGCTCGTGACTAGGGGTGATATTGCGATCTGCTTTTGGGGTCCATGGCCATAGCATGGCACACAAATCGCCAAGCGTGCGAATCGTGCGTTGGGCAGTCTCATCGTTGCGCACAGTCATTAAGTGCCTTTGCCAGTCAGGATTTAGCGTCCTTTCCGTTCCCCCAAAGTTCGCGCGTCGGCCTATGCGACATGCAAGATGTGCATCCGGCAACGACGGCCGGCTCTTCGGAAGGGGGCGGGAATCCTGCCCGCCATTGAAGAGTGCAAGATATGCGTGCAAGAGCCCACCTGGCAGCGGCCGGCTCTTCGAAAGGGGCAAGCTGCCCGCCTGCCTCTGAGGCGTGCGCGATGCACGCCCCCCGCAACTTCGCGCCGCCCTGCCAGGAAAGCTGAAAGCTGCACGAGGTGAACGGATGTGGGGAATTTAGATATTCGAGTGGCGATTTATGGGCAGTGGGGGGCTCAGTCGTCTGTGCTTGGATTGGCAGTCCGAAGACTGCTTCATCGCAGGGGTATCATCCCAGCCAGGGAAACAGCGCCCGGCCGTTGCAGAGGAAGTAGAGGTAATTAGTGGCGATAGCCAGGCCGAGGGCGACCACCAGGGTGCCGCTGACGGCCGGTATGGCCTGGAACAGGATTCGCCGGCCGGTGGTGGAGAGTTCGCCTTCATGGCGGGCATCGGAGAGGATGCGGGCGGCCATGCGCCGGCTGGAGAGGGCCAGGAAGCCGATCAGCATCAGCGTGAGGGCCAGGCCCAGGCTGAAGATGCCTACCGTGTAGAGCGCGCCTGCCACGACGTTTGCCCCGATGCCCAGCAGCATGATGATGGTGGCCGTCGGGCAGGGCACGATGCCCCCGGTGATGCCCAGCAGCAGGAGTGTGCGGAAGGTCAGGGGCTCAGGGCTGGTTGCGGAGGGAAGGCCGGCGGGGCCATGTTTGTGATCGTGACCATGATCGTGGGCGTGCGTGTGGGGGTGATGGTGGTCGTGGGGGTGCTCGTGAGCATGGTGATGATCATGCGGATGGCCATGCGCATGTGAGTGGTCATGAGCGTGGTGGCCGTGCGAATGATCATGCGGGTGATAGTGAGCGTGGACGTGCTCATGGCCATGCGCATGCTCGTGGTGCTGATGCGCATGCCCATCCCCGCCATCCAGCACCCCTTCGAGACTCATCCCCGGCCGGTACTCGGTACCAGCTTCGACCTGTCCCACCGTCTCTCCATCCCCCTCCCCCCGGGACCCTATGTCCCCTTGTCTCCTTGTCCCCGTGTCTCCTTGTCCTCCTTGCCCGAACCCTGAACCCTCATCCCTCGTCCCTCGCCCCTCGTCCCTCGCCCCTACTTCCGGCACATGCGGGTGGGAATGCGTGAAGAGCATCCGGAGCCAGGAGCGGTGGCCGTGGTCGTGGTCGTGTTCGTGGCTGTGATGGTGATCGTGCTCGTGATGATGGTGAGCGATCCGGCCGGTGAGTGCCCGCCAGATCAGCATCAGGCCCATGCCGGCCACGAGCAGGCCGGCGATGAGGCCCAGCCAGAGCTGCAGGCGGGCCCCCAGCGTGGGGTGGGTGGCCTGGTAGAACCAGATGATCAGGCCAAGCGCGACCACCAATGCGGTGTGGGTGACGGTGACGATGACGGCCAGTACCACCGCGTGCCAGTAATTGCCACTGCGGCTGATGAGATAGGCGGCGACGACGGTCTTGGCGTGGCCGGGCATGAGCGCGTGGGCGGCGCCCCAGACGAAGGAGAGGGCGGTGACGGTCAGAAAGACCATGAAGCCCCAGCGGCCCTGAAGCAGGCTGATCAGTTGCCGGGCCTGACGGCTGGATTCACTCATTTGGGCGGGATCGTTGCGCGGATCGAGAATGGGGTAAGGGAAATCCTGCGGGCCGGTGAGGCCGGAGGCGGCCTGGGTTTCGATATTCCCCTTGGTCCCCTCCGGGGAAGGGGAAGAAAGTTGTGCAGCGGCTGTTTGGGAAGGCGGGGTGGGCTGTGCAGCGCTCCTTTCTGGAGATGAGGAGAGCTGTGCCGTGCCTGTTGCTGAAGGTAGGGAGGGGTGGGTTGTGTCTGTTGCTGAAGACGGGGAAGGTTGGGTTGTGCCTGTTGTTGACGACGGGGAGGGCTGGGTTGTGCCCGGGGTAGATTGCCCGTCGGAGACGGAGGATTTCAAATTTGAAATCTCAGATTTCAAATCTATTTCGGATTTCGGATGGATTTCAGATTCCAGATCTATCTTAGATTTCTGAGATTTTTCGGATTGCAGAGATTCTTCGGATTGCGAAGCGGTTTCGGATTGCGAAGCGGTTTCAGATCGTGGAGAGACTTCAGACTTCACAACGAATTTGATAGTCGCCCTCTTTTCCTGGGGGAGGTTGGCGGGGTCGTACTGGTCGTAGAAAAAGACCTGTGCCTCCGGGTCCAGGAAGTCCAACGGGGGGGTTGATTCCACGATTTCGACGCTGGGGACGTTCTCCAGGACGATGCGCTTGAGGCCGTTGTATTGGCCGAAGGTGATGTCCTCGTAGGTCACCACGTGCTCGCCGGGGGACAGCGGCTCGGGGAAGCGGCCGACATAGCGGAACAGGGTCCGATAAACGGGCGCCCCTGCCTCGCCGGCGGCTTTGACCATCCCGGGGAGGGGCATTTCTCTGCCGGTGTTGGGGTTGCGGGCCTGTTCGGGAACGGTGAGCGGCACGGGCCGGCCATCGATGGTGACGGTCAGGAAGGGGATGCACTCCCTGGCCTTGCGCATCAGCCAGGCCTTCTGCTCTTCGGCGGTTTCCTCGCCGTCGCGGTCGGCGTCGATCTCATGGGGGTAGCGTTGGGAGGGGCCTTCGGCGAAGTCGAGGAACAGGTCGAATTCAACACGGTCGGGCAGAACCCAGAGGATGGCGATGTGGTTGATGCTCTCGTTGCCGAGGGGGTGGGCGAGAGCGATGCTCGGGAGCAGGAGGGTAAGGAATGCGGCCAGGCAACGCCTGGAATGCCTGATGTCTAATGACCAATGTCTAAAGAATGCCCAATGACCAATGTCCAATGACCAATGGGGGGTACTTCGAGTTTGGTTATTCGGGTTTACGGTTTGATTGGTCATTGGGTACTGATCATTGGGCATTTGGGATCTCGAAACCTGCCTCTTCCCAGGTCTCTACCCCTCTTCCCGCTCGATCTCTGCCATCAGCTCGTCCCACCTGGCACGGAAGGGCCGCTTGGCCGGCGCGGGGATGTCGCGCTGGTCGGTCCAGACTTTGCCGTCCAGGGGGAGCTTGCTGACGAAGCCGTTGTGGGCGATGAGTCTCATATACCAGCCGGCCATTTTAGCGCCCATACGGTAGAGCAGGCTGGAGGACATGCCCAGACGCCAGAACTTGAAGCCGATCCGCCAGAGTAGAGGAGATTGCCCCCGCTTGAGCAGATCATAGCGCATATTGATGAGCATCGAGGGGATGTCGATGCGCACCGGGCAGGCTTCCAGGCAGGCGCCGCACAAGCTGGAGGCCAGGGGCAGGTTGTAGTAGGGGCCCAGGCCGGAGAGCAGGGGGGTGACAAGCTTGCCGATGGGGCCGGGGTAGACGCTCTCGTAGGCGTGGCCGCCGATCTTGCGGTACACGGGGCAGGCATTGAGGCAGGCCCCGCAGCGGATGCAGCGAAGGGCCTGGCGATAGGGACCGGCCAGGGCACCGGTTCGCCCGCGATCGAGAATGACCAGGTGGACCTCTTCGGGGCCGTCGACGTCGCCGGGGCGTCTGGGGCCGGCCATGAGGCTGGTATAACAGGTGATCCGCTGGCCGGTGGCGCTGCGGGGCAGCAGCTTGAGGAAGAGGGCCAGGTCCTTCATCCGGGGGACGAGTTTCTCCATGCCCATGAGCGAGACGAGCACGCGCGGGCGCGAGGCGCAGAACCGGCCGTTGCCTTCGTTGGTGACCATGCACAGGGCCCCGGTTTCGGCGACGGCGAAGTTCACGCCGGTGATACCCATGTCGGCCGTGCGGAACTTTTCGCGCAACACCTTGCGGGCGGCGGCGGTGAGCTCCTCGGGGTTGGTCGTATAGGGGATGCCCAGCTTGCGATGGAAGAGCTCGGCGATGTCCTCTTTGGTTTTGTGCAGGACCGGGGTAACGATGTGCGAGGGCTTGTCGTTGTCGATCTGGATGATGTACTCGCCCAGGTCGGTCTCGACCACTTCGAAACCGGCGCCGATGAGATGGTCGTCGAGATGGACCTCCTCGCTGACCATCGACTTGCTCTTGATGATGGTTTTGACCTTCGCGCGGCGGGCGATGTCGGTGATGATCGCGGTGGCCTGTTCGGCGGTGTGGGCGAAGTGGACGTGACCGCCATGCTTGCGGAAGTTGTCGGCCAGTTGGGCCAGATACTTGTCGAGGTTCTGGAGGGTGTGGTCCTTGATGCGGGCGGCGAGTTTCCTGGCGGCCATGGGGTCGGGCAGTTCGGGCATGGCCGTCCGGCGGGCGTTGTCCTGCCGGCGGGTGGCGCGATCCATGGCCAGGCCGAGGCGCTGATTGGCCAGGGCCAGGGCAACGCTTCGTCTGAAGTTGGGCGTGCCCGAATGGTTGGATGCGGTGGGGGCCTGGTGCGTACTGGTGGTCTGGGACACGGTGGAAGTCTCGGATGCGGTGGAGGTTTCGGACACGGTGGATGTCTTGGACGCGGTGGAGGTCATTGGGCACCTCCTTCTGACTGCGGATTATGGATTTCGGATTTCAAATTTGAGATTTCAGATTTCAAACTTGGGATTTCAGATTTCGGATTCGAGGCGGACTCGCAGTGGCAGGTAGTGATCCCACTGGGGCCGCATCCCCCGCGACCTTCCGCTGTGTTAGGGGGAACAGGGCTGCCGGAGCTGTCCTTCTTCGCGTCCCCCACCTCTGAAGAGGTGGGGCACCCGGTCCCTCGCCCCTTCTTCATGGCCTGATCGAGGATCTCGGCGATGTGCATGATTCGCATGTTGATGCCGGCCCGGTTGAAGGCCCCCGCGATGTTCATGGCACAACCGCCGTCGTTGACCATCAGCAGGTCGGCCCCGGTGGCCTGGATGCAGGCGATCTTGTCGCGGACCATGGCGCCGGAGATATCGCCGTACTTGACCGAGAAGGTGCCGCCAAAGCCGCAGCACTGCTCCATCTTCTCACAGGGGCGGTACTCGACGCCGCGGATTTTCTTTAGCAGTTGGACGGCCTCGTCCGTCATGCCGATGCCGCGCAGGTGGCAACTGTAGTGATACGTGGCGATGGCCGGAAAGTGCAGGTCCCACTTCGACCAGTCCACCTTGAGCACCTTCTCGACGAACTCGACGAACTCGAAGGTCTTGGCGGCCATGGCCTCGGCCTTGGGGCGCATCAACGGGTCGTGCTCGAAGGCGTGGGGGAAATACTCGCGGACGATCGAGCAGCACGAGCCGGAGGGGGTGACCACCACCTCGGCATCCTGGAAGACGTTGATCATCCGGGCGGCCACGGCGCGGAAGTCATCCATGTAGCCGCTGTTGAGTGCCGGTTGACCACAGCAGGTTTGCTCCCTGGGGAAGTCGACCGGCACGCCCAGGCGGTGCAGGATGCGAACCACCGAAGCGGCCACGTCCGGATAAAACAGGTCGGTCAGGCAGGTAACAAAGAGTGAAGCGCGCATGATGGAAACGCCTGTTCAAGGGGCGGCCCCGTGTGCCGCCCTACTGGATCACGGGTTGACCTTGTCGCATAAAGAAGAAGAGTATGACCAGGGCCAGGCAGAGCACGGTGCCGCCCATAAAGAAACTGATCCAAGACAGGGCCGGTTTGTCGTTGCGGCGCTGGCCGGCGCTGTTGAGGCCGAAACCGAAGCCGCTGACGGCCAGCAGTATGGTCACCAGGCCCGAGGCGAGGACCATTTTGTACCGGGTGGGTCCGTAGACGACGGTCAGGTCTTTGAAGCTGAATTGTTCAAATCCCTTATCAGCGTTCAAGACCAGCGCTGCCAGGGTCAGCAGACAGACGGCGGCCAGCAGCGAGAGGATGAGTCCGACGCGGGCCTGCGTATCGTATCGGCGGAGACTGAAGTTCGGCACCTTGACAACCTCCAAAAGGCGACCCCTTATAAACCTGCGTCTATATCATCGGCATGCGCGGGGGGTTGTCAAACCGGCTATTCAGTTGCCAGTTGATTGTTGTCAGTGATTGAATAGGGGGCTTCCTTGGGGCGCGCGGGGAACCCATAGGGGTATCCCAAAAATCGGGAACCCAGGTCCCGGAGGACCTGGGCCACCCGGTTTCCATTTTTCGTGACGCCTGCTGCCGGAGCAGAGCGGCAGCCGTGCCTGGTTTACCAGCAGTAACCCGCCTCAGGCCGCGGCTGGTTGGCTGAGCTTTTCGAGGTCGTTGAGTTCCTGCCAGCGCAGGGCGATGTACTCTTCGAACCGCCGGACGATATCGGCGTATTCGGGCTTGAGCAGGTGCCGGAAGCGGGTCTGGGACTTGATGTAGTCCATGAGCGGCCGGGGGTTGGCCGGCCGGTAGGTGATCCGGTACTTGCCGTTCTCGAATTCGTACAGCGGCCAGACGTTGCATTCGACGGCCAGTTCGGCGGCGGTGAGCACCTCATCCGTGGTCATCCCCCAGCCGACCGGGCAGGTCGAGAGCACGTTGACGAAGGAGGGGCCGCGGACGGCGATGGCCTTCTGGAGCTTGCTGAGCATGTCCGGGAAGCGATGCACGGATGCCTGGGCCACGTAGGGCAGGTCGTGGGCGATCATGATGCGGGTGAGGTCTTTGACGAATTCGCTCTTGCCCACCCGGGCCTCGCCGACCTGGGCGGTGTTGGTGAAGGCGCCCAGGGGCGTGGCGGAAGACCGCTGCACGCCGGTGTTCATGTAGGCTTCGTTGTTGTAACAGATGTAGGTGATGTCGTGGCCGCGCTCCATGGCCCCGGACAGGGCCTGGAGGCCGATGTCGTAGGTACCGCCGTCGCCACCGAAGGCGACGACCTTGATATCCTTGTCGGCGGGGATTTCGCCGCGGGCCTTGCGGGCCTTGATGGCCGCTTCGATGCCGGATGCGGTGGCCGCCGAGTTGGGGAAGGCCGAATGCATGTAGGGGACGCGCCAGGCGTTGCTCGGATAGAGCGTGGTGACCACCTCCATGCAGCCGGTGGCGAAGGCGACCACGGGCTCGCAGCCCAGTCCGTCGCGGGCGGCGTGCAGGGCCGCCTGAATCACCGAGGGGCCGGGGCAGCCGGCACAGGCCGCGTGCCCGGCGCCCAGGCTGTGCCGCGTGCCGAGCAGCTTCTGGGGCGTGAATTTCTTGCCGTCACGAGTGACCGGCCCACGAATATCTTTGGTTTCCATGGTTCAATTCCTCTTCTTTCTCAATTCGCCATTCTTTCAGGCGGGCAAGATGCCCGCCCCCCGGTTACTCGCCTTGGACCTCCGCGACCGCGCGATCGATGGCCTTCAGGTTGCCCTGGAGGACCTTCTCGGAGAGGCGCTGCATCTTGTTCTTGAACGCCTCTTTGAACTGCTCGATGTCGCAGAGCTTCAGGATGCCGAGCATAGCGGCCATCATGGCCGTATTCGGGCGGTTGGCGCCGAACTCGGCGATGGCGATGCCGGTGGCGTCCACGGTGTAGACGCGACGGCCGACCAGCCCCACTTTCTCGCGGATTTCCTTCGGACTGGCCTTGGTGTTGACCAGGAGGAGGCCCTCGGGGGCGAGGTTCTGGAATTCGGCCTGGAACGTGTCGAGCAAGGTCTCGTCAAAGACGGCGAAGACGTCCGGCGCATAAATTTGCTGGCGATCGTCGATGGGATGATCGCTGATCTTGGCGAAGGCCTTGATCGGCGCGCCGGTGCGCTCGGGGCCGTAGGTGGGGAAACCCTGGGCGTACTTGCCAATGTCGATCATGAGTTGGGCCAGCAGGTAGGAGGCGGTCTTCGCCCCCTGGCCGCCGCGGGCCATCATGACGATGTTCTGGGTGGACGAGGCCCGCTCCTTACCCAGCCGGGAAGCCGACAGATCAAAGATGTTTTCCCCGTCGTCGTTGAGATCGATGTAGACGATGGGGTCCATGCCCGGCTGCCGGCCGGTGGCGGCCAGGTTCAGCAGGTTGGTGTAGATGCCGTTGACGTCGGCCAGCGTGACGTCGCGCCCGCCGAGGCCGATGATGGCGTTGGTCAGAATGGGCATCCGGCCGCTGTCACATTTGGCCTGCAGGGCCAGGGCCGCGGCGGTCTCGGCGAAGAGCGGCCCGCCGTTACCCAGTTCGACGGCCTTGTCGAGCACGCAAAGGGCCTTGAGGTTGGGGCCGGTGAGCACCCTGGCGAGTGCTTCGACCGGGAAGGGCCGGAACATTCGCAGCTTGACCATGCCGACCTTGACACCCTCGGAACGCAGAGCGTCAACCACCGCGCGGGTGGTGCCGCAGACGGAGCCCATGCCCAGGATGGCGACTTCTGCGTCCTCCATGCGGTAGGCTTCGAGCGCGCTGTACTGTCGGCCGGAGAGCTGTGCATATTCCGCGGCCACCTCTTCGAACACGGCCGGCGCCCAGCGCATGGCCTCGGAGACCTGGGCGTAGAAGGTGACTGTGGTGTCGGGCTGGACCAGCGGGCCGACCGCGCGCGGGTTATCGGTGTCGAGCAGATCCACATAGGGGGCGAACTCGCCGACGAAGCCCTGGACCTCTTCCTTCTTGAGCGTCCGGAGTTTCTCGACCGTGTGGCTGACGATGAAGCCGTCGAAGCAGACGGTGACCGGCAGGCGCACACGAGGATCTTCGGCGACGCGGAAGGCCATGACGGTCAGGTCGTAGGCCTCCTGGGCGTTTTCGCCGTGGAGCTGGAGCCACGCGGCGTTCCGGCAGAGCATCGCGTCGGTGTGATCGTTGTGGATGTTCAGCAGGCCGCCCACGTGGCGGTTGACCAGCAGCAGCACGACGGGCAGCCGCAGGGCGCCGGCATTGCCGTAGATCTCGAGCATGTAGGCCAGGCCGTTGGCGCAGGTGGCGGTGAAGGCCCGGGACCCGGCGGCGGAGGCGGCCAGGGTGGCGGTCATGGCCGAGTGCTCGCTCTCGACGGTGACGAGGTTGGTGGAGACTTTGCCCTTGGCGACGAACTCGGCGAACTTGTGCATGAGCTCGGTCTGGGGCGTGATCGGGTAGGCCGCCGCAACGTGCGGATCGACCTGCATGAGGGCGTAGGCGGCGGCGTCGTTGCCGGTCATGGCGTGGGCTTCGCCGCGGCCCTCGGTGCGCTCGGCGGGCATGATCGGCTGGCCGGTGCCGGGGGGCAGCTTGCGAACAGGCATCCAGGTTTTCAACTTAAGCGACATGGTGCACCTCCCGGTTGGTTTCCGCGTCGGCTTCGACCATGACGATCGCCTTGTAGCCGTCGCGATTGGTTGGACAGACCGAGCTGCAGATGCCGCAGGCGGTGCAGCGGTCGTAGTCGATGCCCAGGATGCCGGTGGTGTCCTGGGTGGACTTGTCGAACATGGCATGAATGATGGCGTTGTCAGGGCAGTGGACGAAGCAACGCGCACAGGTGATACAGAATTCCTTCTCAAAACGTGGCACACGGGTGGCCCGCCACTCGCCCTTGTGGAGGCGCTGGTGGGCGGTGTCCGGCTCCATGACGGCGCCGGGCTCGCGCTGCAGGCCCAGGGGCTGGATGGCGGTTTCGGAGAATCGCACGGCCGTGATGGGCATGGAGACCAGCCGGGCCAGGGCCTCGGGGCCGAAATGCCGGGTCCCCTTTTCGCGCAGCTCGGTTCGCGGGATGCGCATCGTGGGGGCGTTGGCGTCGGCGATGACGAGTTCATCGTTTTCGAGGCGGATGGTGGCGTCGGGCGTGAGGAAGAGGCTGTAGCGGAGGTTGAACTCCAGCCTGGTGTCTTCCAGCATGTCTTCGGCCTCGCGGGCCGGGGCGGTGAGGGCCACCTTGAGGGCGGCGGCCACCTCGACCGGGTTGGTGTTGCGGGCCAGGATGGAGCGGATATTCCGTCGGGCCAGGGCGGCGGCGGCAGGGCGGCCATCCGCCAGCGGGCCGTGGCCGTTGCGGGCTCCCTGGGCGGTGAGCAGCACCTCTTCGGGTTTGCGCACCAGCACCTGAGCCAGGTCCTCCACGGCTTGGTCGGGGACGGCGCCTGCGATCGTCCCGCGCACGTACGCGTTGAAGAATCTCATGTCGAAAGGTCTCCTGTGGACTCGGTCTGACACAGACCTGATGGCCTCTACTCCGGGCACGTCGTATGCCGGGGGGCGGACCGCACGGCCAGCCGGCCTTTTTGCCGCCGGGTTGGGTTGCAGATGGTTGTGAATGCTCGTGTTATGTGCCCGCGGGCCCCGAGCGGGACGCAAGGCGCCGGCGAATTCACGCGAGCCGTCTGGGGTGTTCACGGTAAAACGCGCGAGGGGTGGGCCAAAAGGCCAAGTTGCTGACCGATGAGCGGCCTGCGCCGTTTCCACCTCCTCGGTTTTGCGGAGGCGAATGATCCTCCGCCGCGGTGCGGGGAGGCGATGGGCTGATCACAGCAATCCGTGCTTTTCCAGCCGATAGCGGAACGTATCCCGCGAGAGGTTGAGCAGCTTGGCGGCCCGGGTCTGGTTGCCGCCGGCCTGGGCCAGGGCCTGCCTGAGCAGCTTGTTTTCGAGCTGGTGGAAGTCCAGACCGCCCGGCGGGAGGTTCAGACCGGCCAGATCGTCCTGCTCACGAGACTGGGGAGCGCCGCCGACGACGATGTCGTTGCCGGAGAGGGTCTGGCCGCGGCACAGCAGCACGGCGCGCTCGATCACGTTACGCAGCTCGCGGACGTTGCCGGGCCAATTGTAGCGGCGGAGCTTGTCGAAGGCGGTCTCCTCGATGCGGGAGATGGGTTTCTTGAATTCGCGGGCATACTGGTTGATGAAGTGCTGGGCGATGAGCACCACGTCGTCGCCGCGTTCGCGCAGCGGCGGCAGAAAGATGGGCACGACGTTGAGCCGATAGAGCAGGTCCTGGCGGAAGCGCCCTTCCTCGATGGCCTTTTCGATGTCGCGGTTGGTGGCCGCGATCACGCGGACGTCGACGGTGATTTCCTGGGTGCCGCCGACCCGGCGGAAGCGGCGGTTTTCCAGGAAGTGCAGCAGCTTGGCCTGGAGCACCGGCGGCATGTCGCCCACCTCGTCGAGAAAGACGGTGCCGCCATCGGCCAGTTCGAGCAGCCCTTTTTTCTGCGTGCGGGCGTCGGTGAACGCGCCTTTTTCATGGCCGAACAGTTCGCTTTCCAGCAGGGTTTCGGAGATGGCCGTGCAGGTGATATTCATGAACGGCTTGTGAGCCCGGTCGGAGTTGTAGTGGATCACGCCGGCCACCAGGTCCTTGCCCGTGCCGGTCTCGCCGCGGAGGAACACGGTCGAGGTGTTGCTGCGGGCCACACTGTTGATCAGCTCAAAGAGCTGCTTCATGCTGGGGTCCTGGCCGATGATGCGGTCGAAGCCGTAGTCGTGTTGCAGAACACGGCGCAGCTCGCGAACTTCCCGGCGCAGCTTGGTGGTTTCGAGGGCCTTGTCGACGGTGAGCAGCAGCTCGTCCATCTGGAAGGGCTTGGCGATGTAGTCAAACGCCCCCAGCTTGATGGCCTCGACGGCATCATCAATGTTGCTGTAGGCGGTCATCATGATGGCGACCGTCTCCTGGTCGGCCTGGCGCAGGTGGCGCAGCACGTCCAGACCGGTCATGTCCGGCAGCTTGTAATCCAGCATGATGAGGTCGAAGGTGTTCGCGTCGATGGCCTGCAGGGCCATCTCGCCCGTCTCCGCCTCGGCGACCTGGTACTCGCGCTCCTCGAACTTCTGCCGGAGCGACCAGCGGATCAGGCTTTCATCCTCGACGATCAATACGCGTATGGCCATCATGTCCTCTCAGTTCGAGTAGCTCACCTCGAAGCGCGGTGATGCAAGCGGGAGAGCGGGAGAGATGAGGCGAAAGTGGCCGGCTGTGTTTCTGTTTCTCTCCGTCTCTCACCCTTTCCAGCGCTCATACTTCTATCTCCGTATCCTGGCGCCTCCGTGATGACTCCTCCGGGTTGGTCGGTACGATGCGCGGGAAATCTATCATTACCCGGGTTCCCTTGCCGCGAGCGCTGCTCAGGTTAATGGTGGCGCCGTGGGCGTCAACGATTTTCCGGCAGATGGACAGGCCCAGGCCGGTTCCCCGGGCCTTGGTAGTGAAAAAGGGTTCAAAGGCCCGCTGGCTGGTCTTCTCGTCCATGCCTTCGCCGGTGTCGGCCACCACCAGGCGAACGCGGTCGGCCTCGCCGGAGAGGCTCACGTCGACGGTGCCGCCGTTGGATTCGCAGGCGTGGGCCGCGTTGACCAGCAAATTGATCACGAGCTGCTCGATCTGGTTCTCGTCCGCGGGCACCAGCGGCACCAGCACGGGGTTGAACACGACCTCCACGCGCCGGAACGCCGAGGTTCCGCGCAGCAGCCGGACCACCCGGTTGATCACCGTGTTCAGGTCACAGGGTCGCAGGGTCGGCGGCTTGGGCTTGGCGAAAATGAGCAGATCCTTGACCGCCGCGTCCAGCCGGTTGATCTGGCCGATGATCTCGCGAATGATGGGGCGGTGGGGGTCGTCATCGCGCATTCCGTCGCGAATGACCTGGATCGCCCCGCTGATGCCGGCCAGAGGGTTCTTGATCTCATGGGCCAGGGAGGCCGCGAGCTGGCCGACCTCGGCCAGATGCTCGGAACGGGTGACGCGTTCTTCGGCGAAGCTGCGCTCCTCCTGGCGAACCAGCGAGGCGTAGCTCTCCTTGTAGGATTCGAGCATGATGGCCAGTTCGAGCATCAGCAGCTTCTGAACCGAATTCAGCTTCTCATCGATATCGGGCAGGCCGGTGCGAAGAATGGCCGCCTGGAGTTCCTGGCGGACGATCTCCATGGCTGAGAACATGTAATGCTGGGGCATGCCCACCCGGACGTGGGTCCGGCCAATGGCCATTCGCCGTTCGCAATAGGCGTCGTCGTAAGTCGAAGTGAATAAATCCGCGAGCCACTGGACGAACACCTGGCGCTGGCGTTCCAACTGGGCCTGCCCGCCGGTGAAGAGCGCGCGGGCCGCGGGAACACGGAAGAGGCGTTCATAGAAGCGGTCCATGACGATCCCGAGACTGCCGCGCAGCGCCGGCCCCAGGCTCCGGAGGTTGGCAACGTCTTCCGGTCCGAAACCGATGTGCTTTTTCATGTCCTCCAAGAACGCGTGGGGCATGGCGAAGCATTATAGGGTTAAGGCTGGCACGCGTCATGCATGAGGGAGGGTTTGGAAGCGCTCAGGGAGCAGCGATGATGATACCCCCTTCGGCACGAGATCGCATTGAGGAAAAGCTTCGCCGGCGCATCTGCTCGGTCTGTAGTGAGTCCCAGCCGGACGGCTCCTGTGGCCTGCCGGCCCAGTATCCTTGCACGCTGTTCCGCCATCTGGATCGGGTCATCAACCTGGTAACGAGTGCAAAGGCGGAATCGATGGAAGCTTACACGAGGCGACTGCGCGAGGTTGTCTGTTCAAACTGCCGTCTGGACCTTCTTTCCGGCGACTGTGGCCGGCCCCAGGACCGCATTTGCCCACTGGATATCTATTTTCCCCAGGTCGTGGATATCGTCGAGAAAGAGCTGGCCGTTGGGTGAAATGCCCATGCGTTGGCGGGAAGTGCCCCAGTAAATACCCCATATGTCAACCGTTCGGGGGCTGCGAACAGGAATCCGGGCTATGATTGCCTTGTCACATCTGGGGAAAATGGGAGTTCCAGATGAATTCGCCAGCGCGAGACCAGCCGGAAGCCCCCCTTCGCGAAAATAGTATTGCGAATACACTTTTGGTGCGCCGGCGGCTGGACGTGCGCGGCCGGGTTCAGGGGGTCGGGTTCCGGCCATTCGTGTACCGGCTGGCGCGGGAACTGCGTCTGTCGGGGCTAGTGGGGAATGACTCGCACGGGGCGTTTATTGAGGTGGAAGGGCCTGCGGCGGCGGTGGAGGCTTTCCTGACGCGCCTGCGTGGCGAGTTACCGCCACTGGCCCGGATCAGCAGCCTGTCGGTTACGGATGTGCCATTGCGGCACGACCCGTCCTTTCGCATCGAAACCAGCGTCCGTAGTGAGGGCCAGGACGCCGAGATTGCGCCTGACGTTGCCATTTGTGACGACTGCCTGGCGGAGTTGCTGGATCCGGCTGACCGGCGGTTTCGCTATCCTTTCATCAATTGCATGAACTGCGGGCCGCGGTATTCGATCATCCGCGGAGTGCCCTATGACCGGGCGAACACGACCATGGCCGTGTTTCGGATGTGCCCGGCCTGCCAGGCCGAATACGACCATCCGGGCAACCGGCGGTTTCACGCGCAGCCCAACGCGTGTCCGGTGTGTGGACCGCGGCTGTGGCTGTCGGATGCGAAGGGAACAGTGCTGGAAGGCGATCCGATCAGGGCGACGGCGGACCGGCTTCGCGCCGGAGCGATTGTGGCCATCAAGGGCATCGGCGGGTTCCATTTGGCCTGTCGGGCGGACCGCGACGAGGTGGTGGAGCGGCTTCGCGAGCGCAAGGGACGCGAGGCGAAGGCTTTCGCGCTGATGGTGGCGTCGTTGGACGAGGCCCGGCGGCTGTGCGAAGTGGACGCGGCTTCCGCGGCGGCGCTAACGAGCGTGGCACGGCCTATCGTGTTGCTGCCCAAGCGCGATCGCGAGCGCATCAGCGCGCTGGTGGCGCCCGGCAGCGAATACTACGGCGTGATGCTGCCGTATACGCCGTTGCATTACCTGCTCTTCGCGGAGGGGCTGGGGCCGCTGGTGATGACCTCGGCCAACCCGAGCGAAGAGCCGCTGTGTCGCGACAACGAGGAAGCACTCGCGCGACTGGCTGGCATTGCGGACGCTTTTCTACTCAATGACCGGGACATCGAGCGGCGGGTGGATGATTCGGTGGTCCTGGCGGTGGGTAGTCGCGCTTGCGGATCGTCCGGGCTCTTCTCCTGCTCGCCCTCCTCTTCCGAAGAAGCAAGCCAACCGGCGGGAGCACCGGCTTCCGCTGAACCGGCTGAGGGTTGGATCCTGCCCATCCGACGGGCGCGCGGGTTCGCGCCGGCGCCTCTGGAAGTTCCGCTGGAGTCTCCCGAGCCGATTCTGGCCGTGGGCGGCGAGTTGAAATCGACGGTGTGCCTGCTGGCCGGACGGCAGGCGGTGTTGAGCGAGCATCTGGGCGAACTCTCGAACGCGGCGGCTTACCGCAATTTCGTGGAGACGATTGGCCGATTTAAGGAGCTGCTGCGGCTGGATCCGGCGGTGGTGGCGTATGACCTGCACCCGGAGTATGCGGCCACCCGATATGCGCGTTCGTTGGGGCTCAAGGGCGTGGGGGTGCAGCATCACCACGCCCACATCGTCAGTTGCATGGCCGAGAACGGTATTGACGGGCCGGTGGTGGGTGTGGCCTGCGATGGGACCGGCTACGGGACGGACGGCGCGATCTGGGGCTGCGAGATCCTGGTGTGCGAGGAGGCGGCGTTCACTCGCGCGGGCCACCTGGACTATTTCCCCCTGCTGGGCGGCGATGCGTCGGCCCGGGACACGTGGCGGCCGGCGGCGGGATTGCTGCATGCGACCTATGGAGCGGATTGGACCCGGGCGGCGGACTACTGCCTGCGGCGCGTGGCGCCCGAGGCGGTGGCGTTTGTCGCCGGGCGGCTGGCTCGCGGGATCCACAGGCCGCTGACGTCCAGTCTCGGACGGCTGTTTGACGCCGTGGCTTTCCTGCTGGGCGTGTGCGATCGCAATCGATATGAGGCCGAAGCGGCGATGAGCCTGGAGGCGCTGGCCCGACAGCAGCCACCGGCAGGGCCGCTCGCGTTTGAGATTCACGGAGATATTTCCTCGCCTGTAGGGGATACTCCTCGGGGTGCGATGTGGAGTGGTGAGCCGCTGCGGCTCGATGTACGGCCCATGGTGCGGGAACTGGTTGAGCGGGCGCGCTCCCTGGACACGGGGCGTCCGGCACATGGGATTGGGACTTCATCCGAGAGGGTAGGGGCTCTGGCGAGGGCGTTTCAGGATACGCTCGCTACCATGCTTGTCGAAGCGGTACGGCGGGTGGCGAGGCGGACGCACCTGGAGCGCGTGGTCCTTTCAGGCGGTTGTTTTGCCAACCGATTACTGACGGAGTCTGTATGTGCCGGCCTGACAGCGGCCGGGTTCAAGGTATTTACCCACCAGCGCGTGCCGACGGGCGATGGGGGCATTGCCCTTGGCCAGGCGGTGGCTGCGGCCCAGCAACTCAGGAGGAACAGGTAATGTGTCTGGCAGTGCCAGGAAAAGTAGTGGCGATCTCAGGCGAGGACGCCGGCGGCGTGGGCTCGGTCGGCACGGTGGACTTCCAGGGCAGCCGCATGGAGGTGAGCCTGGCGTTCACCCCCGAGGCCCGGGAGGGCGACTGGGTGCTGGTCCATGCGGGCTTTGCGCTCCAGGTGCTGGACGAGCAGGCGGCCAGGGAGACGTGGCAGTACCTGGCGGAGGCGGACCTTGCGGAGATGCCGGGTCCGGTAACTGGTGAGGAAGAGGTGAAGAGACAAGGAGACGGGGGGACACAAGGGTAAAGGTTCAGGGTTCAGGCAGGGAGGACCAGGGGACGAGGGGACCGAGGGATTGAGGGATGGAGGGAAGAGGCGGGCCATTTCCTTGCGGGGGGTTACGAAGCCGGAGTCTTGTATGGTTCAGAATAAGACAGAAATCCTGATCAAGCAGATTGAGGAGACCGCCGGGCAACTGGGCGACGTGCAGCTCATGGAGATCTGCGGGACGCACACGGTGTCGCTGTTTCGCACCGGGGTGAAGTCGCTGCTGCCGGCCAATGTCCACCTGATCAGCGGACCGGGCTGCCCGGTGTGCGTGACCTCGCAGGGGTACATCGACGCGGCCTGCGAACTGGCCGGCCGGCCGGGGATGACTATCTGCACCTACGGCGACATGGTCCGGGTGCCGGGTCGGGTGGGCAGCCTGGAACACCTGCGGGCCCGGGGAGCCCAGGTGGTGGTGGTGTATTCTCCCCGTGACGCGGTTCGATACGCCGCATCCCATCCGGATCGCGAGGTCGTGTTCCTGGGGGTTGGCTTTGAGACGACCGCGCCGGCCACGGCCGCCGCCGTGCTCGAAGCTCAGCGTGAAGGCCTGAAGAACTTTTCGGTTCTGACCGCTCACAAGCTGGTGATGCCGGCCATGTTGGCCATGCTGGCGACGGGGGAGATGCGGGTAAACGGCTTCCTCTGCCCCGGGCACGTGAGCATCGTGACCGGCTCTGAAGTGTATCGTCCGATCGTACAGGTGTATGCTCGGCCGTGTGTGGTAGCCGGTTTCGAGCCCGAACAGCTCTTGCGTGGGATTTTACAACTCTTGCGGCAACTGACCCAGGGTCGCGCGGAGGTTGAAAACGTCTACGGCGTGGCGGTGACTCCCGACGGTAACCCTTCTGCCCAGCGTATCTTAGAACAAGTCTTCGAGCCTGCTGACGCCGTATGGCGAGCGATGGGAACCATCCCTCTGAGCGGGCTGGAACTGAGGGCCGCATGGAGTGATTTTGACGCCCGGCGGCGCTTTGGGGTGATTTTCGGAAAAGATTACGATCCGCCGGGTTGTCGTTGCGGAGAAGTGATTCAGGGAAAAACGCAACCCATTGAATGTCCGTTGTTTGCGCGAACCTGCACCCCTGCCACCCCCGTAGGGCCGTGCATGGTCAGCAGCGAAGGGACGTGTGCCGCCTGGTACAAGTACGGACGGTCTGGCACAGATCGTGCAATGTTTCACAATGCTGGGGGGTCCCGGCGATGAATATGGATTGGACTCCCGGACAGGCCGCTGGCAATGACGAGGTAGTAATCGCCCATGGTGGCGGTGGAGAACAGACGCGACGGCTGATTGCCGAGCATGTTCTCCCGAAGTTGGGCAATGCTCTGCTGGCGCCGCTGATGGACAGTGCGGTGCTGACGGTGGCGGCCGGTCGAATCGCCTTCACGACCGATTCGTTCGTGGTTCAGCCGCTGGTGTTTCCCGGGGGGGACATTGGTCGGCTGGCCGTTTGCGGCACGGTGAACGATCTGGCGGTCATGGGGGCGGTTCCGCAGGCGTTGAGCCTGGCGCTGGTGCTTGAAGAGGGTCTGCCCTTCCGAATGCTGGATCAGGTGGTGGACTCGATCGCTGCCGCGGCGCGTGAGGCCGGCGTGGTGGTGGCAACCGGCGACACGAAGGTGATTGAGCGTCATCGTGGCGACGGGATGATCATCACGACCGCGGGCATCGGCGTGATGCGGGAGGGAATGGAGCTTTCGCCCCGGCGAATTGAGCCGGGTGACAGAGTGATCGTTACCGGTCGAATCGCCGATCATGGATTGGCGGTGATGTCAGCTCGCGAAGGGCTGGCCTTTGAGACGGAGCTGTTAAGCGACGTGGCCCCGCTGGGTGGTTTGGTTGAGGCCATCTGCCGGGCGGGCGCGGACCTGAAGTTCATGCGAGATCCCACCCGCGGGGGGCTGGCCGGCGTAGTCGCCGACCTGGCCGACGACACCGGGTTGAGTATCGAGCTGGATGAAGCCGCTATACCGCTCTCGCGGGCGGCTCGTCACACGGCCGAGTTACTGGGCCTGGATCCGCTGAGCATCGCCAATGAAGGCAAGGTCGTGGCGGTGGCGCCGGCGGCGGATGCGGACCGGTTGATCGATGCGTGCCGCAGTCATCCTCTCGGGAGAGAGGCGGCGGTGATCGGGCGGTTCACGGAGGCGCAGCCGGCCCTGGTGGAATTGATCACGCGTTCGGGCGGCCGGCGGGTCGTCCAGCGGCCTTACGGCGAGGAGCTGCCGAGGATTTGTTGAGCAGAAGCGATTAGCACTCAGCGATCAGCTATCAGCCGTCAGCCCTGAGCTGAACGCTGACTGGTGAGTGCTGATGGCTAAGTGCTGACGGCTTGAGAGGAAAATATGACCAGCTTAAGCAACGTTACCAAGGGCATAAGCCGCAGCGGCGCCAGCACCGCGCCGTATGAGCAGGCCCTCTGGCAAGAACTATCCGCCGCCATTGAGTTCTATCATCACGCTCCCGACGCGCTGATTCAGGTGCTGCACCGGGCCCAGGAGCTGTTCGGCTACCTGCGGGAAGACGTGGTTCAGTACATTGCCCGCGAGCTGCGGCTGCCCATCAGCCGGGTTCACGGGGTGATCGGCTTCTACTCGTTTTTCAGCCGTATCCCGCAGGGCAAGTACACCATCAGCGTGTGCATGGGTACCGGCTGTTACGTGAAAGGCGCCGATCAGATCCTGCGCGGCTTTGAGAAGGCGCTCAACATTCGGGCGGGGCAGACCACGCCGGACGGGCGGTTCAGCCTCCGTTGCGTGCGGTGCGTGGGCGCGTGCGGCGTGGCCCCGGTGGCTATGGTGGGCAACGATCTGCACACGAACCTGAAGATTGATTCCGTCAAGAAAGTGCTGAAGGCGTACAAATGACACTGAATGAACTACTGGAATGGCGGGACCGCGCGCGCAAGGCGATGGAGTTGCGCCTGGGCGAGGTGCCGCCCTCGGATCCGGGCGCCCCGTTCAAGCGCCGCGAGGTGCTGATCTGTGCCGGCGGAGCGTGCGTAAGCTGCGGCAATGCGGCGGTGATCACCGCGTTCCGCGACAACATTGCCAAGCGCGGCCTCTCGGACTACGTGAAGGTGGTGGAGACCGGCTGCGTGGGCTGCTGCGACCTGGGCGTGGTCATCATCGTCATGCCCGACAACGTGCTCTACCGCAAGGTCACGGCCACGGATGCCCGGACGATCGTCGAGAAGCACCTGGTCGGCAACGAGATCGTGACCGAGCTGCTGCATACGGGCGAGAACGGCGAGCCCTACAAGTCGCCGGGGGACATGCCCTTCTTCAACAAGCAGCTCAAGATCGTGCTGGAGAACTGCGGCCTGATCGATCCGCAGAGCATCGGCGAATACGTGGCCCGCGACGGCTACCAGGCGCTGGGCAAGGCGCTCTTCGAGATGGATCCGCAGGAAGTGATCCAGGAAGTGCTGGCCAGCGGCCTGCGCGGTCGTGGCGGCGGCGGCTTCCCCACCGGGCGCAAGTGGAGCATCATGGCCGCCGCGCCGGGTCCGGAGAAGTACATCGTCTGTAACGGCGACGAGGGCGACCCCGGTGCCTTCATGGATCGTTCGGTGCTGGAGAGCGATCCGCACCGCGTGCTGGAAGGCATGTTGCTGGCCGGCTATGCCACCGGCTCGCACAAGGGCGTGTTGTACGTTCGTGCCGAGTATCCGCTGGCCATCAAGCGGTTGCAGATCGCCATTGACCAGGCCCGCGAGAAGGGCCTGCTGGGCGAGCGCATCCTGGGCAGCGATTTTGGCTTTGACGTGGAGATCCGCGTGGGCGCGGGGGCCTTCGTGTGCGGCGAGGAGACCGCCCTGCTGGCTTCGGTGGAAGGCAAGCGCGGCCAGCCGCGGCCCCGCCCGCCGTTCCCCATGCAGTCGGGGCTTTACGGCAAGCCGACGATGATCAACAACGTCGAGACCTTCGCCAACGTCCCGCCCATCATTCGCAACGGCGGGGCCTGGTACTCCAAGATCGGTTCGCCCCGCAGCCCGGGCACCAAGGTGTTCGCCCTGGCCGGCAAGCTGGTCAGCACCGGACTGGTGGAGGTGCCCACGGGCACCACGCTCCGGGAGATCGTGTTCGACATCGGCGGCGGCGTGCCCGGCGGTCATCAGTTCAAGGCCGCCCAGACCGGCGGACCTTCCGGCGGGTGCATTCCGGCCGCTCACCTGGACACGCCGCTGGATTTTGATTCGCTGCAGTCCATCGGCTCGATCATGGGTTCGGGCGGTCTGATCGTGATGGACGAGACCGCCTGCATGGTCGACGTGGCCCGGTTCTTCATGGAGTTCTGCGTGGACGAGTCCTGCGGCAAGTGTCCCCCGTGCCGGGTGGGCACCCAGCAGCTCTACCACATGCTGACCAAGATCACCAACGGCACCGCGACGGAACGGGATTACCAAAATCTCCAGGAGCTGTGCAACGTGGTCCGGTCGGCGAGCCTGTGCGGGCTGGGCATGACCGCGCCCAACCCGGTGCAGAGCACCATCCGCCATTTCCGCGAGGAGTACGAGGCGCACATATTCAATCATCGCTGCCCGTCGGGCGTCTGCCGCAAGCTGCTGACGTTCTCGATCGATCAGGACAAGTGCACCGGTTGCAGCCTGTGCGCCCGCAACTGCCCGGCCTCGTGCATCGAGAAGGTGGATGGTCTGAAGAAATACACCATTGATTCGTCCAAGTGCATTCACTGCAGCGCATGCTTCGACGTGTGCCGGTTCGATGCGGTCTTGAAGGTGTAAGGAGAGCGGTTAGCGGTCAGCGATCGGCAGTCAGCAGGAACGCGAGCTGAAGACTGAAACGCTGATAGCTGAAAGCTGAATGCTGAGTGCTGAATGTTGAACGCTGATCGCTGAAAGCTGAGAGCTACTTATGAGCAGAATTCGAATGACCATCAACGGCAAGGCCGTGTCTGCCTTTGAAGGGCAGACCGTGCTGGAGGTCTGCCGTCAGAACGATATCTTCGTTCCCACGCTGTGCCATCTGGACGGGCTGACCGACATCGGCGCGTGCCGGCTCTGCATTGTGGAGATCGAGGGCCAGCGACGCCCGGTGCCCGCCTGTACCACGCCGGCCGAGGACGGGCAGGTCGTGCTCACCAGCACGCCCGCGCTGGAAGACCTTCGCCGCCAGACGGTCGAACTGATCTTCGGCGAACGCAACCACATCTGCCCCTTCTGCCCGCGCTCCGGCAACTGCGAGCTGCAGAACGCCGGGTATGAATGCAACGTGGACCATCTGCGTTACAACTACCTGTTCCCCACGCTGCCGGTGGATAACTCGCACCCGCGCATCGCGCTGGACCACAACCGTTGCGTGTTGTGCGCCCGCTGCATCCGGGCCTGCGACGAGTGGATCGGGGCGCACGTGCTGGACTTCGACAACCGCGGCTCCAAGAGCCTGCTGGTGGCCGACAACGGCATTCCGCTGGGCCAGTCCTCGTGCGTATCGTGCGGAACCTGCGTGTCGGTATGCCCGACCGGGGCCCTGTTCGAGAAGCGCAGCGCCCACTGGCAAGGCCGACTGCCCAAGGAGCTGACCGAGACGATCTGTCCGGGCTGCGGCGTGGGCTGCCGGATCAACGCGTCCGTGCGGCACCGGCAGATCGGCGAGATGAGCCCGGCCGGCGGCCCGAGCGGCAACAAGGTGCTGTGTGCCCGCGGCCGGTTTGGGCTGGTCAACCCGACGGCCCCGCGGGTGACGGCGGTCAAGGTGAAGCGGGGCAACCAGTGGGTGGAACGGCCGCTCAAGGACGTGCTCGCCGAGTGCGCACGGCGGTTGAGTTCCGCTCCTATCCAGGCGTCGCCTGAGCGCGTTATCGCTTTGATCAGCCCGCGGCTGCCGCTGGAAACCATTTCCGCCTGCCAGGGTTTCATGACCCAGGTGGTCAACAGCCCGCGCTGGTCGATCGTGGATCGGACGGATGCGACCGGCATCAAGCGCAACCTCGGGATGAACGGCAAGGCGGTGCCGCTGGCCGGTCTGCGCGAGCTCGACGAGGCGGACATGTTCCTGCTGGTCGGCTGCAACCTCGAACGGACGCACGGAGTCATCGCCTCCTACGTTCGTCGCGGTGTTCTGCATCGCCGGGCCAAGCTGGTCAAACTCAACCCCAAGCATGCCTGGCTGACCGAGTGGACCGATCTGCCCATCCTGGTGGATCGCAACCGGGACGACAAGGTCCTGACCGCCATGCTCAAGTACCTGATCGAGGATGGCAAGGCCAGGCTGGACATGCCGGAGGAACTTGCCCAGCGGCTGTCGAAGATGACGGACGACGACGTGACCGCCGCGACCGGCGTTCCCGCCGCCCAGATCCGCGAGGCCGCCCGCCTGTACGGGCAGGCCCAGAAGCCGATCGTGCTGTGCGGCACGGGTGTGGCGGGCATTTACGGCCAGAGCACCCGTGGGATCGCCGCGGCCATGAACCTGGTGAAGGCCGCACGGCAGAAGACGTCCGCCGGTCGGTGGCGGCTGATGGAGCTGGCCGCCGGGGCCAATACTTACGGCGCCCGGTTGATGGGCGATAGCGAACTGAACATCGATCACCTGGACCCCCACAGCGCCGACGTGGCCTTCGTGGTCATCGGCGACGATGACTGGGCCTGGGGCCGCGAATGGATCGAGAAGCTGCGGACCATCAGCTTCGTGGTGGTTCTGACCGCCCGCAACCACGAGGTGCTGGAGAGTGCCCACGTGGTCATTCCCACTGCCAGTTGGGCGGAGCGGCAGGGGACGTACGTCAACCTCGAGGGCCGCGTGCAGAAGGGCTGCCGGCTGATGGAGCCCGCCCCGGGCTGCATCGACGAGGTGGCCTTCTTCGAGCAGCTTGCCCGTGCGTGGCGCGGGCCGGAGTTCACCTGGTCGCCCACCGCTGGCCTGGAGCCGGTGCGGCAGCTTGCCGACGGGCACATGGTTCCGTGTCAGTCACGGGAGGAGCCGATCGATCTGGCGGCCATCGAGGCCCTGGTGGCAGAGGTGTAACATGGCGAAAAAACGCATTGCAACGGTCTGGCTGTGTGGCTGCTCCGGCTGCCATATGTCCTTTCTGGATCTCGACGAGAAGCTGATCGATCTGGCCGCGCTGGCCGATATCGTTGCCTCGCCGGTGGCGGACGTGAAGGAGATCCCGGAGTGCGACATCGGATTGGTCGAGGGGGCCATCGCCAACGAAGAGAATCTCCACGTTCTCCAGGAGTTGCGGGCCAAGGCCAAGGTGCTTGTCTCCCTGGGCGACTGTGCCGGTTTCGGGTGCATTCCGATGCTGCGCAACCAGTTCAAGAACGAGGAAGTGCTCGACCGGGCCTACGTCCTGGCCGAGAGCAACGCCCTGGGTTCGGTGCCGGATCAGGAAGTCCCGGCCCTGCTGCCCAAGGTTCGTCCGATCCATGAGTACGTGGAAGTCGATGCATGGATCCCCGGCTGTCCGCCCAGTCCAGAGGCCATCTGGCAGGCGGTTTCGGCCCTGCTGACCGGCAAGCCGGCGGAAGAGCCGGTGTTGAGTTACGACTGATGACTGTAGCGGCCGGGCTCCGTACCGGCCGTTCGCAGGTGGTCTAAACGGCCGGTACGGAGCCCGGCCGCTACAAGGCTGAGAGCTGACAATGTCTCGTGTCATCAAAATCGACCCCGTTACTCGCGTGGAAGGCCACGGACGGGTGACTATTCATCTGGACGATGCCGGCCACGTGGCCGACGCGCGGTTCCACGTCGTGGAATTTCGCGGTTTCGAGAAGTTCTGCGAAGGCCGGCACTTTTCGGAGATGCCCACGCTGACGGAGCGTATCTGCGGCATCTGCCCGGTGAGCCATCATCTCGCCAGCGCCAAGGCCGTGGACGCCATCTGCGGTGTCCAGCCCACGCCGACCGCGCGGATGCTGCGCGAGTTGATGCACATGGGCCAGATGATCCAGTCGCACGCCCTGTCCTTCTTCCACCTGAGCTCGCCTGACCTGCTGCTGGGCTTCGATTCCGATCCGGCCACGCGCAATGTGTTCGGTCTGATCGCCGCCAATCCGGAGCTGGCCCGCAAGGGGATCCGGCTGCGGAAGTATGGGCAGCAGATCATCGCGGCCGTGGGCGGCCGGAAGATCCACCCGGACGTGTGCGTGCCCGGGGGGATGAATCGGGCCCTGGACCCGGAGGATCGCGGTGCCCTCCTGGCCGGCGTGGAGGAGGCCCTGGCCACCACGCGGCTGGGCATCCGCGTCATTCTCGATTACTACGCGAAGAACGAGAAGTTCGTCCGCACGTTTGCGAGCTTCCCCAGCAACTACATGTCGCTGGTCACGCCCGAGGGCAACCTTGAGCATTACGACGGCCTGCTGCGGATGATCGGGCCGGACGGCACCCGGCTGGAGGACTTCTACGACCCGGCGAGCTATCTCTCCTTCATTGCCGAGGCTACCGAGGACTGGTCGTACTTGAAGTTCCCGTTCTACCGCCCGCAGGGCTACCCGGACGGCTCCTACCGCGTGGGGCCGCTGGCCCGGCTCAACGCCTGCGACGCCGCCGGCACCCCCGAGGCCCAGAAGGAGCTCGACAAGTTCCGCAAGCTGGGCGGCGGCAAGCCCGTGGAAGGCTCGCTCTACTATCATTATGCCCGGCTCATCGAGGTCCTGTTCGGCATTGAGCGCGTGCAGCAGTTGCTCAACCATCCGGATATCTGCGGCCAGGAGCTGATCGCCGAAAGCACCCAGATCCTGCCCGAGGGCGTGGGTGTGATCGAGGCCCCGCGCGGCACGCTGTTCCATCACTACATGGTGGATGAGGGCGGGGCGATCGAGCGAGTCAACCTGATCGTGGCCTCCGGCCAGAACAACGCCGCGATGAACCGCGCGGTAACCGCCGTGGCCAAGCAGTACGTCAAGGTCAACGGCAAGGGCCTCCAGGAAGGCATGCTCAACAAGGTCGAGGCGGCCATCCGCTGCTATGATCCCTGTCTGTCATGCAGCACCCACGCCGTGGGACAGATGCCGCTGGTTGTTGAGATGTTCGACTGCGAGGGCCAGTTGCTCGACCGGCTGGAGCGCGACTGAGTCGGCGGTAGCGGCCGGACTCTATGCCGGTCGTTCGCAGGTGGTCCAACGGCCGGTACGGAGCCCGGCCGCTACACAGGAAACGGCTGGTGTGGAACCGGCCGTTATAGAAATGTGGAGAACGGCCGGGACCCCGCTTGCGTCGGGGATGCACCCGGCCGTTGCACAAGGGCGAAACGCTTTAGGCGAACCCTATGCCTGACCCTATTCGCATCATCGCCTGGGGTAATAAAGGCCGGTGTGATGATGGCGTGGCCCTGGTCCTGGCGGAGAGGCTCCAGGAGCGGTATGCCGGCGATGCCGACGTGTGCGTCCAGCAGTACCACCAGCTCGGGCCGGAGCTGGCCGCCGACCTGGACGCGTGCCGGCTGGCCATTTTCATCGACGCCCACGTTCGTCCGGACCGCCCGGACGTTTGCCTCGAAACCGTAGAGCCCGCCGACGAGGCCACGCTCCAGACCCATCACTGCCATCCGCCGGTGCTCCTGGCCCTGGCCCGGTCTATGCAATTCAAGCTTCCCCCGGTAAGCTGGCTGGTGGCCATCCGCGCCTATGAGCTGGGCTTCGGCGACTCGCTGAGCACGGCCACGGCCGCGGCCATGGCCGATGCCGAACGGCGGATCGTAGAGCTCATCGCAGCCGCGAAGCAGGAAAGATAATAGAGGTAGCGGCCGGGCTCTGTACCGGCCGTTCGCAGGTGGTTCAACGGCCGGTACGGAGCCCGGCCGCTACAGGAACCTTCGCTGCTCCGAGCAGGTCGCCGCGACTATGCATGAGCTGTCCATCGCCATGGAGATCATCCGGCAGGTCGTCGAGATCGCGCGGCAGCACAACGCCGACTGCGTCGAGGAGGTCGAGGTCCAGGCCGGCGTCCTGCGGCAGATCCAGGAGGAGGCCCTGCAGATGAGCTTTGTCGCGGCTGCGGAAGGCACGCCCGCCGAGGGGGCCCGGCTGGTATTTACCGAGGAGCAGGTGGTGGCGGTGTGCAACGATTGCCAGACCCGGTTCATGCCGGAGATGGACAATTACCTGTGTCCCCGCTGCGGGCTGGCTAATGTGCGCATCGTGGCCGGTAATGATATCATCTTGAAGTCCATCGTCTGCCAGAGTGAGGATGAAGAGGTGGGTGAGGAGGCGGGGGCGTGAGGGGAAGGGAATGAGGGGAGACACGGGGACAAGGGGACAAGGAGACAAGGGGATAAGGAGAAGAGGGGAAGAGGATACAGAGACAGATTCAGTGGTGGGTTGCTGCTTTGTGGGCGGTGGTGGAGGGTCGTGGGGACGCCGATTGGGGCAGTGGCTCACCTGTAACGCCAAGGAGGCCGTCCGGTGACGAGAATCCATGTAGTCGAAAGCGTGCTCAAAGCCAATGACGCGGTGGCGGCGGTGAACCGTCGGCTGCTGGATTCCTCCGGCGTGCTGGCCGTCAACATCATGAGCGCCCCCGGCAGCGGCAAGACCACACTGCTGGAGAAGACCATTCCGCGGCTGGCCCCTGAGAAGGCGGCCGTCCTGGTTGGAGACCTTCAGACCACCCGCGACGCCGAGCGCATCGCCAGCGTGGCCGCCGACACCACCCAGATCAACACCGGGACAGGCTGCCACCTGACCGCCACCCAGGTGGCCGAAGGCCTCGGGCGCGTGAGCCTGGCCAACGTCGCGTACGTCCTGATCGAGAACGTGGGGAATATGGTCTGCCCGGCCGGCTTCGATTTGGGCGAGCACCTCCGGGTCGCGCTGCTCAGCGTGGCCGAGGGCGACGACAAGGTGGCCAAGTATCCGACCCTCTTCCAGCAGGCCGACGTGGTGCTGCTGACCAAGATTGACCTGCTGGGCGTCCTGGATTTTGACGTCCAGCGCGTTACCGAGGACCTGTCCCGCCTCCAGACCCGGGCCCCCATGCTGCGGATATCCGCCAAGACGGGCGAAGGCATGGACGCATGGGTGGATTGGCTTAGACAGCAGCGCGCCCAACAGCGTGATCGCGCCGCGGCGCCGTCCGCCTGATTCCCACTGAATGCTTTGGTGTGCTGATGGAGCCGGCTGCTCCCGGAGTAGTGCAGGATGGCCTGCCGGGGGCGGGTGGGCTGTTGCGCGGTCCGGGGGTGGCAATTGTCTGTGGCGGGATGAGGCAGAGTCCCGGAGGGCGTGCATCTTGCACGCCTTTGAGGCGGGCAGGATGCCCGCCCCCCCTGATGCGCCCGGCCGCTTCAGCATAATCCTTTGCCAGACTCGCGCGGCCCCGGCGGGAAGCGTCAAGGGTGACAGGGGATCGGCATCGGGGTTATCCTGTGGGGCCCGAAATCCGCGTCTACCGCGCGGCCGGATCGGGGGGAGATATCTATGCCGAATATGTATCGCTTCGCGTTCCTGCTCTCTGGGACCCTGGTATTGCTGGCATCGGGCTCAATCGGGCTTGCCGCTCCCGGTGGGGCGTGCCCGGTGGAACGCGTGAACAGTGTGCTGATACCGGAGGTGACTTCGCCGGCAGCCCTGGTTGCCGACCTCGATCAGGCGCCGTGGTCACAGGCCGCCGTGCTGACCGGTTTTGTGGACATTAAGGGCCGGCAGCTCGCCAGCCAGCCGACCTGGGTCTACGTGGCCTATGACCGCGAAGCGCTGTGGCTGGGTTTTCGCTGCGAAGGGCCGGGAGCGCAGACGGAGCCGACCATCCGGGAACGCGACGGTCGGGTCTGGGGCGACGAGAGCGTCGAAGTGCTGCTCGATCCGGGCGACGCCCACGGCGACGCCTTCCATCTCGTCGTGAACTCCGCGGGAATTATCTACGATTCGGTGGGCAGGGACAGCGGATGGGACAGCGGTCTGGAGGTGCGCACGGCCCGGGACGCTGCCGGCTGGACGCTCGCGGCACGGTTGCCGTTCTCGTCGCTGAGAGTGGCGCGCCCGGCCCCGGGGACTCAGTGGGCGGGGAACTTCTGCCGGAATGCGGGGGGTGTGGAGAAGAGCTCCTGGTGTGATTCGGGCGGCGACTTCGTCGATGGCCGGAAGTTTGGGCACATCATTTTCGGGGGAGCGACTATCCGGCCCGCAAGGTTTCGCCATATTGCGCCCCTGGTCATGGGGCCCAACACGATCCGATTCGATCCGCTGGAAGGGGGGCGGTTTGAGCTTCACAGACTGGACGGACGTCAGAGGGTTCTGGCCCTGAGCCGGGGCGCGCTCTCCGGGCTGAGCGATGCCCTCTGGATGAATGATGACAACGTGCGGTGGATCGCGTTGCAGGTTCAGGATGGGGAGGGTCGTTTGCTGAGCGCAAGCCGCTACCCGATGGAGTCGCCTCAGGTGGCCGGGCGCCTGGAGCGGCTGTGGGAGCGGTTCTGTCATGCCGAAAAAACGCTCGAGCGTTTCCCGGCGTCGCTTCGAAAACCGGCCGGTGAACTGATCGAGGAGGCCCGTGAACCTCTGCGCAAGGGTCTCGATATCCTCCACCAACGCGAGCGCTATTCGGCATCACGATGGCGGGAGTTGGATGAAACGGTTACAGCTTGGCAGCGCAAGTTGAATGCGTTGTGTGCCTACGCGGAGACGCTTGGTTTCGCCGACCAGGCCGGGTTTGCGGTCGGGCTGGAATCCCCGATGCGCAAGGTCATGATCCGCGATTTTCCGTTTGAGGGTCGAATCGCTGGTCACTACGACTTGTGGTTAGCCCGCAATGAGCATGAGGCCGTGCAGGTCGTCCTGATCCCCTTTGCCCACGATCTCCGGCGGGCGTCGGTGACGGTTGCGCCGGCCGCTGCCGGGGCCAGGCCATTCCCCGGGGCTATCAACGTCTTGCTGGTCGGCCATGTGCGGGTGGCCGAGAACACGCCCTACGAGGTGAGCTACCGCGGCTGGTGGCCGGACCCGCTGCTGGATTTCCAGAAGGAATGCGATATCGCGGCCGGAGAGCAGGTGGCCTTCTGGGTTGACGTGGCCACCCGCCCGGACACCCCTGGTGGAGACTATGAGGTGGTGTTGGTGGCCCAGGCCCGGGACTGCCCGCCGGTGCACGTCCGGCTGAAGATTCACGTGTGGGATGTGGAGCTTCCGACCGGCACCCACCTGCGTAATGCTTTTACCTACAATTACCACCAGGTTCGGGCTTTCTACCGGGAACGGTGGACCGAGCAGATGGCCCGCAAGTATCACGATCTGATCCTGGATCATCGGCTCAACATCGATCACCTGTACCGTAAACAACCGCCGGATATCGAGTTGCTCGAATATTGCCGCACCCGGGGGCTGAATGCGTTCAACGTCAAGTTCGTGGGCAAGGGCACCGGCAAAGAAGCGTTGAGCCAGGTGCTGGATGACTATCTGCCGCGCATCAGCGAGTTGGGCCTGCTGGACGCGGCGTACCTGTACGGCTTCGACGAGGATCCGGGCGATGGGCACCCGGCCATGCGCGAGCTGTACACCTACGTTCACCAGCGATACCCGGGTCTCAAGACCATGACCACCGCCTATGATCGCTCCTTTGGCCGGGACACCGGCCTGCGCGAAGCGGTGGATATCTGGGTGCCGCTGACCAGTCACTACAACCTGGAGGAGGCCCGGCGGCTTCGCGCGGAAGGTAAGGACATGTGGTGGTACGTCTGCCTGAGACCGCATGAGCCCTACGCCAACTGGTTCATCGAGTATCCCGCGATTCACGCCCGCCTGCTGCTGGGTTGCATGAGTTACAAGTACGAGGTCGGTGGTTTCCTGTACTATCTGATCGCGGGCTGGCAGAACAATCATCGGCCCATTGATTCCGGCCCTTACACGAAATGGAATCCCGGCAGTTGCGATGACCGCCATGGCCGGGTGGCCAATGGGGATGGCAGCCTGATCTGTCCCGGCCCCGATGGTCCGCTGTCCACGATTCGTCTGGAGAACATCCGCGACGGGCTGGAGGACTATGAGTATCTGTACGCGCTGGCCCGCATCGTGGATCAGATCAAGCTTCTGCCCGCCACGGCTCAGGGGTCGGCCTTCGTGGACAAGGCCAACGCGCTGCTCAGCGTGCCGCCGGCGGTGGTTCACACCTTGACCGACTACACGCTCGAACCCCACGAGCTCGAAAACTTCCGCCGGAGCGTGGCGGAGGCGATCATCCAGGGCCGCGGCCTAATGACGTCGTCAACACGATCCGCTCCGTGATGCCGTTCCCGGCGAGCGGTTCGGGGAGAAGTGTTTGTCTCTCAGGTAATCGCCAGTGACCCCGAGAGGGGCCGGGTGAGAGCAGCTACCAGTGAAGCGAGGCGGAACTGGTGGTTGCGAGCTTCTATCCGATTCACCCGGTTCGGTGGGTGGCCCACCTCTTCAGAGGTGGGTTCACGATTTGGACAACCGATGGGGGGGTGGATGGCACCAGCCGCAAGCCCGCCTGAAGCAGGCTGAGTAGAACAGAATAGGAAAAGCCATCAAGAGCTCCGCAGACCACCACTTGAAAGTGGCGGCAAACACCGGCCGGCTCAAAGCCGGGTGGGGTGGCCCAGGTTCTCTGAACCTGGGTTCGCGATTTCATGGGCGATGAGTACAGCGAACATTCATGCAGTGGAGAAGTCCCTGGCGCACAAATCGGGAGCCCACCTTCGCAGAAGGTGGGCCACCCGGCCCGCCATTTCCCGGGTAGAGAATCAAACGCCATCAGAGGCGGGGCACCCAGCCACGAGATTCATTTGGAATCCGTGTCAGTCGCGATCCAGCTCCAGCAGGCGGATGGGGCCGACGAAGACGATCTGGAGGTTGTTCCTGGCGCTAAAGTAGTCCTCGACCCGCAGGCGCAGGTTCAGGGACTCGATTTCGGCCGGAAGCTCCGGCAACGGCACGACAAACCATTCTCCGCTCAGGCGCGGAATGCCCAGGTCGGCTTTCCACAGCTCCCGTTCGCCCCACAGCAGCCTGATCGCGCGGAATCCCGACCACCGCCACTTGGCCCGGCCCAGCCCGTAGCTCTCTTTGTTGGCATCCGCCAGGTAAATCAGCAGGGCCAGCCGGTCGCGTCGTCCGGAAATCGGAACGTTCACCGGCATTTCCGCATAGGCCCCGGCATCGGAGTGCGTGCGTTTGGGCACGGCAAAGACCGCTACCCGGGTTTGGCCGTGCTCATACAGGCCGCCGATCCAGTCGCCCCACCAGGTTTCGCGGGGCTCCGGCGTCACCGTGGCCCGAACGCGGTTGCGCCGCTCCCACCTGCCGACGCCGACCTGAATGGGCGGATCATCCAGGCCCGCGAGCATTTGCTTAATCGGCGCCACCGTCCGGTTGTAATCGTCCATCTGCTCGCGCAGTTCGGCTTGTCGCTTTACGATGATCTGTTGCCAGTCGGCGGCGGTGGCCTGGGCCCGCTTGCGCCACCAGTCGGCATACGCATCGATCCAGTCCACGTGCGGCAACAGGCGGCGGACTTGCGCGACCTCGTTAAGCACGCGGTCCCGCACGCCCGCGATCAGCCGATCGGCGCCGGCCGTATCACCGTCGTAGATGGCCTCCAGCACCGCGTTCTGGTGGGCCGGCCACCAGTACTCGGGATAAGGCGCCTGGGTGGCCGCCAGAGCCGTCTCCAGTTCAAGGGTCAGCGGGTCGAGGTATTCTCGCTTCAGCGTATCTTGGGCCAGCAGGCTGGCGGACAGGGCGGCCTGCCGGAATGCCGGCAGCTTGTCCCGCAGGGCCGTCAATTCCTGTTCCGTTCGTGCGCGGTCGGCCACTGATTTCAGCCGCGGCGGGCAATGTGCGGCGTAATCGGTCTGGGCGGACCAGAAAAGAAATCGTTCCCGAATGGCTTTCAGGCGGTCGTCGAACTCGGCCGCCGTTTCGGCCTGCCGGGGGCCGTACACGAAGTCGTACATTCGCTGTCGAAGAGCCTGGAAGTCATATTGCTCCGGCCGCCAGGCCCACCAGCCAATGCTCGGCACCAGGTAATGCTGCTGCACCCGCCAGCCGTCCCAGGGCATCACTGCGTGAACATAATCGCCCATTTCGCGCAGTTCCTGGTCGTTGGGATGGTGCCAGCCGTCGGCGAGGCGGAGGACAGGCATGTAAACCTGCTCGGAGCCGGCCCGGAAAGAGGTATTTACCACCCGTGGCCAGTTGTGCCACCAGGACGGCTTGATTCGCAAACCGATTGCCCTGGCCTCGGCCAGATCCTCCGCGCAGGGCACGCGGGTCCAGAACCAGGTGGCCTGCTCCATGCCGGGCACGGCGGCAATGGCCTGGTTGAACGGGGTCGTAATCGTCTGGTAACTGCCCTTGGGCGGGGTGATGGCGATGGCATCGCCGGTCAGACCATGGGCCTGCCCCAGGGCGATGACTTTGGCCGCCATCTTCTCCGGGGCCTCACCGGGCCCCCGGTCGTCAAACGAGGCCCAGAGGCCGTTTGCGCCCAGATCAATGAATTCCTTGAACAGGTTGATGACGGCATCCTGCTCCTCGGCGGTCACGCCGCAGTTCACCGTCGCGTAGACGCGCAGCTCGCGTTTGCTCGCTTCCTGGATGATCCGGCCGATCTCCTCGCGGTTGAGTTTGGCCCCTGGTTCAAAGGCATAGACGCCGTCCCGCAGGTCGATGAAATTGATCCGCGAGGTCATCAGGCAATCGAAGCTTTCCGGCTGTAGGAAGATCTTATAGTGCGGATGGGGCCGGCCGCGCAGGGGAATGGTGGGCCAGTCGCGGATGGTGGCCATCTGGATGGTGAGTTGCTCCGTTTGCCGGTCGAATAGTTGAAAAAGCGTATCCTGACCGTAAATCACGGCCCGGCCGGTCCGGCCGGCGACGATCGCCATCACCATCTGACCCTGGGGCCAGATCTTGAGCGCGTACCCCTCCGGGTGTTCAGGCACGGACAGGTTTTGATCCCGGCAGAGCCGGTCGAGGGCCGGGAAGCGGTGAGGCTGCCCCAGGTAGATGCGGAAGCGGGTCTCCGGGGCTGTCTCCGCGGTGCCAATCGTCCAGCGCTGGCCGAATCGACGCTCCACGTGCCGGGCCAGCAGGCCGGCGGCCTCCTGTTCGGCCGGACTGGCCTGATTCGGTAGAACAATCGCCCCGGGACCGGGGATCGACACCCGATCCGCCCATTGCACCTCGGCCGCTGCGGGCACCAGCGCCACGGGGGGGGCCTCAACGGCCAGGAGCGATGCAGGCCAGAACGCTACGAGGAGGGAAGGGAGGGCACGCATGCAGGTAAGCCTCTCAATTGAAAGAAATCAGATCATCTGCCGGTGAGGTGGCAACGGCAAGCCCCCCGGCATGGCCGGCTGCTTTCGGCGGTGACCGGCGGAGAAGATCGCCGTGGACCGCCGGCCGCAGCCGTGTTGTGTTGTCTACAGAACCGGCGTGGATGTGTCAACGTGCTTGCTGCTGAGGTGAGGGTGGTGGTAAGATCCGGCCTGACGGATCACGCGGTTGAGGCGCGAACAGGGTGGGTCTGCTCCCCGGCCGGGGTTTCATGCGGAGTCTCGCCCTCTGCTACAATCCTGCGTTTGATCCGACAGCTTAAGAGGCTGCGCCAGATAGAGGAGTCGCATATGAAGAAGGGCAAGCTCTTTATTGCGGGTATCGCGGCGTTCCTGCTTGGTGTGCCCCTCGCGGAGCAAGCCAAGGCCAGCGGTGCTGCCGACGTGGTCTTCACGGCGTTGGAAGCCGCGTTTGCCATCACTGTGTCCGCCATTGAGGCAAGCTAGTTCCGGACAACTGCCCGGCCGTTTCCTCGCCCCATCGAGCGTAGCTCCACAGATACTGCGCTGGTTCCGCGCGCACGATTCGCTCGATGGCCTGAAGGTACCAGTGAGTGATGTACACGACAGGATCTTCGGCGGACCGCCATTCCTGGGGCGTCAGCAGCCCTGCTACCTCGATTTCGAAATGAAACGGTCGGCCGGTTCGTCGGATCCCCGCCACGGCCACCACCGCTCCGAAGCGATCCGCGAGCAGCCCGACCAGCCGGCTGGTATTGGTGGGTAATCCCAGGAAGGTGCTGGGCACGCCGTGACCTTCGGTGTGGTGATCAGCCAGAAGCGCCACCGTGCCGCCGGTTTCGAGGACTTGCGGCACTCGTTCTAACGCGCGCTGAATGGGTATCAACTCGCAGCCGGCCCGCGCCCGGATGCGATTGCGATAGGCGTCGAAGCGCGGGTTGCGATGGGGCCGGTAGACCGTGGCGAGGGCGATGCCGTTGTATCCCGCAAAGACCGGCAGCAGATCGTAAGCCCCGTAGTAGGCGGTCAGAAGGATGACCGGCTGCCGGCGCCCCTGGGCCTCAAGGAGCATGTCCAGGTAGGGCTGCGGAATTTGTCCCCCGTAGCGGGCGTACGTGTTCGGGTGCAGCAGGCGATCCGCCAGCATCAGGTCGGTCAGATTCCATTGACGATGGACAAAGGATTGTTCGGCGAGGCGCGGAATGTCGGCCGGAGGGACCACTCCGTCCAGCGCCGCGCGGCACTGGGCCTCTGTGCGCGACTGAACGAAAGGAAGCGAACGATAAAGGATTCGAGCCAGCCTTTCGGCGAATCGATAAGCGTTCCGCGGGCCGGCGAGGGCCACGAATATGGCCAGAATCCGTCGATAACCATCGCTCAGCCAGATCAGCACACGCACCCTTGAGCCTCCCGGTCATCTCGCAAACGTGCTCAGCCATTTTATGAATGACCTGCTCCCACCGCCATCGGTCACGAATTGATAATTCATCGCCCATGCGACCAAGAGACCACGCTGGTGGTTCATCGCCGGCGGATGAGCCATTGTGCCCCCGACCCCTTCGAGTAGGATGTCTTCGTGGGCAATGATTACCTGCGTCATGTGACAGGAGAAGCTTGTGATCCGATTGCTGATCCTTTCAGCCGTCCTGCTGGGGAGCGTATCCACGTCGAAGGGCGCGGACGTCCAGAGCGCGTCCGCCGAACCAGTTGTTGAGGAGTCGCTGGAGGTCTCGCCCGTCTGGTCGGGGCATCCAGTCGGCTTCTGCCTGCTCACCCACGGAGACCGGCAGTACGTGGGTTTTTATGACCATCAGCGCCGCATGACCGTGGCCGCCCGCAAGCTGAACGAACGGGACTGGCAGTTGATCCACCTGCCGCAGACTCTCGGCTGGGACAGCCACAATTACATTGCCATGGCCATCGACCGCGCCGGCCATCTGCACCTGGCCGGTAACATGCACGGCGTCCCCCTGGTCTATTTCCGAACTGACCAGCCGCACGATATCCACAGTTTCAAGCAGATCCAGCAGATGGTGGGACGCGAGGAGAGCCGGGTCACCTATCCGAAATTCATGCGGGGACCGAAGGGCGAGCTCATCTTCACCTACCGGGACGGCGGAAGCGGCGCCGGCAATCAGATCCTGAACGTTTATGACCCGGACCGGCGAGCCTGGCGGAGGCTGCTGGATGTTCCTTTGATCGACGGCCAGGGCGAGATGAACGCCTACCTGGACACGTGGCGCCGCGACCGGCAGGGCACCTATCACCTCTGCTGGGTGTGGCGGGATACGCCGGATTGCGCGACCAACCACGATGTGTGCTATGCCCGCACCCGGGACCTGGTGCATTGGGAAAGGAGCGACGGCACGCCGCTCAAGCTGCCGATCACGTACAAGACCGGTGAGATCGTGGACCCGGTTCCGGCCGGCGGGGGACTGCTCAATGGGAACGTCCGGCTGGGTTTCGATGACCGGGATCGGCCGGTCATCAGTTATCACAAGTATGATGAGCAGGGCTACACCCAGGCGTACAACGCCCGGCTGGAAGAGGGCCGCTGGACGATCCGGAAGGTCAGCGACTGGGAATACCGCTGGGAGTTCAGCGGGGGCGGCTCCATCTCCTACGAAATTGCGGTGGGTTCGGTGCAGGCGGACGGGAAAGGCCGGTTGGTCCAGGCGTTCCGTCACCCACGGGCGGGCTCCAGACGCTGGCTGCTGGATCCGAAGACCTTAACGCCGGTGGAGACGCTGCCCGGGGTTCGCCGGACGCCGCGCGCCCTGGACAAGGTGGAATCCGGGGTTCCGGGCATGCAGGTGCGCTGGGCGGAAGATTCCGGCGCGTCCGACCAGGCCGGCATCCGTTACCTGCTGCGCTGGGAGACTTTAGGGCCCCATCGGGATCGGCCGCGCGAAGGTGAGCCGCCCCCGCCCGCGACGCTCCGCGTTCTCAAGATCTCGGCGAACGAGTGAGTCAGGTCGAGCCCCGGCCGGCCGCGACCGGCGGAAGGCCATCTTTCATGCCATTTCAGGCTTCTCTCGACGGAATGCGGCAGGTTGAGGTGGTAGAATCACTTGTGGGCCGTCGGGTCCGGAAATGAATGAAGGATGCGTTGCGGAGATATCAAGGGAAGGTGGGACGTATGGACAAGGCCAAAGTCATCGAGAAGCTCAATCAGGCCATCGCGTTGGAACTGGGCGCCGTCCTCCAATACAACCAGTACGCACATGTGCTGCTCGGGCCGGATCGCAAGCTCTGGTACGATTTCTTCAAGGACAACAGCGACGAAGCCCTGGACCATGCGCGGACCTTCGCCTCCCGGGTGGTTGCACTGGGCGGCATCCCCAGCGCCGAGCCGGAGCCGGTTAAGCAGGCTGCCGACATCCGCGAAATGCTGTCCAACAGCCTGGAAGTAGAGCGCCGGGCCGTGGCCCTCTATACCGAGGCCCTGGCCCTCTGTGAGGATCATCCGGGCTATCGGAATCTGCTGGAAGATCAGATCCAGAAGGAAACCGAGGACGTGGAGGAGTTGGAAAAATACCTCAACCAGGTGTCCAAGGTGACGGCCGGACGGCCCGGCAAGCGGATGGGCCGAACGGCCTGAGCGCTTCTGGCGGAAGCGCTTCTGGTGCAACGGGCTTTGCGGAGACGGAGTCCTTACGCACGTCGATCACGGGCCGGCATTGCCGTCCCTGCGAGGCTGATCGTTTGAATCTTCGCGCCCCCACCTCTGAAGAGGCGGTGCACCCGACGCCAAGAACGCAAGATACGAAGAGGGCTTTACTTAGCTGCAACTGCGTCCGGCCCTTGTCCGCCCGGCGGCCCAATTGGCGATGGCCCTGAGGGTGGATGCCGCCCGCTCAGGCACTTTGCGAGGATACGTTAAGACGCGGAAACGGCAATGAGGCGTCGGGCCGGGTCTGTCGTTCGCGTTTCAGCGTGGGCCGACGGGGGACAAGGCAGTCAGCCTTCCGAAGCTGGCGGATCAGGTCGCCCAACATGCAGCCGGGGATGCGGAAAGACTTCTGCACATACCAACCCAGGGTGGGGCTGAAGGCGAGTTGCTCCAGACGGACGTCACCGTCGAGCTGGTCGACCATGTGGACCCGCAGGGCGGTTCCGCACTCAGGGCCGGGGATGGTCACGGTCCCCTCTTCAGTGGGGCAATCCGGTACGAAAGGGCAGTTGGGATTATTCATCGGTGCTTTCAATGCACAAAAGGCCTTTTTCCGCTGATCCGGAGCGGAGCGTCATCTGCCAGGATCATAGGCAAACTGAGACTCAGTCTCAATCAGGGGTTTGCCCGATCTTGGGTTGTGCGGTTTACCAAATTGAGTTAAATAGGTTGACAAATTTGCTGATGGCCCCGCCGGGGGAGTGGCCCTGGCGGAGGATGGGCGCGGTCGCGCCGTGACGGGTCGTCAAAAAGCCAAACGCTTGTTGAGGTGCCTGAAGATGAAAACATGCCTGCCAAATGCGAGACAAACGGCGACCGCTTTGTGCCTTATAGGCTTTGCACTGCTGCTGGGCATTCTTTGGGTCGGCCCGCGGCCCGCGCGCGCAGCCGAGATCAAGTCGGCTGAGCAGATGGTCGGTCCCTGGCAACTGTTCATCGACGACTACCTGATTTCCTCCAGGAAGAATGTGGTCCGGCGTTACCACTCCTTCCGCAAGCACTCCGGCAACCCCCTCATGGTCGTGGACCGGCCGTGGGAGGCCCACGTGGTCTGCCCCATGACGGTCATGGCGGACGAGAGCGGAACGGGCTTCCGCATGTATTACTACTGTTGGTCGGAGGACAAGAACAAGAAGATCAAGATTTACATGTGCTATGCGACCAGCCAGGATGGGCTGAAATGGGAGAAGCCCAACCTCGGCCAGTTCGAATGGGAAGGCGACGGGACGAAGAACAACAACATCCTCCACAACGCCCCGGCGCATGTCATGTTCACCCCCTGGGAGCAGGACCCGAACAAACGCTATCAGGGGGTGGGGGGCGGAGGCGGTTATCATGCGTATTCCTCGCCGGATGGCATTCATTGGAAGAAGCAGTCAGATCAAGTGATTGTTTCCGGCGGGGACACCAGCCACTTCTACTGGGACCCCCACACCAGGCGTTTTCGCTGCACGGTGAAGGGCGGGGCCAACGGCAAGGTGGGCGGCGACGTGAGCGGAATGCGTCGCCGGATGGTCGGTTTCTCGGAGACGACCGACATCACCAGGTTCCCGCCCCTGCGGATGATCATGGCCCCGGATGATTACGACGACCTCTGGTGCAAGCCCGACACGGTGCAACGCACGCATTTCTACGCGTGCCCGGTCCTGCCCTATGAGACCATGTACGTGGGGTTTCTCCAGATCTACCGGGCAGCGGAACCGGAGGGATTCTTCCACGGGCCGTTGTGGCTCGAACTGGTGAGCAGCCGTGACGGGATCCACTGGCAGCGCGCGGAAGTCGATACCCGGATACGAAATATCTACGCACTGCACGAGACCAGCCGGCCGCCGGTGCTGAACATCGGCAAGTACCGGGAATTCGACGATGGGATGGTGATTGCCCCCACGCCGGTGATGGTGGGCGACGAGCTGTGGCTGTACTACGCCGGCTACGAGGAGCTGCATGACCTGCTGCCCTACAAGGCGGGTATCGGGTTGGCCAAGCTGCGCAAGGATGGCTTCGTCTCGCTGGACAACGACGAGCTGCCCGGCGAGGTGGTCACCAAACGCTTCGAGAATGTGAGTGGCCCGCTGCAGGTCAATTACGACTCGCGCGGCGGCGTGATCCGGGTCGAGCTGCTTGATGCCGATGGGCGAGTGATGGAGGGATATGAGCGGGGGGCCTGCGAGCCGCTGACCGGAAACCAGGTGCGCGGTGTTGTGAGCTGGAAGACGAAAAAAGAGCTTCCCGCCGGGGCGACGGTCCGTTTTCGCTTTGTCATGGATCATGCCCGCCTGTTCTCGTTCATGCCCGGTCCGAACGCCCGGGTGATCGACGATCCGGCCCCCGTGCCCCTGCAGGCACTGTACACCTTTGAGGGGTACTTCGACGGGTGGTCGGACATGCTGGGCCGGGACGGCTTACAGGAGCTGCGCAATCTGGGCACCTCGACACTGGATTACAAGGAGCCGCAACCGGCCTATGGCCGGCATTCGCTGGTGGTCGGCTCGCCCTGGCGGCCGTGGAATCGCGTGGAGATCGTCGGCACGCGCGAGCTGGGGCGTCAATTCACGCTGGCGGCGATGGTCAAGAGCAAGAACAACAAGCGCGCCCGGCTGTTCAGCGCGTACAACGGCAACTTCCCGGTGAAGACGTCGGAGTTGATCTTCGAGTTCGACCCCAGCGGCCGGGTGTTGAGCGGCCTGCGCCTGGTCTGCAAGGGCATCGAAGTGGATTCCGACGACGTGACCTTCAACGATGGCAAGTACCATCACCTCGCGGTGGTCTACGACGATGGCTGCGTCACTTTCTATCTGGACGGCAATCCGGTCGGTCAGCAGTGGATCCCCGGCGGCGAGCCGGTTCGGCTGGAACGCAACCTGCTGATTGGCGAGGACGCGAACCGCGGCAGCGACGAGCAGTTGCACGGCAACGTGGATGATGTGCTGGTGTATGGCAAGGCCTTGACCGCCGCAGACATTGCCGTGCTTGCCCGGCAGGGCGCGGACGTCTTCTTCAAGGACCAGCACTGACCGCGGTTCCGCTGAAATCGATTGAATCTTCGTGTCCCCGCCTCGGATGACGTTTGAGAGACTGAACCAGTAGTGGTGGGCAAGCCCGGCTAAAGGCAACCACCAGTTCCGCTTCGCTCCACTGGTGGCTACTCTCACCTGGCCCCTCTCGGGGCCACGGGCGATGACCTGAGCGACCAACACATCTCCAGCCTCAGACGCACTCCCGCTTCAGCCGGGCTTGCGGTTGATGGCGTTGGTACCCTCATTGGTTGTCCAAATCGTGAACCCACCTCTGGAAGAGGTGGGCCACCCGGTCCGCCATGAGCCGGTTAGAGAAGCAAACGTCATGAGAGGTGGGGGCACCCAGTGCAGAAGAGGCGGGCACCCAACGCACGAAGCGGCGGGGCACCCGGTGCACAAGATTTATTTGGAATCCGATGATATCGGGGCTTCCCGCGCGTCGGGCGGGGTGTTCTCGCGCGGGAACCCTGGATCTCCGGATGGGGGCCGGGCGCGGCGAGGCCGGGCTGAGAGACTTCGCGCTATCGTGATTCAAAAATCGTTCGGCAGGTGTTTCATCTGCTCGAGCGAGAAGACCGGGCCTTCTTTGCAGACGTAGACCGGGCCGCAGTTGCACCGGCCGCACTTGCCCACGCCGCACTTCATCCGGTTTTCGAGGCTGGTGTAGATGTCGCGCTCGGCCAGGCCCATGTCGGACAGTACCGGCAGCGTGTTCTTGATCATGATGGGCGGGCCGATGACCAGGGCCACCGCGTTGCGGGCCTGGATGGCCGCTTTCTTCAGCACGTTGGGCACGAAGCCGATTTCACCCTTCCAGTCGGGGGTTTCTCCGCCGGGGTCCACGCAGCGGATAATCGTGGTCCGCTCGTGCTGGGCCCACTCATCGAGTTCGTCCTGGAAGACCAGGTCCCGGGTGGTCCGGGCGCCGTACACCACGGTGATGTGGCCGTACTTGTCGCGGTTCTCGAGGGCGTACCAGATCGCGCAGCGGATGGGGGGCATGGCGATGCCGCCGCCGAGGAAGATCAGGTCACGGCCTTCCCACTCTTCCATGGGGTAGCTGTTGCCGTAGGGCCCGCGGAAGCCGATGGTGTCACCCTCTTCGATCTGCCACAGGGCCTCGGTGACCGCTCCGGTCTTGCGGAAGCAGAACTCGATGTAGTCTTTCCAGTTGGAGCTGGAGCAGATGTTGAAGGTGGACTCGCCGTAACCGAACGCCGAGAAGATGCCGAACTGCCCGACGCGGAAGGAGAATTCGGCGGCCCGCGCGGGGTCTTCAAATGCGATGCGGACGGATTTCACGTCGCCGGTCTGCTGGCGAACCTGAAGGACCTTCATCAGATCAGGTTTGTAGATGTTCATCACCATGTTGCTGCTCGTTGGACCCAACGGCCGGCGAAGGCGCCGGCGCATTCCACGTATGAAACAGTCCGTTATTGATCGACCTTCTCCCGGCCGGCCTCCTGGGCCGCGCCCGTACCGGCGCGTGCGGCCTGCTCTTCCTGGATGGCGGTCAGCACCGGCGTGATGCCCAGGCCCACCGGGCAGACCCGTGAGCAGTTGCCGCAGCCCGTGCAGAGGATCTCGCCGAACTTGGACGGATAAATCTCGAACTTATGGTAGATGCGCTGCCGCTGACGCTGGGGCTGCCGGGACCGGGGGTTGTGGCCCGAGGCGTGAACCGTGAACATGGCCATCTGGCAACTGTCCCAGCTTCGCATCCGGACCCCGGCGCTGCCGACCTTCTCGTCGGTGATGTCGAAGCAGTGGCAGGTCGGGCAGTTGTACGCACAGGCCCCGCACCCGATACAGCGCAGGGTCTGACGCTCCCACAGGGGACTCTCGAAATCGGTCTTGAGAAACTCGCGGACGGTCTCCAGGTCCAGCCGTCGCTCCGGCCCCGGACCCACCTTGCCCACGCGGGTGGATTCTTCGAGCTTGCCCTCGAACAGCGCCTTGCCCTTGTCGGTGAAGCATCGGACCTCGTACTGGTCCTGGCCCAGGGCGAAGAGCATGGCGTCCGAGCCGCGCTCGTCATCCGGGCCGCCGCCCACACTGGTGCAGAAGCAGTGGGCGTCATGATCCTGGCAGGCCAGGGTGACCACGGTGGTCAGGCTGCGGCGGCGGTTGTAAAAGACGTCGCGGTAATCCCAGTTGAATACGTGATCGAGGATGGGCAGCGACGCCGCGTCGCACGGCCGGGCCGCGAAGATGATCTGCTGAGCATCGGGCAGCACGGCCTCGCTCAGCTCGATGTGTTGGCCGTCGATCTTGTAGTGGTAGAGTTTCTCGTGGGACGGAAACAGGAATTCCTTGATGGAGTTGTGCGGGCGCGGATAGCTCTCCAGCAGAAGCTCGTCGGAGCGGTGCAGCCAGCGATACAGGATCAGGTGGTTGCCGACGTAGCCGGGCCCGCCCACGCGCTTGCCGTCGCCGATCCAGTCGTTCACCATGTCCCTGAGGACTTGTCCGCCGATGATGGTGCTCATTTGATGAAGCTCTCCTTGTCCTGCGTCGAGAATGAGCCGATCACGGGCTCGGCCTCGGGATCCAGGCCGGCGCGATAGCCGAACGCGTTCTCGGCGGCCCGGGCTACCGAGAGGTTCAGCAGGCGCAGGTTGATGCCCGCCGGACACGCCCGCGTGCACTCGTCGCAGCCGATGCAGCGGCCGGCGAGATGGAAGGCCCGGGTGATATGCCACGCGTAATTGCCCTTGAGCGTCGGGGCGGTGCTGAACCGGACCGGCCGGTTCTTGTCCGCCACGCAGCGCTCGCAGTAGCACAGCGGGCATACCTGCCGGCAGGCGTAGCACCGGACGCAGCGCTCCAGTTCGTCCTGCCAGTAGTCCATGCGCTCGTCGGTCGACTGGGTCATGAACACGTTGAGATCGTTGTAGCGGCGCTCGGGGTCCACCGGTTCACTGACCGCTTCACCGATGGTGATGTCCACGTGGGCGGGAACGTGGGCGTCGCAGGCCGCGCACTTGGCCAGCCGCGGCTCGCCCACGCCGTTGCAGGCCATGCCGATGACCACCATCGCCGACCGGTCGATCTGGGACTCCCGCTGCAGCACGACGATGGCCCGGGCGTCGCAGCCCTTGACGATGATCGCGGGCTTGCCCAGGGCCCGAATTTCCTTGCGGGTCAGGTAGGTCGTGAGGTTGGCGACGCACTGGTCGTTCCACACGAGCCCCTCAACCTCCTCGGGGGAGGTGATGAACACCGGGTGGGGCGGCTGGCCACGGTCCTTCTGGCCGTAACCGATAATCACCTGGACCTTGCCGCTCTCCAGCAGTTCGCGGCAAACCTTGTGCAACTGCTTCGTCATCACGACACCCTGCAAATGCGCTTGTAAGCCAGGTAGGGGCCCATCTGGCGGGTTTTCTCGGTTATCTCGGTAATCACCTGCTGCCACTTGCGGCCCTCGGCGGCGCTGATCCAGGTGAAGTGAATCCGGTCCATCTCGATGCCCAGCGTATCCAGCAACTCACGGAAGAGCGTCCACCGCCGGCGGGCGTGATAGTTGCCCGAGGTGTAGTGGCAGTCGCCCGGATGGCAGCCGGAGACGAGCACGGCGTCGGCCCCCGTTTCGAAGGCTTTGACGATCAGGTTGAAATCGATGCGGCCCGTGCAGGGCAGGCGGATGATGCGCACGTTGGGCGGATACTCCAGCCGGTTGGTGCCGGCCAGGTCCGCGCCCAGATACGTGCACCAGTTGCACACATAGGCGACGATCTTCGGTTCGAAGGTCGTCATGTCCGGATCAGGATGCGGTTGCTTGTGCGTCATAGTCGCTGCTCGCGAAAACAGTGATGAGTAATGAGTGGAAAGATCACTCATTACTCATCACGCATCACTTGTCACTTATCCCAGGCTCTCCACCATCGCGTACACCTGCTGCTCGGTGAAGCCCTCCAGCTCAGCGCTCTTGGACGGGCAGACGGCCACGCAGGTGCCGCAGCCCATACACAGGCCGGGGTTGACCCGGGCGGTTCGCTTGATCAGTCGACCGGCCCGGTCGCGGATCTCGGCCCGCTCGATCGCGTTGTAGGGACAGGCCCGCACGCAGGTAAAGCAGGCCGCGCACATGCGCTCGTCGATGGACGCGATTTCCGGCTCGCGGGTGATTTCCTCCCGGCTGAACATCACCTGCACCTTGCCGGCCGCCGCGGAGGCCTGGGCGACCGATTCAGGGATGTCCTTGGGGCCCTGGCACGCGCCGCAGACGAACACGCCGGCCGCGTTGGTTTCCACCGGCCGGAGCTTGGGGTGCGACTCGCTGAGGAAGCCGTATTCGTCGTAACCCACGTTGAGTTTCTGGGCGAGCGTTTCCACGCCGTCGGCCGGCCGCATGGCCGTGGCCAGCACCACCAGATCGGCCTCGATGGTCACCGGCTCGCCGGCCAGCGTGTCCACGCCGCGGACGATGAGCTTGCCGTTCTCCTCGGTGATTTTGGATACCCGGCCGCGATGGTACTGGGCGCCGTCCTGCTCGATGGCCCGGCGGACGAACTCGTCATAGTTCTTGCCGCCCGCGCGGATGTCCATGTAGAACACATGGGCCTGCCCGTCATGCACCTTGTGCTTGTAGAGCATGGTGTGCTTGGCGTTGTACATGCAGCAGATCTTGGAGCAGTAGGACATGCCCTTGGCGTTGTCGCGCGAGCCGACGCAACTGATGAAGACCACCGTCTTGGGCACCGCGCCGTCCGAGGGCCGGCGCAGCTCCCCGCCGGTGGGGCCGCTGGCCGAGACCAGCCGCTCGAATTGCAGGGAGTTGATCACGTCCTTGTAGGTGCCGTAGCCGTACTCTCCGTAGCCGGCGAGTTTGGCGTTCTCCTGCTCTTTGCCGATGTCCCAGAGCTTGTAGCCGGTGGCGACCACGATGGCCCCGACCTTCTCCGTGATCAGTTCGTCCTGATCTTTGAAGTTGATGGCCCCGGCCGCGCACTTCTTGGCGCACAGCCCGCACTTGCCCTTGGTCAGCATGGTGCAGGCGTTGGCGTCGATGACCGGGCGGGCGGGGACGGCCTGGGGGAAGGGCACGTAGATGGCCGAGCGCTTGCCCATGCCGAAATCGAATTCACTGGGCGTCTTCTTGTTGGGGCAGGCGTTCCAGCACGCGCCGCAGCCGGTGCACTTGGAGATGTCCACGTACCGGGCCCGCTTGCGGATGGTGACGGAGAAATTGCCGACGTAACCTTCGACCGCCTCGACATCCGAATAGGTATAGAGCCGGATGTTGGGATGCTGACCGACCTCCACCATGCGCGGAGTAAGGATGCACTGCGAACAGTCCAGGGTGGGAAAAGTCTCGGACAGGCCGGCCATCTTGCCGCCGATGGACGGTTCGCGTTCGACCAGCACGACCTCGTGACCCGCGTCGGCGATGTCCAGCGCCGCCTGGATGCCGGCCACGCCGCCGCCGATGACCAGGGCCCGCTTGGTCAGCGGCACGCGGATGGGCGAGAGGGCGTGGTTGCGCCGGACCTTGGCGACGGCCATGCGGATCAGATCGGCGGCCTTGGCGGTGGCGGCCTTGACGTCGTGATGCACCCACGAACAGTGCTCGCGGATGTTGGCCATCTCCACCAGATAGGGGTTAAGCCCCTCGGCCTCGGCGGCCTTGCGGAAGGTCTTGAGATGCATGTGCGGTGAACACGAGGCGACCACCATGCCGTTCAGCCGCTCCTCGCGGATCTTCTCGCGGATCAAGTTCTGGCCCGGCTCGGAGCACATGTACTTGTAGGTCAAACAACAACGCACCCCGGGCAGGTGCGCACACTGTTCGGCCAGTTTTTCCACGTCCACGTGGCGGCTGATGTTCTCGCCGCACCAACAGATAAAGACACCAATTCGGGCCATGATTCGCTCGTCTCAATCAGGGCGTCGACACAAAATGGCGGTTCACGCCCAGCTCATTCTCATGCAAGCCGAGTGCCATTCCGACCAGGTCAGACAGGTAATACACCTTCATGGCGTGACGGATGCCGTAATGCCGCTCGATGTCCGCCTGCTTCATATCCAGGTTCACGTGGCACATGGGGCAGGCCACGACGATACAGTTGGCCCCGTGTGCGGCCGCGTTGGAAATGATCTTGTGCGACAGATCGAGCACCGTGCGCTCATTGCACATGGTCAGCCCGGCGCCGCAGCACTCGGTTTTGAAGTTCCACTCCACGGGGGCCGCGCCCAGCTCCGACAGCAGCGTTTCCATCGAGGTGGGATGCTCGCAGTCGTCGAAGCGCAGAGCCTGCGGCGGGCGAACCAGCAGGCAGCCGTAGTAGCAGGCGGGCTTGAATTCGTTCAAGCTCCGCGTCGCGCGGCTCTTGAGACGTTCCAGTCCGATCCGCTGGAAAATTTGAATGAGGTTGAGCACCTCCGTCCGCCCCTCGAGCGGCAGCTCTACAGTTGCGGCGATTTCCTCGCGCAGTGCGCGATCTCGCGCGAGGGCCGTGCGGGCCTTGATCAACTGCGCCGAACACATGGGGCAGGGGGCCAGCAGATCGTCGTAGCCGTCGCGCTCCGCGATGGCCAGACTGCGGGCCGGCAGCGCCACCGCGAGCTTGTGATTGAGTGAATGCGCCGCAGTGGCCCCGCAGCAAATCCAGTCGTCCAGCTCGCAAAGGTTCACGCCCAGCGCGCCCAGGCAGGCCCGGACGGACTGCTCGTAATCGTTCGACGAACCGTGTAACGCACAGCCCGGGTAATAACCGATGTTCATTGGTTGCACTTCTCGAAGATCCTCGTCACCACATCGCGGTCGCGTACCTTTTCACCCCGCAGGTGAAACTTGCCGCGCCGAATCATTTGCGGTCCCAGCAGCGCATCCTTGAACAGCATGGGGATGCTCAAATCGTTCAGGAACGCTTTGGTTTTGAACCGGCCGATCAGCTCCACCTCATTGAGCCGGCCGTAACGGCGAATGTTGTCCAGGAACGCCCGCTGGAATATCACCGTGCGGTTCTGTTCCGGCGAGGCCGTGCCGCGCAGGACCGAGAACTCGCGCAGGGCGTCCATGATCGCGGCACAATCCACGTTCTGCGGGCATCGCGCCGTGCAGGTCTGGCAGGACACGCACTCCCAGATGGCCCCGGCCGCGGCGGCTTTGGCCATGTGCCCCAACTGGATCAGCCGGATCAATCGGTTGGGGACCACGTCCATGCGCTCGCCCACGGGGCAGCCCGCGGAACACTTGCCGCACTGGTAACAGTCGCGGGCCAGTTCGCGGGCCATTTGCTCGATCGCGTCGTGTTTTGGTGTGTTCGTGCTTTCGTTACTCATTATCTGCTCTTTTAGAAGGCGCCGTTGGCCGGGTCGTATCACGCGCGGGCCATGTACCCCACGATCTGGTCGGCCAGCGCCGCCGTTGTGCGTTCGTCAAATTTGAGCGGTCCCGGACGGACCGGGTCGGGCTGGACCACCAGCGTGGTCACGCGCTCGGCGTCGGGTCCGGAGATGTAGATGTAGTCGCCCTTGTGCTCGACGAAGGTGCCGGGCAGGCGTCCGGAATCCCGGGCCAGCAGCACGAAAACCTGCTGGTAGGCGCTGGCCGCCTTGAGCACCTTGACCGGCGTGATGTTGCTGCTGCCCAGCGTCACCTCCACGGGGAACAGGCGATCGAACAGGGCCCGGGCCACCTGTTGTCCAAGGCCGTGATCCTTCTGCATCAGCCCGCCTTCAACCAGCAGGCAGACCCGGGTGTGATTGCGGTTGGTGATGCAGATCTTGCTCATGAATTCCGCGGGAGCCCGGCTCACCTCCGTCTGGGCGAGTTTGCCGCGCGCCTGGCGGAATGCGCCGTCCAGGATCTCCACGATCTCACCGTCGGCGAACGGATTGAGGGCGTAGTAGAAGATCCCGCGGCGACGGTATGCGTTTTCCCACTGCGACTTTTCGGCCGCCACCACGATGACCTTGGTGGCGGGATCGATGGCCGCGATTTTCTCGACCAGTTCGGGGCCGCTGTCGCCGAACGACTGGGAGTTGATCACCACCACGGTGGCGCTGGGATCCTGGCTGGTGAGCAGCCGTTCGTCCCATTCGCGGCCGATCACCACCTGGCAGCCCAGGTCTGTCAGCAGCTTCGCCTGCCGCTCGGCGGATGGCTCGTCCCTGTTGAGCAACAGAACCCGCCGGTACCGGCAGCGCGTCTGCTCTTCGTCAAAACGCGCTGGCGCCACGGTCACGATCCAACTGCCGCACTGGCTGGTGTCCATCAGGGCGCCGGGATGGTCCAGCAGGGCGTTGTTCACCGCGGTCACCACGCCGGAGATCGGCGCCGGGACGGTGCCCATCAGTCCGTCGGTCATGATCAGACCGGCCATGGGCAGGCCCTGGTAGACCACTTCGCCGATGCGGGGCAGACGCACCGACTGGACGGTCACGCCGACGCTGCGGCCCAACAGCGCGCCCAGTCGAACTTCGCCGTCCACCGGCTGCAGCCAGGCCTCATCCCAGAAACGCAGGCCTTCCCCGCGCGGCGAAGCGGCCTGGCTCTGTGGTTGCCTGGCCGGTGTCTCGGCCGGAGCGGATTTCTTCTGACCCACCAGCCGGCGCACGGATTGGATGATCATCTCCGGCGTGAAGGGCTTGGTGATGTAGTCGGAGGCCTGCAACCGGACCGCGGAGGCCGCGTTGGCAATGGTTGGATGACCGGTGATAACGATCACCGGCACGTCCGGCTTGCGCTGCCGAAGTTTTTCGAGAAATTCGATGCCATCCATCCGCGGCATGGTGATGTCCAGCAGGATGGCGTCATAGTCTCGTTCACTGGCCAGAGCGAGCCCGGCGTGGGCTTCGTTGGCGGTCTCGACCCGGAACCCTTGACGCGACAGAACGCGCCGGCAGCCTTGACAGATGATCTCCTCATCGTCGACCACCAGAAGTGTTGGATCAGCTACCATGTGAGATGCTCCTCGCGAATGTTTGCTGAATGTACTCGTAGCAACGGCTGTGCCAAACACGCATGCGACGCGGCGAAATCGCGGAGTCAATCTCGTTATGAGGAGATAGAGAGGTCAACATCGCCGCGCGAGGCACCGATTGCGCGGAACTTTCCGTTGCCAGTTGAGATTCTCACCTGAAAGAAGGGCTCCGCGATCGGAATTTTTTTTCGGGTCCTGAGCCCTCGGAGGCTGGATCTGGCGAAATCTGTACGATGGCGAAATACACTGTATTTTCGGATCGGACATGCGGGGCCGCGCTCAAATACCGTCGGAGCTGAGCCCGTACTTGCGCATCAAAGAGTGGAAGTGGGTGCGCTGCATGCCGACCTGTTCGGACGCGCGGCTCACGTTGCCGTCAGCCTGCTGCAGGGCCTGGGTGAGGAAACGCCGTTCCAATTCCTGCACGGCGGCATCGCGTACCTGCTGTTTGAGCCGCTTGAATTCATCCCACGTGGTCGGAATGGCGGTGATGGTGGGTCGGGGCGGGGCCTGGCGAATCTCCGGCGGCAGGTGCCGAAGTTCGATGCGCTCGGAGTCGCTGAGGATGGCCAGTCGTTCCACGATATTGCGCAGTTCGCGGACGTTGCCCGGCCAGTGATAGCTCTCCATGCAGGCCAAGGCCTCCGGGGTAAACCCCTTGATGTTCACCTGGTTCTTCTTGCACCAGCGCTCCAGGAAGTACATGGCCAGCAGGGGCAGGTCACCCTGTCGCTCGCGCAGAGGCGGCAGAAAGATCGGCACCACGTTCAGGCGATAGTACAAATCTTCGCGGAAGGCGCCTTCCTCGACCATTTCGGCCAGGTCGCGGTTGGTGGCGCCCACCAGCCGGATGTCGATGGGACGCTCGGCGGTGTCGCCCACCATTTTCACGCGCCGCGTTTCCAGGGCGCGCAGCAGCTTGCCCTGCGTCTCCATGCTCAGTCCGGAAACCTCGTCGAGGAAAAGCGTGCCCCCGTTGGCCGCTTCGAGCAGGCCCTGCTTGGTGGCAATCGCGCCGGTGAAGGAACCTTTGACGTGGCCGAACAGCTCGCTTTCCAGCAGGCTCGGGGCCAGCGCGCTGCAGTCACAGGCCAGCAGCGGATGGTCCTTGCGGCGGCTCAGGCGGTGGATGGCTCGCACGACCATTTCCTTGCCGGTTCCGCTCTCGCCGGTGATGAGCACCGTGCCGTCCGTAGGGGCCACCCGCTTGATCAGCGAGAACACCCGCTGCATGGGGCGGCTATCGCCGATAATGCCCTCGAAACCCTTCTGGACTTCCAGCTCCTGCCGGAGGGCGGCGTTTTCGCGGATCAGCGCCGAGCGCTCCCAGGCTTTCTTGAGCACCATGCGCACCTGGTTGGGAGAGAACGGCTTGGGCAGGTAATCCGCCGCGCCCTGCTTCATGGCGTCCACCGCCGATTCGACGGTCGAATGGCTGGTGATGATGATGACTTCGCTGGAGACTCCCGCGGCCCGGATGTGCCGGAGAATCTCCAGGCCGTCGAGCATCGGCATCATCAGATCCAGGAAGATGACGTCAAACTCGCCGGTGAGGGCGGCCTCCAGCCCGGCCCGGGGATCCTGGCAGAACTTGAGCTCGTGGCCCTCCGCGCTCAGGATGCGCTGCATGCCCATGCCGATCACGAGCTCGTCATCGATGACCAGAACCCGCTGCGGTGAAGTCGTGGTCCATTCTGCCGTGGTTTCGAGTTCGGCCATGCCTGTACCTCTCACGTTGCTGTAATCGGGGCCATTTCGTGGGGAAGTTGGATTCCAGCGGACGGTTCTCCAGCGGCGTCATCTGCATTCGACGGATCATAGAACGGCAGGATGATGGTAAACGTCGTACCTTTGCCCTCTTCGCTTTCGACGCTCAACACGCCGCCGTGTTGCTGAATGATACCATAGCTGACGCTCAATCCCAGTCCGGTGCCCTTGCCCACCGGCTTGGTGGTAAAGAACGGATCGAAGATCTTGCTGAGGTGCTCCCGCTTGATGCCGCAACCCGTGTCCGCGATCTTGAGCATTATGTCCTTTCCGTGCGGAAGCGTGGTGATGGTCAGTGCTCCGCCGTTGCTCATGGCCTCCCCGGCGTTCAAGGCCAGGTTCAGCAGAACCTGCTGAATCTGGTTGCGATCGGCGTAGATCTCGGCGATGTTCTCGCTCAGGTACTCCTCGATGCGGATCTTCTTGAATTTCGGCTGATTGGCCACCAGGCGGACGGTCTGCCGGATCACCTGGTTGAGATCCAGCCTGGTCTTGGCCGCCGGACGCTCGCGGGCGAAATCCAGCAGCCCGGTCACAATTTCGCCCACCCGGGTGGTTTCGTGAATGATTAAATCGAGATCCTGCCGGTCCTGATCGTCCAGGTTCGGCTTTTCGCGAAGCACGTGGGCAAAGGTCAGCACGCCGGTGAGCGGGTTGTTGATCTCGTGGGCCACGCCCGCGGCCAGGCGGCCGACCGAAGCCAGCTTCTCGCTCTGACTGATCTGCCGGCTGGTGGTTTGCTTGAGTTGCTCCTCGCGCTGGGCCACCGCGTCGGCCATGGCATCAACCGCCCGGCACAGCTCGCCCATCTCGCCCGGCGGGCGCACCCCCACCCGGGCGGTCAGGTCGCCCCCGATCACCCGCCGCGACATGGCGATGATCTTACCGATGGGCCGCAGCACCAGCTTAGTGACCAGAAGCAGCAGCAGCAGGCTGGCCGCGCTGGTCGCTCCCACAGTGGCCAGGAAGCTGGCAATCACGAGGCGCTGCTGCACCGCGAAAGGGGCCTCCAGCAGACCCACGTAGACCGCGCCGATGATCTTTCCCGTGGGGTCGCGAATGGGTTCGTAAGCAGTGATATACCAGCCTTTTACGACCAGGGCGCGGTCTGCGAAAGTCTCGCCCTGGCCGAGCACCTTCTCGCGGACCACGTCGCTCATGCGCGTGCCCACGGCCCGCTGCCCGTTTTCATCGAGGACGTTGGTGGCGACGCGCACGTCGCCCTGAAAGATGGTGACGGTGCCGACTTCCTCTCCGTCATACTGGGCGTTGGGAAAAACCTGGGCGCGAATGATGTCCACCAGATCGTTGCGTTGGTTGAGAAGGTTGCCCCCGTAGAGCAGGCCGATCAGCCGGCCATCCGCATCGAGGATGGGCACGGCCACCGCTCCCACCATGCCGTCGCTCTGCAGGGTGACGTCAGCAGGGCGCGAGGCTGCCGTTGGCACCAGCGAAAGCTCGGCCCGCTCGGCCAGGTCCGGGCCTTCCCGCTTGAGTTGTTCGGACGTGATGATGAGCGTGCCGATCGCGGTTTTGTGTTCGCGCATGGCCTGGGCGACCAGCGGATTCGAGGACAGGTCATCTCCGCTGGAAGAGGGTTGCCGGGCCCGGCAGATCACACGCCCATCGGGGCCCAGCAGGGAGATGACATCCACGCCCGCGCGTGTGTGCAGCCGCCGGACCAGCCGGCCCAGTTGTTCCTGATCGCCCCCCAGCAACGCCTGCACCAGGTTGCTGTCCAGCGCCGCCCCCTCGAGGAAGCGGGCGATTTGCAGCTTGTCCCAGTGGTAGACTTCTCTGGCTGAATTCAAGTTCAAGCGAACGTGACTCTGCACTTCGCGCAGCCAGGCCCGGCTCACGTGCTCGATGGTGATGAGGGACAACACCGTATTGAGCACGAGGATGACGGCCAGAAACCCCATGGTCAGCTTGAAACGAATAGTCATCTTCAGTCAGGACTCCTCATGGCCGTCTGGGTTGATCTACCCTAAATCCTCCCGAAAACCGTGTCATAACGCAGAACCTTGCAAACGCCATGCCGACTGAGCGGCAGAGACAAAGAATGGATGCGAAATTCATACATCGTACTATTCGGACATACGTTTCAGGGGGTAGATGCCTCCCTGCTTTTCAGTTTGAACCATGTCTTGCAAGCGAGAACTTGCGATCATGCCCGGCCGACGCGCTCCGCAAGGTTGGCACGCCAGATGCTCGTGAAAAAATGCACAAAGGTGTTGGTCGCCGCTCCAAGAGGTGCGAATAATCGAGTCGCACCTCGGCGACCGTGGCGCAGGAATGGGGGTAATTGACACACCTGGGTGTTCCCTGACGGACTGATCAGGTGGGCTGGGTTGCGCGCAGGGGGGATGCTCTGCGCAGTGAGCTGACGGTGTACTCATTCAAGGAGCTTTGATTAACATGCCAGTAGCAGTCGGAAAGCCGACCTTCGCTGTGCGGAGGTTCGAGGGTGTGTGTCGCATCCTGGAGGAGCACGGTTATCAGCCCTCCAGGCTCATCCCCATCCTGCAAGCCGTGCAGGAGGAATACCGTTACCTCCCAACAGAAGTACTGACCTACGTGGCCACGGCCCTGAATCTGCCGCCGGCGCGGGTCTTTGGCGTCGCCAGCTTTTACGCCCACTTCGCCCTGGCCCCCAAGGGCAAGTACGTCATCCGCCTCTGCGACGGCACCGCCTGCCACGTGAAGCGGTCCATTCCCATTCTCGACGCTCTGCGCAGCAGGCTGGGCCTGAGCGAGCAGCAGAAGACCACCCCGGACATGCTCTTTACCGTGGAAACCGTCTCCTGCCTGGGCGCCTGTGGCCTGGCCCCGGTGCTGGTGATCAATGACGAGGTGCATGGACAGATGACCCCCGAGCGGGCCGTGGCCCTGGTGGACGCCATCATCACCAAGGAGGCCCAGCAATGACCAGTACGCCTGTGATAGACCTCGAACGGATTGCGGAAGAGTACGGCAACGCCCGCAAGGCCCTGGCCCGGCGCATTACCATCTGCGCCGGCACCGGCTGCGTGGCCAACGGGGCCCTGAAAGTCTTTGACGCCTTCGTGGAGAAAATCGCCGCGGCGGGACTCCCCGTGGTCACCGAACTGAAGTCCGAGGCGCCCGCGGCCACGGCGAAACCGGACGGCACCCTGATGTCGCACAGCGGCTGCCAGGGTTTCTGCCAGATGGGACCGCTGGTCACGCTGGAGCCGGAAGGGATTCTGTACACGCGGGTCCAACTCGCCGACGTGGACGAGATCGTCAACGAAACGCTGATCAACGGCAGAATCGTGGACCGGCTGCTTTACGAGGATCCTTCCAACGGCAAGCGCTGCAAGGGGACGGCCGATATCCCGTTCTACGTTCGTCAGGCGCGCACGGTGCTGCGCGAATGCGGCCACGTAGACCCCGAGAACATCGCGGAATACATCCACCACGGCGGCTACTTCGCGGCCCGGCGGGCCTGGACCGCCATGCAGCCCAAGGACATCTGCGAGGAGATTACCCTCTCCGGTCTGCGCGGGCGGGGCGGCGGCGGTTTCCCCACCGGACGCAAGTGGGAGGCGGCCCGCGTCCAGCCGGGTGACAAGAAATACGTGATCTGCAACGGCGACGAGGGCGACCCCGGCGCCTTCATGGACCGCAGCGTCATGGAGGGCAATCCGCACAGCGTCCTCGAGGGCCTGATGATCGCCGCCCGGGCCATCGGCGCCGATGAAATGTACGTGTACGTCCGAGCCGAGTACCCCCTGGCCGTCAAGCGCATCCGCCGGGCGGTTCAGGACGCCGAGCAGCTTGGCTTGCTGGGCGACAACGTGTTCGGTACCGGCCAGTCGCTGCGCTGCCACGTCATGGAAGGGGCTGGCGCGTTCGTCTGCGGCGAAGAGACGGCCCTCATCGCCTCCATCGAAGGCCAGCGCGGCATGCCCCGGCCCAAGCCTCCGTTTCCCGCCCAGAGCGGCCTGTGGGGCAAGCCGACCATCATCAACAATGTTGAAACCCTCGCCACCGTGCCGCTGATCATCCGGCAGGGGGCGGCCGAGTTCCGCAAGATCGGTACCGAAAAATCCCCCGGCACCAAGACTTTCGCGCTCACCGGGCACGTGGCCAACACCGGCCTGATCGAGGTGCCGTTCGGCACCACCCTGCGCGAGATCGTCTTTAACATCGGCGGCGGCGTGACCAACGCCAAGGGCCAGGTGGACGGAGACGGCTTCCGGGCGGTGCAGATCGGCGGGCCTTCCGGCGGGTGCCTCACCCAGGAGCATCTCGATCTGCCGCTGGATTTCGATTCGCTCACTGGGGCGGGCGCGATGGTCGGCTCCGGCGGCCTGGTGGTCATGAACAAGAGCACCTGCATGGTCAACGTGGCCCGCTTTTTCATGCAGTTCACCCAGAACGAGTCCTGCGGCAAGTGCGTGCTGTGCCGGGAGGGCACCAAGCAGATGCTCGCGCTGCTGGATGACATCATCGAAGGCCGGGCCACCGGCGAGACGCTGGAACTGCTCGAACGGCTGGCCGTCGCGGTCAAGAAAGGCTCGCTCTGCGGCCTGGGCAAGACCGCGCCCAACCCGGTGCTCTCGACCCTGCGGTACTTCCGGGCCGAGTACGAGGCCCACGTGCATCAGAAAAGCTGCCCGGCCAGGCAGTGCAAGGGGCTGCTGGGGCTCACCATTGATCCTGAGAAGTGCAAGGGCTGCGGCCTGTGCGCCCGCAAATGCCCGGTCAACGCCATTAGCGGTGAGAAGAAGCAGCCGCACCGGATCGACTCCAGCAAGTGCCTCAAATGCGGGGCCTGCGAAGAGGCCTGCAAGTTCAAGGCGATCAGTTGGAATTGAGGACGGCAGGGTTCAAAGTTCAGGGTTCAGGGGTCAGGGTTCAGGGTTCAGAAGAGAGGCTTGTGTGCCACGGCTCTTGAGCCGTGGTCTTGCCGGGAACGCACGGAATTTCCGCCACTGCTCACGAGCAGTGACTTCAAACGAGAGCATCTATGAGAACGAAAGCCACTGTAACGATCGACGGGCGTGAAGTCGCCATCAACGGCGAGCGAAACCTGCTGGAGGTCATTCGCAAGGCCGGCATCGAGTTGCCCACCTTTTGCTACCATTCCGATCTGAGCGTGTACGGCGCCTGCCGCCTCTGCCTCGTACAGGTCGAGGGCCGCGGCATCTGCGCCGCCTGCTCCACGCCGGCCCAGGACGGGATGAAGGTGCGAACCACCACCGAGGAGATCCGCGAGATCCGCCGGATTGCCGTGGAACTGCTGCTGGCCAACCACGACCAGAGCTGCCCGACGTGCCCCAAGGCCTCCGCCTGCCAGCTTCAGAACCTGGCCCGCCGGCTGGGCATCGAGAAGGTCCGTTTCAAACCCGTTCACGATCCCGAACCGGTAGACCGATCCAGCCCGTCACTGGTGCGCGATCCCAACAAGTGCGTGCTGTGCGGCGACTGCGTGCGCGTCTGCTCCGAAATTCAGGGAATCGGCGCGATCGACTTCGCCTATCGCGGGCATCAGGTGGCTGTGCTGCCGGCCTTCGGTAAAGACCTCAAGGACGTCGAGTGCGTCTACTGCGGACAGTGTGCCAATGTCTGCCCGACCGGAGCGCTGACGCCCAGGTCTGAAGTCGAGCAGGTCTGGAAGGAGCTTGATAATCCCAGGAAAGTGGTCGTGGCCCAGATTGCCCCGGCCGTGCGCGTGGGCCTGGGCGAAGCCTTCGGGCTCGAACCCGGCACGGTGGTGACCGGCAAGATCGTGGCCGCTCTCAAGGCCATGGGCTTCAACTACGTCTACGACACCTCCTTTACCGCCGACCTGACCGTCATCGAGGAGGCCAACGAGTTCATCGCCCGTAAACAGGCGGCCAAGAACATCCCGCAGTTCACCTCCTGCTGCCCCGGCTGGGTGAAATTCGCGGAGCAGTATTTCCCGGACCTGCTGCCGCATCTGTCGAGCTGCAAGAGTCCTCAGCAGATGTTCGGCGCCCTGGCCAAGGACCTGCTGCCGGCGAAGCTGAACGTGGACCGGAAGGACCTCGTGATTGTGTCCATCATGCCGTGCACGGCCAAGAAGTTCGAGGCTCAGCTCCCGCGCTTCCAGAAGGACGGTGTCCGCGACGTGGATTACGTGCTGACGACGCAGGAACTGGCCCGAATGATCGAAGAGGCCGGGTTGAAGTTCAACACGCTCCGGCCGGAATCGCTGGACATGCCCTTCGGCTTCAAGACCGGGGCCGGCGTGATCTTCGGCAACTCCGGCGGCGTGACCGAGGCCGTGTTGCGCTACGCCGTCGAGAAACTGACCGGCGTGACTCTTGACTCGGTGGACTTCGAAGCTGTTCGCGGCGAAGAGGGCCTTCGGGAGGCCACATTGGAAGTGGGCGGCCAGAAACTGCGGCTGGCCGTCGTTCACGGCCTGGCCAACGCCCGCAAGGTGGCCGAGCAGGTCAAGGCCGGGCAGAGCCCGTACGACCTGATCGAGGTGATGGCCTGCCCCGGCGGCTGCATCGGCGGCGCCGGCCAGCCGGTCTACCGCGACCGCCAGACCCGCCGGCTTCGCACCGAGGGCCTCTACGAGGCCGACAAGATGCTCGAGCTGCACAAGCCGCAGGAGAACCACTTCATCAGCGAACTCTACCGGGAGGAGCTGGGTGAAATCGGCGGCGAGCGGGCCCACGAGCTGTTGCACACCCATTATCACAGCCGGCGGCGCATCGCCGACACCAGCCTCTCGCTGGTGGATGGTGATCGGAGCAAGCTGAATATCAGCGTGTGTGTGGGCACCAACTGTATGGTCCGCGGGGCCCAGACGCTGCTGCACAATCTGATCCGCCACGTTGAGGAACGTGGCCTGCAGGACGTGGTTGACGTGAAGGCTTCGTTCTGCTTCGAGCAGTGCGACAAAGGCCCCACCGTGGTGGTGGGCGACAAGCTCATACACAAGTGCACCTTCCAGGCCGCCTGCCAGGCTTTGGATGAAGCCGTGGCCGTGGAGCCGAAGTAGGTGTCGTCGCCGACACGTAACGGCCGGACTCCGTACCGGCCATGGGCATCGTGAACACAACGGCCGGTACGGAGCCCGGCCGCTACAGAACAACGGCCGGTACAGAGCCCGGCCGCTACAAAGCTGAAAGCTGATCGCTGATCGCTGAAAGCTGATTGCTGAAATCTACCATGCAACCCACTACCACCCAGATCGTCTTCACGGACAAGGCCCGCTGCCGGGACTGCTACCGGTGCGTGCGGGCCTGCCCGGTGAAGGCCATCGGGGTGCGCGACGGACAGGCGTTCGTTGACGAGGGCCGGTGCATCGCCTGCGGGACCTGCATTCGCCAGTGCCCGCAGGGGGCCAAGGCCTACCGCAACGACCTCGAACGGGCGGCGCGGTTGCTGGCCGGGGGCGATCCGGTGGCGGCCAGTGTGGCTCCCTCCTTTGCCGCCCTGTGGAGCGAATGGGAGTGGAAACGATTGCCCTCCGCGTTGCGGAAGCTGGGTTTTTCCTACGTGGCCGAAACCGCCAGGGGCGCGTTTCACGTGGCCGCCCAGACCGCCCGCGTGGTGGCCGCCGAACCCGAGCGCCCGCACGTGTGCACCGCCTGCCCCGCGGTGGTGAGCTACGTGGAGAAGTACCGGCCGGAGCTGATTGACGCCCTGGTGCCGGTGGTCTCGCCCATGATTGCCCATGCCCGCCTGATCCGCGCCGCGCTGGGGCCGCGGACCAAAGTGGTGTTCATCGGCCCGTGCGTAGCCAAGAAGGCGGAAGCCCAGTGGCCCGGCCACAGCCGGCTGGTCCACTGCGTGCTGACCTTCAAGGAATTGATGGAATGGTTCGAGCGCGAAGACATCGTGCTCGCGGAACTCGAGGAGAGTCGGTTTGACGCCAGCCCCGCCGGGCACGCCCGCTTCTTCCCTCTGCCCGGCGGGCTGGCTAAAACTGCCGCCCTGCACACCGACCTGCTCGCCGAAGAGTGCATCGCTCCCAGCGGCTTCGAAGAGGTGTCCGAGGCCCTGGACGGCATTCGTCACGACGCTTTCCCGCGGATGATCGAACCGCTGTTCTGCGCCCAGGGCTGTGTGAACGGGCCCGGCATGCCGGCCGGGGGCAATCTCTATGGCAAACGCGCTGCCGTGCTGGATTATGCCCAGTCCACCCCGACGGCCCGTTCCGAGTCGCTCGTCGAGGGCGTCGAGCTGAACCAGAACTTCGCTCCCGACGCGACCGCCGGCGGCGAGGAGTTCACCGAGGAACAGATTCGGGCCGTGCTCGAAAAGACCGGCAAGGCCCGCGTGGAGGACCAGCTTAATTGCGGGTCCTGCGGCTATTCGAGCTGCCGGGAGAAAGCCATCGCCGTCCTGCGCGGCCTGGCCGAGCCGGAGATGTGCATTCCGCGCATGCGGCTGCTGGCCGAGCAGCGCACCGACCGCATCATCGACACCAGCCCCAACGGCATCGTGATTCTCAACGACCGGTTCGAGATCATTCACATGAACGCGGCGTTCCGGAAGATGTTCTGCTGCTCAGACGCGGTGTGCGGGCGAAAGATCTCGTACCTGATGGACCCTGAGCCCTTTGAACAGCTCGCCGTAAATGGCCATGAGCCGGTCTCCATCACGGTCCACCATCAGAAGTACAAGCTGCTGTGCCACCAGATCCTCTACCGGCTGGAGGCTGAAGGCCAGTACGTCGGTATCTTCGTGAACGTCACCCACAGCCAGGCCAACGAAGAGAAACTGCAACAGCTTCAATCGCAGACCGCCCGGCAGGCGCGCGAGCTGCTCGAGCACCAGATCACCATGGCCCAGCAGATCGCCAAGCTGCTCGGCGAGAGCACGGCCCGCGGCGAGGAACTGGTCCGCAACCTGCTCCAGTATGCCAACGATCCGCGGACCCCTCAGGGAAGGCCCATGATATGGGATATGTACACGTCGAAATAGACGCATGCCAGAGCCCCCGGCGGGTTGGTGGCTTGTGCGGCGACGTGGTGTCCTGGGAACGCACGGTTCGCGGCACAACCATCATCTGCTGTGACGGGATCGGCTCCGGCATCAGGGCCAACGTGGCGGCGACCATGACCGTCTCGCGGCTTCACGAGCTGCTGCGCCGCGACTACTCGCTGCGCGAAGCCATGGCCGGCGTGGCCGGCACCATGGCCGGGATCCGGGGCAGCGACCTGCCCTACGCCTGCTTTACCATCGCCCGGATCGCCAACGACGGTGAGACCACGGTGCTCTCGTACGAGATGCCGCCGGCCATCGTGATCAGCGCCAAGAAGTTCGCCACCGTCCTGCCGCACCGGACGCTGCTGCTGGACAATGCGCTGGTGCATGAGTCCGACTGTTACGTCGAGCCTGGTGAGGCCCTGATGCTGGTCAGCGACGGCGTCACCCAGGCGGGGCTGGGCGCCGGTTATGCGGAGGGCTGGGGCATCGAGGGCGCATGCCGTTACATCAATGGGAAACTCAGCACCGGCCTGCCCCTGGATAAGCTGTCCGCCTCGGTGCATTTCCAGGCCCAGAACCTTTCGGAAGAACCCGGACGGCTGGCCCAGGGAGACGACTGTACGGTGCTGCTGGCTCGCTGCCGCCAGGGCCGCATCGTCAACGTATTGACCGGCCCGCCCGCCGACGAGGAGGACGACGGTGCGGTGGTGCGGCGGTTCATGAGTCTGGAAGGGCGGAAGGTGGTATGCGGGGGCACGACCGCCAAAATCGTTGCCCGCCACACGCACACCAGTGTGGCCGTGCGCCAGGAGGCCAGCAGCCTGATTGCTCCGCCCGATTACGTGCTCAAGGACGTGGACCTGGCCACTGAAGGAGCGGTGACGCTCAACCAGGCGTACAACATCATCGACGAAGATCCCGGCAAGTACGAGAAGGCCACCGGCGTGAGCCGCTTGTGCGAGCTGCTCCGGGAGGCCGATCGCGTGCTGTTCCTCGTCGGCAGAAAGCGGAACGCCGATCACGACAACATTGCCTTCCGACAGCGGGGCATCCTGCACCGTGAAAACATCGTGCCCCTGCTGGCGGAGAAGCTGCGCCGTGCCGGAAAGCTGGTGACCGTTGAGTACCTGTAGGTGGTAGCAGCTACTTGTAAGAGGTAGCAGCCGGGCTCCGTCCCACCCCTGTAGCGGCCGGGCTCCGTACCGGCCGTTCAGGCGATACGCCGACAAGGGGACAAGGAGACAAGAGGACGAGGGGCAAGGAGAAGGCTCCGGGCTGATGCGAGACTCCCAGGCGGTGGTTGCGAGAGTTGTTTTTCGCACCCCGCATGAAGCGGGAATCTTTTCCCGCGAATAGACAGGAAGGATTTCAAAGATGAACGCAGTGGTAACGCGCAACGTCGAGACAGTACCGATCAATTACGAGAAGATCGAGCACACGCTGGCGCAAAGCCGCCGGTGTGACGCGTCGCAGGTGCGCGAGATATTGACCAAGGCCCTGGCCCTCAAGGGGCTCGAACCTGAAGAGATGGCCGTATTGATGAACCTCAGCGACCCGGGCCTGTTGAATGAGCTGTTCGCCACCGCCCGGCGGGTCAAGGAGGAAATCTACGGCAAGCGGCTGGTGCTGTTTGCCCCGCTCTACATCTCCAACCTGTGCGGCAACGAGTGCCTGTATTGCGCCTTCCGGGCCGGGAACAAGGCCCTTCGACGGCGGGCTCTCACCCAGGCCGAGATCGCCCGCGAAACCGAGCTCATCATCCGCCAGGGCCACAAGCGCATCCTGCTGGTGGCCGGCGAAGCTTACCCCGCGGAGGAAGGCTTCGATTACATACTCAAGGCCATCGCGACCATTTATGACACCAAAGTCGGTCCCGGCGAGGTCCGCCGCGTGAACGCCAACGTCGCCCCGCTGACCCTGGATCAGTTCAGGCAACTCAAAGCCGCCGGCATCGGCACCTATCAGCTCTTCCAGGAGACCTACCACCGGGAGGTGTATTCACGGGTGCACGTGGCCGGCAGGAAGCGCGATTACGATTGGCGGATCTCGGCCTTCGACCGGGCCATGGAAGCGGGCATCGATGACGTGGGCATGGGCGTGCTGTTCGGACTGGCCGACTGGCGCTTCGAGATCCTGGCCCTGATGCAGCATATCCGCCACCTGGAAGAGAAGTTCGGCGTCGGCCCGCATACCATCAGCGTCCCGCGGATCGAGCCGGCCCTGGGCGCGCCACTGGCCGGGCGCCCGCCGCAGTCGGTCAGCGATATCGACTTTCTCAAGATCGTCGCTATTCTGCGGATCTCCGTTCCGTACACCGGCATCATCATGTCCACGCGCGAGTCGCCCGCCATTCGCCGGGAGACCTTCGCCCTGGGCGTCTCTCAGATCTCCGCCGGCAGCCGGACCAACCCCGGCGGTTATGAGGAAGGTGAAGGCGAGGCCACCGAGCAATTCGCCCTGGGCGATCACCGTCCGCTGGACGAGGTCGTGCGCGATGTCGCGGAACTGGGCTACATTCCCTCCTTCTGCACCGCGTGCTATCGCCTGGGCCGGACCGGTCAGGACTTCATGGATCTGGCCAAGCCGGGGGAGATCAAACATCACTGCGATCCCAACGCTCTCTCCACGTTCCAGGAATACCTGTGCGACTACGCCTCCGGGCCCACGCGCCAGGCCGGCGAGGCGCGCATCCAGGCCGCGATGGGGGAGATGGACCCCCGCGGCCGGCAAATCGCCGAGAAGCTGGTAACGAAGGTGAGGATCGGCGGCCGGGACGTGTTCGTGTGAAAGCAGGTGACCGAAGGCGTGTTGTCATGAGGTTGACTGTGTTCCATCAGCGCCTGTTTCCCATCGAGAAGGAGACGCGATGAATCGCTCAACTCCCCGGAGCCTGCGTTTGCACATCGGCCTCTTTGGCCGTCGCAACGTCGGCAAGTCGAGCCTGCTCAACGCCGTCACGCGCCAGCAGGTGTCGATCGTGTCCGAGTTCGCGGGCACCACGACCGACCCCGTTGAGAAGCCCATGGAGCTGCTGCCGCTGGGGCCGGTGCTCTTCATCGATACCGCCGGCGTGGACGATGAGGGCGCGCTTGGCGCTTTGCGCGTGCGTAAGACCTGCCAGGTGCTGGATCGTACCGATCTGGGGGTCATCGTGGCCGAAGCCGGCGCGTGGGGGGCATTTGAGGATCAGGTGCTCGCGGAGCTGCGCAAGCGGAACGTGCCGGTGGTGGTCGTGTTCAACAAGATCGACTTGGCGGCGCCCGACCCGGAGCTGGTGCAAAAGCTGACCGGGCTGAACGTGAGGCTGGTGCGGACCGCGGCCAGCCGGGGCGAGGGCATGCTTGATTTCCGCCAGGCCCTGCTGGATGTGGCCCCGGCCGATTTCGTGAACAACCCGACCATTCTGGCCGACCTGGTACCGCCGGGCCGGGCGGCTGTCCTGGTCGTGCCCATCGACAAGGAGGCCCCGCGGGGCCGGCTGATTTTGCCTCAGGTTCAGACCATCCGCGATCTGCTCGATCACGACGCGTTCTGCATGGTGGTCAAGGAGCGCGAACTGCCCCGGGCGCTGGAGATGCTCTCCGAGCCGCCCGCCCTGGTGGTAACTGACTCTCAAGCCTTCCTCAAGGTGGCTGCCGACACGCCGCCGGAAATCCCCATGACCAGCTTCTCCATTCTCTTTGCCCGCTTCAAAGGCGACTTGGCCGCGCAGGTGGAGGGCACGCTGGCGGTGGATGTGCTGCGGGCCGGCGACCGCGTTCTGGTGGCCGAGGCCTGCTCCCATCATCCCATTGCCGAGGACATCGGCCGGGTCAAGATCCCACGCTGGCTCACGCAGTACGTGGGCGGCGAGCTGAAATTCGAGCACGTGCAGGGCCACGATTTTCCGGAGGACCTGTCCCCCTACAAGCTGGTCATCCATTGCGGAGCGTGTATGACCAACCGACGCGAAGTGCTCACGCGCATCCTGCGCTGCCGGCAGGCGGGCGTGCCCATCACGAATTACGGGCTGGTGATCTCCTACAGTCTGGGCTTGTTTGAACGGGCCCTACAACCGTTCCCCGCGGCCATGGAAGTCTATCAGCGGGCCTGGACTGCCAGACGGGCAGGCAGGGGTTTCGAACAGGAGAAGATGGCGTGCTGAGCTCTTTACCCATTCTGAACCACTGTTCTAGCTCGCCGGAAGGCGCAACACCGGCAGGGCCGGCCCATGTTTCCGCCGGCTCTGTCGCGCCCGGGCCTCGTACCAACCCCGTACCGCCCGGCCTCCATGCCAACTCTGTAGCGGCCGGGCTCCGTACCGGCCGTTCCGCGTCCGCTGCTGACGGCGCATCGCACCTGGAAAGCCCACTGACCGAAACCGACCTTCTCCACTGGCTGCGCGAAGAGGACGACTCCCGGCTGGAAACGCTGTACGCAGCCGCGGACCGTGTGCGGCATGAAATGGTGGGCGATGCCGTGCATCTGCGCGGGCTGGTCGAGATCTCCAACCACTGCGTGCGGCAGTGCGCCTACTGCGGCCTGCGCGCCGGGCACACCAAGCTGGTGCGCTATCGTCTGTCGGCCGACGAGGTCCTCGCCTGTGCCCGCCAGGCGGTCGAGTTCGGTTACGGCACGGTGGTCATGCAGGCCGGCGAGGACTACGGCATCGGCCGGAGCTGGCTCGCCCGGCTGATCCGCCAGATCAAGGCCGAGACGCCCCTCGCGGTCACGCTGAGCCTGGGCGAACGGCCGGTCGAGGACCTTGCCGCCTGGCGCGAAGCGGGGGCGGACCGCTACCTGCTTCGCTTCGAGACGTCCGACCGTGAGCTCTACGCCCGCATTCATCCGCCGTTGGGTTCGCGCCCTTCCGACCGCGTGGAACTGCTGAGGACGCTCCGCGGGTTGGGCTATGAGATTGGCAGCGGTGTGATGGTGGGCATTCCCGGGCAGACCTACGAGACGCTCGCGCGCGATCTGCTGTTGTTCCGCGAGTTGGACCTCGACATGATCGGCGTGGGGCCGTACATCCCGCATCCGGACACGCCGCTGGGGGAGCGCTTGGCAACCCGGCCGGAGCCTCACCCCTCGGCGGACCAGGTGCCCAATACGGAGAAGATGGCGTACAAAATGGTGGCCCTGACCCGACTGATGTGCCCCCAGGCCAACATTCCCGGCACGACCGCCATCGCCACCCTCAACCAGGAGAGCGGACGCGAGCTGGCCCTGTGCCGGGGGGCCAACGTGGTGATGCCCAACCTCACCCCCGTTCAGTACCGGGCCATGTACGAGATCTACCCGGCGAAAGCGTGCATCACGGAGACGGCCCAGCACTGTCGCGGCTGCCTCAAGAGCCGTATCCGATCACTTGGCCGGACCATCGGCACCGGTCCGGGCGGCCGTCGGCGGCTTGCCTGAGCTTCTGGGCTGGCTCCTCGGAAGGGGCCGGACATCGCCATCGGGGGGCGGGCATCCTGCCCGCCTTCTGGAGAGCGGGTTATCCTTCCGCGTGCAGTGCATCGTCCAAGGACCTGTAGCGGCCGGTACGGAGCCCGGCCGCTACAATTTTGCGGCGGAGGATTTATTTCCGCCTTTTCATCGCTCCAGCGTGACCGCCACCAGTACCGGTGCCGCCGGCGTTCCGCGATCGTGGAACACGATGCTCTCGACCTTCACCGGACGCAGCTCCACGCCCAGCACGTTGAGATGCCAGGGGTCGCCCCGCAATGCGCAGAACACGTCGCTCGCCGACGGCGACGCGGTCCATTCCTCGGTCGTCCGCCCGGTGATGAGCGGCACCGTCTGCGACTCGCCGTCCGCATAGCGGATGATGTACTCAGCCACCGCGCCCCATTCGCCCTCGCCGGGGTCATCGGGCGCCCATCCGTGCACATTGCCCAGGAAATACAGCCGCTTGCCGGCTTCGCCGACGGGAATGACGACTTCCTTCGGCCAGGTGCGGTCCTGCGGGGCCTGGGGTGAGTGCAGGACGACCAGGCCCCGGCCCTCATTCTTGGAGGGATCCAGAATGGTGAAGGGCACGCCTGCGCACACCTGCGTTCCCGTGGGCAGGCCGGTGAACAGGTACTTGCCGGGGTTTTCCTTTCCGAAGGGGGCCTTGAAGGGGTCGGTGTTGGCGGCGGCGCTCAGATTGAGCATCTTCACGGCACCCGGCGACAGGGGCGGGTCGGCGGGCAGATGGACCAAACCCTCAATCTTCCCGCCCAGCGGAGGAGCGGTCCGGTTGTAAAGCTCCACCACCGTCGCGAAGGTCCAGCGTTTCTTCTGTGGTGGGGCAGTCACCACCTCCACGCCCTGGAGCGGCGTGAGCAGTCGCCGGGAGGCGGGCAGATGCAGAACCACCCGGCTGGCCGGCCGCTCGGTCGGCAGTTTGAGATCGACCTCCAGGCCACCCCCTCGTCCGACGACACGCAGGCTGACCAGCCCAAAGTGGGTGGGAGCGTTTTCGATTTCGATCCGCTCACCCGGACCGAACCACCATTCCGGCACGGCCGGCAGCAGGTGCAGCTCATCGCCACGTTCATGGATGAGCATGTGCCGCAGCAGGATGGCGTAGTTGCTGGCCCCCGTGGCGTGGGGGATGGTGTCACTCCAGGCGAACCGCCGTTTGTAGAAGACGCCCTCGGGGAAGGCGTGGGTGGCCGTCGAATGCAGCAGGTACCAGTAGAAATCCTCGATGACCTGCTCACTCTCGCCGCGCTCCAGGGCGGCCATGGTGGTGTACGCCGACATGTAGGGATGAATGGCGCCGGGGAAGCCCGTCCAGCGGATGGTTCCTTCGCAGAATCCGCCTCCGTGGCGCTCGCGGACCTCGCGGATCAGGGCGGACACGCGCGGATCATCCGGTGTGAACAAAGGGGTCGGCCACAGGGTCTCCGTATTGCCCCAGTGGGTGCCCACCTTTTCCCAGCTTGGCGGAAAGTGGGGCAACCCGGTGCGCTTCCAGGCGGCGTCGATCGCCGCGCGATAGTCGTCCGCCTCGCGCGCCAGTTCGTCCGCCTCTTCGACCCGGCCCAGGGCCCGGGCTGCTTCGGCGGTGCAGAGCAAGCCGCGCAGGTTCCAGAAATCGTACCCCACGATGTGATACTGGCCGTCCCAGAGATACTCGCCGTCAGCCAGGGCGTTCGGCAGCAGGCCGGCAAAGGGCGAATCAGCCGGCGCTTCCCGCCGGGCCTTGATAGTCCATTCCGCGGCCCGGCGCATCTGCGGATACACTTCGGCCAGCCAGGCCTTGTCGCCGGTGATCTGGTAGAACTGCCAGAGCGCCCAGAGGGACTGGCCGTTGGCGTCGAGCTGACCCTTCTGGCTCTCGAATCGTCCGTCCGGCCGCTGATACTTCAGGTATACGGCAATGGCCTTGCGGGCAATGTCCATCAGGCCGGCCTCTTCCAGCTCCATGATCTGGTAGGCCCCGTCGCGCGCGTAGAACCGGTCATAGAAGCCCTCGCCGCCGTGGATCTCGCCGTGATCGAGGGCGATCAACTGGCAGACGTGAGCGGCCAGCAGGGCCTGGGTGGCTTTGACCTCCGGCACGACGATCCGGGCCGCCGAAGCCAACGTGTCCCGCCACCATTCCCTGGTGCGCTCAAGCCAGAGCCGGGCCTCTTCGCCGGAGACTTTCGACTCCTCGGCGGCGGCATGGAACGGGAAGCGATGCGCGATGCCGACAACCGCATGGTCTACCCCCGGCTGAACCGTCCATTCCTGCGTGTTCCCACGAACATTGTCACCCTCGACCAGCTCGATGCGAATCTTGGCCGGGGCAGCCGTCGCGCCGGTGTTGGTGACCGCCACACTCACCCAGTTGAGGTAATCCTCCCCAGCCACCGGCCAGTTGAACGCCGCCTTCCAATCGGGCACCGACGTTAAGGGCGTGGCCCAGAACGTGAAATCGTATTGGACCTGGCCGTCCACGGCCCGCAGTTGGATGATGGGCATCCAGCCTTCCAGGTTGGTCTTGACCTGCTCGCGGCTCAGAGCGGTCAGCTCCCGCCCGAACCGGATGCGCACCTTCCGCCCGCCGGCCAGCACCAGCTCGTTGCTCGGTGTGATCCGCGTGCCGTCCTTGTAGTCCTTCAGGCCGATGACGCTCCAGGAGTTCTGGAAATAATCGAACTTTTCGGCCGCCCGGCTGGCCGGGGACGGCTCCCAGAGAGGAGCCTTGGGCGCCAGCGAGCAGGCGGGTACGAACAGAATTAGTGTCAGTAATGGTGCGATCGTGATTCTTTGGCGCGCGTCGGTCACGGTCCTTCCTTTCCAGTTCAGGCTTCGGACGCCAATACAGTTCCGGGCGGCTGCCATTCTGCACAAAAGGCGTGAGATGTACAGACTTATAGCTGATCCCTTATCGGCAAGCGGGGGGAATTCCTCAAAGTGGCTATGCGCGATGGTTGAGCCGGCCGAGCGCGCGCTGGGCGTGGGGCGTGTCCCCACACGTATCGCAGGATCGCGCCCGGTCATATAGCCGCGGATCAGGGGCGGCTCAGTTGGAGTGGTCGCATGTGTTGAGAGTCCGGGCCGTAGTGGAACAAGGACAGGTTGGGCAGCCGGGCGGCCATCTGGTCGGCGATGTCGTTGCTGAGCCGCCTGGGCGTAGCCACCCACAGGTAGGCCAGCGATGAATGGCGTCCGAGCGTCAGCAGGCCCTTCTCGGTGAAATTGCCGGCGATGGTCAGGGAATTGAGCTGCTTCATGTTTGCCAGGTGGGCCAATCCCGCATCGGTCAGTTCGTCTCCAATCGACAGCCGTTTCATTTGCGTCAGGCCGGCCAGGTGGGCCAGGCCGGCGTCGGTGATTCCCCGGCCAAAGGACATCTGAAACCATTCGAGGTTCTTCAGTTTGGCCAGCGAGGCCAGGTCGGCGTCGCGCAAGGGTTCGCCGTTGGAGCTGTCGCCCCAGGTGAATTTCCGCAGGTTGGTGAGGCCGGAGAGATCCGCGTATTCCTCGTCGGGCTCGACCTGTGAGAGTCTGAGATAAGTGAGATGGGTGAGGCCATTGAGCTGCTTGAGGCCGGAAGTCGTCAATCTTGCGCCGGTGATGTCCAGGTTCGTGAGCGATTTGATCCGGCCAAGCTCGGCAAGGCCTTTGTTGGTGATGGGACAGTAGAACAGCATGAGCTTTCTGAGTTTGCGGCAGTTGGTCAGGTGAGTCATCCCGGCATCGGTGATCCGCCTTCCGGTGATGGTCACTTCCTCCAAGTCAGCCATTTTGCCAATCTGCTCGCACAACTCGTTCCCGTATGGACTGTTGGAGGTGGTGCCGCACTCCAGGCTGCGCAGCCGGGGCTGGTTGGCCAGCAGGGCGACCAGGGCGTCCGAACTGAGGCCGCTGGGCAGGTTCAGCAATTCCAGGTGGGGAAGCTTCTGGAGATGTTTGGCGCCGGCGTCGCCGATCTTCGTGTGACTGAGGTTGAGCTGTCGCAACGCCCGCATACGGGCCACGTGGGCCATGCCGGCGTCGGTGATTTTCTCGTTGTAGTGCAAGGCAAGCCGTTGCAGGTTCGGCAGCTTGGCCAGGTGGGCGAGCCCCTGGTCTCCAATCGTGTTCATGCGGAAAGGATGGAAGATCTTGAGCGAAGAAACCTGAGCCACGTGGGCCATGCCCGCATCCGTGAAAGTCGTCCCCCAGAGCGTCAGGTGATTCAGTCGAGGAAGCGATTTGAGATGCACAAGGCCCCCGTCGCTCATGGCCTTGCCGCCGAGTTCCAACTCCTCCAGGTTGCGGAGGCTTTTCAGCGCGGCCAGACCTCGATTGGTGACGGTGTTCCGGGTGAAATACAACCGCTTGAGGCCGGTGAGTCTGGCCACGTAGGGCATGCCCTCGTCATCCATCCGGCAGGGCAGTGAGAGGGATTCCAGGGATTGGAACCCTTCAAGATGTCGAAGCGCCTTGCCGGTCACGCAGGTGAGATTGAGGTGCAGGCTCTTCAAACCGGTGAGCCGGGCCACGTGCGGCATCACGGCATCGTCGGCGCTTTCGGCGCGCAGGATGCCCCAGTCCTCGCTTTCCTCCGCGGTCAGGCCTGAGCCACTGAAGGATAAGGCCTCGAGATCGTCAGGCGCGAGGCTGGCCAGCGGGGAGAGGTCTTTCCAGCCTTCCCGTTCGACCCTCAGGTGTACGCGCTTGCCGGCCGGGATGGTCACATCTCCGCGGGCAGGGCCGAGTTCGTCCCACTGGTTGCTGGTCTCGTCTTCCATCCAGTGGTAAGAGGTGGTTATCTCCCCCCGAGAATGGGCGTCCTGGACGAAGAGCGTGCCCAGCGACCGGTCCGTTGGGAAATGCAGCACCCGTGCGGCGGCGTCTGCCGGCCGGGTCTCCGGTGCGGCCATCGTCGTGCCGACCAGTTGCAGGCCGCTCAGCCCCAGGCTGACGGCGGCGGCCAGAAGACCCGCCGGAAGCACGTGGCGCAGTCCGGGCCGTGACGCATTCATGCGCATGGCCAGGCGCGACAGGCGCCGTACTATCTGCGCGGGCCGGGCCATGGGAATGCCGGCCAGCGCGGGCGCCGGGGCCAACGCGGCGAGCGCCAGGCGGGCCAGGGTGCGGGAATAGGCGGCCGGATCGCCCACAATGGTGGCCGCGGCGGCGTCACATGCTTCTTCACATGCCTCGCCATGAGCCTGGCACAGCCGCCAGGCGAGAGGGTGCCACCAGAGCAGAATGGTCAGGCCGCGCAGTATCGCCATCCACAGCAAGTCGCGGTTGTTCAAATGGCACAGCTCGTGGGCCAGGATGGCCTGCAGTTCCGCCGGGCTGGTGCGGGTGGCCAGATGTTCGGGGATCAGAATGGTCGGCGTGCGAACGCTGGCCAGCAGGGGGCTGGACAATCCGCGGGCCAAACGCAACCGCACCCTCGCATGGCATCCGACCGCCGTTTGGGCACGGCGCAGCGGTTCCCAGTAGTGCTCGCCCGCCGCGGTCGAGAGCGCAATGATCCGCCGCAGCCGCAGCCACGCAAGGATCCATTGCCCAAGGAGCAACGCGCTGCCCGTGGCCCAGAGTGCTGCCAGCAGCGCAGGCCCGTGGCCGGTGATCCACCTGGCGGCCCGCGTGGTCCACGGCGGTTGCGCGGCGATGGGTGCCGCGGGGATTCCTGCCGCTGTGTCCTGGGGTGCCGCTACCGTGAGCGGTTCTGGTTGATAGGAGAGGAGCGGCCAGTCCTGCTCCATCGCCGGGCCCGCGGCCATGGGCGACGCCGCCGGGACGGCAACCGGAATCTCCGGTGTCACCAGGATCAGCAGGGGGGTGGCGAGGATGGCCGTGCCGAATCCGCGCCAGAGCAGCACGCGCCAATAAGGGTTGCCGCGCCGCAGGACCAGATGCAGCGCCCATGCCATGGTCAACAGGATGGTGATCTTGAACAGGAGTTCGCAGGCGGGGGGCAGTTCGATGCAGGCGCGGAGCCATTGATGGATCATGACTTCTCTCCTGGGGGATGCGCTTCTGCCGGATCATTCCGAGTGCGGACGATATCCTGGAGTTTGCGGATGTCTTCGTCGGACAGTTTTTCGCTCTTGATAAGGCCGGCGATCAGATCGAGCGAAGATCCTCCGAAGAAGACATCCGCCAGTTTCTGCGCCATCTGCCGAAAGGAAGAGTGCGCCGGCTGGGTGGGGCGATAAAAGTAGGCTTTGCCCTGTTTGGCCCGTTTCACATGTCCCTTGTTGAGCAGCACTCTCAGTACGGATCGCAAGGCGGCATTGCCGATGGGACGGGGTAAACGCGCTTCAATCTCGGCGGGTTTGAGGGGGCTCTCCTTCCAAAGCACCTGCATGACTTCCAGTTCGCCGGGGGTGAGACGGGCCATAAGCTGGCTTCTCCTGAGCGTTGGGGGACTCGCGTTGACATGAAGAAAATACCACACTTCGGAAGGGCTGCCAAGGACGAAGTGTGGATTTTTCCACACTTTTTTCCTCCGCCACGGCCGGTGGGGGCCTGCGCCCCGACGCCGTGGGGCGGGCGGGGCTCCCACGGCGATCGACTGCCGGACCGGACGAGGGATGATCGGGAAGGGCGCATAGAAAAACCGCGGACCGTGGCCCGCGGTTCTTTGATCGGCTTCGATCGCTAAAGCGTGGTGGACGCGCCGCTTTTACGCACGCCCGGGCTTGCGGATGTGGGCCTTGAGTATGCCGGCCTTGATATTCTCTTCGCTCAGTTCGAACTCCGGCGGTTCCAGGTCGAGGTCGGACTTTATGGCCTCGTCCCAGGTCACGGCCTGGCCGGTGTAGGCCGACATGCGGATCATGATGTTGGTCAGGGTGGACTCGGCCACGTTCTGGGCCTCATTGATCGGCTTATCGGCACGGATGGCCGCGATCAGATCCTTGTGCTCCTGGACGTAGGGGTTTTCACCCTTGACGTCCAGCACGCCGATGGTGCTGATCCAGCCGTTGCAGTTGGAGAAGCCCTTGGTCCCGGTGACGTGCTCGGAGACATCGTTCGCGCAGCCGTTGATCTGACGGCACATGCTGAGCACGTGGATCTTGCCGTCCTTGTCCTTTTCGTCGACGGGATAGTACAGGTCGGCGGCGAACATGTCGTACTGGTCGCCGGTGACCCGGCGATGCCGGGCGCCCATAGCCACGACCTTGGTCACATGCCGGCCCAGGACCCAGTTGATGACGTCGGTGTTGTGCACGTGCTGCTCGACGACGTGGTCGCCGGAGAGCCAGGTCCAGTTGACCCAGTCGCGGATCATCCACTCCATGTCGTCCCAGCCGTTCTGGCGCGGACGATACCAGAGCTGGCCCATGTTCCAGTAGCAGCGGCCGGCGACGATATCGCCGATGGCCCCGTCGCGGATGCGGTTGATGGTCTCGATATAACCCTTCTGGTGTCGGCGCTGCGTACCGGCCACCACGGAGAGCCCCTTCTCGTCGGCCAGTTTGCCGGCGGCCATGAAGCGGCGGATGCCCACCGGGTCCACCGCCACGGGCTTCTCGGTGAAGACGTGCTTGCCGGCCTTGACGCAGGCCTCGAAATGCTCCGGCCGGTAGTACGGCGGTGTGGCCAGAATCACATAGTCCACGTCGGTTTGGAGCAGCTTCTGGTAGGCGTCGAAGCCGACGAAGCAGTTTTCGTTCTTGATTTCGGTCCGGCCCTTATCGGTCAGGCTCTTGCGACAGCCCTCGACGCGGTCTTTGAAGACATCCGCGAGCGCAACCACCTTGACGTTGGGATCGGCATTCATGGCATCGTGGCCGGCTCCGGTGCCGCGCCCGCCGCAGCCGACGATGCCGATCTTGAGCGGTCTGTCGGCGGCCTGGCCGCGCGCGAAATACGGAAAGGCGCCGGTGGCGGCTACCGTGGCGGCGGCCGTCTTGACGAAGTCTCTGCGAGACACGTGGGCTTTGCGCTGCATGGAGATCCTCCTGAGCATGATTTGGACGCATCAATGAATCGTTGCCCTGCACATTCTGCCCGCGACGCGCCGGCGGCGGAGGGCAACGAACGCGAGCCAGCGGGTGCTATTATCGACGGGGTCGCGCGGGCGTCAACCGCGGAGCTCTTCCGCCCCGCCTCATCGGATAAAAATCCATGGATCTGTCCAGAACGCAGCCATTCCGTTGTGAATTGAGGTTGCAATCCGTGTAAAAACCTCCGATGCCGCAGCAGTGGGCGGAATACTATTGCGCATAGGGGTTGTCGAAAGTCATCCGTTCGTCCTCCGATCAGATGAGGTATTCAAGCCGGCCGGCCGGCCGGAAGGAGAATTCTCTCATGCCAGCCAGGCGATACTTTTGGGGCCTGGAGAGGCCATGGCTCCTGTTCTCCGCCCTGTTGTTCATCCCGGCGTGCGGGGGGGTTCTGGATGCGATCATTCAGAGCAACCTGGCCGGCATCGACCAGTTCGGCACGGACCCCGGCCCACCCGTCTACACGGCCCGGAGTTTCGTCAATTGGGAATCGCCTCACGTCTCGCCGCTGGCCCTGACGCCGGACGGAGGCCGGTTGCTCGCGGTGAACACGCCGGCGGCGCGCCTGGAAGTATTTGATGTCGATGAGGGCGGAATCAGCCATGTCCGGACCATTCCCGTGGGCCTGGATCCGGTGACGGTGCGAGCGCGGAGCCGGGACGAAGCCTGGGTCGCCAACTTCGTCTCCGCCTCGGTCAGCGTGGTGGACGTTGAACGCGGCCTCGTGACCCGGACGCTCGAGACCGGGGCCGAGCCCACCGACATCGCGTTCGCCCAGGATCGCGCCTTCGTGGTGTGTCGCCAGGGCAGCCGTGTGGATGTCTTCAACCTGCATGATCTGGCCGCGCCGCCTCAGACGTTGACCATCGATGGCTTGCATCCGCGGGCCGCAGCGCTGAGCCCGGACGGTGGGAAGCTATATGTGGCTATTTTTGATTCGGGCAATGGCACGACGGTGCTCGCTCACGATGCCGTGTCCGATCCAACCGGTCCCTACGGCGGGACCAACCCGCCGCCCAATACCCCTGCCGGCATCAGCCCGTCCCCACCAACCAATGCGTCGCCCGCTCCGCCTGCGGCGCTGATCGTGCAGCGCGATCCGGCCACCGGCCGCTGGCTGGATGAGCAGGGCGCGAATTGGAGCGCGTTCGTGAGCTGGGGCCTGCACGGGCATGACGTGGCGATCATTGATACCCGGACGCTGACCGTCGATTACATCCGGGACCTGATGAACCTCAATATGAGCCTGGCCGTCCACCCCGACGGTACCCTTACGGTGGTGGGTACCGAGGCGTTCAACGCGGTCCGGTTCGAGCCCCGGCTGACCGGACACTTTGTCCGTGGCCGGTTGGCCTTGGTCTCGCCGGCCGCGCCGGACGCGCCGCAAATCCTGGAACTCAATCCTCACCTGCTGGATGCCTATGCCTCCGGACAGAGCACCATATCGCCGGCGCAGCGGGCCCTCTCCATCGCCGACCCTCGGGCCATCGTATGGTCCGCCGACGGCCAGCGCGGCTACATTGCCGGCATGGGCAGCAACAACGTCGCGGTCATCACCCCCGACGGCGTCCGCGTGGCGACTTTCGATGTCAGCCAGGGGCCTACGGGGCTGGCCCTGGATGAGACGCATGGCCGGCTGTACGTGCTGAACCGGTTCGACGCGAGCATCTCGTCTTACGAGGTTGAGACGCTCACCCTGCGCCAGCAGCTCAGGTTGTATGATCCCACGCCGGAAGCCATTCGCCGGGGCCGGCCGTTCCTTTATGACGCCCGGTTGACCAGCGGGCTGGGAGTGACCGCCTGTGCGGCCTGCCACGTGGACGGGCGCACGGATCAACTCGCCTGGGACTTAGGGATCCCTGACGGCCTGGTCAAACCTTTCGACCAGGTCTGCGATGATCTGGGCAACGGGAAGGTTGCCTCGGCGCCCTGCGAGGATTTCCATCCCATAAAGGGGCCGATGATGACCCAGACGCTCCAGGGTATCATCGGAACCGAGCCGTTCCACTGGCGCGGCGACCGCGTGAACCTGTCCGCGTTCAACCACGCGTTCGTAGGTCTCAACGGGCGTGCGAGCGAGCTGACCCCCGAGGAGATGGCTGCCTTGGAAGGATTCCTGGCCAGTATCAGCTTTCCTCCCAATCCCAACCGGAACCGTGACAACTCCCTCAAGTCAGAACTGGATGGAGGGAATCCCCAACACGGCGAGTTCATCTTTCTGCACGAACCCATCGACCGCACCAGCCCCCAGAACCTCCACGGCCTGCCGGAATTTCTGCGCGAACGACTGGAGGAGATCGGCCCCATCCTGACCTGCAACCGCTGCCACCAGCTTCCTACCGGAACCAACCGGCGAATCACCTCGGCCATCAACCTGACCCTTCCGCAGTCGATGAAGGTGCCCCAGTTGCGACACATGTACGAGAAGATCGGCTTTGACCGGTCATCGTTCGAGAACCGTCACGGCTACGGCTTCTCGCACGACGGGGCCATTGCGACGCTCGAAGAGTTCTTCGGGGCGGACGTGTTCGATTTCGGGCCGGGCGCGGAGGGCGCCCAGCGCGTGCAGGACGTGATCGCGTTCATGAAGTCGCTGGGCGTCGACACACATGCCGGGGTGGGCTGGCAGATAACTGTGGATGCTTCCCGCACGGCCGATCCCGATGCGCTTCAGACGATGGCCACCATGCTGCAACTGGCTGACCAGGGCGACGTCGGCCTGGTGGTGCATGGACTGCTGGATGACCAGCGGCGGGGGCTCTGGTATCAAGGCGCCGGCGTGTTCGGGTCGGACTCCGACGGGTTGACCTGGACCACGGCCCAACTTCAGGCCGCCCCGGCCGGCGGAGCGGTGCTCACCTGGACGGTTGTGCCGCTGGGCAGCGAAAAGCGATTGGGCCGGCTGCCTTGATCGACGGGGCCCCTGAAGCCGCCCCTGCGCGTTGACTTTCATCCGGAGTTGTGGTGCGATGGCCGGGTATGAGATACCACTTTCGAACCTGGCATGCACCGGTCTGCGTAGCTGTTGTAACCCTGTTGACGCCTGAGCCCTGGAAGGCCACGGGGCCCGCTTCCTGTCGAGCGGAGACGGTCAGAACCGATCTGGTCTTTGCCTGTGGTGCGAACAATGACCTGTACCGCGCGCTGGCGGCCTCCGGGGTTACCTGTCCGCGCTACGATACGCCCGGTATGGCCGTCAAAGAGGCCCCCGCGGGCGCCGCGGTCTTGATCCTGGCCGAGGGGTATCCGCTGACGCCGACCGGGATCGACGCCGATCTCTTTGAACAGGCAGCCAAGGCCGGCATTCAGCTTTATATCGAATATCCGGCCAATGTTCCCGGCCTCCGTATCGATCCGCCGCGCAAGACCCAGTGGGAGCGCGTGGTGGTCTCGACCGACGCTTTCGACCCCGCGCTGCCGCGCCTGCGGATCCTGATGGTGCACGGCTGCCATTTCACGCCCACGGAAGCGGCCGATCCGCTCCTGGTGGTGGGGCGGGTGGCCGGGTTTGATCGGGCAGTGTTCGGCCTACCCAAGGAACACTATCCCATTCTCTTCGAGATCCCTGATCGGCGCCTGGTAATTGCCACTACCCGGCTCAGCAGCTTCGTCACCGGCCGCTATGCGCCGACGAAAGACTGGCAGGTCTTCTGGGAACGGATGCTCGGCCGGCTGACCGGCGGTGCGCCCGTCAAGCTCAAGGTCATGCCCACCGTGCGCCCGGCCTACGGCCCGGACGAACCGCTCCCCCCGGATGCCGAAAAACGCAGCCTCGCAGCCCTGACCCGCTGGGTCGTGGACGCCGGGCTCCTCGTTCATGCCTCCAAAGAGGCGGAACTGCACAAGCTGATGCGCGCTGGCCAGTCGTTTGGGCCAGCCCTCGGCGGGCCGGTGGGAAATGGCCGGCATGGTCTGCTGGAGGGTTTTGATTCCGCCATCGCCCACGACGGCAGCCAGCGGCAGATTCGGGCGCTTCGCTCCGACTGCCACGCCGAGACCGCCGCGTGCATGGCCCTCGACTGGGTGGTGAATCACAACGAACAGAGCCGCAGGATTGCCGAGAACCTGCTCGACTACGTCTGCTTCACCTCCGACGCCATGCGCGGGCCGCGCGGCAACCCCGAGCATCCCGCGTTCGGGCACGTGGCCTGGGGCGTGGTCGCGCCGGCCTGGTGGATCGCCAACTACGGCGACGACAACGGCCGTGTGATCCAGGCCACCATTTTGGCCGCCGCCTGTCTTGAGTCGGACCGCTGGGACGAACCCATGCTGCGGGCCCTGTTGGCCAACCTGCGCACCACCGGCAAGTTCGGGTTCCGGGGTGAGCGGATTGACATCCGGCCGCTTGAGCAACACGGCTGGAAGCATTTCCAGGAGGCCGGGACGGTCTTTTTCTCCCCCCATTACGAGGCGTCCATGTGGACCTGCTACCTGTGGGCCTACCGGCACACGCGGTACGCCCCGTTCCTGGAAAAGAGCAAAATCGCCATCCGCAAAACCATGGAGGCCTATCCCGACCGCTGGCTCTGGCGCAACAACCTCGAACGGGTGCGGATGATCCACTGCCTGGCGTGGCTGGTGCGCGTCGAGGACACCCCGGAGCACCGCGGCTGGCTTAAACGCATGTGCGGCGATCTGCTGGCCTGTCAGGACCCTGACACGGGGGCGATCACGGAAGTGATCGGCACCACCGGCCAGGCCCACTTCCTCCCGCCCACCAGCAATGAGGAGTACGGCACGCGCGAGATGCCCATCATCCAGGACAACACCGACCGAGCCAGCGACCAGCTCTACGTCACCGGCTTTTCGCTGCTGGTCCTGCGCGAGGCGGCGGCCGTGTTGAACGATCCTGAGCTTAAGGCCGCGGAGGACAAGCTGGCCGCGTACTTGTGCCGCATCCAGATCCGCGCCGATGACCAGCCGGCCCTTAACGGCGGCTGGTTCCGCGCCTTCGACGTGAAGCGCTGGGAGTACTGGGCCAGCTCCGGCGACGCCGGCTGGGGCGCCTGGAGCCTGGAAGCCGGCTGGGGCCAGGCCTGGGGCGCCGCCACCATGGGCCTGCGGGCCCTGAACACGACGCTGTGGGACCTGACCGCCAACTCGAAAATCGCCGTCCACCTCCCGGCCGTCCAGCAACTGATGGCGGTGAACAAAGGCGGCCCCTGGCCCCCGGCCACGCAGCCTGCGGCGAAATAAACCAGGCTGAAGAGAGGATAGATCATGGATGGAGTGGCCGGCGTGACGGATGCCGCAAGGGGTGGGCGAAGTCGCGGCGCGATCTGCTCAGCTCATACGGCTATGGGCGGCTGATCGATTCGGTCCTCACGGGTACCATCACAAGGGGATGAAGCTTCAGCCGGTGCCCTGACCACCGGGACAGCCACTTATTATTTCGATACCCGCCGCTTGGCCCCGTGTGAATCGCATTGTGATGCCTGACGTTCCCATCTATGGCTTTCCGCGGCCAACAGACGCCTCTCCTTGATTTTCTAACCCCTTGGTTTCCAGGATATTGCGCGTGATGGCAATCTGGGCGAGCCCTGTACGCCGATGGTGCCAAACTCCGGTCGGAGTCTGTATTCTATTTCTGGTTAATACCTTGACATGGTATTTACGAAAAATAAGATATGCCCATGAAGACCAGGCTGGGGCCACTTGAGACGCGGTTGCTCGCGTATGCCCAGATGCGCCGCCTGCAGACGGTGCGCCTCGGTGAGTTGGCTGAACCGCTACGACTCTCGGCGCGACAGGAGCTCAAGCTCTTGAGCCGGCTGACCCGTGCGGGGATGGTCGCGCGCGTACGACGCGGCTTGTACCTGCTACCCCCGCGGCTGCCATTGGGGGGAAGCTGGAGCCCGGACGAAATCCTCGCCCTCAACACGTTGATACAGGACCGGCAAGGCAGTTACCAGATCTGCGGACCGAATGCGTTCAATCGCTACGGCTTTGATAATCAGGTTCCGACGCGGGTCTACGCTTACAACAACCGGTTGTCGGGTGATCGCAAGATTGGCGCGGTGGAGCTGACGCTGATTAAGGTAGGCGACAAACGGCTCGGCAGCACCGAGGAGTTCCAGACGCAGGAGGGGTTGACGGCGGTGTACTCATCGCGTGTGCGCACGCTCGTTGATGCGGTCTATGACTGGTCGCGATTTGACAGCCTGCCGCGCGCCTACGAGTGGATCCGCCAGGAGCTTGCCGCTGGCCGTGTTGACCCGGCCGAACTGGTCAGCGTGACGATCCGCTATGGTAACCAGGGGACCATACGACGAATCGGTGCCCTCCTGGAACGCGAGGGCGTACCTGGCTATCTGCTGACCAGACTGCAGCGGGCCCTGAAGCCGTCCAAGAGTCTAATCCAGTGGGTTCCTACCCGGCCGAAGCGGGGCAGGGCAGACCAGCGGTGGGGGGTCGTGCTCAATGCCTGATACTGAACAACCTGCCGTCCGCGTGCATGAAGACCCCGACCTCTTCCGGGAAGCGCTGAGTTTCACAGCGGCCCAGACCTCCTTTGCCGCGAGATTAATTGAGAAAGACTACTTCTGCACAGTGCTCCTGGCGTATCTCGCCTCGAGCGACCCACAGCCGGTATTCAAGGGTGGCACGTGCCTGGCCAAAGTGCACGGCGAATTCTACCGGCTCAGCGAGGATTTAGACTTCTCCCTCCCCATGCCGGTGACGGCGTCAAGATCGCAACGAAGCAGGAAAGTGGCGGCCCTGAAGAACGCCATTGCCAGGCTGGCCGGAACTTGCCCATGCTTTCAGGTGACGGGGCCATTACTCGGTGCCAACGACTCAGCGCAATACATCTGTACGGTCAGCTACTCCTCCCTGATTACCCGACAGGACGAAGCGATTGCCGTCGAAATCAGCCTCCGTGAGCCGCTCCTGGCGCCCGCAGTCGAAGCGCCTATGCAGACGATGTTGTTGGACCCGGTGTCCGGCCAGCGCATGGTTGCTCCGATTGCGGTTCCATGTATGGCCAGGATGGAAGCATTCGCAGAGAAGTACCGGGCGGCGCTGACGCGCCGCGAAGTTGCGATCCGCGACTTCTACGATATCGATTATGCCGCCAGGAAGTTAGGGATTCGGCCGCAGGACGCGGAACTGATCGGGCTGATCAGGGATAAGCTGGCGGTGCCCGGCAACGATGCGGTCAACCTGGGGCCGGATCGGTTGGCGCAGTTGCGCGGGCAATTGGACGCTCGGCTGAAACCTGTGCTGCGCCAGGTGGACTTCGAAGCGTTTGACTTGGATCGCGCCTTCCAAGTCGTTTCCGAAATGGCCAGACGGCTGTCCACTTGACCTGTCAAACCCCGCTGCTGCACCTGCCGGAATTCGTTGTCAAAAACCGGAATCGCCTCGTGGTGCTGAACTCACGACTGAATCTGACAGATTCCTCCTCTTTCTCCAACTGCTATCCCCTCTTTCCTGCCCTTGGTTCCTGACCTCCCGTCGCTGGTGCCGTCACAAGTACACCGAGCTTCTCGGCGGGTCAGGCGGGCAGGATGCCCGCCCTCCGGAACCGCCGCCATTACCTCCATCAGTTCGCCGCCTGCCACACAGATCCCAACTCGTATACCTTCAGCGAAACCACTCGGGCCGCGGAGCCGATTGCGTACAGCTCCAGTTCCCGGTTGTCCTCCGGCGGGAGGAAGCATGAAGTCATCGACACCCGGCCATCGTTGCCGAAGACCTCAATGCTGGTCCGGTCCACCAGAATCTGGAGCGTAATCCGGCCATCCTTCGGCTCCAGGGGGGCCTCGGCGCCCAGGCAGGTGAGCTTGTGCTCCTTCACTTTGTATGCGACCGCCTCGCCGCGAATGCGGAATCCGACTTCCCTGGCCTCGCGCGGCTCGATTTCAGCCACGATTTCCAGCAGATCGCCGGTGAGGCCGGCCAGCGGGTTCTGGCCGGGGGCAAGCATCTGGTCCGGCCGGACATGCTCTTTGACGCGCAGCCGTTTCAGCTCCTTGACCGGTCGGCGGATCAGGCGGAGGCCCTCGGGGAAGGTGCGAAGCTGCAATTCACAGGGAATGCTCATTTGCTGGTTGAACGGCATACCCGGATACTGGCCGCCGCGCATCCACGCGATCTGGATGCGCCGCCCGTCGGAGCCGGGGATATCGCTGAAGGTCTGCACGGCGTAGAAATTCCGGCCGTAGTCGGACGGGTGGGGGCCGCTCTCGGGTGTGAACTTGAGCCCGTCGAAGGTGCCCACCAGGTAATGGCCGTTGGCGGCCGTGAAGACCCACTTGGTCCGCATTCGATCCTTGTCCACCGGCATCTCGAAGAAGTCGGGGCACTCGTTGCAGCCGGGCATGGAGAGATCGTGCAGGTGCGTCCAAGTCTTCAGGTCGGGTGAATTGAAGAGGGCGAAGACGTCTCCATCTTTATAGAGGGCCATGATCCACTTGCGGGTCGGCTCGTGCCAGATCACCTTGGGGTCGCGGTTCTCCTTGACAATATGCTCCAGCACGGGGTTACCGGGAAACTTTGTCCAGGTGCGCCCGCGGTCATTGCTGTAGGCGATGCATTGGGTGAAGGGTTGGCCCCTGGACTCGGGGGATGTTCCGCCCGCGGCCGTGTAGATGGCCACCAGCGGCTTCTCCGCGCCACTGCGGAAGCCGCTGGTGTTTTCCCAATCAACCACCGCCGAGCCGGAGAAGATGGTGCCCCGGTCGTCCGGTTCGATCGCGTTGGGCAGTTGCTTCCAGCGGAGCAGATCCGTGCTGACGGCATGGCCCCAGGTCATGTTACCCCAGTTGATGCCGGTGGGATTATGCTGGAAGAACAGGTGATACTCGCCCTTGTAGTAGACCAGCCCGTTGGGATCGTTGAGCCAGTTTTCCCGGGCCGTGAAGTGGAATTGCGGACGGTAGGTCTCGGTGTAGAGATCTTCGCGCGGATAGAAGGCCAGCCGGGCGCCGGCCGGAGCGAAGGGCTCGATGCGGATGATGTTGGCCCCCGGCTTGAGATGCGAAGTGATCTCCAGCCGTAGCGGCCTGCCGATGAACCCGCCGGCGTCGCGGCCATTGACGGTCACGCGGGCGGCCTCCTCCGGCGTGAGAGGATCCATCTCCAGGTAGACGCGCGAGCCGCCAAGATCCGCGCTGGCCGGTATTTCGCAGTGGCCGATGAAGGGGTCGGCCTTGACCGGGCTGAGCGTGATTCCCGGCCTCAGGCGCCCCCAGGGGGCGTCGCCGAAGCGAGCAAACTCTCCGGCCGCGACCCAGTCGGCATCGTCGAACTGCGCGTTCATCCATTGTTCCGCTGCGTCGCGGGAGACTTTCCAGGTCTTGTCCACCCGTACCGTCAGCGGGTCGCCCGTTTCGAAGTTGACGGTGAGCTGGCCGATGAGCCCGGCGGGGTTCGCCGCCATGTTGGCCGCCGCGTTCGTGGCCATGATGGCGAGCTGGTTCTCGCCGGACTGCAGCAGTTCCTGAATTCGCAGGTGGACCGGCCGGCGCCAGCCTTCAGGGCTGTCATCGCTACGGCCGGCCTCCCTGCCGTTCACGAACAACACGAAGCTGTTGTCGGCCGTGCCGGTGAAGGCGGCGCTCGTGATGCGGCGGTCAGCGGGAATGGTGATTCGCTTGCGGAAATAGCACTTGCCCGCCGGAGCGTTGGCAGCGGGGTTGCCTTCCGGATACCACACCCAGGAGCAGCTTTCCAGGCCCCTGACGGACCTCAGATCGGCATCCAACTCCGGCTCGGCGGGCGGCGGCGTCGCCTCGCGCTGGAGGGTGATGGTCGTCGCGGGCACCGCGCCGCCCGGCTCCAGCCGCGTCGGCAGCGGGCGTTTCTTGGGCGCGAACACCAGCAGCAGGCTCTCGGAAGGCTCCATCGTCAGCGTCAGCTCGACCTGATCGCCCTGGCGCTGGTAGGGCACAGCGGTGATTTCGTTGCGCATGGCATCCCAGCACTCCGGCTCACCCTGGGCGGTGATGCGGAAGCGGAATTTGCGGGCCTCGCCGGTGTGGTTCTGGTTGGTGATGAAGAACACGTCCCGGCCGGCCTTAACGCGGTGCAGCACGTGCAGCCAGTTGTCGGTGCGGCCTTCCAGCACCTCCAGCGTCGGGCGAATGCCGGCATCGGCGGCCAGCACCGCCTGGATCTGCTCGACGATGGGTTTTTCAGGCAGAAAGTAAGATCGTCCGCCGGCGGGGCTGGTCTTGCAGACGCTGGTGCCGGGTTGAGCCTGGCCCCAGAGGGCCTCGCGCAGCGTGGCGATGTCGGCGGAACTCTTGCCCAGCGTGGCAGACTTTTCCGGCAGGATGCCGTAGGCGAGCACCACGCCGCCGCGATCGAAGAATTCCTTGGCCTTAGCCAGCGTGGCGTAGGGAATCACCTCCACGGCCGGGAGAATCAGGACGCGGTACGATTCCTCGCGCAACTTCAGTTCCTTGCCGCCCAGCCGGACGTCGTTCTCGAAGACATCGTAGGGAAGCCAGTCGCAGTCGTAGAGCGCGTCCTGCAGGACTTCGCTCATCACGTCCGGCAGGATGTGTTTGCCCACATGCACGCTGTGGCCGGGGTACAGCAGGGCGACCGGGCACACATGCCGCCCCCCGGTGAGCAGGAGACTCAGCCGGCTGGTGTAATCGGCGTAGACGCGATACAGCGGCCAGCGCGGCTCAAAGCCGCCGTTGTAGAAGTAGGGGGGGCAGTCGGTATCGCGCGGGGCCCGCGGGTTGAACGAATGCGGAATCATGAAGTTCACTCCGGAGACGTGCATGTGGTCGGTCCACCACTTCATCTCCGGGTAGGTGAGGTCCTGGCCGCGGGCGCCGAAGATCTCGACCATGGTGATATCGTCGGGTTTTCCGTAGGCATGGGTAATGGAACTGCCCAGCTTGGGCGTCTGCCAGCAGGGCGCGTCCCTGGCCACGCGCTGGCCGATCTTGAACTGATCAAAGACTGCGTCGATGCCGCCCATGTCGCTGTACTTCTGAAGCTGGAACATATTCCCCGCGCACAGGTTGGGGTGCACATAGACATTGGCGTGTTCGAGCCAGTGGCCGATGGACTTGACGTTGCGCTCGCGGCACCAGCGCGTGATCCCGCCGTACATGGTCCGCCCCCAGGCCTCCGCGAAGGCGTCGAGGTACTGGTAGCGGGCGGCGACCTGGCTCTCACCGGCCAGTTTGAATTTGAAGGCTACCAGGGCCTGCTTGAAATCCACGCCGCGTTCGGCGAGCACCTTCATGACCTCGGTGCCCCAGTCGCCGTGCGTCTCCGGCTCGTCGTAGAAGAAGCCCACGATGTGCTTGCCGAAGTCGTCCTTGAAGCGGTCGTAGTGTGGCTGGTAGACCGTCTTGAGGTACCAGTCCACGGCCTCCTGGCTGGCTCCGTCCACCAGATATCGGTTGCCCACCGGCACGGCCGCCCAAGTGAACTTCATCACCTTCCACTTTCCTGCCGGCGCTTCCCAGGTCAACTTGCCGTCGCGGACGGAACCGGCCAGGTCCACCAGGCTGTCAGGGTCGATGCCATCGCCGGTGATCTTTCCGGCCAGCACGGCGACGATATTCGGTCCTCCGCAGTCGTCCAGGGTGAACGCGGCGGGGCCTTCCACGTCCCGGGCCTCGGCCGAGAGGCGCTTGCTGCCGTACTGGGCGGGTACGGTGCCGCCGACCTCGCCGCTCGGCCACCACTTCTCATCGAAGATCCACATTTGCAGGTTGTGCTTCCTGGCGGCCTCCAGGCAGATGGCCAAGTCCCGGAACCAGCCTTCGCCGAGCCAGTCCTTGTGGGGGCGTGACTCGGTGGTGAGGCAGCCGTTGCCGCCCTCGGCCACCTTGGCGACGTATTCCTCCAGCCGTTCCTTGCTTTCGTCGCCGTGCAGCCAGAACAGCGGGCCGGTCAGCCGTCGAGCATCCGGGGGGAGCTTGCGGAACTGCTTTTCCAGCGTGTCAAAAGCGGCCTCGCCGGCTGCCGCCGAGTTCAAGCCAAACAGAAGACCAAGAATCGCTGTGATTCGGGCCCGCCCGCAAAGCGTGCGCATAGGTTCATCTCCAGTTACCAGAGGTGTACTGCTCCAATGTAATCCTGTACCCAGCAGTTGTCGATAAGGCTTCCTCGGGGCGGTGCTCGTGAAAGCCGCCCAAGGCAAAGGGTGAAAACGCGCAAGGCGGGCTTTGCCCGGAATCCAGGGGTGCAGGGTTCGGGGCGGGCGACCCGGCCCGGAGAGCAGGAATCGGCGCGAGATCCTTGAGAAAGGCTGTCCGCACCGTGTGGCCGTAGTCCGGCGGCGCCAATTGCAGGACGCCGGCCTGCCTACCGGACGGCGGGTTGCGTCTGGGGAAGCAGTCCCGCCGGGGGCTGGTTGAAGGTCGCGTCCTGCCGCGGCTGGTTTCCGGCCAGGTAGTTGGCCCGGGCCCGGTGCAGCACGCCGATATTGTGCTGGGCGTCGCGCTCGGGGATGGCCTGGCGATAAAGGGCGAGGGCCTCTTCGTATCGGCCCATCATGCCCAACGCGGCCGCCATGTTGGCCCGATAGCGGGCATTGTCAGGAGCGATGGCACTGGCCCGGGTGAACAGATCCAGCGCCTCCTGGTGGTCGCCCGAGAGCATCGCGCACATGCCCAGGTTGTTGAGGATGACCGGGTCCTCGGGCGATTGCTTCGCGGCGGCCTGGAGCGTGGCGATGGCCTCATCGATCCTTCGTTGCCGCACGCGCAGTTCCGCGAGATCGCAGTAGGCCGGCATGAAGGTGGGATGCTCGCGAATGATGCGCGTCAGCAGGGCCTCGCACTGATTGTCCCGCCGCTGGGCGGCCAGCAGACGCGCGGTTGCGTAGAGGGTCCGCGGCGTGGGGGCGCGGCCGGCCCCGGCGTCGAATTCGCCTTGTGCGTCCTGTTCCGAGGCGATTCGCTCCGGCCTGAAGATCGTCTCCGTCTGGCAGCCGGTTAAGCAGAGCCCGATGCACAACAGTAGCAGGGCGAGCCGGCCGCGGGCGACGCTGAGGCCCTGTTCACGCGGCGTCATTGGGTCTGCCCTCCGGAGAAGCCCACTCCGGTCTGACCGTTCATGCCGCTGTTGATCGAACCGCCGCCTCCGCCACCTCCGTAGTAGAGAGGCCGGGAGGGGGAATTCCGGCCGGTGGTAATGGCGAGCACCTGCTCGGAGGGCATCCCGTCGCCGCCGGGCATGCCTTCTTCAATCTGAATGCGCCCGGTGTCCACGCCGGCCCGGGCCAGCGCGTCCATCACCGTCTGAATGCGCGCCTCGTACAGCTCCTCCGGGGTGTTGCCCCGACGGAGCTTCAGGGTGCCGGGATGCTCCCGGTAATGCCCAGCCAGGACGGCCAGTTCGCATTCGCCCAGTTCGTTCAAGGCCGCACTGTTGGTCACGAAGTGGTAGGAGTAGAGGGTCTGCTGGGTCACGATAGCGTTCTGGATAGCCCGGTCGTTAATGGACCGCACGATGCGCACGTTGGTCGCGTGCGAGGCGGCCCCCCTCTGGCATCCGGCGATTACCAGGATAGGCGCACACGCGGCGAGACAGATCAGGCGTTTCATGGTTATTTGCTCCTTGCTTTCTGGAAAGCGTTTCGAGCCCTCAATTCCCGCCCAGAAACTCCACCAGGCGAAGTCCGGCGGGGCCAACCAGCACCACAAACAGGGCCGGGAAAATAAACAGAACCATGGGGAACAGCAGTTTGACGGCCATTTTTTCGGCCGCTTCTTCGGCGCGTTGGCTGCGCAACTGACGCATGGACTCGGCGAAGATGCGCAGCGTTTCGCCGATACTGGTTCCGAATCGCTCGGATTGAACCAGCACCGCGACCAGGGATCCGATCTCGTCGGCGCCCGTGCGCTCCGCCATGTGCCGCATGGCCGTCGCCCGGCTCGCCCCCAGGTGCATTTCCAGGTTGGCTAAAGCCATTTCGTCCGCCAGCACGGGGCTGACGCGGCGAACCTCGTCGGTGACACAGTTCCAGGCCATGTCCAGCCCCATCCCGGCGGACACGCAGATCTCAAGCAGGTCGAAGGCGTCCGGCAGGCGCTGCTGGATCTCCAGGCGCCGCTGTCGGCGTTTCGCGCTGACGACCATGTTCGGAACGAAGAACAGGATGCAGGCGCCGCCAACGGTCCCGATGGCTTTGAGGCTGGGGGGCAGCGCGGTCGGGATGAGCAGCAGGGCCAGCCCGCCTGCGCCCAGCAGCAACAGCAGCATCTTGGCGCCAAGATACACCGTGGCCGCGGCGGAGCCGTGATAGCCGGCCTTGGACAGCTCCGCTTTCAGGCCCTGCGAAGGGCCCCGGGCGGACAGTCTCTCGCCGATGCGGCTGACCGCCGTGACCAGGTGCTGTCCGCGGGCACCGAGATGGTTCGGGCCGGCCCAGGCGTCGGCGGCGTGAAGGCGCTGCTCGATCGCGGTTCGCCGCGCGGCCCGGGCCGTCAGCACCGCGCCGCCCAGGGCGGTCACTGACAGGAAAGCGAGGAATGGAAGCAGGATTTCGTACATGGGTTCCTCCCGTCCGCGTCAATACCGCAGGATGGCCATACGATTCATCAGCCAGGCTCCGGTCAGCAGCATTACGCCTCCCACTGCCAGCAGCAGCCTCCCGCTGCTGGTGGTATACAGGATTTCCAGGTACTGCGGGCTGGCACAGCTCAGCACGGCGAACATGATGAAGGGCAGGCTGATCAGAATGCGCTTGCTGAGTTGCGTCTGAGCGGTCAGGGAACGCACCCGGCCGGCGAGCCGAATGCGATCGCGAATCACCGCCGCGACGCGGTCCATCATGTCGGCGAGATCGCCGCCGGTGCGAAGCTGGATGGCCACCGAGGTGGCGAACAACTTCATATCCTCGTTGGCCACGTTGCCAGCGGCTCTGCGGAGGGCCACCTCCAGTGGCACGCCGAGAGACTGCTGCTGGCAGATCTCCGCGAACAGGGTGCCGACCGGATCGGCAATCTCCTCGGCGATCACCTGGAACGAGCCGATCAGCGGATGCCCGGCCCGCAGCGACCGGGCGGCCAGATCGAGGGCGTCAGCGAGCTGTCGTTCGAAGCGGGCGTTGCACTTGGCGATGCGCTGCTTGAGCCAGGTCCAGAAGATGGCGAACCCGCCCACAATTGCGCCCAGACCGGCGAGGCCGCTGCCGGTCAGTGAAAAGGCGAGCACGAACAGGAGGGTCAGCCCGCCCGCTGTGCCGAACACCAGGGTGTGGACCGGCACCTGCCATCCTGCCTGCTGGCGCAGCCGATGAAGCCGTTGACGCCACGACCCGCGGACCGACAGATGGGGCACGACCGTGGTTGCCTCCCGCCCCTCGCGCCACAGCCGCAGCGTTCTGGTTCCGGTCACCTCCTCTTCGCGGAGCCCCAGCCGCATCTCGATGGTGCGTTTTCGGGCCGACCGCTGGGCCATCCACACGAATGCTCCCAACAGCCAAAGGGTGAATACCAACCCGAAAGCCAGGGTCGTGACCACCAGGTCTAACAGGTTGTGCCCGCTGGTTGGCATCGTTGGTGCTCCTTACTTCGCGGCCGGCCCTGCCGGCAGCACGCGACGATGAAACAGGTTGTCCGGCACATCGATGCCCTCGGCCAGGATGTGCGGCAGGAGCTGCGGCCGGACACCGGTGGCCTCGAACTGGCCCACCGCGTGGCCCTGGGCATCGACGTTGAGTTGCCTGTAGATGAAGATGTCCTGCATGCAGATGGCATCTCCTTCGGTGCCGGTCAATTCGGTGATGGAAATGATCTTTCTCCGCCCGCCGGTGACCCGATCCAGGTGAATCACCAGGTTCAGGGCCGAGGCGATTTGTTCGCGGATCACGTGGACGGGAAAGTTCAGGCCGGCCATGCAGGTCATGTTTTCCAGCCGGCGGATCGCGTCGCGCGGATTGTTGGCGTGCAGCGTGGTCATGGAGCCTTCGTGGCCGGTGTTCATGGCCTGGAGCATGTCCAGGGCCTCCGCGCCGCGCACTTCGCCGATGATGATGCGGTCCGGCCGCATGCGCAGGCAATTGCGCAGCAGTTCGCGCTGGGTGACTTCGCCCTTGCCCTCGATATTGGGCGGGCGGGTCTCGAGCTGCACGACGTGCTCGCGCTGGAGCTGGAGCTCGGCGGCATCCTCGATGGTGATGACCCGCTCGGAGTCGGGAATCCAGGCCGACAGCACGTTGAGCAGGGTGGTCTTTCCGCTGCCCGTGCCGCCGGAGATGAGAATGTTCATCCGGGCCCGGACGCAGGCCTCCAGGAATAGAACCATTTCCTGGGTCATGGTACCCAGCTCGATCAACCGGTCCACGTCGAGGGGAATCGTGCCGAAACGTCGGATGCTCAAGGCCGGCCCGCGCAGGGCCAGGGGCGGAATGATTGCGTTGACGCGCGATCCGTCGATGAGCCTGGCATCCAGCATGGGCGAGCTTTCGTCAATGCGCCGCCCGACGCGATTGGCGATGCGCTGAATGACCTGCAACAGATGATCGTTGTCCCGGAAACAGATGTTCGTGCGCTCCAGGCGGCCCTCGCGCTCGATGTACACCTGCCGCGGATTGTTCACCAGGATGTCACTGATGCTTCGATCACTGAGCAGCTCCTCGATCGGGCCCAGGCCGAAGATCTCGTCCATCACTTCGCGGAGGATCCTCTGCCGCTCCGGCGCGGAGAGAGGATAACGCTGCTCGCTGAGCAGCAGGTCCGCCCGCCGGGAGCACTCGCGATGCAGCTCGTCGATGGGCATCCGCTGGGCTTCGATGAGGTCCATGGTGTCCAGCAATCGGCGGTGCACTTCGAGCTTGAGCCGCTGCATCGCCGCCTGGTCCATCGCGGGCTCTGGCATCTTGAAAGGATCGGAATACGCGTGGTTCATGCATTCACCCTGACGCTGTGGCGAGGGTTTCGCCTGCGCCTGCTTTGACAATCTTCTGAGCGATCATGGCAATGTCCTGGCGCGCGGCCGACCGGCGCGCAATCTCAGAAAGCGGCTTGCCGTAGTTGATGCTCCAGATCACGTTCTTGAAATCGTTCTGAACACAGACCGGTGAGAACCCGCCGAAGGCACGGCGCGCGTCGTCGATATCGACCATGGCGTGCCTGCTGCGATAGCGGTTGGCCACCAGCACCAGTTGCCCCGAGGGCACTCCGCTCGCGCTGAGGGCCGAGTGCATGGCCCGCGCGATGTGGATGTCCTTCACCCCGAGCTGAAAGACGATCAGGACGAAGAGGCTGGAATGGGCCAGGCGGACGGCCAGGTCCAGCGAGATCCGCGGGGCGTCCACCACGGTGTAGGCGTAAGCCTGCCGCACGGCTTCGATGGTCTGTCCGATGCGGTCATCCACCGGCAATTCCCACTGGGACAGCCCGGCGGCGGCCGGACTGAGCAGAACGTGCAACCCGTCCGAGTAGGACAGCGCGGTGGAACGGACCAGCTCGGGATCGATGTGGCTGCGGTGGGTCAGGATATCGGCCAGCCCATACTGGCTTTGCAGGCCCAGGTAGGCGCCCACGGCGCCGTAGTCGATGTCCATGTCCACGAGCAGGCTGCGCTGGGACGTGACCAGGTGCAGCTCATGGGCCAGGTTGACCGCCAGGGTGGTGGCGCCGCAGCCTCCGCTCGCCGACAGCACGGTGATCACGGTTCCGCGCGCGCCGGCCCGGGCCGCATCCGGCGGGGCGATCCGCTCCAGGGCAGGGGCCAGGTCGGTGGCAATGGCGGTCTTGAGCACGAACTGGCGGGCCCCGGCGCGCATGGCGTCCAGGACCAGTTCGCCCTTCATGTTGTCGGAAAGAACGATGAAGCGGGCCTCGCTGAACCGCCGTGTCATCTGGTCCAGACTGGCCAGCATCTGAGCGGGGTGAGAATCGATGTCCATCAACACCACGGACGTGGGGTTTTTCTCGATCCGTGCGCCCAGCTCGGCGAGACTCCGGCAGGTTGTTTCACTCATCAGCGCGTTGGTCATGCCCAGCGTCGCGCCCACCCGGGGCGCGAGCTGAGGATCGCTGGTGAGGAGGATGATATGGCGTCGCAAGTCCACGTAGGGCTCCCCCTGGGGTGGCCAACGAGTCAGTGTTTCATTGCTCCAGGACCGGCGGCGCCGCCGGCCTCCTCGATCGGAGCGGCAGCCGGCGCCGGCTCGGCCTCGGCCGCCCTGGCCGGCGGCCTGATCGGCTCGGCCTGGCTGCGGGCCATGCCTTGTTCGTACCGCTCCCAGGCCCCCGGCCCCTTCAGCTCGTCAAGGTTCAGGCTTTCCAGCCAGACGGCTTCGGCGGGCGACAGCGTGGGCGCCGATCCGCCTTCGATCATGCCCAGCCCGTAAAACTCCCAGTCGTTGGGCACGGTGTCGCATACCCCCGGCAGCGGGGGGGCCTCGGCCAGCGAAAGCGGCTCCACCAGCGACGCGGTCACCAGCACGACCAGATCCGTCTCACCCTTGACGTACCGGACCGACCGGAAGAGCGATCCGAGCACGGGGACGTCGCCCAGCCCCGGAGTCCGGGAATTGCGGGCTTCGTTTCGATTGCTCAGCAGGCCGGCCATGGCAAACGACTGCCCGCTCTTGAGTTCCAGTGTCGTTTCCGCCCGCCGGGTCACCAGGGAGGGCACCTGGAATCCCTGGATGATCACCGCGCCCACATTGGATAAGTCGCTCACCTCCGGGGCCAGGTGCAGGCGGATGGTCCCGTCGCCCAGTACCGTGGGCCGAAAGCGCAGACGCACGCCGAATTCCTTGTACTCAATCGTGATTGACAGGGCTCCGCCCCCGACGCCGCTTTGCACCACCGGGATAGGAAACTCTCCGCCGGCCAGGAAGCTGGCCTCTTCGCCGCTGAGGGCCACCAGGGTCGGCTCGGAGAGCAGTCGCAGGTAGGTGTTCTCGGCCAGGGCCTCCAGGAAGAACTCCAACTCGGCCCGCGGAAACCCGAAGAACAGCGACACCGACGGGGGAACGTTCACATCGGCGTTGAACGTGAAGGGCACGCCTTCGTTGCCCGCGATGGCTCCCCGGGGGGGACCGATGGTCATGGGCACCAGCGAGCCGCCCACGGATGGCCCGATGGTGGATGCGCCGAAGAAGGTGTTGTCATGGTGGCCGGTCTGGAGAATGTTGACCCCCAGGTTCCGCAATGCCGTCCGACTCACCTCGGCGATCCGAACCTTGAGCTGCACCTGTTGCACGCCGGCCACGCTGGTCATGTCGATAAAGCGGAAATCGGCCGCCGGCACGGGTTCGGGTTCGGAGGTCTCCTCTTCGAAAGTGCCCGCCGGGCGCGTGTGACTCGGGCCCCGCCGGGTTCGACGCTGCTCAACCAATTCCTGGAGCGCCTCCAGATATTTGCGCAGTTGCTGGGCCTGCTCGGTCCGGCGCAGCGTCCCGGAAATGACCATCACGTCGCCGGATTGCCTGACGTCCAGGGTCGAATCCGGAAACATCCAGAGCAAATCCTGCTTGAGGCGTTCGGCGTCGGTATAGATGGAACCGGGCCGTGGTTCGGAGGTTGAGCGGACGCCGGCCACGCTGACCATGTCCACATATTTGAGGCCGGTGGCTTTCTCGGCCGCCTCCAGAAAGGTCCGCAGTCGCTCGCCGTGCACGCGGGTCGGCAGGGCGCCGGTGATGATCACGACGTCCTGCGACTGGGTCACGTCCAGATCGGACCCGGGAAACAGGTCGGTCAGTTCTTTGCGAAGACGCGCAGGATCGATGTGCACGTCGATCCGTCGCTGCCACACCTCGCCGCCGGCGCTCCACAAGACCAGGTCGGTGGTGCCCACCTTCCTGCCCAACAGCAGTACCTGGGTGGGCGAGATGGCTTCCACGTCCGCCACCTGCGGGTTGGTGATCGACAAACGCTGCACCGGCCAGGGAGCGTCCAGCACGCTGGACTGGCCGGCGGCCACCACGATGGGCGGCGGATCGGCCCTCTGGACGGCCTGGGCGCGCAGCACGGCCGGGCCGGCCAGGAGAATCACCACTCCCGCCGAGCAAATGCGGATCGTCCGAATGTTGAACTGCGGTTTCGTTCTCCCCACGTCGTGTCCTTCCTTTACAGTGAGCCATCCACCGAGCATTCCCACTCGCAGGCTCGCGTGCCGCTTCCGGTGAATCCGTTGCGGGCGCCGGGAGCGGAAACGATCGGCCCAGCGGACTCAGGCCGGATGCCCGCGCGGCCCAGGGCCGCGCGAGACTCCCCGACCGGAAAATGCACTAACGCGCCTGCAGGGGGGCGACATAGGCAAACTTCCGGACCTCGGGCGCCCGATCCCGCAGAATGGTTATCTCCCAGGTCTGCTGGGCGGGGGCCGTAGTGGTCAGCCCGGGCCCCGGTCGCGCCGATGGCTCGGGCGCGACTTTCGCCAGCGTCGTGTCCAACGGGTTGCGCATGGCCAGCGAGAGGGTGCCCTGTTCCATGGCCGCTTCGAGGATTCTGGCCTGGTCTGGATCCACCATTACCGTCACCATGCGCTTACGGCCGGAGTCCGACCGGCCCGACTTGTCGTTATCCGGCGAAACAATGGTGTGGCCCTCAACGCCCAGGACCTGGACGTTTTGCAGGAGGATCCTGGAGTTGGCCTCGCCGGCCTGGGCCTTGTAGGAGACCAGGATGTCCACCCGGCTGCCGGGATAGAGCACGCCGAACAGGCCCGAATGCTCACTGAGGGCGATGCCGACGGCGCGCATGCCCTTGGGCATGGCGGCGGCCAGATGGGCGCCCGAGCCTTCGGCAAAGCAGGTCTTGGTGAAGGCCTGGCCCGCGACCATGGGCAAAGCCAGAACTTTGCCCAGTACCTGCACGGAATCAGTGAAGCAATCGAGGGGGGCCTCTTTGCGCGGGACGGATTTGGTGGCGATCGATTCGCCGTCCACGATCTGCATGGCGGGGATGTCCCGTTTGGCCACCACGACCTGCATCTCGTTGGCCTTGAGAGTGGGCGTGGGCCCCCGCAGATAGGCAGGCAGGAAAGTCATGAGCCCGGCCACGCAAATCGCCGCCACAAGGCCCAGCAGCACGATCGCCAGGAATGGCCATTTCATGTTCGAAATCCTCCCCACGGCCCGTCAGGACGGGCCGTGTGACTGTCTCTCATCGCCAGGGCCGACATGCCCCTGCCGCCGGTGGAGTGTGCGGCCGTGCCGGATCCACCGCGATAGGACCGTGCACGAGGCCGCCACACGCCTTGGAACGCGCCAGCCCACCGTGTGTGTCATGGCTCTTGGAGACGCGGCGAGACAGCTCCCACGTTGGGTACGGCTCAAGAGCCGTGGCACACAGTCGTGTCGCGATGGCGCCAACATTGGGCACGGCCGTTAGCCGTGGCGCACAAACCGTGCCCTCAGGCGGCTTATTCCTGCCTACGGTCATTCAGGGCCCTTCCTTGGCCATGCTGACGGATGCACTTAGCTTTTCCGGTACCGGCAGCAGCGGGAAACGCATCAGTTCCACGTTGCCTTTGTATGCGACCGACACGGTGACGGTGACGGTTGTGCCCGGGGTGGTCGGCGGGTCCGCCGAGGGCGAAATGGTGATGTTGCCGTCGCCGATGGTCATGCCTGCCGCGGACATGGCCGCAATAATCTTGGCACGGGCCCGTGCATCCGTGCCGCCGTGCAGGGCCGCCGTGCGGGCCCCGTCCCGGGCGGCGTTGGTGACCTCGCTGGCCTTGTAAAACATCCAACCGTATTCCAGTACGCCGAAAACCAGCAGCAACAGCAGCGGGAGCACGATGGCCGCCTCGACGAGCGCCAGACCGCGGGACATGGACTTTGCGGTCAGCCGTGCCATAGCCACTCTCCCAGTGCCGCCGCGAGCGTGCCCGCGAAAATAGCCACGCCGTAGGGCATGGTCTGCATCTCGCGGGGGCTTGGAATCGAGACCTCGCTCCACCGTCGCCGATGGATCACGGACAGGAACAGGCCCAAGCCCATGTTCCAGAGGTTGCGGGCCACGGCCATCCCCTTGCCCTTCGCGAGTGCATAGAAGATTCCCAGCACACCGCCCGCCAGCAGCACGCAGGCCAAAGTCACCAGAACGTGTCCTGTGCCCAGCCATGCGCCGATGGCCCCCATCAGCTTGGCATCACCGGCCCCGCCGGCGCCCAGAACGAACAGGACCACGAATGGCAGGGCGAACAACATGCAGGCCGCGACGGCGTCCGCGATTCCGTCCCAGCCGGCCGTCCAGGCCGCCCACACCAGGGCGGCCAGCAGGACCGGCATCGTCAACCAGTTCGGAATCCGCCGCGTGCCCACATCGTTGATCGCCGCTGCCAGTGAGACGCCCAGCACCACACCCCACTTGAGCAGGGGAGCGCCCGGGTCTCCGAGTACCATCCACATGGCGGTTCCGCCTATTAGCCCGCGGCCCCATCCGACGTAGCCGCTTGCAGTCTTTCGAATGCGGCCTGGACGTTCTCGCCGAGAAGACCGATCGCGGCAATGGTGCCGGTCAGAATCAGTGCGGCCAGAACGGCCCACTCCACCGTCTCCAATCCACTCTCATCGTTCCAGAACTTCTTGACCAGTGCGAGCATCGCTTGCTCCTTTCGCAAAACAGATATCCCCTCGCCATTCAGGACGGCGCGACCTTCGCACGACGAAAACATCCTGACGGCGTGTCCGGTCGGGCTGAGTGCTGCTTCGCTCTATGAAGGGCTGCAGATAGACATATGGTCCACGCGAAACTGGACGTGAGGCCCCCTGCGCTGGAAGGCTGCGGAAGCTGCCGCTACCTCTTGCTGAGAAGCCGTCACAATCTCACAAAAAGTCCCGTCACAATCCCACAAAAAGTCAGCGCAAACCCTCCCGCGTCACCGCCCCCCGACTGGCGATCGGTGATCCAAACCCAACAGAGCCGCGCCCAACGGTACGCGGGGAGGAGCTTCCGATTGCGCCAAGACTCCCTGTACCTGCGCCGATGATGAAACCAGGATCCTTCCGGGCTTGTTGCATCCCCGTCCAATCCAAAGACGGGCCTTTATTCCCACTGAGTGCATTGCGAACGAAACTTCAGTGTCTGTCAATAGGCAGATGAATAAAATTTCTTTTGCATGGGTTTCTTTGGGGCTATTTTGTTATATTTGCGTCAGTATTGTTATTGTGGTTCGATAATTAAAGATCAGGGAAATGCCCCAGGAGGGTGCCGTGTTCACCAGCCTGTTCGCCTCCTCGACCTGCCGTCAACGTGATCCGTTGCGAAATTCAACGCGCCGGCGCGCCGTTGCGCTGGTCTGGGTGGCAATCCTGGGACTCATCCTGATCGGAATGGTCGGGCTGGCCCTGGACGCCGGCGTCGTGGTCCTTTCGCGGCAGCAACTCCAGAACGCCGCTGACGCAGCGGCGCTGGCCGGTGCCGCCAAGGTCAAGCTCGACACTGATGAGGCGCGCACGAATGCCGTCACCATCGGGCTGGCCAACAAGGTGCTGGGAACACAGGTGAGACTGGATCGGAATGATGCCAACGCCGCGGAAGGCGATATCGTTCTCGGCCGGTATCGTGAGGACACCGGCGAGTTCACTCCTCAGACCACCGCGGTCAATGCCGTGAAGGTCGTCGCGCGGCGCACGGGCGCGGTTTCTGATGGTCCTGTTTCCCTGGTGTTCGGTCCGCTCTTCGGCGTGGATACGGTCGACCTTTCAGCCACGGCCATCGCCATGGTGGGTGGAGGAACCGGCGCCGGCCTGATCACGTTGAATCCGGATGCCGAGTGCGCCCTGTACGTCCACGGCAACCTCACCCTCAGCGTCGAAGATCTGCAACTGGGAGTGCCGGGGGCCATTCAGGTCAACTCTAGCCACTCCTGCGCGGTCTGCTCGGATGGGAACGTTCACATTGAAGCCGGCGAGATCAACGTGCACGGCGGCGACTGCCTTAAGAACGCCAACTACGCAGGAACGGTCAACCCCGGCGCCGGCGTCGTTCAGGATCCGCTCGCGGGAATTCCCGAGCCGAGTCCGGCGGGCCTGACCCCGCTGCCCATTGTGGAACTTAGCCAGGGGGACGTGCGTACCATCGATCCCGGCTACTATGCGGGTGGAATCTCAATGACGGGCGGCACACTGACCTGCACCCCGGGAATCTACATCCTGGATGGCGTGGGTCTCAACGTCAACGGCGGCGATCTGATCGCCCATGGCGTCATGTTTTACATCATGGACAGCACGCCCGACGGCAAACAGCCTTTCAGTCACGTCGATCTGTCGGGAAATGGCCGGATCGTGATCACCGCCATCGATCTGGACGATCCCAGTGTGACCTATCCGCCGGGAATCGATTCCAGCTACGAGGGCATGGCCATCTTCCAGTCTCGGGCCACCTACAACCTGGACCCGAAGTACACGGCCAAGATTGTCGGGAACAACGAGCTGAACACCATCCAGGGCACGCTCTATTTTCCGCAAAACAAGGTCAACATCGGGGGGGCTGGTGGGAACACTGGCACCCAGTTGATTGCCGACACCGTCGAAGTCGGCGGCAACGGGTTCATCCACATCCAGTATGACGGGCGCAACCAGGCGCCCGGCACCAAGCCGTTTCTGGTCAAGTGAAGGCGCCCGCGTTGGGCTCGAAGCACGTCAGGGGGCCGACATCGTTTTTTCCGTGTGATCCGCATTGAGGCTGTGTTTGAGGGCGGCGCGGCGCAGAAGGCGCGTCCGCGTGCGGAATTGACGCACGGTCTCTACCGTTCGGCGGAGGACCGGTATCCGTTTCAACTGGCGGCGCAGCGCCGGGCCGCTCAGCCAGGCGACCTGTGCAGGGAGCCGGTTGGAGTAAACGCGGATGGTTTCCAGCGGCGCCGAGGTGGTCCAACGGGCCTTCCAATCGCACTGCATACCCAGCTCGTACCAGCGCGCCCGGGGGGCCTCCATCTCGCGTTTGAGGAACAGATAGCGCAGCACGTTGCAGGGCGCATAGCGGGCCATGTCCGGCTCATAGCTGAATTTGAGATCGTGTATCCACTGGCCCCGGCGCAGGCACAGGTCGAAGGCGATCAGCCGCCCGTTCAGGCGGAGCGTGTAGAGGGACAACGCGCCGACTGCGGCCGCCTCCAGGCTCAAGTCGGTGTAGAAGCCCAGGGTGGCGGCATCCGAGAGAATGGCGCTATGTTCCGCCCCTTTCCAGGTACGCGCCTCCAGCTCAAAACACTCGGTCAGCAGGGCGGGAAGCTCCGGGCCGCCGGTGTACTCCTGGAAATCGACCGAGCCCAGCGCCGCCAGTCGCCGCTGAACGCGCTCCGTGTTGCCCAGCAGATTGCGGGACAGGTTGGAGCGGTACGTCTTCCAGCCGATGGTCAGGTCCAGCAGGGCCAGCGGGGTCGTCCGGCTGACCGCGTGTTTCAGGCGTTGTTGTTCGGCGGCACGGGTCAGGCCCAGCGAAGCGGGAGACGAGGCCGGCAAGGGGCCGATCTCCAGCAGATGGGCCGACCGGGCGAACGTCTCCAGCAGCCCGTGCCAGGCGTGCAGGCTGCCCGGGTCGAACATGATGTCCACGATCAGGCTTTGCGCGTTACGCGGCGCCGTCCACTGGCGCAGCCATCCGCCGTGCTCCATGAGCGGGACCACGCCGGCAAGCTGCCCTCCGGCATAGAGCCGGTGCACGATCAACTCCGTGCCCCGCGGGGCAAAATGCTTCCACCAGCAGCGCAGCCACATGGGGCTGGAGTAGATGGTGCCGCCCCCCAGCGATTGGGCCAGGTTTTCGATATCGAGGACGTCCGAAGGGGCCAGGCCGGCGGGCTGCGAATGGCAATTCACCCGCATCGTCGATTGATCGGCCACCGAGCCACAGAGCTCGGAAGCGCTGCGAGAGAACATGTGTATGGGGCGCGTGAAGGCCAACTGTTGTCCTCTTTGGTCTGCATAATCAAAGGCGAACAGCAGAAGCGACTGCCTGATCGGTTGTGGCGTGGTCGTCACGTCCAGTGAAGAGACACCCGGTATTCCGAAGGACCTGGAACCCGTATTGATTCTTTGTGGTTCCAATTGGAGTTGTCAAGGCAGGGGTTCCGAATCGGCCTGCGAGGAATCCCCCCCGGGGGAAAGGTTCATGCGGGAGGTTCATCCAAAAAAGAAAGCACCAAGAGCCTCAAGGCGCCTTGGTGCTTTCCGGAGGGGAAAGAAGCCGGTAGTCAAATATGCCCCCTCGATAAATGATTTTATTTTTCTCGGCAGATTATAGGCCCCACCGATAGAAAAATCTCTAGGGAAAAAAACTCATGCCCGCAGGTTTTTTGGGGAAAATCTCTCGGAAGCAATCAAGGTTAACTGCTTTCAACTTAGATATTTATGGCCATCTTGCCTAACCTGACGCAGCCATGCGTAAAGCTGTTAAGCTGGGGGTTGCAAGCGGCCTCCGAATCGGTTAAGTTACCCTCGGGCCGAAGTGCCACCTTAGATGTCTCAACCCCTTCGGGAGGGTTAAGAAGCCAGGCATCTAAGGTGGCCTTCGGCCCTTTTTTTCTCTCCATCGGGTATATTCCCCAGGTCTAGAATTCTGCGGATGTTAGCTACGCGATGTGGCAGCTCTTCAGGAGAATGGCTGATGATGCGCTTCAAGCTCTGGTCGGGGGGGAATGAGCGGAAGGAGCCGCCCTCAGAGCCGTTCCAGTCCTCGTCTCCCCCGACGCGGCCGCGGCCCACGCTGATTCTGTACGCGGTGATGGCTTTGCTGATGCTGTGGGCCTGGCAGGATGCGCTCAGCGGGTTTCGCGTGCGGACGATTCCGTACAGCGAATTCAAAGCACGCCTGGCGGCCGGGGAGGTGACGGAAGCCACCATCGGGGAAACCGACATTCAAGGCAAAATCGTGCCGCGCGCCCGGCCGGCCACGCAACCGGCGGAAGCGGACACGCCGCCAGCCCAGGTCCCGGGAGAGCCCTTTCTCTTTCGTACCGTGCGGGTCGAAGATCCGAAACTGGTGGAAGAGCTTCAGGCGGCGGGAGTGAAATTCGTGGGCGTCCGGCCGAACTTTCTGGCCCAGTTGCTGTGGGCCTGGATTGCGCCGCTGGGGCTTATCCTGCTGTTCTGGTGGTTCTTGTCCCGGCGGATGGGTGGCGCGGCCCAATCGCTGCTCAGTGTGGGGCGGAGCCGTGCCAAACTGGTGGGGGAGAAGGATACCAACGTCAGTTTCAAGGATGTGGCCGGCTGCGATGAAGCCAAGGCGGAGTTGCAGGAGGTGGTGGACTTTCTCAAGGAGCCGGACCGGTACAACGCCCTGGGCGCGCGTATCCCCAAGGGCGTGCTCCTGGTGGGGCCTCCGGGCACAGGTAAGACGCTGCTGGCCCGGGCGGTAGCCGGTGAGGCCGGCGTGCCCTTCTTCCTGCTGGCCGGCAGCGATTTTGTCGAGATGTTCGTCGGCGTGGGTGCGGCCCGTGTGCGCGACCTGTTCCAGCAGGCCAAGGCCCAGGCCCCGTGCATTGTGTTCATCGACGAACTGGATGCGATCGGCCGGCAGCGCGGGGTGCACGTCGGCCCGGTCAACGATGAACGCGAACAGACGCTCAACCAGTTGCTGGTGGAGATGGACGGGTTTGAGCCGAACGCGGGGGTGATCCTGCTGGCGGCGACCAACCGTCCGGAGGTGCTGGACCGTGCCCTGTTGCGTCCCGGCCGGTTTGATCGACAAGTGCTGGTGGATGCGCCGGATATGAACGGGCGGCTGGCCATTCTCGAGGTGCACTCGCGGGGCAAGCGGCTCGCGCCCGACATCGACCTGCGCCGCATTGCTCAGGCGACGCCGGGCTTCTCGGGGGCCGATCTGGCCAATGCCATGAACGAAGCCGCGCTGCTGGCCGCCCGGCGACACGCCCACGAAATCACGCAACAGGACCTCGAGGATGCGGTGGAGAAGGTGGTGGCCGGGCCGGAACGCAAGAGCCGGCGGCTCAAGGAGGATGAGAAAAAGCGGGTGGCCTGCCACGAGGTGGGCCATGCCCTGGTCGCGGCGTATTGCCCTCAGGCCGACCCGGTGCACAAGATCAGCATCGTGCCCCGCGGTCGGGCGGCCCTGGGCTATACCATGCAGTTGCCGACCGAAGATCAGTTCCTGATGACCCGCTCTGAGTTGATGGATCGGTTGACCGGCCTGCTGGGCGGACGGGCCGCCGAAGAGATCATGCTGGGCGAGATCAGCACCGGGGCGGAGAACGATCTGGAACGGGCCACTGCCCAGGCCCGCCAGATGGTGTGCCTGTACGGCATGAGCGACAAGATCGGGCTGGTTCACTGCGGGCAGCGCGAGAACCTCTTTCTGACCGCGCCGGAGACCAGCCCCGTGCAACGGGATTGCAGCGAGCGCATGGCCGAACTGATCGATGCGGAAGTCAAACGGCTGCTTCAGGAGGCGTACGCGCGGGCCAGGGCGATATTGATCGAGCACCGTGACGAATTGGAATGCGTGACCGACGAACTGCTTCGCCGGGAGACGCTAGACCGGCAGGCATTCGAATTGCTGATTCACTCGAGCGCGCGAAAAGGCCGTCCACCCTGTGAGGGGGCACTCGGGGGCGAACCCGCCGGCGAGCCCGGGGAAGAGGCGACGCTGCGCGCCGGTTCGCCCGGAAACGGCAGTCTGACGTAGCCCGCAAAGCCGTGGCACACCGATGGTCGTCCTGCACGGCTCAAGAGCCGTGGCACACAGAGGGTTTGAGGGCGATTCGTTGCCGGCTCATGAGGCGGACGCTTAGGCAGGGCGGATGCTTAGAAGGGGACTGTGGGAGACAGGCTGGCCGGCGATCTCAGCGTTGAGTTGAGGCCCAGGGTGCCAACACCGGTGAGTCCGGTATTTACGACGCTTCCGCTGGTGGAACCGAGGGTGCTTCCGCCAAAGGCGTTGGATGCGCCGATGCCGAGCGGAAACAGAGAGTTCAGCGCTGCCGTGCTCAGTCCGCCGCCGGAGGTGGTAAAGCCGCCGGTACCCCCTGTAACACTGCTGGTAGTAGTCAATGGGGTGGTGGTGAATCCGTTGCCCGGTACCAGCCCGCTGGTTGGCGTCAGCACCGAGGTTGGCGTCAGCACAGAGCCGGACAGGCCCGACGTGTTGGTGAGCGATGTTGTGTTCAGGCCGGTAATCGTGGGGTCCAGGATGCTGCTATCCAGAACACCGACACCCAGCGTACCGGTACCCAGGGTGCTCGGTCCTGCCACGCCCGAACTGATGAGGCCGCCGCGAACGCCTGGGCCCAGCGTGCTGGCGCCCAGCGTGCCGCCGCCGACCGAACTGATGCCCACAGTGCCGCCGTCAAGCCGTTGGCTGCCCAGCATGGCGCTGTTGACGAGGCCCTCGGCGATCAACTCGGCGCAGGTCACTCCCATGAGCCCCACGCTGGAGGCCGTAAGCAGTAGATAGCCATAGCTGATGAGCAGAGTGTTCCGGGTTTTCATGGCCGGCGCCTCCCGCCAGGTGGCGCATCCCCATATGGATTGTTACATCCTGGGGATATCATTGTCCAATTAAGTGGGCGGCGTTTTTTGCGTTCGTGATCGCTCTGCGACGGATTCGCTGAGCCTGGGACGCGGGCGGGAATGGATGAGCAGGCGTTCCCCCGGCCCTCTGTCGCCATTGCCGGATTAGAGGATCAAACGTCATCAAGCGTGAGGAGAACCTGTTCCCGCCGCCGTCTTTCAGAGTATGGGGGCCGCGCTTTTCAATCCTCGCGCCTGCCAACATAATGTGGCCTTTTCAGGTTCATGGAGAATTCTCATGCGCATCAGCTTGCCATCGGTGATCGGCCTGTGGGTCGTTGTGGTCGCCTGCCAGCCCTGTCGTGCCGATGAGGGCATGTGGCTGCTCAACAACCCGCCACGGGAGTTGCTGCGGCAGAAATACGGGTTTGAGCCTTCGCCCGAGTGGCTGGAGCATCTGCAGAAGTCGGCCGTACGCATTCGCGCCTCCGGCTCACTGGTCTCGCCGGAAGGGCTCATCCTGACCAACCACCACGTGGGCGTGGACCAGCTCCAGAAGCTCAGCACGCCGGAGCGCGACCTGCTGACCACGGGCTTTTACGCCCGCACGCGCGAAGAGGAGCTCAAGTGCCCGGACCTTGAGGTGCAGATCCTCTGGTCCATCGAGGATGTGACCGCGCGGGTCAATGCTGCGGTCAAGCCCGGCCAGACGCCGGCCCAGGCCTATGAGGCCCGCCGGCAGGAAATGGCTCGGCTGGAGAGCGAGTCGAAAAAGGCCACCGGCCTGGATAGTGAAGTGGTCACGCTCTATCACGGGGCCCGCTATCACCTGTACCGTTACCAACGCTACGACGACGTCCGCCTGGTAATGGCCCCGGAGAAGGCGGTCGCCTTTTTCGGCGGCGACATCGATAACTTCGAGTATCCCCGTTACGACTTCGATTTCTGTTTCTTCCGCATCTACGAGAACGGCCGCCCGCTTCAGAACGAGCACTACCTCCGCTGGAACCTGGAAGGAGGCCGGGACAACGAGCTGATGTTCGTCGTGGGCCACCCCGGACGGACGAGCCGGCTGTTCACCGTGGAACATCTCGAATTCTTGCGCGACGTGGCCTTCCCTTCCCTGTTGCACTACCTGTGGCGCGACGAGGTGAAGCTGGCCAACTTCTGCAACGAGGGCCCCGAGCAGCGCCGAATGGCCCAGACGGAATACTTCAGCGTGCAGAATTCGCGGAAGGCCCGCACCGGTGGCTATGCGGGTCTGCTGGATCCGGAGATCATGCAGGCCAAGCGAAAGATGGAGGCCCAGTTGCGCCAATATGCCGCCACCCGTCCGGCCGGCGAGGGCGAGCAGGCGGATCCCTGGTCCCAGATCGCCGCGGCCTACCGGAATTTCCGCACCTTCTACCCGCGCTATCGGGTGTTGCGCGAGGGCTGGCCGTTCGGCTCGGAGCTGTTCCGGATCGCCCGGACGCTGGTGCGTCTGGCCGATGAGCTGCCCAAGCCCTCCCCGGAACGGCTGCGTGAGTATCGCGATTCGGAGCTCGATTCCGTGTACCTGCAGTTGTACTCCAACGCGCCCATTTACGAGGAGTTCGAAATCGAGCGGATGCAGAGCAGTCTCTCGGTGCTGGCCGAAGCGCTGGGGGCCGACGATCCGCTGGTCAAGGAGGTCTTCGCCGGCAAGGACCCGCAAAAGCTGGCTGTGGAGCTGGTCCGCGGCTGCACGCTCAAGGACATCGAAACCCGCAAAAAGATCGCGGCCGGCGGCCGGGAGGCCATCGCGGCCTCGAACGATCCCATGATCCGGCTGGCGATCCAGTTGGACCCGGAGGCCCGGTCACTGCGCCGACGCTTCGAGGATGAGGTGGAAGGCGTGGAGCGGCAGGCGTACGCCCGGATCGCCGCCCTGCGTTTCGACCTGTTCGGAGAGAGCACCTATCCCGACGCGACCGGCACCCTTCGCCTGGCGTTCGGCCCGATCCGGGGCTACGAGGAGGACGGCCGGCGTATCCCGCCGTTTACCACCATCGAGGGGATATACAAGCGTTCCGCCGAGCGCGGCGGCGTGGAGCCCTTCGAACTGCCCCAGCGCTGGCTGGAGCGTCGCGAGCGGCTCAACCTCGATACCCCGCTCAACTTCGTGCTCACCGCGGACATCATCGGCGGGAATTCCGGCTCGCCGGTGGTCAATCGGGAGGGCAAGCTCTCCGGTGTGATCTTTGACGGGAACATCCATTCGCTGGTGCTGGATTTTGCTTATGACGACGACCCGGCCCGGGCCGTCGCGGTGGATGCGCGGGCCATCCTGGAGGCGCTGGACAAGATCTACGACGCCGGGCCGCTCGTCGAGGAGATCACGCGCAGCGCCGGCCAGGCCCGGGAGGGCGGGCGACCGGCCCGCAACGAGCAGGCCGCTGCCGGTGAGACGCGCCTGTTCGACGGCAAGTCGCTGGACGGCTGGAAGATGTTGACCGAGGGGGTGTACGCCGATCACGGCCCGGTCATGGTGCGGGACGGCGCGCTAGTGCTCTCCAGGGGCCACCAGCAGACCGGCGTGGTTTATGCCGGCCGGTTTCCGAAGGACAACTACGAGGTCTTGTTCGAAGCCCGGCGGGTCGAGGGCGATGACTTTTTCTGCGGGATGACCTTCCCGGTGGCCGACGAATTCTGCACGCTGATCCTCGGCGGGTGGGGCGGCAGCGTGGTGGGCCTCTCCAACGTGGATGGCAACAGCGCAGTCGAGAACGAAACCACCCAGGGCAAGCGCTTCGAAAACGGACAGTGGTACTCCATCCGCCTGCGGGTAGTGCCGGAGAAGATCGAGGTCTGGATTGACGACCAGCCTTACGTCAATCTTGAACGGGGCCAGCGCAAATTCTCCGTCTGGTATGAGCAGGAGCCGTGCCGGCCGTTCGGGTTCTCGACCTGGGAGACGACGGGGGAGCTGCGGAACATCCGTCTGCGACGGTTGCCCTAGATCGAGCCCGAAGGGCCCATGACGAAGTGGTTGAACGCGGTCTTCACGGTCCCATGGACTGCTATGACCCCGGGTATCGGCGGGGCTGCGCAACCGGGCCGTCCCGCCCCTCGCCTCCAGGGTTCTCTTGTGTTAAGCTTTCCGCCGTCGATACCCGCCGCGCCGGCGGCGGAGGGCCGTTACGTCGATCAGGAGCTCCCGTCTCGTGAAAGTCATCGAACAATTTCTCTCTGACGCCGCCGGTTGGGTCTGGGGTCCGTGGATGCTGGTGCTGCTGTTCGGCACCCACATGTTCCTGACCATCCGTCTGCGGCTCATCCAGCGCTACACGCTCAAGGCCATCCGGCTGTCTTTCCAGCGTAAACGCGAGGGCGCCGGCGAGATCAGCCAGTTCGGGGCGCTGATGACCGCGCTGGCCGCCACCGTGGGGACGGGCAACCTGGTGGGGGTGGCCACGGCGGTGGGCTTCGGCGGCCCGGGAGCCGTGCTGTGGATGTGGCTTACGGGCGTATTCGGCATCTCCACGAAATACGCAGAGGCGGTACTGGCCGTCAAGTATCGCGTGGTCCGCCCGGATGGCCAGGTGGCCGGTGGTCCCATGTACGCCTTGGAACGCGGGCTCGGATTGAAGTGGCTGGGCGTGATCTTTGCCGCCCTGACGGCTATTGCCGCGTTCGGCATCGGCAACATGGTCCAGGCCAATTCGATCTCCTCGATGCTGAACGAAAGCGTCAACCTCCGGCCCTGGGTGAGCGGGCTATGCCTGAGCGCGTTAACCGCCTTCGTCATCCTGGGCGGGGTCCGCTGGATTGCCCGGGTGTGCGAGTTGCTGGTTCCGTTCATGGCCCTCTTTTACGTGTTTGGCTGCCTGGTCCTGCTGATCATGCACTACTCGACGCTGGACGATACGATCGCCCTGATCCTGCGGACGGCATTCACCGGCCAGGCGGCGGCAGGAGGCTTCCTGGGGGCGGGCATGAAGGAGGCCATTCGTTATGGCATGGCCCGCGGGCTCTTCTCCAATGAGTCGGGCCTGGGCAGCGCACCGATCGTCGCCGCCGCCGCCCAGACCAAGAACCCCGTCCGGCAGGCCCTGGTCTCCTCGTCCGGCACCTTCTGGGACACGGTGGTGATCTGCCTGATGACCGGACTGGTGGTGGTCAACTCGGGCAAGTGGGAGGAGGGGCTCAAGGGGGCGGAGCTGACCTACGCGGCCTTCTCCGCCTTCAAGGGGGTCGGACCGGCGATCCTGAGCGTCGGCCTGCTGACCTTTGTGTTCTCCACCATCCTGGGCTGGTCATACTACGGCGAGAAGGCCTGTGAGTATCTCTTCGGCACTTATTCCGTCCTTCCCTACCGCATCTTGTGGGTCTCTGCCATCATGGTCGGCTCGGTGTCCAAACTCCAGGCCGTCTGGGACTTCGCCGACATCGCCAATGCGCTCATGGCCGTTCCCAACCTGATCTCACTGCTGCTGCTGAGCGGGGTGGTCGTGGCCGAAACCCGCAAATACCTCTGGGAAGGAGATCTGAATCAGGATGCCGGGGAGCCCAGGGCCTATCCTTCCGCCCAGGCTTTCCCTGTTGCCAGCGCAGAGCATGAGTAATGAGCCATCCGGGATGACAGGCAACGGACCGCCCGTGGTTGCCTGACTTTCGGATTTCGTTATTCGTCGTTCACCCCGCGGGCGTGCGTGATCCGGATCACGATCGGATTGGGCCACTTGTAGTCGTCATAGATGCGCTGCGCCCGCATGGCCTTGATGTGCAGGCCGGCGTCGTCCTGGGTCCAGGTAGCCTTGGGCACCACGTCCGGCTTGTACTCCATGACCTTGCCGGACTGACCGAGAATCTCGATCTCGCTGGCCGGCGTGGCCCGGACGCTCTTGAGCGTAACCGTCTGCCACTGGCCGTGTGGCCAGGGCTGACCGGTGACGATCGCGTACACCGTGTCGGCGTCTGCGGCGCGGGTGAACCAGATCGGGCCCTCGTTGGTCACATGCCAGGGCCGGATGCCGAATACCGCGTCACGGTTGATGAAATTCCACATGGCCAGTTCGCGGAGCCGGCCTTCCTGTTCGGGAGGGATGAACCCGTCCGGGTGGGGGCCGACGTTGAGCAGCAGGTTGCCGCCCCGGGCCCGGGTCTCGATGAACGTGTTGATCAGGGAGGTGCCGCTCTTGTAGCGCTCGTTGGTGGGCTGGTACTGCCAGGCCTCGCCCATGGTCCAGCAGGCCTCCCACGGGCCGCGCAGCGGCTCACCGGGCAGCTCCTGCTCCGGCGTCTCCATGGCCCCCCGCGTAACCACGATGTCCGGCTGCAGCTCCCAGCAGAGCTCGCGCAGCTCCTCGGCCGGGCCGTCAATGAACAGCAAGTCAATTGGCCCGTAATTGGTGAGCAGTTCGCGAAGCTGGGCCTTGTCGTGGGCCATGAGTTGCGGATTGTTGACCGGGTAGGCCTCCGGACGGCGACGGGTGATCTCGTGGCCCTGCCGGTAGAGCAGCCAGAAATCATCCGGCGAAAAATACAACCCGATGGCCAGCCCTTGGCGACGAAAGGCCTCCAGCACCTGCCGGGTGATGTCCTGCCCGTAGGGGGTGTGCATGACCGAGAAATCGGTGGTTTTCGTGTCGAACATGCAGAAGCCGCTGTGGTGCTTGGCCGTAAACACGACGTACTTCATGCCGGCCAGCCGGGCCAGTTCCGCCCAGCGGTCCGGCTCGAAGCGCCGCGGATTGAAGGAGCGGGGCAGTTCGGTGATGAAGCGTTCAAGATAATCAGGCGAGGCCGCGGCCATCGAGTGACTGATGACGACGCCGAGCTGCGAATCCAGGCTCCAGTGGATAAACATGCCCAGGCCGAGCGTCTGAAACCAGGCGATGCGTTCGGGTTTGTTCCCCGGGGTGCGGGCGGCCGGTTGTGTCTCGGGGGCGCCAGCGGACGGCGCCTGACCCCACGCGAGGGCGGGGAACAGGGCGGCAATGGTCACGGTTGCAAACAGCGGATTGCGCACGACGTTTTCAACTCCTTTTGATCGCTTACGACTCGTCCTTGGCCTTCAGTGCCCGTTGCACCGCGCCGGCCACTTCCTCGGGGGTAAAGGGCTTGGCGATTAATTCGCAGATGCCCAGCCGCTCAAAGGCCCGGTTCGACTCGGCCGAAGCGTGGCCGGTGATGATGACCACCGACGCGTTGGGCCGCACCTCCCGCAGCCGCTCCAGGAAGCGCACGCCGTCCACGATCGGCATACGCAGATCCAGCAGGATGGCGTCATAGTGATTCAGTTCGGCCAGACGCAGCCCCGTTCGCGAGTCAGAACACGTATCGACGACGTATCCCTCGCGGATCAGGATGCGCCGGCAGCTTTCACAGACAACGGCCTCATCGTCCACAACAAGGATTTTCTTGGGTGCTGTCTCAGGTTTCATGGTATGAGCCTCTATTAAGTTTAGTGCCTTTCCCGTGGGAAAGTTTCGTTCTTCTGTGCTGGTCGGGCGGGTTCCGGTCGTTTTCGCGGTGGATCGCGGAACTGTCAAGCCGGAAGAGGCCCTGGCCGTTCATCAGCGCCTGCCCGCTCCCTTCATGTCAGGTCGCTCCCGCGGATCCGGGGGGCGGCGCATCCGACGAAGCAGCGGGGGGCGGCGTGTCCGCCGGAGTCGCGGAAGCCGGCGTGTCCGCCGAAGCCGGGGAGGCCGGGCCGGCGGGCGCAGCGATCGGCAGGCGGACCGTGAACGTGGACCCTTTGCCGATCTCGCTCTTGACCCCCAGGGTGGCGCCGTGCTGCTGGAGAATCCCGTAGGTCACACTCAGGCCCAGGCCGGTGCCCTTGCCCACCGGCTTGGTGGTATAGAAGGGCTCGAAGATCTTTTCGAGATCCTCGCGCGGGATGCCGTGCCCGGTATCCTGGATGCTGAGTACGACTTCTTCTCCCTCCGCCCGGCTGATAATGGTCAGCGTGCCGCCGTCAGGCATGGCCTCGCATGCGTTCAACGCCAGGTTCAGCACCACCTGTTGGAGCTGGTTGCGGTCGCCGTACACCAACGGGAGGTCTTCGGCCAACTGCTCGTGCATGGAGATCTCGCAGAACTCCTTCTGGTTGTGCAGCAGCCAGGTGGCTTGGTGGACCACCTCATTGATGTTGAGCGCCTCTTTCCGGCTGTGTGATTCGCGGGCGAAATCCAGCAGGCCGCGGACGATGTTGCGGACCCGGGTGGTCTCGCGGATGACCAGGTCCAGGTCGGCACGATCCTGTTCGTCGAGATTGGGCTTGCTGCGCAGTAGGCTGGTGAAGGTGAGCACGCCGGTCAGCGGGTTATTGATTTCATGGGCGATGCCGGCCGCCAACCGCCCGATGGAGGCCAGTTTCTCGCTTTGCGTAATCTGCCGGCGGGTAGCCAGTTCAAGCTGTTCCTCGCGCTCGGCCACCGCGTCGGCCATGGCGTCGACCGCCCGGCACAGCCGGCCCATTTCCCCGGACGGCCGGATACCCACCCGGGCGGAGAGATCGCCGCCGGCCACCCGCCCGGTCATTTCCACGATCCGCTCAATGGGGTGCAGCACCTGCCGGGTGGCGGCGATCAGCAGCACCAGGATCAGGACCACCACGCCGGTGACAATGGCCAGGAAAACGCCGATGGCCGTATTCCGTGTTTCCATGAAGGGCGCTCGTAATACGCCCACGTAGAGGGCTCCGATGATACGGTCGTCGGGATCGCGCAGAGGTTCGTACGAGGTGAAATACCAGTCGTTGACCACGTAGGCGATGCCGTCAAAGCGATCGCCTTTGATCAGCACCGCGCGGTAGACTTCGTCGTCGTCCAGGGTCGTGCCGATGGCCCGGCTTCCGTCATCGTTGCGCAGGTTGGTGGCCACGCGTATGGGGCCCTGGAAAATCGTAGCCGTCCCTATGTGGATGCCCTTCCAGGATCGGTAGCGGAAGACTTCCGCGCGGATAGCGTCGACCAGGTTGTTGCGATTGTTGAGGATGTGGGCCCCGTACATCAGGCCGACCGTTTCACCGGTCGCGTCGCGGATGGGCGTGGCGGCCGCCAGGGCGATAAACATGCCGTCGGGGGCGATGAGCACGTCCGCTTCCGGATCGCTGTCCACTTCGGGCGAGGTCTCGGATTCGAGCCGGGGCACCAGCACCGTGCCCGCCACGGACCTGCCCCGCCGGAAGGTATGACGGACCACCGGATCATTCGACAGGTCATGACCGGCCATGCGCACGTTGGCCGCGCAGGCGACCACCCGTCCCTCGAGGTCCAGCAGACACAACCGATCCAACTGGCCGGTCTCGCTCAGGGCCTTCAGCAGATCCTCGGCCTGCTGGGGATTGTTCAGCAGGGCAGGCAGGGTCGCATCCAGGGCCGCCGTATTCAGAAACAACTCGATCTGCTCGGTCTGGCTGTCGTACACCGCGCGGGCCGCGTTCAGATCGCGACTCACCTGTTCCTGGACCTCCTCGAGCAGGACCCTGGCAATGTGGTAGGCGGTGAATGCCGACAGGGCCACCCCAGCCAGCAGGATGACGCTGATGAAGCGGATTGTGAGTCGAAACTGAACGGTCATGGGAAAAAACAGTCCCCGGTGACGCCTGCGCCGCTCGACGCGCTTTTCATCCCGGGTACTTCTCTTGATTCTCTATCGGGCATCCGCTGACGCCGTTTCCAGTCCACCCGTTTCGCGCCGAATCAGGCGGGCAGGACGCCCGCCCGCCGGAACAGCCGCCTGCTGCTGCCGGGGGAGCGGGTATTCTGCCCGCCTCATGAGCCGAAGCACGAAACTTCCGGACCGGAACCGGCATTAGTTCGATTGTCCCAGGAGCGTCGGAATCAGCCGGCGCTTCTGATTGTAAACCCAACGATAGTAATCGGCTCGCTTGAGCCGGGCGCCGGCCGCCTCATCAACGATGACCACCACGTCGCGGTGCAGTTGGAGGGCGCTGGCCGTCACCTGGGAGGTGATCGGCCCTTCAATCGCTTCCGCGATGATCTGGGCTTTTTGCTCGCCGCTGGCCAGCAGGAGGATCTTGCGGGCTTCAAGAATGGTGCCCACGCCCATGGTGATGGCGAAGCGGGGCACCTCATCCATACTCTGGAAGAAGCGAGCGTTGTCCTTGATGGTTTCCTCGGTCAGGGTCTTAAGCCGGGTGCGCGAACCCAGCGACGAGCCCGGTTCATTGAAGGCGATGTGCCCGTCGCGGCCGATGCCGAGGATCTGCAGGTCGATGCCGCCGGCGCGTTTGATCTCCTCCTCGTACCAGGCGCAAAAATCCAGCACAGAATCGGCGTGCCCATACGGCACGTGGATGTTGGCCGGGGGCACGTTGATATGCTTGAACAGGTTCTCCTCCATGAAGTAGCGGTAGCTCTGACTGTGCGTGGGGGGCAGACCGACGTATTCGTCCAGGTTGAAGGTGGTCACCTTGGAAAAGTCGAGCCCCTTCTCCTTGTGCCGTCGGATCAACTCCCGATAGGTGCCCACCGGCGTCGAACCGGTGGCCAGCCCCAGCACCGAGTTGGGCTTATGCAGCAACTGGCGCTCGATCAGGTCGGCGGCGATGACAGCTATTTCCTGCGCATTCTGGGCAATGATGACTTCCATGGAACTTCTCCGAGGGATCCTGGGAAAAGAAATGCACGCGCCTCGAATCACCACATTACGCTAAACAACACATTGTGTCCTTTGGGCACCCTGCATTTCGGAGGGGCAATTATACCAGTATTCGGCCGTGAGGGCATTTCTCCGGCCGGGAGCCGCGACGAGGCCCGTCGTCCTGGCAAACAACCGACGGCCGGCCCGCCTTCTGCCGAAGCGGGCCTGGCGGGGCCACCCCTGGGTGGCAGTCAACTGGAAACGGCACTAATTATCGGGATGTTCGCACATCTCCAATCGGTCGATGATCTCGTCGGTGAGTTGGAAGGCCAGGTCCACGAGGCGGGTGGCGTTTATCTGGGGGTTGGCCGCCAGCCCGCTGGCCAGATGGGCGACCAGCCATTGGCGGTAGCTCATCCCGTCCTCGGATCGCACCATGATTTCATCGATATGGTCGCCCGGATGTGCGGGCATCGGAAACGCCGGCAGGTCTCCAATCGATTTGATTCTCATTACCTGCTCTCCGTTCTCGGGTCGGAGCGGACAAGACTGAGAGGAGTGGTCCGCGTCCGCACGGTTTGATGTGAAGTTGCAAACAATATACCACGGTGTTTTCGAATAAGCTAGTCCGGAAGGCGACTTTTTCCGTCTTGGCCGGCAAATTGCAGCGCTTGAACGAAAGTGTACGGGCATGGTATGGTGTTTATCAGTCGTCCGCGGAGCTGCAGACGCGGGCCGTAACTCCAGGATTGAATTGTCATTATGGCGAAAGACCAGGCTTTATCGAACGGCCAGAGCCTTGCGGGCCGAAAATTGTATATTCCCCAGATGGCCTATGCCGGCGGGCGGGTGATCGCCGCGGCATTCCGCTCAATCGGCATTGACGCCACCATCACGCCCGACTCCGACCCGGAGACGCTGGTCCTGGGCGGGCTTCACGCCAGCGGCGAGGAGTGCCTGCCGCACAAGATCACCCTGGGCGACTTCCTGAAGGTCTGCCGCCAGCCGGACTTCGATCCCGCCAAGACCGCCTTCTTCATGGCCAGTTCCAACGGGCCCTGCCGGTTCGGGCAGTACGCGGTGTATCTCAAGAAAGAGCTGCGGAAGCTCGGCTACGGCGACGTGATGATCTTCTCGCCCTCCGCCGACGACTCCTACGACGGCATCCGCGAGCACGCCGGGGAACTGATGCGGACCATGTGGATGGGCGTGACCTGCGGCGACCTGGTCACCAAGTTTCTCTATAAGACCCGGCCCTACGAGATCAACCCGGGCCAGTCCGAGGCCGTCTACCGCCAGTGCGTGCACGACTTCGAGGCCGTCCTCGAGCGCCAGGACATCAGCGTCGGGAAACGCTTCTGTGAGTTGATCGGCCTGGTCGAGCAGATGCGCGACCGTTTCCGGGCCATCCCCGCCAATTACGTCAAGGGCCGGCCGCTGATCGGCATCATCGGGGAGATCTTCTGCCGGCTGAATGACTTCGCCAACCAGAACACCCTCAACACCATCGAGCGGCTGGGCGGCGAGTGCTGGATGTCGGAGTTCTCCGAATGGGTCTGGTACAGCAACTGGGGCCAGGGCAGACAGATCATCAACGATCATGGACGTTTCAGCCTGGCCTACCTGCTGTTCAAGATCAAGGCCGGTTTCCAGCGCCGCTATTCGGAAGGTCTGCGCGCGCCGCTGGTCAATGACCTGAAGGGCTATGAGGAGGCCCACGATATCACCGAGGTCCTGGAGGCCGCCCGGCCGTACCTGCCGCCGGAGGGGTGCTTAGGCGAGATGGTGCTCAGCGCCGGCCAGTCCATCTTCATGCAGAAGCACGGCGCCGACGGCGTGATCGACATCAGCCCGTTCACCTGCATGAACGGCACCATCGCCGAGGCCGTCTACCCGGCCATCAGCGAGGACCACGCCGGCATGCCCATCCGCATCTGCTACTTCGACGGCGTCAACGCCAGCGTGGACCGTGACATTGAGATCTTCCTGGACCTCGCCAAATCCTACCAGGCCCGCAAGCCGCACCCGCGGGTGTATCCGGATTACTTCCAGTAACGGGGTGATTCATACCCAAGCAGGGGGGCATTCCCGCGCCTCGGGTACTCAGCTCGTCAGAAGTGAGAAGCTCGGGTGCCCGACCTCTTCAGAGATGGGGGGACCCTTTGTAGACGATGGGGAGCAGGGAGACTCCAGAGGAGAACGGCCGGTACGGAGCCCGGCCGCTACAGAATTTGACCCGGGTGTCCCGCCTTTTCAGAAGTGGGGGAGAGATTACTCAAGTTCATTCCCGGAGAGCTCAAAGCCGGCTCTGGTGAAACAGGCAACAGTTGCTGCGGCCCGCCCGGCTGCCAAACTCGCGTGATTGGCCCCCGCCACGTGTGCCGCCGCCTCCAGAATCGCGATGCAATTCAACTGTGACGCCGCGTCCGGATACGTCCCGGCCAGCGAGGCCGCATCACCCAGGCCCAGCGCTACGCGTGAGGCCGCGTCCAAGCCTGCTATCAATGAGTCCTTGCAGTACCCAATGCAGGCGCTGTTGCATGCCACTGGTGTTCCCGGACTCGTGGGGAAGCCTTGAGGAGAACGGCCGGTACGGAGCCCGGCCGCTACAGGATCTGGCGCCATCCTTACAGGACCCGGTATCGCATCACGAGGAGTGGGGGCCACACCGGCCCGCGGCACCTCCGCCTGAAAATGCGGATTCCGCGTCCGCGTCCCGCCCCCGGTCAATGTCAGTCGCAGCCCGCGGTCCTGCTGGTCCACGAACACCCGCCCGCGCGTGCCGACGATCTCCATTTCCTGGTTGACCGGCCCCTCGAAGTCCGCCGGGTTGATCCACGCGTTCACGTACTGCACGCTCATCCCGTTGTCGTACTGCACGGTCACCTGCATGGCATCAAACGTGTCGATCCCGTCCGGGTGGGCCTCGTCGCGCCAGTTCGCCAGCAGCTTCTTCTGCCCGACCGCAAACAGTGACACCGGCCGGACCTTCAGGTAATGGGCAAACAGGTCCGTCCAGTGGATGCCCACATAACTGAACGGGTTGCTCCGGGCCGCCCACTTGAATGTCTTCGTGGATACCTCCAGCGGCTCCTCCAGCACGGCCCGGGCATACAGCAGCTCGCCCAGCTCCGGCACTATGTCCAGAAAAGTGCTGCGCAGAAAAGAGTCGTAGCGTTTGTGCATGTCCAGGGCCACGACTACCCCCGCCGCCCTGGCCCGCTCGACAATCGTGCGGGCCTCGTCCAGCCGGAGCGTCAGCGGCTTCTCGGTCACCACGTGCACCCCGCGCTCGATGGCCGCCAGGATGGGGGCGGTGTGCAGATGGTCCGGCGTGGCCACAAAGAGCACGTCCGGCCGTTGTTCTTCAAGTATGCCTAGCCACGGCTCCTCCCCGTAATACGCCGCCGGCCGGGCGCCGGGCACCCACTGAGCATATTCCGCCGACAACGACTCGGCGGTGCGGGCCGTCCGTGTCCCTATGGCCACCACCTCATATTCGACGTGGGCCAACTCGCGGGCGTGGTGATCGAGACCGGCCGTGCCCAGGTAAGGGGCAATGCCACATCGCTGCACGTCGGCCAGGCAGCGCAGCACCACGTCCCGCCCGAACATCCCGCCGCCGACCAGTGCCAGTTTCAGAACGCGTCCTGCCATCAGCTCGTGCTTTCGTGATTCAAACAGACCGCAGCGTCCGCTCGATCGCCGCCTTGCCCTTCCGGCAGGCATTGTAAACGTCCTCGATCATCCAGGCGTCGATCATGATCCAGCCCCGGTAGCCGCCTTCCCACAGGGTCCGCAGCGACGCCTGAATATCGCAGTGGCCCTCCCCGCACGCGAGGTGCCGGGAGGTGCCGCCGAACAGCGTGCCGTCCGTGTCGGTCAGGTGGACGTGCCCGATGTGCTCGACGCCCAGGGCCTTGAGCATGACCTCCGGCCGGCCGGACTTGTCCGACATGAGGTCGAAATGACTGGGGTCGTAATTGGTCTTGCACGCGGGATGGTCGGCCGCCGCCAGAATCCGCTTGAGATGATCGAACGTGTTGAAGACAAACGGCGGCTCGATCTCAAACGAGAGCCACAGCCCCTCATCGGCGCACATCCGCGCCGCTTCCCGGTAGCTGGCCGCACAGTGTTCAATGGCCTGGTCAATCGATTGCTTGCCCAGCGCCCCTCCCGGCCAGGTGCCCACAAAATCGCAGTCCAACGCCTTGGCCAGCTTCACCTGCTCGCGGAAGGTGCGCAGCCACTCGGCCCGCTCGCCGGCCTCTTCGGCAAACGGCCGGCCGGTCGGCGCCGACTGGATGGTGTGGATCTTGAGCTGGTATCGCTCGTAAAGCCCGCGCAGGGCGGCCACGCGTCTGGCGTCCGCGGCAGGGGGGTACGCGCCCATCGGCCAGCCCTGAACCAGCTCCACCCCCTCGAACCCTTCTGTTTGGCAGAAGTCGAGCACCTCCCAGATGGGATAGCGCTTCTTGTGCACCTGCTCGGAGGACATAAAACCGTTGAGCCCCACCGCTGTCCGCCACCCGCGCGGCCCGCCCGCGGCCTTCATCCGCTCACGGATCGTGCCGGCATCCAGCGGTCCGGCTGGCCGCGTCGTCTCGTCCCGCGCCGACGCAGCGAAAGCTTCAGCCCCAACCATCGCGGCGGCCCCGGCCGTCACCGCAACCCGACAGAACTCGCGCCGACTGATACTGCTGTGTCCGTCAGTGTCCATCCGTATCCAACTCTCTGTGTCTTCCGTGCCCTCTATGGCTATCACTCACTCTGTGGCTTCACGAGCCAGGCCGCGATGGGCGCGGCCCGCTCGAAGGCCGCATCCACCTGCCGCCCGACCATGGCATCGGCCAGGGCCTGGCTGGGTCGTATCGGCGGGGCCTGCACGCTGCGGGGCGCCTGACAGATGCCACGGCTGCAAATAACCATGCGCAGCTCGCTCTCGCGTGCCGGATGACTTTCGAGCGTGAACGTGCTGGGGCCGCTCACAATTCGGATGCGCCGCAGGCGACAGTCGGTCTCCGGACTCATCACAAAATGCACGCGGATCGTGTGCTGCCCGAGCCGGAACAGGTAAGTGGCCGCGAAATGGCGCTCCGCGTCTGCTCCATCGGTAATGGTTTCGACGCCGGCGGGCGTCCACCCAAGCTGACCGGCCAGGAAGGCTATGAGCCAGAACGCGTCGTCCCTGCGCTCGGCGCCGCTGCCGGTGTGAATCTCCACCTCTTCGATGGACTCCAGCACCTCCGGAGCCGATCCGTCGAACATCTGGGCCAGCAGCTCGCGCAAATCGGCGGTGCGATACCAACCCAACGCGCGGACCGCGCAACATTCGGTGGATTCGAGCCCTCTGAAGCCGGATGGATGGTCGATGATGAAGCGGCGGGCCATCCGCTTGATCGCCGTGGACAGGGTGGGCCAGGCGTCAGGCGCGTACCGCCACCAGCACATGACCGACACATCCGACTCCAGCAACGGCAGCAGCGTTCGGTCGAGGGTCTCAACGTGCCGCGGCCCGGCGCGCAGCACGATCTGTTCGCAGCATACCTGGGGGGCGTCAGCCTGCGGCACATGGCAGAGGGCCGAGACGGAGACCGTGATCTCGCGCGGCTCGGACGCTTCCTCGGTGATCAGCAGAACGATGCTGCGCGTGGGATAGATGGGAGAGAACTCGGCCATCAGCTCCAGGAGCTGATCCCACTGCGCGGCGGGGGCGACCACCACCAGGTTGGCCACGCTCACCCGCGAAGCCGTTTTCGTGGTGGTTTCACCCGCGGCCTTCTCACCCGCCAGTTTCCACATGCGGGCCAGCGCACGCTCCACCTCCGCGGGATCCGTGAGCACCGTCCCTTCCGGGGAGAACAGGCTGTCCGGGGTCGTCTGGCTCATTTCAATCTCGTTTGCCTTTCTACGGCTCCCGCAGGGACACCCTTAAATTCTTCGCCAACCGCCGTTCCTGCCTTCAAACAGGGTATCCGCCTCCGCCGGCCCCCAGGTCCCCGCTTCGTAATTCGGGAACTGCGAGGGCGGCCTGGCGGCCCACTCCTCCAGCAACGGGGTTATGAACCGCCACGAGTACTCCACCTCGTCCGCCCGGATGAACAGCGTCGAATCGCCCAGCATGGCATCCAGCAGCAGCCGCTCGTAGGCCTCCGGCGAAGCCCCGCCGAAGCTGCTGCCGTAGCGGAAGTCCATCCTGACCTGCTCCAGCCGCATCCGCATCCCCGGCACCTTGGCGTCAAAAAACAGCGAGATGCCCTCGTCCGGCTGGACGCGCAGCACAAGCTGGTTGCGGCCCTCGGGCATTTGTTCCACGTCTCGAAACAGGGCCATCGGCGGCGACTTGAATTGCACCGCGATCTCGGTCACACGCTTGGGCAACCGCTTGCCGGTCCGCAGGTAGAAGGGCACCCCCGACCACCGCCACGTGTCAATGTACAGCCGCAGGGCCAGGTAAGTCTCGGTATTGGAATTCGGGTCCACGCCTTCTTCCTGCCGATAGCCCGGCAGGGGCCGCCCCGCAAACGAGCCCGGCCCATACTGCCCGCGCACATAGGCCGGCATTCGAGTTGCGGATAGCCCACGGATCCGGCTTTCCCCTTGTCCCCTTGTCTCCTTGTCCCCTTGTCTTCTCATCCCCCATCCCTCGCCCCTCGTCTCTCGCCCCTCGAGTGCCCTGAGGACCTTCACCTTTTCGTCGCGGATGGACTGTGCGTCCATCGCCACTGGGGGCTCCATGGCCGTCAGGGCCAGGAGCTGCATCATGTGATTCTGGACCATGTCGCGTGAGGCCCCGGCCGTGTCGTAGTACTGCCCGCGCCGGCCCTCCATACCCACCCGCTCGGCCACGGTAATCTGCACATGATCCACGTACCGGCGATTCCATAGCGGCTCGAAGGTCGCGTTCGCGAAACGCATGGCCAGGATGTTCTGCACCGTTTCCTTGCCGAGGTAGTGATCGATACGGAAGATCTGCGACTCGTCAAAAGCGGCATGGAGCTGCCGGGTCAGCTCGCACGCGCTGGCCAGGTCGTGCCCGAAGGGCTTCTCCACCACCAGACGTGTAAACGGGGGCGGGGTATTGCGCCCGCCTGCTGTGGCTTCAACCGGCTCAGGGAGCGCCTGCGGGGCGGCGGTATGGAGCTCCGATCCGCTGACCGGCTGGACCATGCCCGCCTCCTTGAGCGCCTTGGCGATCACCGCGAAAAAGGTCGGATCCGTTGCCAGATAATAGAGGCGGTTCCCACCCGTCATCCGCACGGCGTCCAGCTCTTCCAGCCGCTTGCGCAACCCCGCGTACGCCGAGTGGTCGTCAAATTGCAGCGCGTGGTAGAACAGCCCGGCGGCAAAATCCCGCCACACTTCCATCGAGACCGGCTGATGCCGGGAGTGCTCCTGCGTCGCGGCCAGACAGTCCGCCCGGAACTGCTCATCCGAGAACGGCCGGCGGGCCACGCCCACCACCGTGAATCCCGGCGGCAGAAATCCTTCGCGGGCCAGGTTATACAGCGCGGGAATGAGCTTGCGCTTGGTCAGGTCTCCCGTGGCCCCGAACAGCACCACGCAGCATGGCCGTGGCACCAGCGACGGTGGCAGGTCGCGTCTCAAGGGGTTCGTCGGGGTTGGACTGTTTTCGCTCATGCCGTAACCCTATGCGCAAAAGCGAGGCCGTGCAACCGCCACCCGTTCATGCGGTGCGAAGCTCTGGCCGGAACGCTTGGGCCGGAACGAAACCTGCATGAGTTCGCGCTCGACAGCGCCGCGAGGGCGGGGGGCTGGGCCGGACTCGCGGATGACGGAGCGGTTCACACCCTCCAGGCAAGAGGCGGTTTTCCAGGCCAGGCGAGGTGGGACGTTGCCGGGGGCGGCGTTCGCATGTGCCATCCTCAGCACTACTTTGCTTCGCTGACGAATTTGATGAAGGCCTCTTCCCACTTGGCCACAGTTTTCTCGGGGCCCACCAGCTTGGCGTACCAGCGCCTCTGCGGGGCAATGAGCTCCGCGGCCAGCATGCGATAGCCTTCCTTGGGCTGGCCGGTCTGCCCCATCATCGAATCCGGCTGGTAGGTGCCCGAGATGTCCACGATGGTGGTGGGGAACTTGGTGCCTTCGAGCTTGCGCTGTTTGGTCGCCTTCTTGCACTCCTCGCCTTGATAACCGAACTGACGACACCAGCGGTCGATGTTCAAGTCCAGCGTGACATGTTTGGACAGGCTGGAGATGGCCAGATCGCCATCCTCCGAATCGCCTTCGGCCCGCGGCAGTGCGAAGACCTGGTTGGTCAAGAACCGGGCCGGCCGGGCCTGCCATTCCGCAGGGGGGGTGAATTGCGGAGCTATCTCCTCCCCGGGGCGCAGACCGGCATGAACCGCATCTTTGGGCATGTTGTCGGCTGGATGGGTCCCCGCGGGCTGAGTGCCGGCAGCGCGGAAAGGCGCGTGGATCGCATCGTGAGGCATGGCCACCCCTTCGCCGAGAGGGCCGGCAGTCTGACCGGGCTGTGTGGTCGCCCCCTTTCCGCCGGCGTCGGCAAATTCGCCGCGCTGGCGGGGCTGTAAGTCTGAAGCGCTCTCGTTGGCTGTGTCGCTCTCTTTGCCGCATCCGCTCAGCAGGGCCGCGGCGGCCATCATGAAGCACACGACGGGCAATCGTGTCATGTTCGATACTCCTTGCTGCGATAAGAATTTATGTTCGCGCGCGGGCTGCAGGCGCCGGCCGGCATCATCATAGGATCCGACCGGCCAGCGCTGCAACTTTTTCCCCCCAGCCGTTACAATCCACCTCGACCGTGTTTTGTTCTCAACCGCCGAGTTACCGGGCCCGAAGCGCCGCGGGTCGAATGGACGCCGGACGCGCTTTGGACTTCATCAACGCAAGGAGTTTCCCCCATGCTTTCCCGTCGGGACGAGTGCCGGCAGAAATTCGGAGCCGTGGTCCGTTATCTGGAATCCAAAGAGTTGCAAGCCGCCATCCTGACCCGGAGGGCTAATTTCATCTGGTTCACCGCCGGCGGGCTGAATCACGTGGGCACCGGTTCAGACCTGGGTTCGTCCTCACTGTTGATCACGCGCGAGAAGGTGGTGTGTATCACCAACACCATCGAAGAACCACGCGTGACTGCCGAAGAGATGGCTGATCTGGGCATCGAGGTGCGGGCCTACCCCTGGTGGGACAATAACGAAGCCGCGCGGATCTGGGCGGCCGAGCTGGGTGACCGTCCGGCGGCGGCAGACGCGCCCGTGGCGGCCATCGGGCGGCCCCTGCCCCCCTTGGGAGCGGAGTTTGACGCGCTGCGCCAACAGCTCAACGAAGCGGAGATCGAACGCTACCGCAAGGCAGGGCCGGAAGTGGCCGCGGCCCTGGAGACCGCCTGCCGGCAAGCCCGGCCGGGCATGACCGAATACGAGCTGGCCGGCCGCATCCTGCGGGAGCTGATGGAGCGGGGCTTCCGTTCGCCGACGGCGCTGGTGGCCAATGAGGAGCGCGTCCGGCGGTTCCGCCATCCGCTCCCCACGAAGGCGAAGATCACAAAATACGGCATGGGCGTCTGTGGGGCCGAGCGCGACGGGCTGTATGTCTCCGTCAGCCGGCTGTTTGCCTTCGGACCGATCGACGCGGACCTTCTCCGGCGGCATGAGGCCGTGTGCAGAGTGGATGCGGCCTTGATGGGGGCCACCCGTCCCGGGGCCACGCTGGGCGAAATCTTCGCCGTGTGCCAGAAGGTCTACGCCGACGCCGGCTTCCCGGACGAGTGGAAGCTGCATCACCAGGGCGGGCTCACCGGGTATCAAGGCCGCGAGAACCGGGCCACGCCGGGCAGTTCCACGCGCGTGCTGCCCAATCAGGCGTACGCGTGGAACCCCTCCATCGCCGGCACCAAGAGCGAAGACACCATTCTGGTCCTGCCTGACCGGACAGAGATCATCTCAGCCACCGGCCAGTGGCCGATGAAGGGCTATTCGGCCGGCGGGCGGACGTGGATGAGGAACGAGATACTCAATATTTGAGTTTTCAGGGTTCAGGGTTCGGGGTTCAGGGGGCACGGTTCAGGGCTCGGGATTCGGGGGGCGGGCATCCTGCCCGCCTTGTGCGTGCCACAGCGTCGTGAACCATAGTGGGACAGGGACTTCCCGCCCGCGCCCAGCTTCCGTTTCTCTCATCGCCTGAGCGTAAGTACGTGCTCTATTCCCCTTGTCCCCGTGTTTCCCCTCCGCACGGGCTTGCTCATTTTCGTAGCCCCATCTCTCAAGAGAGGAACACCCAATAGAAAACGGCCGGTACAGAGCCCGGCCGCTACACAAACCGCGAGCGCTACACAAACCGCGTGAAAGAGGGGAACGGCACTATCCCTTCAGGCCGCGCAGGCCATCGCCCATCCAGTCAAAGTGCGACGACAGGCCTCCGCGGGCGGGGCGGTGTTTCTTCTTCTCGGTGGCTTTGCCGGTCTCCGCGGCGGCCGGCTGGCCCTTGCGGGGGGCCGGTTCGGGTTTCATCGACAGCGAGACCCGCTGGTTCTCTTTGTCGATCTTGATGACCCGGACGTTGACCTCCTGGCCTTCCTTGACCACGTCGCTGACCGCTTTGACGCGCCGGTCGGAGAGGGCGGAGATGTGCACGAGCCCTTCGATGCCCGGCAGGATCTCCACGAACGCGCCGTAATCCATGATCTTGGTCACCTTGCCTTGGACCATGGAGTTGAGCGGGCACTGCTGCTCGATGGTGTCCCAGGGGTTGGGCTCGACCTGGCGCAAGCCGACGGAGATGCGCCGCTTGGCCGGGTCCACCTTGAGCACCACCACCTCGCGCTCCTCGCCCTCTTTCAGGATATCGGAGGGATGGCCAATCCGCCGGGTCCAGCTCAGTTCGCTGATGGGCAGGAGGGCTTCGAGGCCGTCCTCGAGCTCGACGAACGCGCCGAAGTCGGCGAAGCGCAGAACCTTGACCTTCACCCGGCTGCCTTCCGGATACTTCTCCTGGGCGTACTCCCACGGATTGGGCTTGGCCTGCTTGAGGCCGACGGAAACCTTGCCGTTGACGCGGTCCACCTTCAGGACCTTGACCGTCAATTCCTGGCCCTTCTTGACCACCTCGGCCGGCGGGCGGATTCGGCCCCAGCTCATGTCGCTCATGTGCAGGAGGGCGTCAACCCCGCCGATGTTCACGAAGGCCCCGAAGTCGGTGATGCTGGACACCGTTCCGGTGCGAATCTCGCCTTCCTGGATCTGCTCGACGGCCTGCTTGCGCGCCTCCTGCTTTTCGATTTCCTGGAGCTTGCGGCGGCTGACCACCAGGTCCATGGTGGTGCGGTCCACCTGGGTGACCACACAGCGGACGTGTTCGCCGATCAGCACGGAGATGTCGTGCATGCGGCGCATGTCCACCTGGGAACTGGGCAGAAACGCGCGGGCCCCGCCGATATCCACGTCCAGCCCGCCCTTGTTCATGCCGGTGACGACGCCTTCGAGAATGTCGCCCGGCTGGACGGATTGCCAGAAGGTGAACTCGTCGGCCTGACGCTTGCTGAAGATGAAATCGCCGGTCTTCTCATCCTGGCGGTCGACGATCACGGAGATGTCGTCGCCGACCCGTGGAAGCGGCTGGCCGGCAAATTCGATCAGCGGTACGTAGCCGGCCTGGCCGGTCTCGATCACCACGAAAACCTGCTCCGCAGTCACGCGCGTAATCTTGCCGTGTTGGATCTGGGGCGGGGCCGAGACAGCTTCGGCCGGCGCGCCGGCCTCGGACGAGGGCGCTGCCGCCGGTTCCTCGGACGGGGGCACTGGCGCCGCTTCGCCTGACACGGAGGCGGACTCCGCCGGCGGCAGAGGTGTCTCCGCTGCCGCCTCGGGGCCGGCCTTGAGGTCTGCGGACGTATCCGGCTGCGCGTCTCCGGCGGAGTCTGCGCCGGTGGGACAGGTGGAGCTTTCCTCGCCCTGGGCGGTGATGGACTGGGCCGTCGCCGGCGCCTCGGGCACAGGCTCAGGCGCGGTCGGGGCCGGGCCACTCTCTTCCGCCGGCGGCGGCGATGCGTTCGCGAAGGCCTCCGGCGAGACGTGGGCGGGGCTTGGTTCCATCGGCTCCAGCGGCGTGGGCGTTTCAGCCGGTGCCGGTTCCGTGGGATTGTTGAATACGTCGTTCATGCGAATCTCTGCTGCCTCAACTCCTGGGGCGAATCAGTAAGTATAACATCTTCACGCAACGGGTGGGGTGTGGTCAACTCCTTCGTTTTCTTCCGATGGATGACTGGAAAGCCCGCCTCGCCCGATAATCATCTCAATAGACTCCAATGATAGGCGCAAGTCGCGTGGAAAAGGTGATCCCTTCGCCTCCAGTTGAGGGTTCAAAACGTACCTTGGACGGGAGAATATTATATAATCACCGGCCGGCAGGGTGGAAGTCGGGGGCTGGTTCGGCCTTTCCCCAAAAAGCCTGGCAGCAGGGTAGGTGGGTGCCACCCTGCTGCCTTTCTCCATAAGGAGGCTGGAGAAACAGATGCAACTTATACGTCGGCCGCGGCGAACTGCTCCTCCTCGGTCGAACCGCACATGGCCGTGGTCGAGGTCTGTCCGCTGGTGACCACCTTGGCCACCTGGTCAAAGTAGCCGGTCCCCACGAACCGCTGGTGGGTGACGGCCCCATAGCGGGCTTTTCGCTCAGCTTCGAATTCGGCCTGTTGAAGCTGCGAATAGGCCGCCATGCCCTCCTCCCGGTAGCCGCGGGCCAGCTCAAACATGCTCAGGTTGAGGGCGTGGAACCCCGCCAGCGTCACAAACTGGAATTTGTAGCCCATGGCTGCCAATTCGCGCTGGAACCGGGCGATGGTGCTCTCGTCCAGATGGGCTTTCCAGTTGAAGGACGGCGAGCAGTTGTACGCCAGCATCTTGCCCGGATACTGGCGGTGGATTCCCTCGGCGAACATGCGGGCCTGCTTGAGGTCGGGCTTGGACGTCTCGCACCAGATCAGGTCCGCATAGGGAGCATATGCCAGGCCCCGGGCGATGGCGCAGTCGATCCCGCCGGTGATCTCGAAAAAGCCCTCGGCGGAGCGCTCGCCGGTGAGGAAGCGCAGGTCTCGCTCGTCCACGTCGCTGGTCAGCAGCCGGGCCGCGTCCGCGTCCGTGCGGGCGATCAGAACCGTGGGAACGTCCAGAACGTCGGCGGCCAGTCGGGCAGCGACGAGCTTCTCCACGAACTCGCGCGTGGGCACCAGCACTTTGCCGCCCATGTGTCCGCACTTCTTGACACTGGAGAGCTGGTCCTCGAAGTGGACACCCGCCGCCCCCGCCTCGATCATGGCCTTCATGATCTCAAACGCATTGAGATTGCCGCCGAATCCGGCCTCCGCGTCCGCCACGATCGGGGCGAACCAGTCGATGGCCTCGCCATTGACCTTGCCCTCGCAATGTTGAATCTGATCCGCGCGTTGGAAGGCGTTGTTGATCCGGCGGACTACCAGCGGCACGCTGTTGGACGGGTAAAGGCTCAGGTCCGGGTACATTTCGCAGGCCAGGTTGGCGTCGGCCGCCACCTGCCAGCCGGAGAGATAGATGGCCTTCAGCCCCGCGGCGACCATCTGGATCGCCTGGTTGCCGGTCAGGGCCCCCAGGGCCGGGACGAAATCTTCAGTGGTCAACAGCCGCCAGAGCTTCTCTGCCCCGTGGCGGGCAAGCGTGTATTCGATCCTGAGCGTTCCTCGCAGGCGAACCACGTCCTCGGTGGTGTAGGGGCGTTCAATGCCCTCCCAACGGCGGGATTTGGACCAGGCGAGCGCTAACTGAGAGGCTTCACGTTCATGATTACAGCCCATGGTTGTATGCTCCTTAATCCATTGCGTATTCAGGTGCACATGGATTAATCCATTGCGTGTTCAGGTACTTTGGGAACGTCCGGTAGTCCGGCCGGCCGTTCGGCAGGCCGACCGTATCAACGGCCGGCCATCTTTCCTTCAGTCGTGGCCGACCGGTCGTAACATCTTTTCAATCCAGGTACTCATACGCCGGCAGCGTCAGGAACTCAGCCAGCTCATCGGCGGTGGCGAGCTGGATGAAGATCTCGGAGGCCAGAGCGAATTCGCCGGCGTCAAACCGCCACTCTCCAAGATCGGCCCGGATCTTGTGCAGTTCCTCCAGGGTCATGTGGCGGACCAGGTCGGGGGTGATCTTCCGCCCGTCGCTCAGCGTGCCGCCGTGACGAATCCATTGCCAGATCTGGGTGCGCGAAATTTCCGATGTGGCCGCATCCTCCATGAGGTTGTACAGCGGGACGCAGCCGTTGCCGCGCAGCCAGGCCTCCAAATACTGGATGCCCACGTTGATGTTGGTCCGCAGACCGGCCTCGGTGATGGGTCCATGGAAAGGCCTGGTGAGGTCCTGGGCGGTGACGTGAACGTCGTCCCGGCGACGGTCGATCTGGTTCGGCTGGGGCATGTGGCGGTTGAAGATCTCGGTGGCTACTGGAACCAGCCCGGGGTGGGCCACCCAGGTGCCGTCGTGGCCGTCCGTGACCTCGCGCTCCTTGTCGGCCCGCACCTTCTCCAGGGCGGCCTCGTTGGCGGCGGGATTGTCCTTGATGGGAATCTGGGCGGCCATTCCGCCCATGGCGTGGGCCCCGTGTTTGTGGCAGATGCGGATGACGCTCAGGGCATAGGCCCGCATGAACGGCACCGTCATGGTGATCGCCGACCGATCGGGCAGCAGGTATTCCGGCTTGTTGCGCATGTTCTTGATGAAGCTGAAGATGTAGTCCCAGCGCCCGCAGTTCAGCCCGGCAGAGTGTTCGCGCAGTTCGTACAGAATCTCCTCCGCCTCGAACGCGCCCGGCAGCGTCTCGATCAGCACGGTGGCTTTGATGCTGCCGCGGGGGATGCCCAGCTCGTCCTGGGCCAGCGTGAACACGTCGTTCCACATGCGGGCTTCCAGGTGACTCTCCAGCTTGGGCAGGTAGAAATACGGCCCGGTGCCGCGCTCCAGCAGCTCCCGGGCGTTGTGGAAGAAGTAGAGCCCGAAATCAAAAATCGAGCCGCTCAGCGAGTGGCCGTCGACCAGCACGTGTTTCTCCGGCAGATGCCAGCCCCGCGGGCGAACCATCAGCACGGCGGGCTGCTCGCAGAGGGTGTAACGCTTGCCTTCCGGGCTGGTGTAATAGATGTTCCGCCGGACGGCGTCGCGCAGATTGATCTGCCCCTGGATCAGGTTTTCCCACGTAGGCGAGTTGGCATCCTCGAAGTCAGCCATGAAGACCTTCGCACCCGAATTCAAGGCGTTGATGACCATCTTGCGGTCGGTGGGCCCGGTGATTTCGACGCGGCGGTCCTGGAGGTCGGCGGGAAGCGGATTGATGAACCACTCACTTTCGCGGACGTGTCGTGTCTCGGGCAGAAAGTCAGGCATTTCTCCGGCGTCAAGTTGCGCTTGCCGTTGCCGTCGACGCGTCAGAAGTTGTTGGCGCGTCGAGGCTATGTGCCGGTGCAGCATGGCCACGAAACGCACCGCCTCGGGAGTGAGGATTTCCTTAAAGGCGCCTGGAAGCGGAGCCGTGAGCTCCAGGCTCTGTTTACGAGTACTGCCAGTCGGGCCGGTGCTGACGGGTGCGGACATAGTATGACTCCTTGGCCGGTGCGGCCTCCAAGTGCGGACGGGACTTGCACAAAGCCCGTCCCGGGCGGTTCAGCGTTCCGTTAGGTTGACCGCTGCTGTGCCCCGGAAGTCGTGTCGCACGCGCCCCCACCACGCTGCTGCATGCGTGCTGAACTGGTGCTACTTTTTTGTAGCAGTGTTGGGACATTATTTGACAGAGCAATAATGTCAATAAACAATATAAACGGCATCTATGATGCGGGAATCTTCATCTGCCGCGTAGGGGTCACAAGGGTGCCAGCCATGAAAACTATTACAACTCGCTACAAGGAAAACCGGCTTCAGCAACTTCGCGGTTTTTGTTACGCGGCCGAATTCGGCAGCATCTCGCGGGCCGCGGAGCGGTTGCTGTTGAGACAGCCTTCGGTGTCCATGCAGATCCAGGCCCTCGAACGCGAGTTCAAGGCCGCCCTGTTCGAGCGGCGCGGGCCCAAGATCGCGCTGACTCCCGCCGGCCGGATCCTCTACGAGCTGGCCTCGCCGCTGGTGGAGGGGCTTGATTCGCTGCGCGAGTCGTTTGACGCGCGGCGCGACGTGATCGCCGGCGGACGACTGGACATTGCCGCGGGCGAGTCCACGATCCTTTACATCCTGCCGCCTTTCGTGAAGAGCTTTGCGCAGCTCTACCCCAACGTCGAGCTCAAGCTGCACAACGTCACCGGCCGCGATGGGCTGGAGATGCTCCGGGCCGGCGAAGTGGACTTTGCGGCCGGCTCGATGCTCGATCTGCCCGATGACATCGAGTATCACCCCCTCTTCAGCTACGACCCCTTCCTGATCACGGCCTGCGGACATCCGCTGGCGCAACAGCAGGAGGTCACCATGGAGGATATCGCGCGCCATCCGCTGATCCTGCCCCCGCGCCACCTGACCACCTGGCGGGTCGTGGATCTCGTCTTCAAGCAACACAATCTCAGCTACCAGGTGCGCCTGGAGGCCGGCGGGTGGGAGGTCATCAAGAGATACGTGGAGATGGGCTTGGGCATTTCCATCGTGACCGGCATCTGCCTGACCGGCCAGGAGAACCTCGCGACGATCCCCATTAACCGCTACTTCCCGCAGCGGACCTACGGCATTGTGCTGCGCAAGGGCAAGTACCTCTCGCCGCAGGCCCGGCGGTTCATCGAGATGCTGGATGCGTCCGTGGCGGGAGAGGGGGCAGAGTCTAGTGGTGGCCGGGAGGGGGAGAGGGTGACGAAGTGAGAAGGTGAGAAGGTGAGAAGGTGGGAAGGTGAGAAGGGTTCGGGGTTCAGGGTTCAGGGTTCAGGGTTTGGGGTTCAGAGTTCGGGGCCCAGGGGACAGGGGCCAGAGTTCAGGGTTCGGGATTCACGGTTCGGAGGGTCAGGGGGCGGAATCGGGGGTTTAGGATTCGGGGTTCAAGGTTCAGGAACAGGAGAACGCCGCGGTTGAGAAGTACCATACGGGAGAGGCGAGGTTGAGAGATACCATGCTGAAGAGGTGGGGTTGAGAAGTACCATACTGGAGAGGTGGGGTCGAGAGGTACCATGCTGAAGAGGTGAGGTTGAGAGGTACCATGCTGAAAAGGTGAGAAAGTGCGCGACTTGCGCACTTTCCCACCTTCTCACCTTTTCACGTTTTCACAATCTCACAATCTCACAATCTCACAATCTCACATTCTCACCTTCCCACCTTCGCACCATTCCCTCCACCTTCATCCTGTTCCTTCCATCTTCCCCTCGCCTTCACACTGTTCCACTTTCACCGCTTTCACTTCGCTTGCTTCCCCGATTCACCAGCCTCCATAGCCTGAATCACGAACACGGACGTGCACGGTCCGATGGGCGTGACGCCCAGGACGACTTTATGCCCCGGCGGCGCGACAATCGTGGTCCTGAGCGTGGCCAGGTTCTCTGGTGGCTGGGGCATGCTTGGTCTCGGGGCCGGCGGGGCGGATGGGGCATCCGGATCGGTTTTCGGCACCAGCCCTGTGGCGGTGAGGGCCACTTCGAGCCGGGGCGGCTGCGTTCGGGTCTGCTCGAGTTTGCCCTCGATCTTCAGGCGGCAGGAGTCGAACGCGGCCGGCGTAGATTGGGTTTGGAACTGATCGCCGGCGGTGGTCTCAACGATATGCTGGGCGGCCAGGCGAAGATCGCGCACGCCGATGACCTGGAGCTCTTCTAGAACATCCTGCAGATCGGGCGGCGCTGGGGACAACGTGGGAATGCTCACCAGCCACACGAAGCGGATCCGGCGGCTCTCTGCGCCCGGGCCGGCCGTGACGGAGTCCAACTGCTGGATGAGCTGTTCAGTGACCTGCATCTGAGCCGGGTCACCAGAGGCCAGCAGGCTGTTGGTGCGTTGATCCATGGCGAAACTGACGCCTTGAAGAAGCGTCTGCAGCACCTTGGAGGTTTCGGTCACCAGGGCGTTCTTCAGCCGGTAGACGCGGATCTCGCGCGTACGCTCGGGAACATCCAGCTTCTTGATGAATTCCTCCACCGCTTTGAATTGCTCCGGCGCGGCCGTCACGATGACGGCGAGGGTGTTGGGCTCCGGCACGCAGTAGATGGGCTTGGACTCGAAGGGGATCTGGCTCAGCGTGGTGGAGAGGTACTCTGGCTCCGCAAAATTGAGAGGGTATATCTTTGTCACGAGCCCCTCGCCGGAGCCGGGAGGGATGGCCGCGGGTCCGTAGGAAGGCATGCCAGAAGGCCCGAATCCGATGGTGGAAGGCGGGCGCGGAAAATCGGGAGGCTGTGGCGCCGGTGGGGCCGGATTGACGGCCGGTGTCGCACGGTCCTGCTGTTGAGCGGCGGGGCCGGAGGGCGGCGCCTCGGCAAAGACTGCGACGGCAGGCAGGACCAGACAAATGGCGCCAAACAACAGTTTCGGAACGGAGAGAACTGGTCATGAATGGGCTCCTTCAATGGTTGAGGCCGGTGCGATCCGCGAGGAGGGCGAAGCCTCCGCGGTCTGCACCGCCGGGTAGACCCAGAGAATGGTGACGTTCTGATTGCTTGTCGGTTTCGGGATCGCGATCACGTCCGATGACGGACTGAACTCCACGTGCACCAGCGAGCGCGGATCGACGGGCTGCTCCACGGTCTGACCCGCGGGTGGGGTGTCTGTGGTCCTTGGAAGATCGGGTTGCGCATGGGCCGGCGAATCGTGTTGAGCGATCCGCTCTTGGGGTTGGCTGCGCAAGCCGTTCAAAGCCCACCAGATGCCCGCGGAGAGGGCCATTGCCGCGGCCGCGGCCATCCACGGCCGCCAGGTCTTCAGCGGCTACCTCTTTTTAGAACCCGTCAAACCGCAACTTGGGCCGATCGCCGCCAGCCGGCCCATGGCCTGGCGAATGGCGCGATGTTGGCGCCAGGCTTCGCGGCAGGTACGGCAGCGAGCGGTGTGCCGCTGGAGGGCCCGCTTCTTCAGCCACGGCAGCTCTCCGTCCAGATCCAGTTGGATGGCGTGTTGTGCTTGCGTGCAGTTCATGAACGTTCCCAACCTCGGCCCGGTGGGGGCGGAAGAGAGTCGCCGCTTCACCAGAGCCTCACCCCGCCCCTTACGGGGCGGCAGGCAATATCGGGATGTCACGCAACCACCAGTTCCGCTTCGCTCCACTGGTGGCTACTCTCACTTGGCCCCTTCGGGGCCACCGGATGACGGTTATCCTGCACGCCTTGTGTGGCATGCACAGGATGCCTCCCATTTTGCCGCATACACGCCTCGCGAACCGCTCCGAGCACCTTGTTTCAAGGCCCGAAGCTATCCGGCCAGCGTCGCAGCAGGATCTGCCGGACCGCCTCGCGGGCCCGATGCACCAGCAGCCGGGCCGCGGCCGGCGAGACCTCCAAAACCTCGGCGATCCGTTCGTATGCGAGCCCTTCGAGATCGCGCAGGATAATGGCCGCCTGCTGCCGGTCGGGCAGTTCTCTCATGGCCATCCGGACCCGCTGCATGAGTTCGTCCATTTCCGCCTGCGACTCCGCCGCCGGTGGGGCGACGATGGCTTCCTCCGGCGGGAGCGGTCCGGCCTTCAGCCGGCGCAGGCGGTTCATGGCCAGGTTTATCGTCGCGCGATACAGCCAGGCGTCCCGGTGCTTCAGGTCGCTCACCTGTCCGGCCTCTCGCCAGGCCAGCGTCATCGCGTCCTGAACGATCTCCTCAGCGTCGTGTGTGTTCCACAGATAGCGGCACGCCAGGCGGACCAGTGCCGGCCGGAGCGATTTGGCCCAACGCTGGAACTCCAGCCGGGCGGCCGCTGAAGCGGAGTCTTCTCCTGCCTTCCAGGTCCCAAGGTCGCCTCGGCTTGCTGGCATCTGTTCACCGGCGGCTCTTTCCTGGCAACACTCACGTGCTCACTCGTGAAGTGTTGTCAACCGGGGAAGTGTTTCATGGAATCTGTGGATTTGTACTGACCAGGTGTGGCCTGGGGTGCGGGCTGGCCCCAAAGCACGCCGGGCCCGCCTTGCGGCGAGCCCGGCGAATTGATCTTAACCTGGCCGGCGGGAAGGGGTCCCGCCTCAGGAGGGATTCTCGCCCCGCAAGCCACCCTCTCGCTTAAGCCGGCTCCGCACTTGCGCTTGGAGCTGTGATCAGGTGGGCGAGAAGTTCACCCCGGAAAGGGCTTACTTGCCCTTCTTGCCCTTCTTGCCTTTCTTGGCGGCCTTTGCCGGCTTGGCGGCCTTCTTGGCCTTGCCGTTCGCAGCGGCCTCGACCGCGGCCTGGGCGGCGGCCAGCCGGGCGATGGGCACCCGGTAAGGCGAGCAGCTCACGTAGTTCATGCCGGCGCGGACGCAGAACTTGACCGATTCGGCCTCGCCGCCGTGCTCGCCGCAGATGCCGACCTTCAGGTCCGGACGGGTCGAGCGGCCTCTCTGGATACCCATTTCGACCAGCATGCCCACGCCGGACTGGTCCAGACTCTGGAACGGGTCGGCCTTGAAGATGGCCTTGCCGCCTTCCTTCTCGTTCATGACGTAGACCGGCAGGAACCGGCCGGCGTCGTCGCGCGAGAGGCCCAGGGTCATCTGGGTCAGGTCGTTGGTGCCGAAGCTGAAGAACTCGGCCACTTCGGCGACCTCGTTGGCCAGCAGCGCGGCCCGCGGGATCTCGACCATGGTGCCGACCATGTACTGGAGCTTGACGCCGGCCTTCTTGATCAGGGCGTTGGCCACCTGCCGGGCCTGATCGGCCAGGATCTTCAGCTCCTTCTTGTCCATGGTCAGCGGGATCATGATCTCCGGCAGGACCTTGATCTTCTCCTTGGTGCACTGGATGGCGGCCTCGATGATGGCCGTCACCTGCATTTCGAGAATCTCCGGATAGGTGATGCACAGACGGCAGCCGCGATGACCCAGCATCGGGTTGGCCTCGTGCAACTGCTCACACCGATGACGAATCTTATCGGGGGCGATGCCGGTCACTTGGCTCAGGCGACGGACACCGGCGTCATCCTTGGGCGTGAACTCGTGCAGCGGGGGGTCGATCAGACGGATGGTCACCGGCTTGCCGTTCATGGCCCGGAAGATGCCGATGAAGTCATTGCGCTGGAAGGGCAGCAGCTTGGCCAGGGCCGCCTTACGGGCGTCCACGGTTTCGGCCACGATCATTTCCTGGATGGCCAGCCGGCGCTCTTCGGTGTCGAAGAACATGTGCTCCGTCCGGCACAGGCCGATACCCTCGGCGCCCATCTTCACGGCGTTCGCGGCGTCGTAGGGCGTATCGGCGTTGGTGCGAACCTTGATCGTGCGGAGCTGGTCAACCCACTTCATGAGCGTGTAGTAGGCCGGCGGCAGCTCGGGATCCATCAGCGGCAGGTCGCCGACGTAGACCTCACCGGTCGAGCCGTCGAGGGTGATGAAGTCACCTTCCTTGATGACCTTGTCGCCGACGCTCATCTGCTTGCGCTCATAGTTGATGTTGAGGGCCTCGCAGCCTACGACGCAGCACTTGCCCCAGCCACGGGCCACGACCGCCGCGTGGGAGGTCTTGCCGCCGGTGGCGGTCAGAATGCCCTTGGCCGCGTGCATGCCGCCGACGTCCTCGGGGCTGGTCTCCTTGCGGACCAGGATGACCCGCTCGCCTTCGCCGGCCAGCTCCTCGGCCTCGGCCGCGGTGAAGACGACCTTGCCCGCGGCGGCGCCGGGGACGGCGTTGATGCCGCCGGCGAGCCGGGCCTTCTTGAGCTCATCCATCGAGACCTTCTTGGTGTCGATGATCGGGTAGAACAGCCGCTCGATGTCTTCCGGCGTGATCCGGGCGACGGCCTGTTCCTTGGTGATCACCGGCTTGAGCGCGGCCTCTGCGTACTTCTTGGGCAGGTAGCCCTTCTTGACCAGCATGCTGGCCTGGGCCTTGGTGAGCAGCGGCTTGGTGGCCTGGTCCACGGCGATGCTGAACGCCGCCGCCGGCGAGCGCTTGCCCGTGCGGCACTGGAGCATGTACAGCTTGCCGTCCTCGATGGTGAACTCGAGGTCCTGCATTTCCTTGTAGTACACTTCCAGGATGGCCCGGACCGCCAGGAGCTGCTTGTAGACTTCCGGCATCTGCTCTTCGAGCGTAGCCAGCTTCAGCGGCGTGCGAATGCCGGCCACCACGTCCTCGCCCTGGGCATTGATGAGGTAGTCGCCGTAGAAGGTGTTTTCGCCGCTGTTGGGATCGCGGGTGAAGCACACGCCGGTGCCGCTGTTGTCGCCCTTGTTGCCGAAGATCATCTGCACGACGTTGACGGCCGTGCCCTTCAGGTCGGTGATCTTCTCCACCCGGCGATAGGTGACGGCCTTTTCGGCCTCCCAGCTATTGAACACCGCCATGATGGCGCCCCAAAGCTGGGTGTACGGATCCTGCGGGAAGGCCTCGCCCTTCTTCTCCTTGTAGAAGGACTTGAACTGCTCGCAGAGCTCCTTGAGCTTTTCGGCCGGGATCTCAGGATCGGTCTTGACGCCGAGTTCCACTTTCATCTGGTGGAGCATGTGCTCCATGGGCTCCTTGGACAGGCCCATGGCCGTGGTCGCGTACATCTGGATGAAGCGGCGGTAGGCGTCGTACGCGAAGCGGGGATTGCCGGTCTTGGCGGCCAGACCCTCGACGCTGACGTCATTGAGACCCAGGTTGAGAATGGTCTCCAACATGCCCGGCATGGAGCGGGCCGCGCCCGAACGCACGGAGACCAGCAGCGGGTCCTTGGGGTCGCCGAACTTCTTGCGGGTGGCCTTCTCCAGCTTGGCCACCGCCTGCCGAACCTGGTCCTGGAGACCGGCGGGAAGCTTGCGGTTGAGTCTGTAGTACTCTTCGCAGGCCTGGATGGTGATGGTGAAGCCGCCGGGGACGGGCAAACCGATGCTGGTCATCTCCATGAGGCCGATGCCCTTGCCGCCCAGCACGTTCTTACTCAGAGTCTCGCCTTTGGCCTCGGCCTTGCCGTTGGCAAATGAGTATACCCACTTTGTGGCCATTCTAATTAGTTCTCCCGGGCTCTTAGAGCCTCTAAAAAAACGAGTATAGTCCGTACACCGGCGCAACCGTCGGGTGAGCGTCGTCTCTTGGCGTTCCCGGACTCATATCTGGAACAGTCGGATTTCACGCCTGTCGGCCGGTGGACGCCGCGGTTGTCGGCCCGTCGGCCCCGAATGCGCGGTTGAAAGGTAAGGAAACCGCGGCGCGGTGTCAACCTGATACGTCAGTTGTAAGTGGTCTTGTCTGAGGGGCTGGCCCCAGGTCGCGAGCCCGCTTTATGCCCGTGTTGGCGGCCGCCTGGGCCGGGCGCCTGAACCTCAGCGGAGGAGGGGATGGGAGCGTCCTGGTTGGCAGCCCGAACGAGCGTCGGGCACCCCATGAGGCCGGGCATCGTTCAGGACGCAGGGGGGTGGTGGGCGAGGTTGGCTTGCCGTTCAGAGCGAAGCCGGTTGATACGCGTTCCGTCACAGGACTGCGCCACCGGGTCCGCACAGTTGCCGGCGTTTCCGGGCGGCGGGATAGCGGCCGGCAGGGCAGGGGCTGCTGTGAATGTAATTCATTGAACATTAAGGTGTTATATTGGTTTACGGCAAGAGGCCCCAAATAAAGAACGGCACAGTCGTTGCCGCTGTGCCGTTCTCCATCTGCCAGGTGGTCCGGGCCGCAGGGGGCTCCGGGCCCCCCGGCCATCGGAGGGAGGATTTACGTCGATCAGGCCTGGCCTTTCTTGAACCGGTTGGCGGCTTCCGTCCAGTTCACGACGTTCCACCAGGCGTTGAGATAGTCGCCCCGCTTGTTCTGGTATTTCAGGTAATAGGCGTGCTCCCAGACGTCCACCCCCAGCACCGGGTAGTAGCCCTTGCTGAAGGGGCTGTCCTGGTTGGCGAACGACTCAACGATGAGTTTGCCGTTGCGGTCCAGGCTCAGCCAGGCCCAGCCGGAGCCGAACCGCTTCAAGCCCGCATCGGTAAGGGCCGCCTTGAACTTGGCGAAGTCCCCGAAAGTGCTCCTGATCGCATCGGCCAGTTCGCCGGTCGGTTCGCCGCCGCCGCCCTTGCCTGCCGGGGCCATGAGGGGCCAGAAAATCGAGTGGTTGGAGTGGCCGCCGGCGTTGTTGTTCACCGCCGTGCGGATCTCCTCCGGTACGCTGTTGATGTTCTTGAGGATGTCCTCGAGGCTCTTGCTCTGCCAGTCGGGGTACTTCTCAAGGGCCTTGTTGAGATTATCCACGTAGGCCTTGTGGTGCCCGCCGTGGTGCACGCGCATGGTCGCCTCATCGATGTAGGGCTCCAGGGCGTTGGGTTCATAGGGCAGGTTGGGAAGGGTAAAAGCCATTTTCTGATCTCCTTTATGGGCTTCGTTCTGTTTCTTCTTCTGGTCCGCGCCAAGCACCATGGGAGCCAGAGTTCCTCCGGCCATCGCGGCTCCGACCCGCTGGAGAAACCGCCGTCGCGGAATGGTAAAAGGGTTCATTGCCGTCCTCGCTGGGAATACTTCCAAGATTGCCGCGTCAACTCTAACTCTGCGTCGGCCCGACGCTGCCTTGCTAAAGCAATATTGTATGTGCATGTTTTTGCGGGTTGCAAGGAATGCACAAGTCTATGCCCACGGGGGACGGGCGAGAGGATGTCCTTTGTAAGTCGTTTTGAAAAATGGGTTTATGTTCAGTTTGGGAGGTGCGGGGTTGGTTGAGTATACTTTAATGTGGGCTTTATGGCTGAATTGGGGGTGCCGGAAGTCTGCGATCCCTTTCGATGAGCGCGCCGGGCGGCTCCATCGGGGCTGAAAGTCCAGCCGGGGGGTGGCGGTTTCATCCACCCCTTGCCGGCCCTGCTTGCAACCGGCCGGTCGTTTCGGCATAATACCCGGTTCGCCTCTCGGGTCAGGCCCGGGCAGGCGGCTATAATGCCCGGTGACCCGCCGGAGTGGCCGCGGGTTCAGTGATGAAGTTGGTCAGCATCGAACCTTAGTCATAAGGTAGGCCTTAATCGTAAGGTAGAGAGTCGAGATGGCATACAAGCGGTTTACCAAGTCAGATGAGCAGCTCCGCCCGGACCCGCGCTACAACAGCAAGCTGGTCAGCAAGTTCATCAACTGCCTCATGTACGACGGCAAGAAGAGCGTGGCAACGCGCCTGTTCTACGACGCGATGGACATCATCGCCAAGAAGGTGAAGGACGTCCCGCCGATCGAGGTTTTCGAGCAGGCCATTCAGAACGTCAAGCCCAACATTGAGGTCCGCTCCAAGCGCGTGGGCGGCTCCAACTACCAGGTGCCCATCCAGGTGAACCGCCGTCGGCAGCAGTCGCTGGCCATTCGCTGGATCCTGGAGGCCACGCGCAGCCGGAAGGGCCAGAGCACTTCGGCCAGCATCGCCCAGGAGCTCATCGATGCTTTCAACCGCCAGGGCTCGGCCATGACCACCCGGGAGAATGTCCACAAGATGGCCGACGCCAACAAGGCGTTCTCGCACTTTGCCTGGTAATCTGGGCTTTGCGGGGCATGGCAGGCGCCGCCCGGGGACGGGCGATCCGGGAAGCGGGAATTTGAGGTTCTTGAATTTGAAACTTGAGATTTCAAACCTGAGCCCGCGATCCTGGAGCTGACATCCCCAACCGAGACAGATTGAGGCCTGTGGCTGACATTGCCGCAGGCCTTTTTCATGCGCGGTACATCCGGTCCTCAATTGCCCTGCGGGCACCGTTCCGCATTGGATACCAAGTCCGCGCTGGCTATCAGGTTCAGCCCTTCACTGCGGCCGGCCCGACCCTGCACCGTGCGAGGGGCTCAGCCCTGCAGCCCTACCATCCCCGGCGGGTTCAGCCCTACAATGGGCTCCATGGCGACCACCACGGGTAAACATATTTCTCTTTCGTCGGAAGAGTGTGAGCTGCGGACTGACAAGCTGACTCGCCGGCTCTACGCCACCGATGCCTCCATCTACCAGATCGAGCCGGCGGGCGTGGCCTTCCCGCGCACGGCCGGCCAGGCGGCCGCGGCCATCCGCGCGGCGGTGGAGGCCGGGTTGTCCGTGATTCCGCGGGGAGCGGGCACCGGCCTGGTGGGCGGGGCCCTGGGCAGCGGGTTGGTCATCGATTTTGCCCGCTACAACCGGCAAATCCGCGATTTCAACCGGGAAGCCCGCACCGTCCGAGTGGGCGCCGGCGTGGTGCTGGATGAATTGAATGCCTTTCTCCGGCCGCATGGCCTCTGTTTCGGCCCCGACGTGGCCACCAGCTCGCGGGCCACGCTGGGAGGGATGATCGCCAATGATTCATCCGGGGCCCGCGTCCCCGTGTACGGCACGACCATCGGCCACGTTTTGAGCCTGGGGATCGTGCTGGCCGATGGCACCATCGCCGAAGTCGGACTTGGCCAGGATGGTCTGCCACGGCAGCGGGCGGCGGCCGATGCGATTACCGACCGCTACGCCAAACCCATCGCCGACTTCTACCGGCCGGCCACCGACCGGCTGCTCAAACGCCGTCCGGGGTACGGATTTGGCCGGTATCGCGAGCGTCGTGGCGACCTCACCCAACTGATCGGCGGCAGTGAGGGCACGCTGGCCGGCATCTTCTCGGCTACCTTGAAGCTCTCCCCCGTGCCTGGGCGGCGGGGGCTGGGCGTCATTTTTTTTGCCTCTGTAGCCGATGCCATGCAGGCCACGGTGGAACTGCTCGACCTCAAGCCGGCGGCCATCGAGCACGTCGATCGCATCCTGTTTGACCAGACCCGCGGCCAGCTCGCCTTCCGGGCCGCGCGGTCGCTGCTGCGGCTGGACGAAGAGCCCGCCGAGGCCTTCCTGATTGTTGAATTTTTCGACGACGTGGATGATCGCCTGGCCGAGTTAGAGCGCCGCCGCCTGGGCCTGCGGACGTTGATCCTGCCTGACAGCGCCCGGCAGGCGCTGGTCTGGGGCCTGCGTAAGGCGGGTCTGGCCTTGTTGACCGGCCGGCCGGGACCGGCCAAACCGGTGACCGGAATCGAGGATGCCACCGTCCTGCCCGAACAGTTGCCGGACTACGTGGCTGGCTTGCGCTCGATCCTGGACCCGCTCAAGGTGGAGGCCTCCTTCTATGGCCACGCGGCCTCGGGGCTGCTGCACGTCCGGCCGGTCCTGGATCTGCACACCGAGGAAGGTGTCCGCAATCTCCGCTACATCGCCGACGAAGTCTCCGCGCTGGTCAAGCAGTTCGAGGGTTCCCTGGCTGGCGAGCATGGCGTGGGCATTGCCCGCACCGAGTACCTCGCCGAGCACCTGGGGCCGGAACTCGTGGCGGCCCATAAGGAATTGAAGGCGGCGTTTGATCCCAGGGGTGTAATGAATCCGGGGAAGATCATCGCGGCCTCATCGTCTTCCGCATGCTCACCTGCCCGAGTACAGGCGGATGGGCAGGGCGCCTCTACGAAGGGCAGCATGCCCTTCCGCATCGACACCAATCTTCGCCAGGGGGCCGATTATCGCATCGAGCTACCCTTCATGCCGGTCTTGGGCTTCGTGGACAAGGATGGCTCCTTCGTCGGCAATCTCGAACAGTGCAACGGCAACGGCATGTGCCTGAAACGCGCTCCGGCCATGTGCCCCACCTACATTGCCACCGGCGAGGAGATCATGTCCACGCGCGGGCGGGCGAACACCATCCGGGCCGTGTTGGAAGGGCGAATCGGTGCTGACGGCGATCCGCTGCTTTCAGAGGACCTGGAAGCGGCCTTGGGGCCATGCCTGTCGTGCAAGGCGTGCAAGACGGAATGCCCGTCCAACGTGGACCTCGCTCAACTCAAGGCCGAGCTGCTGCACGAACGCCATCGCCGGGCGGGCGTGCCGCTGGTGGACCGCATGATCGCTTCGGCCGACCTGCTGGGCCGTATCGGCTGCGCGACGGCGCCGGTGTCGAATTGGATGCTGCGGTCGCGGACGGTGCGGAGCTTGATGGAGAAAATGTTCGGCATCGCCGCTCAGCGCAAGTTGCCCGCCTATGCCTCCACCCGCTTCGATAGGTGGTTTGCGCGACGGTGTGGCACTGGCGTCTCGCCGGTGCGAGGCGGGCAAGATGCCCGCCCTCCAGGGTTGCAAGGCGGGCAGGATGCCCGCCCCCCGAGCGGTGCGCCCCGCGGGCGCGTGGTGCTCTGGGACGACACCTGGATCCGCTATCACGAGCCCCACATCGGCATGGCGGCGGTGAAGGTGCTTGAGGCGGCCGGTTTTGAGGTCGTGCTGGCCCGCGGGCGCATGTGTTGCGGCCGGCCGGCGTTCAGCCGGGGGTTGCTGGACGCGGCCGTGAAGATGGGCCGGCACAATGTGGCCCTGCTTGAGCGCGAGTACGCCGGCCTGCCGGTCATTTTCCTGGAGCCTTCCTGCCTGGCCATGTTCCTCGACGAATACCGGCAGTTCAAGATCCCCGGCGCCTCGCAGCTTGCGGAACGTTGCTTCAGCTTCGAGGGCTTCCTGGATCGCCTGTGTGAGGACGGGGGAGGAGCAGACATCCTCTCCATCTGTGCTCACCGCGGAGCCGGCGTCTCGCCCGCCTTGCCTTCGGTCGAATCGGCCTCGCGCGAAGGCGGTCCCTTGCCCGGCGGCGAAGAGAAGCGGTTTTCTTCCCCCCAGACCCAGCCTGCGAGGCTGCGCGTCGCCATTCACGCCCACTGTCATGCCCGCGCCCTGACCGATGTCGGCGTGCTTCCGCGTCTGGCCCGGCGTTTGCCGGGGGCCGAGGTGCAGTTGCTGGACACTGGTTGCTGTGGCATGGCCGGCGCGTATGGCATGATGAAAAGCAAGTACGAGCTGTCGCTGGCCGTCGCCCGCCCGCTGATCGACAAGATCAAAGCCCTGCCGGAGGGGGCTTGCGTGGTGGCCTCGGGCACAAGCTGCCGTCATCAGATCACCGATCTGGCCGGTGTCCGCCCCCTGCATATGGCGGAACTGCTGGCCCTGCATTTATGATATCGGGGTCCTGAGCGCGAGCGAGGGATCGGACACGGTGGTTGCGCTGCACGATGCATCGGCGCGGGTGGCCCACCTTCTGCGAAGGTGGGTTCACGATTTTCTTGACGGCCTGAGACGATCCGTTCGCTGTGTTCTCCGCAACTGGAGATCCAGAAATCGTGGGCCCAGGTCCACAGGACTTGGGCTACCCAGTGCGAGACTGTTCGCCCGCCGCGGCCTGCCGCAACGACAGAATCAGGAAGAATCAGAAATCGTAAACCCAGGTCCACAGGACCTGGGCCACCCAGGCTCGTGATTGTTTTGGCGACCTGAGACGATTGGTTCACTGCGTTCACTGCAACTGGAGATTCAGAAATCGTGAGCCCAGGTTCGCAGAACCTGGGCCACCCTATGGAGGCAAGAGATGACCATGTTCGCGGCGGTGGTGGCGATAGCGCTGTCAGTTGGAACGGCTGCAAACGATCTCAAGTTTCAATCGGCCAAACCCATCTGGCCGGCCGGCCGCGAAAAGGAGATGAACCTCTTCGTCGGCTTCCGCGCGGTGATCGAGCCCCGGCCGGCGGAGTCCCTGACGCTTCGCATCACCGGCTCGACCTCCTACCGCGTTCTGCTCAATGGCCGGGTTATCGCGATGGGCCCGGCCCGCGGCCCGCACGGGTACTACCGGCTCGATGAACTGCCGCTGTCCGACTGCCGGCCGGGTAGAAACGTGATTGCCATTGAGGCCGCCGGCTACAACGTAAACAACTACGCCTGGCCGGATCAACCCTCGTTTGTGCAGGCCGAGGTCGTGTCGTTTGACCGGGTGCTGGCTTCCACCGCCGGCCAGGGAGTGCCCTTCGCCGCGCACATCCTTGACTACCGCGTTCAGAAGGTGCAGCGATACAGCTTCCAGCGGCCCTTCTCCGAAGTCTACCGCCTGGCCCCCGGCTACAACGATTGGCTGACCAACCCGGACGCGACGATCAAAGAGACGCCCTGTGCCGAGCAGCCGCCGGTCAAGCTGCTGCCGCGCCGCGTTGCTTTCCCCAGGCTCGATCTCCGCGCCCCGGTCCGGCAGTTGGCCGCCGGGCGGCTCGAACCCGGCCGCAAGGTCGAGCGCCCCTGGAAAGACCGCTCCCTGACCGGCGTTGGTCCCAAGTTCAAGGGTTACCCCGAAAAAGACCTTGAGACCATCCCCTCTCTGGAACTCCAGACGGTGGGGACCGTACCCGGCGAGCAGGCGGAGCGTTTCGTCAACGGCGAATCCCGCTTTGCCCTGGGAACGAATTCTTACACCATTCTCGATCTGGGGACGAACCTGACCGGCACGATCGCGGCCCGGATAGACTGCAAAACCCGGACCCGCCTGTTCCTGACCTTCGATGAGATCCTCAGCAAAGACGACGTGGACTTCAAGCGGCTTGCGTGTGTGAATATCATCGCCCTGGAGCTGTCGCCCGGCCAGTATACCTTTGAATCCTACGAGCCCTACACGCTGCGCTACCTCAAACTGATGGTGCTCGACGGCGACTGCGAGGTGTCGCAGGTGGCGATGCGCGAGCTCAGTTCCTCCGACGTGGATTCCGCTCATTTCGCCGCCAGCGACGTCCGGCTCAACAAGCTCTTCGATGCCGGGCGCGAGACCTTTCGCCAGAACGCGCTGGATATTTTCATGGATTGCCCCTCTCGCGAGCGGGCCGGTTGGCTGTGCGACAGTTTCTTCACTTCGCGCGTGGCCCTGGATCTCTCCGGTCATGCGTTGATCGAAAAGAACTTCTGCGAAAACTTCCTGTTGCCCGCCCGATTCGAGTTCCTGCCCGAGGGCATGCTGCCGATGTGCTATCCGGCCGACCACAACGATGGCGTGTTCATCCTCAACTGGGCCATGTGGTTTGTCGTTGAACTTGAAGAGTACCTCGCCCGCACCGGCGATAAGGAACTGGTCGGCGCGCTCGAGCCGCGGGTGACCAAACTGTTCGATTACATCGGCACGTTCCGTAACTCCGACGGCCTGCTGGAGAAGCTGCCGAGCTGGGTATTCGTGGAGTGGTCGGCGGCCAACAGCTTTGTCCAGGACGTGAATTACCCCTCGAACATGCTCTACGCCGGCGCGCTGGCCGCGGCCGGGCGGATGTACAACAAGCCCGAATGGCTCAAGCAGGCTGACGCCGTCCGCGACACCATTCGCAAGCAGGCCTTCGACGGAAAGTTCTTCATCGACAACGCCCTGCGCAAGGATGGCAGGCTTGAAGTCACGAAAAACCACACTGAGACCTGCCAGTACTACGCCTTCTTCTTCGACGTGGCCAAGTCCGATACGCACGCCGAACTGTGGAAGACGTTGACCGAGCAATTCGGGCCGCAGCGGGCGAAAACCAAGGCCTTCCCCGACGTGCCGCCGTCCAACTCCTTCATTGGCAACATGTTGCGGATGGAGATCCTCTCTCGCGCCGGCCGGTCTCAGCAGATCCTGGATGAGTCCATCGATTACCTGATGTACATGGCCGACCGCACCGGCACGCTGTGGGAGAACGCCACGCCGGCCGCAAGCTGCAATCACGGCTTCGCCTCGCACATCGTGCACACGCTCTACCGCGACATCCTGGGCGTGCGTTCGCTGGACCGGGTCAACAAGGTCGTGCGCCTGAAACTCGCCGACGTGAACCTGCAATGGTGCGAAGGCCGCCTGCCGACCGCCGACGGCTTCGTCACGCTGCGCTGGTGGAAAGACGGCGATGCCATCGCGTATCGCCTGGATCTGCCGGCCGGCTACCGCGTGGAGGAGGACCACTCCCCAGACTTGAAGGTCAAACGGCTACCCTGATAGAGCCTGCCGAGCCCGGAGCGCAAGGCCCCGCGGCCATCCGCCTGCGCGCGGCTTGATCGCGCCCCGATCATCAACTCGGCAACGCGGACATAAGCCGAACAAACGGCTTTTCCTGCGAGCGCCTCACGGGCAGGTCGGCTGTCTCCGGATGTGAACCCACGATGTGCGGCTGGCTCAGGCCACCTCGGCCGGTGTGTGCGCGATGTGCTCGACACGGCTGCGGATCTCTACGCCCAACGCTTCGAGAATCTTCGCCGCCCGCTCCAACGTAATGCCGTGGTACTCGTTCCGCTCGTCGCGCGACACCTGTGTCTCATGCACACCCAGCCGCTCGGCCAATTGCCGCTGCGTCAACCCCTGCGCAATCCGCAACGATACCAGCAATTGCCCCAGGCCGCGAAAGTTCTCAATCTCATCGAACTCGCCACGCTTCAGTCGCTCGTAGCTGGCGACTTCTTCTTCAAGCTGCTGGTGGAACGACCGCGTCGGGTCCAGAGCTCGCTTGATCTCTTCCGGCCTTAAGCCCATGGCCTTCAACTCAGCTTCCTGCTGGGCGAGCCGATCCTTTTCCTGACGGATGCGTTCAACCGCCTCACGATACTCTTTCTCGCTGCGGATCATGGCTTGCCTCCGATCTTCACGATGCCGCGCGGCTTGCCGTCGCGACGCGACCGGCGAAACGCCGATGGAAACTCCAACTCATTGCCGTGCTCGTCCCGGATTCCCGACAGTTGCCCGAAGTGCGGGTAGAGTTCCACGCGGTATTGATGCCACATCGGCAACTGCTTCTTCGGGTAGCCGCGATAGGGGCGCCTGCTGGCAGGATCCCATGTCCACACCTTGTACGGATCCAGCAGGTTCAATTCTCGCTCCGGTTCGCCGCTGGCCAGACGCCTCAGTTCGCAGACGAAGTAACCATCGATGTCGTTTGGGTGATCCTTGTCCTCGACGAACGAGCCGTCCGCGAAGATGTCGGAGATACCCACCTGCCAGAGTTGACGGACCAGCAGTTCCAGGTTGTCCACCAGCTTGGCACGCCACCGGGCGTCCCAGTTTGGGTAGTTTGCCCGGTCCTGCGGGCCGACCACTAGAACAGAGCGACGAAGCTCGTCGAGCGTCACCTCGTAGTCGCCCGGCGGCAACAGCCCGTCCTTCGTGAATTCCGGTATCGTGCCCATCCGTTCACCTGTTATAGACATTTTCGTCATGCAAGGCGCAAACGTCAAGTTGTTCCTATGGCAGCACGAGGTGGGTTCGATCGCAGCCTGAATATTCCTCGCACGGCCGGGGAAGGTCCATTTGTCATAGCACCATCGAAAAAAGCTGTCAGTTCTGTCTGTTTCAGAGGGGCTCCTCGGCTGTTCAAGCCGATTGGCCAGCCTGCATCCCCCAGCGCCGGCCGGCCAATCCCGAACACGGTGGACCGCAGCAACTGCTCGTAAACGTAATCGTCTTCTTTCGAGAGGCTTAAGCGGCGAACGTGGATTTCTTCCAGAACAGTTCCCTTAGCCGGAGCGGTAGCCCTCGTGCCTGCGCGCGGCTTGGACGCGCCGGATCGCGTTGCTTATTGTGTGGACCTATGGAGACCGGATGGGGCCTTGCTTATTCCTGAGGCTCTTTGCGCTTCTGCCCGAAGGTTCGCCCGTACGCCTGTCCCAGCCGCGGCTTGAGCCGCCCCAGGAGGATGACCGCCACGGCGAATGCCAGCGTGGCTACCGTCCCGCGGAAGAGCTGCTTGCGCAGCAGGGTGGCGGCGGCGAAATCCACCCGCGTGATCGCATCCTGCAGCGCCAGCGAACGGCCGGCCATGAACAGGTGGAACGTGGGCACAAACGCGACGATCAACGCCAGCTTGACCTGAAGCCAACGCATGCGCAGCAGCACCCCCCGGTGGACGATGGTCAACGCCACGCCGGTGAGTAATGCCCCCGCCAGGGCTGGAACGATCACGCACCTATACGCCTGGCGAATAATCGTCAACTGGGCCGTCCATTCCGCGGCGGTCGTCGGCGTCGGCTGAAGAAAACCCAGCACCAGCAGGCTGACCAGCCCGCCCAGGAATACGGCCACGAAAAGGACCTTCGGGATCAGCAGCCAGGGACGCGCGCCCCGGCCAAACCGCCGGCCATGAATGTTCTGATAGTCGCGGGTTCCGGCCATGCCTCACATTCTGCGGCAGGGGAGTGCGGGGTGCAACTGCTTGTCGGACACTCACCCCCAGAACGAAAGGAACCCCGTAACAGACCCCGCGTGCCGGCGACCATCGAGGCCAACGCTAAGTTGGCGGGCAAATACAAGATATGTATCAGCAATAAGTTATGCGTCGAATACGACGAAACCCTGCATATCCTTCTTTTCCGGCATCCCCCGTATTCCCCGTTCAGCACTCAGCGATCAGCGATCAGTGGTCAGCACTCAGCCCTCAGCCCTCAGCACTCAGTACTCAGTACTCAGTACTCGTCCCTCGCCCCTCCCCCCTCGTCCCCCTTATAATCCGCCCAAACAAAGCCCCTTCGACCCGGGCTGCCGATGCTTTAAAACCTCTGAGGTAGCGAATGACCACCCCCGTAGTGGCCGGTTATGACTTGGATGTATTGGATGCCGAACTGGAAGGCCGTGACGCCCTCGACGTGATCGACTGGGCGGCGCGCGAGTTCGGCGATGATTTGGCCTTGTCCTCCTCCT